>JAESFJ010000004.1_pt1 | contig 624595 bp, 592 predicted proteins | sample 9266161 | NCBI WGS metagenome assembly JAESFJ01 (sample SAMN14506165, study PRJNA617096) | algae metagenome | isolation source: Calothrix sp. FI2-JRJ7 and co-occurring heterotrophs from granitic desert soil | place: USA: Red Pass Lake area, Fort Irwin, California | collected 2000-06-01 | reverse complement strand
TGTTCTACGAACCTCCTCACCTTGCGAGTTACGTAAAATCAAAGTTACGTTTTCTATGCCCGGTTCACCTTCATCTTGTCTACCGTTACTGTTACGGTCGTTGAACACCGTGTCACCAATTGTGGCGCCATTTGTAAACCCAAAATCAACTGTTAATAGCGATTGGTTTGCCTCTGTAAGATTCGCTGGTAAAGTTGTGTTTGTTGTCGCGTTAAAGTCATTGTTTGGTCTCAATGCTTCAACAGTAAAATTGCCTAACGGTAAATTTATAAAACTATAAATACCGTTGCTATTTGTCGTTGTTCTACGAACCTCCTCACCTTGCGAGTTACGTAAAATCAAAGTTACGTTTTCTATGCCCGGTTCACCTTCATCTTGTCTACCGTTACTGTTACGGTCGTTGAACACCGTGTCACCAATTGTGGCGTCATTTGTATTAAACCCAAAATCAACAGTCAGCAACTCTTGGTTTGGCTGTGTCAGATTTGCGGCTAAAGTCGTATTCGTCGTCGGGTTAAAATCATTGTTTGGTCTCAGCGCTTCAACAGTAAAATTGCCTAACGGTAAATTTATAAAACTATAAATACCGTTGCTATTTGTCGTTGTTCTGCGAACCTCCTGACCTCGTGAGTTACGTAAAATCAAAGTCACGTTACCAATACCGGGTTCACCTTCATCTTGTCTACCGTTACCGTTACGGTCGTTGAATACCGTATCGCCAATAGTGGCGCCGGGAGGAGGTGGAAGACAAATACTAAATTGAGCCAAACCTACGGTTTCATCTTGTAAAGGTTGACCAAATTCTGTACCCGGTTCGTAAAGAAGGTCTATACGATTTAACTGACCTGCTGGTGTCGCCGAAGCGTTTGCATCTGGTCTATCTGGAAAAGAATTCTCGTTAATACCTACAACAGTATTTCCTGTTACACGAGTATTAGGAGTAAGTGACCTTAAAGCAACTCCAACAGGTACATCACCATTAAACGCGGTAACTGTGACTCTATCTTGGTAGATAAATCCAATATCCCGCTCACCATTACGGTCTACGTCAAGAATCGTAAGAGGTGATGCAATTATGACAGGTCTAGAAAAGTTTATACTTAGAGTCGCGTTTCCAGGTGACGGAGTTTTATCTTGACCGATATTAAAGCGTAAGTTGGGACCCGGTATCCCACCATAGGTTTCATTACTGATAAGAGTTTCCTCATTATCTATAACTTGCCCTGGAACACTTTCTGCAAAACTGAAATTTACAGCCACTTCACCAACATTTATTGTTTGAGTAGCAATATTAGGCGCCCCAACTGCTGGTCTCCAGTTAACAGGGGTGGGAACATTACCTGCTGGACATAAATTTTGAGTTTGCGCGACTACTTTTTGTTTAAACATACCTCCAGAAAAAACTATTTGCGTTACTGCCAGCAGTAATGCCAGAAAATAATAACGTAGAGACTTAAGAACTTTTTGCCATTTTCGATTGACTTTGAGAGGTTGCTCCGCTGAACGATGCAAGCCGCTATTAAACATTAATAAGGTTCGTTTAAAAAAAGCTTTCATGTTCCTCAGTCCTATAGACAACACACAATTCTGTTTGCAATGTGATATGGAGACGTGTTCACGCAGTGTCCCGCAGGGAATAAATCACGTCTCTACATACGTACATTTTTATTTTCACCTTCTACGGGGACGTCGCGCGGGTTGTGTTTGATTTTGTCTTCGTTGTTCGATTTGTAAATCGTCTTCTTGTGGTTCGATAATGATGTCTACTCCTCGGATATCTTTAAAGATAATTTCCGCGCGTCTGTCTCTTGCGTAGTCCACAATATCTGTACTTCCTGGGTTAAGAAGTTGTGATTCACCCGCTGAACGTATTGTCATTCGCTCAGGCGCCACACCTTTACGCAATAAATAAGCACGTGTTGCTAATGCCCGTCGTCTACCTAGTGCCAAGTTATATGCGTCACTTGCACGTGGGTCAGTGTGTCCAATAATATCAATTACAATTACTGGATTTTGCAGCAACACTTCTGCCACCCTATCCAATACTTGTGCAGAAGCTGGACTAATAAACGATTTGTCTAACGCGAAGTGGATATTACGCGGTACACGAATCTTTAATGGTGGTGGTGGTGGTGGTGGGGGTGGTGGTGGTGGTGGTTCGGGTGGTTTCGGTCGTGATGTACACTGCGGAGGTACTATTGGTTGCGGTCGCGAGTTGGGAGTGAGATTTGGAAAAGTCCCGGCTTGACCGATGACCGCTGCTACTGATGGTTCTGATGTTCCATATTTGGGGTCAGTAGCTATTGCGCTAATTCCATCTCCTTCGGCAACATTCGTAACACTGGTACTAAAGTTACCGTCTTTATCGGCTTGGACAGTTGCTAATGGAACATTTAAGGCGCCGTAGCCATAGTCGTATATAGCTTGTTTGCCACGTTGATAATCGCTTATCTTATAAATTGTTACCTCAGAACCTGGGTCAGCATTACCTTGAACGGTTATAGAACTACCTGTTGGTGGGAAAGCGCGCGTTCTAAATTCGGGCGCATTTACTGCACCGTTTCCGGTATCTAGACGACGGTTGCCAGAGTTACGTTTGGGGTTGGCGCCGTCTCCACGTTGAAAGTCGCTAACTTCAAGATTTTGCTGTGTAATTAAGTCGATACTTAATCCTTCAAGCGAGGCAAATCTATTACCACGAATAATATTGCGAACCGCTGGACTACTGCTACCAATATCGTTACGTGGAAATGATGTGACGCTTACCCCTGGCCCGGTTTGATTATCAATCTCGTTACCAATTACTTGATGGTTACTACCCATCAAATATACTGCTGCCCTTCGCAGGCGCCTGCCGTTGTAGGTAATTTTATTGTTTTGCAGCAATACATTCCCGTCGGGTTTAAATAGATACACACCCGCACCGTCATTCGCACAAATTAAGTTGCCTGTAATTTGGGAATTTGTGATAATACCCTCAAATCGTAAAGCGTCTGGCATTCCAGCCAAACCATTACCCACGATAATGTTTTGCGTTACTAAAGTATTTTCACCACGTACAGAAGTAATAATTGCGCTACCGTCGCTGTAATAAATACGGTTGCGGCGAATTTTTGTACCCTGCGAGTTAAACACATAAACGCCAAACGCTGAGGTTTCTTGGGGTATTTGTTCATCAACTGTTAACCCTAACCAGTTATCTTCAATAACAACATTCTTGGGTGGAACATCTTTATTAGAGAATGGGAAGTTATTACTGGGTGTAGGTTGTTGCTTACTTGTATCGGGTGGTGGAAATCTATGGGCAATGACAATATTTCCAGGTGGTGTGGTTAGTGTCACAGGTTTGGGAATACCGTCATATATAAGTAAATTTCCCAATTGCTGTTTAATAGGACTTGCATTAAATCCATATAAACTTAACCCACGCACTGTTATACCGTCGGCAACTATTGTAAACCCACGGAAAATTTCAATATTAGGCGCCGGGGTTATAGCAACAACTGGTACAGGAATTGCAATTTCCGCTGTCGCGGATTTTGTCGCATCATAACCTGGTTGGCTTGTACCATCAATAACTAAATTAGAAGATGCCAAGTCAGGTAATATTCTTTGCAGTTGAATTGTAGTGGCGCCTGCTGGTAAATTAAACTCAATCCTGGAACCCCCAGATGTCGAAGGTGTAACAAGTGCTTTTTCAGCAGGACTAAGTTGTTCTACTTTTAGCGTGCCGTTAACTAGTTCAACTGCTTCCCGTAGCGTTAATTGGTTATCTTGCTGAATATTTCCGTCTTGGTTGCTATTTACTATTATTCGCAGTGCCGGAGTCGGGATTGGTGTATTTGCAGGTGCCGGAGTTGATTGCTGGGCAATATTATTTTTACCACCATTATTACTACCATTTTGTTGACTAAATGCAACATTTGATGGTAGTAAAGACAAACTCAAAGCCAGTAAAGTAAGGGGTAAAGGGTAGGGAGTAAAGGATAATAAATTTAATTTCCTTTTTCCTGTTTCCTTTTTTCTACTCCTTTGTTTTGACCAATAACGTTTCAATTCTTCCATTAATCCTTGCTCCTCTCCTCTACACCTTGAACAGTAACAGCGTTGAAAGACTGGTTGAAGTCAATTGGCGCTTTGGTAAATTTTCTGAGTTTGTCTATAAGCTGTTTTTGCCCCAATTCACTTGCTGGTACTAGGGGTTGAATTCTTAGTTGATTTTCCGAGTGTGTAGGATATGAAACTACATTTTGCTCCTCTAAATGGATATTTTGATTATTTATGTCATTTTGAGGTTGGAACCATGCATTTTCACTCGTCAACTGAGTATTTGTAGCTATTTCTTGAGGTTGGCTAAACGAAGAATGCTGTTGTGACGAAGAATCAGGAGCTTTATTCTCGTCAAATCCATTTGTGCGTTGATTTACAAAAGATTGAACATCTGTTGGCTGTCGCGACAAATTGTCATTCTGAGCGCAGCGAAGAATCTCTGTAAGATTTGAGTTGTTTAAGATGCTACCCTTCGGGAAAAGCTCCGCTTTACGTTCCTCAGCATGACATGTTTTTTCTTTGCTGTTTAACTCAGTATTTGATTGATTACCAGGTGTTGGTGTGGTTTGGGGTGTTGTTTCTGGTGCTGTTTGGGGTGTGGTTTGGGGTGTGGTTTGGGGTGTTGTTTGAGGTTGAACCTCGTTATTTGGATTAACTGGGAACGGGTTAGGAGGTGTTTGATTTACCGCTGAAACTGGTTGAACTACAGATTCTTGTTGCTGTTTAGGTACGGGTTTTTGTAACCCAAATCCACCTAACAGTTCGTTGAGTTTTAAGCTGACGTTTACATAAAAGCCACCTTCGGAACGATAACCCGAAAAGTCTCTATCACCGTTAACATCGACGCTACCAAAACTGTAACCTGCTGCTAATCGTAAATCGGGTGTTAAGTAATAACCGCTTTCAACTGCTAAACCATACTCGGTGTAGCTGTTGTTACTGTTTGAATCTTGACCAATCCAGCGACCTTCAACAGCTAAATCGGTACGATAACCTAAACGGTATGTTGCGCGTAGTTGGGCTAATTTCGCTGTACCATCAAATCTATCGCCTGAAGCAAAAGTTACACCGTTACGTAGTGCAAACTTACCAAAAAATTCCCAGCGCCAGTCTGGTGCATAAATACCTTCCATTGAAAGTACATGACCAGTTACTGTGGAACCAATTAGTTGTGTTTCGGGTATAGAGTCAAAATTCTGGCGCCATTCGTATTTGAATAAGGCGTTAAATTTATCGTTTGTTGGGTCGCGATATGCTAATCCAATTCTTAAGTTTGAGGTATCACCGAGGTCTTGGAATCTAACGCCATCAGTACTACCAATACTTGAAGAGGTTGGTAAAAATACGTTTGCTTCACCTGCTTGTTGATATCTAACTAAAGCTGTTAAAGAAGAAGAAATTTTACCTGCCGCAGCAGCAGAAATTACAAGGTTATTGCTTTCGTCGCCATCACGATATTCAAATCTCGTACTAGCTTGGAAATTTGGGTTATCGGTATATTCAAGACCAAGGCTATAAACTGAACCAGAAAATAACCCTAGGGAGGATGCGGTTTGTCCAACTGTATAGTATTGCTCGTAGCGAGGTCCAGCAGCAGTAGCGTTGAAAAGATTTCGGAAAACGTATTCATAACCGACACTCATCCGCAAACCAGGCGCCAGTACCCATCTGTTATTTAGTCCAACGGCGCCTTGTCCTTGAAGTCCGTTATATGCACTCAGTACTGAATAACGTCCTGTAATTGCAGTGTTTTCAGAGAACTTATGGTCTAGTAACGTGTCAAAAGTAGTTATCGAGTTACCTTGAAGTAATTCGCTACTGTCATAGAATTGATGCGCTAACCGGAATGTCACCCCTTGATATGCTCTCCAATCTAATCCCAGTGTGGTTCTGTTTGGATATAGCGGGTCATTCCCATCAATATTGAGTTCGTTCTGTGCTTGGAACAGTAACGATTCTCCTAAAGGTACTTTCAGACGTGACACTAGTTGATTTGCATCACCGCTAAGAGTGTTGTTTACCCTGTCTTCACGAGAACGATTCACATATTCCACACTTCCTTCTGGACTTAATCGACTAGTACCAAAGCGTTGTAAAATACCAGCGCGAAAAGTTCTTAGTTCGTTACTAATTCTTTCACCAGGACGTGCCAGGGGTTGCGGGTTGAATAAGTCAAAGAAGTCTACAACACGACCAGGTGCAGTACCATAGTTCTCTTCAAAGTCATAAGAAAGCCGGAAGCTAGTAGTAGAAGTCGCTCTAGCCAACACCGATGCTCCGTAACGAGTCTGTCCAGGTGAAAAACTGGTCGTAGCATTGTTGACAAAGTTCGGTTCTACTGCTCTGTAATAGCCTTCACCTAAAACTCTTTCACCAAAATTTAGATTTGCTTCGAGTCTGTACGCATTCCCGCTAACGTTATCTCCGGTTATTAAATCGCTATTCGAGCGTGCTATTTCACCGATAATTTTGCCAACGTTACCAAGTGAAACTAAAAAATCGGCGCCGTAAAGTTCAAAGTCATTATCTCCTTGGTCTTCACGCAAATAACTTCCTGCTAAAAATGATTTTCTTTCCAGGTCATTAGAGAAGTTATATTGAATTCGTCCAGCGTAAAGATTAGAGTCTTGACCACCTTCGTTTTGGTACGAAACAACTACTCGCCGTACTAAAGTTGTACCAAACGGGTTTAAATCAGTGGCTAATATTGGGCGCCGGAATAGTAATGTACCTCGGTCGTAATCGATTTCGTAGTCTAAGTCTCTATATAAAGGTTGACGCTCAACTACTGTACCTGGACGATTTATTTCTTCAGCTTCAACATATACAGTTTCACTTCCTGGTACAAGTAAGCGCCGCGACAAGAAGTAATTTCCGCTCGTACCATTCGGTACAAAAGTATCACGTTGAAATCCTTCGATGTTATTCGCGTACATCCCCGTGACTTGCAATGGTCCAAAGTTGTAGTTCAACTTCAAACCGTGCAATTGGCGTGTTGTCGCTGTATATAACTGTGAGATGCGGGAAAATTCTTCGGTGTTGTAATCACCCCACATCAAATAATCAGGTTCGGCGCCTGGTATTGAGGGAGTTCGTTCAAATCTTGCGTAAACACTATCAATAGACGGTGTAGTCGGAATCATCGTCGAACTATCACCGTAAACAGGATATTGCTGTTCGCAAAACTGAATACTGCCAAATAATCTGTTTCTGCCTTCGCAATCTTGGTTAATTGGACGATAGCTATTAAATGCTCCAGTGAATAACCATTCGCCAACTTTACCCGTGGCAAATACCGAAGCTTTAAAATCTACCGTTGTTCCATCGTCAATTCTACTAGGGCTAAGAAAATCACTAAAACTACCCCAATAATCGGTACCACCCGCACCAATTCGTAGGTTGATAATACCTGTAGCGAGTGAAGGACGTAAAAACGTCACAAACTCAACTTGGGTATAAGCCTCTAACGGTGAGTCAATGGTGCTATTTAATATTGTGGTGTCGTTTTGCTGTGGGAAAAAATCATCCGAGCGTGGGCCGACTATTCGAGGGTCAAGTTGGTCAACTCTTGGAGAAATGCGCGCGTTATCTCTGACTCGAATTTTATCAACTGCTGCCCGAACCCGCACTTGTTGGGGTTTTATATCCGTTTGCAGTGTAGCGGTAAATTCCCCATCACGTGCGATAACTTGGAAACCAGAAGCATCACGACTTTGGTCGGCGCCAACAAATTTACCAGCACTACTGGTTAATGTTACAAGTACATCACCTGTAATGGGCTGACCTTTTTCATCGGTTAATGTCCCACGTAACCTAATTGTTGAACGTCCATCTGCTTGCGCTCGTGGGTCTGCTGCTGGCGCAATATCTAACTTAACTTTTTGGGCGGTAAGTCCTTGGGGTAAGGCAGTTGGTTGCGTTTGTTGCTGATTAATTTGTTGTGCCGTTGAATTCGGCTCTTGATTTTGTACAGAACTTTCCGGGTTTGGTGCAGTTGGGGTGGAAGAAGGAATTATCGGATTGTTGAATGTAGGATTCGTTAAATTACTACTTCCTTGTCCGGCTGCTGGTGTTGTTCCTTCTTCGGCTTCGGCTATTAGAGTAGAGCTAGCATTATCGCGACTCGTTGAAAGTGATGGCGCCGTTAAAGTTGCCGCTTGTGCTGTTATCGGTACAAATGCACTAAAAATGCCCAACGAAGGTATAAAAATAGCAGCAAGGAAAGGGACGACTGTGTTACCTTTGACGGACATTGCCTTGTGTAGGGCGTAACGTAAAACTGAAGAACCTGGTTTGCTTATGGTGTGTGGGGTCTTGACCCTTTGACATCCGTAGTGATTTAGCTGCAATTTAGAAATATTCGCTTCTGAATTTGTTGAAACTAATTTTGTTTTCATCGTTTACCCTCTGAAAACGCTGGCGTAACTGCAAAATTAACTCGTGCCATACTTCCTGGCGCCAGTCGAATCATTCGTGACTGACTGTTTCTTTCGATAAAGTAGTTGTTCGGTGCTAAAGCGTAACCAGGTAAGCTCGTCAAATCGAGTGCTGCCGACCGATACCCAGAGACAACATTTGCCAAGGAATACAGCCCGTTAGCATCTGTGACAATTCGGTTGCCATCATCCATGTAAATTACAGCATTCGGCACTCCCGGTTCATTACGTTGCTGCTCTCCATCGAAGTTTTTATCGACAAATACTCGCCCAATCAAAGTAGCACAGTCTGATACAATACCAGCGCGCACACGCAATGTATGACTCGCTTGATTACTCGTCTGGTTTCCAGCGCGCGCTTGTGCAAGGTTTCTACCCGTTCCGCGTACTGCATCAGGTGTTACTTCTACTGCGTAGGAAATATTCAATGATTGGTTTGGTTGAAGCTGTTCAGGTGTACTAAGTGTCACTGTACCGCGATTACCACTACTTGGATCTACCCTCACGGTTCGGTCGCCAATGCTACCTCGTATTGACCTGGGAACAAATATTAGTCCTAGCGGCAGCCTATCTGTAACCGTGATATTACTTGCTGCAACCCTACCTGTATTTCTAATTGCTAGTCTGTAAATAACGGTATCACCTGGTTCCGCCGCTGCGCGGTCTCCAGTTTTGATAATTTCTAACGCTGCTTGTCCCGCTCGAACTACCACTTGGTTAGATTCAACACCTTCGGGAATGTTATCGGCGCCTACACGCGCAGTATTTGGTATTTCAATTTGAGCAGAACTAGGGATAATTCCGTAAGTAAATATACTGAGTGTAAATACGGGAAAAAAGAGGTGCTTACGCCTCAACCACGATAATATAGATGTCATTGTTAGGCATCAACTAATAGAATTGGATTTACTTTAAATTAAGGCTTTCAATTAAATTCAAAAACCTAATTTGCTTCGATTTGTTATCAAAGCCTTACTCATAGGGGAGTTCAGCTAAAATTTTTGATAGTTAAATGCTTACAGGCGTAAAAAAGGATGCATTTGTCCTTTAAATTTTTGTAAAAATTTTTTCTATTTAAGGCACATTATCACTCATTCTATCCATCCTCACAATATAGTTGATATTTTTACGGCAATTTTTGCTTTATTTTAATTATCTTTGCAATCTCTCTTTGGGAATAACAAAAAGAGTAGAAGCGTATAGAGACAGTTGTATTACTTGCTAACAATAAAGGATAGCAAGCATATCAAATTGAGCTGAATTTATTCAACGAAAGTACAACAGTCACTATAATTTTCAACAGCACCAACAGCTTCGTATAAAGCAACGATTACTGCTCCTGTGTTGATGATATCTTTGCTCTTCTACGAAAGAGCTTGCTTTGATCTCTGTGTAAGGATATAGAACACGTTTATAAAAGAGACTGTTCAAAAAGCGCAGACCCATTCTTGGATTATTATGTTCCTGTAAAAAAAAACATATCCGCGCATATTTTAATCATGAATAATCATGATGTCTGTCGCTACCTAGAACTCATGGAGGCTTATCCGAGTCACAACACTTTAGTCGATGCAGCCGAATCCCTAAAAGCTAAAGGTAACACTTAAGTAATATTACCCAGAAATGAACCATAAGCAATCAGGGTGATGAAAAATTGTTCAGTATTTTTTCTTATATTGCCACGTGCAGATTTATCCGTATATACTTCCTTCGGAGTATCTGTGTTATTTTATACGATATGTCCTGAGATATAGAAGCAATTAGTGGAGATTTGTCTTTATAGTTGAGCAATAAAATAAAATTACTTTTTGGACATAAACGCAGATTTCTATTGCTCGTGTTCAAGAAGTATAGTACTTATAAAATTTGTGATGGTTCAAGGGCTAATTTTAGCATTAAAGCAAAGTGTCAATGCTTTATTATATATTTATAATACCACGTTTTTTGCTTGTAGTAAATATTTGATAAGTGCTTAATCTATTTTGCGGCGCCGTAATAAATTCGCTTCAATAACTAATTAATGAAATTCTCAGTATCAGCTAATCGTAAGTATATTATAATACCGCAATTTCAATTTTAAATAACTACTTAATCGATATATTTTAATCATGCATAATATTACAATTGATACAAAGTTATATAGACATAACGTTTTAACTAGTATTAAATACCTAAAAGACAGTTGAAAAACTGTCTACGCAAACTTGTAACGACTTTATGTAGGACTCAACCTAATAGTGAAATAATGTAACAAATCGAAAGGGACAAAGAATATTAGTGATAAAGGCAAAAACAAGCAATGGTTATCACTAAAATCATCGTCCCATAATTAATTTTTAATTGTGCTAGACAAATGTCTAATATGTATCCTCATACTCGTGAGTTTCAACTCGTCTAGCGTCATTGCGACCTGGTAAAAATTCCGCACGACGGGTAGGAGCAAGTGGTGGTGTCGACCCCGTATATGGGTGTACTACTTGAACAGTACGAACAGGGCGTGGTTTTTGTGAGAACAAACTTGACACACCAGCTACAACAATACCCCCACCAACGGTTAAAGCCATTCCTCCGACAGCCCAAATAATTCCAGACGACCACCAAGGAGTTTGGGTTTGCTGTAATGCATTTGCTCGCTGTTGGTTTTGTTGGTCTTGTAATGCTCTTTGTTGGGCACTACCGATAACGGATTGTAGTTGGAAGTTGAGTTGTTGGTTTTCAGCTTTGAGTCGGTCGTTGTCACGTTGAAGAGCATCGAGTTGCATTTTTGCGCGCTCGTTGTCCAAACGTAACTGGTCATTAGGAGCATTTGGGACAGGATTGGGAACAACACCTTGTCCAGGATAACCGTATTGTCCAAACTGCTGTGGTACTACCTGCTGTGGTACAATCGGCGCCTGAATTTGTGGAGGAACAAAACCAGATTGAGCTGGGTTGCCTGTTCCTTTGAGTAGTACTAATGCTGCGAGTCCAGCAACTGCTACTCCACCAATAAATGCCATGCTTTCACTCATCGCGCCCCCTTCCCTTCAAGCGATGTAACAATATTCATAATTTCCCTATACACTCTCACACTCATTCATCTATTTATACCTCAACTAACTTTATATGACAGCCAAATCCGAATACATGGCACCATCTATTAGCGCGCCCGTCCGACATACGCTTTATATATTCAAGACGATAACTGTTAAATTGTCTACTACGTAGGGTAATACTCTTGTTACTCTTAACACTTTTTATAATCACCTTTCAGGGTAAAAATCACTAATTAGTATTGGAATTATTTATGAACTAAGTAATTGCGTGTTTGAGACTCTTCGTAAATTCACTCATCGACTCTAAACCTTGTTGTGGCGTACCTTCAGCCAAACGTTTAACTACAGCACTGCCAACTATTACCGCGTCGGCGCCCCAGTCTTTCACCTGACGAGCTTGTTCGGCTTGTGATATTCCAAAGCCTACACCGATTGGCTTATCAGTAACACCACGTATTTGATTAATCAAATATGATACTCGTGTTTCGATTTGAGTACGTACCCCTGTTACTCCCGTAACGCTGACCAAATAAATAAAACCCTGTGACGCGCGAGCAATAGCCTCAATTCGTTCCTTTGAGCTAGTTGGCGCCACTAACAGCGTTACATCAATATCCATAGCAGCAGCGGGTTCGAGTAGTGTCGCAGATTCTTCCAAAGGTAAATCAGGAACAACCAGCCCTGCAACGCCTGATGATTTTACGTCTAGTAGAAAATTATCAATACCGCGATTTAATATTGGGTTGTAGTAAGTAAAAAGAATTATCGGCGCCAAAATTTGTGGTGTGGTTGCTTTCAACATCTCTAACACAGATGGCAGCGTCGTTCCATTCTGAAGTGCGCGTGTTGCTGCTGCCTGAATTACAGGCCCATCTGCAAGCGGGTCTGAATATGGAACCCCCAACTCAATTATACTGGCGCCGCTTTGGTCAAGAACCTGTAAAGCAGCTGCAGTAGTATGTAAATCTGGGTCTCCAGCAGTAATGAAAGGAATTAAGGCACATGAATTTGTTTGTGCCAAAGTCTTGAAACAATCAGAAATAGCAGTCATTATCAAATATTCAAATTTTATTAGTACTTAATAACTATTTAGTTTTTTTTTCTTGTTCAATCTCGGCTTGAATTTTTTCTAGTTCTTCAGGGGTAAGCTCGTTTAGACGTTTTTCAAAATAAGCTTCTTCATATTGTTGACGTTGCTCATGGTAAGTCATTTTATTACCGACCGCGCGTCCGAGATAGGTCACGAGCCAACCAATTAAGCCGACGACAAGTACAGCTTGAGTCCAAATACCAGCAGATTGGCTATCAAAGCCAAATTGCTGGAATATTACGTACCCCAAGCCACCTGATAAGAAAACGCCTAATACTATAACAATCGCGTCTATACGTCGCATACAGTTGTCATGACCTATCGAAAAATTATTTGAGCCTGATTTATTATTCTAAGCTTCAATTTGCCGACGCTTGGGTCGAAAATTGAGGAAAGGAGACAAAACGAGCAACCCTGGAAGGAACAAGAATACTAAAAAGTACATAAATGCACGCTCGAATGAGCTTACTGTGTACCAGCGTAGCTTCATGTAATACACGATCATGAATGGCAACACTAAAAGATAAGCTCCAGCTAGAGCCAAGTACAGCAGGGGTACAATCATCGTCGAAGATAAAAGCGTCGTCATCATATAAGGTTCTGTTGTTTTGAGATAACTGCACTATTCCCATCATAGGCTGAATGCCTACTTGCGGGAAGCCCAGTTTGATTGATTTTAACGGCGCCAGCCAGTCATAAATCCTGATTCAAAAAAATTTTTCAATTTTTTTTGGAAAAATGTTGGACAAATTACATAATTGATGGTCAAATATATAGGGGGCAGTTGATGCCTTCACAAATAGACCCAAATTATGTCTTGGGGGCGTGGCGGAATGGTAGACGCTACGGACTTAGACAACTGAGCCTTGCTGCGAGAAATCCTTCAAGTGTAAGCTCTCAAATTCAGGGAAACCTAATTCTATATTTTATAGATATGGCAATCCTGAGCCAAGCCAAAGAAAGTGAAAAGTGCTGAGTGAGTTGTGCTGAGTGTTTTAACTCCTAACTCATAACTCCTAACTTATTGGAAGGTGCAGAGACTCGACGGGAGCTACCCTAACGTTAAGCCGAGGGTAAAGGGAGAGTCCAATCCTTAAAACCTACAGTTGATTCAAAGTTGGTAGTAGTGAAAGCTACAAAAGGATGAAAATCCGTTGACCTTAAACGGTCGTGAGGGTTCAAGTCCCTCCGCCCCCATATAATAGAGTTCTTAAGAGACCGATTAGACTCGGTCTCTTATTGTATTTACTCGTACTTAATATCATTAAATTTGGCATGTTGTAGCACAGGTTTTACTAATCCATGTGTATAGCTAGCGTAATTTTTATACAGTTTCAGCATTTGCGCGAGTTCAACACCATTCGGCGCCATTGTAATTTTCCTAGAGGATATATAGATATAGAATTTATCCTCTAGGAATTTTAGGCGCCATTGTAATTTTCCTAAGCCTAATAGTAAATTAGTATTAAACACGTATAGATATGTAGCATAGCTGTTTCATTTGTCTTGGTGGATATCAGTAGTTACTTAAATAAAGTTCAATAAATTTACATATAGAATTGCGGGTTTATTAATTTTCTGTGAAAAGAATAAATATTTTAGTGAGGGTAGATTGATACTCGCATAGGAGCAAGGTTAAGCTGGTGACAAGGAGAAAGAGGACTATTGGTCTTGGGTAGCGTGATGACCGTTAATAGCTTGCCACATGGTCAGGGTAATCGACATCTTCCGAAATCGAAGGACAAACGCATTAAATTACAGAACGTCCAAGAAAAAATGTACAGTTTTTTACTGCGAATTGTAAAAAGCTGGCAACCAGAGGAAGTTTTACGAGTTTTTAAGCGTTCTTTTATCGATTGCCTGGACTCAGAAGCCTCAAAGTCTTCTTTGGGGCTGTATATCGTTTTTTTAGAACATTCAGAGCAGGAGTTTCGCAATACTATTAAGCGCTGCTGCTATATTTTGATTAATAACTGGGAAAGTACTAGAAGAAACAAATATATTTGTGAGTTGGTTGAGTTAATAGGTAACTATAAACTTCAGGTTACGCCTAATACTCCTTCTAAAATTAAAATAGCTCGAACTTGGTTAGATAATTTTATAAAAAGCACAGATTATCAAGAGTTACAGCTATTTGCTCATCGTCATGATGAACAAGTGAAGGGACATTGGGTTAATCGTTATAGTTCATATTTACTACTTGCTCAATCTTTGAAAGAAGATAACCCTAAAGAACAGAAAGAAGCTGCTAGGAAACTTTCTAAGGTTTTGAAAGAAAGGTATAAGTTTGAGCTAGCAATGTATATCGCGCGCTCACAATCACAAGCATGTCTTCCGACAAGCTCAATTACTACACGCTATCGAAATCCCAGTATTTTAGGAGATAATGTTCTTAGATTAATCAAAACTATAATTTTAAAGAAAGGGGTTTTTAGCTATGATAATATTGCCAATATTTTTATAAAACAAGTTCAAAATCAAAGTTTTTTAGATTTTAAAATTAGTTTGCAGAAGTATTTAATTTTTTCGGTTCAACAGCAAGATTTTGTTGAAACTCTTAAACAACAACTAGCTGATAAACTGGATTTATGGAAACAAGAATATCACGAACGCACTATCAATAAAGATTTTGTTCTAAGGACTTGTAACAGAGTAATCGACTGTTTGACTACGGAAAACGGACGCGAACCCTCGACTTTATTCATTATGTTACTTTCTCAAGGAAATCCACTAACTTTAGTGGTTGTGCTACTTAAGATAGTTTTAATTTCCAAAAATTCACGTAATCATTTAGATATGAGGATTGCTGATTTAATTCGTTATTATGATAAATATCCAGAAGACGAATGTAAGTGGGTAATTAATTTTATCGAAATTTTTAATATCACATTTGCTATTTACGCTGAAAACGTTGAATACAACTTAATCCTGATGGAACAAGAAAAAGTAGTTAATGAGAATGAGAATAAAAATCAAAATAAAGACTTAGACGCTTACCGAGTGTTTTCCCAGTTAAAAGTTAATGGTTAATCGCTCATCTGCAAACGCGAGTGCTGCACCTACGCTTTCAGCGAAAATGCTGATTAAGCGGTATAAAGCAGCTGCGCTAATTACTAAAGCGCTAGGAAAGTGATACTGTAATATAACAATCGCTGTTGCTTCAAAAACTCCCAAACCACCTGGGGCGCCGGGTGTAATCAATCCGAGCAACCAAGCAAGACTAAATGCGCTCAAGAGTATGGGAAGCTGATGTAACTGTACAGGGGCAAGTGCAAATACAGTTAAAATAAACCCTGAAGCACGCAATACTAAAAAAGTCAGTTCTCCCAATAACGGCTTTAAAGGATAACGTTCTAAACGTAAACTTGTGGTAGATTCAGACGATTCTTCGGCAGAACCAGTTTTTTTATTCTTTAACTTGAGCTTTTGTAGAAAACTTAAAATTGGATTGAGAAAGCGGGGATGAAAAACACAAAGCACTATTATTAACAACAGCACTTGCATAATTTGCACAATTGTGTTGTCTGTTAATGTGGTAAACTGGTTGCCGAATAAAACAATCACAACTGAAGCTGCTGCTGCCATTAATAATGGTTCGAGTAAAACGCTTAATGTCGCAACCCCTGTAGGTACTTGCGCTTTTTTGGCTGCAACAATTCTTCCCCAGTGATGCCAAACGTTACCTGGTAAATATTTCGCAATGTTAGTTTTGAGGTAAACTTGGATAAAATGGAAAGTTGGTACAGGCGCCTTTAATTCTCTTAACACCCAAGTCCATACCAAACCTGCCCAAGTGTGTGCTAGTAAAGTTACGCCAGTGGCAATACTAAGAATAGCCCATCCGGCTTCATCAATTTGAATAGCCACTACTGAGTACCAATTATCTTTCAAGGCTTTTGCCAAAAAAAATAACGTTCCACCCAAAACTGACCAGCGCAGTATCCGCTTGAACATCGACATGATTTTTTTTACAACATTGTAATATTATTTAGATGCAATGTTATATAAAAAAGTTCATTGATTGTAAAAAAAATTAAAAATACTATTCGTTCAAATTTATTTAAACATTAGTGAGAACTACTGTATTAAAAAAATACAAGCACAATCAAGCTCAATATTTATTAAATTAGCTTATATCCCTCTTGAGAAGCAAGTATATCATTCTAACGGTTAAGGATTACTAGACTTTTGTTAGAGGACAAAGGCTAATTGATATTTCTATATTGTGAATTGTTGTTCGTAAGCGTCCAGCATGACGATAACCAACGTGTGGAAATTGCTGCGTGTGCGAATTGCTATACAAATTAATCTTGAATCTCAGGAGGGCTAAGTGAAAGCCTTATTTTCTAGTATCAAGCTAGTAAGCTTACGTAAAATTGTAACTGCTACCCTATTTGCAGTTTTGTTGATGATAACAACTGCCTGTGCATCTGCAGATACACAAGCTGCCAATCCAAATAGCCAACCTGTACAAATGGGTGGCGCCAATAATCCTTACAAGGGCGGTGGGGATAAATTTACAAGAAATGAAAAGGGTAACGAAAAAGCGAGCTTGAATACTACACAACGAGTAGCAACTCGCGAAAGCGAAATGTTATATCCCGGTGCCGAAACTCCAGCAGGTCGTGCTCAAAAAGAAGCTGAAATGCCCATCATCACCGAAAAAGATTTTCAACCAAAACCAGGTGGTTTAATTCAACGCGAAGAAGGTGTTGGTGAACGGGTTAAAGACCGAGTTGAAACAGTAACAGAATCAGTTAAAGATGCATCTGCATTTTTAAAAGATAAGGCAGACGAAGCATCTGCTCGACCTGAGCTACAAAAAAATCCTGCTGTTGGCAAATAAAAGCGCGATTAGCTTAAAGCTAAAAATTTATCTCAAATCAATCAGAAACTTAAATAGAGAGGAGCAGTGGTAATGGAAAACTTGCGTCCGTTAAAGGCTTTAGCTGTTGTAGTATTAGGCTTGTTCTTGTTTTTTTCAAGCGTCAGTACTTCCCTAGCTGCTACATTAAAGCCTAATGCCGGAGAAAAATCTGAATATTATGCACCAAAAGATACAGGTGCTCTTAACGATTACGAAGGCGGAATGAATAACTTTAGCGATAGAGACTCACGCGCACTTGGTAGCATAGAATCTCGTGCTGAAGCACTTAAGCGTCAAGCAGAAGAAAATATTAAGAAAAGTTCATCTAACGTTGCCAAAAATGCAAGTCGCGTTGCAAGAGATAGCGACAAATTAGGAGAAAACGTTCAAGAAAAAGCTGAGTCTGTTAAAGATAAATTACAGGACGAAGCAGATAGTTTCGGTAAGTCTACCAAGAAGGGCTTGACAAACATCAAGAACAATGCACAAGATGCACCTGGCTATGCAGCAGACCAAACTGAAAAAACAATTGGAAATCCAATTGAAGGCATCAAGCAAGCCGGCAAAGATGAAACTGAAACAGTAAAGCGTGGTCTTAAGGAATCTAAGTAAAAACGCATTTAATATAATCCCAATTATCCCCCCGTGAATTCGGGGGAATTTGCATTATCTCTTAGCCCCCCTTAAAAAGGGGGGTTGGGGGGATGAATTATCCTTATTCTTTTGATACCAACTTTGTAAAGCTAGACGTTGAATTTGGCGCCAAGGTATATTATATTTTCTTGCCAAAAAAGCGCAATCTTCGTATTCGGGTTGAACATTCGTCACTACTTTATTTGTCGCTTCTCCAAGCCATGCAATTTTTACAGATACAGTTCCATAATCAGTTTCGACCGTTTCAATTTGCCGTTGCAGTGTAGTACGTTGCTGCGTCGAACAACGAATTCCTAAAGTTGTAGTTTCGCGAAATAAAATTTCTTGAATTTGCTGTATTTTCTCCTGCCTCGAAATCACAGTTAATAAAATTCCTGGACGTGATTTTTTCATACCGATGGACTGCGTAAATACATCTAATGCACCAGCAGTCAATAATTCATCGTACAAATAACCTATAGCTTGCGGGTTTAAATCATCGATTTGCGTTTCAAGAACAGAAACTGTTTCAATATAAGGACTGCTAGCTGATGATATAATATTTGAATCTGGTTCTGAGTCAGAATAACCTAACCAAGCCTGCAAAACATTTGATATAGATAAATTTAAACTTCCAGCCCCTAGTCCAACTTGCTTAATACTCATTGCTGGAGCGGCGCCAAATTGTTTTGCTAAAGTCGTTACTATCGCTGCACCAGTTGGCGTTACTAATTCTTTCTCAATACCATTACTATAAACAGGGACTCCGCGCGCTTCCCATAACTTTAATACCGCAGGAACAGGAACAGCCATTACTCCATGTGCTGCTTTCACAGTTCCACCACCAGTTGGCAATGCTGAACAATAAAGTAAAGGTAAACCATCTTCATTATTATCAATACCTAACCAATCTAAACTCAAACAAGTGCCTACAATATCAACTATCGCATCGACGGCGCCAACTTCATGAAAGTGTACCCGTTCTGGCGGCACACCATGTACTGCACCCTCTGCAACCGCTAACTGCCGAAACACTGCTAAACTCCATGCTTCTGCACGCGCTGGCAACTGTGACTTCAAAATCATCGCCTCTATTTCTGGCAAATGGCGCCCATGATCATGGTCATGATGATGGTGATGATGATGATGTTCGACCAAATTTACATGAACTTTTGTTGCTTCAGTACTGTGGCGATGGACTAATTCAGCGGTAATAGTATACTCGTTCTCAATTCCTAAAGAATTAAGCTTTTGTGTCAAATACTCAACTGGGACACCCAAACTTACCAAGGCGCCTAAACACATATCGCCCGAAATACCCGTCGGACATTGAAGATAAACAACTTTACTCATATTAATAGTAGATGACTAATGGTTAATGCCGATTCCAACCTATGACAAAAATTTTTTCAATCCATCCTGAAAATCCCCAAACCCGTGGAATAGAACAAATACAAGCAGAACTGAGGCGTGGTGCAGTAATGCTGTATCCTACTGATACAGTTTATGCCATAGGTTGTGACTTGAATGTTAAATCAGCGGTGGAACGAGTTCGACAAATAAAGCAGCTAGCAAATAACAAACCTTTAACGTTTTTATGTTCCTCGCTTTCAGATATAGCCACATACGCTTTTGTTAGCGATAACGCTTACCGAACTATGAAGCGCTTGATTCCTGGACCATACACATTTTTGTTACCTGCCACTAAACTAGTACCTAAATTAGTACAAAATCCTAAACGCAAAACTACTGGCATTCGAGTACCCAATCATAATGTGTGCTTGGCTTTGTTGTCGGCATTGGGGAATCCCATAATCTCAACGAGCGCGCACTTGCCAACCGAGGATGGTATTGATACAGATTTTGAATTGGGTATTACACAAGCAGAATTATTTGACCGTTTGGATGATTTTGTTGATGTAATCGTCGATACAGGCGAGGAACCAACCAACAATACATCCACAATTTTAGACCTAACAGGGGACGAACCAGTATTAGTCCGTCAAGGTCTTGGTATTGTTGATGGGGTTGTTGATGGCGCCTTTGATTTTTATTCCTAAAACAAAAAGTCGTGTTTGGTGCCACTTTTAAAACTGTCACACTCTCTGCACTAAAAATAGACAGATGTAGAGAATGGTCGAACTCCTGCTGCATAAGCGTTTGAGACCATAATGGCTATTGTCGGGCGCCCATGTGCCAGTCGCAATGTGGCATTTAAAAAAAACCGACACAAGTAGATACCCGTAACTTTTTTAGATTCTATACAGTCATAGATGTGAGCGGTTAAAAAGCAATCGCCCAAAATTCGCTCGCACTTGTTACGGTGCTATCTTCCAGGATAAAAAATCATGAAATCTAACTTCATCAACAACGTCTCAATCGCAAACCAGCCCGCTTCCATCGAATTCTCCCCTGAATTCTCCGCTGTCACAGATAATACGTTAGTCGATTTACTTTGTCAGGAATTACAACCACAAATCAAAGCCTCCGAAGCCTGTGTTAAATCTGTCTCAGCCCGCATTGCACGAGAAGTAGAACGCATTTGCGATAAAAGCTCTCGTATTCAAACTTCCGGAGAAATTAATTCCTGGTTACTAACCTTAGCAAGACATCGTGTTCAAAAGTGCCTGCATTACTACAAGCTTGGTTCTCAAAGAGGTCGTGTAGAATTACACAGCAGCTTGGGTTCAATGGTATACCGCCATATCTCAACTCCTAATGTTCAGCTAGGGTTTGACGCACGTTATAATTTGATTGAAGATTTCTTACAAGCATTTTATATCGAAGCCATCAAAGCTTTTCGCCGTGAAAATGAACTAGCTTCAGATTACTCACCACGTACCAAGTTACAGTTAGCTGAGTATATGGCATTCACTGAACAATATGCAAAACGCCGAATTAACCTACCTGGTGGTTGTAACCAACAATTGATTATTTTACGCGCTCAAGGTTTTAGCCGGCGCCAACCACAAGAAACAACAGTTGACTTTGAAGCAGCACTCGAAGGTTCGCGTACCGAAGAATCTGAAGCTTACCAACGTAACTCAACTGTACAGCAATTACGCGCACAGTTAGTATCACAAGGAAATTTTGATCCTGCTGAAGATTCAGAACGTAACCGCGTTGTTCAAGAACTTATGAGCTACCTCGAAGCGCAAGGTCAAAAAGACTGTATCGATTATTTAACGCTCAAACTCCAAGACTTATCTGCTCCTGAAATCGATAATATTTTAGGTTTAACTAGCCGTCAACGCGACTACTTGCAACAACGCTTTAAATACCATGTTGAAAAATTTGCTCGTACTCACAATTGGCAACTAGTACATCAGTGGTTAGGTGCGGGTATCGAGCAGAAATTGGGCTTATCTTCGCAGCAGTGGGACAACTTTGTCAGCCAGCTAACAGAGCAACAACAACAAATTCTGCAACTAAAAACAGCACTTATTAATGACCAAGTTATTGCTAAAACTGTTAAATGCACACCAAAACAACTGCAAAAACGCTGGACTCAACTTTTGGAATTAGCATGGACAATTCGTAACGGTCACGCCGAAGCACAAGCTGGTTAATTGAATTAACTTAACTTCAAGTCATTAACTTAAAGTTAAAAATATTTCAAACTAGTTTGTAGCGTTTATTCTAATTCTAAATACGTGAAATTATTACACTTAATCATTAATTATAGGAAATCCCGTTCTATCGCAGAGCGGGATTTCTTTTTAATACAATTGGTCAAGCTCCCCCTCTACACGGCGCCAAATTGTTGCCACGTACATTAGAATGAATTGTATGTGCATGACAACCTATAGTAAAACTAAGGCAGTATAAAATCAAATGTTTGACGGTTTTTGGGAGAATATTTCCCGCTACCCCCGCTACTTTATTACAACCCTTCTTGGCGTGTTACTCAACCTCTTCGCTCCAATGGCGCCATTACTCAAGCGTCCAGTAACTGTAATCGCCTTAATTGGTATTTTAGTAAGCAGCCTTGTGTTTGTAAGCTTAACATTACGCGCAATGCTCGGCTTAACGCCAGTTTAACGCGCCCTCATCGGCGCCAATTTTTTGATGCTAATTCGTGAGACTTAAAATATTATGGCTAACAATCGTCGCGTTGAGCGCGTTGCAGAATTGATTAAACGAGAAGTCAGTCAAATGCTGCTTAACGGCATTAAAGATGACCGTGTGGGAACAGGAATGGTCAGCGTCACAGATGTTAATGTTTCTGGCGATTTGCAACATGCCAAAATTTACGTTTCCATTTACGGAACCCAAGAAGCCAAAGCCGAAACAATGGCTGGGCTAAAATCAGCTACTGGTTACGTCCGCAGCGAACTTGGCTCAAGGGTACGTTTACGTCGTACTCCTGAAGTCATGTTTGTTGAGGATGATTCAATTGAGCGTGGTACAAATGTTTTGTCGCTGCTCAATCGTATTCGCAACGAACGCCCGGTAGATGATTCAGTAGATGATTCACAAGAAGACCAAGAAGACCAAGAAGAGGAGTAAGAGGCACCTCCAAAGCAGGGGATCAATACAGACAGACTAAGGTTCTAAAAATTGTTCCCCCTTGCTCACCCAAAATTCAACATCACAGTTTTGTCGCTTGATATTGGTTCTCTTAATAAAAGTTATATAAATTTATAATAGTTAATCTTTTCAGGACGCCTGCTGTTTTAAAGCGCTCAAATCTAGGAACGTTATATTTTTAGCCCAATAATTTATGTAATTGCACTGCCTTAATGGCATTTTATGCTTGCCATTATTTGGTATACTAGCTTTGAAACGCTTGGCAATCGCCTTTTTGTTACAGATAAAAATCTGTAAGCAGATACTCAGTAAATTCTTAACCTAATTTAATACTTGTTTAAGAAACCCTTAAGACGAGATAAATGGCAAGAGCAAATGAGGTATGTTAGCATTTAGGCTTTGAGCTAGTTTATACCTTTCACCCAGGCAGGTAATTTGTGTATCTTATCTAGAAGAACAGTTTTGATTGTACGCCACCGCCAGATATCTCATCGATAGCGGGCGACCAAATCTGCCCTTCAGTTCTTACTTTTGCGCTGTTTCTCCACTTAATCAAAACACTATCTTTTGCCTTGGAGTGCTGAAGCTATGGCTTGTCGGTGCCGCAAAGTAATATGTGTCGTATTCATAGCTCTACACTGAGACCGGAAGATAGCAGGTGGTAAATATGTCAGGAGATATTGATTTTTTTCACATTTCTTTAGATAATTTGAAGGTGTGTAGCGCCAGAATGAAAATAGTTCCGTATACCAAACTACAAAACACAAGCCATAAGTAAATTTTTTTGCTGCGTTAGTTTTAGTACAATTTCGGGAACACTAGTTAAGTGTAATTCGTGAGTAAAAAATATGAGTGTCAATACGGTGCCTTCTATCAGTTACTATTCTCTAGGCGTGATTCAAGACGAAGCACGTCGGCTGGTGCAGAAAGGGGTTGTAAGCAGACAGCAGCCCATTTATACCTTGTGCCAGTACATTCCCGCTAGAGAATGGGTTTGTATTGAGTCTGAATTAGAAAAATGCGACTTTTTGCTGCGAGACCGCATTGCCGACTTAATTGGTCGTGAGGAATGGGAAAACGACTAATTAGTCCAAACGTTCGGTTTTTGGGTTGGGCTTAAGGTTAAGTCACCATAGATTTGACAACCAAGGTGGGTTGCACAGACTGCCAGTTTGAAAAATCTCTGCTTACAACCACTTACTCCCAATCCCACGATTAATTATTCCCTGTTAACTCAAGTCTTGGCTAAAAACTTTAAAGCTTCCAAATTAGTAAAACTTACATAATACGGATTTATTACACCCGTGAGTCCCTATTCATCCCTGTTATAGTAGGGATATATCAAAATGATTTTTTGCGCTTAATTGCGTCGGTGTCATTAGAGAAGGAACTATCAAAATTCATTGCTTGAGTCTTTTTTCAATTCCCGGAGCAGTGCTGGCAGCAACACTTGCTCCTTTTTTATTTTTATAAGGCTCTAAAATTGTTCTAAGTACTGATTCACATCCTCTATAATTCGGGTGAGTTCAGCTTCTGTAGTTAGTTTGATGGTGGCATCGCGCACCGTAATTAGAACTTTAGCAGCAAAAGGTGTTGCCCAGATATTTGGGTTACAAAAAATTTCCAGAAAAACTTCTCCCGTGTATCTATACTCTACAGGACGTTGAGGACTTGGTTTGGCGCCTCCACCACTTTTTGTCGCCGAAACAGCTTTGAGACTCATTATCAATTGGTCGAGTGCAGCTTTCAAGTCGCGTGCAGCAGACTCAGAAAAGCTAAAAGATATAGAACCTTCGCCCAAGTTTAATGTTAAGTGAGTACTAGACATAGTTTTATTATCGTCACTTATTGACAATTGTTTACACAAAGAAACCGGGTTTCTATGCAAAATCTCGTTTTCATTACTATATCAACAAAGAAACCCGGTTTCTTACCTAAGATTTATTCCTAAAGAAATAAAAACTCTAAAAATATTACTGATATTAATGCAACAAGTAATCAATAGGACTTACGCTGCATAAACCTGGTTTCTACGCATTCATTGTCGCAGACAAATCGTCATTTTTATTACATGCTATCAACGTATATTCCAGGTTTCTAGGTTTTCAAGTAATTTGTATAACAGCTGTATTAAAAGAAAATTTGCCGTGGCTTGTAGATGAAATGGCAGTTGCTCCCGAAGTCATTCATTCCTTGGCACTCTCAGTCCCTGGAGTTGTCAACTGTCATGATATTGCCTCACGTGGAGTTATTGGGCGCCAAGTATTTATCGAAATGCATTTAATAGTAGATGCTCCTGACGTAGAAACATCTCACCGCATCACCGAAGAAGTCGAAAACCTCCTAAAAGAGAGATTTTCCCCCGCCAGAGTTATGATACATGTAGAACCACCCAGCTATCTATCCAACCAAATTAGTTACTAAAAATCTTTCGGCAGTGGTATTCACAATGTCTTTAAAAGATTGAAATATGCTATTAATGTTTCGTGGCGAATAATATTGTTTGTATTAATTATAGCAAACCGATTGATTAATTTGGCAAATAATGTATATATTTACACTGTGGCTTGGGAAACATGACGACTGAGCTAACCGTTCTTATCATTGACAATTCTCCTAGTGAACGCGAGCTTTATCGCCATTTTTTACAGCAAGACGCCAAATATAACTATACAATTCTTGAAGCTTCCACTGGCAAAAGCGGTCTTGAATCATGGCGCCGATTTCAGCCGGATGTAATTTTACTCGACTTTTTGCTTCCTGATATCGATGGGTTAGAGCTAATTGACGAATTAAAAAAGCAAATCGATGAGCAACCGCGTACATTTATGCCTGCTGCGATAATGATAACCGGGCAGGGTAACGAAGCAGTTGCAGTCCAAGCAATGAAAACCGGTGTACAAGATTATTTAGTAAAGCGAGAAACCACACCCGATATTTTACGCTCAACACTACACTCAGCCGTCGCAAATGTACGTCTACGCCGAAAATTGCTTTCAAGTGAGGAGCGCTTCCGTACTTCAATCGAAAATTCACTCGACTGCTTTGGCTTTTATTCGGCAGTTCGTAACAACGAAGGTAATATAATTGATTTTCGGTTTGAATATGTTAATGCTGCCGCTTGTGAAGCGAATATGTTGAGCAAAGAGGAGCAGCTAGGTAAGTTACTGTGCGAATTATTCCCTGCAACACGCACCACTGGTTTATTCGATGAGTATTGCCGCGTCGTTGAAACTGGTCAACCATTAATAAAGGAATCACTTGTATATACCGATGTATTTGGCAAACAGTTGTCAACGCGCGTGTTCGATATTCGGATTTCCAAAATGGGCGATGGAATTGTTGCATCATGGCGTGATGTTACAGCCAAAAAGCACACTGAGGACTTTATCGAGCGCATCGCTACAGCTACACCAGGTATACTATACGTTTATGACTTAGTTGAGCAACGTAACGTCTATGTAAATCGTCAAATTGGCGAGGTGTTAGGTTATACGACAACCGAAATTGAAGCGATGGGCGTCCAGTTATTTGGTTTACTGATGCATCCAGAGGATTTACAACGATTGCCTCAAATGCTAGGGCGTTTTAATACACTTCAGGATGGTGATACTGTTGAAACTGAGTATAGGATGCGACATAAAAATGGGGAATGGAGATGGCTATTAAGTAAAGAAGTTATTTTTAAGCGTAATTTTGATAATTCACCCCGTCAAATTGTTGGGACTGCGCTCGATATTACAGAACATAAACGAACTGAGGAATCACTCCGTAAAAGTAACGAGCGGTTCCAACTGGCAGCGCGCGCTGTTAATAGCTTGATTTATGATTGGGATACCGAAGCAAACACCATACAACGTAGTGATGGAATAACGCGGATTTTCGGTTATAATGATTCGGAAGTTGAGCCAACTGCTCAAGGGTGGTATGAATTAATTCATCCTGATGATATTAATGATTTCAAAAGCGCTCTAGATGCTATAATAGCCAAGCAAGATTGTTATAGTTTGTCCTACCGAGTACGCTCCAAAGATGGAAACTATCGGTATGTAGAAGATAAAGGTAAGATAATTCGTAATTCTCAAGGAGATGTCGCAAGAGTAGTTGGTAATGCTACAGATATTACTGTTGCAAAACAAACACAAACTGCATTGCGTGACAGTGAAGCGAAATTTCGGCGTATTGTTGACTCAAATTTTGTAGGTGTTTATTTTGGTGATGCCAGTGGCCGCATTTATGAAGCAAACAATGCTTTTTTAGAAATGTTCGGCTACACAGGCGCCGATATTGAGACAGGGGTTTTACGTTGGGATACAATGACCCCATCAGAATTTAAAGAACTCGATGCTAAAAAAATTCAAGAACTACAATTAAATGGATTTTGTACTCTATTTGAAAAAGAGTATTTTCACAAAGACGGTACGCGGGTACCCATCTTACTTGGTATTGCCCAAATGGAGGGTAGAGAAGATGGTTACAGTGCTTGTTTTATCATAAATTTAACTCAGCTTAAACAAACAGAAGCGGCACTACGCCAGAGCGAAGAACGTTACAAGCATTTATTAGAACTCGAAGAAAAAGCACGACAGTCAGCAGAAACAGCAAACCTTGCCAAAGATGAATTTGTCGCGATGGTATCACACGACTTGCGTTCTCCTCTAAATGCAATATTAGGTTGGGCAAAGTTACTTCAAACGCGCAAATTTGACGAAGCTGCAACTCAAAAAGCACTTCAAACAATTGAACGTAACGCCAGGTCACAAGCTAAACTTCTTGAAGATTTGCTCGATATATCGCGTATCCTCAGAAGTAAGCTGCAATTAGAACTGGCGCCAGTTAACCTTTATACTGTTGTCACAGCTGCTATCGAAACAGCTTATCCTGGCGCCAACGCTAAAAATATTCGCTTTGTAACAGTACTTGATAACTCAATACCTCCTATCTCTGGGGATATTCATCGCTTGCAACAGGTAATGGGAAATTTACTCTCCAACGCGCTAAAATTTACCGACGTAGGTGGGCGTATCGAAGTATATTTATCAATTAAACACACTTGGCAAGGAAATCAACATTTAAATTACATTCAAATAGATGTTAAAGATACAGGTATAGGTATCAAGCCAGAGTTTTTACCCCAAGTATTTGAACGTTATCAACAAGATAATTCTAGTGGCAGGCGCCAGGGTTTAGGTTTAGGGCTGGCAATTGCAAGTCACATCATCGAATTACATGGTGGTACAATTACTGCTACAAGTCTAGGTGAAGGACAGGGAAGTACTTTTACAATTCGATTCCCTTTTAATAATGATCCCCCCTAACCCCCCCGTGAATTCGGGGGGGAACAAGAATTCAAAGTCTCTTATAAAAAATTCAAAGTCTCTTATAAAAACGGAGAAAAAAGTAAATTCTTAGCCCCCTTATCAAGGGGGGTTGGGGGATTAATTATATTTTTGTGTATTTTGTAACAATTTTATTCTCAGCTAAATCACGCAAACTAAAAAATACACAATATTTTATTCAGTAATAATTCCGAAGCAAAAAGCTACTAAATTTTTTTATAATTCAATAAATCTCACGATTTACACACACTATTACAAGTCCAAATACTTGATTGAAGAACTTATCAAGTATATGGACTTTTCACTGTCTATATATAGACGAAATATTGGAAATTAGAAGGCGCCTATTCCCACTCGATAGTACCAGGTGGTTTCGAGGTAATGTCATAGACAACGCGGTTAACACCTTTAACTTCGTTAACTATACGATTAGAAATTACTTCCAAAACGTCATAAGGTACGCGGGCCCAATCTGCTGTCATTCCATCTTCGCTGGTAACAATTCGCAGAACAATCGGGTACGCATAAGTACGTTGGTCGCCCATTACACCAACACTTTTTATTGGTAGTAATACTGCAAAAGCTTGCCAGCAATCATGATACAAACCATTTTGGTTAATTTCTTGCCGTACAATTAAGTCAGCATCGCGTAATATATTCAACCTCTCAGCAGTCACTTCGCCTAAAATACGAATTGCCAAACCGGGGCCTGGAAAAGGATGACGTTGAACTATTTCTTCTGGTAAACCAATTGAACGTCCGACTTTGCGTACTTCGTCTTTAAAAAGCTTACGAAGCGGTTCAATCAGTTTAAATCGTAGGTCTTTGGGCAACCCACCAACGTTATGATGACTCTTAATTTTTACTGCTACCCGTTCACCTGTTTGTGGGTCTACGTTAGTATCAGCAGATTCGATAACATCAGGATATAGCGTTCCCTGTGCTAAATAATCGAATGGCCCTAAACGTCTTGATTCTTCCTCGAACACTCTAATGAACTCGTGTCCGATAATACGCCGTTTTTCTTCTGGGTCAGTAATACCATCAAGCGCAGTCAAGAAGCGTTCCCGTGCGTTGACATACTCTACAGGTATATGAAACTCATCTTTGAACAATTTTACTAATCGTTCTGGCTCCAACTTCCGCATAAAGCCTTGGTCAATAAACATACATGTAAGCTGTTCACCAATAGCTTTATAGAGTAAAAATGCGAGTGTCGAAGAGTCAACTCCTCCAGATAAAGCAAGTAAAACGCGCTTATTGCCAACACGCGCACGAATTTCGCGTACTGCTTCTTCTACAAATGCGTCAGTCGTCCAAGTTGGTTCGCACTCACAAATGTCGTAAACGAAATTACGAATTAATGCTCCTCCACCATGTGAGTGAACGACTTCTGGGTGAAATTGTACTCCGTAAAGTTTATGAGCATGATTCGCTATGGCAGCGCAGGGGGTGTTATCGGTATGTGCCAATAACTCAAAACCCGATGGCATGGTGGTTACAGAGTCACCGTGACTCATCCACATTGTTGTACCAGTTTCAACGTTTGCGAGTAGGTCTGTTGCGTCATCTACATACAATGAGGCTTTTCCATATTCACCTCTAGTCGCACGCGATACTTCTCCACCCAACTGCTGCACCATTAACTGCATACCGTAGCAAACACCCATAATGGGTATGCCTAGATTCCAAATTTCTGGGTCACAATGTGGGGCGCCTGTATCATAAACTGAACTTGGGCCACCCGAAAGAATAATTCCTTTAGGATTTAGTTGACGAATTTGCTCTGCTGTGGTGCGATAGGAAAGGACTTCGGAATATACTTGAGTCTCGCGAACTCGACGAGCTATCAGTTCAGAGTACTGAGAGCCAAAGTCGAGGATAACTATGATTTGGCGAGTAATAAGTCTCAAAGACTGCTTTTCACTCGACACTTGTTCTGTTAGTAGAGTCACCGCTGTATTCATGATGAATGGTAGTGTAAATGTTACGCGAAGGATGAGTGGGGAAGGCGCCACCGTAAGTAAAACGGACAAATATGTCGGATAATCGACATGTAATACGAAACTCTCACAGACGCTTAAATTAAACTACGTCTGCCTCGTGACTATAATTGGGAATGGCGTTAAAAACAAAAATCTACCCTAGAGTGGATACGATAAATCACTATTTATTCTGATATTTATGATTATTCATAATAAGTTAACATAATTTTGCGATTGGGTAACAAAGAGTTAGACTTTTTACAATATCTTGATGCGGACGTTTTTATTACATTGTGAATTTAATTACTTTGCCTGTACTGAGATAACTATAAAGCTTTTTGAACGCCCACTGCACTAATTACACACCAACATCTGACAAACGAGTTTGCATAACGGACCAAGATAATTTTTGCTCGATATAACGAGGAGCTTCGGGATTATAAGGGCTAGCGACTATATCGATACTTAGTATATTAGCATCATCTGGTAAAACTGGCACATCGGGGTTAGAAGGTGTTCCACGCACCAACGAACTAGAAAATCCTTTAAAAACAGTAATCTCGTCCTCTTCACCATCTACAAGCGCAGTTACGACTAAAACTTGAAAAGGACGTTTAATCGTGTAACTTTCCAATCTCTTCTCAACTGAGTTCATAATACTTATTTTATTTGCATGACCTGGGTTTTAACCCAGGTTTCGTTTTATTGTTCGGTTGCTGACCGTCCTTGCTTGCCAAGTCTGACAATTACGAAATAACTTAGGTAAATAACATAAATTATCAAACCCAAAATACCAAGTATTCCTAAAAACGGTACTTTTGTATTGCCGTGGAAAATATCTTTAAATGTTAAAGGCGCCTCTAACCACAGTTGACAAGTACTAGTCTTGATAGCGGTATCAGAAAACCCACAACCTAGTGCAGGAGTTAATGCGATAATACCTAGAATACAGTAAAAGGTGGTTGCCCATCGCCACGAGGTAAAAATTAACTTTAAGGCGCCAGACTGATATTCAATTTCATCATTCAAGTCTACCCAAAACCATAATGAAATTGGAACCAGAATCCGCGCAAGTAACCCAGAAAGAAAAGCAACCGGATACTGAGCAATCATTAAATAAAGCGTAATAGCTAACAAACTAGCCACTCGCCAGTAAATCATCAACAAATGCTGTATTGGTTGAGCTTTTTGAACAAAGGCCCAAATTAGCAAGATTAAAGGAATAACTACGGTAAATAATATAGCTAATCGATAATCAAGCCAAACTAGTCCACGATACCAAGCTTCATTTCCCATAATTAATCAATTTTAAATTAAAGAAACCGGGTTTTTAGCCAAAATCGTTGTTTTCATTACAAGATATCAATAAGAAACCCGGTTTCTAAACGTGTAACAAATGACACATGATAACATTAATAAATAAAAAGACAAGCAAAGTTAAGATTTAGGAATACTTATCTTACACAGGTGGGTGCTAGACTTGCTCAAAAATCTTAGTTGCTTGCCTGACTTTAGACGCGCTCTAACTGTGTTATTCTTCGTATACTCTGCACTCAGCAGCTTCTGGGTTAGCGTCGCAGTATTGTTCTAAAGAGTTTTTTGGTTTTTCTTGGCGTTGGTGTGAAGCTTCAGCTTGAAGTTCTTCAACAGCGTCCCAAGCAGCAGCGCACTCAGACGACTCACCACCAGTGGCGTCACAAACAGCGCGAGCTTGTTCGAGTTCTTGTTGGATTCTTTCTTGGATACTCATTGGTATTACCTTAAATGATTGTCAAACAGATTATTTCTGATTGTACCAGTATGGTTTTGATGGAAAAAACACATTCTAGGTTGATGTAAACACCATTTTAGCGAGTGGACGCTACGTCTGGGTATATATTCCTATACTTTACATCTCAATACTATCAATACACGATAACTCGTACCAATTCTGGATATCCTTATTGATTTTTTAAGATTTAGGCGAATAATTTTTACTGTAAAACCCAAATATACAATTACGCTTAGTCTAAGATTAGGTAAACACCACGCTTAAACCGAAGCCCCACACAAACTCATGGTACGAATGCAATGGGCGAATGCCCTATCAACCCGTCCTTCATTAGAAGCTGCTGTTAACGAAGTAGTTGAGAAAGCCACTTCGCAGTTAACGCACGAACCTCATTTAGGACTGGTATTTATATCCAGTGCATTTACAAGCGAGTATTCAAGGTTATTACCGTTATTGGCAGAAAAGCTTTCTGTACCTGTGTTGGTAGGTTGCAGTGGTGGTGGAATAGTTGGTACAAATGCTCAAAATCAAACACAGGAACTCGAAGCGGAACCTGCGCTCGCGTTAACTTTAGCCTACTTACCAGATGTTAACGTCGAGGCATTTCATATTACCCTGGACGAGTTACCCGATTTAGATAGTTCGCCAGATGCTTGGGTTGATTTTATTGGTGTACCCGCAAACCCAGTCCCAAAATTTATTTTGTTTTCCGGAACATTCTCAACGGGTGTTAATGATTTACTGCAAGGACTAGATTTTGGTTATCCTGGTTCGGTGACATTAGGTGGTCAAGCGAGTGGTAGTGGTGGGTTTGGCAGCCGAGTTGCTTTGTTTTACAACGGCAAAATGCACCGTGATGGTTTGGTAGGGGTAGCTTTGAGTGGCAATATTGTTGTGGATACAATAGTCGCCCAAGGATGCCGACCGATTGGCGAACCGCTACAAGTAACCAGAGGCGACCGCAATATTATCCTTGAACTCAACGACAAAGTGCCCCTCGCAGTGTTGCGTGACTTAGTTGCTGACCTTAGCGAAGAAGAAAAGATGCTAGCGCAGAACTGGTTATTTGTGGGGGTCGCAATGGATGAATTTAAACAAAATTTACAGCAAGGCGACTTTTTGATACGTAGCATCCTTGGCGTAGACCCCTCAGCAGGCGCCATTGCGATTGGAGATGTAGTGCGTCCAGGACAGCGCTTACAATTTCATATTCGTGACGCCCAAACCAGTGCTGAAGACCTAGAATTATTTCTACAAAGCTATCAAAAAGAGCATTTTGGACAAGAAACTCCCGTAGGCGCCTTAATGTTTTCTTGTTTAGGAAGAGGTGAAGGACTATACGGTCAACCTAACTTTGACTCGCACTTATTCCAACGCTACCTCCACAACATACCCTTAAGCGGATTTTTCTGCGGTGGCGAAATTGGCCCCGTTAAAGGCAGAACATTTCTCCACGCTTTCACATCCGTCTTTGGCATCTGCCGCCAATTGTAATAACGTATTACAACAATAATGAAATATTGTTGTCAATCAACGCGGGATGACCATTTTGTGTTACAGCACCATACTTCTGAAAATAACTACTAACCTCTTTTGGAAATTGCGGATAATCAAACACAGCATCACCGTCAGCGATCGACGCCCAAAAATCGCGTAAAGTTGGCGCCAACTCTTCAGCTTTACTTACAGGTAAACTTAAAGGTGGCAACGTTAACAGCTTAACGAGAAAGGAAAAACTACGGTCGCCCATCCAAGTGCGTGAATAAGATTGTAAATTAGGAAATTCAGGTACTGACTCAACGCGATACGATAAAACCTGTAATCGACTATTTCCCAATTCATCCTGTCGATACTCAAATATTCTATAAGGATGTGGATAACTTACCAATGAACCAGTAGTGATATCATATACTCCGTTTTCCTCGGCAATATCTTGAACATGTAAATGCCCAGTGAAAACAAGCTTAACTTGATAACGCTGTAACACTTGTAATAACTCGCTTGCATTCTCCAGCATATAGCGATTAGCCATTGGGTGGCGCGCTTGATTAGGTAAATGTTCCACCACATTATGATGTATCATTACTAACACAAGTTCATCTTTAGCATCAGCCAACACTTTGTCTAACCACTGTAATTGTTGTGGAATTAGGCGCCCAATCAGATTTCCTTGTTCATTAAAAGCATTAGAATTAAGAGCAACCAACCGTACACCTGGTAAAATCAAACGAGTATAATATAGTTCGTCGTTCTCGTAACCAAACTTACGGTAATACTTGGGAAAATCCTTAAAAGCAATCGATTGACTATTTGCTTCCAGAACAGGAACGTCATGATTACCAGGAATTACATAAGCTTGAATTGGTAACTTAGCCAAACGTTGCTGCAACCAGTTATGATTATCAGGTTCGCCATGTTGAGTTAAATCACCAGGCAACAGAATAAAATCTAAATCGATTTGCATCAAATGTTCAAGTACACTTTCAAAAGCGGGAATACTCACCTCAACCAAATGAAACCGACTAGGGTGATCCCAAATAGTATGAGGAAGTGCGATATGCAAATCGCTGACTACAGCAAAACGAAAGTTCGGAATCATTGAACTAAGGGTAATTTTAAAGTAACGGTGTAAAAAAAGCCAAAAAAATAGTCATTATCAAAAAGTATAACGTTTAACAATATGGCTCGCGTCAGAGTTCGGCAGCACGTCAATCCGCTATCATACAAGTACCTAGCACCAACAAACCCAATTCAATGGGAACAAATCTACACCAAACTTAATCAACCTTTACACTTAGATATAGGTTGTGCGCGTGGAAGATTTATATTACAAATGGCGCCACTCCAACCGGACTGGAATTTTTTAGGTTTAGAAATTCGCAAACCATTAGTAGAAGATGCGAACATCACACGCTCAGAATTAAACTTAACCAACGTACATTATTTATTTTGCAACGCCAATAATTCACTCAAACCATTATTATCTACACTACCTCCAGGCGTATTACAGCGAGTCTCAATTCAATTTCCCGACCCCTGGTTTAAAAATCGTCACGCCAAAAGACGTGTAGTTCAACCTGAACTAGTCACAGAATTAGCCGAGTTTATGGCACCATCGGGTATTGTATTTTTACAATCAGATATTGAATTTGTTGCCGAAGAAATGCGCGCGAGGTTTTTAGAAAACCCAGCATTTAAAATTCAAGGAACCGGAGAATGGTTAGCAGAAAATCCATTACCAGTTCCAACCGAAAGGGAAATTTCAACACAAAGCAAAGGTGAACCAGTATACCGTGTGGTATTTGAGAAAATTTAAAATCCCCCCTAACAAGAACCTGAATTCGGGGGGGACAAGAGTAATATTTAAGGTTTCTTAATAAAAAAGAAAATTAAGAATTAAAGCCCCCCTTAATAAGGGGGGTTGGGGGGATCAAAATTCAACAACTTTTCCTTTGCAGCTCCACACACAACACGGTTAGCATCACCAGCTAAAATTTCCAATATTCCCCGTGAACTTTTGTGATTTTGTGTAATAGCGCTCCATCCAAGAAAGCAAACGCAGCTTTTTCTCTAGCAAATCTATCGGCGCCAATCTCGCTTAAACCGCTTTGAGAGTCAATAATAGTAACCATACTAAAATAGTCTTCTTGCTTAAAATTTAAGGTTAACATTGAAGAGCGCTTCTGTGTAGTGGTGGTTCCTTAGCCATATGCTATGACATTAAATATTATAGTTGTAGTCTTTGTCATAAATTTTGCCTGGTAGGCGCCAATATATAACTCTCTAAACTCTTACCTCTATATATCCTCTACTTTTAGAGTAATATTTTTGACAATTGTTTTAATAGTAAACCAATTTATTTGAGTTTAAAGGACTTTCTTATTTCTCGTTGATAGTGTGCTTTACCAGCTACGACCTTCTATTTAGACTAATACTGAACATTAATACAGCAGTCTTACATGATTTGTGAAAAATTACGTAAATGTAGCGACTGAGTATATTCTGTCTTTACGCATGAAGCTGAGGGTGAAAGTCTTTTAATTAAAAGTGGCGTTGAACCAAGTTTAGCTAGATGTTGCCGTTCACATGCGAGGTGGGAAGCGATGGAGTGTTCACTCGAAGAATTATTAGTAGCTTTATCTGATAAGCTGTGGAAAGGAAAGCGCGAGGCTAAGTTAGAAGAGGAAGTAATTAATAGATTATCAAAGTTAACAGGTCAAGATTATTGGCACCTTTTTATTGATTTAGATAATCACTTTGAAATGATTGCATCAGGTGGAGAAGAAAGATTAGTTAGAAGTTAAATAACAATTTATAAATTTTTTTTTAGGATGGGCATCTAAATACTGAATAAGGGTAAGGTGGGCACTGCCCACCATACTAAATCACTCATTAGCTAAAGGCAAAACTACAGTAAAAGTAGTACCTATGTCTAGCTGACTCGAAACTGATATTTGACCACCATGAGCATCAACGCATTTATTTACTATTGATAATCCTAACCCTGTACCAGGTATGGCGCCAACATTTTCTGCGCGGTGGAAAGGATGAAAAAGTTTAGGCAAATCTTCGTGTGGTATACCAATACCAGAGTCTTGTATTTTAAAAGTGACTTGATGTATATCGCTAAATAACTCAAAACGAATATCTCCACCTTCGTGCGAATACTTAATTGCGTTATTAAGTAGATTACCTAAAATATGTCTCAGCAAAGTTTCATCCCATAACCCGGTATTGTAGGCGCCACTAGTTTCATATATAACATTAAGGTGTTTTTCGCTGATTGTTAGATGTGCTTCTGAGATGAGTTGACGGCAAAATGTTTCTAAATTAATTTCGTCTAATTCACAATGAACTTTTCCAGCATCAGCTTTACCGATAAATGACGCTTCGTCTAAAAGCTGCGCCATATTTTTAATCGCAGAACGTATCAACTGAAAGTGTAAGTGCTTTTTCTCTGGTGATAATCTAGCTTCGTTGTTCTGTAGTAATCCTGCGGCAAGTAATATTGTATTAAGTGGATTGCGAATGTCATGAGATAGCATTGAGACAAATTCGCTTTTGAACTCGTTGATTTCTTGTTTTTTAATTAATTCGGCAGTATATTCTTCCACACGCATTTCTAACGTGTGGTTAACTGTACGTAAATTTTCTAACGCATGTTTCCGCTCGATAGCATACCTCAAAGAACGTAACAACATGGCGCCGTTTATTTGACGCTTAACTAAATAATCTTGGGCGCCTTGTCGCACCGCATCTAAAGCTAATTCTTCATCGTTAGTATTAGTTAACACAACAATTGGTAAACTTGGCGCCAAATTAATCAAAGGTGGGAGCGAAGCTAGTCCATAGCTATCGGGAAGCGTTAAATCGAGTAAAACTACATCAAATGGACATTTAATATCAGTAATTTGACATTGACTTAACTCGCGTAGCCCATCTCCTAAACGTTTTACATGTAATAACGAAAACTCCAAAGATTTATGTGTGGCGCCAGTCAGCAACTCTTGTAACAACCTAGCTTCTGCCAAGCTGTCTTCAATTAACAAGATTTTGACCAAGTTTTCAACCATAAGCAATAAAGAGTGAGGAGTGAATAGTTATGAGTTATGAGTTATGAGTTATGAGTTACAATTCTTAACTCCGCGCCTCTTAACTCCTAACTCCTAACTTTTTACTCAAGGGGCAAAGTCACCACAGACAGCCAAAAATCCTCAATTATTTTGACAATTTGAAAAAGTTGGCTAAGGTTCCGAGATTTAGTGATGTAGCAATTTACGTGTAAATCGTAGCTGTGATAAATATCCTCCTCATTACTAGATGTCGTCAGTACTATCACAGGTATACGACGTAATTTGGGGTCAGTCTTAATCTCCGCTAGTACCTCACGTCCATCTTTCCTAGGCAAATTCAAGTCAAGCAATATTAAATCTGGACGTAGTGCATCTTTATACTCACCTTCCTGATTTAAATACGCCATCGCATCGACGCCATCACGAGCAATGATGACTTGGTGAGGAAGTACACTGGTTTTCAATACTTCTTGGATAAGACGAATATCAGCTTTATTGTCCTCGACCAAAAATATTGTTTTGGACTTTACGTCCTCTCCGCTCACTACGCTGTCCTCCAACCGGAAGTGTAAAGTTAAAAGTGGCGCCTTCTCCGAGTTTGGACTCAACCCAAATGCGTCCTCGGTGACATTCTATGATTTTTTTGCAAATTGCTAGTCCCATTCCCGTACCTGGATACTCATCGCGCGTATGCAGACGCTGAAAAATTACAAAGATACGTTCGCTGAATTTCGGATCAATCCCAATACCGTTATCATACACCGAGAATAACCACTCGTCTTCAAGTCGAGTTGTACTAATGTGAATTTTGGGTGTTTCATCACTGTGGAATTTAATGGCATTACCAACCAAATTCTGGAACAACTGCATTAGCTGGGTGCGGTCTGCCATAACCGTCGGCAAATCATCATGCGTAATTATTGCTTTGGTTTCTGCTGTACGCTGACGTAAATGTGTTAACGCACGTTCTAAAGATGTATTTGCATCTGTTAGCTCAAACTCAACCGCTTGCACATCAACTTTAGAATATGCCAATACATCATCGATTAAGGTTTGCATCAAGCTAACACCTTCGACGGCATAATTAATAAACTCAGTCGCATCCTCATCAAGTTCATTACTATAGCGCATCTCTAACAACTGCACATAATTTGCCACTTGATTTAATGGTTCTTGCAAATCGTGCGAAGCTACATAAGCAAACTTTTTCAACTCAGCATTAGATAGTTCTAAGTCACGCGCAAGTTGAGCTAATTCATCAGCTTGCCGCAATACAATATTAACAATCCCTTTGCGTAATTCTAACGCTGCTTTTACCTCAACCAACTGCCAAGGTAACGAAGTCAACCGTACCGTTTGTTTCCACAATTCAAACGATTTACGTGGACTGATGCGTAAATCTCCTTCTGTTTGACTTAATTCAAACGCATTATTTGGGTCACCACCCCAATTTACAGTTTGTATAACTTCTGGACGGAACCACAGCACATAATTACGTTTAGAAATCGGAATCGCTAGTAAACCACTGGCAACATTTTTATACTTTTCTGCATCTGGATAATGCTGTGGTAGCGAATTGGTGTAAAATACATCTTCATTGACGTTCGCTTGTAGCCATTGAACAAGATAATTTAAGTCTTCTTCTTTGGGAGTTTCACCAATTAACGTATATTTTCCACCAAAATAAACTGCTGCACCCTGTGCGTTAGCTAAATCTAGTAAATTAGGTTGATGCTGTACCAAACCATCAACAAAATTTTCTGATTGCGACATATATTCAACCAGTTTAGATTGAATATGTGTAAGTTTCATTCGATAATCATAATCTTGAGTTTCTTCGTGCGCTGATATTTCCGAAAATATTACCCTTCCCAAAAACTCGCAAGCTTTACGCAATTCGTAAGAAACATATTTCGGTGTTTGATGGTGACATGCAATAAGACCCCATAACTGACCGTCTTTTATCAGAGATATTGTCATCGAGGCGCCGACACCCATATTATGTAGATATTCGATGTGACACTTTGAGGCACTTCTCAATACCGAATGCGTTAAATTTGCTGCTGACTCAGTAATAGGATTTATTGCAGGTACAACTTCTACGGGTTCAGCATGAGTATCAGGTATCAACCGAATCCAATTTGAGGCAAACAATTTACGTGCAGGTTTAGGAATATCAGACTCAGGATAATGTAATCCCAAATATGACTCCAAATGACTAAGCTTTTCTTCGCCAATGACAGAACCATGTCCATCATGGTCAAATTTATACAGCATTACCCTGTCAAACCCAGTAATCTTTCTAACCTCCTGCACAATAATTTGGCAAAAATCGCGAAGATTAGTAGTAGACTCAAGCCTATTGATGGAAGTACGCGCTAAATGATAAAAACTTAAAAACGGAATATTTTCGTGTGCAAAAGTCGGTTCTAACTCTAAAACCAGAAAACCTTCCGACGTGCGATGAAAAACAGCATCAAATACAGCATAATCATCACCTCTTTTCCGCACCCAAATCTTAGTCGGGTTTAGATAATCAAGACTTTCCGCTGTCAACCCAGTTTGAATTTGCTCAACCTGGAAAGGGTCGAGTAAATCAAAAAGCGTTCCTTTTAACAAATCTGACTCAGTTACCCCAAAGTGAGTATACACATTACTACTCACCTGCAATATGCTTAATTCAGGCTCTTGTAAAACAATCAGCACACCATGCGGCTGAATTTGAGTATTGAGATGAATTGGCGCCTCTCTTAATTGCGTCAAATTAACGTTCTGTAAACTTGTATCATTAATCATCATAGTCCCCTCTATCAATTTCCAGTTAAAGCTGTCTTAAAAGATACCAATTAATCTTATTTTTCTTTTCTAGCTTTAAGATTTTAACAACAAGTAAATTCACTGATGAATAATAAATGTAAAATATACTAACTTAGCTAATATCGCCTTTGTTAAGTAATAAGTATATATGTGTAGAAAAGATAAGAAGTGATAAAAAATACAAATTGTAGAGACGCGATATATCGCGTCTCTACAATGTGCGCTTTATGAATGATATGCGGAGTACCAGATTGACTATATTTATAGTAAAATTGAATAAATAATATAGTTTTTGTGCTGATAAAATTAATATATGACTGAGTTGCTAGAACAAGCAATAGCCAAACTCAAAACCTTGCCTGCTAATGAGCAAGATGCTATCGCTGCAATGATTTTAGAAGAACTAGAAGAGGAAAGGCTGTGGGATGAAGCTTTTAGTCGTTCAAAAGATAAACTTGCTCTCCTTGCTGCTCAGGCAACGGCTGATTATTATGCAGGAAAAACTGAAGAGTTAGACCCAGACACATTGTGAATTCCCGTATTAATGCTCAGTTTCGCACCAACTTTGGTTATCTACCTGAACAAGTTAAAGAGCAAACCCGTCAAGCATACCGTCTATTTAAACAAGATCCAAGCCATCCTAGCTTGCGCTTTAAAAAGGTGCATCCAGAATTACCTATTTACTCTGCTCGAATCAATAAAAGTTATCGAGCAGTTGGGAAATTAGAAGGAGATACAATTATTTGGTTTTGGGTTGGTTCCCATACAGAGTACGATAGGTTACTGCCTCAATTGTAAGAACTAGTATTTTATGTAAATCTCTACTGGGAGGTAGGAAGATTTGCAACGGATAATTGATTTGTTTTACAGGCGCCTAAAAAAATCTTTGTTTGTAATAAATAACTCATCCGTTACATCCGTTGTATCCGTTGCAAACCTCTCTTCTCTGTGAACTCTCGTGGTCTCTGTGGTACAAATAATTACTGACTGCACAGGCTTTCCGGCCTGTGCTACAAGATTGTTAAATCCAGGAATTAAACCACATTCGTAATTTGTACGCTTCTGACGTAATTGGTAAACCAAGATATATTGGCAACCAGAATATAAAAGCCCCGATAATTAAAAATGTTATAGTTACACCTACCGCTCTTAAGGTAGCCATATAACTGCAAAGCAATTGGTCTACAACCCAAGCTATTGCCATAAAAGCAAACACTACCCCCGTCATATAGTGGTAGATAAACAAACACCGTGTTACTTTTACCCACGGCATTAAATTAACTAAATAATTTACCACCAAGTACAAACCAATCCAAATATCGATACAAAGCTTAGGTACTACTAAACGCTTTTGCTGTAACGAAGGCGCCACCAATCTCCAAACAAGCATCCCAAATAAAAGTATAATTGCAGCTAACCCAAACCACCACAAAAACGGGTTGCCCATTGCGTGAACATCATAAATAACTTTGCCTGCACCTTGTGGTAACGGTGGGCCAAATACAGGTAAAGGGTCTTGAAAACTTTGGGTAGTTTGATAATAATACGCCATCGGTCGCGTCATTAGGGGCCACTTATACCAAGCTGCACAGTAAGGGTGAACCGACGCATTGTTGCCACCCATACGTCCGTGGAACCCTAAGATTTGTTTGTGAACCTCAATAAAGTTGTACTTGGTGTCAAGTAATAAATGGGGAATCCAAATAACACTGTAAATAATAATGGGAATAATTCCCAAATATAGGGCAACGTGAAAAATATTTAACTGCGTCAGGTTTTGAAGCGGAGATATTTGCAGAACTTTTGCTCGATATTGAGTTGCAATCTGACTACCAAAGGCTTTATTGCTTAATTTATGTGCATATTCTTCATGTGTCTCGCTATCGCTTATTTTTCTACGTAAAATCTGAAATGCCCAAGCGATAACCCACATAGTATAGGCGCCCAAAAGGTACCATAAACCATTCCATTTAGTCGCAATTGAGGCGCCAAAAGCTATACCTGCCACTGCTAAATATATATGGCGCCTGGTATTTTTCTTATTAAGTGCTAAAAGCAACAAAAACTGACCAAGTAAACCGCAGATAACTATATATTGATTAATCAAAGCGTAGCGCGCTTCGACAATAAAAATACCGTCCAATGCGGTAAATAACCCAGCAATTAAACCAAAACTGCGACGGTGACTAAGTTGATAAGTGATACCAGCAATAAGTAACGGAATAAACGAACCAGTAAAAGCATTCATCCAACGGTAAGCAAGCGGAGACATTAACGACCCCGCTAAACCATTAACTTCACTTTGCCACCAAGGTACATGTTTACCAATCCAAATACCCAAAGCAATAACTAACTTACCAAATGGTGGATGACCATCGAAGAACGGCACACCTGTCAGATAATCATTACCAAACTTCGCGTAGTAAACCTCATCAAATACAAGCGTATTGAATCTTCCCAGTCCCCAAAACCGTAAAGCGAGTGATAGTATTAATATACTCACCAAGCCTATTTGAAACCATTTTTTACTCATAAGTTAGTGTCACACTATTAACAAAGTACTGGTGCGTGACGCTACAAGTTTATTGGCTTCGCTGTGGGATTGTTATGGCGTCACACACCCTACTTTTCATTTTCTACTTTAGCGATTTCTAGCATTGTTTTTAAAACTGAGTCAGGGTTTAAGCTAATTGTGTCAATTCCTTCTTCGACTAGAAACTGGGCAAACTCTGGATAATCTGAAGGCGCCTGTCCACAAATACCGATTTTGCGATTTTTGCGTTTTGCAGCTTGAATTGCCATTTTTACCATTCGTTTAACACCTTCGCTACGTTCGTCAAATAACGCAGCGACCAAAGAAGAATCTCTATCAATTCCTAACGTTAGCTGTGTTAGGTCATTTGAACCAATCGAGAATCCATCAAAAACTTCGGCAAACTCGGATGCCATGATGACATTATTGGGCAACTCGCACATTACATAAATCTGTAAACCCTTATCACCTTGCTTTAATCCATTTTTCGCCATTTCTTCAATCACCAAACGTCCTTCGGATGGAGTACGGCAGAAGGGAATCATTGGTATCAAATTTACTAAACCCATTTCATCACGAGCAATTTTCAGTGCGCGACATTCCAACGCAAACGCATCGCGATAACCTGCATCATAATAACGCGCGGCGCCTCGCCATCCTAACATTGGGTTTTCTTCGTTGGGTTCAAATTGTCTACCACCAAGTAAATTAGCGTATTCGTTACTCTTAAAGTCCGACATCCTGACAATTACAGGTTTAGGATAAAACGCTGCTGCAATAGTCGCGACACCTTGTGTTAGCTTATCAACGAAATACTGCGATTTATCTTCGTACTGTGCCGTCATCTCTGCTATTTTCGCTTTTGCAACTTCGTCTTTTAACTCGTTGTAACGTAGCAAAGCCATTGGGTGTGTCTGAATTTGGTTGGCAATAATAAACTCAGTGCGCGCTAACCCCACTCCATCATTAGGAATCATCGATAATTTCAACGCTTCCTGTGGGTTGCCAACGTTCATTAAAATTTTAGTACGTGTACGAGGTAAATTTTCTAAGGGTATTTCTTCGACTTGAAAATCTAGTAATCCGTCGTAAACTCGTCCTTCTTCACCTTCTGCACAAGAAACAGTTACTTCTTGCCCAGTTTTTAATACCTGTGTCCCGTTACCGCATCCAACAATTGCAGGAACACCTAACTCACGCGCAATAATTGCTGCATGGCACGTTCTACCCCCAGAGTTAGTAATAATAGCACTTGCACGCTTCATTATTGGTTCCCAGTCAGGGTCAGTTCTATCTGTAACGAGGACTTCCCCTGGTTGAAACTCATTAATTTTATCTGTGTCAACAATTACCCTAACTTTACCTCGATTAATCATCTCCCCAACTGCACGACCTGTCACCAAAAGATTTTTTTCTTCCCCTAACAGCTTGTACGTTTTTAATACTGCGTGATTTTTCTGTGACTGTACAGTTTCAGGACGTGCTTGCACTATAAATAGCTGGTTTGTTATACCGTCTTTTGCCCACTCAATGTCCATTGGACTTGTGGCGCCGTTTACAATTGAGTAATGGTCTTCAATTAAACATGCCCACGAAGCTAATTGTAATATTTCGTCATCCGTAAGAGCATATCTATTTTGGTCTTCAATAGATACTGGAATATTATTAATTGTTGAACCTTCGTAAACCATCTTCAAAGCTTTACTACCCAACTTCTTATTTATAATGGGTCGAAAACCAGCTTTTAATGTTGGTTTAAATACATAATACTCATCGGGATTTACGGTACCTTGCACTACATTTTCACCTAACCCATAAGCAGCAGTAATAAGTGCAGCATTCTCAAAACCCGTTTCAGTATCAATACTAAACATTACCCCCGATGTCGCTAAGTCAGAACGCACCATTTTTTGCACTCCAACAGCAAGGGCAATATCAAAATGGTTAAAGTTTTTAGCTTCACGGTAAGATATTGCACGGTCAGTAAATATTGAAGCAAAGCAGCGATGACAAGCATTTAAAACCGCTTCAATACCCGTAATATTAAGATATGTATCTTGCTGTCCTGCAAAACTAGCATCGGGTAAATCTTCAGCAGTCGCAGAAGAACGCACAGCAACATCAGTATTTTCATTGTACTGCTCGCAAAGCTTTTTATAGGCGCGCTTTATTGCATCCTCCAAATCTGCTGGGAAAGGAGTATTCATTAACAAAGCGCGCGCTTCGGAACCGACAAGTTTAAGCTTATTAATATCTTCAACATCAAGGCCATGAAACAGCTTGCGAAGCTTCTGTTCTAACTGTGCGGACTGTAGGAAATATCGATAAGCGTATGCAGTGGTGGCAAAACCATTAGGAACATTAACACCTTGAGGTTTGAGTTGTTGAATCATTTCTCCCAACGAGGCATTTTTCCCACCAACAAGGGGAATATCTTTTATACCAACATCTTCAAACCAAAGGATAAAGGCTTGTTCTATGGAGGATTGAGATAAAGTGTTCTTGGTTAATACCATCGCTTGCATACCCCCTAAAATATACGCTCTAGTTACCAGGGAAAATACTCCCCTTCTTCGGGTATATCATATGTAACCGTAAATTGCCTTATCATTTATTTAGGGTTTGTATAAAATATTTTCTTATCTTGTATCTTGTATCTTGTGGAGCAGGCATAGAAAGCTCGCCTCATACTCGCTAATTCCACATCAAGATTAGCTTTTACTCCATCCGGCTGTCGAATAATTTCTTTGCTGATAATTTTGTAGCCAATACTACAGATATTTGATAAAAATTGCTTTTCTTTTTGATTGCTGCAATTTACCCCAGTATAAAAATATGTCTGAAATAATTTTGATTTTCCTTTCAGAAGCGCGCATAATTTATTCAATTTTAGCTTTCTGAAAAATTTGCTGTGGTGTAATTTTTAACCCTGACAATAGGGTGTCCTCTAAAATATCGGCACCTCGCTTGGTTTGAGGCAGAGCATCCGGGTACAAAATAGTAATAGTTTTTGCTTTAGTATCGACAACCCAAATTCATTGAACCCCAGCTTTCAAATAGTCAATTGCTTTTTCCGTCATTTCCCCAAAAGTTTGACCAGGGGAAATAATTTCAATAATTAATTCGGGTGCAACAGGACAAGCTTCGTCTTCTAACCAATCTTCTTGGAGAAGATTATAGGAAACATACGTTAAATCGGCTACAGGAACCCAATCTTGTTCATCCCGTGTTAACTTAATTGCCCATTCTATAACAACCCGTCCTCTTCCTTCCGCCCACGCAGACAGTAGTATAAACAACGCACCTGCTGTGGAACTGTGGAAAAATTTTGGTGACATCGCATCATTTTTAAATTTAGAAACAGCTTCTCCGTCAACTAACTCATATATAGTATCTCCTTCGGGAAGCTGCATAAATTCTTCAACGGTAAGCTTGGTTTTTACTTTAGTCATAGCACGCAAAGTAAGGATAACTCTATTTTAGGCGCCTATCCTAATAACTTTGCTGAAAACGCATAAACCAATTCGTTACATCCGTTGCTACAATAAGCATAAATACTCATGAATAAGATTTTGCAACACTCCGTATATCCCCAATTAGTAGAGTTTAGCAAAATAAATCATGAAAACACAAACTAAAAAACTTTCTCCCGCACTATTTGGTTTAACTCTAATGTGCTTCTTTATGCCGTTTGTAACTATTTCGTGTCTCTTTTTAAAGTTCTGAGTGCTGAGTAGTAACTTCTAACTTTACGACTCACGAGCGCACTCAGCACTCATTACTTATTTCTTTCCAACCTAAAATAGCCGAAACTTGATTTGCTAATTCTGTTGGGTTGAAAGGTTTGGCGATGGCGTCTTTTATGCCTTGCTCTGCATAACGGCGCCTATCGCTAGCTTGAATTTTTGCTGTTAATAATATTACTGGTATATTTTGAGTCACAGAATTTGCTTGAAGTTTCTCAAAGGTGGCAATACCATCTATATCAGGCATCATCACATCGAGTAATATCGCGTCAGGTAGTTCACTCTCAGCTTTTGAGACACATTCCATTCCAGAACCTGCTGTTATTACTTCCCAACCAGCAACAGTTTCTAAGCAAATTTTTGTAACTTCTTGAATATATTCTTCATTATCTACTACTAAAATACGCTTCATATTAACACCACGAGTCAGTACCCTGTCTTATAAATATCCTATTTCTACTTGCCACGCACGCACTTAATACTTATTTAATACTGCATAACAAAGTTAAAATTTATTTTTGTTACCTTAGAACGAGGAAATTAGGTGCCCTAAGCAGTAAACATTAATTATATTGTGTCAATATTTTCAGCAATAAATAAGTAAGCAAATGAAACCGCCATTAATTTCCCGTATCGCGACAGCTAGTTTTGCATTGTTAACAATTGTTACTATTTCTAGTTGTAATTCCAGACAACAGAACGCTGCGGACACCACAACAGAAACCACAACAACGACAACAACAACACAGACAACACCTATACCGACAGCACAGGCAACACAAGCTGCTGCTCAGGGTACAAATTGTCCAAGCGATAGCCCTGTAAAAGGTGTAAATAGTAAAAGACTTGGAAAAATCGCCCTTACTACCAAGTCACCTGAGTACAACACAGCCAAAGCTGACAAATGTTTTGCGAATACAGCAGTTGCTCAGGAAGCAGGTTATACAGTTCCAAAATAATAATTTTTATCAGCACTTCTTACAAGACGTGATGAATCACGTCTCTACTCCAAAGGAATATTAAAGTAAAAAGTACTTCCCTCACCCAAGGTACTTTCTACCCAGATGTTTCCATTATGCTGCTGAATTATACTTTTACAAATTGCTAACCCTAAACCTGTGCCATCTTGCTGACGTGCGTCAGAAGCATCAAGCTGTTCAAATCGCTCAAAAATAATTTCTAGTTTATCGGACGGAATACCACGTCCATTATCTCTAACAATAAATAGCACTTCTTTCTCTTGCTGAATAGCTTCTAACCAAACAATTGTATCAGGTTTCGCAAATTTAATCGCATTACTTAGTAAATTAGTTAGAGTTCTAACAATTCTGTCTGGGTCTACCCAAACATTTACAGATAACTTAGTTACCGATAAAACTATCCCTGCTTTTTCGGCAAGAGGTTGAATGACATTAATAGCTTCGGTTATTAAATCAGCAGCGTTACAAGTTTGCTTGGACATTTTCACCCGACCTGACTCGATACGCTCTATATCTAATATGTTATTAATTAATCTAACCAAACGTTCGGTACTATCCGCCGCTATTTGCAGTAAACGCTGACTTTGTTGTGAGTCTGGTTTGAGTAAACCACTTGCTAACATACCCAGCGAACCATGAATTGATGTTAATGGAGTTCGCAGTTCGTGACTGACGACTGATATAAACTCGTTCTTCATGCGTTCGATTTGCTTTCTGTCACTGACATCTTGTAAGTAAACTGTATAAACTGTTTTATTCCCTAATTTCAATTTAGATATCGAAGCTTCAGCAGGAAACTCTGTACCATCTTTTCGTTTGCCATAAATTTCCTGCCGTTCTCCCATTTTCCTTGACTGGTTTGGAGATATTTCAAACTCTGATACATGGCGCCGATGTACTTTAGTATATCTTTGAGGCAATAGTAAATCGAGAGGTTGACCTAGTACTTCTGATGCTGGATAACCAAATATTCTCTCGGCGCCGGAGTTAAACAAAGTGATACACTGTTGGCTATCAATCGAAATAATCGCATCATCGGCAATGCTAACAATACCTGCAAACAAAGCTTGAGAATTTCGCAGTGCTTCCTGCATTTGTAAACGTCTTTCAAGTTCACACTGCAAACTTTCATTCACTTTAACTAGTTCATTAGTACGTTCTTGCTCTCGACGCAGTGAAATAATACCATATGCCAAATCAGCAGTTAATTGTTCAAGTTGCTTAATAAATTCAGTATCAAAAGTATCTGGTTCTCCAAAAATGTTAATAATACCAAATGCTTTTTGTTTCCATAGCAAAGGTATTGAGACGGCAATATTGTTTTCTTCTTTTGTTAGACAGGTTTTCGCACTAGTTACAGCTTTAATCGCGACATCCAATAAATTATTTCTTTCTGTATTACCTGAAGATGCAACTGAAACAATACTAAGTGGTTCTTCGGTTTCGACAAAACCTACCCACACCGATTTATACTTACCAATTGCAGTAAGTGTATTACATATATCCCGTAATAAATCTAGCTCATTTTGTGCGCGTAGTAATAATTTGTTACAAGCCTGTATAGCTTTGAGCATACAATTTATGTGACGTAAGGAAGCTTGTGCGTGCTTACGTCGCAGCTTATTACGTTCCAAACGGTTGAGAATGCGAGTTACTAGCTCAGGACCAATTATTGGTTTACTGACAAAATCATCGGCGCCGACGGTAAAAACCTGATTTATAATTGGGGCATCATTATGAACTGTCAGAAACAAAATAGGCAAATCACCCCAGTCGCTATCATTGCGGACTTGTTGACATAGTTCAATTCCACTCATTTGTGGCATCTCTATATCTAAAATTAGTAAATCGGGCTTAACTGTTTGAAGTGTATTGTAAAAATTCTGGGGATTCTCTAGTGGGAAAACTTGTAACCCCCACGGAGCAAGCAAAGTTTCCAAAACCGCTAACATTTTGGGGTCATCATCAACTACTAAAATCCGAGCAACCGCTCGTTCGTCTTCTACTTCTTCTACTTCTTCTACTTCTTCTATCACAGATGTTGATAAAGGAGATGGTTCGATTGCTTGCTGCAATGCTTTAACTAGAGTACCAAATTTAGTTACATCATCTATATCTAAACTTTTAACTTTGAGTAGCTTTTCGAGTTGTGCAGCTATTTTAGAACCTTCGGGGAAACCAAAAGACGCTAGTGAACCAGCCAAAGTATGTGCTTCACTCAGCGCTTCGTCACGTAGTTCAATATCTAAATTTTTGTTAACTAAGGCGAATCCAGCTTGCGCTAATATATTAACTTGCTCCGAAACTCTGCCTTTATATTTTTGCCATATTTCGGCGACTGAAGAGAGAGTTTTTTGCTTTGCTTTTAAATTTGCTGTGAAAAGCTTAGGTTTCTGTACTGCCTTTAAACGATAACCAATTCCGTATACAGTTTCAATTAAATCAGTTTTGGCGCCTGCTGCTTTGAACTTTTGCCGCAACCCTTTGATATGAGTCCGCACCGCTTCTTCAGAGGGTACGTCATCATATGACCACAATTGTTCTAATATCATGCCACAGCTAAATAACCGCTTGCTGTTCCGCATGAATAATTCTAACAGCGCATATTCTTTTGGTGTGAGTGTTAATATTTCGTTACGATAAGTTACTTCACAATTAACACGGTAAAGCCGTAAGTCTCCATGCTCTAACACTGGTTGCGAAGATACGGCGCCACGACGTAATAGTCCATGTACACGCGCCACTAACTCCTCAGAGTCAAACGGTTTTACCACATAATCATCGGCGCCTGCATTCAAAGCAACTGCTTTCTCATGACTATCATTGCACCCCGTCACAAGTAATATCGGCATTTGCAAGCCAGCGTCGCGAATTCGACGGCAAAGACTAATACCATCTAATGAAGGTAACAACACATCGAGAAGTATTAAATCATATGAATAGCATTCGATTAAATCCCAAGCTTGTTCCCCATCTTTCGCGACTTCAACCGCGTAATTTAGATTGCTGAGGATAGCAGCAAGCATTTGACCTAAAAGCGTATCATCCTCGACAACTAAAAGTTTCATTACTATGAAGTCATAAGAACGCGAACCCCTACCACAATTGTACATGATAGTACTAAAATAAACTCGGTTTTCCCAAACAACCGAGTTAACATTGTAAATTAAATAAACTTTTCGCTAATTAAATAACTAAAACTCTATGGACTCAGTAATTGTTATGCTTCTCAAAATTTTATCTGTAGCTTAATATTGCCGAATACCTATTTTGTTATTAAATTTACAACTATCCTGCGGAGTAAATCTCCCATTTTTCTTGTTTTTTACGTGTTTCTAGCAAAGTTACTCTTGAAGAAACATACTTTTCATCAAAAGCAGGCATAACTTCCCAGCAATTACGGCAAAACCAGTAAACTTGATTACCACGTACATGCCTTAGCAATACATCAGAACAACAAGGACACTTACTCATATTCAACACTCATCGAAATTGGTAGTATTACAAGGCTTACTCTTGCTCTACTTCAAAAGTATTTCGAGAATGTGAGGAACTTGTGAGGGATGTTAATACTTGTTACAAAAGTTTACTTTCTATATTAAGGACGGGCAAGGATGCCCGTTCCACAAGACAACAAATTTAAAATGCTAAGGGCAATAAAGTGTATACTTCCACTGTGTAGCCGAAATGGTTTCGTTTCCAACAACTTCAACTTTTACTCGACTCACTTAACCAAGTATTTAAATCAGCAATAGAAGAAAAATCTAACAGCGCTTCTCCCAAATCTTCTAACTGTTGTGTGGTAAGACCTTGAATTCGTTCCTGCTGCTGAGTACTTAAGTTACCAAAACGACGATTAAGCAAACGTTGAACGAATAAGGCAGCTTCACGTTGCATTCCTGTCTCCATTCCCTGTTGCATTCCCTGTTCTATTCCCCGTTCCATCCAATCAGTAACGATTTCCATAACTTGCTCCTGCTTTCTTGGTTCTATAGTAGCAATTAGTCTTTGAAACTCAGCTTCCTCAGTCTCGTTAAGTTTAAGGTAAGTGCCGATAAATCCTGAGATTAACTCAACTTGTGCGGGGTTAAGCCCTAAAGAAGTAAGTAATTGTAGTGATAATAATTTTACAGTCGGTCGTTCTTCGGCGCCCATTCGCATTTTAGACATCAAAGCGCAAGCAACTGGATTTCTAATATTAACAAAATCTTGCCAGTCTAATTGATTTAATTGTACAACTCGGTATTCAAACTTAAGAGGCGCCCAGTCAGGAAAGTCAATCTTAAAAGAGGATGCCTCTTGGGTTAATGGTGCATCATGAGAGTATATAACGATGGGATATATGGGCAGGCGATACTCTTTATATAAGTGGGTGTAGTATAAGAAATTTCTTTGGTTAAAGTTATTTTTAGTATACGACTGGTGTTCGACATGTATAATAAATGACTTTTCCTGATTTTGAAACAAAGCTTGCACCAATATATCTACAATCTTCTTTTCACCATCGATGATATCTGTAATTATTTCTTGTGGCAGGAATTGTAATGAGTCGCGCTGCCAATAGTTACTAATATCTGGAAAAAATAGCTCTATGAACTCTGGGAAAAAATTCTTTAACAGTTTTTTGAATAAACCATCGTGGTCAATCATACGTGGATGCAGCTGGTTTTTGTACTTATTGGTACTTGATTATTCATCATATTTATTCAAATGTGAATCATTTTGTAGTAATTATTGATAGATATATGTATAATGATAAATAGTATACATTTTTGGACAGCAACGGAAGCCTGTTTTACAAGAGGGATGATAATGTTACCTAGAGGAACTGCGGTAAAGTGCTGACTGTCTTATTCTTAAAGAAAGATATATATAGATAGTGGGTGAGAAAGTGTATTTTAGCGTTGTTATTCCAACTTATAATCGTAAACCTATATTAGAAAAATGCCTTCGAGCATTAGAAGCACAGCAACTTAGCTCATCAAGAGTGACAGGATATGAGGTTGTTGTAGTTGATGATGGTTCGACAGATGGAACGTTAGAGTGGTTAAGTTCAAATCAAAGTGAGTTTCCACATGTGCGAACTTTTGAACAAAACCATGCTGGCCCTGCTGCTGCGCGTAATTTGGGAGTTGAGAAAGCGAATGGTGATACAATTATCTTTATAGATAGTGATTTAGTTGTTACCGAAACGTTTTTGCAGTCTCACGCTGATGCTCTTGTAGCTGGAGAGGCTCAACTAGGCAGTGATAAATTTTTTACATACGGCGCCGTCATTAACACAGCTAACTTTGAAAATCCAACTTCGGAACCCTATAAAATAACAGACTTTTCAGCAGCATTCTTTGCCACAGGTAACGTTGCCATACCTAAACACTGGCTAGAAAAAGCAGGATTATTTGATATAGGTTTTCAACTATACGGATGGGAAGACTTAGAACTTGGAGTTCGGCTCAAAAACCTCGGTCTAAAATTAATCAAATGCCCGCAAGCAGTAGGTTATCATTGGCACCCAGCATTCAACACCGAACAAATCCCCAACTTAATAGACAAAGAAATACAGCGTGGACGCATGGGAGTCTTATTCTATCAAAAGCATCCCACTTGGGAAGTGCGAATGATGATTCAAATGACTTTGCTACATCGTATTTTGTGGGGAACCCTTTCTTTAAACGGTTTTTTGAACGAACGCACTATGCTCCCCTTGTTACGTTGGTTAATAAGTATCGGCAAATCGCAGTTAGCATTAGAACTAGCAAGAATTTTCCTAAACTGGTACAACGTCAAAGGAGTTTACCAAGCATACTCGGAAATGAAACTAAAAGGCGCCTAGGGTGAAAACACACTCATTTTTTTCATAAAAACCGCCATTAAAGCCCCTGCTAAAATGTGTTAACCTTGTATGGTTCTTTAAATTCCACACATCCTGGAATACGTCGGGTGTTTCCAATTTAATTTTTTGCCTTTTGGCAATGGAGATACACCAGGATGGAGGTTTAACCCGAATAGGAGAAAAGTAGACATGCCAGTAGTTTCATTGGCTCAAATGATGGAGTCAGGGGTTCACTTTGGGCATCAAACCCGCCGCTGGAACCCTAAAATGGATCCTTATATTTACACTGCTCGCAACGGTGTACATATTATTGATTTGGTGCAAACCGCTCAGTTGATGGATGAAGCATATAACTATATGCGTTCTCAAGCTGAGTCGGGTAAAAAGTTTCTATTTGTAGGAACCAAGCGCCAAGCAGCAGGTATTATCGCTCAAGAAGCAGCTCGATGTGGCTCACACTATATTAACCAACGCTGGTTAGGTGGAATGCTCACAAACTGGGCAACAATTAAAACCCGTGTAGACCGTTTAAAAGACTTGGAACGTCGTGAAGAAAGCGGCGCCCTAGACTTATTACCGAAAAAAGAAGCTTCAATGCTGCGTCGAGAAATGACGAAGTTACAGAAGTACCTCGGTGGTATCAAAACGATGCGGAAAGTACCCGATGTAGTGGTAATTGTTGACCAACGTCGTGAGTATAATGCTGTTCAGGAATGTCAAAAATTAAGTATACCCATCGTGTCAATGTTAGATACTAACTGCGACCCCGATGTAGTAGATATTCCTATCCCAGCTAACGACGATGCGATTCGTTCGATTAAGTTAATAATCGGCAAACTCGCAGACGCAATCTACGAAGGTCGTCACGGTCAGTTAGAAGCCGAAGAAGAGTTTGAAGACTACGAAGGCGGCGAAGAAGAGTTCGATGATACCGACTACAGCGAATACAAGTCGGAAGAAGAAGAAGAATAAGAATAGTTAGGAGTTAAGAGGCGGGGAGTTATGAGTTGTTTCAATTATTAACTCCTAACTCATCACTCCTAACTCCTAACTTTTATTAATATATAGGGATTGAGGCAATATGGCGGAAGTATCTGCAAAACTTGTCCAAGAGCTGCGCCAAAAAACTGGCGCCGGCATGATGGACTGTAAAAAAGCACTAAAAGAAAACGAAGGTGATATTGAAAAAGCCTCCGAATGGTTACGGCAAAAAGGTATCTCCAAAGCTGATAAAGCAGCAGGAAAAGTGACTGCTGAAGGACTTGTTGAGACTGCTGTTAGTGAAGATGGTCGTGTTGGTGTTTTGCTAGAAGTAAACTGCCAAACCGACTTTGTTGCGCGTAATGATGCTTTTAAAGCTCTTGTAAGTAATCTTGCAAAGCAAGCTGTTAGCGCAAGTAGCGTAGACGAACTGTTGTCTCAACCTTATATTGAGAATAAAGATTTAACAGTTGCTGAAACTTTAAAGCAACAAGTGGCACAGTTGGGTGAAAACATGCAAGTGCGTCGCTTAGAAAATTTCTCACTCAATAGCGGAACACAAGGTGTAGTTGAAAGCTACATCCATACAGGTGGAAGAGTTGGTGTTCTAGTTGAATTAGACTGCCAAAATACTGCTGCAAATAACGAAGAATTTAAAACTTTGGCACGCAACATCGCGATGCAAGTTGCAGCATGTCCAAACGTTGAGTATGTCAACGTCGAAGAAATACCCACTGAAATTGCTCAAAAAGAAAAAGAAATTGAAATGGGACGCGATGACCTCGCGAATAAGCCTGATAATATCAAAGAAAAAATTGTTCAGGGACGAATTGACAAGCGTCTCAAAGAAATGACTTTGGTTGACCAGCCTTATATTCGTGACCAAAGCATCACCGTTGAGGAGTTAGTTAAGCAAGCAAGTAACAAACTCGGTGATAGCATCGAAGTTAAGCGCTTTGCTCGCTTTATTCTCGGTGAAGGTATCGAGAAACAAGAAATGAGCTTTGCTGATGAAGTCGCAGCGCAAATAGGCGCCAAGTAAGAGCGCGCTTATAAACACTTTATATCATGGCAGGTCAAGCTTTGAGCCTGACCTGTTTTTGATTTAACATTCCAAAACTCTATAATCTATAATATCTACATACACAAGTACTAGGGTAACGATTTTCAAATTTTTTGTAGTTATATAAATATATGGACAGAAAAAGCTTATGGCGAGAGCGATCGAGCGAATCGAGAAAGACATCAAAGCATTAGAAGAGGCCGCAAGTGGAATTGCGAACTCATTACAGGACTCTTACACTAATTATTTTGCCGCGCTAGGTAAAGCAGTACGACAGCAGTTAATTTTAGCTACCTACCATTTGTGTACCCAAGGATACCCACAAATATTTTTACGGTTGTCTTTGAATCAAAGGCAAAAATTGCAGCAATCAATCCGTAATCTTGGCACACAGACAGCAGAACAGTTGTCCAAGTACACAAAGCCAGGAGCAGAGCCAGCACCCAATCCAGAAGATACATTAATACTGCACGATACCACACAACAAAAACCAGCAGATGTAAAAGAAGCAGATGCTAGAGAAATAGACACTGCATATGCAACTGACGACAAAGACGAGAGAAAAAATCAGCAAGAAAATTCCTCTGAAGCAATTCCTTTATCGTTTATTGAGTTATTAGCAAGCGAAGGGTCTCCCTTTGACATGGAAGACATGGAAGACATGGACATGGAAGACATGGACATAGAGGATATGGAAGACATGGAGGACATGGAGGAATTTGACGACGACGAAGATACCGACGACAGCGAGGAAGAGGAATCGGCGCAATCGCAACCTGAAAAAAAATCTGAAGCAAAGAAAACGATTCCTCGATTCTCTAAAATTCCGATATTTCCACTAATAAATCCAGTTCCTTTACGTTTTTCGGATATCAATGCCTCAAACCCAATGGAAATTAACCGATGGGTGCAGAGTCTTGAAATATCTACACAATTTGCACTTAAAAAGCTTTCGCGCGAAGCTAATTTGCTACTGCAAAAATCTGACATTTTACCTAAAAAATTACCCGAACCAGTTATAGAAGCTGCTGCAACGGTATCTGAATCTGCCGATGTGATGCCCGGACCACCCAATGTTTTAAGCGTTGTAATAGAAGTAGAAAGTGAAAAAAAAGGTGACTCCGGTCTAACACAAATTATGGCAGTTAACTTACGGTTACCAGAAATTGAATTTGCTGATTCCCAAGTTTCCGTAACCCGTAAGCAACTCCGTATTCTTCATGGCCAGTTACATAAACTGCGTCGTGACTACTTTAAAAAACAACGCGAACTAGCAGTTGCACAAGCTGAAGCTGCTTGGCGTGCAAGTTGGTTTGATGATTTATAGATAAAGAGCGAAATCCAGAAATCGAAATGGCTATTGAGAAACCAGATTGGTTAAGATTACAAAAAGCTTTGGCAATAGAAGCGGAACAAGGCTTCACCGACTTAGTAGGGAGGCAATACCGTTTCAGTGAATTTTTGTGCTTAACATTTGGTAAATTTCCTTCGGGAATACCAAGTGAAGAACGTGACCGTTGGCAACAACTAGCAGCTGAGTATGCTGATTATCCAAGTCTTGATATAGCCTCACGCCAGAGTTTAGTCGCTCAAACTCGTCGCTACATCCATCAATTCCTTTCTACTGAAGAAGGGGTGGAAGTAGAAAAAATTGCCACTCCAAAAACCTCAACTCCAAAAATATCAGTATCAGAATCAAAACCAAACTATAAAACTCCAAACGCCAAATCTCCTATCGGCGCCGAAATATCACGCCGACTTGCCCCAGGACTTAACCAAAAAATTAGTGAATTATCTGAAATTGGTCCACGTCAAGCCGATAAATTAGCTCGGCTTGGTTTATATACCGTGCGCGACTTACTATATTATTTCCCACGCGACCATATCGACTACGCGCGTCAAGTTCGCATCAACGAACTACAAGCCGGAGAAACAGTAACTATAGTGGCAACAATAAAAAGCTGTAGTTGTTTTACAAGTCCAAAAAATAAGAAATTAACAATATTAGAATTACAACTGCGCGACAACACCGGGCGCCTTAAAATTGGTCGTTTTTACGCAGGCGCCCGTTATTCGAGTCGAGCTTGGCAAGAAAGCATCAAGCGTCAATATGCAGTTGGCACAGTAGTAGCAGTATGTGGACTAGTAAAAGCAAGTAAATACGGTAAAACAATAGATAATCCGGAGATTGAAGTATTAGCGCATCCAGGTGATGAAATAGAATCCTTAACAATAGGGCGTGTAGTACCAATATACGCACTTACCGAAGGAGTCGTAGCATCTTTAGTTCGCCAAGCTGTAACAGCAGCAATGCCAGCAGCGCAACTAATTAAAGACCCATTACCAAAAGGTTTGCGCGACAAATATAACTTAATGGAATTAAAGGATGCCATTAACAACATCCATTTTCCTCCTGATAGCGACTCATTAACAGGCGCCCGTCGTCGTTTAGTATTCGATGAATTTTACTACCTTCAACTAGGTTTACTTCAACGTCAGCACAAAGCTAAACAAATTCAAACTAGTGCAGTACTTGTTCCCAAAGGGCAACTCGTAGACGAATTTTATAAAATTTTACCCTTCCAACTAACAGGCGCCCAACAGCGAGTAATTAACGATATACTTGGCGACCTTCAAAAAACAGTACCAATGAATCGCCTAGTACAGGGTGACGTAGGTTCTGGTAAAACAGTAGTAGCCGTAATAGCATTACTAGCAGCAATACAATCAGGATATCAAGGTGCATTAATGGCGCCAACCGAAGTATTAGCAGAACAACACTATCGTAAACTAGTAAGCTGGTTTAACTTACTGCACCTTCCCGTCGAACTACTAACAGGTTCAACCAAAGCATCAAAACGGCGCCAAATCCACGCGCATCTAGAAACCGGAGAACTACCATTACTAGTAGGAACCCACGCCTTAATCCAAGACCCAGTAAACTTTAATCGTCTCGGTCTAGTAGTAATTGACGAGCAACACCGCTTCGGAGTCGAGCAGCGCGCCAAACTACAGCAAAAAGGCGCCCAGCCCCATGTATTAACAATGACAGCCACCCCCATTCCCCGCACCTTAGCACTAACTATTCACGGGGACTTAGACGTAAGCCAAATAGACGAATTACCACCAGGACGCCAAGCCATTAAAACCACCGCACTAACATCAAGTCAGCGAGAAGACGCATACGACTTAATGCGTCGCGAAATAGCTCAAGGGCGCCAAGTATATGTAGTATTACCCTTAGTAGAAGAATCAGAAAAACTCGATTTACGTTCCGCCGTAGAAGAACATCAAAACTTACAAGAAGCCATATTTCCAGACTTTAAAGTTGGGTTACTGCACGGACGCATGAGTTCAGCAGAAAAAGACGAAGCAATTACTAAATTTAGGGATGGAGAAACACAAATATTAGTATCCACTACCGTCGTAGAAGTCGGCGTAGATGTACCCAATGCCACAGTAATGCTCGTTGAAAACGCCGAGAGATTTGGATTATCACAATTACATCAATTACGTGGTCGTGTAGGTAGAGGCGCCGCACAATCATATTGTTTATTAATGAGCAGTTCTAAAAGTGCCGATGCCCAACAAAGATTAAAAGTATTAGAACAATCACAAGACGGCTTTTTCATTTCAGAAATGGACATGCGTTTTCGTGGTCCCGGCGAAGTATTAGGAAGAAAACAATCAGGAGTAGCAGACTTCACATTAGCAAGCTTAGTAGAAGACGAAGAAATATTAATATTAGCTCGTCAAGCAGCAGAAAAAGTCATGGAAATTGACGTTACATTAGAGCGTTGGTTTTTAATGAAAGAAGAATTAAAATATCGACACGAACGCCTAATGGGTGGCGCCATATTAACATAATAAACCTCTCCCCCAACCCCTCTCCTACAAGGAGAGGGGAGAAATTATAATTGTAGGTTGGGTGGAGGCTTTGCGTTTACGTAGTATGCCGTTAACGAAGTTTTCCCGAAGGGTAGGCACAACCCAACATTATACTGAGAAGGGTAAAATATGAACTTACGTCATGCTGAGGAACGTTAACGCAGTTTTCCCGCAGGGTAGCATCTTAAATATTTTAACTTCGTTCCAAAGTAAAGTTATAATCATTACTTTGTATAAAATAGTTGAATAAAAAGTAAGTAAAATAGCTTAGTAACTGGAGCAATTTTAACGTACTATATTTAGGTAAATTCTTAAGTGTGACGCAGATAATTGCATAATGGCAATTCCTTTTACAGACCGAGAGATGGAGAAAGCTTGGCGTGATAATTTGTTGGCTTCTTATAATACTCAACGAACAAATGCTCATCGTTTGCTTTTATTTTACGCAGTTGAATGTGGGCTAAAATTTGTTTTGATGAGGAGACGTAAGATAAAAAGAAGCGATTTGTGTGCAGAAATTGCTGAATACCAACATGATATTAATAGGCTACTACGCTGTTTGTCATCAAACACAGATTTAAGGCTACCAGAGCAAATAAGTATGAAACCTATTAAAGCAAAGAATGGCTATGATGAAAGAAAATTTACTCCTGGGGATATTAATCAAATGTGGCGCTATGGTGGTAGTTGCTCGCTTGCAGATGTAACAGACCAGGATATAGAAAGTAAATTGTTAGAAATAGTAGAATGGATTAAGAAAGAACTAAGGAAGTCATGAAAAACTTAAGACTATTAACTTGGATTGATGTTAGAAGAATTATTTCTCATAGAACTAAATATGGTACTAATTTACCAGAGGGAGTTGTTAGGATGCGTAGTTTCTCCGACGCTTTAGAAGTAGGTCTTGGTAGTGATAAAAGTATAGATAATGCTAAAAGTGCTTTGAAAGAATGGTTTGGGAATTCGTATCAAGAAGACCAATCAATCATTCAGCTTGATTTAGGTAATGAAACTTTATCAGTAGAATTTTTACCAGAAGAGAAGATATATACAACTAATAATATACGTCCATTTTGGCAAGAAATTGTTTATATTGATGCTAATTTAGCAAAAGAAAGTAAATTTATTTCAGTAATAAAGTTGCCGAATTCATTTAGTGAAAAGCCAAACTTATTAGCTTTTTATTCATTCAATGATGGTGTTGAAAGAACATTAAATTTAGCTGCTTACATTTTAGCATTACTAGATAGAGCAAAACAGTTAGATAATCCAATAAAAATCTTAGTTATTGATGCTGCCTTAAATGCACCTGGGTTAACTTATTGGAATATACAAGAAAAACAGAAACCATTAATTTCTTACGTTGATTTTTTAGAACTGCTGCATGATTCACCTATTGATGGCGAACAGGCACTGTCATTTATTGCTCAAGAACTTAATAAATCTTCTAAACAAGAAGGAAAATCAACTGTATATTTTATACCTGCATGTATTGACGATAAACAACTATTAGACATTGATATTTTACCCGAACATATACTTAGTCATCCTAACGAAGGTTGGGAATTAGGCGATTCTATTCATAAATTAGGTAAAGCTGTAGGCGCCGACTATGTACTAATTGACTTAGGGTCTGGTTTGAACAAAATATCTAGCCCCATACTTTTGGATGCCAGATTTCAGCGATTCCTAGTTACAACAATTAACGAACCATCAGTAGCAGGAACAACACTTTGTTTATCACAAATGAAAAAAGTGGCGCCAGCTAAAACAAGCGTTAACGATAATAAATATTATGATCCATCGGTAATTATTAGTATGCTAACACCAGAATTAATCGCATCACCAGCATACGAGGAGGTATTAACGCGATTAAATTCTGCTTACAGACAATCAGAACAAGAAAATAATTCCACAATGCTAGAAATAGCAGAAAACTATTTTGTACCTGAGCTACTTTATATTGATAATTGGGAAGAAGCACACTTAAAACTTGCCTCAACTTCAATAATGGAAATAGCTACAACTTGGGCAAATAAGCAAGTAGATTTTAATAAAATTATTCTTGAAAACCTAGACCCAGTTTTGGTTGAAAAACTTCAAGTCCGTGCAACTAGTAAAGGTAGAAGTCTTTTGGAAGAAGTAAAAGTAATTGTCGAGGAAGCTATACAGTATGAAAACACTTCAGTTCCGCAGTAAAGTTTGGAGGATATCGAGAAAACCAAGTATTTTTACTAAAGAAATTGGCGCCTGTCCACCAAGTACAGCATCGTATTCTCGTTTATTATTAAAGTTGTCTTCCATCATCTTTATCTCCTTACTATTAGTAGTATTCCCAAATAGCAAGGAGCAATAATGAAATATATATAGATATAGATAATTACCGAAAGTCTGTAGCAGTCATAGAAAGTCCAGGGCTTAAAGCATTAAAATATTTAGCTAAAGATTCTGCTTGAGACTGACTAACTCCCCGTTGACCATTGACCACTTCGTTGACAATATCGAGAGAACCAAGTATCTCAACTAAAGAAATTGGCGCCACGTCAAACTCATGCATGAGAGATTCCAAAGTTGCCGCAAGTGTAGGTTCACCCATTGGATAATGTTCTTCCTCATAAGTCTCGATAAGAAGAACCAACAATTTAAGAAGCGTTGTTTCAGCCTGAGTTAACTCACCAGACATCATTCCTTCTACTATCGCCAAGGCCTCCTTATACTCATCAAAAGTTGTTATTGGCTTGGGCTGATACTGAATCAACAGGTCTGTATAAGTTTTTTGATTAGAAGTAGGGGTCATCTTTCCAATTTTCCTTATCGTATTCAGCATGAGTCAGAATATATTTAATATAAATTATTTGTTCTAAATATCTAATATCAACAATTAAACGATAAGTATTACCCTTTATATTAAATACAGTAAAGTTATTAACTGCTTCTGCCTTGGGATACTTTTCATGAATATCCAGTAAGCTATACCATCTAGCCTTAGAGGCAAACTTATACCATTCATTTAGCGCATCTTTAGAGTCAGCATGTTAAACCCAGAATTCGCGCAATTTAACTTTACTAATTACGTGCATCCTTAAAGTTATAAATTAGTAATGATTGTAGCATTGATTAAAGTAAAAGAGGAGCGTCTGTAGTATAGTAATAAAATATATAGCAAATTTTAGTGTAAACAATCATTAATAATTATCCGGCATCGAAATACAAGTTGTTACGACCTCAACTATGCTATTATCTGCTCCGTACCCAAAGTAAGATGAGTAAAAGCCATCACCTATACCTACAGAAAATGCAATAATATTTGCCCCAGTAACTTCATTTACACACATATTCGTATACATAATTCCTATATCATTTTTTTCTTCCAATAGTTGGTCTAGTTTACAAGCCAAGGTTTCTTCGTAAACTTCGCAATGTTGCCATGTGTCATCTATAAGAATTTGAGATGCGTCTACATCCATAAAGCAACCAATTCCAGAGTCAACTCCATATCCAAATACTTCATTATCTTTTAAACATGCTAAATCTTCACCTGCTTTAGTAGCCAGTTCCCATCTGACAGGGTTTTTATCACTTAAGCAAAGCTTTGCAAATGCAACTAGTGGATACTTTTCATCCTGTTTATATGCAAGACTTAAGATAACTGGGTAAGAACCAGGCGCCAAATTAGCTTTAAATGGTTCTGTGCCTGCGAAAACTAGAGGGTCACAAGCAACTAATTTTCCCGATGTTAAAACTAATTCTCCAACTTTATAAGGTTTTAAGTACATTAAACCAGAATATGAAGTCAATATTTGCCCTTTTAAAAATACCTTTGATAAATCACGATTATTCATCTTATTCATGCTTAGGGAGTAACTTAAATTTTATTGATTTTAATAGCTTTTTATTTGTTGCTTAAGGAAATTCCAAATAATAAAATATTAAAATTTTCTTGTAGGGTGGGCATCCTTGTCCGCCCTTGATATGGAACGGGCTTTCTCTGCCCATTCCACAAGATGATGCTCATTCCAGAAGATAATTAATTTATTTTTAACCAGTTATAATAATAAATTTAACCATTTATACTAAGTTTTATTGACTTTTTTAGTTGCAATTAATATTAAATCTCCATCAGCAATTGCATCGAGCAACTGCCCTGTTGAACCTTCACCTCCGTGAATATATCCTAATACATAAGCAATTTCTTTGAGCTTATCACCAGTGTGCGGCGCCACTCGTGCATGAAGATTTGTTCTATCTAATTTCTTTCTTCCTGCCATAAACGTTAACCATAATTATCTAAAAGTGGTTTACACAAATTTAAGATACCAGGTATGCGTTATGGTTTGGCGTGCCTCGTTTACAATCGTTTACATAACCGAATAACGCACATCAAACTCTCAGCAATGAATATTGAACTCTCAGCAAACAACCAAATCCCACCGCAAGTGTGGGTACAAGCGATTGGACGGGGACTTTATCAACTTGGTTCGGCAGTGTTACTGTTTTACATGCCGATTGTTTTTGTCAACTACGGTAATTTATCAGCTACCGAAGTTGGACTTGCGATTGGTAGTGGTTCGGTGGCAGGGTTTCTTGGCAACCTTTTGGGTGGAGTTCTCACAGATTCTCCTAAATTTGGACGCAAGCGAAGTTTACTTGCATCGTCTACGTTTGCGGTAATTACGTGTACTATCGCGGTGTTTACTTCGACTTTTGCTTTACTACTCCTAGCTAATATAGTCTTTGGCTTTAGTACGGGTTTGTACTGGACTGCGGCTGACTCTTCGGTAATGGATGTTACTAGTCCTGAGCATCGCCAAGGCGCCTTCTCTTTATTAGGTGTGGCAGATAACGTTGGTTTTGCTGCTGGGACGCTGGGTGGAGGAGTGTTACTTAAACTACTTCATCCCGAAAAGTTACTATTCGCTGCGGGTGGAATTACATTTTTGATATTGCTGCTATTATTCGCTGTGGCAATGAAAGAAACTCGGACATATGCTGAGGGAGAAACTCATAATATCCAAAAAGGTTGGAAAACAGCCTTAACTGACACGCGCTTGATGATTTATCTATTAGTGAATACTTTATTTATCACTTATATTGCTTTAGTGGGTGGTAACTTACCGCTATACTTGGTCAAATTTGGCGGTACACCAGAGACAACTGTCGCTAACTTATTTACTGTAGGATACGTTGGGTTAGGCGCCTTGCTCCAAGTACCCGTTGTCAAAGCAATTAGTAAATTCAGCTATTTAACTTCACTCTCTATATCAATGGCAGTTTGGGGTATAGGTTTCGCTTTAGTATGGGTTTTAGGCAACTCCAGTAATATGAGTCAAGTTTACCAGTTAGGAATATTTGCAGTATTTGCCATTGCCAGCATTATCTATAAACCTACCTCAAGCGCATGGATTTCGGAACTGGCACCAACCAAATTACGAGGCGCCTATACAGCAATAGCCTATCAATGCTGGACAATAGGATACGTAATCGGTCCCATTGTCGGTGGTTGGGCAGTAGACCAATCACCTAACATAGCCCAAACTGCATGGTTAGCAATAGCACTAAGTACCCTATCAGGACTAGTTATTCTACAAGTCTTAAACAAACAAAACCCAACCACATCCAAAGAACAAGCCACAGCAGAAAGTTAATACTGAGTCTCTTGTGTAACAAGTATCTTATGTAATCAGTCTCTTGTGTAATCAGTCTCTTGTGGAACAGGCATCCCTGCCTGTCCCAAAATCCCCCCAAAATCAAGTTAAAATTATTTTGTTAAGCAAGTAATTATGCTCACCGCATTCATTATTCACCTATTGGTTAGCATCAAAGGGAGGGGTTCACCGTGGAACAAGAAATCAACTGTAAAGTACAGTGCGTCAATGGCTGTGTATTGGGTGATGAAAATTGCCCCAACAAAGAAGTTCGCGAAGCTGCATCCAAGTTTATCGAAGATACCTCACTCGATAAAATCATTGAAATCGCAGAAGCTGCGCGACTCAAAAAATTAAGTGAACCACCCAAGTGGATATTACCCGATGATATTTAACTCTGGTCATTATTTATCGTATTGATTTTTACCTTTATAAACCTACACTGTCCATTTACGTCAGTGTAGGCTTACAAAAACAGAATCAATAATATATTTGGCGCTAAAATGATTTTATACTGTACTATAAGCAAAAAGGAACAGAAGTATGCAAGCTTATAAAATTAACGGTAAAATTGACGTTACAGGTAATTTAATTATTAACGAATCTATTCAAATACCTGTCGGAGATGTCGAAGTGATTATCTTGCAAAAAGAACAGGCAGTCTCCAGTTCCGCAGAAACTGCTGCTGAATTACAACAAAAAACACCCAAAAGACCAACTAAAATTAAAGCCTTACAAGGCTGGTTTGAAAAGACACAACCTGCCTCTCCTGACTTTGACCCAGATGAAGCAAGATGGGAAGCCTTGAAAGAGAAACATAATCTGTGAAAGTATTACTCGACACCAATATTATCGTAGATATAGCTCTTGAGCGACAGCCTTTTTTTAGCAATAGCGAGACAGTTCTATCATTTGTTGAAGAAAAACAAATCGAAGGCTATATTTCTGCATCCTCTTTTGGCGACCTTTACTACATTATCCGTAAAGAAAAAGGTCGAAATTTAGCCCTTGAGTTTTTAAGGCACATTGTAACCTTATGTCAAATTGCCACAGTAGATAGCGCATCAATAAATATGGCACTGACCAGCAACTTTAAAGACTTTGAAGATGCTATTCAATACAGTACAGCTGTAAACAATAACTTAGATGCGATTATTACTCGCAACCCTAGGGATTATCCTGTTACTACTCCGCGAATTCTAACTCCTGAACAGTTAATTCAAGAGTTGACTAATTCTCAATAGAAACCGGGTTTCTATGCAAAATCTATTTCAACGAATAAACCCGGTTTATAGTAATTCCTAAATTATATTTCTTGAGCCATTGATAATGATTGTTCGGCTTTCATTTCATATTGCTTTGATAAAGACAATGATTGTTGCCGTATCAGTTTGTATTGGCAAAACATCAGAAGCCAAAGCAACAGCAGCTTTGGGACTAATATCAGGCGCCGTAAGTGCTTATTGCTTCAAACTATCCGAAAATGCCAATAAAAGACTTGACGCTGCCGTCCTAGAACTCTTAGAAGAAGATTCATAAACATTATACTCTTGTGGGATGGGCTTAAGATTGCCCGTCCCAATATCTAAGCTATATAAGGCGACTCTATTGCCGCAACACGTTTAGCATCCACCAAAGCTTGATATACCATTGCCACAACTTCTGCACGTGTAGCTTCACGAGTGGGATTAAGTTGTTTAATGTTTGGATAATTTACAATAATGCGTTTATCACTAGCTATTGCAACTTCGTCTAGAGCATAGTTAGGTATCTTACCTTGGTCGTCATAAGATTTCAAAGATTTAGCTGCGTTATTACCTAACCCAAGTCCACTAACTAACGAAACTATTATTTGCACTCGTTGAATATTTTCGTTAGGACGGAATGTATTGTTCGGATATCCAGAGAGAAATTGCCCTTGGTAAGTTTGTTGAATGGCGCCATGTGCCCAAAAACTTTCAGGTACGTCTCTAAATTTTATCGCTTGCCGTTTCGCTGTTGGGTTAAAAGCTTTTACTATTAACGCTGCATACTGTGCGCGTGTCATTGTTGCATCTGGTTTAAATGTCTTGTCACGGAACCCGGTAACTATACCAAGTTTATTTAATTCTCGAATAAATGCTTCTGCCCAATGTCCATTTATATCTTTTAATTCACCATTGTCTGGTGATGGAGGTGGTACGGGAATTGGTACCGGGGATGGTACGGGTGTTGGAGGTGTTGGAGATGGTACGGGAATTGGTACGGGAATTGGTACTGGGGATGGTACGGGGGATGGTTCAGGAGAAGGTTCGGGTTCGGGTTGTGGTGCCGGAACTGGTGCTGGTGTAGGGGTTGGTGATGGTGTAGGGGTTGGTACGGGGGTTGGAGATGGTACGGGAGATGGTACGGGAGATGGTACAGGGGTTGGCGCCTGATTCCCGACAAATTCAATCTCCCCTTTGCATTTTGCTGGGTCTATTTGGTTTCCGAGTGATACTAATTTATTGGAACCAACGTTTTGTATATCAAATTGCCCGTTATTGCGGAAAATGTTACCACCTGGGCTATTAGTACTACCAATATCGGGTAGAGCATTGGCTATTACAGTCATGCCATCTTGAACGTTGCGTTCGCATACGTTGCTTCGCAATATTGGACGCGCGTCGTTAGAGATAATGAAACCTGAACGGTTTTCGTAAATTTTGTTGTCGGTTAATCTTGGTGATGCTGTATCGCTAACTACGATACCAAAACCAGTTTTAAAGCACGAATTATTACGTATATCACCTCTACCGTTTTTTGCTATTGCAATTCCATTGGCTGCGTTCTCGGTGCAAATATTATCTCGAACAATTGGGTTGGCATCACCAGATACAAAAATTCCTTCGCGCTTACATTTTATAAAAGTACAGTTGGCAACCAAGGGAGTTGTTAATTCTATCCAAACTCCTGTTCCGCGAGTTGCTTGGTTCGTAACTGTAACACCCCGTAGTTCGGCGCCACTATTCATTAGTATAGTTACATTCTGGCGAGCGAAGAAACGACTTAGATATTCTCCGCTTCCTTCAATGACAATTCCACTACCTTTTTTTGCTTCATTGCCAGTAATTGTAATGCCACCTGGAATATTGAGAGGGAATTTTTCTCCACTTGTAGTATTATAGTTACCATCAGCTAACTGAATAGTTATACCTGCACTTGCACGTTCAAGCGCTTTTGTAATCGTTTTTAACGGCGCCTGTTGGCTACCATTGGCGTTATCGTTACCACTATCAGGGTTTACGTAAATAGTCGGCATATTTATACATTTATCAAGACATCAACATACTACCCCCAACAAGCAATATTGGGAGTAAATGTCTTTAATTATCAAACTTTTTAATGATTTCTAGCGCACGGTGGGAAAATTCAGGAAGTCCTTGCTGTTTAAACATTTGGGCAGCTTTCTGTAAATCAGCAGTGCCGTTATTTTTATCACCAAGTTGAAAATGAGCAACTCCTCTATTTCCGTAAGCTTGAGCAAGCTTAGGATTTATTTGTAACGCTCTACTATAATCTTGAATCGCACCTTTTTTATTTCCCATATCCGCACGCGCTCTGCCTCTGTTATAGTAAGCTTCAGCAAGATTCGGATTTAGCTGCAAAGCTTGATTAAAATCAGCTATTGCCGCTGGCTTATTGCCCATTTGTAAGTGCGTAGTTCCCCGGTTATTATAAGCATCAACGTAATTCGGATTCACTTGCAATGCTTGGGTATAATCAGCAACTGCCCCCTGCATATCACCTAACTCACGTCGAGTTAATCCACGATTGTAATATGCTTGATAATCTTTGGGATTAAGCTGTAACGCTTGATTATAATCGGACATTGCCCCTTTCATATCTTGTAAGTCTACCCGCGCATTGGCACGGTTCAGGTAAACTTCTGCTAATTTCGGATTCAGTTGTAACGCTTGATTATAATCGCTTACTGCTGCTTGCATTTCTCCCAAGCTATAACGCGCACGTCCACGATTATTATATGTTTCCGCATCCGAAGGATTTAATTGTAGCGCTTTATTATAGTCTGCAATTGCTCCCTTCGCGTCTCCAGAATCCTTACGCGCATTACCTCGGTTATTATAAGCAGCAGCATAATCTGGATTTATTAGTAGCGCTTCATTAAAATCTTCCACCGCACCTAAATTATCTCCTAACTCCGCACGCGCTAAACCCCGATTATAATAAACCTCGGCAAAATCAGGCTTCAACTTTAACGCTTGATTAAAATTTTCGATTGCTCCACGTTTATCTCCCCTACCATAACGTTCGTTACCTCGCAAAAAATAGAAAAATGCATTCCTACTAATAGTCGGCAACGTATCACTCTCAACATTATCACCTGCCGCTACCAACCTTTGACTTATTGCGCTTGCAGGCGCCTGTGAAAAACCCAAAATACCACCTAATATAAAAATCAAACCTAAAATTTTCGATACCTTCATATTTATTCCCCACAAAAAATTAACAAAACTATCCGTTGCCACTACTAACCCAACTTTGTACCACATCTTTTACAAAACTGGGCATCAGCATCATGAAACGCTAAACCACAACCAGTACAATTGCTTTCGATTTGAGTTGTTGATTTAACCAATCGTTTGATTAAATCACCTATCTGCCAAGGAACAAGTGCTATTCCTGTCAGAATCATAAAAACTGTAAGCAAACGTCCTGGTTGCGATGTTGGTACTACATCTCCAAATCCGACTGTCGTCATTGTAACGACCGAAAAGTAGAATGCATCTAAAAAAGTTCTAAAGCTAGTAGGGTTAACTGGATGCTCGACTTGGTAGATTAACCCAGAAAATACAAAGATAATCGCAAATAATGTAAATAGTATCCGTGCAAAAATGGCGCCATCTTCATTACTGATACCAAACATGTACTTGCTATCTATAAACCTGATGAGACGTAAAATCCTAAACCAACGTAGTAAACGAATATAACTGATATCAGCAGCGCCTAAAAAGAAAGGTAAAATTGCTAGTAAATCTATAATCGAATAAAAACTTAATAAATCTCTAATATTAAAGTTATTACTCCACAACCGCAAACCGTATTCAAAGACAAAAATTACCAAAATAATTTTATCTACTATATTTAGATACTCATTAAAATCTGCACGTAAAGTATACGTTTGAGCAACAAAAATACCAGATGAAATCAGTACTAAACCAGCTATAGCTAGATTGATAATCTTTCCCCCTGGTGTGTCGAGGTCTTTGAGATAGAAATCAATTTTTTCTCTACTAAGTAGCATAAATACTGTTTAATGAAGAAAAAGAACCCATGAGATAAATCATATGGATAATGAATATTTTATGCGTATAGCCCTTGAAGCGGCAAAAAAAGGTGATGCACCTTATGGTGCAGTAATTGTCAAAAATAACGAAGTTGTTACTGTTGCCCATAACACCGTGCGACAAGACTGTAACCCTACTGCACATGCAGAAATCAATGCGATTCGTAAATTAACGGCTAATCTAAAAAATACTTCTTTAGAAGGATATACAATTTATACAACTGGTGAACCTTGTCCAATGTGTGCCACCGCTTGTGTATGGACAGGAATATCACAAATTGTTTACGGCGCCTCGATTAAAGATTTAATGGAAGTAAAACAATCACAAATCGATATATCTTGTGAAGAAATAATTGCCAAGAGTTTTAAAAATATTAGAGTCACACGCGGAGTTCTACGCTTTGAATGTATGGAATTGTTTCAAAGATAATCCCCCAACCCCTCGAATTTCGGGGGAATTTTTAAAGTCTAAAGTTTTATTCAATGCTTTCCAGACATAGCTTTATAAATGTACTACGGATGGTTATTAGGGTTTTCAATCTATTTGATTTAAAGTTGCTGGTGCCATAGTTTAGCTATTAATTATTGGTTCTACTATCATAAACTAGATAGTATTAATGGTGCGTGAAAGCACTGTATTTTGCGTTACATTCATTGGTTGCAATAGCTTTCACGCACCCTACCTAATGCACTTCTACTATCATAAACTAGATAATATGTGAGGCATAGCCCACCCTACATTTAGGTATCTTCCAAAAAAGATGAATATGATTTGGCGAATAAAGCTGCTTGAGTGCGGTCGCGTAAGTTTAATCGGTTGAGAATATTTGTAACATGATTTTTCACTGTTCCTTCAGAAATATATAACTGTTTGGCTATCTCACGATTACTGGCGCCATTTGCAATTAAACGTAATACTTCTTTTTCACGTGGGGTAAGTTGTTCTAAAGCTGGTGGTGGAGGTGTTGGTTCTACGTCCTGAGAAAATGCAAATAGTTTTTTAGCTATTCCTGGTCCCAAGTGTGTGTAACCTCGATGTACTGCACGAATTGCTACCGCTAACTCCTCTGATGGAGTATCTTTGAGTAAATAACCCATTGCTCCATACTGTAAAGCTGCTGCTACATACTCTGTATCGTCGAATGTTGTTAATACTAGTGTTTTTGTATTGCTAAATCTTTGCTGGATTTCTCGTTGGGCGCCTACTCCATCCATAACTGGCATTCGCATATCCATTAATACTACGTCAGGATGTAACTGGGCTATTAAATCAATCGCTTCCCTGCCATTCTCAGCTTCTCCTACAATTTCTAAATCTGGCTCTAGTTCTAATAAAGCTCTCAACCCTTGACGTATCAAGTATTGGTCATCTACCAGCAGCACTTTTATCATAAGGTTTAGGTATAAAACAGTTGTCCTATTGTTTCTAAAAATTAACAAGTCCTATTTAATAGTTTATCTAACCAGCAAATATCAAGCTAATTCCAATGAATGAATCTGGCTTTGATGTATTGCTACACAGTATGGGTAAACTAGCAAGTATAAATCAAGTTAATATAAAATAAATTAAAACCCTTAGTGCCCTGAATATATTTTTCTTTTTTGGCGTAAAAAAAGGAACAATTAAGCATTAAAAAAAAATATTATCCTTGACCTAAACAAATCAAATGTATTATCAAAAACAGCAAGTGCAAAAATGTTTGGTAGATAATAGAATAAAAATAAGAAAGGCAATAACTTTGAAAACGTGTAGTACTAGATTTATTGTGTCAGCGGTGTATTGACTTGTACTTTACATTCTTTTGCTAGGTAAGGAGCGCGTTTTCAACTGCCTAATTGTAAACATTTTTTTAGACAGCAGGCTTGAGAAGGAGCAAATGGTGAATCAAGCGTTGCACATACTACTATTGCAATCGGGTACAAATACGGATTTAGTATTTGAACAACTAAAAAACGTCCGGTCGTATATAGTCGCAAGGCAGCAAGTCAATACCGTGGTTGCTTTTGAGAACCTGGTATTTTCAAGCAACTGGAATGTGATTATCGCTGATTTCGGCGATACTCATTTGTGTCATGTCGATATATTAAGAATTTTACGTGCAGCTTCTAATTCGATACCGTTAATTTTGATTGCCGACCAAATTAATGCTGTTGATGCTGTTCGCTGTTTGAAAGCAGGGGTAAGTGATATTATTTTGACATCAGAAATTAGTCGGTTACACGAAAGTATTAACTTTGAGGTCGAATCTGTAAAATCACGACAGCTACAGTCACAAGAACACGAATTAGAACGGCAAAGCGTAGAAGCCATATTAGTCGGGCAAAACCAGGTCTTAGAATTAATAGTGCGAGGAACTCCTCTTCCTGAAGTGCTAAATGCATTAGCTCTAGTTATTGAAGGGTTATCTAAGGAAATGAAGTGTTCGTTTTTACTGTTAGACCCTAAAAATAAACAGTTGTATCACAGCGCCGCTCCTAGTTTACCAGATACATATGTACAAGCAATGGATGGTATTGATATCGGCACCGAGGCGTGTTCTTGTACTATAGCAGCGAGAACTAAAGAGTTAGTAATTGTAGAGGATATTTCAAAAGACGCATTGTGGAGTCAAAATCGAGATTTAGCTTTACAATTTGGGCTGCGTTCCTGCTGGTCATTGCCTATTTTGACGAAAAGCGGCGAATTACTGGGGATGTTTGCTGTTTATTACGACCAACTTCGTACTCCTAGCGATGCTGATAAACAGCTAATTATTAAAGCAGTTCATTTGGCAGCAGTTGCTATTGAACTTGCACGTGCTGAGTCTACCCTTAAACAAACGCAGGCACAATTTCAACAGCTTGCTGCAAATATACCAGGCGCCATTTATCAATTTTTGTTAAAAGCAGATAGTTCTTACTCATTTCCATTTGTGAGTCCTAGCTGTTACGAAATATACGAGCTTACTCCTTTTGAAATTCAGCAAAACCCAAGAAGGCTACTAGATATTGTACTACGGACTGACCGTGTGCGTTTAGCTACTTCAATTCAACTTAGTGCTACTCAATTAGAACCTTGGGAATGGGAGGGAAGAATTGTCACTGCTTCCGGCAAAGAAAAGTGGATAAAAGGCGCCGCTCGTCCCGCAAAACAACCAAACGGTGATATTCTCTGGGATGGCTTGGTAATGGATATCACCGAATCAAAACGTACTCAAGCTGCTCTTGAACATTCGGAAGCGCAACTGCGATACAAAGCATCTGAACTCGAACAAACGTTGTACAAATTGCAGCGTACCCAAACCCAACTTATTCAAACCGAGAAGATGTCATCGTTAGGACAATTGGTTGCGGGGGTTGCACACGAAATCAATAACCCGATTAATTTTATTTGCAATAATATTAATTTTGCTAACGAATATGCTAGTAATCTTCTTGATATTCTTGAACTTTATCAAAAACACTACCCAATTCCTGAGCCAGAAATACAAAAACAAGCTGAAGCTATCGAACTAGATTATCTCAAAGAAGACTTTCCTAAAATACTGTCTTCTATGCAAACTGGCACCGATAGAATTTATGAAATTATTCACGGTTTACGATGCTTCTCGCGCATTGATGATACTACTACTCAGAATGTCAATATTCACTCCATTATCGATAGTGTTTTGCTTATTTTACATCATCGAATTAAAGCAAGTGGTCATAACCCTGGCATTAATATTATTAAACAATATAGCGCTCTGCCTTTAATTAAATGTTACCCTGGTCAGCTTAATCAAGTTTTTATGAATTTAATTGCTAATGCTATCGACGCATTAGAAGACTTTTTCTTTCTAAATATTCAAAAGGCGCCGCGTCAGGATGTAAATAAACCTACTATTCGTATTTCTACTTCTCTGTGTAGCAATAAATCACACGCAATCATAAAAATTAGCGATAATGGTTCGGGTATTCCTAATGAAAAGAAAGACCAAATTTTTAACGCCTTTTTTACTACTAAGCCAGTTGGTAAAGGTACTGGTCTTGGGCTTTCAATTAGTAAACAAATTATTCTTGAAAAGCATAACGGAAAGTTAGAATGTATATCTGAACCTGGACAGGGTACTGAGTTCGTAATTGAAATTCCAATACTATGAGTTCATCCCCCCAGGTAATTCTAACGCTATAATTTCGGTTTTGATATTATTTCGAGCTATCAATTCTAATTGCTGATATAATTCCGAAGTTGAAAATATTCTCGCGCGTTGTAAAAACTTTTGCAATACTTGACTTCTCTTAGTATTATATTCATTCTCTTTGACCCAAGCATACTCTTGACGAATACCCAGGATGTACTCACGATATCGCTGTGGGTCACTTCCTAATATCGCTAAATCAGCATCGAGTAATATTTGACTTTCTAAATCATCTTCAGATGCTTTATGATGCTTTGTTGTTAAAATCAACCGACAGGTTTTATCTACGGTCGAGCTAGGAATATTTAGTAATGATAATAAGTTTCGCGCATATTCTGCACTTTTTTCTTCGTTATTATGCGCTTGTGTGTCGTAGACAATATCGTGAAACCAAGCCGCAAACTCTAATGATGCATCTAATTTATACTTACTATATAGATTATCTATAATTTCTAATACTTCTTTAATATGTTTTAAGTTGTGGTAATAGCGACCTTGGCACTCGTATAATGTTGCTATTTCACTAAAAGTCTGATTGATTATATTTTCATTAATCTCAAATAATTTTAGCAGGCGCCGCCATTTATTTTGTAGTAACATTAAGCTTTTTTAATATAGTACATAATTCATGCTTATATAACTCAAGAAACCGGGTTTCTACTCAAAATCTTTATTTTTATTACAAGTTTTGCTTATATAGCTCAAGAAACCGGGTTTCTACTCAAAATCTTTATTTTTATTACAAGTTTTGCTTATATAACTCAAGAAACCGGGTTTCTACTCAAAATCTTTATTTTTATTACAAGTTTTGATAAAGAAACCCGGTTTCTGATGCTTTATAATAATTATTGACAATATTTAACAAAAATTAATAATAAATTAACATTCGAGATTTGAAGTTACAGAGTAGGTATGACGAACCAAAAACCAAGTCAAACACAATTATTCGTAGTCGGGATTGGAGCATCTGCGGGGGGACTGCGTGCTTTAGAAGAGTTTTTGGAGAATATGCCAGTTGATAGCGGCGCCGCGTTTGTGGTAATACAGCATTTATCGCCCGATTTTAAGAGTTTGATGAAGGAATTGCTAGAGCGACGAACGCGAATGGCGATTTATCGGGTGACGGAAGGAATGATGTTAGAAGCAAATTCGATATATTTGATTCCACCGGGTAAGAATTTAGTGGTGGAAAATAATCAGTTACATTTACTCGAACAGGAAGACAGAAACCGTCACGGGTTAAATTTTCCGATTGATATATTTTTTGAGTCTTTGGGCAGAAATTGTACTCAACACGCAGTTGGAATAATTTTGTCAGGAACGGGTAGTGATGGTAGCAACGGGTTAAGAGCAATAAATGAAGCTGGTGGGTTCGCAATGGCACAAGACCCTGTTACCGCTGAATTTGATGGAATGCCTCGTACTGCAATCGCTACCGGAGTTGTTGACCAAGTACTTTCGGCGCCTGCTTTAGCTGCATTTCTGTATAAATTAGTACGTTTCCCCATTGAAATACCAATATCGAGTAGAAGCCAACTTCAACCGTTTGACTCGCATAAACTACAAAGAATTGCGAGTATTCTGGCTAAACACGAACAAACAGACTTTTCCCACTATAAAACTAGTACACTGACTCGTCGCATTCATCGCCGTTGTTTGATTAGTGGCTGTAATAATTTAGAAGAGTATATCAGCTTGTTAGAGCTTTCTTCAGAAGAACGCTCAATACTTCGTCATGATTTATTAATTAGCGTGACTCACTTTTTCCGTGACCCAGAAGCATGGAAGTATTTGGAGACATCGGTAATACCGCAGTTGATAGAGCTTGCCAAACCTGGGGAGGAAATGCGGTTTTGGGTGACAGCTTGTGCAACCGGTGAAGAAGCTTATTCGCTTGCGATATTACTCGAAGAAGCGATGGAGAGAATGCATAAGCAAGTTCGAGTCAAGATTTTTGCTACAGATATAGACAAAGAAGCTTTAGAGAAGGCAACAAACGGGGTTTATCCTGAAACAATTGCTAATAACGTTACATCCGAACGTTTGCAGCGCTACTTTATTCGTAGGGAACAATCTTACCAAGTTATTCGTAAATTGCGGGAGCGAGTGCTGTTTGCCCCTCACGATATAACGAAGGATGCGGGTTTTACGCGCATGAACATGATAACTTGCCGTAATGTCCTTATTTATATGCAGTCGGAATTACAACAGCAGGTTTTACGAAATTTACACTTTTCGCTATTGTCGCAAGGGGTATTATTCTTAGGAGAAGCTGAAACGCTTGGAAATATCCAAGAAGAGTTTAAACCACTAAGCAAGAAGAGTAAAATTTACCAAAAGCGACGTGAGGTACGTTTACCCATTCCCACTCTTAGAGTTGAAAAGATTTCAAGGAGCAATTTTTTACCTCAGTCACAACCCCAACAAACAGCTGAAGCACGACTTGAGCCTATACTTAATGAAGCATTCAGCGTTTTTCTATCCGAACAAAATGCGACTTGCTTGCTTGTAGACCGAAATTATCAGCTTTTCCACATCTTTAATCATTCGCTTGAAATACTACAATTTTCTACAGGTCGAGCTAGTACTGAAGTTTCAAAGTTAGTTGTCCCGAGTTTGCAGCTAGCTTTGAGTACTGCATTGCATCGTGCTTCGCGTGAAAGGCGCCTAGTTGCCTACAGTGGGATAAAATTAGGTGGGGAAGATGATAGCCGCGTTGTTACTTTGAAAGTTACATATCACGAAACGAACAAACTCGCGGGTGATTTTTTCATGGTCATAATTCAAGAGGATACAAGACCACAACTCACCGACAGCGAACGTTTTGAAGCAGACAACGAAGCATCGCAAAGAATAATGGAGTTAGAGTATGAGCTTCAACAAACACGCGAAAATTTGCAAGCGGTTATTGAAGAGTTGGAGACAACCAACGAGGAACAGCAAGCAACGAACGAAGAGTTAATTGCCTCGAATGAAGAATTGCAAAGCACTAACGAGGAGTTACACTCTGTGAATGAAGAGCTTTATACTGTTAACGCGGAGTTTCAATCTAAAATCGAGGAATTAACCGAACTTAATAACGATATCGATAATTTACTGCGTAGTACAGATATTGGTGTTGTTTTTCTAGATAGCTCGCTCAAAATTCGCAAGTTTACTCCTGCTGCTACCGTAGCTATTAATTTAGTTGAAGCAGATATTGGGCGCCCATTAGAGCATATCACCCATAATTTAAATTGCAGTGATTTACTCGCAAAACTACAACAAGTTATTGAAACTCAGCGACAAGTCGAGCAAGAAGTCAAAATTTCTAGAGTTGGGTCTAACTTTGGCTTTAACTTATTGATGCGTGTTAACCCATACTTACAAGAAGATGGGCGCCTAGATGGGGTAGTACTAACGTTTGTTGATATCGATGAAATAAAACAAGTACAGCAAAAGCTTATTCAAGCAGAAATTGCTTTGCGTGGAGTTAACGAAGAGCTAGAAAAACGAGTTGCCGAGCGTACAGCAGAACTAGCACAAGCGAAAGAATCCGCTGAAGCTGCCAATCGTGCGAAAAGTGCTTTTATCGCTCATATTAGTCATGAACTTAGAACTCCTTTAAATGCGATTTTAGGATTTACACAGATACTACAACGTGATATAGATATAAATTCAAGTTATCAAGAGCTTGAAATAATTCATCAGTCAGGACAACATTTACTGACACTTATTAATGATATTTTGTACTTAGCAAAAATCGAAGCTGGAAAACTCGAAATAGAAGTTAATGATTTTCATTTTCTGGCATTTCTAGATAATTTAATCGCGATGGTAAGATTACGCGCACAGCAAAAAGGTCTTGATTTTAAATATCAAGCGCTGTCACTACTACCTGTGGTTATATGTAGCGATGAAACTAGGTTGCGTCAAGTTCTTCTGAATTTATTAAGCAATGCCATCAAATTTACAAACTTTGGGAGTGTATTATTTCAAGTTGGCTATATCGAAGATTTTGAACAAAATTTTCAATCAAGCAATAAAACAAAAATTCGCTTTAAAATTACAGATACAGGTATTGGCATACCTAGCGATAAATTAACAGATATATTTTTACCTTTTCAACAGTTGAATCAAAATAATTCTTCCCAAGAAGGTACAGGACTTGGTTTGACTATTAGTCAAAATATTGTCCAGCAAATGGGTGGAAAGATTCAAGTTACCAGTCTTCAAGGAACAGGAAGCACATTTTGGTTTGATTTAGACTTACCAGAAAATTACAATGCTGTACGACAATTAAATAACGACCAGAAAATTATAGGTTATGAAGGCGCCATACGAAAGATTTTAGTTGTAGATGACAAAACGAATAACCGAACGTTTATTGTTAATTTCTTAGAATTATTAGGTTTTGATGTTAGTCAAGCTAGTGATGGGGTAGAAGCTATACGCAAGAATCATGAAAATGAACCCGACTTAATTTTACTCGACTGGATAATGCCAGAAGTCAACGGTTTAGAAGTAACCCAAAGACTTCGACGGCAAGACATGAGCAACAATACAGTTATAATTGCAACTTCTGCACTTCAGCTTCCTGAAGAACAAACTGCGTGTATCGAAGCAGGTTGCAACGCTTTCCTTCCTAAACCAGTACGTTTTTCAGAATTATTATCTATATTAAAAGCTTATCTAAACCTGGAATGGATAACCCGTGAACCAGTAAATTCCACACAAGACGATGTTATTAATGACTCAGTTTCACCTGCCATCGTTCCACCCAGCACCGAAACCCTAAATCAACTCTACGACCTTGCAATACAAGGTGACATTCGAGCAATTTTAGAGCAAGCGTCTATCTTAGAACAACTTGGCGCCCAATTTACACCATTCGTTCACTCAGTGCAAAAGCTAGCAGAAAACCTGCAAGTAAACCAACTTCAACATTTCCTCCACCAATTCTTATGCAACGGATAATAACGGATGGTTTTTCTGCTACATCTGTTACATCCGTTTTATCCGTTGCCAATTATGCTGTGTTACTCTAGAATGTCTCTGATCGTAACTTTTATCAAATTTATTTAAGATTTTATAACTTATGGCAATTATGTTTAATCACCTTCGATACAGGTAGAATATAAAAATAAAGTTAAGAAATTGGTTTTATGCGGTACATTGATGGTAATGGAATTTATCTGGAGCCAAACCGCTGAAGCCATTTGTACTACATAAGCGGAACGCAATTTAAGTAAGGTGAGGTTTCGCGATGGACTCGAACAATAGCAATGTCAAGTCAAACAGTGCTGACACAATTTTGATTGTGGATGACAATCCTAGTAATTTGCAGGTTTTGTTCGCGTTGCTAGAAAGTTATGGATTTCGAGTTTTAGCGGTACAAAACGGCGAAAATGCTCTCAAAATAGCAAATTCGATTCTTCCTGATTTAATCTTGTTAGATATTTTAATGCCTGGTATCGATGGTTTTGAGGTTTGTCGTTTACTGAAAGCGAAATCTGAGACTCAACATATTCCTGTAATCTTTTTGACGGCACTTTCTGAAACTGTCAACAAAGTTAAGGGTTTTGAGATAGGAGGTATTGATTATGTTACAAAACCAATTGAACACCGAGAACTTTTAGCACGTATTCAAACGCATTTGACGCTTAAAAAAATGAGCTTCTCGTTAGCATGTCAAAATGAGAAGTTACAGCAAGAAGTGTACGCACGTACACGAGTTGAGCGTCAACAAGCTTTAGTAGGGAAAATAACAGAGAAGATTCGCGATAGTTTAGATGAAACTCAGATATTGCAAACAGTTACAGAGGAGTTAGTCAAAGTTTTAAATACAGATAGTTGTCAGATAGAACTTTATGATGAAAAGCTGACGATGGCAACTGTTGTATATGAGTATATTAAAGAAGATAGTAAAGAGGCGCCTTCTCTTCACTTACGATATCATGGCAAAGTACAACAGGTTATAGAACCAATATATCAACAGCTATTAAAAAAAATTCCTTCACAATTTGTCAGTATTAGTTCAAATGTTAACGATGTGCAGTATACTAAATTAGCTTGTCCAATTTTTGAAAACGGTGCTAGCAAAGGTATTCTTGGTAATCTTTGGTTATTAAAACCTAGTGAAGCTGTATTTGAAGAGTTAGAGGTGCAACTAGTACAGCAAGTCGCGAGTCAATGTGCTATTGCAATACGTCAAGCTCGACTTTACGAAGCATCGCAACAGCAAGTTAAAGAATTAGAAAAGCTTAACCGTCTTAAAGATGATTTTCTAAAAACAATTTCTCACGAGTTGCGGAGTCCAATGAGTAGTATGCAACTTGCGATGCAAACTTTAGAAAAGTTACTTCAATCTGAGTATCCTCACTATAAATCTCCAAAATTTGCGCGCGTTTTAGAAATTTTTACTTCTTCTGCTCGGCGCCATAATAGATTAATGGAAAATTTACTTATGCTATGTTATTTAGATGTTAAATCAGAAGTGTTTACATCAGAGTTAATAAATTTACAAATCTTTATTCCCGAAATTATTCAATCATTTTCAGCGCGAATTCAACAACAGCAGCAAAATTTAGTAATTGACTTACCAGAAGACTTACCGCTACTAAGTTCTCATGCTGCTTCTTTAGAACATATTGTAGTTGAACTACTAACTAATGCGTGTAAGTATACTCCCGCAGGAGAGACTATTGGATTACAAGCTGAATTTACCGACCAAGCTATAGAGTTAAGTGTGACAAATTCAGGTGTCGTAATTCCTGAAAAAGAACAGCATCGTATTTTTGACCAGTTTTATCGTATTCCTAATAATGACCCTTGGCAACATGGTGGAACTGGGTTGGGGTTAACATTAGTAAAAAAAATGGTGGAAGTTATAGGCGCCTCTTTGGAGTTGGAAAGCTCTTCGGGGCAAACAAAGTTTACAATTAAGTTACCTAACCACCATTGCACGTCTCTATCATAATTTTAAAATTTTTTGAAATCGTTTATTGTGGCGTAGAGTTTCTAAGTCAGGGTCGGTTCTTGCTGCTGGTAAATATTTGTTAGGATTTATTGCAATCGCTTTGGCAATCCAATCGACAGCCAAGCTTGTTTTGCCTTGACATGCATAACAATAACCTTTGTTATACATACCATTTACATGATTCGGTTTAATTTCTAACGAACGGTCAATGTTTTGATGTGCTTCTTGGTATTTACCAAGTTTGGTCAGAGCGTAACCTCGATTATCCCAAGCTTCGTAGTTGTTTGGGTCTACTTCTACAGATTTTTTGTAAGAATCTATTGCTTCTTTGGTTTTGCCTAGGCGCCGTAAAGTTATGCCGCGATTATACCAAGTTTTTGTATCATTGGGTTGTAGTTTTAATGCACGGTCGTAACAGGGTAATGCTTCTGCGTCATTTCCCATTTGACTTAACATAAATCCACGGTTTGCCCAACCTGGTGCATATGTCGCGTCAACTTCAATCGCTTTATCAAAACTTTTTAGTGCTTCTTGTGGTTCTCCCGAAACCATGAAACCACAACCACGATTAAACCATACTGCTGGGTCATCGGGTTGAATACTTATGGCTTGGTCGTAACTGCGAATACCTGCTTTAAAACGTTTTAAGTTGATTAATGCGTTGCCGCGATTTGTAAAAGCTTTGTAATAGCTAGGGTTAAATTCTATTGCTCGTTCATAAGCGTTTAAAGCTTCGGTATGGCGCCCTAATTCAAATAACGAGTTACCTTTTGAATCCCAAGCTTCGTAGTCATAAGGATATAGTATTAGTAATTGCTCAAAACCTTGAATTGCTTCAAGATGTTTACCTAATTCAGCTAATATTAAACCGCGATTAAACCAGGCACGACGGTCTTTGGGGTTGAGTTCCAAAGCGCGGTTAAAATTTTCTATTGACTCTGTGTGACGCTTGAGATGTCCTAATACTAAACCTCGACAACTCCAAGCATCGCTGTAGTTTGGGTCATGTGTGATAGCTGCATCTAGGGGTGCTATTGCTTTCTCGAATTCGCGCGCTTCTAGTAGACGGGCGCCTTCAGAGAGTAATTCTTGCGCTGTTAAATCGTGTTCGTTCATAAGCATCAACTCTATTTAATGCCGTATAACTAATTATACTATTATTCTACACAGGCGAATTATTAGAATTATTTAAGTATTCTTTAATTTTATTTAAATTACCTTTAAAAGTAATAAATCTATTAACTAGCTCTTGATATCGACTCTGCATTTGTTTGGAATTATTCCTAAGCTGCCGTGATTGATTAATAACTTTACTAGCAAGCTGATTATTAACTTGGCTCATTTCAATATTAAACTTTACTTTCTCTTTCAATCCTTCGGGTTCCTTCGATAATCCATAGATAATATTGAGCAACTTTTCCACTAACTCACTACTACATTCAGAACAATTCAACATTGCTTTAGCCTCATCAAAACTCACCCCTGCCATTAGCATTTTTGCTAATTCATCATTTATAACTTCTAACTCTTGGTTTGCCTCAAGCAATTCGTTTTCAAGATTATATATATGTGACTTTTGAGTTTCTATTAACTGGCGTAAAAATTCTATCTCCTCTCGTGCAGCTAATAATTCTTCATTACTTTCTTCGTTAATGACTTCTTCATAATTAATTTTACATTTTTTTCGATTTTTATACATAAATTATTTTTCATGTAATCATGGTTACAAACTATTTTAATAATAAACCCTTCTTTTGGGTACTTGACTAATATAATTCGATATATATCTAATTTATTGTGTCTTGTAGCACAGGTATCTTGCCTGTGCAGGTTATCATCTGCTTGCACGTATTTAAAATACAACCACGGGAGAAAGCAATGTCTACCCCATCTCAACTAGAAAAATTCGGCAATCATCTGCTTATTGGTATTTCTGGAACTCACTTGAATGACGACGATAAAAAGTTACTCAGTACTGTAAAACCGATAGGAATAGTATTTTACGGTAAAAACTTTGTGACTGGGCGCCCTTACGAAGTTTGGCTAGAAACATTTAAATCACTAAGCGCGCAAATTCGGGAATACGCAGAAAGAGATCACATGTTTATGTCGCTTGACCATGAAGGTGGTCGTGTTCATCGTCCCCCGATGCCAATTACTCGTTTTCCCGAAGCGTATTTAGCTTCTGCTCATGCACGAGAAATTGCTGCATGTGCTGCTATCGAACTCAAATCGATGGGTATCAATGTTTCATGGGCGCCTGATGCCGATATTTATTCTAATCCAAATAATCCAATTATTGGCACACGCGCTTTTGGCACGACTCCAGAGTCTGCAAGCGAAGGCGCCATATCATATCTAGCTGGGCTTCGCGATGGAGGTATAATTGGTTGTGCAAAACATTTTCCTGGACATGGTGATACAAGTACCGATTCACATTTAGAGTTACCTGTACTGCATCTAACCAAAGAAGAACTACAAGCGCGTGAACTTTTACCTTTTCAAGCATTAATTGGCGCCGAAGTTCCAATGGTAATGACGGCACATATTTTATTTCCAAAGATAGATGCGAATGTGCCAGCAACATTATCAAAAACAATATTAACAGGAATACTTCGCGAAGAATTGGGATTTAAAGGGGTAATAGTATCCGATGATTTAGATATGAAAGCCGTTGCGGATATGTACGCAAAACCAGGAACGGTAACACAAACATTTAACGCAGGTTGCGATTTACTAATGGTATCGCGCAATTTACCTTCATCTTCAGTTGAAAGAACTATTGCTATAGCACAAGATTTTGCTGACTCAATTAATAATGGTAGTCTTGATGAACAAATTGTCGAAAGTGCTAAAACACGAGTTGATAAACTTTTAGCTATGACTGGACAGTATGAAGCACATTTGCTAAGTAAAGATGTTTTAAGGCGCCATGCTTCTACTGTAATTGATTGTGTTTTTAGTAACTTGTAACAATACATATCTTGTGGAGCATTATCTTGTGGAGCGGGCATCCTTGCCCGCCTCTATAAATACACATGATATAAGGGATTCTAGAGGACACCCATCCCACAAGAAGTTTATTTAATGATGTAGGGTGCGTGAAAGCATTAACAAACTTGAACAAAAACGAAAATTTCAGCGCTTTCACGCACCATCCAGTTATTGTGAGTTAGACTGCGGTGTTGTATGATTAGACCTGAAAACGCGGTTGAAAGATTAATTAATGTACAAGATAGTATAGCTAAATTACAGGCGCCTCTCTATAGAAAATAAAGTTGCTAAACTAGATTCAAATATCTTCTGTGAGAAATGAAATGTCTGTAGCACTAGATGCGGATTGTTTAGTTGGCTTGAGTGTCGATGAGTTGCGCGCGTTGGCAAATTTTAAATTGTCTACAGCAGAGCAAGCTCACTTGCATGATTTGCTAGCAAGAAATGCTCCCGTCGCAACTGTCTTCTGATGATCTGGCTGAATTAGCTCGTCTGCTAGTGGATGCGGATTATTTAATGGTGCTGAAAGCACGCGCTCGATATACGCTTAAGTGTTTAGATGCATTGGTAGAGATTGCATGAGCGCTTATATTCCAGTTGAGTTGCAGCGACAAGTTCGCGCTCGCTTTTTTAATGCCTGTGCTTATTGCCGAACGGCTGAAATCCTTACTGGTATGACGTTTGAGTTTGAGCATATTAAACCCAGAGCGCTTGGTGGTGAAACGCTATTTGAGAATCTCTGTTTCGCCTGCCCAAATTGCAAAACTATATTTGTTAATATCTTAAGTAAATAATGGTTCATCAAAATCATTTTACATTTCAATTAGACCCTTGGCACTTCCAAATTTTGAACGTGGTTCTTCTGGTGTAACAAGCACAATTTTAAAAGATGCTCCATCGCTTCGGGTGATGATAACCTCTTTGCCGCTTGCTACTTCTTTTATCAGCTCGGCAAGGCAATTTTCTGCTTCTTTTATATCTATTTTGAACATTATTTTAGTCTTCATGAACACTGTGTGTTTTTTAGATGCTACCCTTCGGGAACGTATGATATAGTTTGATATTTTGTTAAGGTTTTGAAGCACTGAAGTGCTTATTACGAGGGTTTTTTTCAGATGCCGTGGCTTTTTCCTATTACCCAGTGTCTTTTGAAGTATTTGGATAGGGATGTTTCTAGTAGTGATAAGCTGATGGGGCGCCCGTGGGGACATGTGCGGGGGTTACGGGTACGTTGCCATTGTTCGATTAAGGTTTGCATTTCTTCTATGGTTAAATTTGTACCGTTACGTATGGCACTGCGACATGCTACGGCAACTTGTGCTGCTTTTAGGTCTCCTCCTTGGCTGAGTTCGAGGATTGCTTGGTGACAGTCTTCGCGCGCTTTAAGCATTGCGGGTATGGTGCGTACTGCCTGCATGTTTTCTCCAAAGGGTTCTATTTCTAGTCCTATGCGTTGTAGTTGTTCTACGTTTGCGGTTGATAGTTGATATAAGATTAATGGCGGTTCCATTGCAACTAGTTGCCAGTCATCACATATTTGTTCGTATAATACTCGTTCGTGGGCAATGTGTTGTTCTACTAGCCACACTCCACCAGGATGTTCAACAACTATATACATGTTGTTGATTTGGGCTACGACTTTAAAAGAGTGCTGAGTGCTGAGTTCTGAGTGCTGAGTTTTGAGTGTTTCTGGTAATGAGTTTACTGTATCCGGCGCCTCTGTGTCTGTTTTTGGAGTAGGTTGAATTGAACGACGGGTACGATAGGTGTTTTGTTTTTCGGCTGTTGTGATAAGTTTACTAACTCGACTGGTTTGTACTGTTTCGTTTAATGTGTCGGAGTTTATACGCAGTGCTTGTTCGATGGCTTGATTTATTTGTTCTTGCCAGTAATGAAGGTTATTTAAATAAATTTCGCTTTTGGTGGGGTTGCGGTTCCAGTTGATGTGTTCGGGAGATATTGATAAGTGTAGTAAACAAACTGGAAAGCGGTCACGTGGTAATGTTCGATGAAATGCTGAAAGTACTGTCTGTTCGAGTTCAGCTGCTTTAACCATGCGGTTATTAACTGCTAGTCTTACCCAGTCGGGACGATGACGGTGACATCTGTCGGGTAGTCCAATCACTAAATATATGTTATCTCTACACGCATATGAAGCTAACTCTAAAGTTAATTCGTGTAAGTCTCCTTGCCTAACTCGATTTAATATTTGTGGTAATAATTTACCCATTGTTGCTGCTGGACTCGTATTTATCCAGAGGCGGTCATTATGCCACACTTGCCATGTTACTTGCGGATGACATAAGGCTATTTGGTGAATTGTTTCTTGTACTGCTTTGAGTTGCTGTGATGTATTTGGTAATCCTTGTCTACGTGCTTTACAATAACCAAATAAATTTGATACTGTCACAACTGTACCCGGCGCCATTGCGGTTGCTGCTATTTCTTGTATTTCTCCACCGTTACTATATGTAACTCTAAAACCACAGTTGTTTATATCGGTGCCAATATAACAATTTGTTGGACGACTCATAATTTCTAGGTCTGCCAACATTGTTAAACTATGTAGCGCTTCTCCTCGAAACCCTAAACTGTGAATTTTCCACAAATCGGCGCCGCTATGTATTTTACTTGTACTGTGGGCGCTCGCTGCATACTGCAAATCTTCGTAGTTCATTCCGCAACCGTTATCAGCTACGCGAATTCGCCACTGCTCAGGATATAAATACACTACAATTCGCGTTGCACCTGCGTCGAGAGAATTTTCAACAAGCTCCCGAACTACAGCCGCAAACGAGTCAATTACTTCTCCTGCCGTAATCAGATGTACGACTTCTTGGGGTAAAGTTTGAATCGTGTTAGCCATAACCTACAGTCTACGGCAAAAGTAAACCCCAATACAATTGTTTAATTTATTAAGTTTAGTTACAAATATAAATTTACATTTTGTTACTAAAAGCAATACCAAATTATTGAAATGTAGAAGGTGTATAATTGTATTAAATTTTCATTGGTAGTTGTTTTTTCGATGTACTGCACACTGTGCAGTACAATTTTTGGTGTATATAATTAAAAATTAAGATTTTTGAAGTTTGCTCATTGAAAAGGCTATATTTATGCTTATTAGGGACGAAGAAGAGAATGAAAAAGCTTTAGCTATTGTCGAAGAATTAATGCATCGTCGGAATAGAAGTTTAGAAGAAAACGAGCTTTATGATTTACTTATTACTTTAATTGAAAAATTTGAACAAGAATATTACTCTCCTGGTAAAGCTTCTACTCCTCATTCGATGCTACTTTTTTTAATGGAACAACAAAATATTCAGCAATCAGCTTTAGTTGATATTATAGGTTCCAATGATATTGTTTCTCAAATTGTTGATGGTAAGCAAGAAATTACTAAAGAACAAGCTAAAGCTTTAGGAAAATTCTTTCACGTAGACCCCAGCTTATTTATGTAGATAAGGCATTTCAATTATGTCATGAGTCACGCCCCGTGAAGCATCTCATTACTATTGAAATTTTAAGATTCTACCCTACCATAAGCGGATATCCTCTGGATAACGGGAAAACTCCGTTTACGCTGCGCTCAGAATGACAATTTTTTTATATCTTTTTTATGGTGTGGGTACCAATACTGGTTGAGTATTGAGTATTCCGTTTAATAGGGATGCGGGACGTTGACCGTAGGGCCAAGCGAAAGCGTGTTTAAACGCAGCATCTTGACAAGCTTGTAGCTGTTGGAAATTGATGATGTCGTAAGTCAACAAATTTTCATATTCAAACGGTAAGCGCACGTTATGTAGTCCCGCATTATCCGTACAAATTGCAATATCCACCCCCGCTTCAAAACAACGGTCAAACACTGTTTTTAATTGACGAATATCTTCCAACGTACCCGTTTTAATGTATGTGGTTGGACAAACTTCTAAACATTGTCCACGCTGTGCGAGTTCAGGTAACAACTCAGGATGTAATAAAGGAACTTGAATTCCGTGTCCGATACGCATTAAACAAGGTAGTAGTTCTGGATAACAACCTGCTGTTGTTTCATATAAGTGTCCAGTAGTTTTCACTCCTAATGACAGCGCATAATTATAAAGTTGTATCCACTCTTCTAACCTTTCTGCGTAGTAACTATCTCCTCCTGCTACATCTACCCCACATACGAAGTTTTTGTTTTCTGCTGCTAGGTCAACTATTGCTTTGTTTACTTCATATGGTAAACGTGCGTGCATACACAATATTTGACTTGTGACAATGGGATACTCTGGTATTTGACTTGCTTTACCCACAACCTCAACTATTTCTCTCATTTTGTCAATTCGTTCTGATTGACTCAGGTGTTCGGGTGTGCGTAGATAGGGAGTATAACGCAATTCTAAGTACGCCAGATTTTCAAATATATAGGCGCCTCTCAATAAGCGATAAATAAAATAAGGGAGAGTTTCTACAGTTTGAACACTTTCAACTAATGTGTGTAATTCTAGATATTCATCCAGGGTATTACGAGGCTTTGTATAAAATTCTTCAAATGTTGAGTAATCATTAAAGCGGGATACCATATCCTCGGAATGACGCTGGAAATATCTCCATAGTACACGAGGTACTACTGAACCTCCCAAATGCCGATGCAATTCCGCATATAATGCCATAATGCCACTTTTTGATATAAATTTTATTAATCTTAACAAAAACAATGTAAAAAGTAATCTGTATGCAGAATAATTTTTCGTGTAGAGACGTTACATGTAATGTCTCTACAGTGTTTATAGCGCACTGCGAATATCGACACCATCTATCGCAGGCGCCACTATATACATGGAAAAACTTATCGCACAGGCAAGATGCCTGTGCTACGTATACTTGCTAACTGTATTGGTAAAATATCGGTAGGGTTGCTTTTAATTACAGGTAAATAGACTTTGAAGCAAGTACCTTCACCGACTTTGCTATGAACGTTAATGAACCCACCATGATTGTTGATGATGCTTTTTGTCGTCGAAAGTCCTAAACCAGTTCCTTTGCCAACTTCTTTGGTAGTGAAAAATGGTTCAAAGATATGCTCTAAATTAGATGCTGGTATCCCGATTCCCGTATCTGTGACTGTGATGATGACGAAATTGCTCTCGGTGTCGGCGCCGTTCAAATGTAAAGTTAATTTACCACCCTGTGGCATTGCATCTCGTGCGTTGACAACCAAGTTCATCAAGACTTGGTGTATTTGAGTGGTATTTCCCATTACACAGCCTAAATATGGAGATACACTGATTTGGCAGGCAATAGATTTAGGAAATGTTTGGGTGATGAAAAGCTCGACATCGCTAAATACTGCTTTCAAGTCAATAAGAGTCTGTTTATCAACACCACGAGCAAATAATAATATCTGTTTAATTAGGTTTGCTCCACGTTTGACGTTGTTTTCTAGCGTCGTTAGCAAAGAGTTATATTCGTTGTTAGGCAATTTCATCCGTAATAACTGTGCTGACAAAATAATTGGAGAAAGCACGTTATTCAAGTCATGAGCAATACCACCAGCTAAAGAACCAATAGTGTCGAGACGTTGGAAACGTAACAGTGTAGAAAATAGTTGCTTTTCTTCGGTAATGTCACGTGTCACCGATAAATTTAGAAAAATCCCATCTTCGCAACTCAACGGGACTGCGTGTGTTTTCACCCAACGACGTGTCCCTTGAACGTTAACCTCAAATTCTAATGTTCCTGTGTTTCCTTTACATACACTTTCATGCAATGCTGCAAATGCTCTTAGGTACTCACGCTCTACTCTTGTATCAACTCGTTTGCCAAGTAGCTCGTTTGCACCGAAAGCTTTCATCATTTTTATTCCATTCGCATTTATCTCTAATAACGTTGTGTCGGGAGCAATTAACTCCACGCACTCACTTGCATCCATTAACGCTTGTAAACGATTCTCACACGAAGCTAACCTTCGTTCTGCCACCTGTAAATGCATTAAGGCACTTCGCAATAGCAAATAGAATAGTAGTAGTAACCCTATATTCCCAAATGTGGCAATCGAAAAAGTTGTTATTGTATGAACAAAGCTGATTTGCGAAGCTTTGATAACTGTTTGAAGCTGTTTAGACTCGTTTGCTTTGATTTTCTCAAACAATTGCTGAATATCACGAGTCAAAACCTCTGTTGATAACAATTCTTGATTTTTGTTACCGTTTATTTGACTTTCTAACAGATTAAAACTATTAGTAATTTCGTTTTTAAGTAAATTTATATACTGCGTGTCATTTGCGTGACTAAAGATGGTATCAAGCTGTTTAAGACTTGTATTCGTTAGCTCAACTCCAACGCGATAATCTGATAAAGAATTTTGATTATTTGTGACTAAGTAAGTTTGAAAAGATATTTGAGTATTATTAAACTCCCAAAGCGTTCGTTCGAGTTGACTAATAACCTGTAAAGCTTGGTTTACTGAATGTTGATGACAAAAGAGTTTAAATGTATTACTGTAAGAAATTATGGCATTTATCACGACGACTGAAGCCGTTACCACAAAAACAGTCGTCAGTTTTTTCAGTCTAGACAACTTCTTCATGCGTCCCTTGATATCCAACAAGCGATGACCTTGACTGCTGATGTTCCCTTAAAGGGGAAAATAACAATAGCTACTTCTTTATGGCTTTTGCTGTATCAAGTTACTCAAAGTTTATAGAAACCGGGTTTCTTTTTGATATCTTGTAATAAAAAGAACAATTTTGGATAGAAACCCAGTTTCTGAATGGCGCCTAAGTTAGAAACCGGGTTTCTTTTTGATATGTTGTAATAAAAAGAACAATTTTGGATAGAAACCCGGTTTCTCTTTTAAAGGTAATAACGGAGTCTTGACATAAGCAAAATTGCCTGCTAATAATAGTTGTTTGTGGAAACTTTAGAATAAGCAAAATATAGACACTTGGCTAACGTTATTGTCATAGGCGCCCAGTGGGGCGATGAAGGGAAGGGCAAGATAACTGATTTACTTAGTCGTTCCGCAGATGTAGTAGTACGTTACCAAGGGGGTGTCAACGCTGGACACACAATTGTGGTGAAGGGTCAAACCTTTAAACTGCATTTGATTCCCTCTGGTATTTTGTATCCAGACACAGAGTGCATAATTGGTTGTGGAACGGTGATTGACCCCAAGGTTCTCATCGGTGAACTCGACCAACTCGAAAAACTCGGAATTAATACGAATAATTTGTTGATTTCCGAGACCGCGCACGTCACAATGCCTTATCATCGATTGATTGATAACGCATCTGAAGAACAAAGAGGTAGTCACAAAATTGGTACTACTGGACGTGGTATTGGACCGACTTACGCAGATAAATCGGAACGTACAGGTATCAGGATGTTAGACCTGATGGACCCAGTTGGACTGCGTAAACAGCTATCTTGGACGATTGGTTACAAAAACGTCATTCTCGAAAAGCTTTATAATATACCTCCGTTAGACCCCGAAGAAGTAATTCAAGAATATTTGGGTTATGCCGAACGTTTACGGCAGTATGTTGTTGATACCTCTTTAAAAATATACGATTCAATTCGGCGCCGTCGTAATATCTTATTTGAAGGCGCCCAAGGTACTTTATTAGACTTAGACCACGGTACATATCCATTTGTAACATCTTCTAACCCAGTTGCAGGTGGCGCGTGTGTAGGTACAGGTCTTGGACCCACAATGATAGACCGGGTTATTGGTGTTGCAAAAGCTTATACAACACGAGTTGGTGAAGGTCCATTCCCTACCGAACTCGACGGTGAAATGGGAGAATTATTGTGTGCTAAGGGTGCAGAATTTGGCACCACCACTGGACGTAAACGACGTTGCGGTTGGTTTGATGCAGTAATTGGACGTTATGCTGTCCGAATCAATGGACTCGATTGTTTAGCTATTACCAAACTTGACGTTCTCGACGAACTCGACGAAATCAAAGTTTGTACAGCTTACGATATTGACGGAGAACTTAGCGACCATTTCCCTTCAAGTTCTCGTAAATTCGCACGCTGCAACCCCATTTATAAAACCTTACCAGGTTGGAAAGTTTCAACTAGCGATTGTCGTTCCTGGTCTGAATTACCAAAACAAGCACAGGACTACCTTAAATACTTAGCCGAATTAATGGAAGTTCCTATAGCTATTGTCTCTCTTGGCGCCAGTCGCGACCAAACTATTATTCTCGAAGACCCTATCCACGGCCCCAAACGCGCATTATTACATGCTGATGGTACACCTGTTTCATTAATTAGCGCGTAAAACAAAGTTAGGAGACTGTACATGTACAGTCTCTACAAATATTCTCTGTTACACTAAGATTTGCTGCGAAAACGAAAAGAAGAAGTTTATTGATATGCCACTGACAGTTGAATGTAAGAAGCGACCCGAAGGTAGTAAACCAAATGCCTTACGTCGTTCAGGATTATTACCTGCTAATTTGTATGGTCACAACGGTAATGAATCTATATCGCTTGTGATTGACAGAAAAACCGTTGAAACGTTGCTTAGAAAAGTGCGTGTAAATGATACACCAATTGAACTCAAGATAACTGATGGACAATGGGTTGGTAATACGGTGATTAAGGAAGTGCAAACTCATCCTGCTAAAGGCACTTTGTATCATTTGAGCTTCTTTTCTCTTGGAAAAGGTTAATAAGGATACTAAGTATCTGTATTTTCCGCTATTTGAAGTTTCTACGAAGCAATAATTAGACCAGGGTTAATGCCCTGGTTTTTTTGTTAAGCTGTCTAGGGATTTTGGATTTTAGATTTTCCCGGTATAGGGACATGAATAGATTTTGGATTGTGAATGCTTCCTGAGTTGTTTTGTACTATAAAATACTCAACAAACCTACATATCTAATTTTCTTAATGTAATCTAATCCAAAATCTAAAATCTAAAATCTAAAATCACTATGTCTGATACTTCGCTTCCTGCTTTAATTCAACAAATGCAACAACCTGGTTTCTATCCACATCCGTGTCAGGAACCTATACAACTAATTCAAACGCACTGTTCGTATGTTCTGTTAACTGGTGACTATGTATATAAGTTAAAAAAGCCTGTGGATTTTGGCTTTTTGAATTATTCTACTTTAGAGTTACGGTGCCATTTTTGTCATGAGGAGTTGCGTCTTAACCAGCGAGGTGCTGAGTCGTTGTATTTGGAAGTTTTGCCTATTTATCAAAGCAATGAGCAATATCAATTCGGCGCCACGGGTGATGCTGTAGAATATGCCCTAAAGATGCGACAGTTTCCTGATGATGGTTTATTTAGCACGATGTTCGAGTCGGGGAAAATAAACGAGTCGTATATTGAAGATTTGGGAAGGGTTGTTGCACGCTATCACGGTAAAACTGAGACATCGGACTATATTAGTAGTTTTGGAACTGTGTCAAAGGTTAGGGAAGCGTTCGACCAAAACTACGAACAGACTGTAAATTATATAGGTGGTCCTCAAATACAACAGCAGTTCGACGAAACCCAGCAATATACTGATAAGTTTTTTGCAGAACGCAACGAACTGTTTCAAAGTCGCATTGCTAATAACTTTATCCGTGAGTGTCATGGTGATTTGCACATGCGGAATATTTGTTTGTGGCATAACCAAATTTTACTTTTTGATTGTATTGAGTTTAACGAACCGTTTCGTTTTGTTGATGTAATGTATGATGTCGCGTTTACTGTAATGGATTTGGAGGCGCGCGGACGTAAGGATTTAGCTAATATATTCTTAAATACTTATGTTGAACAAACGGGTGATTGGGAAGGTTTACAGGTATTGCCTTTATATTTGAGTCGGCAAGCATATGTACGTGCTAAGGTAACTTCATTTTTACTTGATGACCCAGGTGTTCCTGCCGCTGTAAAAGAAGAGTCGGCAAAAACTGCGGCAGCATATTACACCCAAGCATGGGAATATACGCATTCTTCAACGGGACGATTGATTTTGATGTCGGGGGTGTCGGGGTCTGGAAAAAGTACGACCGCTCGTTATTTAGCTAAACAAATTGGCGCCATTCATTTACGTAGTGATGCAGTACGGAAGCATCTAGGGGGTGTGGGATTGTATGAACGTGGTAGCAACGAATTATACACTCCAGAAATGACGGCGAAGACTTATGCTCGATTGGTAGATTTGGGTGTAATGCTTGCGAATATTGGGTTTAACGTGATTTTAGATGCCAAGTATGATAGAGTAAATTTACGTAGTAATGCGATAAATAAAGCAACTGAAAAAGGGATTCCAATACAGATAATACAGTGTACGGCGCCTGTAGAAGTGTTGAACGCACGGTTGAGTAGTCGTAGTGGTGATATAGCGGATGCAACAGTTGATTTACTGTCATCGCAGCTACAATCATCAGAAGCATTTACAGCAAGTGAAAAAAGTTATATAAAAATCTTGGACACAACTCAACCACTAGCGTCACAATTAGATGATGTAATTGGCCAATAGTATTTTCTCATGGCACCACAAAAAAATAATAATCCGGTACCTATTTCTCCGAACTTTTCTAACCAGCTAATATTTGGCTTGTTTTTGACGCTCGTGCTGTCAATGACAGGTTTGCCATACGCTTGGAGTATATTTCTAGGCATTTTGGGTGGTTTTGCACTTGGTTGGATTAGCGAAACTAACAAAAGTGGTCCTCAACAGTCAAATATTGCGACTTCGGAAGGTATCGACGCTGGGTTAAAATACTGGTTATTTTTCCTGGCTGGCTTTATGCTATTAAGAATCTTTCCAGCACCCTTAAATATTTTGTTAAGTGGACTGGCTGGTTTCGGTGGTGGAACGATTATTGCTTGGTGGGGAAGTCGAGAAGCAACGCAAACTGAATTACCACCTGAGTTGACCGAAGACGAAATTGCCGAACTACCTAAACAAACTTTTGGTCGTCATCGCAAAGAAACTCGTCGGTTCCGTCGTCCACGTGGCAGAATCAATTTTCGATTTTGGGAATAAATTAAAACCTGGGGAAATCTACTCAAAAACTTATTCCCGCTCCTTAATTCTCTATGTTTCTTTATTTTTCTAAATTGATACCACTATTTTTCTACCCGCTTGGACTCAGTTGCGTGGTGTTAATAGTGGCTTTTTTGACTGTTGGTCGGCGCCCACGTACTGCGGCGTTTTGTATTGCTTTTGCGCTAATACTACTATTGGGTACTAGTAATGGTTGGGTGTCGCGCTATTTAGTGCGTTCGCTCGAATGGCAAAATACTCCAAGTCAGTTACCAAATGCTGAAGCGATTGTAGTACTCGGTGGTGCTACTCGCTCGGCACTTTTACCGCGACCAACGGTAGATTTACAAGAGTCTGGAGATAGAGTTATTTATGCTGCACAACTTTATCGCCAAAAAAAGGCGCCTTTACTTATACTAAGCGGTGGTCGAATCGAGTGGTTCGGTAAAGGTACGCCCGAATCTGAAGATATGGCGACAATTTTAACTTCGATTGGTATACCCAAAGAAGCATTAATTCAAGAACCAGATTCCCTCAATACCTATCAAAACGCAGTTAATGTTAGAAAAATTTTAGAGCAACGTAATATTAAGCGTGTATTACTTGTTACATCTGCTATTCATATGCCGCGTTCGCTGTTAATCTTTCAAAAGCAAAATATAGATGTAATTGCGGCGCCAACCGACTTTTTAGTTAGTACTGGTGAATTGCAAGAATTAACGAGTACACCAAAAGCTGCTATTTTAAATTTGCTACCTGATACTAGTAATATAGACCACTTTACTAGCGCGCTTAAAGAATATATTGGTATTGTTATATATCGCTTACGAGGTTGGTTATAGATTGGCAACGGATATAACGGATGTAACGGATGAGTTATTATGGGCAAAGATTTATGATTTCTTTTATCAAAGAAGCTATCTGTTACATGTGTTTATCATCCGTTGCCTGCTTTGTTACTTCTGATATTCTGGTGTGTATCGATTCAGCTTCGCTATATTTTTCTTGAGATTTGTAAAGTGAAGCTAGATTTTCTAAAATTATTATTAGTTCGGTGTCGGCGTCGAGCTTTTATTGTATATTAATTGCTTTGGTAAAATATTCAATTGCCTTAGCAAAGTCTTGAGAATTATCACATGTGCTGTCCTTTAATCTAAATTTGATAATCTGCTTTACCAAGTGACATCGCAAAATCATTACGAATATTATTAATGGCTTCGTCTAATATATTATTATCAATTATAATGATTTTTCCTGCTTTTCTACGAACTAACCGTAAACATATACGACAACATTGAAATTTTTTAACAAATCGTTAGACATTCAGTAGTACACCTTTAGGAACTATCTATAATATCATCGCTCTAAATTTCACTGGTTGCTATGTCATCGTCTATCTTAATCTTAGTTTTTTTTCTTTACTTGGATGGACGATACCTTACACACCACATACAGGCGCCAAGATTTTTAGCTTTTAAGTCCTAATCGCTACAATAAGAGATAGGGCAAATTAACTCATAACTCCTAACTCATAACTCCTAACTAATAATTTTTTTATGTCAAAAGATTTTCCACATATTATACCTTCGGCGCCTGCGGAAGTGGAGGAAGTATTTGAGGCAGCACAGGTAACGAGGGAATATTATGATGAGATAAAGGTTCGGAGTACACACAAACAGCACTGTGAATGGTACCGCGCGACTGCCGCGCGTCACCGTAATGAACTTGAAAAAATGCGCGGCGAATTGAATATTTTTGCATGGTTTCGCCGGCGGTGATTGTTACATTTATTGGATGGCTTCTAGTTCGTTTTCACGTAGATGTGCCTTGAATTTTTTAGTGAATTGAACCAATATCGGCAAGTTGGCACTAACAGGCCTACCATGCCACTCGGTTACAATACGTTCTACTTGTCCTTCTGTGCCTTTGAGGTCAAAGGCTTTACCGCGATGTTCAGGATGATGGTAAATTATAACCGACTCTTTAACACGAACGCGATCGCCTGTTTTCATATCAGCACTTACACCTAACTTTACTGTTTGCACTTCTACTAGTGTCTCCACACTCATCCCTCATCAAATATGACGCACGACAAAAAAGATCGCCTCTTGCTTGCTGTGATTTGAGTTAAAGTCCTTTTGTAATCATTACTGGTCATAAATAATATTGGTAATTTATTCGGACTTTAAGATGCTTTTAGACGAACAAAAGCCTGCTCGTGCAGGCTTGAGTTATCCAAAATATAACTCTATGGAGATAAACGAGTTTAGACGATAAAACCATCTAAATATAGCAAGAGGTCTAATCATCTCCTAATTCTCACACAATATTGGCGCACTTGATAGTGGGGAGCAAAGCCTTATTTCCGATTTGGGCATACACGTTGTACTGTTATTGGTAGCTGACGACACAATGAGTTAAATGTTTTTGGGCTGTAACGCCACCACACAAACAATCCGACTCCGCTACCCAGTAACAATAGCAGTGTTAAACTTACTAACCACACTAACGGAAAACGAAGTAGAACTAAACGTTTATTTTTCAGAGGTGGTGTTTCAACTCCATTTACCACAGGCGCGTCAAGTGGTAATTCTAAATCTAACGGTGGTTGTGAGTCGCTGTCTAACTCCTGAATATTATCTGACTTGGCTTGAATTGTAATAACTTCAACTAATTCTTCGGTTTCTTTATCTGCTTCTTCATCAACATTCTCAAATATATGAAGTGGCGTCTGCGAAGTTGCCGATACATAATCTGGTGATACGTGACAGTAATTAAGTACTAACGAAATATTATCGTGACCATTGATTTCATTCGCCTTATTTATCCAAGCGTCAACTGCTTCAGATACCGTCATGTAACCATTTAATACCGCAGGTGCGAATGATTGCCATGTGCGTTCAACTAAATTATTATCGCTGAACCCATCTGAACACAGTACAAGTAAACCATCTTCTTCGATAATGAAGCGTTGAATCGAAAAGTGTAAGTTTTGAGCTTCTTTTGTTCCTAAAGCTTGTGTTAAGGCGCCTGCATCCGCACGACTTAAAGCTTTACGATATAAACTGCGACCATTACGTACTTCACGCGCGGCAATATCATCATCTAAAGTTAGTTGCTGATAACCATCGCGAGTTATCCAGTAAGCGCGACTATCACCAATACTCGCTATATATAGTTCGTGGGAATTTTCTGCATCCCATCCCATTGGTGTTTGAATAGTTTGTGCTACTTGTAATGCCATTACCAGCGTCGTCCCCATCCGCTGTTTACCTGAGCGATGTTGCTGGTCGTTTGCGTTGCATATCAAGTTATTAACAACACGTAAACTTGCTTCGAGTTGAGACATTAATAAGTCAGGAGGAACAGGTTCGTTGCTTAGTGCTGCTTCGGCAAGTAAAGCGCGAACTTGTAATTTTACAGATTGCACTGCGAGTTGACTTGCTACTTCTCCTCCCTCGTGCCCACCAATACCATCACAAACAATTGATACTCGTACTGACTGAGAATCTTCGATATCAGCACTACTAGGAAAACAAGCGTCTTCGTTTTGTTTTAATTGGGCACCGGGATGAGTGGCGCCTGCTGTTTTGATACTAAGTGGTAGCTCTGAAGCGGCTGAAAGCAATAAATGATTGAGTTGAATTTGTATATTTTTTATGTCTACTGGTTCATATTGGGTAATTTGTTTGACTATTGATTCTAATTGGTCACGAATAGATGGATGTGCTGTTAATACTAGATGTTGCCAGTGTTCACCTAGTTGTTGTAATGATGCGGGTGCTGTTATTAATTCTAGTAAACGCAGGCGCCAACCAGTTACTCGTAAATTATTTGATACTAATAAACTACCACTTAAATTATTAACAGATAAAGGTTCCCACAGTTGCAAAATTTGCCATAGCCAATATACTTGACGAACCGCAGTTGCTTGTTCCCATGCATCATCTATAACGCTCGCAAGTTTGCCGTTGTTATCTATTGGTACATTTTCTAGTAAAACAATTTTGCTTGTCCCAATCAAATCATACACTTGAGGTATGTGTAAATGCTGACTATATAATTTAGAATAGGCAGTAATTTCTACAGATATTTCCGTATCAAGTAAACTCGGTTTTGTATCAAGCCAAATCGAAGGCGCCACCACTTCGTATCTATCTACTACTATCTCATTAACAGGCACTTTCCTCGCTTCTTCACCTGCTGCCCAAACATATTTATAAACTAATGGTGTCTGACAAGCTGCACACTCACGATTCCCAACTGGATTTCTGGGTGCTGTACAAGCCGGATTTATGCAATTAATTATACTAGAAGTCGAAATCATAAGTATATTGTTTATTTGTGATTTTTTTGACTTTTATATACTTAAAAGTCAAAGTAATTTTGTTTCTGTAAAAAATAACAGACAAATTCATGAGTGTATATAAGCACAAAAAGGCATTTTAGGGAATGGTGCCTCAAATCAAAATCCCGGTTTCTTAGAGAAACCGGGATTTTAAGAATTGTTCGATTTGAATTTTTCATTGCTTTAAAGCCAAAACACTAAAAGTCAGGGGAACGTTCAGCACGTATGAAGAGAAGGGTAAGTGTAAAGGGTAGAAATGAATGCTGACTCTAGACTTACATTTTACGCTTTTTACTACAGCTTCTGGTTCCCCACAAATACTAACTAGTGCAGCAGGGGGTTAATTATTGACTGTAGATATTTGCTTGTAAATACCGATGTATTACTAAAGCCTCACCAGAGTAATTAAAAAAAAGCCACCATACATCTAGTACTATATATTCTTCAAAGTCATCACGCTTAGGACACTTTCAACTCAACACTCAGTACTTAGCACGACTCACTCAGCACTATTGACTTAGTTGTGCAGTTTGTGCTAGTTGACACTGACTACACAAACCAAAAAATTCCAGAGTATGATAGAAAATCTTAAATTTGTGGTCAGTTTGGAGTTCAACTTCAAGGTCGTGTGCAGGACATTGGTTAATGGGTATTGAAGTACCACAAGCTAGACAAGTTAGGTGATGCTTGTCTTGTTGTGCCAAGCTATACAACGCTTCACCATTTGGGAGAGTTCGCATTTGCACCATTCCTTCCAGCTTTAACGCTTCGAGTGAACGATAAACGGTAGCTAGACCCATGCTTTGGTTACGACTACGCAATTCTACGTACATATCCTGGGCAGAAATACCAAGCTTAATTGTTTTGAGCAGGCTTAAAATCCGCTCTTGACTACGGGTACGCGAAGCTTTCATGACAGTTTTTTGGTGTGCCGATATCATTTAGACTTAAATAGTGACGCTAGATGTAGCTTAACTTATACTTATAATCAACACAAACAATGAACCCTTGAAAGATGTAGTATAAGTTTCGTAACTTAAATTCAATAAAAAGCAAGTGCTGAGAAAATACAAAGCCAAAATTTTTGTCACGCTGCGTCCGTCAGTTTTAGACCCAGCAGGAACAGCAGTAGTATCAGGACTTACGCAGCTAGGATACAGCAACGTTGAGTCGTGTCGAATTGGTAAATTCATTGAACTCACCCTGACTGCACCAGATGATAATGCTGCACGTCAAGATTTAGACAAGATGTGTGATTCTATGCTAGCAAATCCTGTAATTGAAAATTACCGCTTTGATTTAATCGAAGTTGAATCTCAAGTTGGAGTTTAACGGGATAAACGGGAAAGGGTAAAGGGCAAAGGAGGTTAAGGTATGAAATTTGGGGTTATAGTTTTTCCTGGTTCTAACTGCGATAGAGACGTTGCTTATGTAACGCGCGATATCCTTCAGCAACCAACGCGAATGGTTTGGCACCAAGACACTGATATTTCTGACTTAGATGTAATAATCATTCCTGGTGGGTTTAGTTATGGTGATTATTTACGATGTGGCGCCATTGCGAAGTTCTCACCTGTAATGCAGCAGGTAATTGCACACGCACAATCTGGTAAACTAGTGCTTGGTATTTGTAATGGCTTTCAAGTACTAACCGAAGCTGGACTTTTACCAGGAGCATTAACGCGGAATCGCGATTTACATTTCATTTGCGACCGAGTTCCGCTCAAAGTTGAAAAAAACAGTCTTGTTTGGACACAACAATATAGTAAAGGTGAAATCATCACTTTACCCATTGCCCACGGTGAAGGAAGATTTTATGCTTCAGAAGACACACTCAAAGCTATCGAAGACAACGACCAAGTAGTATTCCGCTACGAAAACGATAATCCTAACGGTTCATTAAATAATATTGCTGGTATTTGCAATTCTACTGGTAATGTTGTAGGTATGATGCCACACCCCGAACGCGCGTCTGATACAATGCTCGGTAACACCGACGGATTAAAAATGTTCGCAGGATTACTCGAAAAAGTCGCAGCAATGGTCTAGGCAACGGATTATTAACGGATGTAACGGATGGTTGATTTTTTGGCGCCGTTATATCATGGTAAGTTGGGTTACGCAAAGCCGTAACCCAACTTACATAAGCTTTATATACATTACTGCAATATCTTGATGCCCGCCTGTTATTTCGTGTAAATCTTTTTTGATCTCGTATTTATACTGTGATTCGTCATAATTTTGTTACTAATTGTTTTAAGTAGAATAGCGGTGGTAATTTAATACACACAAAGATTATTACTAAATGACTACCTCACCGTATTAATTTTAATTAACGAAAAAATGTGTTAAGCACATTACCTGAGATAATACAACGGAAGCGGAGTAATCAATCTTCATGCGGTGAACTAGTTATAATATCCACTTCGTTTTTAAAGATTGGAGAAACTGTATTTCCCCCTTCTATCAATCCAAACTGGATACAAAACTTATTTAAATTCGCATTTAATATCTACCAGGGAGTTGAGATTGAATAATATTTCAGGCGATAACGCTTTAGTATATGTAGATTATACTGATTTATTGGCTAAAATTTTACAAGCTCTTCAGAATCAGCAAGTATTTGAATTTTCTTTTCAAGGGTTACATTTACAGGTTAATATTGATAAAATTGCTACCCATGTTGCAGCTTCACAAGTACAAAACCCTTTAGGCGCCGGTTCACGTAGCGCACGTTCTGCTACTGTTAATATTAGTCCAGGTTCGGATGCACGCTTCCAACAACTAATTGGTCAAATCAGTTATTGCATTAGGCAGCAGTTATCTAGTTTACTGAGTAATACTGAAATTGAAGAGTTTGTTGCAGGGATGGTGACTAGTTTACAAGCATTGACTGGTAAACCTAGTTTGAATTTTAATTATAATTTTTCGTCATATCAAGGATTGCAAAAGCAGCGTTTAACTTTGAATCACACAAGTAATCCCACCAAACAACCTGAATTACTCCTGAAATTTCACAAGTTAACGATAACAGTACAAAATATTCGTGATTTTAATCGATATTTACAACAAGGAATCAACCGTTATATCGGTTTCCTCTACATATATCGATTAAACACGGTATCGTCGAAGATAATATCGAGTCATGTTTTAAAAACAATACTTTATTCAAACCTGTTTTACGCACAAACCCCAAAGAAAACCTCAAATATATTGCACTCGGTCAAGCACAATCTAATACAAATGCATTGTGTACACTGCCAGGAAAGGTAACTTTTAGCGATATTCATTTTTTTGCCACCGACGACAAGCAGACTTTTACAATGGAGTATGACTTGCGAAATATCAACGCTTTGCCGATTTTAATGGCGCCTATCAATAATCCTAGTTGCAAGCGTGTATGATAAGCGGATGTAACGGATGGTTGATTATAAATAACAACTTAATTGCTTGCGAAAAGCTTTAGCTACGTTCCTACGCGCATAGGGTTGAAAACCCATATGCGGTGGGGCATAAGTCCTCTTAAAAGCACTAAGTAATAAATGTTCTTTTTATTACTTTAATTACTGTGTTCTATAGTTTTTACTTAGAGATGCAAGATTTCAGGTGATAGGTGCCTATATTAGCTCCAGAGCTTATTATTAATGGTGTTCATTCGGTATCGATTCCCTCCCACATTTGAGATAGTGGTAAACGCTGCCCAGTTTTGGCATCATGTAAAGCTCTTCTTAAGCTAGCTTTAATCTCCTCAACGGGTGTATCATAAGGGTCAACCTCTTCTGCTTCTTTTGGAACCAACATGTCATTTATAGGTTCTAAAGCATCTAACATAGTTTTCCTCACTGTAGAGTTTTTCAAATAAATTTTAAAGTTGACTTATCTAATTGATTGTATACTCTCTAGATTTAATACAAATTCGGGTAACACAAGCTCACCTGAGAGAGTTGCAGGAGACTGTAAAACTTCCACATCTTTATTTTGCCGATAAATTTCTACCTGCCAAGTTTCTAAGTCAATTAGCCAACCAAGCTGACAATCATTATCTAAATACTCACGCATTTTACTTTGTAACTGGCATAAGGAGTCATACTCTGTACAAAACTCAACTAAAAAATCTGGACACACAGGAGCAAATACCTCTTGCTCTTGTTCTGTCAACGCATCCCATTTTTCTCGCTTCACCCAAGAAACAGTTGGAGAGCGAACGGCGCCGTTTGGTAAAGTAAAACCAGCAGATGAACTAAAAGCAACCCCTAACTCCTCATCACGGTTCCACTTTCCGAGTTGACCGCATAAGTTCGCGCTCTTAATGCTGTTAATGCCACCAAACAACGGTCGCAGTACTATAGTTCTATCAGCATTGCGTTCAAACCTGATGAGTTCATGGTTTTGGCAAAGCTCAAAAAATTGTTCGTCGGTTAAGTTAATAAAGGGAGTTAGGTCAATAACTAGAGGATACATAATCAGACCTTAGTTACTTGCTTATAGTAATGTCTTGAAAGGTGTCAATATTAACCATAGTGTATTTTTACAAATCTTCTGGCTTTAATCCTGTTGACTTGGCGATTCTAGCTAACATCCGCGAACCTATTTCATCCCCGTCATGAAAAGCGAAGACGAAATCAGGATATTCAGGATGTTCAAGAACTTTATGAGAACCTGTTTGACGTTTGACACTCCAACCGATACGTAAAAGTGCTGCAAGTACGCGCTTGGCTTTGGTAGATGACCACTGACTCATGCCGCAATAAAAGAGACGCTCATAAATTCTGGGGTAGCTTCACTATGCTCTAACCTGTCAGCTACCACATGTAAGGCCAAAGCTTGGACTTTAGCTATTGCTTCTTCGCGAGTTTGCCCGTATACCAGTACCCCTGGAAGCTCTAAAACTTCTGCTATCCAGCGTCCATCATCCTCGCGCTCAACCTCTACAGAAAAATTCATAATTGCCTCAATCGCCCTTGTTACCATTATAAGCTCAATGCCAAACGTAATTACTGGCAGCCTCTAACATTCTGAAAGGCTTGTAGATACTGCGCTAGGAGCATATTCGATTAAACAGCAGCATGAATTTCTAATTTACTACCGCAATTGCAACTAAAGAATCAAGAGTTGAAGATAATGAAGAAAACTATACTAAAATTTATACATATATATCAAAACAGATAAAGAGTTTAAAAATATTAGGTATATCTATAAAGAATCCAAACTATTTTCGGAGTCTTTCTTACTGGAAGGCTTACAGCTTATGTCAATTGAGTACATGTGAGTCTAGGCAAGAATATATAAACAAACTTTATGGAACTATAACTAATTCCATTAAAAAAGCTGAAAAGAGAACTAGTTTGAAAGAAGTTTCGGCACAGGAATTCTTGGATTATTTCAAGCGTTATATGATTGAAGGGCAATCAATTAAAAATTCTGTAGTTTCCTCCAAAAGTCCTGTTGAAAATATTCAAGTACCAAATGACCAAAATACAGAAGCAACATTATTTAGCTATGATGTTGAGAATGTAAAATCCGTTATTAATTCAAAATCAATAGAAGAAATATCTGCTCCTACATTTACAAGTACTGCTCAATCTTCACAGTTAATGCCTATCACCACAATCTTTTACAATACTGCTCGGTTAAGCTTACAAACGCGAAAATCGTAGGTTGGGTGGAGGGACGGAACCCAACGTTTCCAAGACTTTGTTGGGTTGCGCCTACGGCGTACTACGTAAACGCAAAGCCTCCACCCAACCTACAAATATCCAAAACCTACGCAGTATTGCAATCTTTTATATACTGCAAACGGATAAAATGTGAACTTATGTCATGAGTCACGAACGTTAACTTACATCTTGCACCTTGCGCTTATTGAGAATAAAAGAGCTTGTAACCTTTATTTTTGCGTAGGGTGGGCAGTGCCCACCTTACCATTGTTGAGAAGGTGCAAGATGTCAGTTAACGCAGTTTTCCCGCTTTCCTGGGAGTAAACTCTTTTTCAAAGGTAATATCGATATCTTGTAAAACACGAAAACTAGGAACTTGAATCCGTTGTAAGTGCATAAAAGCTTTAAAATACAAAGTATAGGTTTAACAAGTATTATAAGCTTAAATTAACTTAGCTTATATTTTAACGTTGTAGGTGTGCAGCGATTTACCGAATATTAGCAAGTTTTTGAGCGCTTGATAGTACATACTCATATTCACCAATTCTAAACAGATGGCTATATTTGATTGGCAAATAATAGCGTAAAGTTACAATATATAAGTAACGGGATAATTAGGATTGGTAGGGTTGGGAATTAAACGTTGGTTTTTACAATCAACTAATAAATCTAATTTCTCTAAAACGACCTGACCTACTAAAACCATATCGCCTGTAACTAGTGCATCTTCTGTAGTTCGGCGCCCTTCGCATTCTATGAACAAAGCTTCTGTTACTCCTACTGTATCTTCTCGACCATCCGCATACTTGGCTATTTGCTGACCTACAATTCTCAAACCTAGTTTTTGTAATATTTCTGGTGATATCACTAAATATGTTGAACCTGTATCAACTAATGCATCCACTTCACATGTACGCAGTAAGCTAGGTGCCAGTAAACCTCGACTTATTAATGCTTCGTCGATTGCGTTGGTTAATTTGATTTTTGTGTAAACTGCTCCCATTGTTTGAGTCATTGATTTTAGGTTACTGGTTATATATTAATTATATATTATTGGTATTGTCAGTTTCTAGGAGGGCGCCTACTTGTTAAGCTTGTTGGTAACCTCTAAGTCGCTCCACCCAACCTACGTATTTGCGATTGATATAAATTATAGCTACTGTAGGATATAAGTACAGGTTCATTTTGTAAAAGATAGTACGTAATTATGATTACTCAATCGTTAATTAGTGAGATTGTCAGCAAGCAGCGTCAGTTTTTCTATACGGGTACAACTAAAGATGTTAGTTTCCGCATTGCACAACTAAAAAAGTTAAAACAAGCGATATTGCAATATGATTCGGAAATTGCTGAAGCGTTAAAAGCAGACTTAAATAAACCTGAATTTGAAGTTTATGTTGCAGAATTTTTGATGATTTTTACTGATATTGCTGATGCTATCAAGCAATTGAAGAATTGGGTAAAACCTCAAAGAAAAGGGGTTGAGGTTGCTTTTTTACCTGGGTCAGCTTATTTATACCCTGAACCATTAGGAGTTGCTTTAATTATAGCCCCTTGGAACTATCCTTTTCAATTAAGCTTACTCCCGTTGGTTGGCGCCATTGCAGCTGGTAATTGTGCAATTGTTAAGCCTTCTGAAATTGCACCCCATACCTCCCATGTGATAAATAAGGTAATATCAAAGATTTTCCCGCGCGAATATATTGCAGTTGTTGAAGGAGGGGTAGAAACTACTCAAGAGTTACTGCAAGAAAAGTTTGACCATATCTTTTTTACAGGTGGTACTGCGGTCGGTAAAATTATTATGAAGGAAGCGGCAAAACACCTGACACCTGTGACTCTCGAATTAGGTGGTAAAAACCCTTGTATAGTTGATACAGATATCAATCTTGAAGTTAGCACGCGGCGAATAGCATGGGGCAAGTTTTTGAACGCTGGGCAAACTTGTATTGCACCTGATTATCTGTTAGTGCATAAGTCTATCAAAGAGAAACTCTTAACAGCATTAGCAGATAGTATCAAAGAGTTTTATGACGCCCATCCGATAGAGAGCCAGGATTACGCTAGAATCATCAGTCAAAAACATTATAATAGATTGGTGAATTTCATCGAAGGAGATATTTACTTTGGCGGGGAACATAATTCAGAGAAATTATTTATTGCTCCAACTGTAATCAATAATGTTTCGTGGCAAGATTCAATAATGGAGGAAGAAATTTTTGGACCAATTCTTCCTATTATTGAGTACGAAGACATTAATGAAGTTATAACAGCAATAAATTCTCGCCCGAAACCGCTTGCTTTATACTTGTTTAGCAATAATAAAAATTTGCAAGCGCGGATATTACGTGAAACCTCATCTGGTGGTGTTTGTATCAATGATACCATTAAGCACTACGGGGTGGCTTCGTTACCTTTTGGTGGTGTAGGAGATAGTGGAATTGGTAAGTATCACGGCAAAGCTAGTTTTGATGTTTTTTCCCATTACAAGAGTGTTTTGAAACGAGGATTTGCTTTTGACATGAAACTTTTGTATCCTCCTTATGAGGGTAAATTACCTTTGCTCAAGCGGCTTTTTGGTAAAAATTAAAAATGCAAAACAATGGGTGGGATGAGCTTGTGGGATGGGCATCCCTAGAGTCCCTCCTATCTCAAACACCTAATAGCTTCCAACAAACCGCGCGCTTTATTCAAAGTTTCCTCATATTCCTTCTCTGGTTCCGAGTCTGCCACCAAACCGGCGCCTGCTTGTACACTAACTTTACCTGCGCGCGCTACCATTGTACGGATGGCAATGGCTGTATTTAATTGTCCTTCAAAGTCGTAGTATCCATATACGCCTGAGTATACTCCTCGGCGAGATGGTTCTAGTTCGTTGATTATTTCCATTGCTCGAATTTTTGGCGCTCCACTTACTGTTCCTGCGGGAAAACAAGCTTTCATTAAGTCCCATGCTGTTTTTGATGGCGCCAGTTTACCTATTACGTTACTGACGATGTGCATGACGTGGGAGTATCGCTCGATAACCATTAGTTCATCTACGCATACGCTGCCACTTTCACATGCTCTGCCTAAGTCGTTTCTGCCTAGGTCTACTAACATGACGTGTTCGGCAATTTCTTTAGGGTCTTGTAATAAGTCTTTCGCTAGTGCGTCGTCTTCTTTTGGGGTTTTACCACGTTTTCTTGTGCCTGCTATTGGACGCAATGTTGCTATATTGTTACCGTCGGCATCTTTTTCGGCTTTTACCATAACTTCTGGACTGGAGCCTATTATTTGCCAGTCTTGGAAGTTAAAGTATGCCATGTATGGTGATGGGTTAATTTGACGTAGTGAGCGGTAAAGTGAAAAGGGGTCTCCGCTATATTCGGTTGTTAGACACTGAGAAATTACTACTTGAAATATATCGCCTGCTTTGATGTATTCTTTCGCTTTTTCAACGCTGCGACAAAATTCTTCTTTACTAAAGTTACTTTGATATTCTTCGGTTTCGTTTGAACGAGGCGCCAAAGCTGGAGGTGTCCATTCTAAAATAGTTTTGGCTGGCTGAAGCGGTGATGATAATTTATTCACCATTTGCGTAACACATTCTACAGCTTTGTTGTACGCTTCCTTAACATCACTATTACGTAAATCTGCATATGCTATTACCCAAATTTTACGTTTAACTTGGTCAAATATGAGTAAATTGTCTACCTGCATCCACAATCCATCAGGTATATTACGCTCATCTTGAGTATGAACTGGCACTCGCGGTTCTATCCACTTGATTAATTCATAACCCCAAAATCCAAATAAACCACCTATTCCCGGTGGTAACTCTGGTAACTTAACTGGATGATATGGCGCCAAACAGTTTGCTAATGCTTCAAATGGGTCGCCATCGAATACTACTTGTGAAGCGTCACGATGCGTTTGCGTTGTTTGTTCTCCACGCGCTTCTAATACCCATAAAGGATTACAACCAAGTAAACTATAACGTCCGACTTTCTCACCACCTTCGACTGATTCCAACAAAAAACTATAAGGTTGTCCAGCACATACCTTATACCAAGCTGAAACAGGCGTATCTAGGTCTGCAACCCACTCTTGATATACCGGAACAAAATTACCAAGATTAGCTAATTCAGTAAATTGCGAGAAGTCGGGAAAAATCATAGAAAAGAGTTTGGTGTTAAGAGTTATCAGTTAGGAGTTAAGAATTAAGACTTGTAACTCCTAACTCCTCACTCCTAACTCATAACTTTAAATTAGTTATGCGTCGTAAGTATGCTTACCGCTGAACTTGACTTGAGCTTGACTGCCGTTTTGACCAATTCTGCGGTCAACGTAACGTACTTTCTCGCGTCCTTGGTTAACTTTTTCGGGGAATACACCATCTGCTGGGTGAATCTTTGTAGTTTCACCGCCTGGGAGAATCCGGTAAATTTGGTAGTTTGTGATTTTGAATTTCCGGAGTTGACCACCGAGTGTGATGCCGTATTCTTTACGAGCTAAATACAACAGGTTATCACCTTGACGCATTTTAGCGGCGCCACCAGTGGGCATTTCAAAAACTTGCTCTTTGGGGCTAGTCCAGGTGATTGCGTACATTTCCTCCTCGGCTGCTTTTGTAAGCAAACCGCCAGTGGAGCCACCGAATAAAGGAGCTTGTCCAGAAAGTGTTGCTGCCATAAGGTTTTCACTTCATAGTTTTTACGGCATCCTAACATTGCCCGGTAGACATTATTGCGATTATTTCATAGTCTGTAACACTTTTTATTAAGTTAAGAGTTGTGAGTTATGAGTTAATGATTCCTAACTCCTAACTCTTAACTCGTAACTTTTAATTCTTGACTTTTCGTAACAATGGGTACAGTAAAGTGAAATTCGCTTCCTTGATTTTTTCCTGTTGATTGTGCCCATATGTCTCCTCCCCAGCCGTTGACGATTTGACGACAAATTGCTAACCCTAGTCCTGTTCCTCCTGCTGTTCTTCTTAAGGCGCCTTCTTCTTGGTAGAAACGGTCGAATACAATTTCGAGACGATTTGGCTCGATTCCTCTACCTGTGTCGGCAATTGTGACTTCGACCATTTGCTTGCTGTTGAGGCGCCCAATGATTGTGATTTTTCCGTCGGGTGGAGTGAATTTACAAGCGTTGTCCATCAGCTTTGCAAAAACTTCTACTAGCCAATCTCCATCTGCCAATACTAAGGGCAAATTATCGGCGATGTCGGTAGTGATTTGCGGCAGATTTTCAATTGCTGTACGGGCACGTACTCGACTCAGGGCTAAATCGATACATTCCTGTAATGTCAATGATTCTGGATGCCATTCAACTCGACCGCTTTCAAGATTCGATAGTGTTAAGAAATCTTGCACGAGCTTTCGCATTCGCTCGGAATCTGATAAAGCGGTGTTGAGCATTACTTGCTGCAATTCCAAGGGCATATCAGGTTCCGAAGCAAGGCTTTCTAAACAAACTTGAATTGTTGAAAGTGGTGTGCGTAGCTCGTGTCCAGTAATGGCGATTAAGTTACTACGGGTACGGTCGAGTGCTTCAAGTTGAGTGTTGAGGTCTTCGAGGTTGGCAAACGACTCAGCTTGAATTAATGCGGCGCCTATTTGAGTTGCTATTGATTTAACTAAATCTATTTCGCCTGTATGCCAAATGTGTGGCGAATTTCCACAGTAGTGTAACTCAACAATTCCCAACAATCGTCCTTGATAATAAACAGGTTCAAGTAACCAAGAACGAATTCCTAGTTTCTCTACGTGTTTCCATACTACGCTTGATGTTGATGTACGACTGTCATTCATCGTATCGGCGACGCACACCCCTTCTGAATGCTTTACAACTTCCGCAAATAAGGGATTGTTGTCTAGCTGCCAAGTTTGCCCTTTTATCGATGTTACCCCCGCACGAATAAACTCATGCTCGATTGTCGCCCCCAAGTCAGCCACCTGCGCGCGATAAATTAAACACCGACAGGCGCCTAATATTTGTCCTAGTTCTTGCGCTGCTGCATGAAGTACTTCTTGTGGGTTTAATGAGCGCCTAATTGTTGTTGTAATTGAGTTGACTAAACGTTCTTTTCGTGCTTGGGCGGCAATTGAACGATAAGCTTTATGCAATTTGTATTGACTCGCCTGCAAATAAGTTACTAAGCGCTGTACAAACGGGTCTGTGTCTATATCACAGGCATACTCGTTTGTTTTAACAGGCTCTAAAACATCTTTGTACTTACCAATACCAAATCGGCGCCGAGCCGAGTTGATTTTTTTGGTTAGCTCCGGTCGGTAAGTTTGAATGCGCGTTAATAGCAAATCAGCAGCTTTCAGGCTAACACCTCGCTCCGACGTCCAGATTCCCTCAAACCTTCGCGCTGTGTCCATATCTAAGCTTGGACTTAATTCGCGTAGGTCTTCCTCATCTTGACTATCCTGTCGGCTGGTTGAACGTGAAAACTCTCGACAAACCAAACAAGTGGCGTAGTTTTGAGCAATCACAATTAGATGCCATTCTTTACTTAGGGCATCTTCTGATTCAAAAGCTACTTTTTCGTAATACTCGGAACTGCTAGTAAAATCAGTTTCCGGGGCAGCCAAAACATATACTTGGTCACTTCGTTGTGCTAGTCGCTCATATCGATGTGCCTCTTGGCGATAAAAACGCTCGCGCTGAAAACTGGCTATCACCAGTGGTGCTTCGAGAGTTGCCGCCAATACTTGGTCTTCCATCGCATGGGAGAGGGCTGTTAGCGAAGCTTTAAAATACAGTTGTGGTCGTAGGTAGGGTAAGGTCTGTAGCAAATCGCTCAGTACCGAAGTCGAAATGCTCATGCGTGTCTCGAGCAACAATCTGGACAAAAAACTATCTCTCAGCTGCATTGTACAAATTACAACGGTCTTTCAATCCAAACACATGGTTGCGATATGTAAAGATTAGCAAAGCCCAAGCCGAAAGTTTTAGATTCCTCTCTATCAATATTTGTTTTTCTTATTATACATGGTTAGTTTCCTCTACATATTCGCACATTAGTTAAATTTTATCTACCCTAATAATGACAACTTGGCGCCATCACTCCGGTAGTATAATTAGCAATATTAAAAAAGTATTAATAATATTACATTTGTTTAAAATTATCTCAGTATTTCAATTCCCTATTTTTCCTGACACTCCCTTGTTTACAACATACTCAACACCACTCCAGACGCATGACTATCCTTAAAACAAACCTTAACATAAGTTTAGATTCGTAAATGAATTCACACTTACCTGTCTTGACTCAGATTCAACGTGTTAAGTGATAAACAGAACACATGGTATTTTCATACAGTTAATTTTTCATTAAGTTTGTTAGTATATAAAAACACCATTTTTACTCAATAATAATACGCAAAATAACAATTAAATTGCTATATTTACGATTCAATATACAGATATTGTGATGTTTGACAAATTTATGTAATATAACTTTACTGAAAAAATATAATTACAAAATCATGTAAAATAAACTCAATTCTAAACTATTTATTTCAGATAGTTTTGCACGTGTAACTTTATCGTCATAAGTAGTTGAGTCCTTGTCAGCAAAGACTTTGATGGGGGAGATGAGGCAAGAAAATAAGTTTAAAAACAGCAGGTAAATCATTTCCCTATGCCTTGAAGAAGAGTCAGTATTTATATACTCACTTACTTCAACATCATGTCTTGCATTTTCAACAGTAGTAGGCATTTTCCTTTACCTGCTTGCGGTGAAACATGAAAATTGCGATTGTTGCTCCTTTATGGGAACGTGTACCTCCTAAAGGTTATGGTGGTATTGAACTAATTGTTAAGTTATTAACCGACGAATTAGTTCGGCGTGGTCATGATGTCACATTATTTGCTTCAGGAGATTCAATAACAGCAGCAAAACTTAGAACAGTACACCCACAAGCGCTACGACTTGACCCGAATATCAAGGAACCGGGTATTTATGAGCATATGCTCCTCGCTGATGTTTTCCAACACGCGCATCATTTTGATGTTATCCACTCTCACTTTGGCTACCAAGCTCTTTCTTACAGCAGTTTCGTCAAAACTCCTACTGTTCACACACTCCACGGCGCCTTTTCTCCAGAAAATGAGAAAATATACCGTCGCTTTGCTTGGCAAAAGTTCATTAGTATTAGCTTTTCGCAGCGCGAACCACGTTTGGGCTTAAATTACATTCACACCGTCTATAACGGTATCGACACAAACGTCTACGCTTTTAACTCAGAACCTGTACAACCACCTTATCTAGCTTTTGTTGGACGCATATCGCCAGAAAAAGGCCCCGTCGAAGCAATCAAAATTGCGCGTGCGACTGGCTTACCCTTAAAAATGGCAGGTAAAATTGACGTTGTAGACAAAGATTTTTACACCGAGCAAGTTGAACCACTCATCGATGGTGAGCAAATTCAGTTTTTGGGTGAAGTCTCTCACGAAGAAAAGGTGAAACTTCTATCAGAAGCATCTGTAACTTTATTCCCCATTAATTGGCGAGAACCATTTGGTTTAGTGATGATTGAGTCAATGGCAACTGGTACACCTGTTGTTGCTATGGGTCTGGGGTCTGTACCCGAAGTTATTGCTCACGACAAAACTGGTTACGTGTGTCACTCTCTTGAAGCCATGATTGAAATGGTCTCTAATGCTATGAAGCTTGACCGTCATACTTGTCGCGAGTATGTTGTTAACCGCTTTAGTGTTGAATCTATGGCATCGGAGTATGAACGCGCTTATTCGATGGTTTTGGGCAACGGATAAAACAGATGTAACGGATGTAGCGGACAACCTATCCGTTACATCCGTTGCATCCGTTCCCAGGAATATTAAAAATACTTATGCCCTTAAATTTGTGTTTGCTTGATTTAACGAATGAATAATCGTCTGTTAAGCTCTTTTTTGCACTATTTTGTTCTTGTAGAACAATTACAGGCGTTTTTTAACATATATAATTTAATCAAATAGAAAAGATTTTGATATCAGGCGCCATTTATGCTTTAAAGCTGTAATAATGTTTTCGGTTGATTTGTGTCTTGAAATCTACATTTAATCATGCGGAAATCAACACATTTTTATCGTCTTTGACATACTATCTGACGTTATAATCTATAAAATTTCTAAAAGATTTACATAAGTTAACAAAGCGACTCGTTGCGTTTATTGTGTAAGTTTTATACCAAAATGCTTGGTATAGATATTTCTAACAGTGCTGTTTGCGGTTCTACGGCAACACGGCAATAACGAATTGAATAAAAAAAAGGCGCCTTTTTTCCTGTTGACGCTTTTTTGACGAAGAAACTAGACCTGTTATCACCTGGAAATTGGAGCATGACACCGGATACATTAATCGCACCGGAAAAAATTTTGCTGGACGGAAAAGCTTTTGTCCCTGCCGACCAAATCCCTATTCCTGAATGGCCTTGTGTGGCTAGCTCGCGTCCACAGCCTACATTAACTATTAAAGATGACGATTTATTTTTAGTTACAGATACTTTAGGTAATATTTCTGGGTGCGGTCTTGGTGACAGCAACCCAAGTATGGGATTATTTTGTTCAGATACACGCTTTTTAAGTCGCTTAGAGTTACAAATTGACGGATACTCGCCTGTTTTATTAAGCAGTACTGCTGATAAAGGGTTTTCATTATCTGTTTTATGTACTAATCCGCGTATTGATGAGCGTTTACGACCTGATACGATTGGTATTCGTCGTGAGCTTGTGTTAAACGGCGCCTTATTTGAAGAAATAGAAGTATCTAATTACAGTACTACAACAATTAGTTTTGAGCTTAGTCTTAGTTTTGACGGTGATTTCGCCGATTTATTTGAAGTGCGTGGACATGGCAGAGAAAAACGCGGTCGCTTATTGCGTTTAGCTGAAGGGGTATCTCATCTTGAGGTGCCATCAGAAGAAGACCATGAACATCATCATAATTCAGACGAAGTAACCGAAAAGTTTTTATTCCTTGCTTATCAGGGTTTAGATGGAATAATAATGGAGTCGCGGATTAGGTTCCAGCACCGTCAGCCAGATTATTTTAAAGGTTATACAGCACTTTGGCGCTTTGAACTGGCGCCGCATGAAAAGCAAAAAATAGGCTATCGTGCTAGACCAGTTACAAATAATAAGTCGAGTTCAACAGTCAGTGCGCCTGTAACATTAGGTCAGGCGAAAGCTGCTGAAGTAATGGAAGAGCAAAACTGGGTAGAGGAAATTACCCGGATTCGCGCTGATAAAGGTATATTCAACCGAGTTATCGAGCGTGCGGAACAGGATATGTATTTGCTACGACAGTCATTTGGTAAGCATAAAACTGTATCTGCTGGAGTACCTTGGTTTTCCACCCTGTTTGGACGTGACTCAATAATCACCGCTTCGCAAACCTTGATGTTAAATCCTGAAATTGCGAAGGAAACTTTAGCTTTGCTTGCTATATACCAAGGTAAGCTCGAAGATGAGTGGCGTGAAGAGGAACCAGGAAAAATTCTACACGAATTACGATTTGGAGAATTAGCACGCTGTAAAGAAGTACCTCATACTCCTTATTACGGTACAGTCGATGCGACTCCATTATGGTTAATGCTTTATGCTGAGTACTACGCTTGGACACATGACTCTGAAACCCTAGAAAATTTGTGGAATAATGCGCTTTCCGGGATGGAATGGATTGACCGCAATATGAAACAAACAGGTTATTTAAGCTATCACCGCAGGTCGAGACTAGGTTTAGCAAACCAAGGTTGGAAAGATTCTGGTGATTGTATAGTTAACCGTAAAGGTGAACTAGCATATGGTTCAATTGCGCTATGTGAAGTGCAAGCTTATGTTTATGCTGCTAAATTACGTCTGGCTGAAATTGCCCGAATGAAGAAGCGTTTAGATTTAGCAGACCGTTGGACGGATGAAGCGCGTAGTCTCAAAATGCGTTTTAACCGTGATTTTTGGATGGAAGACCAAGATTTCTGTGCGCTAGCTTTAGATGGTGATGGGAAACATGTAGATAGTATTACTTCTAACCCAGGTCACTGTTTACAACTCGGTATATTTACTCCCGAAAAAGCTTACAGTGTTGCCGAAAGATTACGGGCGCCGGACATGTATAACGGTTGGGGTATTCGTACCTTGAGCAGCTTATCACCTGCATACAATCCAATGGGATACCATATTGGTTCAGTATGGCCTCATGACAACTCAATGATTGCTATGGGTTTACGTTCCCTCGGTTTAATAGACCAAGCACTCGAAGTTTTTCAGGGATTAGTTGACATGACCAGCGTTCAACCATACCAACGTCCACCTGAACTACTTTGTGGATACGAACGTGATGGAGATAACGCTCCAGTGCTATATCCTGTAGCATGTTCACCACAAGCATGGGCAACTGGTAGCGTCTTCCAACTAATACAAATGATTGTCAATCTTGTTCCAGATGCACCAAACAACTGCCTTAGAGTTATTGACCCAGCTTTACCCGAATCAATTACTCACCTTTCTATACACAACTTACGTGTAGGTCCAACTATTCTCGACCTAGAATTTGAGCGTTCAGGTAACACTACAGCTTGCCGTGTAGCGAAAAAACGCGGCAACCTACGTGTCGTCATCGAAGCCTAATGTAGGGTGCGTGAAAGCCATTACAACCTATCAATGAAACGAAAAGTAAACTGCTTTCACGCACCTCCTACATTTAAGGTGCGTGACGCTACCGACAATCTAAAATGAAGTACAAGTTTTCTAGTAGCGTCACACACCCTACTTTTTTACTTTTCTTCTTGAACGTCGCTTTTGTGTCCAGGTGACGCTTCAAATATTGCATCAAGCTGCTGACGTGCATCTTCTACGTTAATAGAACGCATTACTAATAAAGGTTCTTTAATTAAATTGCCCGAACTATCCAACAATTCTGGATGAGGCACAAATTGCTTTCTTGCTGTGTAACCGTAGTTACCACCTTGCGGTCTTGTTGTATATGTTCGCTCTCTATCAAAACTAAACATAATTAAGTTACGAATCAAATTCGCAACAGCAATAATCGCGAGAACTGTAAAAGCAAGAATGTAAATAAGATGTAACATATGGGTTTCCTCCAAGGCAGCGTGTTATTAAAGGGTTTATAAATCGATACTAGATTTGCAGTTTCTACTTGATACTGAAATTTAAATGCAATCAAATCAAAACAAGAACTACGAAAACTTACTTAACTAGCTAAATATTGGGCTACACTCTTATCTTTTATCGATATTAAGTAGCATAATATACTTTAATCTGAAGATAAACTGGTTAAATCATTTCTTTGTATTTGTAAAGTGATATAAGTAATATAACTGTACTTCCTACACTTCGCGTTGAGCGCGATGCTTCATAGCCACATTCCAACATTCGGTAACAAGCTGATGCCAAGGCATTAAGGCTTCCATCTCGATTCCAACTTGCCCCTCAGTCGCGGTAAACATCATCTTCGCGGTGTTTACCTGTTCTTGCGCTTGCTTTACTCGCTGCTTCAAGTCCGACTGCTGCTGTGTACTCATAAAATCAATCCGTTCAGTTTCAAGCAAGTGCGAGGCACGGGCAAACCAATACTGGAAATCTTCCAATAAGGGCTGTAAAACTGACTTTAGTAATTCCGGTTCTGGTAGATTTGAGTCCCGCATAAATGAGAAGCATACTTCTAACTTTCTTATTAATATTAACTTTTTTAACGATTCTTAACACTCTAGAATCATAAGATACTTCTCACACCTGGCATTCTGTAGCAAGGGCTACAATTTATATTATAGTCGATTTGATTAATTTCCTGTAAAACTTTAACTAAGATAGGGAACGCAAACCGTTTACTGTCAATATGTACAGAAGTGATACAAAGATATGACTTTTTCCCTTAGTCCAAATAAGAATCGCTAACATAGATGCAGACCTATGTTCTTCGGCGCCGTCTGGAGTGCAAAAATCATATTTGTAACAAGTCCAATACCAAAATTAATTTTGCGCTTGGAATATTAAAATTACCATTGCAGGTAATGAAAAGCAAATTGATTTAGTTTTTTCATTTAAGTACCAATAAAGTAGTAAGTCAATGTGTCAGAGGAGGTATCTTTGTGTAAAGATGAACGGAATATAAATATTTTATTAAGAAAGCGTGAGAGAATATATCGCGCCGTAGCGGTATCTATAGGTTAGAGTTTGTTGACTTGATATTGTTGAAATCATCCTCCGCATGGCTTGAGTTGTGAATGACGCGCGTTAAATGAGGCGCCGTAATAATCAAAAAAAAACCATGTTAGTCACGGCTTACGTCAAGAAACCCGGTTTCTATGCAAAATCGTCGTTTTTATTACAAGTTATCAGCAAAGAAACCGGGTTTCTATGATTTTTATGTAAGTCCTGTTAGTATAGGAACTATTTTTTTACAATATAAGCGCAAGTTCAAATACAAGTAATTAAAGAATTAAGCCAAAGGTAAAACAGCCGATGTCGCCAAACGCAACACAACTAGATAATAATCAGCCAGAGCAATCAGAACACTCATCCGTCGAAAAAATTAGTTTACCCCGCACAAGCGAGTCGGAAAGCTTGAAGAAAATTCGCCACACGACTTCTCACGTCATGGCAATGGCAGTACAAAAGCTGTTTCCCAAGGCGCAAGTTACGATTGGTCCTTGGATTGAAAATGGTTTTTACTACGATTTTGATAGTCCAGAACCTTTTGCTGAGAAGGATTTAAAATCCATCTACAAGGAGATGATAAAGATTATCAACCGTAAACTGCCAGTAACGCGCGAAGAAGTTAGTCGAGAAGAAGCGGAACGTCGAATTAAGGCAATTAACGAGCCTTACAAGTTAGAAATTTTAGAGGACATCAAACAAGAACCCATAACAATTTACCACGTGGGAGACCAATGGTGGGATTTGTGTGGTGGGCCTCACGTTGACAATACAGCCGAGTTAAACCCGAAAGCAATTGAACTTGAAACGTTAGCAGGCGCCTATTGGCGTGGCGACGAAACCAAGGCACAATTACAGCGTATATATGGCACCGCATGGGAAACACCCGAACAGCTAGAAGAGTATAAGCGACGTAAAGAAGAAGCACTACGTCGTGACCACCGTAAACTAGGAAAAGAGTTAGGGTTATTTATATTCTCTGACTTAGTAGGGCCTGGTTTACCATTATGGACACCCAAAGGTACTTTATTACGGAGTCTTTTAGAAGGTTATCTCCAACAAGAACAAATCAAACGCGGTTATTTGCCTGTTGTTACTCCTCATATTGCCAAAGTTGATTTATTTAAAACTTCGGGACACTGGCAGAAGTACAAAGAAGACATGTTTCCTCTAATGGCAGAGGATGAAGAAGCGAAAGCACATGAATTAGGTTTTGTGATGAAACCAATGAACTGTCCTTTCCACATCCAGATATATAGCAGCGAACTACGTTCATACCGTGAGTTACCAATGCGTCTCGCCGAGTTTGGTACAGTATACCGCTACGAACAATCTGGAGAATTAGGTGGTTTAACACGTGTGCGCGGATTTACAGTTGATGACTCGCACTTATTTGTAACACCCGAACAACTCGACTCTGAATTTCTCAACGTCGTTGATTTAATATTGTCAGTGTTCAAAAGTTTGCAACTAAAGAACTTTAAAGCACGTTTAAGCTTCCGTGACCCAGAAAGCGACAAATACATAGGTTCAGACGAAGCGTGGGAAAAAGCGGAAGGCGCCATTCGTCGCGCAGTTGAACATTTGGGAATGGATCACTTCCTAGGTATAGGAGAAGCTGCCTTCTACGGTCCAAAATTAGACTTTATCTTCCAAGACGCATTAGAAAGAGAATGGCAACTTGGAACCGTACAAGTAGACTACAACCTTCCAGAACGTTTCGACCTAGAATATGTAGCCGAAGACGGTTCACGTAAACGTCCAATTATGATACACCGGGCGCCATTTGGTTCCTTAGAGCGATTAATTGGTATTTTAATCGAAGAATACGCAGGTGACTTTCCATTATGGTTGGCGCCAGAACAAGCACGTTTACTACCAGTCAGCGAACAATTCTTAGATTATGCCAAAGATACTGCCGCCAAAATGCGCGCTGTAGGTATCCGTGCAGAAGTAGATATCAGTGGAGACAGACTAGGTAAACTAATTCGTAACGCCGAAAAACAAAAAATACCAGTAATGGCAGTTGTAGGCGCCAAAGAAGTAGAAACAAACACCCTAAGTATTCGCACACGTGCATCAGGAGAACTAGGAAGCGTAGCAGTAACAGAAGTCATCGATAAAATGAAAAACGCAATCACTAACTTCGAGAACTTCTAACACTCATGTAGCACAGGCATCCTGCCTGTGCAGTCAAAAATTGCTATATAATAAAAAGTAAACAATTACATTAATCTAATACCTATGCAAATTACAGTTAGTGAAACATCACAACAATTACAAAATTTAATAGAAGTTGTAATGAATGGTGAAGAAATAATCATTACCAAGGATGAAAAACCTGTAATGAAGTTAACCTCAGTTACAAGAGACAAAAAACGCCCACCACTATTTGGAAGCGCAAAAGACATAATTACTATATCAGATGATTTTGAGGCGCCTTTAGAAGATTTTAAGGATTATATGTAATGCGATTATTATTAGACTCTCATACTTTAATTTGGTTTTTTATAGGAGACCGAAGGTTTAGTGATAAAATTAGAGTCATAATTGAAGATGACAGTAATGAGAAAGTAATCAATACTGCTAGTGTGTGGGAACTTTCTATTAAGCAAAGCATTAGTAAATTAACTTTAAGTTTACCAATAAAAACTTTTATTGAGCAACAATTGAGTTTGAACGACTTTAAATTGCTAAATATAACTCTTGAGCATATTAATTGTACTGCAACACTTCCACTACATCATCGTGACCCATTTGATAAACTTTTAATTGCACAAGCAATAATTGAAAATATACCTATTGCCAGTGCTGATTCTGCATTTGATAATTACTCAGTAGAGCGCATTTGGCAGTAAGTTATAAAACTGTTATTCCAAGTTTGACAGATTGTATCATAGCATAGGCAAGAGCGTGCCTATTTAGACTTTCCTTCCTCTTTTTATGATTCAATCGTATCAAACTTTACCTTATTGTATAAATCTTGCAACGTAATTTCAAACGGAATAGTTGTGAGGGAAATTTTTTCATCTTCCTCATCATATTCTTGTAATGACCAACGCTTATTTGATGTTTTTGAATAATGTCGTATATAAATAATGTCCTGTTCAATCAGTAAGTATTCTTCAAACGACGGTATTGTGCGATAAGCCTTAAACTTATCTTCTCTATCATAGCTTTCAGTAGATTTTGATAAAACCTCAATGATTACTTTTGGATTGGTAATTATATCTTTACGATTCTCAAAAAATTCTGGTTCACCTGCTATAACCATTACATCTGGGTATGTATAAATACGTGGCTTTGGTAGCCAAAGACGCATATCGCTGTTGAATACTTCATAATTTTCTCGCTTGAACGCAAAATTCATAACAGCATAAAAATTACCAGCTATTCGATTATGATTTGCACTTCCACCTGCCATTGGAATAATCTCTCCATCTATATACTCGCTTCTGGAGTCGGCTTTTTCCTCCAAAGCTAAGTATTCCTCTATGGTAGAGTACCGCTTTTCTGTGACTTGCATTTGCGTAATAATAATATTGGAAGCGATAGGACAAATGTTACTACTTTCCTATCATAAGATTACCTTTGATTATAGCAAGAGTATCCACGTATAAATAAAAACATAATGTTAATACTGCAACCCCTTACAGAAGAAACGATTGCGCTAGGTATACAAGAACTTGTAACTCATGACAGTGACTTAGCAGAAATTATTCAAACCTATGGATACCCACCTAACTGGATACGGGAAAAGGGTTTTATTGGACTTATACGAATTATTTTAGGACAACAAGTTTCGGTTGCTTCGGCAAATGCAATATTTAAGAAGTTAGAACTTTTGGTTAATCCTTTGACACCGGAGAATTTTGTTACGTTTAATGATTCGCAGTTACAGTCAGCAGGTTTAAGTCGTCAAAAGATTGTATATACCCGTGCGTTAGCTGCTGCGTTAGCTAATAAGCAACTTGACTTGGATAAACTTGAATTGGGTGATGAGGCAACTTTACGCGCGGAACTTACAAAAATTAAAGGTATCGGTAATTGGACTGTAGATATATATTTAATGATGTCGTTACAGCGTCCTGATGCTTTTCCTGCATCTGACTTAGGAGTGATTCTTGCTTATCAGAAATTAAAAGATTTATCTACACGTCCAACACCACAACAACTAGAAGTTATTGCTGAGAAATGGCGCCCGTGGCGTGCAATAGCAACAAGAATTTTGTGGCATTATTATTTGAATAAACAAAAAGGTAAGTAATTGTAAGGTGGGCTTCGGCCCACCATACTTTTATATAGATTTAATAAATGATGACATTGCTTTCACAAATTCTGTTGTTGACTCATATGGCAAAACATTTCTTCCTGGAATTTTAATACCTTGTCCTTGAGGTAAACACGCTAAGTACTCGGCTAAACGTTCGTTTGCTTTTTCTTGTTCTCCTTCTTTGGCTATACTCGATGCTACTTCACCCATAACTACAAGTACGGGTTTTTGAATTGCTGCTACTCTGCTACGATAGTCCTGGCGCCAAAATCCTGCTAAGAATGAGAATACAGCATAGCGAGAAGCCATATTAGAGGCGCCTTGACGTAAAGTATTCAGCCACTCACTATCAACTTTATCAGAGGAAGCAAATAATCTTTTAGTTGAGAAGTTGCGTAAAAACTTCTCGGTACGCGCATAACGGTAGAATAAATTTCCAAATGGTGAACTAAATATTGACCATGCTAAATTTTGGCGCCATTTGGGTCTATCTTTACTAATTAGTGACCATGTGGGAGGTCCAGATAACACCATTCCCGCGATTAAATCGGGTATTTTCTCGTATAATTCGACGGCTACAGGAAATAAGGCGCCTTGTACAACTAAAATTACAGGTTTCTGAATTATATTTTGAATAAAGAATTGTAACTGTTGTGCTTCAAAGTCAGGTGTTGATGGTACTGCGGGCATATCACTATCACCACACCCAATTAAATCAGGATTATAAATCTGATTCTGATGACCTTGATTGTAAAACTCTTGGCAAAAACGCTGCCAAAATTGGCGTGATAAACCAACCCCGATGGGATGAATCAATAATAAAGGGGCGCCATTTGGTGTATTAGTAGGATTGTACACCTCGTAAGCGCAGCGATAAGAAAGCCAGGTGTAATATTGTGTCTGTGTAGTATCTTGAGTTAGCATGTTAAAAAATCAACTCCGGATGAATTAACTTGTAACCAGCAGCTTTAATTTTTTGATTTGAGATTTTAGCGTTGTAGTTTTTGTTGGATGGTTGTGAGGTATCCCATGTGACTTTGGGTAAATTATAAGTCTCACACACACGCTCAATTACTTCGCGATTCAATAAATAAGCATCGTCAACTAAATTATAAATTCCCTGAAGGTGATAGTGACGCGCAAACTCGATGGCGCCGACAATATCATCCAAATGTATCCAGTTAGATGGTTCGCTTCCATCTCCAGGACGAGTTTGTCCTGCGACTCGACCGTAAATTTTTACTAGTTCGCGTCCTGGCCCATAAATTCCACCAAGACGAAATATACAAACATGTAATTTATCTTTTAATTCAGTAAGTAATACTTGTTCGGTGTCACAGAGAACTTGCTGACTTTCACTAGTTGGCGGCAGAGGTGTTGTTTCATCGACTAAATTAGCGTTTTGATTACCGTATACTGAACAACTACTCGTATATATTAATTGTTTGACTGGAGCTTTTTTTAAGACTTGTGCGAGTGTTTCGGCAGTTTCTAAATAAGTATCTTGATAAGAATTACCGCGTCTAGGTGCAACACTCAACAATACACAATCTTGACCATGTACGACTTTTTCTAATTCTGCGCGGTCACTTGCTTCTAAAACAAATACTTTTTGGGCAAAAGTTTGTAGTTCTGGAACTCTTGGGAGTGTAGTAGTGGTCGCTGTTACAACCAGCGTCATTTTCTGCTGCCAACATTTAGCAACTGCCGTACCAACATAACCACATCCAATAATTGCAACATTCATAATCAAAGTAGGGTGCGTGACGCTACAAACAATTATCGAACAAAGCGAGCAATCTGGTAGCGTCACGCACCAATAACTATAGAGTTACCCGCGAGTTGATGGTGCGTGAAAGCAGTTAAATCTGGCGTTACATTGCTTGATTGTAATAGCTTTCACGCACCCTACTTTGCTAACTCTCGCTCAATTGTTTCGATTAATTCTGGTGCTTCGGGTGTGGTACCGCTTTTAAAGCGTGCAACTACTTCACCATTTTTGCCGACTACAAATTTCTCAAAGTTCCAAGATACGTCACCTTTTGGTTCCACTGCGCTTGTTAGTCGCTCGTAAAGTGGGTGTTTATCAGACCCTTTTGCGTGAACTTTATCGAACAAGTCAAAAGTTACACCATAGTTTCTGTCGCAAAATGTTGCAATTTCTTGGTTTGTACCTGGTTCTTGGGCGCCGAAATCGTTACTAGGGAATCCAAGTATACGTAATCCGCCATCGCGGTACTTTTGGTTTAATTTCTCTAGTCCGCTATATTGCCCTGTGTAACCGCAGTAAGATGCGACGTTTACTATTAGTAGTACTTTTCCTGTATATTCACTGAGGTTTTTTTCTTGCCCGTCGATTGTTTTGACTGCTATGTCTGTGATTGTGGTACTCATTTAACTAATGGTGTAATTGTAAACCATTGTTAAGTTTCTCACATCACAGTCATTACTTCCTAACTCCGCGCCTCCTAACTTAATCATGTACGGAACCGTCGGGCATGATGGCGCCGCTTAACATGGCGCCGATGAGTTTGACTTGAACTCTATCGCCTATCATGACTCTGGCATTACGGAAGTCGGCGCCACGTAAATCAGCACCGCTTAAATCGGCGCCTATTAGGTTGGCTGACTGTAAATTGGCTTCTCGTAAATCGGCTAGCAGTAAATTTGCCCGAAATAAATTAGCTTCAGACAGATTTGCACCACGTAAATTTACTTTGTGCATAAATGTGTCGCTAAGATTGGCACCGCTAAGATTTGCGTAACTCAAGTTTCTACCGGAGAAATCACGGTTACTTAAGTTGGCATTACTGTAGTCTTTGCCGCTTAAATCGGGATGTTGCTTAGGCGGTTGATAATTGGATTGATATGTTTGTTCTTGGTAACTTGGCTGAGGTGTAGATTTTGGTGTGGTTGAAGAGGCAGGTCTGTAAGTTGTTTGGCTTGAAGATGGAGATTTTGGCGCCGCTTCTGATTTGGGTTCTTTTGCCGATTCTGCTTCATGTTCCGGTGCTGGCTCGTGTGGTTTAGGTTCCGGTGCTGGCTGCGGTTTAGGCTCTGGTGCTGGCTCGTATGTTCTTGATTGTGAGGTTGATTGAGAGGTATATCTAGTTGACTTTGGTGGCGGTTGTGACACAGGTCTGGATGATTGCCTGTACGTTGTTTGCGAGGATGTGCGATTAACGTTAAAGCGCGATTTGTACGAGCGTAACTTCTCGCGCGCTTCGTTAATGTCTTGAAGCTTTCTCTCAGCTTTTTCTCTTAAACGTTGATTATCCAACGGGATGCGGTCTGGATGCCATACAAAAGCCAAATCCTTGTAAGCCTGGTTAACTTCATCAAGAGTAGCTCCTGGCTCCAATTCTAAAATTCGGTAGTATCGCTCCAGCTCTCTCATAAGGCACTTTTATTTTTACCATTTTAATTATGAGCGATTTAGCCCCTTATCTGCTCTTTTCAGGAGTAAATCTTTTGACCAATTCGTTCAGGACATCACAAATACAGTGTTTTTTAATTTTTGTGATTACCTAGAATTATGAATCGGGACTAGAGAATATACATTTTGTAATCCCCTATTCCCGGACTCAGAATCCTCAATTTTTATCTACCGAGTCAGCAAACGCTCGCGTATCGCTCGCAAATAAGCTCGAATCGGTACTTGATATATCTCAATGAACAACCATAAAATGATTGTAAAGTGCGATATAAAAGTCAACGCAGTCCAAATATAAGGTACCCAGCTTAACGGAGCCTCTGGCGATGGGGGGAAATTGTAAGCAACGATACCTATTAGTCCTGTTGGTAAAAATATAAAGGCAAGTGCTGCAAAAACGTAACCCCAGCCAAATTCAACTCCTTCTAGTTGAGCTTCTGTCCAATTAAAACCATTCCAACGCCAAACTAAAGGAGGTTGTCGCGAAGGCATTTTTAGTTGCTGTTGTTCTATATTGACAGTGAAGATTTGTTGACAAAAATCACAAGACATTGCCTCCATCATGGGCATATGAGTAATTTTACCCACACGACAAACCGGACAGGGATAAGCACCGTGATAGTTAAATGATGTTGATAAAAGTTTGGAACTGGGCTTCATATATAAGTCGATGCGTCGATAACGTTGTGCAATAGATGGTTAATAGGCGCCGCGCTTTCCACTCAATCGATGCTCTTTCATATCATGCTTACCCTGGTGGTTGCCGATTGACTACTACCTATTATCTATAAAGCTTTACTTCAGTAAGCCGTACTTTACAGAATAAACACTATTTTTTTTAATGATGCTCATATATTGACTTTGCTGTTATACCCTGTTAAATTGTAAAGGATAGGATTATTATAAGTTTTTCCAGCAATCTAATCAATGATACATACAATTAGCTATTTTTATTTTTGGCGTCGGGTGGTTCACTGGGAGTGAATTATGTTTCCACATGGAAATCACCCAGTGAACCGCAGACTACATGTTCTGCGGTTTTTGTTTTTTTGTACTTCTATTAATTTGTTCGTCATGACATACCTTACAAGCTGGTTTTACGGATTTTATTTTTGGTTCGGATATCCTCCGGAGCAATAGGCGCGTCATGACGACAAACTTTTGCCCGGAGTATTAACACTCCGGGTTTTTTTTGACTTTCACACATATAAACAACATCTTGCAATGAATAACGCTAAACTTGCTGCTAAATCAAACCAAGAACAATCTTTAGTCCAAATCTCTGATAATGTAATCTTCGGCGCCGAAGAAATAATTATTATTGGTGGCCCCTGTGCGGTAGAAAGTTACGAACAAATGGAAACCGTAGCAGAAAAACTCCATAATTTCCCTGTAAAAGCATTACGTGGTGGAGTTTACAAACCTCGCACATCTCCTTACGCATTTCAAGGTATGGGTGAAACTGGGTTGAAAGTACTAGCAGAAGTAAGAGACAAATATAATCTACCTGTAGTTACAGAAGTAATGGCGATTTCACAAATCGAAGTTATAGCTGCTCATGCTGATATGCTGCAAGTAGGCAGTCGCAACATGCAAAACTTTGATTTACTCAAAGAACTTGGACAAGCGGGTAAACCAATTCTACTTAAACGCGGTTTAGCTGCCACAATTGAAGAGTTTGTCATGGCAGCAGAATATATTTTAAGTCACGGTAATTCTGATGTAGTACTGTGCGAACGTGGTATTCGCAGTTTCGATAACTATACTCGTAACGTATTAGACTTAGGCGCCGTAGCAGCACTCAAACAAATTACACATCTACCAGTTATTGTAGACCCATCACATGCTGCTGGCAGACGCGAACTAATAGCACCATTATCACGTGCCGCAATTGCATGTGGCGCCGATGGATTAATAATTGAGTGTCATCCAGTCCCAGAAAAATCAGTTTCCGATGCACAACAAGCACTCTCTTTAGAAGAAATGATTGATTTAGTTCACACATTAGTACCAGTTGCCGCAGCAGTCGGACGCAAAATATCAACAAATACCGTAGGGGTGGGTCGTCAGACATCTACCCCTTTTCAATTAGTAGCCTAACTAGCTGCTTTTTCTATTGCTGCAATTACATCATCTAAAGCTTTACCTGCTTCTTTGATGAAGTTGTCTGCTTCAGCATCAGACTCAGCATTGACCGCAGCTTGTACTAATGCAAGCGCGCGGTTCATTGCTTTGGCGCCTTCAGGAACACCAGCTTTTTCTAATAAACTTGCTGATTCTTCCATTGCTGCTAATGCTGTGTCAAAATGCAGTTGCACTTGTTGTGTACTTTTTGCAGTTTGGGTTGCGAGCATTGCGTTTGCTGCTCTTTCTAATGCGTTGCCTGCTTTGTAGAGTGCTTCTTGATCGACTACTTGCGCTAGTAGCGTTGAGGTTGGTGAAGATGGTGTTTTATTAACGTTGGTGCTTGCTGTTGCTGGGAATGTGGTGAGCATTAAACCTGCAACTACAATGTTTGATAAAATAATTTTACGTAGCATTTTCTGATTTTGTCCTATTTTTAAGATTGGAAATCCCCCCTAGCCCCCCCTTAATAAGGGGGAAATAAGAGTGGTGTTTGAAGCTTTTTTATGAAGGAAGAGGGAACAATATTATGATTTAAAGCCCCCCTTAATAAGGGGGATTGGGGGGATTAAATTCCAGTTGTATTACTTCTACAAACTGGCATAACATTTGTGTTATCGTCAATCCAAAATATAAGTAAAATCAAAAATTTAAAGTTTTTATCTATTAAGTCGGTAAATATACTTTGTTTGTAAAAAAAAATATATAAGGGACGGGCAAGGATGCCCATCCCACAAGATTCTTTATAAGATGTATTACAGGACTTTGGTTTTATTGAGTGATTTTACGGAATTCGTATGATTGAGCTTTGGCGCCCCAAACTTGTTTGCCGTTGGCATCAAAGCCTCTATCCCAAGTATTCATTCCTGTTTTGCTTAATACAATTGTGTTTGTGATTTTCACGGCGCCTTGAACGTTAGCGGGGCAACCTTGATTTGGTGTTACACCAATATAGTTTTCACCTGAACGTGTAAGATAAACGCTACAAACCGGTTTACCAAGGTCAGTTGATGTAACTACTCGTTCAGAAACTGGTTTGTTGCAGAGGTTAATAACAGATTGTACATTAGCTGGCTTGTAAGATAGTGACCGCACGGTTCGACCGTTATTTACCGAAGATATTTTTAGAAAGCGTTGCCGATAGGGTTTGTTCAGTTCGCTTGATAACGCTTGCTCTTGATACAAAAGTATTGGGTTGTTAGATTTGTTTGTAGCTTGAGCATTATCATTTAAATTAACACGGCAAGCAGTCATCCTCACATTTGCAGCTTTGGGATTTACGCGCGCTCGTGCCGAAGTATCCATTATACCTTCCAAGCGCTGTGCAACTTCTTCTACCTGCTGCTGACTTGACACAGCTTTATCCTGGGCTACAGCAACCAAAGTATAATTGCTTAGTAGAGAGGCGCCGAGTAACACAATACCCAAACCACAATTTTGGAAAATTTTTGTAACAGCCTTCATCGGTAATACTTATGTAAAAATATGGAATTAATACAACTATTCTAAATCAAGATTACCGAAGCATCTCAAACGTCTAAAAATATATCATCTGATGTGGCGCCGTAACCATATTCAAGTTAATCACTACGCTTGTAGTTCGTATGCCTGTGCTACTTTAAAAAGGAATATGCCATATTTTTAGATTATTTCCTGCGCTACCACCGCTAGCAACACTTTGCCCATCTGGACTAACGGCGATAGTATAAATAAAGCCAGAGTCTTTTTTTAAAGTACTAAGTTTTTTTCCAGTAACTGGATTCCATAGTTTGATAGTGTTGTCGTTACTACCACTAATTAAAATTTCATTTATATCTAAAGCTTGATTATATTTAGCACCAGATGCAAAGGCAACAGAATTAACTTTTTCGGTATGTCCTTCTATGGTACGGATTACTTCTCCTGTTAGCAAGTTCCATAGTTTAATAGTTTTATCTTTACTACCGCTAGCTAACATAACACCTCTGGCATCAAAGGCAATGGAGAGGACAATATCTGAATGTCCTTTAAGTGTGCGGATTTCTTGACCGTTTACTAAATTCCATAATTTAATAGTTTTATCCCAACTTGCACTAGCTAGTGTTGCACCATCGGGACTAAAAATAATGTTATCGACTGCTTGAGAATGTCCTTTTATTGTGCGAATTTCTTTTGCGTTTGCAACATCCCATATTTTGATAGTTTTGTCTAAGCTGCTACTAGCTAACTGTTTTCCATTAGGACTAAAAGCTACAGAGCTAACACCTTGCGTATGTCCTTTTAATGTGTTGATTAAATTTCCTGTTGCCACATCCCACAGTTTTATGGTTTTATCGGCGCCGGAACTTGCTAGTATTTTAGAGTTAGGACTAAAAGCTATAGACCAAATCCAATTGGTATGTCCTGTAAGGGTGCGAATTTCTTGCCCTGTGGCTGAATTCCATAATTTAATAGTTTTGTCATCACTCGCACTCGCTAGTATTTTACCATTAGGAGCAAATGCCACAGAATTTACATCACTTGAATGTCCACTTAAAGTTTTAGGCGCCAATTTGAATCTGTTTGCTTGCTCGTTTTGGTGAGGTTGAATATTTTGAGATTGTTTAGAATACCAACCAATACCTAAAGTTAACAAAGTTATTATACTATACAACAGTAGTTGATTCTTGAGTAGGTTATCTAGTTGAGTTCGGTGTGTTAACTTGGTTTGAAGAGGTTCATTAATCGAGGTGTGATTGGAAGTGTTGTGTGTTAAGTGCGCGTAAGCTTCTGAGGCAGATTGGTAGCGTTTTTGAATGTCAGCTACTAACAGCTTGTCTAAAAAGTTGCCTAATTCCTGGCTTGGTAATACACTCTTTACTATAAGATGGCGCCGCCAGTTGTTAGTCCAGCTAAAACCTTGTTCCATCCAAAGTTTAGATGGAGAAATGCCTGTTAGCAGGTAAAAGCAAGTTACACCTAAACTATATAAATCACTTGCTGGGTAAGTTTGCCCATGTTGTAATTGTTCTGGTGCGCTATAACCATGTGACCCAATAGCTGTACCAACTTTAGTCTGTACTGTTTCACTCAGTTGCTTCGAGGCGCCAAAATCGATAAGTACAAATTTTCCATCACTCGAACGGCGAATAATATTTTGTAATTTAATATCTCGGTGAATTACCCCACGCTCGTGAATATAACTTAATACAGGTAATAAATCTAACAACAGTTCTTGAACTTTACTTTCTCTGTAAATTCCTTGTATCTGTAGTTCTTTGAGCAAATTCATGCCATCAATATATTGTTGCACCAAGTATAAATAATTGTCTTCCTCAAAGTAAGCGTATAGCGAAGGTATTTGCGGATGTTCTCCTAACTGCTGTAGTTGGTTCGCTTCTTGTTTAAATAGCTCGATTGCTTTCTTGATAACCATTGGCTCTTGAGTTTTTGGCGCCAACTGCTTAACAACACACTTCTCATCTAACTTATCTACGTCGGAAGCTAGATAAGTTTTGCCAAAACCTCCCTCGTTAGATAGAACTTTAATAATACGATAATGACCCCGAAGTAAAGGTATCAAAGGTGTACCGCATTCCTGACAATGACTGGCACCATCAGGGTTCAAAGGATTTGAGCAATCGGGATTTAGGCAACAGAGCATACTGGTATTCGTGTCCAGCTTAAGTAATTATTCAGCCATACCTTACTAATTTAACAACCGGATTTTACTTAAACAATATTTACTACATTCTTGTAAATTATATAGCTAGAATCGCTATATAATACTTATACTTAAGTAATTGATTTCACAAGAATTATGATTATGCTGTAATTATTATTACACCTAATTTCATCAATGTAATTTTACCATCAAATTTTAAAATAAACCGTGAGGAGTAGAGTGATGGCAAACAAGAAGAATAAATATTATCCAAAAAATAATCAAGAAAAAATAAAGCTAATTTTAGCGAGTTGGATAAGCAGCAGTGTATTAGTATTAAGTAATGGCTTGTCTCTCGCAGCATCAGCAAAGTCTTTAACCGTAAATTCAGTAAGTCCAAATTCCCGAAGTATAAATTCTCTGGACACAAACTCTTCAAATCCAACAAATTCTAACTCAAAACAATTTTTACTCGCTAAACCACCAGATGAGAGACAACCAGAAGCAGTAGAACAAGGTATTGAAAAAATTCCGACATCTGAAATACCGCAACAACGAGAACCCAAACAGCCAATAAAATCTCCTTTACCTCCTACACCATCACCCGTAACTTCAACACCCGACCCCGAACCAACACCTACTACAACTCCAACACAAACGGCGCCGACTCCACAACCTGACGTAACCCCTACTACAGCACCGCAACCTCAAGCAGATGTAACTCCTACAACACCACCTCGACAAACGGCACCACAACCTAAACCAGTGCAACGTCGTCAAACACCGCAACCAAATGTAACTCCTACAACACCACCAAGACAAACGGCGCCACAACCTAAACCAGTGCAACGTCGTCAAACACCGCAACCCGATCTAACTCCTACAACACCTCGACAAACGGCGCCACAACCTAAACCAGTGCAACGTCGTCAAACACCGCAACCAAATGTAACTCCTACAACACCTCGACAAACGGCGCCACAACCTATACCAGTGCAACGTCGTCAAACACCGCAACCAAATGTAACTCCTACGACACCGAGACAAGCGGCGCCACAACCACAGCGTCAATCTACACCTGTACCTCAACGAATAGAATCAATACCTTCTGAAAATATTGAATCTAATAAAATACCTCAAAGACAGAGAAATCAGCAGCAAAGAACAAAATCACCTATTTCTTCGTCTGGTAATTATAGAAATATTAACTTTGTAGATGTAGAAATTGGAGTTTTAAAAAGAGGTGATTTCCAGTCACAAGGTAGGTATTTTCATTTCTACCAATTTGAGGGTACAGAAAATCAACTTATTGAAGTTAGATTGACTGGAAGTATAGATAAGCGTCGTTCCAATAACTTGAGTTTAGACCCCGTTATGTTTTTACTAGACTCAAATAATCGAGTTATTTTAACTAGAGGTAGCAACGAATTAAGTAATGGGCAAGCTAGTGGAAGGGTTAAAAGTGCATTTGCATTCGTTCGACTTCCTGCTACAGGTAAATATACAATTGCAGTAACTAGTCGTAACCCACGAGATAGTGGTCGTTATAGTTTGGCTTTACGGAACGACAGAGCTAGTTATGCTTTAGATAAATCTGGTGTGCTGACTACGCAAAGTTCTACTATTAGAAGAAATGGCAGTCCTTATAGTGTTTCTAAGTTTCAAGGTAGAAGAGACCAGCTTGTAAGTATACGTGCAGATAGTGTTTTTGAAGATTTTTCTCCTTATGTTGTACTTTTAAATTCTAGAGGGGAGGTTGTTGCAAGGGATAATGATAAAGATGGTAGATACAGTGCTTTAATTGACCGGGTTAGATTGCCTCAAGATGATATTTATTATGTGGTAGTTATTTCTGCTATTGCGCGTGAGAGGGGAACGTATAGACTAACTGTTTTTTAATTATGGTGTTGGCGTTGGGTTCCGTTCCTCTACCCAACCTACATATTACAATACAGCCTGGTTTTCAAGGTGAAACCAGGCTTACTGAAACATTAGACGAAAGCATCCTCCGTGACCTACAAGCGTTGGCAATTTTAAACTTTCGATACTTTTTTAGTAGGTGGCTTTAAAAATATCCACGCAACAAAGAAAGTTGCTGCTGTAAATAATTGCGTCAAGTCTAATGCAGATAAATAGCCATCGGAAAATGAAGCAATGCTTCTATCGGTTATGCCGAACACCCAAGACGATACACCAAAAAGCCATATCCCATTCTTAAGGTTTCCTACAAATTCATTCGAGTCGCTCGATTGCTGATTATTCATAATTTCCTATTTTTTCGTATAAGTTGGCAAAATCGCACTATTTAGACTCAATTGATAAAATTAATCTCCTTAACATAAATCAATACGTTTGTTGCCAAGTATGTACTTATATTAATAAATATTTTACTTACTTGACATCACTACCCCCAGGTACATGTGGATTTATTCCCGGCTATGCCTTTGGGATAGTTTATTGTTCGCACGAATAGGCGCCAAAGCAATTTATCTAGGCTACATAAGGCTTTTCACCTTTACAGCCAAGCTGAAACCCAGAGTCGGAGTAATTTGTATACTGCACCCAGGTAGTACTTTTTTGATGCCATTGTAATCACTGGTACTCTGACTTGGTGTTACCAATGTAACAATTTTCGTAACAAATCTTAAGAAACTGGAAAGAAACCGGGTTTCTATAGGAAATTGTTATTTTCATTACAAGTCTTTGGAAAGAAACCCGGTTTCTATGGGAACTTTGAAAAGAAACCGGGTTTCTATAACTTTAGGTTATGTCTTTAGATACTGATTGTGTGGCGCCTGGGTTTGTAAAAGTAGAATTGAACGGCGCCACTCAATCACAGAACCTGATTATGACTGCAACTCAAATCAAAATTCCGACACAGGAGGCGAGACGTAAGGATATTACGCCACAATTAGGATTGGTTTGTATTACGTTCTCCAAAGATGTACGTTTTAAGACAATTACGCGCACACGTTATTTACAGCTAACAGAGAATTTAAAAGTACGTACTCTTGAAGAGCTTTATCGTGAGAACTTACGGCGCCTGCATATTGGATTAGAGTATTGTCATAAGCGTGGGATAAAACTTTATCGTATGTCTTCAGGGTTATTCCCACTTAGTGACTGGGAAGATAATATTGGTGCCACTATATTAGAGAATATGGGCACCGAGTTAGCGCGGGTTGGACAAAAAGCTACAAAATTGGGTGTAAGAGTCGTGTTGCATCCCGACCAATTTGTTGTGTTAAGTTCAGATTCACCGTTAATTGTTGAATCAAGCATCAAAATCTTAACAGGACACGCGCATACTTTCGATTTAATGGGTTTACCTCAGTCACCTTGGGCATTAATGAATATTCACGGTGGAAAATCGCAGCGTACAGATAATTTAGTTAATGTAGTCTCGCAGTTACCTGACAATATAAAAAATAGATTGACGTTTGAAAACGACGAACACGCTTATAGTAGCAGTGAGATATTAGAAGTGTGTCAACGTACTGGAGTGCCAATGGTGTTTGACGCGCACCACCATGTATGTCACGAAAATTTAGATTCGTATGATGACCCTAGCGTTACAGAAATGTTTTATGCTGCACGTGAAACTTGGGAAAATCCAGATTGGCAATTAGTACATATTTCTAACGGAGAAGAAGCGTTTAAAGATAGAAAGCATAGTGATTTAATTAATTCTATGCCCGAAGTGTACCGAGAGGCGCCTTGGATTGAGGTTGAAGCCAAGCAAAAAGAAGACGCAATTCAAAATCTGCGCGAGTGGTGGATTGACGTAGATTAGGCGTGCAACTCCGAAGGGATTGCTAAATATATTTGCGGCTGTCATACTTGTACAAGTTATTGTACAAGTATGAAACAAATGAAAGTTGTGTCTTTTAGCGAAGCGAGAAATAATCTCAAGGATGTTTTAGACCGAGTAGTGGAAGATGCAGACTATACGATTATCACCAGAAGAGATGCGGCGGATACTGTGGTGATGTCTCTAGATGTATTTAATAGTATGTTAGAGACGGTACATTTACTTAAATCTCCCGCTAATGCTGCCCATTTAGAGCGTTCTATTGCTCAGTTCAAGCAAGGGAAAGTAGTGGAGCGAGATTTGTTGGATGAGTAGAAAGTTAGCGTGGACTTCGGAAGCTTGGAAAGATTATTTATATTGGCAAGGACAGAATAAGAAGACTTTGAAACGAATTAACAAGCTGATTGAGGCAACCATGCGACTACCGTTTGAGGGAATCGGAAGATCAGAAGCACTCTTGGAGAATTTGGCTGGTTTTTGGTCGCGGCGAATTGATGATACGAATCGGTTAGTTTATGCGGTGGATGATGAGTATGTAACGATTATTGCTTGTCGATACCACTATTCTGAGTAACATACTCATCATCAATTGAAGTGCGAATGAAGAACATACAACCACCTATTGTATGAGGAGTATAGCTGGAACCTGGTTCACAGCGGATGTAGTCGAAGGCGCCATAAACTTTATTATCAACTACCAAATCACCTTCTAACATAAAAATTTCCTCTCCTTCTGCATGACCGTGCAAAGGATAACAAACACCGCTTTGCGCGCGTAATATTCCAACAACTTCGCGTTTGGTGTTATCTATATTTAAATTCGCAATTTCTACACCTGGGATGGAATAAGGTTGCCATTCCAAATCTTGAAAGCGTATTGCTGTTAAAAATTTCTCGGTATTTTCTGGCTGTGGGGGTTGAGATGGTGGCGCCAGTTGTAAGCGAGCGAATAGTCGGTCTTTTAAATCTGGAGCCATTGGTGCAACGGGTGCGCTATAAGGAATTGCCGTTGCGGCTGTTTGGTAATAAGCTAGTTCTTCGGCTAGTTCTGGAGATTGTTGAATTTCTCGCTCGACCCAAACCCGCTTTGAGTCGGCTAGTAAATCTAGTACATATAGTGGAACTAGTTCGCAGAAACAGTTATTTTCAATAGCCATTGGAAGTTTAGTTTGAGTGTACGGGTGTTATTCAAGTGCCGATTTTAACTTATTTAAGCCTAACCGAATTCTGGTTTTAACGGTTCCCAAAGAGATACCGGTTTGAACAGAAATTTGGCTATGGCTTAGACCATGATAATAAGCTAGCTCAATTACTTGACGCTGCTCAGAAGGTAGAAGTCGTAGCGCATCACTAACGCGCAAGCGCCGCGAGTAAATTGCTACATTCTCTGTTGGGTCTATAGTTGTCGATGTTTCAATTTCTAAAAGTTTTGTTAAAACAGGGGATGAGAATTGATTTCGCTGGAGTTTGCGAAGTTTATCTAAAATCCGACTGCGGGCTAGCATAAAAACCCAAGTATCGACTCTACCTTTAGTAGTATCATAACGTTCAGCGATTCGCCATACTTGAGAAAAAACATCTAGTACAACTTCTTCGCTTTCCTCTACTGATTTCAAACTGCTAAAGGCAACCGAATAAATAATTTTCGCATAGCGATTATACAGTTCAGACAAAGCAGTCTGGTCATGCTTGGCGATTTTACTTAGCAGCGCATCATCGGATACAGGTCGGCAATCCATTTACAGGCTTTGTTTATTTTATCTGACTACTAAGTATACCAAGTGTTTACTTCTCTAATCAAATTTTTATTTCAAAAATTGATTTACATAAATAAGTTAAATACGAATATATATCTAGATACTGTGTAATTTTTATTTCGTTTCATCTTTAAAATCGGTTGCTACATTTGTACTGTACTAATGAAGCAGAAAAGCTGGTTTACCATATCTCCAGACGCCATTACCCCCCAAGCTAATGGTAATGTTAATGGCGCCATACATCCCGCAATGAACTAATAGCTTTGACACACTCAAGGGGAGTTGGCGTCGGCGGATGTTACCAGCAGTTAATATTGTGATAGAACAAGCGTTATATAAAGGTGCCGTTTGTCAAAGTGAACGCTCTAATTTTCAGTACTGATTAACAAAGATGCTTTTTCCTCCAACACCGATGCCTGTATAGTTCTTGCCTTAGAAATTACTCGACAGTGCTTAATTAGTTGGTAATGAGGATTTTTGCCTCTTTCAACAATCGCTTGTAACAAATTTTCTGCTGATTTATCCCACTCACCTTTGTGAGCCGCACTAAATAAAGCATCCACAACAGATTTATGCGCTTTCTTACGAGTTCCAATTTTATCAATATGATTGTAAGAAATTTGAGGTAATTCTTTGCTTAATTCGTTTTGCAATTTCGTAGAAATTAGAGTTGCTTTAAGAGGTATATTTAATAATTGTCCAAAGCACAAAGCCATTTTATCTATAGATGAATTTAAATTAGTCCAAAATATTACAGGTATTATCGATTGGGGTGATATTACCAAAGGGGATATTGCCACCGATTTAGCTGCGATTTGGATGTTGTTTTCTAGGGCGAGTGCGCGCGAACAAGTAATTAAAGAATATGGAGATATTTCTGAAGCCACGCTGCAACGAGCCAAGGGATGGGCGATACTTTTTGGTGTTCTTTTGTTAGATACAGGATTAATCGATAATCCTCGCAATGCAGTAATGGGGGAGAGGGTATTTTGTCGTCTTTTGGAAGATGGGGAATAGCAAAGGTAGAGGGGCAGAAATATTCCTAGTTTTGAGCGGAAACATCAAACTTTTAAAGCCTCTCTCCTACGAGGGGAGAGGTTTGGAGAGAGGTTTTTACATCTGTCGAACTCAGGTTAATACTATTTAACTATTTCACTATAAGAAGTTTTAGTATTTCTTGTTGGGTTAGGCTTTAACTGAGTTGGTTGGTCTTTAACAGCTCCCCACTTTTGTACAAAACTCTGCAACAGATTATCTTGCTGAGTACGGAAATACTCTAGGTTTTTTCCTGAAGCATCTTTCTTTTCGTTGAGACTAGCGAGTTTTCCTTCTGGTTTAGGAAATCCTTGTGCTGCCAACGATTTTATATATTGCTGAATTTGGGTATTAGTCGCTCTGTCAACTTTTTTTGCAGCATCAGACTGAGTTGCTTGAGGTGCAGCAGATAATTGACTAATCGAACATCCACTCATCAATGCTAGGAGCATATAAGAAGTGAGAGCATAGCTTTTATTTAATATAATTTTCATTTACTTTAAATATAATTTGTTACAATTGCGGCACGGATTGCTATATATCTCATTTGATTGAGAACCGCTATGTATTAATAGGTGTAAGCAAAGTAAACTTATGCAATTTTGGGATTATTATAGGCGCCAAACGCACCAAACAGTTATGTGTTAAGCCATTTTTTGATTTTGGGAACTTTTTTTTTCAAAAAGAGTGAAGTGCTTAACGGAGCGTGAAGCGTTAGGTGTAGAATTTAAAAATGCGTTTGTACAAGTGGATTTTGAGGAAATAGAAGAATTTAAAGAAATTGCTCTCGAATGGCACCAGCTTGAGCAAAAAAAGAAAAACATCAAAGCTACAGCCTGATAATTAGAAAAATTGTAAAAATGTTCATGTAGAGACTAAGCATGTTTAGTCTCTACAGGTGTTTGATTATATCTCATTGCCTCTAAACATTCGCGCCAACACGCTCATGTAAGGGCTTTCTGTGCTTTTCTTCCTGTCTCTTCCGACGTTCCTGGTCAGCTTTTGTCTCAGGAATAAGCTTTTCTAAGAGGCGAGCAATCATAGGTAAGAAACCAATTACAATGACAACACCCAAAATATTAAACAGCATTTGGGCATTAGCAACTTGTCTTCCTACTCCTGCTCCACCAGAGATTGCTTGAGCTAGTTGGACGAGTTGAGGCGCAAAAAGAATTCCGACAGTGACACTGAACAGATTAAACAGAAGGTGAAAAACACCTGTTCGTAAAGCTGCCCTTCCGCGACCAATAGTAGCTAGTAGGGTATCAGCACAAGTGCCAATCTCCGCGCCTAACATAATTGCTACCCCCGCAGGCAGAGCAATTAAGCCAGAACTTGCTAGGGTAACTACAATCGCAACCGTTGCAGAAGAAGATTGAATGATGACGGTAAAAATGGCGCCCACTAAAGCACCCAGAATAGGATTATTGCCCAAAGTTTTCATCCAACTAATGAACGGCTGATAGTTTCGGAAAGGCTTCATCGCTTCGTCAATTGCCTCTAGCCCATAGAACATTAGCCCAAATCCTAAGATAATAAGACCGATGGTTTTGAGACGATGTGTTTTTCCTACAAAAAACAGCAACATCCCACTAAACATCAAGATGGGAACGTACAATTCAATATTAAGAGAGATAATTTGCGCCCCAACTGCTGTACCAATGTTGGAGCCTAGTACTACACCAAGAGATTGCACAAAATTTAGTATCCCAGCACTTACCATCGCAATCACCATGATAATTGTCACTGAAGAGGACTCTAGCAGCGTTGTTGCCACTGCTCCAGTTAACACACCAGCAAAGCGATTTGTAGTGAATTTGCTTAGAAGACTTTTCATGCGCTCTGTGCCTAAATCTTCTAGCCCTTCAGCCAGACGGGTGACACCAAAGATAAACAGTACCAAACCTGCCAAGGCGCCCATCGCCATTTGAAAGAAGTCAAGGACACCATCTTCCTCTTTCTTCGTGTCTTTTTTTTCTGAGTCTCCAGGTGGAGGTGGAGTTTGAGCAATTTCAAATTGTACAGTTGATGTACCAAGAGGCGCCTTCGCTTGGACAACACTAATCTCCTCAGTAAGTGAGCCGATTATTGGTAGGCGCCCTAACACAGAGGGATAGAAAACTAACGTAATTACAAAGAAAGCAATACTCAAATACGTAAAAAACTTTCTATTGAGCCTTGTTAAAAAAAACATATTAACTCCTTGGGATTCCTACGTTTTTATTCTGCAAGTACCACTTTAAGACTTTTATGAACAGGCCTTTTACTACAATAGTTATATTTACATAGTTAAACTTTGATTAATCAAAGGTTATGTTGTATTCAGAAACCGGGTTTCTTTATTGATAAATTGTGATCAAAAGAAGGATTTTGCGTAGAAACCCGGTTTCTTTCCGTAATTGCAAAAGTCCAGATTGTAGCTATGTGATAGCGCAATAGTAAATACAAACTCTTATTAAAATATTACGAATACGAAGTATATATGCCTACTTTACCACACTTTAACTTGCACAATCCCCTGACTACTAACAATGTAGACCATACAAAGCACGAGTATCAATACAACTATACGCGCATTCCACCTTTAGCGATGGTTGATACCCTTCCTGCAAAGGAAGACTTTTCCATAGCTTGGTATCGTCTGTTAGTTAAGCAATTAAAAATTATTTTCGTCAACACCTTAATTACTAACCGAGGTAATCGCGGTTCTAAGTCATTGCGTGATGATATTAGAAATTTTATTTTTGAGTCAGTACGCGAAGAAGCACTTCCAACTCAGCTTAATATCTTGGGTCGAGTTCTACAAATTGCACCTCAGTTGCTGCTTGCTAGGATGTCCAAAGATTACCACGAAGTTGACGAGTTGTTGCTTTCGGTTATTAAAGACTGTGGACTCTCTATTTTTAGAGACTTGTTAGGTCGCATTAATACCCGTTTAGAAAGGGGACATCCCACCGGACATGTAAGTAGTCTTAACGATTACAGTAAATTATTACCAGTACTTGATATACCTCAATTTGCTAATACTTTCCTTGAAGATGAAAGCTTTGCCTACATGCAGGTAGCTGGCTTTAACCCGCTAATGATTGAACGAGTATCTAGTTTTAGCGCCAACTTTCCCATCGAAGATTCTCATTATCAGGCAGTAATGGGAAGTGACGATTCATTGGAAGTAGCGCTCAAGGAAGGAAGACTTTATTTAGCTGACTATAAAATTTTAGACAATGCAGTCAATAGTACTTATTCAAGATATCAAAAGTACCTTTATGCTCCCATAGCGCTTTTTGCTGTTCCTAAAGCTGCAAATTCCAATCGCTCACTGCAAGCAGTAGCTATTCAATGCGGTCAAAATCCAGGCGCCCATCCAATTATTACACCCAAGTCTAATAAATATGCCTGGTTATTTGCCAGAACAATTGTTACTATAGCAGACGCCAATTACCACGAAGCAGTTAGTCATCTTGGGCGAACTCACTTATTTGTCGGTGCTTTTGTCCTAGCGACGAGACGGCAACTTCCAGATAATCATCCCCTAAGCATACTTTTGCGTCCGCATTTTGAAGGCACTTTAGCAATTAACGATGCTGCTCAACGACTTTTAATTGCACCCGGTGGTGCAGTCGATCAATTACTCGGTTCAACTATTGATAACTCACGGGTTTTAGTAGCACTTGGGTTACGAAGCTATGGTTTTAATGGCGCCATGTTACCGAAACAACTCAAGCAACGAGGAGTAGATGACCCCAACTTACTGCCTGTTTATCCTTATCGAGATGATGCACTCTTAATTTGGAATGCCATTCATCAATGGGTATCTGATTACTTAAGCCTTTACTACTCAACAAATCAAGACGTTCAAAATGATACAGCCCTTCAAGCATGGGCAACAGAAGTTCAAGCTTTTGATGGGGGACGTGTACCAGATTTTGGTGAGAATGGTAGTATCCAAACGCTTAATTACTTAATAGATGCTGCGACGCTGATTATTTTTACCGCAACTGCACAACATGGCGCCGTCAACTATCCACAAAAAGATTTGATGAGTTATGCACCTGCGGCGCCGCTAGCAGGTTATATGCCAGCTTCGACACTAAAAGGTGAGGTTACAGAACAAGACTATCTGAATTTACTACCACCTCTAGAACAAGCTCAAAGACAACTAAACGTACTGACTTTACTTGGTTCTATTTATTACAAAAATCTGGGTAATTATTCACCAGGACACTTTCCAGCACAGGTAACACCATTGTTGGATAAGTTCCATCAAAATCTTATCCAAATTGAAGAAATTATCAATGACCGTAATTTGCACCGTCCAACTTACGAATATTTGCTCCCTTCTCGAATTCCTCAAAGCATAAATATTTAGTATAAACATTTAAATCTACAACACTTGGTAAATATTATGGAACCAAAAAAAATACTTAAAGCACACGACCGTCAACTTTGGCTTTCACGTATTATCGCCAAAGTTGGTTATAATAGCCCTGTTGGTAAACTTCTACGCTTATGGGTTTATTACACAGATGGCTTACTTATACTTAGAGCATGGACAGATGTTCTCAACGTCCGCAAGCAAAATATTGGCGACAAATTTTACGCAGTAGACCAAGCAATAATGCACGCTTCTCATGCTGATGTAAAACAATTAATGCAAACAGAACCTCAATGGCGAGGAAATGATTTAGGCATTATTAGAATATTAGCTCCTAGTTACATGCTTGGCAATCCTTTAACATTGGGAATGAACGGTTTGGAACATACAGGAAGTCGTGCTGTAATATTACAAGCCTTACCAAACCCAATTGAAAAAGCAGATGTATTAGCGCATTTAGTCGATAAAGTTTTGGCAGACGCTGCAACAGAAGGTAAATTGCATGTTGGAGAGGACTTGCCCAGAATGATGGTTTGGATTCTGCACAAACTTGTTTTTGATATATCATTATCAAAAGAAGAAACTATCGCATCAGCAGGGTATGTTAAAGGATTGCCTCTTTCATCTTTTCCCAATTTTATTAGTAAAACACTCCTTGCTTTTAAAACTAGACCAATCATCCAACATCGTAAGCGCTTAATAGAGAAATACAAACAATCACCTAAATGGAAAGCTTATCTTGAAACAGGCGCCGAATACCAATTAAACGAACACCAAATAGCCAACAGTCTTTTTGATACAATTCACATTGCTGGAACAGCAGGTACAAGCGCACTACTAGGGTCTGTAATAGGGGTTTTATGTTTAGATAAGACCCTAAGAAATAATGTAATATCAGAAGTTAACGCTGTTTGGAATGGAGAGCAAACACCAGAAGGAAGTGCGTTAGAACAATTAGCAATTGTCGATAAAGTCATTCTAGAAACTGCGCGCTTCTATCCACCAGTAAGATTTGTTAGTCAACTAGCAAAACAACCAGGTGAAGTTACAATTGGTAGCCAAAAATGCCCATTTCAAAAAGGTACACGACTACTTGGCTCAATCTTCACAGCAAATCACGACCCGAAAAAATACGAAAATCCAGATAGCTTCAACATAGAGCGCGACTTTTCAGATATTTTATCTTGGAACGGTAGCGAACATGAGCGCGTGTGTCCCGGTAGGTCTTTATCGGTTGGTATAATCAAGATGTTTTGTTTATACCTGTTCAAGAAATATCACTGGGAATCTTTTACAGAAGTTAAATGGGATTTTCAAAAAGTAACCGCAGTTACCCCAAATAACTTAATTTTACAAGGTTTTACTCAACAACACGAATAATACCTGTACGGGCGGGTTAAGTCACATCCTAGTTAACAACGAAAAATTCATCTAAACCCGCCCCCCTACCTCTTATATATTTGAAATAATGACAACAATCGAAACACGACAACTAACAGATATTGCAACCTGGATGGTTCCAATTAGACCAACTGACTTACCAACCGTTCTAAAAGGTGTATACTTCATGGACGGCAACCCCCTTCCAGACCATTGCATTACCATGCACAACCTAGAATGGGACGAAAAGAACCTAGTTTTATTTTTACCCGTCTCTGCTCCGCTCCAATGGACATTTCATAAATCAATTCCTGGATGGATATTACTTATTGGCGCCCAATTATCGCGATTTACCTATAAAATTCAATTTGAAGACAACACACTACAACGCGCGCAAATTACACCTTTATGGTTTGGAATACCAATACCAAAATGGCTCGTAAATGCCACAATGTACCAAGATACAAACAGTAACAACGGAGATACATGGCAGCGAAAGAACCTATGGTTCGGTGGGACTGTTCGTATTGGCGAGTATACACTTCGTAGAGTCGTTGATGACCAGGGATGTTACACAAACGCATTCCAAGATATGCTCACCAAAGTTAAAAGTGACTGCTTAGTTATTGTTTAATTTTTTGCATAACGACGGTAGTATTTTATGTCAATGATTTTGATGGTAAAGATTATTACCTTCGAGGTAATGGTCTTTGCAGAGCCTGCACGAGACGATTAAATTCTCGTTCGGCACGGACAGGATGAGCTAAGTCTAATATTGTTAACATACTAATGCGTGTGGGTAATTTATTTTCTTCAATAGGTGCTAATTTTAAGGGTAGTAATCGATAGGTACCTTCTTGAATGCCCATAGTTTGCCCTAGTACATTCTCGAAATTAGCCATGTTGTCTATTAAATATGCTTCTGAAAGTACGATAATAGTACGCCTAGACTGATTAATTGCAGACTCGATGTTCTCTACACGGGCTACGCCAGGTACTTCAACATCTCCGGAAACTGCAATTCGTAAACCAGCACTTTCTAATCGAGGCAATAAAGTATTCCAGACCCAAGTCGTATCTGGCTCTTTATCGCTGTAGCTAATATAGGTGTCATAACAAAAATTATCCTCAATCGACGCTTGAGGAGTAGTCGAACTTGGCTCTTGCTGATTTATCGTTGGATTGATTTTTAGTATAGGTGTTTCATCTTCTTTTAAACCAATTAGTTGAGAGCAACCTAGTCTGAAAGCAAACTCTATGTCTTCTCCGGCGCCTAAAGCATCGTAAAAAGCTACAGCAAAATTTATAGCTGCCTTATCCCCAATCTTGCGACTCATACCAATAACATATTTGACGTGGTGGCTTATTTCCGACGCTTGTAACTCTGAGTAGCAAGAATTTAGTAATACACACTCAACTCCCTTTTCTGCAAATAGTTTAAAAGTACGAGAAAGTGCTTCTGTGCCCATAAATGCGGGTTGACCATTCTCATCTTCTAAAACAATGCCATCTTCTTGTGTACTATGACCACTGAAGTGAACTATTCGAGGTGATAAATCTAGAATTGCGCGGTACAAATCTTTCTCTCGCACTGCCCATCTCTGTTCTAACCTGAATTGGTCGCGCTTTTTTGCTCTTTGTAAGCCATTATGAATTTCTCGAACCTCCTCATCTAGTCGCAATCGAGAAGTAGCTATCGGGTTGGCAGCCAGTATCAAAATTCTTTTAATAAACATGTTGGGACTCATTTTAGAACAAAAAGTAGTACGCTGAAGTGTGGTGATTGTAAAAAAACTTTACCAATTTTTAAGTGTTTTTTTCTCAAAAATGCATAACTTGATCTCGTTCACACCTAGTAATAACACATAAGGTCAAGTTCTTCAGCTTTTTCCTTTGCCCTGCAAATCAAGTCAGGCTTAAAACAAGTACAGCAAAAGGATTTTGTAAATGCCTAAGTAATTTTGCGGAATCTGGCCAACATGTAGTGATTAATTAATTGTGAATTTCAGGAGTAAGGATATATCCATGCAAAGCTCAGTGAAATCAAAGGATTATGAAAATTTTACATTTGATGCGTTTATTAGCTACAGTAGCCGCGACCGTGACTGGGTTAACGACAAATTGCTAACTGCCCTGGAAACTGGCGGGTTGAAGGCTTGCATAGATTATCGTGATTTTGAAATCGGGGTTCCAACCTTGACGAATATTGAGCAAGCTGTTGAAAAAAGTCGCAAAACTCTACTTGTACTAACTCCATCATGGTTAAACAGCCAATGGACTAATTTTGAAACGTTGCTCGTACAAACTAGTGACCCTGCTGCACAAGCACGACGTATTCTACCGTTAATGGTCATCAAGACAGAATTACCCAAACGTCTAGAAATGTTGACATATCTCGACTTGACAGACCCAGGTGAGTTTGATTTGCAACTGAGACGGTTAATAAACAACATTAATAATACTTGTGGAGTGCAAGAAATTTCGCGCCAAGAATCAGACGTTAGACCAACCTCTACAAAAGCATCCAATCGAGCATATGACATTGGTGGAGATTTTAACTACCTTCAAGGTTTAGCAGTAATGAAGAAGCAACTCTTGACTGTTGATATTGATACTCGGTTAGCATTTGAGAGTTTAAACGCGAGGTTACAGGAAAATATTCGTGACGAGAAGTTGTTTGGCTCATCAGAAACTGTCCGTAATGAACGCAACCGTATTGTTTACCAGTTAAATCGCTTTGGGTTGATTCATTTGGATAACACTTTTAATGAAATGTGTGGCGCCTAAAAAGTAAAATTAAAAAGAGGTTGAATATGTCCTCGCAAAAATTATTTGCTATCCAGAATCAATTACAGGGTGTTGCTGCCAAGCTTGGGCAGACAATTGAGGCAATCAATACTGAGCGACTTATTTCAGATTCGCATTTTCAGAATGCTGTTGCTGTATGTGGTATGATTGGTCGTGGAAAATCTTCTTTTATGAATGCAATTCTTGCCAATAACCTTCTACCTGTTGATGTTGCTCCAAACATATCAGCGTTGAGGCAGTACCATATACAGTTAACTAATACAACGCCATTTTTAATTCGAGCGCATTTTAAAAACGGCGCTGTCGAAAATGTAGAACCACAAGCTATTGATAAGCTTGAGTTAGAAGCGTGTGACACCAAACTTGAGTTTATCGAAATTCAGGCGCCATTTTCTATACTTCCTCAAGGTTTTCGATTAATAGAAACACCGAGCATTGGCAGTGTTGATTTTGACACCCGAACTAAATTAATTCTTGAACAAGTTTTCAATGTGATTTTGTTAGTTGATGTTAATTTAAGTTTAAGTAAGCGGGAGATAGAGTTTCTTCAATCACTACCAAGAAACATTCGTTACATCATTGTTGCTGCAAATAAGGTTGATATTACTGATACCTCTTCTCAATCAGAACAAGTTAAGCGAATCATAGACCAAATCAAAATTTTAGAGTTAGATATACCAGTCGATGTATTCAAAATATCCCTGACTAATAGGACTAATTCTCAGTTAACCGTTGATTGGGAAAAGTTAATACAAAAAATAGTACAATTGGCTGAGGCGCCTATAACAGCAACGAAAGAAGAGGATGGCAATGATAAAAATATCATCAAATTGCAAGCGACTCGATTGCTTGAATCTGCTGAAAATTTGCTTTTTAAATTGCGGGCAAAACAAATTAACGTAGTAAAAAGAACATTAAATGATAACAATGTAAGTAAGATTGATGAACTAAAACGCACACAAAAGTTAATTCAAGACGTTATTCAAGACCAGGAACGAGATATTTTAAAGACACTTCAAGATAGCTTAGAAGCTATAACATTCCAGATTGAAAAAGACATTCGCGCGCATCGTAAAAAAGCTCAATCGATCAAATCTGACTTGCAAAGCTGGTTGGAACATGAGCAACAGCGGATAAAGCAACGTTTGGAACGCCATTTCAGAAGTATTCTCGATGATACCAACCACGCTGTTGGTAAAAGGCATAGTTTGAACGTTGAACTGGAAGAAATTCGCGTCAGTGCAGTTGAAGAAATGAATGTCCCTTCACAAACTAAATCTTTATTCACAGAATATAGACATTTCTCTAGTGTTAGTGCAGGAACAGTTAGCGCAGTAGCATCATGGCTACTTTTAGGTGGACGTATACTGATCTCATTCACAGTTGGAGGCGCCGTTGCTGTAGGTGCTTGGTTGCTTGCTGATAATTTGCTGACATCCAGTTCGCGTGACGTAATCCCAAACCTTGCAGACGCAATTGTACCTGAATTTGAACGTAATGTACGTCATAATACGAACCGTCTTTCCAAGCTAGTTGGAAGTGCATTTACGGAAGCAATAAACAATGCTCAAACTTCATCATCTTCATTTAGTCCAGAAGATGATTTAGCGCGCGATGAACTCACCAAAATAATTTCACAACTCCAAGAAATTATTAAATAGTCTACTTTCAATGAGCGCAAACTTAACGACGAATTACAAAGGAGAAAAAATAATGGCGGTCAGTAATTATACATCGATTCAACTCTTTAAAGATACACGCGCGCAACTTGGCACTATCCTTCAACAACTCGCAGCAGTTGCAGAACAGCGTGGTGATGAAATTATTGATAACCAAAGTGCCGCAGCTAAGATAGCCAATAGAAGTGGCGACTTTCGGCGTTTATTGGCAGACATGCTCAAGGAACGTTCCCAAAGCGTCTTACAAAAAACCGCTTTTAGGTTGGCAGTTATAGGAGAATTCAACTCTGGTAAAAGTACTTTAATTAATGCTTTGCTAGGATATCCCATTTTATCGACGAGCTATAAACCGAAGACTGCTGCCAAAACTATTCTGCGCTATGGACAAAAAGACGCTTTCCGGGTTACTTACAACGAACGGTACGCTGCTAAGAATACTGATATAATTTATACAAACAATCTTGCCAAGGACATTGAAGAAGTCACGAGTGACGATGCTAATGTTTTAATCAAAGGCAAAAGCGAATCTGTGGCAGCGCAAATTAAGCAAGTTGAAGTATGGTGCAGGTCTGAATTTTTAGACCGTGATGAGACAGAAATTGTCGATACTCCTGGACTAGGGTCGGTTTTTGAGGAACACAAAACCGTAACCTACAACCTAATTCCGGAAATGGATGCCACGCTAATTCTATTTCCTTGCGACCCAGGTTTAGGTGAGAAGGAGGTGGATTTACTCAATTTCATTCGTCAGTATATTAACCAGTTACTCTTTGTGATGACAAAGACTGACCGCTTACAACCCCACGAGCGAGATGAGATGTTAAGCTTTTCCAAAGATGCCATTGAAAACATCATTAAAATTCCAGTAGACCGTGTTTATGGTGTGTCAGCACAACGTAAGATTGAGGGATATACAGATGAAAGTGGTTTTAACGTATTTCTGGAAAGGTTAGAGTCCTTCCTTGTTGGTTCGAGTGGTGTCGCGCGGTTAGAAATTCCATTTACTGTTGCACAAACGCAGTGTGAAAACCTGATCAAAAATACCCAGCTTGATATTCAACGTATTGATAATGATGTAGAGTCATTGCGTGAAGAGTTGAAACGACTTGAAGAAGTCCAACAAGAGGTCGAGAAAAGTAAACAAAATCTATTTAATATAATTCAAAAGCAAATGGGAATTATGGCGATTAATGCGCTAGATGGAATTGACTATTTGCCTTTGCGAATTGAAAAAGCTGTAAACAAAGCCCTTGATGAATTTAATAAGGAATCGCTTAAAAAGGCGGATATTAAAATCCAGTCTATTATCAATGACACAGTAGAAGAGTGGGTTAAGACAAAAAATGAGAGTTTTATTATTCAAACCCAAGCGCTTCAAGACATTGTGGAGAATGAACTTAAAAAGTATGTTCAACTCATCGACGATACAACACGTTTGCAGTTTTCTGATCGCCAAGCTGATAATCTCAACGCCCTGGATACATCGATAGTAGCAAATGGACGCGGCGCCCGTTTAGTTTTAAACACTGCGAAAAAGGCGGGTGGCGCCTTAACAGTTGGAGTTGGAGCGGCAGCTCTTAGTTATTATGCAGTGGGTTCGGCGGCGATACCTACACTGCTTCCTATACTAGCTACAGCATGGTCATTGATGTGGGCTTTTCCTGTTCTATTACTGCTTCCGGCTTTAATTCCAGTAGTTGGCGATCTTGCTTATGGTGAGCAGCGCATTCGCAGTGATATCAAGAAACAGTTGAGTAAACCTATCCCTGGCAACCAAGTTACTATGTTTGAAGCTATTGTCGAAGGGTATCTTGATAAAGAACGTAAAAAGCATCCTGGATTACGTGAAACCTTAAAAACACACTTTGACGAATGGAGTAATAACCTTAAATCGGAAATTAACGACTTTGTAGCCAATTTGATTGCTACTCAACTAACTCAAATTGAAAAGCAAATCAATGACAAGGTAACTAATAAATTCGATAGAGAAGAAAGACTTGCAACTCACGATAAGCATCTAAATAGCTTGAAAATGATTAGCAATGAAATAGCTGATTTAAAAGTGGCTATTTTATCTATGAGTGATACTAACACTAATTAAAGGCTGATGGATGATGTAAGCCTCCTGCCGTATGAATCAAGAAAGAAATAATCAACACAGTAAATAGGTGGATATAATATGTCATCTTTCCGAATATTCCAAGAAACTCGTGACCGTCTTTATAAAGTTTTAAACCAACTCGCGCGCGTTGCTGAAGAACGGCGAGAAACAACGATTACAGATATTACAGATGTCGGTATTGACACAAGTTTTTATGAAAACCTGAATACAAACCAAGATATAAATCGGCGCTTTCTAGCAGACATTTTACGTGAACGTGCTGAAAATGTACGTAAAAAACGTGCCTTCCGGCTCGCTGTTGTAGGTGAGTTCAATGTTGGAAAAAGTACATTGATAAATGCCTTACTGCGTAAAAAGGTACTATCTGACGGGCGCCAACCAACAACTGCTACAATCACAACTCTACGTTATGGCGAATCCGAGCAATTTCGCGTCACTTATTTACCTCAGTACCAGACACAACATCCAACAATCTTACAAAACTCGACAGACCTCTTTAACGACATTGCAAAATACACTAGTGACCCAGCACAATGTAACGACAATGGGCAAGCAATTTTAACAGGTAAAGAGGTTTCATTAGCAGAAAAAATTAAGGAAGTTGAAGTGTGGTGTAATGCAGATTTTTTACGCGAGCAGGAAATTGAAATTGAAATCATTGATACTCCTGGTTTAGGATCTATTTATGAAGCTCATAAAACCGTAACATACTCATTAATTCCCGAAGTTGATGCAACTTTATTTCTCATATCATCTGATGGAGTTGGCGAAGAGCATATTTCTTTCCTGAAATTTTTGCGTGAATACGTAAATCAAATGCTCTTTGTCATGACAAAAATAGATTATGCACGCGATAAAGAAGAATTAGAAGATAAACTTAGCTTTAATCGCAAAGCAATTATGGCTTCTGTGGAAAAAATCAATATCCAAAAGATCTACCCAGTTTCAGCAATCACTGTTTTGCATGGAAACGACTCAGAAAGTGGCTTCGCAGAATTCAAACAAGCGCTAGAGCATTTTCTAATTAAATCTAGCGGGACAGCACGCTTGCAAATACCGTTACAAGTTGCCGAATTAAACTGGAAACTTTTGCAGCAAAGTGTTGAGCGTGATATTGAGCTAGCAAATAAATCGCTTAAAAAAGTTCAAGAAGAAAAAGAAGAATTAGACCGACAAAAGCAGCATATTAATCAACGCAAGCAAGATTTGATGAGGTATATCCATGATACTATTAAGGATATGCATGAAGATGCAACACATGGCATCGACTTACTAAACACCCAAATTCAAATGGCAGTCGAAAGGCAAGTTGATTCATACAATTTAAAGGAATTATTTCAGGTTGACAAGCGCGTACCTGTTATTATCAAAGGAAAAATAGATGAATGGATTACAGAGAAAGAGAAGCGTTTTCAAAATAAAGCGCAGTTGCTATATAGACGTATAGAAGAGGATTTACGTGTAATTTTAGAAACTATACAAAGCACTACTTCTTCTGATAACCAAAATGAACGTACCGATATAGTTACTCCTCAAGTTAAAGGCGCCTTTACCAAAGGAGTGCTTAAGTTTACTCAATCTGCCGCCGTAAACACTGGAATTTCTTTCTCAACAGGTTTAACTTTAAGCGCTTTAATATTTTCTATTGGTACTGCACCAATGCTTGACTTCATTCTTGCCTCCAATGTGGTCATGGTTGCCGCTCCTATATTAGTGTTAATCCCTTTGTTGCTTACCGCACGTACAGTTGTACAAGAAACTTTTTTATTCAAGAAGAAGCTATGTACTAATATCAAAGACGCAATGGTTAAAAATATACCCCACAACTCCGTCAATGTATATCAGGCAGTTGTCGAAGGGTATATGGATGATAAAGGCAATCGACAATTGGGAATGCGTCAAATACTTACCGAGTCATTTAATGGTTGGGGAAATCAGCTTAAAGAAAATGTTGAGTTAATTGTTACTAATAATATAGATAGATATACGCAATCTCTAGATAAGCGTATTTGGGATGAAGAGCGAGGTGGATGGAATCGCGAAGCTAACATAAAAACGTATAACCAGCAAAACGAAGCTTTGTTGAAGACAGAAAAGCAGTTGATTGAACTTAAAACTATCATCGAAAAACTGTCTGTTGATGACATAAATGATGGTAGTGAAAGTGACGAAATTTAAAGAGTTTCAAATATAGCACTATATATACATATCTATGGAATTATCAAATGCAACAAAGCCAACACAAGCAAGAACATTAAATTTAGGACAGTACAAGCAATTGAAACTCACAATTGGGAGTTTGCTTAAGTCACTTGCCCTCATTGCTGATATGCGTGGCGAAATGCTGCATACCAATGATTTAGACACATATGATGCTGATTCTGTGAAGCTAAATGTTGAAGTACTAAGCGAGGTGCTAAAGAAAAAGGCATTAAGCTTAGATTCAGAATTTCGTCTAGCTGTTGTCGGTCATTTCTGCCGAGGCAAAAGTACGCTAATTAATGCAATGCTTAATCGTCAGTTGCTTACAGGTGATTTGCGACCGAATACAGCAACTAGTACAATATTACGTTATGGAAAACAAGAACGTTTGCGCGTTACTTTCAAGCCCGAATCTGGTAAGCAGTCAAAGGAATACTGGGTTCAGTCAAAAGACGATTTAGCTTCATCGCTAGCTCAGTTCACAAGTGATGCGGCAGTTAATTCTGATATTGATTTAAATAAAAATCTTGAGGTAAGTGCAGATACACAAAAATATATAGACTTAATGCAAGGAAAGGAAGAGTCTCTCGCACAGCTAATTGATCTTGTTGAGGTATGGTGCGACAGCGAGTTTCTCAACTCAAACAAAACCGAAATTATTGATACACCTGGTTTAGGTTCGGTTTTTAAAGAACATAAACAAGTTACGCTAAATATCATTCCCCAGGTAGATGCGACATTATTTGTAGTTCAGCCTGACCCTGGTATTAGTAAACGAGAAGCAGCATTTATCGAACTGATTAAAGAGCAAGTTGGCAACATCTTCTTTGTTGTGACTAAAGCAGATCAAGTTCCAAAGCATGAAATACCGGAAATTATAGACTTTATCAGGGACGTGATTGAAAACACAGTCGGTTTTCCGGCTGAACATATCTATCCAGTATCAGCGCTGAATGCATTACGCGGTAATTGGGATGAGAGTGGATTTTCTGCGTTTTTAGTTTCTTTACAGCGGTTTTTAGTCGAAAGCAGTGGTATTAGTCGGTTGTTAAATGCAGTTCGTTTTGGTCTAGGTTACTGCGACCAGATGACCATTTATGTAGAAAACGATATTGAAGCCCAAAATCAATCGCTCCGAGAACTATATGACCAACGCCAAAAAATTCAGCTTGCTGGGCGCCAAATTAAGCTTCATAAAGAAGAACTTATAAATACAGTCGATACCCGTACAGAAGAGATTATTCTTCAAGCTTTGGAAGGGCTTGAATCTGTTGCTATTAAGATTCGTAAAAACGTTGAACAACGGATAAACACTTTAAATTTACAACAACTCAAAGATGCAGACGAGTATTTACAACCAGTGTTCAAAGATACTGTAGTCTCTTGGCTACGGGAAAATCAAACAAGTTTTGAGAACGAAATGAATAGACTTAATAACCGCGTTAAGCAAGAAGTGAAGGAAATGCTAGGTGACATTCAAACTGTTCGCGAGCAGCAGATATTCGACCGCAACTTCGAGATTCAATTAAATTCTCCTATCAGCACCAGTAATATCATTAGTACTAGTATTGGTAACGATATCGTCAAAATGCTGGCATCAATGAGAATTACAGGCATTGTGGCAGATTTAATTGGCGGTTTATTCGATGTTGGGTTACAAGTTGCCAGCAGTGTCAAAAATTTTTTTGGTGCTTTGGTTGGACAGCCAAAATCTCATCAGAATGAACGCTTAGAAAAAGCTAGACAAAAAGTGTGTTTGTGTTTGCTAACCGAAGTCGTAGAAGGAAAAAATGCTTATGATGCGATGATACACGGTTATATAAATAACAACGGTCAAAAAGTTAGTGGTGTACGCGATGTTATTGAAATGACATTTCAAGATTGGGGGAAAGAGCTTCAGGGACGTATTAATAATTTGGTGAACAAGAACGTTAACGCGCGGTTGAACCAACTTGAGCGTCAAATTAAGGAGTTAGAAAAACAAACTAGTGAGACAGACCTAAAAAACAAAGTCGAGATATACCGCAGTCAGTACGAGCAACTGCAAAATTTACAGCAACAGATGTGCAAGCTTGAAACGAACCTTGTAGCATTATCATCACATCAAAATCAGTGAACTATATAATTGCCAATGACACAACTACCACCGCACGAATCACTTTTACAATATTACCAATTACGCAACAGTTTAATAATGTTGCTTGACGAACTCGCAAAGCTTTCCCAGCAACGTAGTCTAACTATTATCGCCGATAAGTATATTGATGGTTTAATACCCACAAGTTATATTGTTGGCAATACAGATACATTGCATCAATTAACTTTAAGATCCATTGTTGACGAAGAGATTAGGCAAGCATATAAACCTTTCCGCATCGCTGTTGTGGGTGAATTTACGCGCGGCAAGACGACGTTATTAAATGCGCTTTTAGAACAAGAGGTACTCACCTCAGACAGGCGCCCGAACACTGCCACATCTACCATACTCAAATATGGAACAATACCTCACATCCGAGTCAGATATTTTGATAGCACTGGTTTAGAGCCGCTCGACATCAGTACGCAAAATCTTGCGGCAGACTTGGAAGGTTATACTAGTGATGGTGGAATGGATGAGGAAAAATACGAAGCGCTTTTACGGGGTGATAAAAAATCGCTAGCCGAGCAAATTGAAGGAGTGCATGTTTGGGTTCCATCCGAGTTTTTGAAGCTGCGGGGATACGAATTAATCGATACTCCTGGCTTGGGTTCAATCTTTGATAGTCACCAGGTCATCACGTACAACGCTATCCCACAAATGGATGCAGTTTTATTTCTAACTCAGTTTAACGCTTTAATTGGAGAAGGCGAACAGGTCTTTCTTGCTTCGTTACGAGAGTATGTTAACCGCTTTTTATTCGTTCTTACCAAAATTGACTTAGCGGAAAAAGAAAATAATCCGCACCAAGCAATTGATAAGGCAATCGATTTTACGCGCTCAGTATTAATAAATCAGGTTCAATTAAATAACCCTACCTTGTATCCAATTTCCGCTATCGCTGCTGTTCAAGACAATCAGTACCACAAAAGTGGTATTATTCAGCTTATTAAGGCGTTAGATAAATTTATTTCCTGTTCGAGTGGCAAAGGGCGCCTGTTAAAATTGTATTGTTCTGCTAACACTTATCACCTTTGGCTTGAGCAAGATATCCAGCGAGAACTTGGTGACTTAAGCAGTAAAATTGCACAGCTTACAGAAGCTAAAGAAAAATTAGTATCAAAGCTTAACAACATTGAATTATCCAAGTGCGACTTAAGCCTCTTGCTAAAAGCACAAACCCAAGAACTCGAACAAAGACTACTTGATGGAATTTCTCCACTAACAGAACGTAAGTCTATATTTATGCATAATGTTCAGTTGTTACAAAATATTATTAATTTTTTTCTATCACAGATTATATGGGATATTAAATCTCAACCGATGGTGGCGCTGGAAGAATTACCATTAATATTGCTTCCCGACGTTTTAGATACAACAGAATTAAATCTCGGCAATCAATCAGGAAGCTTTTTTAGAGACTGGGTAGAAAGCTTATACTTATATCTAGAAGCTAGCATTAATCGAGTAGTCAAGCACTACGAGCAGATGATAGACCAACAAATCCTACTAATTAACGAACAACACGATAAACTTCAGCAACGCTTACACATAATTAATCAGCACAACCATAATATAAAAAATATCCATCAACAGCTAGAAACTATAATATCGTATATAAATATAACTCCAGAAATCTAATATATTACTAAACAAAATGAGTACGAACTTTATGCGTTATCAAATTGGCATGAGAAATTTTCTTGATACACTTGGTAAAAAACATCCAATGTATCTAAAAGCTATCAATTATCAGAGTCAATTGCTGGAAAATATTAAATATGTAGAATCATATGGTGATAGTGAAAATTATCGCTCAACTCGTAACAAAATTATAGATTCTATTAATGAGCTAGCACTAGAAACAATTAACAAAACTTTTAACGAACTTAGTAATCCTTCTCCAATTATAATAGAACAAAAATCGCCAAGTTTTCAAGAAAGAATTTGGCGCGAATTCCAAGAGCCAGAGATGAGCTTTATTTCCCCAGAACCTTTTATCATGGGTAGCCGTCCACCCGCCTTAGACGCTGGCGCCTTAGAAGATGAACAACCTTTACACGTCGTTAATTTAGATGCCTATTATATTGCTATCACATCTGTTACAAATATTCAATACGCGATATTTACTATTAACACTGGACACAATCCACCAGACTTCTGGCAAAATAGTATACCACCTCAAGCAATATACAATCATCCAGTTGTTGATGTCTCATGGGAGGACGCAATTAAGTTTTGTAATTGGCTGAGGGGCTTGACAAAAGAACACTACCGCTTGCCGACCGAAGCTGAATGGGAAAAAGCTGCTCGTGGGGTAAATGGTCAAATTTTTCCTTGGGGCAACGAGTGGAAAGATGACTATGCTAATACAAATGAATACAATCGCCATAAAACTGGCTATAAAACTGTAGCAGTAAATGAATTTCCAGAAGCAAAAAGTCATTATAATATACTAAATATGGCAGGGAATGTCTTTGAATGGACGAGTAGCTTATGGGGTAATGACAATAAAGAACCACAATTTTTATACCCATATAATCCAAAAGACGGACGTGAAGCAATTGATGCACCATCACATATTTTACGTATTATTCGCGGTGGCTCCTTCTCATCACAGAAACGGACAGCACGATGTGCATATCGTGATAAGTTATCTCCTAAAAAATCCCGCAAAGATGTAGGATTTAGATTGGCTTTATCTAAGCATAATAGTTAAATTAGTAACAGCACTACTTGCATTAACGCTGTATAAACCCGGTTTCTACGCAAAATCCTCAAAAATCAATAAATCAAGCGTTTATCTGTTACATCCGTATATAATCCGTTGTCAGGAATACTAGTAAAAACGATTTACATGGTAAAAATTTCTGTCAAGATGTGTTGTAATATAATAAGGTATTAGTCGCTTTTGTATAAATGCCGGTAATTACAAAACCGGATTGTTAATTAGTTAACAAGTGCTTGTTGAGAACCAATGACAATAGCAATCGATTTTGGCACCAGTAACACCGTCATCGCGCGTTGGAATCCTGTCACACAGCAACCGGAGACCCTTAGTATACCAGGTTTATCGATTCAGCAAAGCTTGAACCCACCGCTAATTCCCAGCTTGGTATATGTAGAGGATGCTGCCAAAAGTCAAGTATTAGTTGGGCAACAAGTACGTGATAAAGGTTTAGACTTATCGAACGAGCCAAGATTTTTTCGCAGTTTCAAACGTGGTATCGGCGCCAATATTCAAGGATTTATGCCTGAACTTGATGGACAAAATGTCACGTTTGAGCAGGTAGGGAAATGGTTTTTGACGGAAGTCATTACACAATTGAGTGCAGCACAACCCGAAGTTGCTAATTCATTAGTATTAACAGTACCCGTCGATAGCTTTGAAGCATACCGTCACTGGTTAGGAAGCGTTTGTCAAGACTTAGCAGTGCAAGAAGTGCGGATGTTAGATGAACCAACCGCAGCAGCACTAGGTTATGGAATTGCCGACCAAGATATATTATTAGTTATCGATTTTGGTGGTGGTACACTCGATTTGTCATTGGTACGGTTAGATAAAAGCGCACAGCAACCCAACAGCAAACCATTAGGATTTTTATTAAAGTTTGGTAACAAGTCTTTAGCTTCTGACTCTAAGCAGAAAGTCAAAACCGCGCGTGTACTAGCAAAAGCTGGGCAAAACTTAGGTGGTACCGATATTGATAACTGGGTAGTAGATTATTTTGTTAAAAACACAGGTTTAGTTGCAAGTCCCTTAACTACCCGTTTGGCAGAAAAAGTCAAAATTCAGCTTTCGACGCAAACAACTGCAAGCGAAGTGTATTTTAATGACCAAACGTTTGAAACCTATGCACTCGATTTAAACCGGGAGATGTTCGAGAATATTCTTAGAGAACACGCATTTTTTGAACGTCTCGATGACTCAATGACAAGTTTACTCCAACAAGCACGGCGCCAGGGTATCGAGGCTACAGATATTAACTCGGTATTATTGGTAGGTGGAACATCGCAGCTACCAGCAGTGCAAACATGGATAAAAAATTATTTTGATACAAGTAAAATCAAGAGCGAGCGTCCGTTTGAAGCAATTGCAATCGGCGCCTTACAATTAACGCAAGGTGTAGAAATTAAAGATTTCTTATATCACAGCTACGGTATTCGCTATTGGGATAAACGTAACAGTCGTCACAGTTGGCACCCCATCGTCAAATCTGGACAACCTTACCCAATGAGTCAACCAATAGAATTATTATTAGGCGCCTCGCTAGAAAATCAACCTAGCATAGAATTAATTATGGGCGAACTCGGCGCCGAAACTGGTGGTACCGAAGTATTTTTTGACGGTGACAGGTTAATAACTAGGCGCCTTGATAGCGGTGCAACTAGCGTTAAACCCCTTAATGACACAGAAGGCGCCAGAACTATTGCAAATCTCACACCTCCAGGATTTCCTGGTAGTGATAGAGTTAAAATATACTTTCAAGTCGATAAACAACGGTTTTTACGAATTACCGTAGAGGATTTGTTAACTAACGAAACCCTACTAGAAAATCAACTAGTTGCACAGCTAAGTTGAGGTATTCTTTATATATTGGGACGGGCTTTGACACCCATCTCACAAGAGTTTGTATAGCCTGTAGGTTGGGTGGAGGAACGGAACCCAACATCATTAGTAGAGACGAGGATTCAATCGCGTCTCTACTAATGCATAAGTTATGTTAGTTCGGCCCTAATTATATATCTATTAACTTTAGCCCTAGATATGCTCTTGCGTACAACAACAGAGGTGATGTTTACTACAAATTAGGCAATAATCAGCAAGCAATCCAAGACTACAACCAAACCATTAATTTTTTTCCAAATTATACCTTTGCTTATATTAACCGTGGTAATGCTTACTATCAATTAAAAAATTTTCAGCTAACAATATAGAAAAATAAGGTACATACTTGATAGCATATAGGAGGAAGATAATGTACAAAAGTGGTTATGTATATTCAGATAACTTTAAATTACAGTACATTGTCGATGGCCAAGGGGCGCCTGCTATCGTTGTAGGCAGCTCGCTTTATTACGCGCGAACGTTTTCAAATTCACTTCGTACCAAGCTAAGAATGGCATTTATAGACCATCGTGGTTTTGCGACATCAAACAATTGTAAAGACATCAAAAAATATCAACTGGATATATTGGTCGATGATATTGAGTTGTTGAGAAAAGAACTTGGATTTGAGAAATTTATTATGATTGGTCACTCAGGTCATGCATTTATGGCTTTAGAGTATGCCAAGAAATACCCGACCAATGTTGAGTACCTGGTCATGATGTGTGTATCACCAGATTACTCAGATGCAGGGCGCCATAAAGCAGAACAATATTTAGAAGAGTCAGTTTGTCCAGAACGCAAAGCAGCACTCGCTCTTAATCTCTCCAGATTACCCCAAGAAATCGAGAAAGTACCTGATAAAGCTTTTATAACGTACTGTTTACTAATGGGACCCAAAAGCTGGTTCAACTATAATTATGATGCAAAAAATCTTTGGGAAGGCGTCGAAGTTAACATGGCTATGTTTGACTACGTTTGGGGTGAGGTTTTTCGAGATATCGATATTACAAAAAACTTAGATAAGTTGAAAGTCCCAGTCTTTCTTGCCTTGGGTCGTTATGATTACCTTGTGCCTCCAGCCTACCTATGGGAAAGTGTTAGAGGGCATTTCAGCGATTTGACTATTCGTATATTTGAGCAAAGCGGTCATGCCCCACATTTTGAAGAACCAGAGCTTTTTGACCAACAACTTTTAGAGTGGCTTTCAAAAACCTAATCAGAGACTCCCAAATCAAAAAATCTCCACTTATTTACTTTAAGTCTTGTGGGATGGGCATCCTCGTCCGTCCTAATATTTAAATATTGGAGTATATGGCGCCCATATATCGTAGTTAATTTGTTGATAATAAACTTTCCAATCCGACCCTATTTCTAATTGGTTAGCTATCCGACTATAGTCAAAATAGCCCGTATTAGTACCTCTGGATCAATTGGTTTTGAAATATGTTGTTGAAATCCGGCAAGAAGTGCAAGTTGTTGATCAATTTCTCCTGCATAAGCAGTGAGGGCGATAGCTGGAATTGTTCCGCCCTGCTCAGGCACCTGGTTTCTAATTTGACGAATTAGTGTGTAGCCATCCATATCGGGCATACCAATATCGCTAATTAGCAAATCAAATTTTGCTTGCTCCAAACTGTTTAAAGCTTTACTAGCTGAGGAAGCTGCTCGGCGCCCAAATCGCCATCCATTCGTGCCAGCAACATCCGAGAAAGCGACAAAATCGAGTTAATCGGCGTGCGAAACTCATGGCTCATGCGGCGCCCATAAGACGGGCAGCAGTAACGGTCTTAAGCAGATGTTGAGCGGTAAGGGTATCGACAGTGGGAACCCCAGTAATGTCAATGATGGCAACTTCTGACCCGGTTTCCACAATCTTTTGCAATAACGACTCCATCACTATTTGAGTGCGGGCACTATCGAGGGTGCCGATAATGGGTAATGCCAAAATACCATCCCAGAGTTTAACCACTGGTGTAGATAGCTCCATCAACTCTTCCTGCTGTCGCAAAATCACCTCTTCGCGCGCCTTTTGATACGCTTCCATAATCAGCAATCCCAGCTGATCTAGTAAGTTTGTGGCTAGCCAAATTTCTTCACCCAACTCAATAGAGTCTTTCAATTGCTGACGCATCCGGTTGAAGAGGGGTTGCTTGAACGAAAAAACGAATGTAGCCGTTTCAGACGGTGTGAAGCCTTTTTGTGATCGTGATCGAGAAATGCTAGTCAGCATCGAGCGCATCTCCTGCCACGCTGCTGCCTGAATATTCGTCAAGTTGCCCTGCCCAACAGCAACCCGAAACAAGCTAAGAAATTCCTGGCACTCCTCCTTTAACTGGACTTCTTTAATCAAACCTCTGCGAATATTAATAGCGGCTAACTCAGTCATCCACTCAGATAACAAATCAGCCTCGAAGGCTTCCAGAATCTGTGGTATTTTACTTTGGCTCATCGTTCCTATAAGGTAAGGGCAACCACCTTCATTAGCTTAATACAGTAAGAAGCCCTACACCATAGGCGAATGGCACGAAAAAAGGCGAAAATATATATTTACCACAGAGACACAAAGTCCACACAGATTAAGAGAGTTACTTTGAATATTTACCACAGAGACACAGAGTCCACACAGATTAAGAGAGTTACTTTGAGGCGCCTGGTAAGTAAACTCTACTTATCAATTTAATATTTATATATTACTTATTGCCGTAAGCTCAAAATTCGTTGCATTTAATACGAGCGCATGACATAAGCCCAGATGTTACATAAGTCCAGATTTCAGAGTTTGGTCTTGCTCTGTGAACTAAGCTTGTGTCTCTGTGGTAAACGTTAAGTCGCTGGTGCGATAGGCTACAAGTTATATAACTACGTTGAAATTTGTTGGTAGCCTGATCGCACCCTACTTTTGAACAATTACAGGAGTCCCTACTGTTGCCCAATCATATAACCATTTTGCATGATTAGGCGCCACATTGACACAACCACGACTAACAGGTGTGCCAAAACTACGATGCCAATAGGCACCATGTATTCCATAACCGCCATCATAATACATTACATATGGCACATTCTGAACATCATAGTCGGTGCCGCGCATTCTCGCTTTACGGTGTTTGGTTTGAATATTAAAAGCTCCTATCAAAGTTGGAGTCTTTTTCTTACCTGTCGAAACTTTGACTGCATAAACAGGGTTGCTTCCTTCCCAAGCTGTTAATGTTTGCTTGGATATATCAACTAGTATCCAGCGTTTTTCTGATTGTTTGAGAGTTTGAATTTGATTTTCTATTCGTTTGGTTTTAGTTTGCGCTAAAACTTGGTTCGAGGGTGCGGTGATGGAGAGGGTTAGTAAAGTGGCAAGGAAAAATATTTTTAATTTCATTTTTTGATTTGCTTTTATAGATTAATTAATTCAAGCTCTGGAATCACTTCTATTATTAGCTGTTCACTATCACCCAGCAAGTCAAGCAATTTTTGGCGCCATTACTTATACCAATTCTGCATAAAGTTGCGCCAAATAAATCCCGTAGAGATTGACATGTCAATCTCTACAGTCAGGGATAAAGCGCATCTTCATCGAGAAACGGTATTACTTCATGCAGTTCATAACCCGGAATATTTAAAGCTCGTAGCATAAATGATTAGATATAAAATAATTTTAGTCTTACCCTCAATACATAGGATTGCTTAAGTTATATACTTTTGCACTCAGTGATTTAACTGAATGATTGTAAAAAAAATAGGCAGGATGCCTGTTCCACAATACATGTTGTAATATAGAAGAATACAACTTATCTACAAAACAGGAAGACCAACTTCAGCAACAATATACATAAGGCGCCTCAACGCAATCAAATCAAACATTTAATCACTAGCGCACTACCGTACATTAATGGAATCAAGCACCTGGGAAACCTTGTGGGTTCAATGCTTCCAGCAGATGTATACGCGCGCTTTTTAAGGCAATGCGGTGAACAAGTTCTATTTATTTGTGCCACCGACGAACATGGAACACCCGCAGAACTCGCAGCATCAGAAGCTAAACTCGATACCGCTTCGTTCTGCCAAAACATGTATCAAATCCAATTAGATATTTATCGAAGCTTTGGTTTATCTTTCGATTATTTTGGTCGCAACTCTAGCAACTATAACCACGAATTAACCCAAAATTTCTATCAATTGCTTGATAAAAACGGTTATATCGAAGAACGCCAAATAAATCTTGTATATTCTCTTGATGACGCACGGTTCCTACCTGATAGATACGTAATTGGGACTTGTCCGCATTGTGGTTATCAGTCAGCAAGAGGAGACCAATGCGAAAATTGCACATCTGTACTAGACCCTACTGATTTAATTGAACCACGTTCAGCAATATCAGGAAGCACAAAATTAGAAGTTCGCAAAACCAAACATTTATTCCTAAAACTTTCTGCACTCAGTCATGAAGTTAGAAATTGGGTAGAACAACATCCCAACTGGTCAAACTTAACTAAATCAATAGCACTTGGATGGTTAAACAAAGGACTCCAAGACAGGTGTATTACTCGTGACCTTAGTTGGGGAGTTCCCGTTCCTCGTCCTGGTTTTGAGGACAAAGTATTTTATGTATGGTTTGACGCACCAATTGGATATATTGCCGCAACCCAAGCATGGGGTGTAGAAAATTCTCAAGATTGGGAAACTTGGTGGCAAGATACTGAAAATACCAAATACGTCCAATTCATGGCAAAAGACAACTTGCCATTCCATACAATTATGTTTCCAGCTATGATTTTGGGAACGCGAGAAAATTGGAAACTTGCCGACGAAATCAAAGGATTCAATTGGCTGAACTATTACGGTGGTAAATTTTCTACTAGCTCCAAGCGCGGTATATTCTTAGACCAAGCGTTAGAGATTTTACCTGCGGACTATTGGCGATATAGTTTATTGTCAATGATTCCTGAATCTGCCGATTCTACATTTACTTGGGAATTATTCCAAGTCAAGGTAAATAAAGAACTCGCAGATACTTTTGGTAATTTTGTCAACCGTATTTTAAAATTTGCTGCAACGCATTTTGATTCTACTGTTCCCGAAGGAGGAATTGCAGGACAAAGAGAACAAGAGTTAGAAAATAGCTGCACGCGGTTAGTTAGTAAATATTGCGATTGTTTAAGTAATTTAGAATTTCGTAAAGCAATAGATACACTCTATTCTTTATGGATACTCGGCAACCAGTATATTGATGAAAAGGCGCCTTGGAAACTAATTAAAACCAATCGTGATGAAGCAGCGCAAGTAATACGAACATGTATAAATTTAATCAGAATTTATGCAATTGTACAGGCGCCTATCCTTCCATTTACATCTGCAAAGTTATTTGATGCGTTATATCTACTAGATACAGACAGAATAACCAATATTAGCGAAAGCGTTAACTTTGAAGCTATGGAACCAGGTAATAAATTTGACTTGATTCCACCTCTGTTTAGAAAATTAGAAGATGAAGAAATTAAAGCTTTGTCAATAAAATTTGGTAGTTGACAATGTATGGTGGGCCGAAGCCCACCCTACTATTCACCGTAAACGGTTATCATTACTTGCCTTTGCCGGGTTTTAACGTCACACTCCAAATGGAAAATTTGTTGCCAAGTTCCCAAAATTAATTCTCCATTTTGAATAGGAACGGTTAAAGATGGTCCCAACCAAGTAGCTTGAAGGTGCGAATGACCATTCCCATCATGCCAGGTTTGCTCATGTTTATAGTCTCGGCTAGGAGGAATTAATTTATTCAAAATAGCTGGTAAATCTTGTTCCAAACCTGGCTCAAATTCGATGGCGCCAATTACTCCTGTACTACCTACGTTAAATACATTTACCATGCCAAATTTTATACTAGATTTTTTAACAACTTGATTAACTTGTTCGGTGAGGTCATGCATATCACCATGACCTTTTGTTGAGACGATTATTTGTTGTTGATGAATCATAAGAATGTTTTTTATTTTAAATTTAATCTATATAAATTAACCCGCCTTCTGCAAGAAGACGGGTTTTTGATGATTATGGTAAAAACCTGACACGTGGAGACGTTACATGTAACGTCTCTACATTTTACCTATTTAATTACCTACTTAAGTAAGTGAATTGCAGCACCAGCTGCTGCGCCAGTAATCGCGTTATTACCAGTGTTTCTATTTCCTCTAACAGCCCCTGCTCCTACACCAGCACCAGCACCAACACCGATATCTAGAACTGGGTTGCGGTTCTTTCTACGAGATCTATTACTTGCGCCTTGTTTTCTAGTACCTTGTGCCGCATTTACAGCAGCACCAGCAGCACCACCGTTAACAGCATTACCTAAAAACGAACCTTGACCAGTAATTAAACCAGCAGCGGCGCCAGCAGCAGCACCTACACCAATATCACGTAAAACTCGGTCGTCTGCTGATGCTTGTTGCGCTGGTAATAATGTGGCGCCGAACAAGCTTGTAGCCATTAAGCTTGGTAGAATTGCTTTCTTAATAGGATTCATTATGCACCTACCTCTTTACTAAGGTTTTCTAAATGTGTTTTCTTCCTTATCTATAGTTTAGAGAATATTACCTATTAGAAAAATCCTCATGTTCAACTTACGTAAGTGTCACATTACCAGGGTAATATCGTATGATTGGAGGATGTTTTTATCTCAAAAAATACTATCTACCTAATTAGTTATATATCTTGAGCAGGTATAGAAACATCCTTTGAAACTTGTTTTTTTTCTATAATCGCTTGTCGAAAACCCAACACAACTAATATATTAGTCAGTGTCAAAAAAACTTCTGCACTACCATGCAACCAGTCAACATTGGCTAAAGACGTGCCGTAGTGGACTTGAGCATAAATTCCAGCAGGAATCGTAACTGCTACAAATACAAGAGTACCATAAAACCCATATAGAGCTAGCTTAGGCATTTGTCCCGAACGGGTAATAAACCATAAAAAACCCAAATAGGGAAACAGCGAAAGTGCGAATAATGTTTCTTTAGACATATTACAGAAAGTATTATTTTAAAACGGTGCCATTTAAGAATTTGCATTGCTGGTACTATGGCGCCATATCCAGAATCCAGCTAATAGCAAAGTAAAATTACCTAATACTGTCATACTAGCTTGAAGTGTAACCAACCATTCCAAAGACGGAGAGTTATCAAAATAATGCCATGTACAAGCACACATTGCGCTAACTAACGCGGGTAGCATAGCAAACGAAAATCCCCACCAAGCTTTATTTTGAGTTAATTCACCATAAGTCCAAATTAGCCAAATAGCTGCTATCCATTCAATAACGCTAGAAACGTGAATTATCCAAGTGGGAATCGAAAGAGCGTGCATAAAAAAGAGTTAGGAGTTATGAGTTATGAGTTGGGCTATTTTGATAGTGTATCCCCTCTGCATACCCAGTTTAGATAAATGCTGCTAATCTAAAATCCTGTAAGGACGGGTTTACAAGATAAAATATAAAATTATTATGCGCGCGTTACTATCTGGATATTACGGTAAAGGCAACGGTGGCGATGAGGCACTGTTAGCTACACTTTTACAAATGCTACCATCACACGTTACACCTGTCGTTTTGTCAGGAAATCCTGATGAAACGAGTCAACGTTATGGTGTTGAGGCACATGAACGTATGTCTATGAGTAGCGTTATTAAAGCTTTACGTTCGTGTGATGCGTTTATTTGGGGTGGTGGTAGTTTAATTCAAGATGCTACAAGCTTCATAAGTCCATTTTATTATGCTGGCTTAATGGCGTTAGCACAAAAAATGGGTTTAAAAACAGTAGCATGGGCACAAGGTATTGGACCACTCAAACGTTCACAAGTGCGTTGGGTAGCAAGGCAAACATTCGCTAATTGTACTAAAGTGAGTGTGCGCGATAATGCGAGTGCTGCACTATTAAATGAGTGGAATATTCCTTATTTCCTTGCCCCAGACCCTGTATGGGCAATGGAGTCAAAGCCAACACCAGGACTTTGGGATTTGCCGGCGCCAAGGGTAGCTGTTACTTTAAGGTCACATCCGCTACTAACGGCGCCACGCTTAGAAACAATAACACGCGCATTAGTTGACTTTCAAAAAGCGACACAAACGTTTATTGTGCTTTTACCATTCCAAAAAGCACAAGATTATGAAATTGCTCAAGCTATTCAACCTGCACTTAAAGACGTTAGTCAAATATTACATTTTGAAGAACCGCAAATTTTGAAAGGTGTATTTCGTGGTGTAGAAATGGCCATAGGAATGCGGTTACATAGCCTAATTATGGCAGCAAGCGAAGGATGCCGCGCGTTTGCCATCAGCTACGACCCAAAAGTAAACCGCTTAATGGAAGATACTGATATGCCAGGTTGGGATTTAGCAAATTTACCCAATGATGCCAATGTAATTAGTAAAACCTGGATTGAACACTACGCGAACGGCGACCCGCTATCACCAGATAAAATACAATTTTTACTCGATAGAGCATCAATCCACAAAGCTATATTAGAAAATGCCTTAACTTAGATGTAAAGTTTGTTGATGTTGGGTTACGCTGTCGCTAGACCCAACCTACAATTTATCCGTTACATCCGTTATATCCGTTGCCAATATCAATCATTAGGTTGTTCAGGTATCCAAACTGTAAAAATTGAGCCAACTTCAACTGTTGATTCGACTTCGATTCTACCGCGATGCATTTCTACGAGTTGCTTAGTTAAAGCTAATCCTAAACCAGTTCCTCCATAACGGCGCCGATACGGAGTATCAAGCTGATGAAATTTTTCAAATAATTGTGGTAATTGTTCTTCAGGTATTCCAATTCCTGTATCTTCGACTTGAAACACCGCATTACCATCTTCGCACCATAACCGCAGTGTCACACTTCCACCTTCGGGTGTAAATTTTATCGCGTTGCTTAAAAGATTGTTAATTACTTGCTGCACTCGCCGTACATCTGCACAAAAGCGACGATTTTCATCAATGAGTATATCTAATTTTAAATCTACTTGTTGAGTTGTTGCTTTTTCTTGCAATGAGTTAATTATTAATTCTGCTACTTCTTTTAATCTAAACTCTGTATTATTTAGTACTGCTTTACCAGCTTCAATTTGCGATAAATCAAGGATATCGTTTATCATTTCCAGCAGGTGTTCACCGCTATCATGAATAGTTTGTAAATAATCGCGCTGACGCTGCGATAACTCTCCAAACGACCAACGTAGTAATGTAGATGACATTCCTATTACGTAAGTTAACGGTGTTAGTAATTCATGGCTGATAGTAGCTAAGAACTCACTACGTATACGACTTGCAGCTTCAGCAGCAACCAAAGCGTCATGTAGTGCCATTGTGCGTTCGATTACCCGTTGTTCAAGACTTTGCTTTTCTTGAGTCAGCGACTTCATTAACTCTGCTTGGTGAATGGCAATAGCGAGTTGTTCCGCAACGGCGCCTAGAAAATTTTTCTCACTTTCATTCCAGTTACGCGCGCTGTAACATTGATGAGCAATGAGTAACCCCCATAGCTTATTTTCAAACATAATCGGCGCCACTAATTTGGCACGAACTTTAACCTCTTCCAAAAAGTTAAGCAAACACCTTTCACTAACATAAGTTTTGTAAACATCATTGACTGCCAGCGTGAAACCCTTCAGGAATTTAGTCCAACACTCGGAAGTCGGAGTAAAACAATTTTTTTCTTCACAATTCAATACTGATGGAATCGCATCACTAGCGCGAACTTCGTAAACAATACAACCCTTATAGTCTACGTACTGCTTAGTTGCTGTGACTGAAGCGGACGCGGAAGATAAATTCGGTATAGTTCTATGATTACGAGTCACATTTGAATCATCAAATTTATATATTACCAAACGGTCTAATTCTAAGAACTCACGCACCTGCGCGAGTGCCGTCGTCATAATTACAGATAAATCTAAACTTTTACGGATTTGCGTTGTGACACGATTTAACAGTCTTTCTTGAGCTATTTGCTTAGAAAGCGCATCTTCCACATGGTGACATGCTGAAAAATTTAAATTATCACTTTCTTCGGGCTGTGTAACTTCAGGCTGCGTTAATAGACATTCTAATAGCAATAATGTAAACTTCTCTTGCAACGCTGCATTATTTGGCTCTAATACCTCACGGTAGTGTTCCAAGTCTTCGCATGTTTCAGAATGGCGCCCAAACAACCCACCTAGTTCCAATAGGAAGGAACTGATTAGACCTCTATCAAAAGTAATGCTTGTATCTAGCAAGTAATTATCATCATCAATATCATTATTGCATGTTAAATTATTTTGTACTATAACATCAGAACTGACTTGCCTCGTCCCTGTTAACAACGCACTAAAACCCTGTGAAATTACCACCGTAAAGCGTTTTATCAACCATTGGCTTGAAAGTGGAATCCGTTGTAGTACTGCTTCTGTCAAAACTAAAGCTCTATTTTCCACAGAAGAAGCCATTTGCTCTAGCAATTTCCCCAGTTGATCAAAAGTATCGACACGTAAAGTTCTAGAAAAGCCCAAATTTGGAGAACTAAGCATTTTCATCTGTGAGAGTAAGAGGGCAGGGAGAGGGGTCATGATTCAAAGAGAGTTATAGCCTTTAACTTTATCTAGCTTTATTTATCTTTATTTATCTTTGTTAAGCAATATTTATAGTTTATATAGTTTAAAACGGTTATACACGACTATGCATCGTATTAATACCACATCGGTTGGCGTTGTTTCTCAATCTGAGGGCATTATTTTTGTCGAACAAAATCCTGCTCCAGTTGTATTCTTAACGGCAGCAGATACGGATATTCAAAGCATTGCTGCTGCTTATGCATTATTACCGGACTTTCCTGCGCTTCGAGTTGCTAACTTATTACAATTGCAGCATCAAATTAGCATTGATACATACGCAGAACAAGTTTTAGAGTTCGCTTCGGTAATTATTTTACGCCTTTTAGGGGGGCGCTCATATTGGACTTACGGCTTGGAAGTTGTGCTGGAACTCGTACAACGTAAGCATATAGATTTAATTGTAATGCCAGGAGACGACGCTCTTGACCCCTATTTAATATCTCATTCCACCTTGGGCGAAACCAAGGTCAACAGGATATGGCGTTATTTTAACGAAGGTGGGGTATCCAATATTGTTCACGCATTCCAATATATTTCTGACTGCTGTTTATCAACCACATTTAACCCACCTCCTGTAGTGTCAGTTCCGCGTGTAGGAGTATATGAGGCAAAGGGGAAAAGGGAAGGAGGAATGCCGAGAGTTGGGATTCTTTTTTATCGAGCGCACTATTTAGTGGGTAACACCAAAGTTATTGATGCTTTGTGCGAAGCTTTGATTAAACGAAATTTAGAGCCAGTCCCCGTTTTTGTATCTTCGCTACGAGAAAAAGATGTTCAAGCTGAACTAGAAGCTATTTTTCAATCAACTTCTGCTTCTCCCATTTCCCTGTTACTCAACACAACCAGCTTTTCACTTGCGCGTTTAGAAACCGAAACCCCGCAGCTTGAACTCTGGCAAAAGTTAGATGTGCCTGTGTTGCAAGTTATTTTGAGCGGTGGTTTTATAGAACAGTGGCAATCAGATTCGATGGGTTTGTCACCGCGTGATATGGCGATGAATGTGGCACTTCCTGAAGTTGATGGCAGAATTATAAGTCGTGCTGTCTCGTTTAAAGCAGTAATTAGGCGCCATCCTGACCTAGAAACTGATGTAGTTGGTTATGAACCAATAGCTTCGCGTATAGATTTTGTTGCCGAACTTGCAGCGAACTGGGTACGACTACGTAATAAACCATCATCAGAACGGCACCTTGCTTTGATTTTAGCCAACTACCCAACCCGCGATGCTCGGTTAGCAAATGGAGTGGGTTTAGATACACCCGCCAGTTGCGTAGAAATTTTAAAAGCCTTACAAGACAACGGTTATAACTTAGATGACATTCCTCAAAGTGGTGATGAATTAATACATTGGCTTACCCAAGGAGTTACCAACGACCCCGAAGGTAGAGAATTACGTCCCATTTACCAAAGCCTTTCAGGGGAAGAATATCAAACTTATTTCACATCATTACCAGAAACCGTTCAACAAGCAATAAGTCAACGTTGGGGAGAAGAGACTCAAAATCAAATTCCAATTTCTGGTATCCAACTCGGCAATATATTTATTGGTATCCAGCCATCACGCGGTTATGAGCTTGACCCCAGTTTAAATTACCATGCCCCAGACCTAGAACCAACTCACAACTATCTCGCGTTTTACCACTGGGTACGTCAACACTTTAAAGCTGATGCAGTAGTTCATGTCGGTAAGCATGGAAACTTAGAGTGGTTGCCAGGTAAAAGCATCGCATTATCTAGTGATTGTTACCCAGAAGTGGCATTAGGTGCCATGCCACATTTATATCCTTTTATCGTGAATGACCCAGGAGAGGGTTCTCAAGCCAAACGACGCGCACAAGCGGTAATTATAGACCACCTAACACCACCTTTAACCCGTGCAGAACTTTACGGTTCGCTCTCAAACTTAGAAAATCTGATTGATGAGTATTACGAAGCTCTAAGTTTAAACCCCAGCAGATTACCTGCAATAAGCGCACGTATTAGCGAATTAGTCACCCAAGAAAATCTAAGTTGCGATTTTAGGATGGGTAAGGGAGATGAAATCCCAATTAATAAAATAGATGGTTATCTGTGTGAACTCAAAGAAGCACAAATTCGAGATGGGTTACATATCTTTGGGCAATGTCCCGATGGTCGGCAACTTCGTGATTTAATTATTGCCATAGCCAGACAGCCTTCACGGCGCCATACTGGTATTACCTGTGCCATCGCTACTGACTGGGGTTTAGATATAAATCCTTTAACAGATGATTTTAGTCAGAAGCTCGACGAAACACAAATTAACCTTTTAGCCAAAAAAACACATCACACCTGTCACACCATCGGTGATGCAGTCGAAGCACTCGAACAACACGCAGCACATTTGGTAGAACAACTAATTGAAAATACTCATTGTACAGACGTGATTAATCCCTACGGGAAAACCTTCGGTTTACACGTCTCTACACTCAGCACTTCTCTCACGTGGATAAAATCGCATCTTCTACCCGCTCTAAAACAAACCGATAGAGAAATTATTAATTTGTTACGTGGGTTAGATGGTAGATATGTACCTAGTGGACCATCCGGCGCCCCTACACGCGGGCGCCCAGAAGTTTTACCAACAGGTAATAATTTTTACTCAGTTGATATTCGTGCGGTTCCAACAGAATCGGCGTGGGATGTAGGCAGGAAAGCAGCAGAAACACTCATAGAATGTTATACTCAAGAGCATGGAGAGTATCCAAAGACACTAGTGTTATCTTTATGGGGAACTGCGACGATGCGAACTGGGGGTGATGATATTGCCCAGGCATTAGCTTTGCTCGGTGTACAGCCAGTGTGGGATAGTGCAGCACGCCGTGTTGTGGATTTAGAAATATTACCAGTAGAAGTGCTAGGGCGCCCACGTGTGGATGTAACATTAAGGGTTTCGGGTTTTTTCCGAGATGCTTTTGGAAATTTGATAAACTTATTTGACCAAGCTGTAGAAGCTGTGGCAGCATTGGATGAACCGAAGGACTTAAATCCACTCGCCGCTCAAGTTTTAGAAGAAATGGAGTATTGGCACAAAGTTGGATTAAGTGAAACAGAAGCTTTAGAACGCTCTCTCTACCGAATTTTCGGCTCAAAACCAGGTGCATATGGTGCTGGACTCCAAGGGTTAATCGAGTCGCAAAATTGGTCTGATGATTCCGACCTAGCACGCGCTTATATAAATTGGAGTTCTTATGCTTATACAAGAAAAAGCGATGGACGCTCTGCACCCGAAGCGTTCTCGAAACGTTTACTCAGTACGCAGGTAGTGCTGCAAAACCAAGATAACCGCGAACACGATTTGCTTGACTCTGATGATTATTATCAATTTCAAGGCGGTTTGATGGCAGCAGTACGTTCGATTCGAGGGGAAAATCCTTCGTCTTATTTTGGCGATAACTCAATTCCAGCAAAACCACGAGTTCGTCAACTATCTGAGGAGATAGCCAGGGTATACCGTTCACGGGTAATTAATCCAAAATGGATTGCTGGAGTGATGCGTCACGGTTATAAGGGTGCATTTGAAATGGCTGCTACGGTTGATTTTTTGTTCGCTTACGATGCTACTGCTAGATGTGTAGAAGACCACATGTATGAAGGAATTGCAAAGACATACCTTTTTGATTCAAGAGTTTGTAAATTTCTTGAAGAAAAAAATCCGTATGCTCTGCGTGATATCGCTGAGAGATTACTTGAAGCATACAAGCGTGGTTTATGGCAGGATGTAAATATACAAACATTGGAAAATCTGCGAAACTTAGTACATCAAGCCGAAGCAGCTATCGAACAGCCAGTGCCTTTCGGGTCTAACTGAACGTAGCAATTGGCGCCGCATTTTTTATAAATGTCGGTGCTGCTGGCATCGAAAAAAAGTGGTGTAGGAAAACTTTAGGAAAATAACTATGGAAAACCTTGCGTATTTACACCTAGCTTTCGATTACGAAGACTGCCCATCGATTGAGTTAGCTAAATTTAGCTTTTTAGTCAATCGGGGAACATCACCTGACTGGAAGAAGTTATCGAGTCGAGCTTGGCGCTATATGTTGCCCCTAGCTTTGACTTTATCGATGATGACTGCGATGAGTAGTGCTTTTGCACTGCAAAAAGGCGACCAGGGTCCATCAGTTCGCGAATTACAGCAAGACTTGAAGCGAGCAGGTTTTTATAATGCTCCTATCACTCAAGTATATGACGTTCGTACTGAAGATGCTGTAAAACGATTTCAAAAAGCTGCATCTTTGCAGGTTAGCGGCATTGCAGGGCCCACAACTATTGGAAAATTAGACACCTGGCGCCCAGTCGCTAGAAATAATCAAGTCAGACAACAAGCGCAAAACGTAGTCAATACTCAGACTTCGAGACCACGCGCTGTTAACGCCCAATCTCGTACCGAGCAGCAAGCAACATCAGTACCGAAACGTCGCGTTTCCGGAATTATTGGTAAAGGTGACGAAGGAGAAGAAGTTCGTAATTTGCAAGAACGGTTACGAGTGGCGGGATACTATTATGGCAATTCCACAGGTATTTTCGGACCAATAACCGAAGATGCAGTTAAACGCTTTCAGCAAGCTTATAAGTTAGAGGCAGATGGATTAGTTGGGCCTGCAACATTGCGCCGACTGCCTCCTGTAGGTGTTGGTTATGGTGAAGACGCACAAAATCGCCGCTCAGGAAGCGATAAACTTCGTTTGGGCGACCGTGGTGAAGCCGTGCGAGTATTACAGGAACAATTAATTAAAGCTGGATACTTAGAAGGTCAGCCAAACGGTTACTACGGTCCATTTACAGCAGATGCCGTCAGACGCTTTCAGGCAGAGAATTATTTAGCAGCCAGCGGAATTGCGGGTCCAACAACACGTGCTAAGTTATACGCAAGCACCAACAATGGAGACAGTAACGAATTTAATGTGCTGGAAATTCAACGTCGGTTGAGAGAACGAGGTTTTTATAAAGGTCCACTCAATGGCGTAATGGGTAACGATACGAAGCGTGCAATTAAACAAGCACAAGAGTTTTACGGCATTAGCCTTAATGATGTAACAACTGGACGCTATTAAGATATAGCCAAGCGCGTTAATTGATTTTAAAATTTATCAACGATGGCTAAATCCCACGCGGGAGCAGCGTGGGATTTTTGTGTGAGCATATATTTTCCAGATTCCCCTAAAAAACTTACCCAAGTACTTACCCAAGAAATTATAACGGCATTAACGCACGTTGACACTTCGGGCAAACAGCATGAATAGTCATTTGACAATCAAGAAGGCTAAAACCTTCTTTTTGGGCTGTTTTTGAGCCAATTTTAAGAACTGAATCGTTCTTAAACTCAATCGTGGTGTTACACCTTACACAAATTAAGTGATGGTGATGATGTGGATATGGCTGGTTGATTTCGTAATGTTTATGTCCTTCTCCCAGTTCCAATTCCCGTAAAATCCCCATCCGCGCCATTAATTTGAGGGTGCGGTAAATAGTCGATAAGCTGATGCCTTCTCCTTGTTCTTCTAACCTTTCGTAAAGGTCTTCTGCACTCAGATGTTCACCTTGTGGAAGTTCTTGGAAAATATGTAATATAACTTCCCTTTGGGGAGTTAGGCGCCAGCCACGTTCATTAAGCTCTGCCTTAAGCGAAGCAGATGTGTAGACAGACATACTAATCTTTCTCAATAAAGGCTGTCAATTGAGAATATAACAAATATTCAGAGCAAGTTGCAACAATTAGAGGTTATTGAGAATTATTTTAAGTACTTAATTGAGGAATGGGGGGAAAGGGAAAAGGGGAAGAGAGAAGGGGAAAGCATAAAACAAACGACTTTCCCTGTTTACAAGTTATTGCAAACTGTTTTTATGAGAATTAGTATTGCATTAGTTGCAAATTTGTTGCTATAGATTGCCAAAATGTTACAAATAATATACAAATCATAGTGTTTGTTTATTGTAAACTATTGGCTATTAGTCGTGATTTTGAAGCATTTGCAGTTTCAATCGAGATAAAAAGCGATATTGTAACGAAAAATTAAATGTTGTGTAAATGTCTCAACAATAGATTCATATGTAAATTAGTTTAGCTTTATTACGCCCCTCCCTAAAGGGAGGGGTATTGTAATAAGTCATAAGGTCACACTAAAGTGTACAGAAAGAGTGAAAAACTAGCTTAAAGACTCTAAGTAATCGCGAATTAAGTTACGACGCTTAGGTTGGCGTAGTTTTTGCAATGCTTTGGATTCGATTTGACGTACTCGTTCGCGAGATAAATCTAGAGCGCGTCCAATTTCAGCTAACGAATAAGGATGACCATCAGCTAAACCAAAGCGCATGAGAATAACATCGCGTTCGCGACTGGTTAAATCAGCTAACAAGTGCTGTAAATCACGTTGAAGTGATTCGCGCATTAGCATTTCTTCTGGGGTAACACCATCAGTTTCAAGAAGTTCACCCAACTCAGTATCTTTGTCTTTACCAACTTTAGTTTCGAGAGAGACTGAACGAGGTACACGTAGTAATACTTCTCTAACTTGTGCTGGTGACATTTCGAGTTCAATAGCCAAATCTTCTAAAGTCGGTGTGCGACCTTTTTCTTGAGCAATTTTACGCTGTGCTTTTTTGATTTTGTTGAGTTTTTCTGTGATGTGGACAGGGAGTCGAATAGTACGACTGCTTGTAGCAATGGCACGAGTGATACCCTGACGAATCCACCAGTAAGCATAAGTACTAAATCGGTAGCCTTTGGTTGGGTCAAACTTTTCTACTGCACGCTCTAAACCTAAAGTACCTTCTTGAACCAAGTCCAATAACTCTAAACCGCGATTTTGATATTTTTTGGCAACGGACACAACAAGACGAAGATTCGCCTTAATCATGTGTTCTTTAGATTGAAGTCCTTGGCTTTGAATTTGCTCTAACTCTTCGACAGCTAACTTAGCAATTTCTGCCCAGCGACGTTTGCCTTTAGCAAGAAGTTGCTTGAGTTCAAAAACATCCATATCACCTGTTTTTGCCCAGCGTTCGAGCGAAGGACGATGACCCAATTCAGATGTTAGACGTTCTTGGATTTCAATAATCCGTTGGTAGGGGGTAATAATATCGTCGCCCTGCTTGGCAGAATTGGATAGCAATATCCGTAAGCGTAAATAGCGTTGAACTTTTTGAGCTTCTGAAACTTCTTCATCACGTCCTAACAAACGAACCCGCCCAATTTCTTGAAGATACAAGCGTACCAAATCGGTACTGCGGCGGTTAGGGGTTACAGCATAGCTGGCTGGGTCTTGCGATACCATCTCCAGCTCCTCCAAATCTTCTTGTGACAACTCATTCTCATCAACTACGAGGTCTGGGTCAAATGCTTGGTTAGGTTGTTGGGCTTCTTCTGCATCTGCGGCGTAAAAAGATGTTGCTGGCATAAGGCTCGTCTCAATGGCTCCAGGTAACAATAGATTGTGGTGGGCAGCACGCGCATGTTGGAGGTTGTCCGCGAAGCGCAACTGCGAACCCAAAGGGTCAACAAAGGGTCAGCATAATCAACTGTTGATATCATTCCCGCAATTTCACAGAAACTAACATCCAGCTGAAAAGATTTTTGCGGTAAATTTCCTAGTTCAGAGCCTTTTTAGTATTATTTAATACGTGTTATTGGCGAGTACAGACCGCTATGACAGCTCAATCATTCGATTTGTCTTAGGTAAAAAATGACTCAGGCTCTGGGTTACAGTGTTAAATTTGATTTTTATAAGCGTAGATGTTGACGGTAGCTTTTTTGACGGAATATAATCATAAATTAAGTAGAAGTAAGTGGAAATATTTTTTTAATCTGTTTCATGGTTATATATACAGGAACCGAGTTGTAGTTTCCTGAAGGTTTCAGTGTGCGAAGAGACTGATTTTGCGTTAAGTATTGTTCGTGTTTTCTAAGGATTGCTCTTAAACCCCGATATGTTGAGGCGCCTTGTAGAAATATAGTAGAAATATATATATTATTTATTCGTGGTACTCAGGCTTGATGTTACGAAGCATCAGTTCTTCTAAAGCTTGACGGGGTGTGGATTCTGATTGCAGGACACGATAAACTTGTTCGGTAATGGGCATTGAGATATTTTGCCCTAAGCTGTGCGTAATTAATACTGAGCAAGTGTTTACCCCCTCCGCAGTTCCTTGTAAGTGGGTAAGAATTTCAGGAAGAGTTTTGCCACAAGCTAGCTGATAACCGACTTGGTAATTGCGACTAAGAGAACTGTTACAAGTTGCGAGTAAGTCACCTAATCCTGACAAACCATAGAATGTTTCAGCTTTGGCGCCTAAACTTACACCGATACGAACCATTTCGGTAAGTCCGCGAGTGACTAAAGCAGCTTTAGCGTTAGTTCCTAATTGCAAACCATCACAGGCGCCTGCTGCAATAGCGATAACATTCTTTAAAGTGCCACCTAGCTCAACGCCCAAAGGGTCAAGATTTGTGTAAACTCGAAACCGTGGTGAGGAGAAAACGAGTTGTACAAATTCTGCCGCAGTTCCCGAATGGCTTGCTACTACCGTTGCAGAAGGTAAACCAAGTTCTATTTCTTTAGATAAATTTGGACCCGATAACACTACAACGGGATGCGAAGGAAAGGCTGTTTGGAGAATTTGTGAGGGTGTGCAGGTAGTTTGAGTGTCTAAACCTTTTGTAGCAGTTACAAAAATTGCTTTATCTGGAAGCTTTAGAAGCTGAAGTTGGGCAATGACATCAGGCACCCCTTTCATAGATATAGCGCTAACAATAATATCGGCATCGCTAACTGTAGACGCGAGTTGTAAGTCACTGCGACGCGACCAGATATTTACTTGATGACCGTTTGCTGATACTAAGGAGGCTAGGCTGCTTCCCCAAGCGCCGGCGCCGAGGATAACTACTGATTTTGGATTTGGGATTTTTAATTGTTGTGGGTTGGGGTGGTTCAAAATAGGGGCGGGTTTAGTTAGATTTTTATTTTTATTTTAGGATATGGGTTAACCCGCCCCTACGTTATTTGCGTGGGTGGCGCTGCATTAATTCTCGAACTTGTTCGGCATGGTAGGAACTGCGTGTCAATGGTGATGAAACAACTTGTAAAAAACCGATTTCTTCACCGAATGCTTGCCATGCATCAAATTGTTCGGGACGAACGAAGTCATTAACTTGTAGATGTTTTTGACTAGGCTGTAGATATTGCCCGATGGTTAAAATATCGCAATCAACTGCGCGTAAATCTTGCATAACTTGACGAATTTCTTCATCGGTTTCACCGAGTCCGACCATAATGCCAGATTTTGTATAAACCCAAGGTGCAATTTCACGACTGCGCTTGAGTAATTCTAGGGTGCGCTCGTAATTTGCTTGGGGACGCACACGACGATACAAGCGTGGAATGGTTTCTGTATTATGGTTGAGAACTTCGGGTTGTGAAGAGAGAATTATTTCTAGCGCTTCCCAGTTTCCACACAAGTCGGGAATTAATAATTCGATAGTAGTGTGAGGTGATAATGCGCGGATATTTTCGATACATTTTACAAACTGAGAGGCGCCTCCATCAGGTAAATCATCGCGGTTTACCGAAGTAATTACCACATGGTTAAGCTTCATGCGACGCACTGCTTCTGCCAAGCGTTCGGGTTCAGTAGGGTCGAGAGGTTTGGGTTTTTTCTCAAAATCGATATCGCAATAAGGACAAGCGCGTGTGCAAGCGGGTCCCATAATTAGAAACGTCGCGGTTCCTGCATTAAAGCACTCACCAATATTCGGACACGACGCTTCCTCACAAACTGTATTTAAAGCTAAATCCCGCAATATTTCTTTAACACTACCGACACGCTCCCATTGAGGCGCCTTTACCCGCAACCAATCTGGTTTTACAGCCACAATCAACTTCTACCCATTTATATAGATATACAAAGTTAATGGTAGCAAGTTGTGATTAAGTTGTAGAGACGTGATTAATCCCTCCGGGAAAACCTCTGGTTTACACGTCTCTACGAGTTAGAAGTTATGAGTTATCACTAAGCACTCAGCACTTTACACTCTCATTTCCCTTTCTTTGTGGTACACTGCAATATAGGCTAGTAAAACTATGCCGGGATGTAGCGCAGCTTGGTAGCGCACTTCGTTCGGGACGAAGGGGTCGCTGGTTCGAATCCAGTCATCCCGATAATTATTTAGTTACTCGTATAATACATTACACGTAACAAAACCTATGTTGTGCATGGCTAGCTATTAGTATTGTGATTATTGTTAATGTGTTAGTTTAGAAAAATGGCGCCGAACATCTCGTAAACACGCTAAATATATTCGTTTTTGGGCATAATTTTCTTATGTGAACGTTATGTGACTGGAAGAGAAGGTGTAATTAATTAAATCCTTACACCGCAAGCTTTGTAGCTATTTTTTTAGAGTTATTATATAACTGTTATATTTACTGTCTGTTTTCATAAAGTCGTGCAACTCCGTTTTGCATAAGTCTAAATGGCTTAAATACCAATATTTATAAATAGTTATTGCTAAATGTTCTTTGATTAAAGCATTATTTTTGTTGTCAACAAGTTTTGTTCATTAACTAATTAGTTATCACTATAATTGTTAAAATTTATACGGTGGGTTTATAATCAAATTTATTAGCATGACTATTGAAAGCAGTCAAAACAATCAAAGATTTACAAGAATTGACAAAATTTTTAACACGTCACTGTTAAATTAATTAACAGACTTTCTCGAAAGTGGTGTGATTATATTTTGGCTGTTTGAGGATTTACGATGGCAAGCCTATCGATACTGGATATTGAAGAACTAGCAGAAGGTTGTGATATTGAAGCCAAACAAGCATCCGGCAGAGACGGGCAAGGTGAACTGCCTAAAAGCTTCTTTGAGTCTTATTCTGCAATGGCTAACACCTACGGTGGTGTAATTTTTTTAGGCATTGAGGAGAAACCTAAAGGAAAATTTAGCACCACAGGTATCGCAGTTCCAGATCGCGTTCTCAAAACCCTTTGGGATGGACTTAATAATCACCAACGGATAAGTATTAATTTGCTTACCGACAAAATGGTTGAAGTTATTGAAGTACAGAGTAAACAAATTATTCGTGTTGAAGTTCCACGAGCGCGACGGTCGCAACGACCTGTTTATGTAGGACAAAATCCTCTAACAGGCACTTATCGTAGAAACTACGAGGGTGATTACTTATGCGATGAAGAAACTGTTAAACGTATGCTCGCAGAACAGGTAGAGGAAGTACGGGATGCCCGGTTACTCGAAAACTACGGTTTTGATGATGTTGATCCAAACACCCTTAAGGCATATCGAAATCAATTTAAGGCTACCAAACCCGATCATCCTTGGCTCGACCAAGATGATAAGGAATTTTTACAATCTATTGGTGGTTGGCTACGCGATCGCCAAACAGGCAAAGAAGGATTGACTATAGCTGGTTTGTTAATGTTTGGTAAACTTCCATCGATCCTTGAGGCAGTACCTCACTATATAGTAGATTATCAAGAACGTCCGAAGCCACGAATGGAGGCTAGATGGGTAGATCGTGTTACCACAGATGGCACGTGGTCAGGAAACCTTTATGATTTTTATCGTCGGGTTATTCAAAAACTTTTCTCTGACCTGAAAGTACCCTTTAAGCTGAAAGGCGCAAAACGTGTAGATGAAACGCCCGTACATGAAGCATTGCGGGAAGCATTAATTAACACAATAATTCACGCTGATTATACAGGGCGAGTACCAATACAGATTATTAAACGCCCCGATATGTTTGTGTTTCGCAACCCTGGCATAATGAGGCTGTCTCTAGAAGATGCTTTACGTGGTGGTACAAGTGATTGCCGTAATCGCAAGTTGCAGAAAATGTTTCAGCTTGTAGGTATTGGAGAACAGGCAGGTTCTGGTATTCCCAAAATTTACCGTAATTGGAGTCGGCAACATTGGCGACTGCCTGCTTTTTCAGAAGAATTAGAGCCAGATCAAACATTACTAGCAATGTTAATGATTAACCTACTGCCAGAAGAAACTCTTAGGGAACTTGACGAACGATTCGGTTTAAAATTCCGTGAGTTATCATACGATCAACGCCTTGCTTTAGTAACGGTAGCTCTCGAGGGAAAAGTTACTCACGCTCGACTCAAGTGTATGAGTGTTGCTCACCCACACGATTTAACCAAAGCTTTGTCTGCTCTTGTAAGGGATGGCTTCCTTGAATCTAGCGGCATGGCTCGTGGAACTTTCTATTTTTTTCCTGGCGAGCCACCTAATGTGGAAGCTGACCTAGTAGCTCAAAATTATAATTTTTTTGACAAAACTAGTCCCGAAGAATTATTGTTAGGCATTATACCAGAAGAAATTTTTGACGATTTGGCGCCTAGCTCTGATGATTTGGCGCCTAGCTCTGATGATTTAGTGCCCAGCTCTGATGATTTAGTGCCCAGCTCTGATGATTTAGTGCCCAGCTCTGATGATTTGGCGCCCAACTCTGATGATTTGGCGCCCAGCTCTGATGATTGGGAATTGCTTTTAGCAATTGCTGGTGCCGTCAGAAATAAAAGTAAGGTATCAACTCAAGTTATGGAGGCAACAATTCTCCAAGTTTGTGAAGGAAGATTTTTAAGCCATAAACAACTTCAAGAATTGTTAGGTCGCTCATATAATACGCTAAGGCTCGGATACCTTAGCAAAATGGTAAAGATGGGTCAATTAGAATTACGATACCCAGATAAACTAACCCACCCCGACCAGGCATATAGTACTAAAAAGTAAAAATTTACTATATCATTATATTTTTTAGTACGACTATGTTCTTGCACTATAGAAATCCGATTTGATTTTTGAAAATATAGGTAGGATGTTAAGGACAACGTAACGCACTATTTTTAAAAAGACACGTGCGTTACGAACTCCGCTAAAGACTTAATGGTAATATAATTTTATAAACATATTTCAATTAATTTGTTAATAAGAGGACGATAAGTAGTATTGTCTAAATGGCTTGAATACCAATCTTTATAAATACCTAGTGTTAAATGTTCTTCAATCAATCGAGCTTCTTCTATAAGTACCCATAAATTATGGGTAGCTCGATTCCAAAAGCCAATACTACCATTTTCTTGAAGACCTTTTGTCCCATACATTTTACATGCAGGGCATTGACATTCATCTAATTTTTTAAATTCTTTCTCACTTAGTTTGCGACCTCTCCATTTCCCTAACTCAGCAACTATTCGCTCCCCTGTCCCAGGTAACTGTATTATTCCACGAGCTGCTCGATTTCTCCATCCGCTTGAATCTACAGAGTTAATTCCTAATAATGCGGCTATGTGTAGTGTTGCAGTACCTCCAATCCCAAATACATGAAGTTTTTTATCTTTAAATTCTTCTCGGACATACTGAATATTATCCAAAATTTGTTGGTATGGTACGGCTTTTGGTGCGCGTAGTAAGTTGGGAACAATACCACCCAATGCAATACCTGTTTTTTGTCTCAGTGCCTTATTTTTCTTAATTTTTACAACATATTCTTCTAAAAAATTACTAACGTGAATAACAGGAATGAATTGATTATCTTTATAAGCAATATTCATTTTCATAGTCCGAGCGAAGCATTGTTTTTGCTCGGACTATGACATTTTTGGAGTGGGGATAAAATCTTGAGGAATTGGACACCAATCAGGTTTAGCACCTTGAACAAATTCTTCATAGTCGTTTGTTACTATTTCCCCACCACGACTAATAAAGTAGAAAGCTCCATTGTCAAGGTAAAGCTTTACTTCTTCTGGGATGCCAAGATATTCTCTAAGACCTTGCTCCATAACTTTACGTCGAAGCACGGGTCTTTGATGAAATTCGGCGTAGGAAACCATAACTGCTCGCAATTGTGGAAGATAATAAGCAGAGTTTTTATCCCACACGCGAGGTTTGATTCCCTTCAGACTGATACCAGCAACAATTTGCATTAACAGGCAACCTAAGCAACTTCATTTAGCTTTGCACAGAAGCTCTATTTCATGACTAACAATATAGTATTTATATACTAAATATGTTCCAAAGGTCTGACTTTTGAGGCTTGATTGACTAATTCAATGGAATAACCATTGGAAAACGCACATGAAAAATCTTCTAGGTGGGAAACTAAAATAATACGTGCTAGTCGATGTTGTAATTCGTTAAGTTCTTGAATCATATCATCGCGCCCGTTTTTGTCCAAACTACCAAAGCCTTCATCGATGATCACTGATTCAATGTGACGTGCGCCTTGTCCTGCATATTGACCAATAGCGAGGGCTAGGTAATCCGGTTATCTGATTTACTAACCACTTAGGCGCCACACGCCTATTACCTACAACAACATACCAAGATTGGAAGTTAGCGAATTCTTGATTATTTTTCTCTAGTGACTGGTAAGCAATATCAAGTACTTGCTGTGTAGTCAGTACTACTTCTATGCCTTTAATTGTTAGGTTTTTGCCTAAATCTATCTTTTTTTGAGAGCTTTGGGGTAGCTGTGGTGGTTTCCCATACAACCATTCATGCAATTCCCCTAACTTTCTACCCAAACTACCAGAGGCTACTTGTACATTTAAATTTGCAGGCAGTATTTTCTCATATCCTTGTATCGCTCGATAGTAACTTTGACCTATGCAAATAAAAACCCCTTTGTAGGGTCTAGAATTGGCGATCTCACCTAATTTTTCTATCGTATTTGATTGCAACTCCATAGCTCTACTTGGTGTCATTCGTCGGTCATAATACGGGATGAGGAAATCTTGAGGAATCAAACCAAACTCTGCTGATAATATATAAATACTAAAAAAATTCAAATTTTGGGGCTGCTGCTTCAGAAATTTACGCAGACTTGAAAGGTTGGACCATTGTATCTAGAGATAGCTGCTAACAATCCTGAGTCTAAACTCTTGCGTTGGCAGCAGCCAAGAATCAGTAGATTTTGGTTATGTGTGGGAGTTGAAGGAGTGGGGTTATCAAATTTATCTTCGAGGTAAATATGATCAAAACGCATGAAAATAGATTATATTACACTGGTTCGGTGTCACTAGCATATTTATAGTGACTACTTGTCCTGTATCTCTAACTTTACTTGCTGATATGGAACGGGCAAGGATGCCCATTCCACAAGATGAATGTTATTTTGTAAGTGCCGATAATTTAATTTTTGGAAATTTTTTACTTGGTTTCCATCCAGTTTTCTCCGGCGCGTGCTTCTACTAGTAGGGGTACAGTTAGTTTTACGGCGTTTTCCATGACTGATTGAATTTTGGGTTGTAGTTCTTCCCATTCGCTGGTGGGGACTTCAAATATTAGTTCGTCGTGAACTTGGAGGAGTACGCGCGCTTGGTAGTTTTGCAGGAGTTGGTGCATTTTTACCATTGCGATTTTGATGATGTCGGCGCTTGAGCCTTGAATTGGGGCGTTTGCGGCTGAACGTAGTAGTCCTGCGTCGAAGTTTCCGAGGTTTTTGAGCTTGCTGAGGTCGATGTCTTCGGGTTTGGTGTTTTTTAGTTTACGTAAGCTGTCTGTTGTGAAGTCAAAGTAACGGCGCCTACCAATGATTGTTTCGACGTAACCTTGGCTAATTGCTTGCTTTTTCACTCCTTCTAAGTATTCAAATATTTTGGGGTAACGAGTATAAAAGCGTTTGATGAATTCGTTTGCTAAGTTTTTGTCTACACCTGTGGAACGGGAAAACCTTAATGAACCCATTCCGTAGATAACGCCGAAGTTGATTGTTTTTGCTACGCGACGTTCGTCTGAGGTGATGTCGTCTTTTTCAAACATTAAGCGCGCGGTAACGCTGTGAATATCCTCGTTGTTTTTGTATGCTTCTACTAGTATGGGTTCTTGGCACAAGTGCGCTAAAATTCGCAATTCGATTTGCGAATAATCTGCTGCTACTAGTAACCACCCAGATTCGGGAATGAAGGCTTTACGAATTTGACGACTGAAGGCTGTACGTATGGGAATATTTTGTAAGTTGGGATTTGATGATGATAGGCGCCCGGTTGATGTTGCCGTTTGGTTAAAGTTGGTATGGACGCGATGAGTATCGGAACGCACTAGTAATGGCAGTGCATCTACATAAGTTGACTTTAATTTGGAAAGTGTTCTAAATTCGCTAATGGCTTCAATAATACCTGTATCATCGACTTCGCGCAGCTTTTCTAATGTTGCAGCATCAGTTGAGTAGCCTGTTTGAATTTTACGCGAGTGTTTGGTGCTTAATCCTAATTTGGTGAATAAAATTTCACTGAGCTTTTTGGGTGAACCTAAGTTAAATTTTTCACCTGCAAGGTCATAGACTTGTTGTTCGTACTTAGCTAAATCAGTTTCTAACTGGTTGGAAAGTTCTTTTAAATAATCACTATCAATACGGATACCTTGATATTCCATCTCAGCTAAAACTGGTTCGAGTGGTTGCTCGACTTCTAATAATAGCTTTGATAAATCTGGTATTTTATTGAGTTCTTCACGTAGTTTAGGAACGAGTTGGTAGGTAGCGTGTACTTGTGAGCAGCAGTAATCAGCTACACTCTTTATATCTATGTCACCAATAGTTTTGGTTTTGGACACCAAGTCTTGGTAGTTTGTGAGTGTTAACTTTAAGTAACGCTCGGTGATTCCGTTTAAACTGTGAGATGCATCAGGATTAATAATGTAACTTGCTAGCATTGGGTCGAATACAACCCCAGTTAAATTTATTCCCTGACAACGAAAAACTAAGCGGTCGAATTTAGCGTTTTGGAAAGTTTTGGGATATTTATCGCTTTCTAAAATTGATTTCAGCGCATCTAGTGCTGTTTCTAAATCTAAATTTTCGCCTTTGCTATGGTTGAGGGGAATGTAGGCAACTTGATCTGGCTTAGTTCCCCAACAACAACCAATACCAACTAGTTTTGCATCGCGCGGTTCTAAGTCGCTTGTTTCCGTATCCCAAGCTACAGGAGTTTCGGCACTAGTATGTTTTTTAAGTATATTAATTAGTTCTTCTAGCTGAGACTGAGAAGTAATAATGCGCGGTTGAATTTCTGATTTTTCTTGCTGTTGAAATGCGTCGGTATCTTCTGCGCTCCAAAACCATAAGTCATAATCGCTACTAGATGAAGAAACACGCGAAGTGGAGGTGTCCGAAGTAGAGACGTCCGAAGTAGAGACGTGTAAACCGGAGGTTTTCCCGGAGGGATTAATCACGTCTCTACCAGAGGATTGGTTTTCTTGCTGAGATTGTTGTGTGGCGCCACCGAGACGTTCTTGAATTTGGTTGATTTTGCCTAAGAAGGATTTAAATTCGAGTTTTTCGAGGAGTGGTGTAAGGTTGTTTGTGTCGAAACCTTGGAGTTTACACTCTTCGAGATTTACCGATAATGGAACGTCTTGGACTATTGTGGCTAAATAGCGGGATTTTTCTGCGTCTTCTTTACCTGCTTCGAGCTTTTTTTGAGCGGCGCCTTTGATTTGATCTAGGGAATTATAAATATTATCAAGGGAACCGTATTTAGATAGCAGATCAACTGCTGTCTTGTCACCGATTCCCTTTACTCCAGGAATATTATCTGATGTATCGCCGCAAAGGGCTTTATAGTCAATAACTTGTGATGGCAGTACACCGAGTTTCTTTTTAACTTCTTCTAATCCAAACTCGGTAGGGCCTGATGTTGAGGAACGTTGAAGCGCTTCTTTATTTAAATACAATACTTTAATTTCTTTTTCAGGGTCAACGAGTTGAAATAAATCTCTGTCCCCTGTGAGAATTTTGACGCGATAACCAGCATCAGAAGCTTTTTTAGCAAGAGTGCCAAGTACGTCATCTGCCTCATAACCGGATGCAGTCAATATTTTTAAATTGAGCGCATCCAGTAACTCATGCAGATTCTTAAGGTCGGGTATAAAATCTTCGGGAGTACCTGGACGGTCAGCTTTGTAGGTATCATCCGCTTCGTGACGGAAAGTCGGTAAACCTAAATCAAATGCGACAGCTATGTGCGAGGGTTGCTCCTTAGCAATTACCTCTAACAGGGACTTAAGAAAACCGAAGCATACGCTAGTGGGAATCCCCGACTTGGTTCGCAAACCGCCATCGCGTCCTTTAGCGAAGGCAAAGTAGGAACGAAATGCTAGTGAGTGTCCATCGACGAGGATGAACGTGGGTTGGTCTGCGATAGATTGGGAAGTCAACTGGTTTGATGTATTAGTATCTGACATAATACTTCAATTGTAACCAGTTGCTTCCGCCACAGAACATCTTTCTTGGGAGTTAAGCTGAAGCTTGCTTTTTACGACGACGCATCCACATACTCGCGCCCGTTACACCCAAGAGTGCAGCCATTGTTCCTGGTTCTGGTACTGCTTGATTAGTCAAGTTACCTTTACCGAAGTCAACCACAAATACTACATCATTAAAGTCTAAGTCACCACCGCCAATGATGTCTTCAAACCCCATTAACAAGTAGTCGCCAACTTGATATGCCATCATATGTTGTAACTTATCAATATTTTGGCTTGGATCGGCGCCACCGAGTACCGTTTGTCCCCCGTTAAATCCATCCGACCTCAATAAGAAGTTCAGTTGTGTACCAGCCTTAACCTTACCGATATCAACATAATCACCAATATCTAAAACGCCATCACCATTGTTACCTAGTTGGCAAGCACTGTTTTTACCACCAGAGATATCGCAAGAAATGTTATTGAAAATCTGACCTTTACTAGTCTCTTGACCATCTTTGACGGTTTGATAACCTAATTGGTTTTTGTAACCGGCACCTTCATTTAAGAACCAAACGCGGACGTTGTGGTCAAATTTCATAAATAACTTAGTTGGGTCTAATGCTTGAGCTTTTTGTTTTTCTGCGCTGATAGCTAATCTTTCTTTTTGTACATATGTTTGAAACTGAGGAATTAAGGCTTGGAAACCGGAGGTATCAGTTGAACGGTCTTTAACTTCGTGATTTTTAAGGTCTTTCCACTCAAATTTGGGCATTGGGGTAGTCAACCCAGCAGCTTGTGCAGGCGCCATTGCAACCAAAGAACCAGCAACAGTTGCAGCAGCAGCAATTCCGGTTAAAGCTTTCTTAAACATGATTTAAAATCCTTCTCGTTTTACTGAATTTCTTTGTTTTGAGTTTATTGAAACAATTAACTTTTATTTTTCTCTTTGAAAATAATTTTTGTTTCAATACATACTTGATAACTCACCGTAAAAATGAATGTCGATACCTAAATCCCTTTTTTGCAGAGTCTTTATATTCACTAGGACTTACTGATTCATTTTTATCTATTTATCTGCACAAAATTGCAAAATATCTGTTGAATTACTTAGAAGCTTTCGTACAATTGCTGAGTTAATAAATGAAAACGCCAAAAGTCTCTGTAAAATTTTCAGTATCACTGACTTATTCTAAAAAATCAACTTATTATTTATATAATTTACCCTAAAAAACCGGGTTTATACGGTTTATAGCATTTTCTGCGTAAGTCCTGATTTAATACTTTTCATTACAGTTATTTGTAATTATCAAGCTAACATTGCCCAGCATGATAAAAAGCCTGTTTCAAGAAACTAGGCTTGTTTTACAGCTTTACAGCAAATCTTATGTAGATATGTTAGAGCGCTCCGGGACAGGCTTTCCGTTCTATCCTACTTGTTTTTTGCGACGACGTGACCATAGAGAGGCGCCTGTTACTCCTAGAAGTGCAGCCATAGCTCCTGGTTCGGGTACGGCTGTTGTTTTAAAGTTTCCTTTACCAAAATCTACAACAAAACCGTAATTTTTTTGTATTAATATATACTTTATAGCTCAGTATTAAATTAAATGTCGATATCTAAAAACCTTTTTTGCTGAGTCTTTATAAAAGTTGGCTTTTACAGTTCTAATTAAGCTATTTGTGGGGAAATTTTCAGCAAATATCTGTCAAATTACTGAGTAATTTTCGTATTATTACTGACCTGATTAACGAAAAGAAAAAAGTCTGTATCAAATTTTAAGTATTACGCGCGCAAACTGGGTTAAGAGGGCGTATTATTGGAGACTACACAGCTTATAATTTTAGGCTTACGCTTTTAATTGCGTAGCTTCAACCATTTTAATTGACCAAGTTTATACGTACCTTTACCTGATAGTCTTGTACTTGCTCACTTAAATCAACCGAGATATGCACTCAAAAACAGATATCAAGCTACTAGTAGTAGATATTGACGGTACTATCGCCGGACACTCGAACAAAATCAGTCAAGCAGTGAAAAATGCTATCCAGCAAGTTAAGCAAAGTGGAGTTCAAGTTGCTGTCGCGACGGGTAGAATGTATCGTTCCGCGTTACGGTTCCATCTCGAAATTGGTTCGACGCTACCACTCATAGCTTATCAAGGCGCCTGGATACAAGACCCAGCCTCGAATAAAATCCATCGACATTACCCAGTTAACCGCGCAACTGCAATACAACTACTTGATTATTTCGAGCAACCAGAACTGCGTGAGTTGCTTTCTGTACACTTCTATATAAATGATGAACTTTACGTGCGCTCGATAACACGCGAAACAAAGATTTACGCGAAACGTTCTAATATCACTCCTATCGCAGTTGGTGACTTGCGCTTGTGCCTTGATAACGAACCAACTAAAATTCTGGCTTTGTGTGACGACACTGATGTCATAAACAACCTGCTGGGTAATTTACGTCGTCAATATACTCCCGCTGAACTTTACCTAACTACATCTGTTGCAACTTTTTTTGAAGCTACTAACCCGTTAGTAAATAAAGGAGTAGCCGTTAAATATCTAGCTGAAGAACTCCTAGGTATTGAAAGTAAAAATGTTATGACGATTGGTGATAATTTTAATGATGTCGAAATGCTGCAATACGCTGGTACTGGTGTTGCGATGGGTGGGGCGCCATCCCAAGTCAAAGAACAAGCTAATTGGGTTGCTCCAACTGTTGAAAATGATGGAGTTGCTGCCGCTATTAACAAGTTTATTCTTGCTTAACATCTAAATGGTTAATCATTAATGCTTAGTCATCACGATTGATTAATCATTACCATTTAGATTTATCTATAGTTGAAAATAATTAATGTAAGGAGATACGTTTCATAAAAAATCAGAAAGGGCACCGACGACTGGCCGTGTTTCGTCTCGGTGCCCTTACTGGTTCGCTCCTCACACACTTGATACTATATCTCGACCTTTTTAATGAGTCAATAGATTTTACAAAACTTTTTATATTTTTAATAATTTGGCTAGTTATTTAATTTAGTTGATTAAGTCCTGTTCGCCTAATTTATAAAAATATTCACAATTAGTAATTTATATTTCAAAGCAAGCGACGGAATTTAATTTCTCTTCTAATAACAATCTTAATATCTGTTGAGTAACTACTATCAGCCCTATATACGCGCGAACTAGTTCAGGTTGGTTTTTTACTTCGCCCCAAATACGAGTATGGCGCCAAAAACAAATAAAAGCTTGGCTTAAATTTAACGCTTTGGAATGCCAATAGATTGGTGAACGTACATCAACACATACCAAATCATCTACTATTTCCACGCTTGTCGCGATTAAACGTTGCGACTCGTGTGAGTTGAAGCGAAGTTTACTTTGACTGTCTAACCAAGAAACTTGTAATGGCTGGTCAAATGATATTAACCCCTCATGCCCAGCTAGTCTTAACAAAGAACAACAACGCGCATGGGTATATTGGATTAAAAATGGAGGAGTGCCCGAGTGTGTCCGTGTGTCCGTGTGTCCGTGTGTGCCCGTATGTTGTTCTACCACACTTTGTAGACAGGTTGCTATGACACTTGGAGCGACTTCGATATAAATCAAACCTGCCGCTGCCTTCAACATAAAATTCTCGTTACAATCACAAAAATGAGAGACAAGTTGAGACGCAATGACTGAAGCGCTTATCCCATATACTTTTGCTGCTTTAAAAGCTACTTCTGAAATATACAAAACTTTACATGTTTCTTTACTTTTGCGTACCCAAACTTCCGCAAGCGCAAACGGTAATAGTTTATTTTCGTTGATATAAATACTTAAGACTTCTAATAAATAACTGTTTACTTGCTGTCTAATTGCTGTGTATTTGCTAACTAGTATCATAATATACACATAGTAAGCTTGTAAGAACCCCTCTACATACCAAACAACGTATTTTTATGCTATCTGCCTTTTGGCATAACTTTAATTTAGAGAGAGAAAAATAAGAATTCCATGAAATTTGATGAAAGATGGGTAAATTTTACTACCATCATTGTACAGTAAGAAGTATAACAATCATAGTAGAATTTAATTTCTACTCTGTTATGGCTGGCACGTTAGGTGTTTAGCCTGACATGCCAACGCAAAGACACTCCTTGCACCTTTTTGACGACGCCTGTCTTTGTCTTCAGCCGAACGCTCTTTGTTACCTATGCAATCTCCATCCTCCTTTTCAGAAGCATCACGTCCTTTCTTGACCTGGCAACGTATTCTTGACTGGGCCCAAGAACACTATCGCTGTCGTACCTTTAGCAAAGATGAACGCATTCCAGCTAGACCTGGTTTGTTGTACTTGGTGCAAAGAGGTGCTATCCGCATGGTAGGGACTGCACAAGTTAGTGCAACTGCTAGTCAGTTAACGTCTCGTCGTATTAATCGAACCCCTGAAGAAGCTTTCTTAGGGTTTGTTGGCGCCGGACAGCCGTTTGAAATAGTTGCTCAGTCACCATTTACACTCCAAGCTTACGCTCACGTTGACCAAACAGCAGTGTTGTGGATGTATTGGCACGACTTGGACAACTGGCCACACTTCCGTCGCGAAGTAATGGACGCCTTTAGATACCAGCACCAACGCAAGCTATTGTGGCTGAGTGCCTTGGGACAACGACGCACTATCGACCGACTCCTCGGTTTCCTGACCTTGTTAATTGAGGAATACGGTGAGCCGGCGATGAGCGAAACCGACCCAGATGTAATTCGTGGTTACTGTTTGCCATTCCCTTTAACTCATGCTCAAATTGGTAGCGCGATTGGTTCAACCCGTGTTACCGTAACTCGTTTGATGGGTAAACTGCGTCAACGCGGTTTGATATTAACTCAAGGGGATAATTTAATCTGCTTGCCTGCTGAGTCGATTAACCGAGCGAGCTAACATTCTAGTTTTAAAGCAGCAGGAGGAGAGCGAATTTTGACTTTCCCCAGCTTGGGATATCAATTCCTGCCCCTGCTCGCAAAGAAGTAAGTTAGCGTAAGCATCACCTAAAAGTTGCTCAATTTGCCCGTTTTGTTTGACGACTACGAACAAATTGGGCGCTATGAGGGTACTTACCAGATTGAAATGCCTCAATGTTCAATTTGTTGCGCTTACCTGGACATTCTGCTGGGAGGATGAATGGTTCAATGTATTGAGCAACTTTTGACCTTTGCTTCCGCCCCAACGGCACTGGTTTGATTGAACATTGAGGAACGACTTCTGGGGCAGAAGCGAAGTAAATGCCACCTGGACTAGCAGAAGGGTTGTTGTGGAAACAAATTCCACATTAGAACCAAATGCTTGTCCACCCAAAATATCTTGGACAAATAGTTCAAAAGTTCCACCGTCTTCAACACGGCGTGAGTAGGCTTTTATTGCAATTGAAGCGCCACTCAATTCTTTCCAATTAGTAACTTTCCCTGTGTAGATAGATTTTAGTTGGTCAATTGTTAGTGTTATTAAAAGCGATAATACTAAAATAGATGTTTCGTTTTTTTTGCGACATATTAACTTTTGACTACTTAATTCTTATAAATCCTGTTTTAGATATTAATTCTTGTCCTTGTTCGGTAAGAAGTAAATTAGCATATGCTATTCCTGCTTCTTGGTCGCTTTGTTTGTTCTGCTTCACAATTACAAACAGGCGCCTAGTTATTGGGTATTTATGTGTTTTAAAAGCATCAATATTAATTTGATTGCGCTCCGAAGGACATTTAGAGCTTTTTTTATTTAAGATATATAATATTTTGTAACGTATAGTCGTCTGCCCTTCATTATTCTATTTCTAAAGGAGCAGCAGTTTTTTATGCATTTTTTATAAAATTACAGAATTTTTGATAAAAGTTTATATATCAGTCGAAATAGTGAAGTAACGGCAATAGATATTAAGCCAGCAATAACCGCGTAAAATAAAACTTCAGGTATGGTTAGCGAACCTCGTAGAAAAATTAGGACTATTGGTAAAGTTATTACTGGAAAAATAATTAAATCTGAGCCACCTACCCAACGTCGGAATTGAGCAAATATCATAGCACTAATTACGACTAGTGATATAACTAAACTAATTGGTGTAGATTTAATCAAACTAAAAACCGCTATTGCAATTAAGCCACCTTCAAACCCACTAAATCCTGCTCCTGTTAATACTTCTATTAGAGAAAAGTTTCGTTTTGATGTCGTAAGTGTCCCTGTCTGTGATGACTGAAGTTGTGTTGGATGTTGTTGTGGTTGTGGTTGTGGTGTACCTAAAGCTTCAAGTACATCAGTGGCGCTTTGAAACCTCTGGTTTGCAGCAGGAAGTAACATGCGATTTAACACGGATGTTAACGTCGGACTGATAGTAACAAAATTTTGCCATTTCCACTGATTGGTGTAGGAATCAAATAGTTCTATAACATCTTTAGCAGTAAGGAGAATGATTATAGTTACTGCTAAAGCGTATAAATCTGTAGATGGAAATACTTGGCCACCTGACATTTGTTCGGGTGGTGCAAATCCAATTGAATAAATCCCCGTTGAGGCGCCTGTAGTCCCCGCTGGAGAATTTGTCACTAATTTAACGGCGCCAAAGTCAAGTAAAAAGAGTTTGCCGCTTTTATCACGCATGATATTCGAGGGTTTAATATCACGGTGAATGATGCCTTGGTTATGAACAAAATCAAGTACTTTTAAAATTGAACTTAACACTTCGACGGCATCAGACTCGGAAAAATGACCTTTTTGTACTAGTTCTTGTTCTAGATTTTCTCCGTTAATGTACTCTTGGACTAAATAGAAATACTGCTCTTGCCGTCCAGGTGGTGAACTTTCGACAATAACCGGAAAGTAAGCATACAAATTGGGTATTTGGTCGTGCTGGTAGCCAACTTCTTCTAAAACCACTGCCTCGCGTTCAAATAAGTCTTGCGCGAGTTTTAGTTGTGTGGGACTCAAAGAAGTTGATGGCAAAAATTGCTTGGCTACACAAGAACGCATCGTTGGAGTATAACGGTCACGCGCGAAAAATGCTGCGCCAAATCCACCTCTACCAAGTACTTTAGTTGGAATATACCGTCCAGCTAAAATCAATGGCATTCCGCAACTAGTACAGTATTTCTGCTGCACGGTTCTAATTACAGTTGTTTCGTCAAGGTCGGCAAAATAATTTAGCGGACGCGGACAATGCGGACGAGTGCAGTAAACTTCCATATTTAGCAATTGCCATTATCTTTGAAGGTGAGATAACCCACTTGCAGTCGTGGGCATCCCGTATTACAGTGCCAGACTGCGTGATAAAACGAACTTAATCATCGTCCAAAACTGCCTCCTCACCATTTAAAGCAGCAACCACTATTTCTCTGTGTGTTGATTTTAACACTTCCATATTCCAGCCCGGTGCCGCAAATTGAGGTAAAATTTCTTGGCTGAAGGCTTCTGCTGCTTTGGAACGATAACGGTTGGGATTAAAAATTAGCCATAGCGTTCGCTTGACTACTACACCTTCTATTGGTGAGCGGTGCAGTACTCCCATTTGCAATTCCTTAGAAATTGCCGAGGTGGAAACAAACGCTGCTCCCAAACCTGATTGCACAGCTGTTTTGATCGCTTCGATGGAATTCAACTCCATCTCAATTTTAAAACGTCGCGTATCGATATCACAGCGCGATAGCACTTGTTCGATAACCTTGCGTATAGTGGATTGCGAATCGAGGGTAATGAATTGTAATTTATATAAGTCTTCTTTTTGAATTTTTTCCAGTTTTGCGAAAGGATGAGATACGGGTAAAATCAATGCCAATTCGTCTTCTGCGTAGGAAATCGTTTCGAGTGACTCGGCAAGTTCACCAGGAACTTCACCACCAATAATAGCTAAATCGACTTGTCCGTTGGCGACACCCCAAGCTGTGCGTCGCGTTGAGTGGACGTGTAATTGTACGGCTACATCGGGGTATTTTTGTCGAAACATGCCTATCATTCGTGGCAGCAAATAAGTGCCTGTTGTTTGAGAGGCGCCGACAATTAGGGTACCACCTTGGAGATTTTGCAGGTCATCGATAGCGCGACAGGTTTCTTGACATAAGCTAAGGATTTTTTCACCGTAGCTAAGTAATAAATGTCCCGCTTCGGTTAATTGCGCGCGTCTACCTCCACGGTCAAATAAGGGAACATCAAGTTGACGCTCTAAGTTCTGCACCTGCAAACTAACAGCAGGTTGAGAAACATAAAGGCTGTCAGCGGCACGCTTGAAGCTCCCTTCTGCGGCAATCGCTTTGAGAATACGTAACTGATCTAGAGTAAAAGGAAGGTCAGACATAAGGCTCAACACACAAACGTTGAAAGGAGCAACGAAAATTGATAATTCAGTTTGGAAAAGGCGCCCGTTATAAAACGAGTGCGGTTGAAATAATTCTCCACTTTACTGGACTTGTTTGAAAGCATCTTAAGCTTGGAGGCTTTGGTCGAAAAAGGCAACATAAGCAACATCTTGACTATTGTCCCCCTTTAAACACTTTGTGAAATTGATTGTACTGAAATAAGCGTTGATTTAAATTACCGGAGCGTATGTCGCGTGATGATGCCAGATTGGTTAACCCCTAGTCATTTTATGATGCTTGGATTACAAATAGTATTTGCAATCGCGCACAGCGGAGGCGCTGCACTGCGTCCGTGGGCAGAAAAGTATACAGGTGCAAGGTTATATCGCGTTATTTTTGCTTTAATCAGCCTACCTTTGGCTGTTATTTTAGTTGTTTACTTTTTTAATCACCGTTATGATGGGTTGCAACTTTGGCAAGTCCAAGGACTACCAGGGGTACAAACATTCGTTTGGGTGCTATCAGCGATATCGTTTTTATTCTTGTATCCTGCCACATTCAATCTACTAGAAATTGCTGCCATTCAAAAGCCCCAAGTTCTTTTGTACGAGACAGGTATTATTCGTATTACCCGCCACCCGCAAATGGTTGGACAGGTAATTTGGTGCATTGCCCATACTCTATGGATAGGCACAACTTTTACACTCGTTACTTCGATTGGTCTAATATTGCACCATTTATTTGCAGTTTGGCACGGTGATCGGCGCCTACTCGCTCGCTACGGCGAAGCTTTTGAATTGGTAAGACAACGCACTAGTATTATTCCATTGTTAGCAATTCTTGACGGGCGCCAGTCACTAAAGTGGCAAGAATTCGTCCGTCCTGCCTATTTAGGCGTTACACTTTTTGTACTGCTATTTTGGTGGTTACACCCTTTGCTCTTAGTGTCAACAAGTAGGATACAGTTTTGAATACTAGCACATGGTCTATTGACAGACTGACCCAAAAGTAATTATAAAAGAGAGTTTGCTGTTATCTAATACAGCGAAATCAATGTACGATGAAGTCAACTGCCTACACTGCCCTGCGGGTCAGTGTGGGATTGTGAGATACCTTTAATATAAAAACCCTATAAATCATAGAGGCGTCATGGTGTTGTCGGTTAGTGAGCGGACATTTACTCAAGAAGTTTTAGAATCTCATGTTCCTGTCTTAGTCAATTTTGGGGCGCCTTGGTGCGGGTTATGTCGTATTATTCACCCTCTACTGTTACAGTTCAGCCGAGAGTGTGGAAAAGAAATCAAACTCGTTAGCGTCAACGCTGATGAAAATTTTAAACTATCGAATCAGTACAGGCTGAAATCGCTACCAACTTTAATCTTGATTGAACAAGGGCTGGTTCGGCAAAGGCTTGAAGGATTTAAGGGACGCGAGGATTTGCTCCATGCTTTGGAACGAATCAAAGAAAGCTACATTCTTTCGGAGCGTAACCACAGTAGTTCAAAAGCAGCCAATGTAATGTAGCTTCCAATTCTTTTTACTTTCCAGGGTGCTTACATATGTAGTTGGCACTACAAATTTTTGACACATTTAAAAATTGAATATAAATCTCAAATAGATAAAATAGACATTCATTGACTAATAAGCTGCTTGCTTTACCCACGTGACATCTAGTGATGCCAAGTATATTAGTAATATTTGTCATCACTAAGCGTTATGAGACTTTCGCCAAATTTATGGTTAGATAAGATGGTCAAGTAGAAAGCTTTAATCATGGGTTAAGTTTGAAATAGAGTCTTGAGACAGCGAGGTTTATTTTCGGTGCCAGTAAAATATTTTCTATATCACGAAAATAATTTGTGTCTTATTGTACAGGACTCAAAATTTGTCACCCCAACAATCTGTTCAAAATCTAAACATTGGCTTAACTACCCACCCGATTCCTTTCTGGTGGGGTATTTTATGAATAAAGGTGTGTGTCACAATTATTAACAGTTCCGACAAATAACTTAATCTGTGAATTCTAAAAGTAGGCGCCAGTGATGGAAATAATCTATCAGTATGCTTGGCTAATTCCAGTACTCCCACTGCTTGGAGCAATGCTGGTAGGGCTAGGATTACTCTCTCTAAATCAGGCAACAAACAAAGCACGACAGCTAAACTCCGCATTAATCATCTCGTTGATGGGTGTGGCGATGGGGCTGTCGATTGCTATATTATGGAGCCAAATTCAAGGACACGCTCCCTACAGTAGTATCTTTGAATGGGCATCAGCTGGTAACTTCCACCTCAGCATGGGTTACACGATTGACCACCTTACAGCTTTGATGCTCGTAGTTGTAACAACTGTAGCCTTCCTCGTAATGATATATACGGATGGTTACATGGCGCATGACCCTGGTTATGTGCGCTTCTACGCTTATTTGAGCTTATTCGGTTCGTCGATGTTGGGCTTGGTAGTCAGTCCTAACCTCGTACAAGTTTACGTATTTTGGGAACTTGTAGGGATGTGTTCCTACCTGCTGGTCGGTTTTTGGTATGACCGTAAGGCAGCAGCAGACGCTTGTCAAAAAGCATTTGTTACTAACCGCGTCGGTGACTTTGGTTTATTGTTGGGTATTTTAGGGCTTTTCTGGGCAACAGGAAGCTTTGAGTTTGACGTTATGGGTACCCGTCTTGCAGAACTTGTGCAAAATGGGTCTTTGAGCAATTTCCTGGCGATTTTGCTAGCAATTTTAGTTTTCTTAGGACCTGTTGCTAAATCAGCACAGTTTCCGCTCCATGTTTGGCTACCGGATGCGATGGAAGGTCCTACACCAATTTCCGCGCTTATCCACGCAGCGACAATGGTGGCGGCTGGTGTATTCTTAGTTGCACGCATGTACCCTGTGTTTGAACATGTACCCGCAGCTATGAATGTAATTGCTTACACAGGCGCCTTCACAGCGTTTTTGGGAGCTACTATTGCCATAACTCAAAACGACATCAAAAAAGGATTGGCGTATTCAACAATTTCCCAGCTTGGCTACATGGTCATGGCAATGGGTGTTGGCGCCTATAGTGCCGGATTATTCCACCTAATGACTCATGCTTACTTTAAAGCGATGTTGTTCTTAGGTTCAGGCTCTGTAATCCACGGTATGGAAGGTGTTGTAGGACACAATCCAGCTTTAGCCCAGGATATGCGGTTAATGGGTGGACTGCGGAAATACATGCCAGTTACAGGTTTTACCTTCTTAATTGGTTGTTTGGCTATTTCTGGTATTCCTCCTTTTGCTGGTTTCTGGTCAAAAGATGAAATTCTCGGCGCCGCTTTTGCAGCTAACCCATTATTATGGTTTATTGGTTATGCAACCGCTGGTATCACTGCTTTTTACATGTTCCGGATGTACTTTTCTACCTTTGAAGGTGGGTTCCGGGGTACTGATAAGAAGATAATTCAAAAGCTTGAGAAAGCTGCAACCATTTTGGTTGAAGGTGAAGCACTGGCACCAAATTTTGGACCAGGTGCTATGAAACAAGGTGAGTTAGAAGCTACAGGTGGTGGTCATGACGACCACAGTCATGGACACAGTAGCGAACCCCACGAGTCACCTTGGACAATGACTTTACCGTTGGCAGTACTTGCTATTCCTTCGATGTTAATTGGTTTAGTGGGTACACCTTATGCTAATTACTTCGAGGAATTTATCCATGCTCCTAGCGAATCGGTAGCAGAAATTGCAGAAAAAGCTGCCGAATTCAACCCCCAAGAGTTTTATGTAATGGCGGGTAGTTCGGTTGGTATCTCGTTGATTGGCATAACCTTGGCTTCGTTGATGTACTTAATGCGGAAAATTGACCCCGCTAAGATTGCATCTCAAATTAAGCCGTTGTATGAACTTTCGCTCAATAAGTGGTATTTCGACGATATTTACCACAAAGTCTTTGTTTTAGGATTGCGGCGTCTTGCCCGTCAAGTTATGGAAGTTGACTTCCGCGTCGTTGATGGCGCCGTTAACTTGACTGGTTTCTTCACGCTTGTTAGTGGTGAAGGACTCAAGTATATCGAAAACGGACGCGCGCAATTCTACGCTCTGATTATATTTGGTGCGGTGTTGGCGTTGGTTATTGTGTTTGGTGTTACTTGATAATGGCGCCATGTTGGCGTAGAGACGCGATTAATCCCTGCGGGAAAACCTCCGGTTTACACGTCTCTACATCTAACGAGGGATGTCAAATCTACAAAAATTTTAATAATACTTAACGTAAACATGGGGGAGTGTGTAATTATCCTTCATGTTTTTTCATTTTTATTAAATCAACCTAACAATCTGGGCGAAAGCTAAAAAAAACTGCTACTAAATAGCTAGTGGATGATAGCCGAAACTTGATTATTCGTTACTCAAAAACTTCCGATGAATACAGCTCATTTCCCGTGGCTGACGACGATTATTCTTTTGCCGATTGCGGCGTCGCTACTAGTACCAATTATCCCGGATAAAGATGGCAAAACAGTACGCTGGTTCGCGCTAATCGTTGGACTGGTTGATTTTGCATTGATTGTTGCTGCATTTTACACCGGATATGATTTTTCTAATCCAGATTTGCAGTTGGTAGAAAGCTACCCTTGGGTCCCACAACTTGATTTGAATTGGTCATTAGGGGCAGACGGCTTGTCGATGCCCCTTATTATTTTGACAGGGTTTATTACGACACTGGCAATTTTGGCTGCATGGCCTGTAACCCTGAAACCAAGGCTATTTTACTTCTTAATTTTGGCGATGTACGGTGGACAAATAGCCGTATTCGCTGTGCAGGATATGCTGCTGTTTTTCCTGGTATGGGAACTTGAACTTGTACCTGTGTACTTCTTGCTGTCTATATGGGGTGGTAAGAAGAGACAGTATGCTGCAACCAAGTTTATTTTGTACACAGCAGGTGGGTCGCTGTTTATTTTACTCGCTGCCCTAACAATGGGATTTTATGGCGATACGGTGACATTTAACATGCAAGCGTTAGGACTTAAAGACTATGCGCTCAATGTTGAACTTTTGCTTTACGGCGCCTTTTTAATTGCCTACGCGGTAAAATTACCTATCATTCCTCTCCACACTTGGCTACCCGATGCTCATGGTGAAGCAACAGCACCTGTCCACATGTTGCTTGCTGGTATTCTGCTGAAAATGGGTGGATATGCGTTAATTCGCATGAATGCTCAGATGTTACCTGATGCTCATGCTTATTTTGCGCCTGTACTGGTGATATTAGGTGTCGTAAATATTATCTACGCTGCTTTAACATCGTTTGCCCAACGTAACCTCAAGCGTAAAATCGCCTATTCTTCGATTTCGCACATGGGGTTTGTAACTATTGGTATTGCTACATTTACCGATTTGGGTTTAAACGGCGCCGTACTCCAAATGATATCTCATGGTTTGATAGGGGCTAGTTTATTCTTCCTTGTTGGCGCCACATACGACCGTACTCACACGCTGATGCTTGATGAAATGGGTGGTGTTGGTAAGCGTATGGGTAGAATTTTCGCGATGTTTACAACTTGTTCGCTGGCATCTTTGGCATTGCCTGGAATGAGCGGTTTCGTTGCTGAATTGATGGTATTTGTTGGTTTCGCAACTAGCGATGCTTATAGCCCAACTTTTAAAGTGATTGTAATCTTCTTGATGGCAATTGGTGTTATTCTTACCCCAATTTACTTGCTGTCGATGCTGCGCGAGATTTTCTATGGTAAGGAAAATGAAGAACTCGTATCGCATCAAAACCTTATCGATGCTGAACCACGCGAAATTTTCATTATTGCTTGTTTGTTGGTACCCATTATTGGAATTGGTTTATATCCTAAGATGTTAACCCAAGTTTACGATTCCACTACGGTACAGCTAACCGCAAGATTACGTGATTCAGTGCCTACGATAGCACAAAAAGAATCACCATACGTTTCGCTTAAGGCGCCTGCTATAAGCGAATAATAATATTTCTCAAATTTCATTAATTTTTTAGGGTAGGACATGGCGCCTACTCTTTTTTGTTTAATATTTTTTATCGTGATAATTTTTTAATTTATCTGGGAATAATAAATTTAGGTAAAAGTCGCTTTCTCCTTTTCCTACAGAGACACAGTAGAGAAAAGAAGAGTTTTAGAGTCTTCTAACCAAAATTTAAATACGGCAAATTTTTGTAAATAAAGTATCACTCATAAATATGGAATTTTGGATTTTGTTTATCTTGTTAGCATTGGTGATCAATTCAGATATCAATCGTTATTACAAGCCAGACAAAAAGGAAAAGATAGAAAAAGTAGAATTTGGGATTGAGGATTTGAAATTAAATTGTATGCAAATTCTTCAACGTGTTGACAAAATGACTGGGCAACAATTTGAAGAATTTTTCGTATTTCTTTTGAATAAACTTGGATATCATGCATATGTAACTCGGGCTACAGGAGATTTTGGGGCTGATTCTGTAATCATAATAGATAATCTTAAAATAGTTGCTCAAGCCAAAAGGTATAGTAAACGTGTAGGAAGTGACGCTGTACAAGAAGTTTTAGGAGCAATTAAACCTTACCATGCAAACCTAGGGATAGTAATTACTAATAATTTTTTCACTAAAAAAGCTCGCGAACTAGCCGAATGCAATAATATCGAGTTATGGGATAGGGCTACATTAATAGAATTGATAGAACAAGCTCAAAGTAAGTTCAATTTTCGTTAAACTTTTAATTGAGTGACTGCGATGTTGCCTGAAAAGCAAACTTCAACATCGCTTCCTTTTGTGCGTTCGCGTTTGCTGTAGTCACCAACGTAATAAAACTCGTTGCCTTCAATGCGGTAATTTACGGGTAAGGGTTTAGTACAAGGTTGGCAGAATATTATTTCTGGTTCTGGTTCACCTGGTTGCAAGTGCGGTAAGTTTACGTTCCAAAATGTGCCAGGTTCCCATGAACGATTTAATAATTCTTCCAAAACTTTTGTGGTAAATTTTGATGCTGCATCCCAGTTGTAGTTGAGTTTACCTTTACGGTAGTGTGAAATTGCTATGCCCGGTACACCTAGCATTGCCGCTTCACGAACTGCGGCGACGGTACCAGAAATGTACGCATCAACACCTAAGTTACCGCCTGCGTTGATACCTGATAATACATATTTGGCGCCTTTACAAATATGAGTTAATGCGATTCGGGAACAGTCAGCAGGTGTGCCACCAATAGCATATTCACGTTCGGAACGCTGTAAAAGTGGTATTGAGTGCGTAGTAGTTACTTGATGTCCACAACCTGACTGATGCGATGAAGGAGCGGCGATAATTGTTTCGTAACCTTCTACGGCTTTTAATAGTGCTTGAATTCCTGGAGCGTCGATACCGTCGTCGTTGGTAAGAATAAAAGTCATGTGGAAGAGTATAAAGGTAGGGTGCGTGACGCCATAACAATCGTAAAGTAAAACTAATGAGCTAGTAGCGTCACGCACCTTACGAGTTAGGAGTTAGGAGTAGGGTGGCTTCAGCCACCTTACTATTCAAGAAAAATCAATTGCTGCCCATTCGGGTTGACGATAATAGCGAGTCATGTCGTCGAATTTTCGTAGTTCAGCACGATGTACTACGAATTCGGGGAGGTTTCCTAGCCATTTCTGATTGAAGTCGGTTATTTTTTCGGCTAAAGATGTACGGTCTAAGTCAGGCGCCACTTCTCCAAAGTAACCTAGGGTAATATGAGCCGTTAAATGGTAGTTTTGTTCGATACCTAAACTCATTAATTGAGGATTTTGGTATAAAGTGCGACGAAAATTAATTATTTGCTCGTAGCTGCTGCGTGTACTTGGCGCCAAACAAACACCAATTGCCCTTGGCATTACCATTACTCCTAGTACGCCAAACCGAATCTCATTATTTGCAGGCGCCGTTTGTTTGTATGTATCAAATATTTTGGCGCAGCATGATTGTAAATCTGATTCGTAATTAGGATTGCGTGAATGCTCGTCGCGGTAAGCACTATCCCATATTAAATCAGCAACAGTTAAGTGAAAACTCGTAGATGGCAATGGTACAATAAACTCCGTACTCACTGATAAATCTAGTATTTGAGATTGGTATTCCTGTAACGCAGCATAGAAGTTAGCATTATTCTTATCATCCTCGTTTGGTGGGGTAATGATTGTATAACCCGGAAATGGGGTAGGTTGTCGGGATCCATTAGGCGCCGAAGAGTATTTGTAGGACTCATGAATGTGTTGAACTTGAGTTTGGTAAGACTCAGGCAGCGTCATGCGCGCTAATCGGTTTAAATAAGTCTGATAATCGTCGTCCACCCTAGTATGTACCTCGCACAGTATCAAAAATATTGTATGCGGATTGATGGGAAGTGTAAAAACTATTATGCTTATTGGTTTTAGTTAATTTACTTAACCATTCGGGGGAACTGTATTTGGGTAAACGAGCGTCTAAATGAGAAATAGCATAAAGTACCATTGTTTTGCTCTTCCCATTCAGTGAGTTGGGAAGTTAAAAAGGGGTTGGATGTATTTATAAATTATTCAACCTATGCCTAGAACACCGAACGAATACGTAGTACATATGATGATGGAAAGCGGTCATAGGGAGGAAGTACGCTTCCCTACGATTCAAGAATTCCAAAAGTGGTACAGTGGCGAATTGATGCCCAAGGCCGCTTCGGATGATTTCATCAGCGTCCCTATAAAAAATATTCAAGGTGAATACATGGTTGTCCGACCTTCCAGAGTCGTGGCAATTCGCGTTGAGCCTATTTTTAGCTCTAGTGTCGAACGATTTACTTAAACGATGAGAAAAACGCTTGCTTTATTTTCGGGTTTGCTAGGTATTGCCGCTTTTATACCTCTTTTATCTGTGGTTGCTCAGGTTCCAACATTACCTCCAATACGAATTCCTAGTAGTCCACCTCAACTGCCACCCCAATTACCTCCCCAGTTACCACCACCCACTCAAGGCGTTCCATTACCTGGAGGGGAAGTTCAACCTCAACCTGTTCAACCGCTCAAACTAGTCAAGTTAGACCCAAATTGCACGCGCGGTTGTACTGGTTGGGATGAGCAACTTTTTTGGAGCAAAGGTAAGCCAGGAGACCGCAAAGCGTTATTGACATCAATTGATTATAGTTTGCGCTATTTGAATACACCGAGAGCGGCTACAGTGTATCAAAATTTTCCTGTTGAAGGAATTACACTTGACCGGGTACGCAAAAGTTTAGTGCGGTTTCGGCAATTGGTTGTTAGCGCCAAGTCACCTGCACAATTACAAACTGCTGTTAAACGTGAGTTTGATTTTTATAAGTCAATCGGTAACGACGGTAATGGTACTGTAAAGTTTACTGCTTATTATGAGCCTGTTTATACTGCTAGCCGTACTCGCTCTGCTCAGTATAAGTACCCACTTTATAAAGCTCCTATTGACCTCAGCCAGTGGGCAAAACCTCATCCTACACGAGTGCAACTCGAAGGGGAAAATGGGTTATTAGGCGACAAGAGTCCATTACGCGGCTCAGAAATGTTCTGGTTCCGCAATCGTTTAGATGCCTACATGATTCACATTCAAGGGTCAGCCCAACTAAGACTCGCTGATGGTACCCAAACGAGTGTCGGTTTTGCAGGCGCCACTGACTACCCTTGGACGAGTATTGGTAGAGCATTAATTAAAGACGGCAAATTAGACCCTCAAAATGCTACTATGCCTGCTCTAATTAGTCACTTCCGCCGCGTACCAGAAGATATGAATGTTTATTTACCTAAATGGGAGCGGTTTGTTTTCTTTAAAGAAACTAACGGTGCCCCAGCAACAGGTAGTATTGGTGTACCCGTAACAGCCGAACGTTCGATTGCTACCGATAAATCACTAATGCCTCCAGGCGCCCTTGCTTTGGTTAACAACGCTTTCCCATTTCCTGCACCAGGTGGAGGTATGGTTAGGCGCCAAGTTAGTCGTTTTGTTCTCGACCAAGATACTGGTAGTGCAATAAAAGGCCCTGGGAGAGTTGATTATTTTATGGGTACTGGTGAAATGGCTGGTAATAGAGCTGGTGTTACTGGTGGTAATGGGCAGTTGTATTATTTGCTGTTGAAATAGTATGTTGTATTGGGGGGACGGGCAAGGATGCCCGTTTCACAAGACCACAAGAAAATTTTGTTAAGAAAGTTAAAGAAATACTGCTTTAGATGTATATCTATAACCGATGCTTATATAAGGATTCAGGCTATAGTGCATTTATAACAATATAGAAAAAACCACTTGTGTTTCCTCTATACGACGAAAATCCAACGCGAATCACCCCGTACATTACTTACGGGCTGATAGGTATCAATGTTCTGGTGTTTTTGCACGAATTACGCCTGTCTGAAACTCAACTCGACCAGTTTTTGCAGCTTTATGCTGTGATTCCACGCCAGCTAACTCGGTTTCCTGATGTTGAATGGGTAACGTTATTTACGTCACAATTTTTACATGGTGGTTGGTGGCATCTTGCCTCTAATATGCTGTATTTATGGGTTTTCGGTAATAATATCGAAGACCGTATGGGTCACTTTAAGTATCTAATTTTCTATTTAAGTTGTGGTGCTTTGGCGGCGTTGTGTCAGTGGGTAATTGATATAAATGGCAATATTCCTTCTTTAGGCGCCAGTGGTGCAATAGCAGGTATTTTGGGCGCCTATCTTATACGCTTTCCACGAACACAAGTTGTAACTCTAGTATTTTTATTCTTTTTTGTGACTACGATTCGTCTACCAGCATTAGTGCTGATTGGACTTTTTGTGGTTAATAATATTGTATCTGGTTTAGCTAGTTTGCAAGCAGCAGCTAATATGAGCGTGGAAAGTGGAGGTGTCGCCTATTGGGCACACATTGGTGGGTTTGTGTTTGGTATTATTCTTGGCCCTATATTTGGTTTGCTTAAGCAGGATGAATATTAGATGTAGAGACGTTACATGTAACGTCTCTAGATTTTTAATTTCTGCCGTTTACTGTGACTTTATTGGTTTCGTCTTCTAGGGTTGTTACTGGTTGAGAGGTAACAACTATGTCTTCTGCTCCGTTGACGACGGCGCCTATTAAGTTCATTTCTGACTCAACTAGCTGATCTATGGCTTCACTAAATACGTTTTCTTGTGTGAAGTTGGGTCGTGCAACTAATATCATACCGTCGCTGTAAGGTTGAATTAGTAGGGCATCGTTCGATAAACCAAGGGGGTTTGAGTCTAAGATGACGAAATCAAACCTCGCTCGCACGTCTTCCATTAGGCGCCGCATTTCGCTTGATTCTAATATTGCCGCTGAATTCCTTACTGGCCCCGGACTTGGAACGATGTATAGGTTTTCTACTTCGGGAACTAGACGAATGCATTCCCCTAAACTCGCGTAGTAACGTAGCGGTTCTGTCGTTGCATCTGGGTCTATGCTAACTCCTAATGATTCACAGTAAGAAGGCGAACGTAAATCTGCTTCTATTATTAAAGTGCGTTTTCCAGCACGCGCACAGGCTATTCCTAAGTTGTAAGCACTTACTGTTTTTCCTTCTCCTGTGCCTGTACTCGTTACCAGTACTACTTTGATATTGCTACCTCCAACTCGACGCAGGTTACTACGGAATTTTTCGTAGATTTCTAAATATCCTGAATCGGGTGAAACAATTACAGGTACCGTATTTTTACCGTAATCAAATGGTAATAAAGGTAATTCTCCCAATAGCGCAACTTCTTTTTGTTTCAAGTTGTCGCGAATATCTTCTTTGGTTTTGAAGGTACCTTCGAGCGAACCAAGTAAGAATATCACCCCACCTCCAATCACAAGTCCGAAAAATCCACCTGCTGCTAAGGTAATGGGAACGCTCTTAGGTGGTTTGGCATCGGCTAGAATTCGCGGTGGACGAGCAATACTCAAACTACTTACCGTTTCTGCTTCCGCTGCTCTTGCATCGGTAAGTTTGACCTGCATTTGGTCGAAAATAGACCTTTTAAGAACTACTTGCTGCTCTAAACGCGAGCGCTCTAATTGTTTATTAGGAATAAGTGCATATTGTTGACGCAGTTGCGCTTCTTGACTTGTTTCGTTACCTAATTGCTGACGCAGTGTATCACGTTGAGTTTGTAGCGCTACTAGTTGATTTGCTAGTTCTTGACGCGCTGGGTCTAAATTGTTACGAGCTAGTTGGTCTGTTACTCTTCCTGGTAAAGGTGCCGCATTACCACCACCTGTTGCTACTTGTGCGACACGCTCGTTAAATAACTTTTCTGCTGCTTCAAGCTGGCGCCTTAACTGTACCATTGCTGGATACTCAGCTCGTACTTCCTTTTGCAATGGCTCCATTTGTGACTTGATTTGAAAAATTTGGGCCCGTAAATTATTTAATATTGGGTCTGCACTAAGCGCGCTAGATACATAAGCGCTTGTTGCGTCCATACCCAATTTTTCTTGGAGACTACGAATTTGAGCATCAATACCAATCAAAGTTTGCACCAATTGACGCTGTTGGTTTTGACTGACTGTCACAGCGCTCAATAAACTGCCGTTTTCTGCGGCTAAAATTGCTGGACGCTCTTTACGGTCATATTGCTCAAGCTTTTTTTCAGCAGCTTCAAGTTCTTTTTTTGCATCCGGTAAACGCTCATTGATTTTACTAATAATTGTTTTTAATTGATTTGTGTTGCGGTCTAAGCTCAATTTCACAGATTCTTCTAACATTATTGTTAAAACTTCTGCTGCTCTTTTGCGGTCGGTATCTTGATATTTAAGCTCAATAATATTTGATTCTAACTCGCCTGTTTTTGTACGCTTGGGAAACGCGATAGCAATTGTATTTGCTAACTGCTGCGGTTTTAAGCTTGTTCTATCTACCAACACCCGCACAATTGGTTCTGACAATAAATCAGCTTCAGTTAAAGTTTGTCCCTTCTGCTGAATTTCACTACCAATTGCTGAAAACGAGATTGGTGGACCTGAATAAGCTAACGCAGCATCACCTACATAATTTGCAGGTGGGTCTGGTTGCATCGCGACTACCGTCGAACCCGCAACAACTAGCGCAAAACTTGCTAGTCCTATCCATTTATATTTATCAAATGCTATTAAGTAGCGCTTAACAATTGGTGGTGCCATTGCCGTAACTGCATAGTGGGATGTTTGAGTGTCTGAGTGGGAGTCTCACCCACTAAGTGTTTTAAAACCTTCTTCCACCGAAGGTTTCAAAAAAGCGAATAAACGATTGTATGTCAAAAAATGGTCTTGTAATCGTACTCAAAACGTTCGTAATTTTACCAAGTAAGTTTCGACCAACCACGATAACATCATTGTCTTGAAGTGGCACGTTTTGCGTTACATCCCCAGAAAGTGCCCTTTTGCCATCAAGTCGTTGCGTCACTGCTTTTCCACGTTCGGGGTCAAACCTAACTAGGGCAATATCACTCAAATTCGCGTTATCTGGATTAATTCCTGATATGGCATCAACAAAGTTACTGCCATTGGGTAATGCTTGTGTCACCAAGCCTCCACCTGCATAGTTTAATACACGTATACGAATTTGAGGTACTGCTAGAGACGAACGTGCGACCAAATTGCGGTCATAACCATCATCTGTTCCTACTTCGCGACGAGGTATTACAATACTGTCACCGTCTTGTAAGCGCAAATTTGGTACTGAACCGCCGTTCTGTATTGATGCATATAAATTTATATTCTGTGAAATAACAGTACCATCAACTAGGCGCCTTCGTACCTGAACTTGTCGCAAATCAGCCATCATTGTTGAACCACCTGCGATTAATACAGCGTCTGTTATACGCGGTACAGATGAACCAACTGGGTAAATACCTGGTCGGAAGACTTCACCACTCACAGTAATTTGCACTGGTCGTGGGGCAGAAATAGATACAGTAACTACAGGCTGTACTAATATTTTACTCAATCCAACGCGAATTTTTTCTTGGGCTTCTTCTAATGTCAAACCTTGTACCGAAATAGTTCCCAACTGTGGTACAGCGATATTACCTTCAGTATTAACTTGAACTGCAAACGTTTGTTCAGGACGCACAGCAGCTAGCGCTAATACCACTTCTGGGTTGACAACAAAGCGATTGTACCCGACGCGGATTTTTTCTTGCGCTTGGGAGAGCGACAAATTTTGTAACCGTACTGTCCCTAATAGCGGTACGACGATATTACCTTCTGGATTGATTTGTGCGCTAAAGCTTAAATCAGGAAAACGCAGCACCGAAACAGAAACAGCGTCACCCGGTCCCAAAACATAAGGGCCAGGAGGACGTTGAACTGCGATGTTGATTACATCACCAGGACCTAAATAGTATCGACTAAACTGTGGTGAATTTCCATCATTAATATCTAATGGTGTAAACTCAACACTCGATGGAGGTGGAGCTGGTTGTAATGGTGATTCTCCTGTTGTCGGTAATTGTATTGGTGATGGTGCTGTCTGTGGGTTGTTTTGAGCAAAAGCTGCATCATTCGCAATTGTTGCTGCATAAACTACCACCTGGAGACTAGCGACACATAAAGCGCGGTACCCACGTATTTTCCAAATCAAAGACATAAACATTGATACTATGATGCTTCTTTAGAGAGACAAGGCGCCGATATGCCATTCTACTCTCCAAACCTAGTAAATTGTGTCCGTTGTTTCATTTGAGAAGTTCCCGAAAGAGCCTCACACGTAAAATTGCGAAGCACAAATACGGTTATATACTTGGTAACAATTAATTGCTAATCTTAAATCAAGAAATTTAAAAAATAATCTCTTTGGCTGCATAAAGAACAAATTACAGCCAAATTGTCAAATGCACAATACCAAATCTTTATCAATTTGAGATAGAAACCCGGTTTCTTAACTCTTAACTGCTGACACGATACCTTGCATTAAGCGAGTTTGTATGGTTTGACCTATTGATTTCGCTTGCTCCCAAGTCGTATCTATTTGTCCTAGAGGTTCCATTGGTATTTGAATACTCACGGCAACCCAAGCTACACGATGTTTATGCCATTGCGCTGACTGGTCGGCAAGAAACCATTTTAATTGTGATGGGTTGCCACCATCCGACCAAGCATACCACTGTAAGACGCTAAAGGTTTGCTGCTTTGTTGAACCCCGAAGGAATCTTGCTTTGACTAACACATCGTTTTTTACAGTTGAACCTGCTGGTGGTTTAACGGTAAATTCAACGTCACGTTCTTGAGCAGTATCCCATTGCCAAAAACTATTTACTTCTGACCATTCAACTTGGGGTTGGTCTGCTGGGCCATTTTGCGGCAACAGTAGCAAGATAACTTTATTTTTATTATCGGTATTGTCGGCGCCAACTTTAAGAATCGTCTGTAACGACCATTTGCGTTCACCAATGGTGTGTTCGCTTTGTTCGATAGTTTGCCATCCTGGTATATTTAAACCTTGACTGCGTATTTGTCTTAATTCTTTGAGTGTAGGAATTGCTGGGGGTTGTTTCCATTGCCACTTTCCGCTCAAATATCCTGGTACTGCTGCAAACACAAGTAACAATATCAGTAACAATAGTGCCGCAAGCTGAGGATATTGCCGTTCTTTCACAAGTTTAGATAAAGAAACCATTTATAGATATTAGATTATATAAATTAGATCACCTAAGTATTAATATTACATTTTTAACTCAATTATGAGTTCAGTAGGAGTAACTAGTAGTGTTGAGTTAAAAGTGCTGAGTGCTGAGTGAAGTGAAGAGTTATGAGGAGCGGAGTTAGGAGTTAGGAATAAAAACTTAGCACTTAGCACGACTCACTCAGCACTTTTATGATATCTGGGTAATTATTATATTCTGCGAGCATAAGCGCTGTATATCCACCTTTATTTTTTAAACTGACATCGGCGCCTGCTAGTAGTAATATTTGTAATGCTGGTAGTGAGTTCCGTGATGCTGCCCACATTAATGGGGTTGCACCTGCTGCATCTTGGAAATTTACATCGGCGCCTGATAAAGTTAAATATTTAATGATGTCGGTATGACTACGTTCTGATGCTTTGAGCAAAACACTTTTACCTTCTGCGTTCACTGTGTTGGGGTTGGCGCCAAAATCTAATAGTGTTTTAACAATATCAGTGTGTCCTTGTGCTACTGCCAGTGTTAAAGGAGTTTCATTCAAGTTACTAACATTAACATCGGCGCCGCGTCGTAGTAAAGCTTCGATAATTTGATTATGCCCTTGTAATGCTGCTACTAGTAATGGAGTATCACCAATTTTGTTTCTAATATTGACATCAGCATCTCGATTTAGCAAAACTTCAGCAACATCAACATATCCTTCCAAAGCAGCAATATGAAGCGCGGTTTCACCATCTTTATCTTGATGATTGACCGAAGCGCCTGCTTGTAGTAGTAAAGATGCTATCGCACTATTCCCCGCTGCCACTGCTGCTGAAAGTGCTGTTCCTGCATCTTGATTTTGTAATTTTACTTCCGCTTCCCCATTAAGCAAAGTTTGAATAATATCAATTTTTCCCAAGTCCGCTGCTAACATCAGCGCAGTTTCGCCATCAGAATCTTGAGTATTTATATCTACACCTGCTGACAATAACAATTTAAGAATAGAAATATTACCAAGCTTTACCGCTAACCGCAGCGCTGTATCTGAGTCATTATCTATAATATTTGGGTCGGCGCCGTTATCAAGAAGTATTTTAACAACTTCAACATGACCCTTACTCGTCGCCACCATTAAAGCAGTACTACCATCTTCGTTTGTAGCATTCACATCTGAGTTCGCAGCAACAAGTAACTTAACAACATCAACCTGGTTTGCTGCCGCAGCTAACATTAATGCCGTTAACCCATATTGTCGTCGTCGTAAATTAACATCTGCTCCTGCTTTAATCAGCGCACGCACTACTTCAACATAACCATAATTAGCAGCATACATTAATGCGCTTGTACCAGTATAATTATCACAAACATTAACAGACGCTCCAGTGTCCAATAACGTGTGTACTTTTTTAATATCACCACTTTGTACGGCCAACAGCAAAACGTTTTGAGTCATATGTAGGGTGCGATCAGACCATAAACAATCTTACAACGAAGCAAGTAATCTAAAAGCGTGACGCACCATATCACATATATTGTATTGTTTTATATTTTTGCCCAAACAGGCGGTTCCACAGCAGGGTTTTGGCAAATTATAGGCAACCACGAGGCGCCAGGGAATTCATTTTCTAAACCTTGTAACTGCCTGCGTGCCATTTGGAATGATGTATATAAAGGCAAATGCGATATAGCAAACGCGGTGAGAAAGTTATGGAAAAAAACCTGAGCAACGCGGTTAGGAACAGGTTCGCGCATCACAATAGCAGTTGGAATATGTAATTTTTCCAGTGCAAGTGCCATTCCAAGGCCATCACAAGAATTAAAAATTGCTAATTTCAAACCTTTCTCAATTGCAGCTTTGAGTGCTTCAGAGAGTTCTTCTATAGTAATACTGTTATCAGTACTATTATTTATATATAGTCTGCCAGTGGCGCCTTCGGTACGACTGTGACCAGCAAAGAAAATAATATCCCAACCGAGATTATCCCATAAAGAACCATTAAGCTCTTGACGAGTTGGAGTTTGGAGGAATACAACTTCACATTCGTTCAAACCTTGTAAAAATTCGGTTTCGGTGCCTAAGTCAATGCCTTCGCTATCACCAAGAATCGCTAAAATGCGAACTACATTACGTTTTGGTGGCAAATCTAAATCATTGTGACGCATATACTCAGGTCGTGATATTGCAATTTCAGCTTTAGAATAATCACGAAAAAAATCGCAGCGATGCCAAGGTAGGCGCCGCATCAAGTCATCATCAGTTTCTACTATTACGTTAATTTCTTCGTTCAAATGTAATGCTGAACGTAATTTGCGACTTAAACCAAGTATCCCCTCAGATTTTAGCCAGGTATCCATTCCTGCCTCCAAACCGGCACACAACTCAGTAAAGTTATGTTGAGATACATTCGTAACACCGTTACCAATGTCTAAATAATCATCCAAGTCATCAGTACTTAGTGTCCGAAGTAACTTACGGTCACATAAACTTTGATAAATAATTCGCCAGCTTTTATACAACTGGTCTAACTGTGGAGCGGGTGGCAAGCTTCCAATAAACTGTTCTCTATGGGGGTTATTAGTTTCCCAAACCTGCACTGTGACTCTTGGGAATCCCTGATTTAAGTTACCGTGTCCCAAACTTATGACAACAGACTTACTCATGAGAATACACTTATTTTTTACATGTGAACTAGTATTATGCTCTTTCCTACATGTAAAAAATATTCTTTTTCGTAAGACGACATTTTTCTTTAGCCACTATTAAATCAAAAATCATCAATCTACTTCAATTCTCAGTATTCAGTATAATAAATCACTTATAAAACCGTGAAAAAATGTTGAGATGCATTTCCGGAATGAGGAATTTCGCAGTTGAAGATAACAGCAACGGATTGAGCAGTAAACAACAAACAATACAATTAATAATTTCTTTATCGACGCTTGAATAAGTGTTATGCCAATAACAATACCAAGCAATATGAGTCACAAAGTCTGCTAATCGTTACATATAACCTATACAGACATCTAAATTTATCTACTTGAAAATAATTATGTTGGTGTGGTTTCAAGTACGAAGCTATTAAAGTCTTGCTTATCATTTAATAATCTGTAAATATTAAAAGGGACGGTCAAAATTATGATTATCGGTTCTGACGTTAAAACCCAATATCTTACTACTGCAAATAATATGACATCGAATTCAATTAAGGCAGAGGGAGAGGAAAATAGAGATGATTTTCAGACTGATGATGTAATTGATTGGCAAGTGCTTGGTAAATCTTTAACTTATTTGCCAACAACATTTTTAATCAATTCACGTCAAGGTCGTGAAGTTTTAGTAAGTATTGCTGCAGGACATTTGTTAAGAATAGACCAAACATCCTCTGAACCGTTGGACTTTTGTATTGGTGATGCGCTTTTATGTACAGGTCATGGTAATCCTGGACCCATGACAATCGTGTTTGAACAACCAGTATATGGAGTCAACATGAGAATTCAGCCAGATGTTGTCAATGACCCCGATTATTCGATCTCGATAGAAGCGTTAGACCGCTTAGACACTAGTATTAAGAAAATTAAACATTCTGCACTCAGTCAACAACTAGATGCTGGCGCCATTCCTTTAACTTTATTAGATGTTAAAGGTAGAGTTAAGAAGTTAGTAATATCCGCGAAAGAGCAAGGTATTCATATTCCTTTTTGTATTAATGCTATGGAATTGAAAACTGTGTAATATACTGAGGGTGAGGGCGAAGGCGGGCAAGGATGCCCACCCCACAAGAAAACCTACTCCACAAGAGAGGATACTTTTATAATTCAAAGTTTTCGCAAATAGTAGCATCGTTGAATTTAACTTCGATGCTAAATTTTTTGCCGACTTCGCCACGAAAAGGTCTAAGTTGAATATAGTTGTCTGAAGCGCGAGATTGCACTTGCTGTAGATTTTTTTTGGCTTTAGAGAGTAAGGTTAAGGTTATATTTGGCGCCAAAGTTTGTTCGCCATTAGTGGGATGTAATTGAACTAAAACATTTATACCTTCTGCTTGTTCTGTTATACTGACTAGTAGCGCTAATTTTTGGTTATCAATTTGTATTCCTAAATCTATTAGTTTTCCGCGCGTTGACGAGGAAATATTTTGTTCAATGCTGCGAGTACTAAAAGCTAAACTAGCTTCGCGGTTAACCATTGTATCAATTAATTGCCATGTGTCGTCAAATATATTTTGCAGCCAATTACTTAATTTAGTAGTTATTTCTACTGTGTTTAAGTTATTTTTTACGACATTTTGTTGAGAGGCGCCAATTTGTGAGTTAATTGTACTTGGTTCAACATAGCGAATGTAGAATAATAAATGTGATGGTTCGGCATCTAATAAAGTTAAAGGTAGTTGGTAGCAGTTATTATATAAGCTATTAGATGAAGTATTAAGGTAATTAACTAACTGGTCGTGACGGATAAATCCACGAATTATTAGTTGTTCTTCTTCTTCGTTGACTTCTAGCAGTGAATAAAAGTGTATTGGTTCGGAATTATTTAATGCTTGTTGAGGTATATTTACAACTTCATCAAGCACTTGTTCTGTAGCAATAAGACAAATTTGAAATTCTCCAACTTTAATAATACCATATTGTGAAATAGTTTTAGTCTCACAAATTGTTGGGACTTTAATACGCTCGTTTACCCATGCTTTTAAAGCAAACAGCGCTAATGCATTTAGATACGCTTGCCACTGCTGTAACTCATTGGTAGTTGAATTTTTAATCGAGTCTATATCTTTATTTACTAGTGCTTGCGCTTGGTCAAAATGTTCTATCTCTAACCAAATTGTTTCTGGTATTAATAATCTTATATCACTGAAATTATTAGTTGAATTTGCCGACAACATTTATGAAACTCCTATGGAATAAATTATGATGCAACTGAAATAACTGACGCAAGCTGTAAATTTTGACACAAAAAATGAGCGTAGCGACTATTCATCACACGATTTTTACCTGCGCGAATTTCTTCTGCTGCGCTTTGAAATACTTCCTCATCGGCAAACAATTCGATTTGTTCTGCTAAAGTTTTGAGATAGTCGGGTGCAGGAGGCAAATTCGTTAGACCTAATTCACATGCTTTGTTTAAAATACTGTCGAGTAGCTGTTCAACTGTTTTTGAACGGACTTTTGCCAATAGTTCACCAGGGTTAAACACACGACGTGCTTGGTCCCAACTCGACATTTGTAAAATATCGGTAATTTCTTTGAGCGATTTTCCCTCTTGATAGTATAGCTGTAAACCAGGAATAAACTTTGCAGCAAAAGGAGCATATTTTTTACTTTTCTGTAATCTTAAGATGCTACTTTCGACTTCTTGCTCAATACTGTTAATTAAAGCCATTTCGAGTTGAGAGTGTAAGAACTCTAATATTTCATTTTGCTCTACATCGACTTCGCTAGTTGAGTTGTATGTTAAATCTGTCCTTGTTACATAGCTTCCTGTTTCTGGGTCTTGAATTTCTAGTGACTCGCGGTAACTCCAAATGTCGTATTGCCGCAGTTGTATTGCCACATATTTAAGTGCTTTGATTAATTCTTTAGTATTATTAATCACTGCACTATTACCGCGTTTTTGCAGTAACGCTAGCATTTCTTGAAGTTGGCACTCACTAGGGTCAGGACATTTGGCGCCGAATGAGCGGTTTTGTTTACGTTGTTGTATTCGGTCGCGACGGTAACAAGAATGAAAAACTTCAACAAGATTTGCGTCTTGTTTTGATAATCGTTCTATTTGCTTGGGTCGAACACGGTTTAAAAGTGCCCAGTCACTCAAATTTTTAAAGCCAAACTCCGATAAAAAGTCTTTAACTTCAGGATTTTGCTTCGTTTGCAAGTAAGCCCAGTTTTCTAACGATAAACGCACACGCAAATCGCTTTTAAACGTTTGTAAGACTTTGACTGTAAAAAATTGATACTTAGCTATGTCCGTTTTTCCTTCGCTATTAACAACGAGTTGTGCTTTGCGGTCATCATCTGTAATTACCAAACTTTGACCGTCATCATTCAAAACAAAACCCAATAAGTCTTGATATGTAAAACTTTTATTGCTAGCAAAAAGATTATGAATTTTTTTACAAGCTTTTAATATGGGTTCTGAGACAAAGCACCGTAAGCACAACCCAGCATAAGCGCGACTTTTAACATCACTAGCTGGAGCATAGAAACATGCTAGCAGTGCTGATTGTATATCCTCAGATTCAGAAATGCTTTGTTGCAAAAATGCTTGGGCAGCAGAAACAACAGAATGCTCATAACCATTATGAGTCCGTGTTGGATTGATTCGGTATATTTTCCAGTATCTTGGTGAAGCACCCTTCATTACACCTGCTCCTGGCATTTGCCCAATATGTAAATACACTAATTATATAGTTGTGGAAGTATCACGCTTATGCAGTTGACTTATATAAAAATATTTAATTGTTCAAAGTGGTAATGGTAATGATTTTCACCACGGGTATACAGAGATGGCGCCAAAATTCCTAGAGGATAAGTTGGATGTAAATATATCCTCTAGGAAAATATTCTCTCTGTGTAGTCTGCGTCTATGTAGTAAAAATAATTACTTTTATTACACAGGCTTTCCGGCCTTTGCTACGAGTTCAAAGCTAAATTTGCTAATTCCATAATTTTCTCAAAGTTATAACTAGTCGCTAAATCTTGTAAGAAGTTGTGTAACGAAACATGTGGTGTGGATATTTGTTTGAGTAAGTCGAAAATGAGGTTATCGCTACAACTAGCGGCAACATGATATAAATGTTCTACCCATGCACGCGGTTGCTTGGACAATATTTTAACTACTTGAGTATCGGATAGAGTGTGGGGATATTGAGCTTCGCTAGTTTGACTCGTTGCATCTTTATATATATATTCCACCTTGAGATGCTGTCTAATTTTTTCGAGGAGAAATTCTTCGCGAAAAGGTTTGTTAATAAAGTCGTCACACCCAGCTTCGAGGATTGCGTGACGCTGTTCAGAAAAAACGTTGGCTGTAAGCGCTATGATGACTGTGCGATTTAATGGAGAGGAGTGTTTTTCTAAGTCACGCAGTTTAATTTCTCGCGTTGCGGCGTAACCATCCATCATTGGCATTCGCAAATCCATTAAAATTAGGTTTGGTTGCCATTCGTTCCATATTGATATCGCTTCTCTTCCGTTTACTGCTTCTTTCACTGCAAAACCAATTAAGCTCAGTAGTTTTACGATAAATATACGGCTATCTTCAGCATCATCTACAACTAGAATACGGTAAGTCGGTTGGTCGGGCACCAAACTGATGATTTGATTGGTAAAGGAATTTGTGGAAATGTCATCTTGTAAGGCAGGTAACATTTCAATATCAAAAGTAAATGTACTACCTACGTTTAAAGTACTATTAAGTATAATATCACCTCCCATCATTTTGACGTATTTACGACTAATTGCTAAACCTAACCCAGTTCCTTGCTGCGATTTTCTACCAGTTTCAGTTTGTCCAAATGCTTCAAAAACTAACCCAATTTCTTTTGGAGAAATACCGGGTCCTGTATCTTTAACTTCAAACACAAGGTATTGAGTGTCTCCTTGTCTGCTTTGTCTTATACATACGCGCAGCTTAACGCTACCATTACTTGTAAATTTAATTGCGTTACCTAAAAGATTTAATAGAACTTGGCGAAGTTTACTAGCATCGGTTTGAATATATTGAGGGATATTGCTTTCGTATTCAAATGTCAGCATTAAACCTTTGGCTGTTGCACGGAATAGCAACATTTCTTTGAGAGTGTCGAGTAAGCTAATTAAATCAAAGCTAGTGATGTTAAGGTGGCTTTGACCCGCTTCAATTTTTGACATTTCTAAAATGTCGTTAATAAGGTTGAGGAGATGTTCACCTGCTTTGTTAATAATGCTGAGGTTTTGCTGATGTTCTTCAGATAAATCATTATCGTGACTCATTAGCTGCGTAAATCCTAAGATGGCATTGAGTGGAGTTCGTAGCTCATGACTCATCGAAGCTAGGAATTCGCTTTTCGAGCGGTTGGCAGCATCAGCAGCGACGGCAGCTTGTTGTAGTGCTTGCGATTGAAGTTGTGTTTGTGCTAATAGTTCTGCTTGTTGAAGTGCGACACCAAGTTGGTTGCCAATTTGAACTACAATATTAATTTCTCCCCTTTCCCAAGAACGCGAACTGCTGTTTTGATAACTACCAAGCAATCCCCAGAGTTTGCTGCTGCAAAAGATGGGCACGGTAATATATGCTTTGGCTTGAAATCGTTCTAGCAGTTTAATATAACAGTCCTCAAATCCTACGTTGTAAATATCGCTAACACATAGAAAGCTGGCGCCACGATTATATGCTCCTCCTCTCGTTATTTGGAGATAAGTATCGATAACTTGATTATCGTTACTGTTCATTTTTTCTACTACACAAGTATCCGCATTAAGGGCGCCGTTAGTAAAGTTGGGGTTGGTATTATGTTCTTCTATAAGTGAAACCCAACCGGAACCGACGGACTCAGCGACGAATTCGCCACTCCAGTCAGGATTAAATCGATAAACAACAACGCGGTCACAGTTAATAACTTGACGTAATTGCTCAGTTGTAGCGGTAAATATTGTTTCTAAATCGAGCGTTTGCCGCATCCGTTGAATTGCTTGTGTAATGGCGCGCTCGCGTTCAGCAGCAGAGCGTAAAGCAGCTTCTGCGCGTTTGAGGTTTGTGATTTCTACAACCACTGTGCCGACATTACTAGGGCGCCCGTCTGAACCTTGAATAGCAAAATAAGAAGTTAAAAAATGGCGCAAAGAATTTCGTTCGTCAGAAGAGTAAGCACTTATTTCTTGGCAGAGAACTGGTTCTCCCGTTTCTAATACTCGTCGATAAATCGGTTCAATTACAGATGCAAGAGCCGGAAAAACTTCGTATATAGACTTACCATTATGTGCTTCGATGCTTAATCCATTCATCTGCGCTAACAACTCGTTAACCTGCACAAAGCGCATTTGCTCGTCTACAATACACTGACCAACAGGAGCATTATTAAAAAAAGCATCCAAGCGTGCTTCATGAATTGCCAGTGTACGCTCTAAAGTTTTTTGCTCAATTTCCAACTGCGCTGCAATCGATTTTATTTCGCGCTCAGTACATAACTGTTGTTTTTTTATATCTAAATTATTTTCTAATTTAATAATTCGCAAATGCTGCCGGAGTCTAACTAATAATTCATCTTGTGTAAACGGTTTTTTTAAATAATCAAAATTTAAATTATTAACATCAATATTACTTATAAACGAAAAATTACGATTAATGTCTGTAATAAAAATAATTGCAATTTCAGCAAGTAAATTTTCTTTGGATTTATCTTTTAAATCTTTTAAATTTTTTAAATAATTATATATTTTAACTTCATCTATGTTATCTGTTGTCACGTCCAACACTATTAAATCTGGAGGTGAGACAATTGCTGTGATAGCTTCTTGAGTTGAAGTCGCGATTTGGATGTCTAAATTCTCTTCTTGGATAAAATTAATTGGTAAAGCGACATCTTTCTGCTCGCTTACAACCAATAAGATTTTTATAAAGTTTTTATTCATGAGCATCAAGATAACACTTGTACCTGACGTGCGAAAATTCAAGTATCAACTTTTCTGATAAATGTATACTATTGTTAAGATATGTATCCTAAATAATACAACAAAAAGGGTCATACTGTATACCTGCTGATAACCCTCCATCGTATCTAGTGTAGGCGGATTTCGGTATTTATTGGACTTTCCCTAATATCCTTACATTTTCGGTTCTCCTCTGTCCGGCTGATCAGAGCATCTTCTCCTTCATAGATAAACTCATCAATAGACCATTCTCAGTAAATGGCAATCAGCTATATAGTAGGAAAGTTGTCTGCCCTCTACACATGGGCACAAACGGCGTTGCGTGTAGCGACTCGTTTGACTTATCCCTTTACAAGGACAAGCTTTGCATTACTGTAACGCTGATAAAAACGCATTCCAATGTTTCTTGCAGCGTTTAATCCACTATGAACACAATAACCGGATCGAAGTATAGCTAATTTGCCTGGATGATAACCCTGTTGTTTCATGAATACGTTTATTAGATACTCCGTCGTTTGAGGCGCCTATTCTACATCCGTTACATTCGTCATATCCGTTGCCTAGAAGCGCCACCAAGTTTTTTGTACGTAAGCAAGAATAGCGAATACAATTGCGAGTCCAAGTAGCAGCCAAATAATTCCTCCTGGGATGGCAGCTAAAATTCCAACGCCAAGTCCTCGCAGTATCCAGACGGCAAGAGCTATACCAAAAAACATTCCAAATGCTTGCGTTAATAAACGGTTTAATTTAGAAGACTGTGACATTTAGGTTTCTCCAACTACTATAAAGATTTGATGAAGTATAAATAGTTATCTTGGTTTTTGTTTTCATTAACGATAAGCTAACGTTGTTTTGGACTTGATATGGCGCCTGAACGCTCTTTATCTATAGAATTGGAGATTTCAGACGTTAGGCAACTCTTAAGACAAGACGCATTCGTTATACTTTTTGTGCTATTGTAACGTCTCTATTAGCAGCTAACTACATTTGATGTTGCTTATTTCAATAAATGCTTCAGTATTTTTACATAAAAAACATACTGTTGATAAAAAAAACATATTTTTGGTGAATTTTGGGGAATAATATGGCAACAAAGAACCATTTCCGGACAATTTAGATAATGTAGTGGAATGAGAACTAGTGGGTTAACTAGAATTCACGTTCCAATTTTAAAGTCTTGTCCAAATTTCTGTGTTTGTATGCGCTTTCGTAGTAAATGTGTTGAGGAGTGATTGAAAATATTATGTTTATATCCCATACTTCTGATTCAGTGATATATACCGAAGGCACAGCTTGGAGTCCTGACAAGCAAGCGAAAATGCTACAAGGTGAGGTTTTTGTTGAAACTTCTGCTCATAGTGCTTGGGGTGGAGCGGTGACAGCGTGGATGTATTTGCCAATGAAACGAAACCAAGTATGGCAACAACTAACAGATTATCCTCGCTGGGTGCAATATTTCCCCGATGTTACAAAAAGCGAAATTATACAACGAGGCGAAGTTAAACGTCTGTATCAAGCAGCACAAAAAGCGTTTTTATTTTTGACTGCCCAAGTTGAAATTTACCTGAATGTAGTAGAGGAATTAGGACAGCGTATCCAATTTAAATTAGAGAAGGGTACTTTCCATGACTTTACGGCAAATCTTGAGCTATCTGATTTTGGTAATGGAACCTTGTTAAAATACGCAGTTCAGGCAACACCGACAATTCCTGTACCATCAATTTTAATTCAACAAGCCATGAACCTTGAATTGCCTGCTAATATGCGTAAAATGCGACAAGTGCTTATGTTAGGTCAATAAGAACGAATGTCTCAGGCAAACGAAATTCTAAACTTTTGGTTCGGTAATTCTACTGATGCTGATTACGGCAAACCTAGAAAGGTTTGGTTTTCCAACGAAGCGGAGTTTGATAACGAAATCAAAACCCGCTTCCTAAAAGATTATGAGAAAGCAGCGTTAGGCTATTTTGATGGGTGGAAAGAGGCGCCAAAATCATGTTTAGCGTTAATCTTATTGCTCGACCAGTTTCCTCGCAATATATTTCGCGGAACACAATTCGCTTTTGCAACGGACTGGGAAGCTCTATCGGCAGCACAACATGCTGTAAAACTTGGTTATGACCGTTCGTTATTGCCGGTTCCGCGTTGGTTCATCTACCTACCTTTTGAACATAGCGAAAATTTAGAGCATCAGCGGTGTAGTGTAGAGTTATTTAAACACCTCAGTGATGACCCTGATAGTAAAAGCACGGTGGAATATGCTATTCGCCACATGGAAGTTATTGAGCGGTTCGGACGCTTTCCACATCGTAATGCCATTCTAGGGCGCGCTTCGACTCCAGAAGAAAGAGAGTTTTTGAAAAAACCAGGGTCGAGTTTTTAGCATGTAGAGACGCGATATATCGCGTCTCTACAACGTTTTAAAAGGCGCCGACTTTGGCTAAGATGACATAAATAGTTTTAACGATTACTAACACGTCGTACATCGGATACCATTTCTTTTGATACTGTAAGTCTAAATCGACGACTGCCTCAAAGTCTTTGACCTGAGAGCGACCGTTGACTTGCCACTCACCTGTCAGACCTGGTTTAACATTTAAGCGCTGCCAGTGATGCTGACTATAGTTCATAACTTCGTCTGCTGTTGGGGGACGGGTACCAACCAAGCTCATATCCCCCATTAAAACGTTCCAGAACTGAGGTAACTCGTCTAAACTTGTGCTTCGCAAAAAACGACCGAATTTTGTGACTCTAAAGTCGTTCTTGTTTTTAAAAAATAATCCATTCGCTTCGTTCTCAACCAAGTTCTTTAGCTGTTCTGCTTCCACTACCATCGAGCGAAATTTGCGAATTTTAAATGTCTTCCCATGTAGTCCATAACGCTCCTGTACAAAGAAAACAGGCCCGGGACTGTCAAATTTTATCGCAATGGCTATAGGTATGAATACGAGACTTAAAATAACTAACCCGACTATGCTACCCACAATGTCTAAACAACGTTTAAATTTAGACTTGACCGAAGGGTGGTATTGAGTTTGATTATCCCAAGTTTCAGATGCTGCACCCTGAACTATGGTTGTAAATAGTATTTGATACATTGTAAAGCCGAATTTTTTTATTAAAACGTATATCTACGTAAGCTTAATTAGACTATAGACTCGTCTTTCCTAAATATAATTACTATCAACCGTATATTCACTGAATCTTCATCAGCATAGGGCTTCTGATGATTTTTTATAAATCTTATATAAAGTAAATTTAGTATATCTTATGAAGGATGAAAAATATTTTATGCTGTGCATATTTGAGAGAGTTGTGCTATAGTTTACTACCAGTAAACTACGTGTAATAAATTCATTCGCCAATGTATAAATTACACGCAAGTAACGGGTAAAATACCTATTTAGCTTAAATATTTACAATATGTCTGATAAAAAGTCGTCTTTGTGTAATGTATACATTTGACTGTTATGTCAATTTAAGTTAAACATTAGAAACTATTGTATAAAATCTTGATTAAGTTTGGGATTTAGGTAGTAAATTTTACTGCTACTTAAATTCTGAATAACTATATGTTCCAGGACAGGCAATTACGATTGCTGTCTGCTCGTGCTATCGATGAGGTGCTAAAAAAATGGTTGCTGTAGGATTTGACGTAAAAGTTGGTCGTTTAGAGTCGATTGTCGAACAAATCGGAGAAGCAGTACTTGCGACTACGGAGACAATTGAGCGGTTGGGAGACCGTGTTGAAAATTTAAGCGGGCAGATTGAAGAGCAAGGAAAGCAAATTAAACAACAGGGATATCAAATTTTGGCATTGTGCGACGCAGTGCAAACTTTGGCTGAAACTCAAGATGATTCTCTACAAAAGCTTTCGCAGCTTACACAAACTTTAGACCGCTTGATGACAATGATTCAAGGGTCTCCCGAATAATCAGTCAAAAGGGTGTAAATGTGAGAAGTATCCTACCCTTTTTTAATCATTCACAGTAAATTAGTACTATAGTTAATTATAACTGGATGCGTGCGTTGTTAGAATGCTGTCGCGTCTGGGTACACTTACTGTAGCGTGTAAGAGAGGGCGTATGGATATAAAGTTAGGGTTTGGAACAGTTCCAAAAGCGCAATATGTTTTTGTGAGTCGAGAAGGTGATGCTTGCTGGTATAGTCTCTCCGAAGAGGGTAAGCAAGTACCAATTCATGAAAAAGCTTTAACAGGTTTAATTACTGGGATTGAGTGTAATAAGAGCGTTGAAACGCAGTACGGGTTAACTTATAAAACCGACTTAGCAATTTTGGCGCCAACACCTTGCATAATACGTTCGGGAAGGGAATCGTATTTTTCCAAGAGTTTACTGCTATCGCTTGATGCTTTGACTGTTGAGCAATTGCGTAATCCTTTAACAATTGCGGTTAGCCCTGGTGAAAAAACGGTAGTATTTTGCAGCATTTACGACCCGGCGACGTATCGAGTCGTTGATTTTAGTTGGGGTGGACACAAAGAAATTGATTTGCAAGCGTTAGAGCAGAGAGTTAGCTCCAAAATAGAGACTATCGCATCACAAACTCAAACCACGCAAGTCACGCAAGTCAGTACGAGTAAAAACACTGAAATTCGCGCCATGATGATGGCACAGATAGATAAGTATTTAGCGCAGTTGAATTGGACACCAGAAATGGGGCGTAAATACTTACAGCAAAATTACGCAAAAACTTCACGCCGACAATTAAACGACGCTGAACTATTAGATTTCACATTTAGAGTTATCGAAATGGCGGGAGTGCAAACTGCATTATCAATTGCAAGTGCGTGTTAATGGTGCGTGAAAGCAGTTTAATTTTGCGTTACATTGATTGATAGTAATAGCTTTCACGCACCCTACGTGCGGCATAATTTACGTTCGCTGTCGTGTTGTGGGTCTTGCCAAGAGTAAGCGAAGTGACTAACGGAACGTACACGGGGAGCAAATTGGCGGAGTGCTTGCATTTGAACTTCTAATGATGGGCGCCCGCTAACAGATTTACCCCAAGTACCAGCGACAGCAGGAATAATTTGTGTTTCTGGTCTTGACATACTTAAAACGCGCTGAACTTGTTGGGCAATACAAGCAACGTTTCCACAGTTCGCATAAGACATTGGATGCCATTCAAAGTTACTAGGAAATGTATCCCAAGGTTGTAGACGTGAATCGTAACCTTGACCGTGAATTTGGTTGCCTTCAGGAAAAAAGACGGCGCCTGCGGGAACACCCATTTGTTGTGCTGGATATGCGGCTAAAGTTATAAAATCAACAATTCCTTGCATTGCGTGAGCAACCGAAAGCTGCCATAAATCTGATTGAAGTTGGGGTTGACGTTGACTTGCCGATAAGAGCGACTTAGAAGCAACCAAAGTACGTCCCTGCCACATTGGTTCGCCTTCCGAGGGATATAATCTATCCACATCCGTAATATCACTAGTAGTTACATATCCTTTGCCTAGAAAGCGACGTATTAAATCTAACCCCTTGGTATTTTGTGCCCTTTTAAATAAAGCTTGCTGAGTTGATTCTGTATATAGCCACAAATCTGTAACTTTTGTCGCGATTGAATTATTACCAGACTGACGCGGATAACGTACATAGTCGAACAAAATACCATCTGGGCGCCGACGAGCGACTTCTTGTACCATGCGTATATAATCTGTTCGAGCAATTACGCTGTATGGGTCAATAAAAACATGACTACCACCATCGACAACGTACAAACTTGTTTGCCCCTTACCGTTACGCGCAATTACACTTTCTCTATCTTTTCGTTGAGCATAATTAAGACCAAAATTAGCAGTGTACATCCAAGCGTACACTTTTAAACCACGTTCCCGTCCTTTCTGAATTGCTTTCTCTAGTAAATCGGTATTTTCTTGTCCCGGCGCCCGTACAACAGAAGGCCAAACCGTAGGATTATCGTTTGAGGGTAACATTACCCGTCCATCATAAAAAGTTTCTACATAGACAGCGCTGTAACCCTTATTGACGATTCTATCCATAATCCGGTCGAGGGCGCCTGCTTGAATATCACAAGGATACAAACGTAACCAAATCGCTTGAACCTGCAACCAATTGTCTTGACGGCAGTCTCGAACGGCTTCACCGTGTTTTTGTAGTAAATTTTGATACTGTTTTTGCGCCGACAAGTTTCCTCGAAACGCCGATATACGTAAGTTTTCCTTTTCTTGTACTGCCTTGTTAGGTAACTGACAATACTCGTTGAGTTGAGCCTCTGAAGGTTGTCCCAAAAAGGGAATTAATAAGCTACTGATTAAAGCGGCAGCTCCGAAGCGTCGCCTAGAGAACATTTTTACAACATCCAAAGGACGTAGAGACATAGATGGAATTTAATTTAATTTTAAATATTGAGTCGAGATGAGCCAATAATTAATTCTTTTATATATCTAATTTAATTCTTTTAATATAAAAGTTCTCTATAGTAGGTTGGGTAACACCCAACCCACAGCGAGTACAGTAAGTACAGCACGACAAATGGTTAAGCACCACGTTGCAAAGCAGACTCTACCTGTTTCAACTCTTGTTGTAAACGGGTTTTAAGTTTTTCGGGCACAGGGCGATTCGGATAAGAGCTATAATGTCCTGCCAAAGAATTTAGGGCAGTTCGCATGGTGGTGAAAGAACTTAAGCTTGCAACAGAGGTGTTACGCTGATAGCGTGCCGAAAAGTCATTAATTTTTTGACGTGCTTCGGTTTGAACTGCTGCTTTAGAAGGCGCATCATTCGGTAGTTCAATTGCATTACGTATAATATTGACTACAGTTAACGTGTCTTGGCTATAATTCCCCGTTAAGCTGTTAGGGTCAGAAGACGAACAACCCATCAAACCAATAGTTACAACCAAAACCAAGGCAAGTAGGCGTGACAAATAGCGCTTCATAAGCAATCAAAGTGAAAAAATACTTAAATCAAGCTTTATCGTATCTTGGATTGGTAACAAATTGGGTTTTATATAGGGTGTCACGTTGCTGGTACGGGCGCCCAAGTTCTGATATTGCGTTTTGTAAATCTGAGACGGACATACACGTTCCACCTATGGCGCCTGCCATTGTGGTAATGTGTTCTTCCATTAAGGTGCCACCAATATCGTTACAACCCCATTTCAATGCTTCTTTGGCGCCATCTAGACCAAGTTTTACCCAACTGGGCTGATGATTTGGTATGTAATTACCTAGATATATTCGAGCAACGGCTGTAAGTAAAAGTGTGTCAAGTAATACTGGTTGGTCACGACCAACACGGCGCCGTAAGGGTTTTGGTGCTAATGCTCCTACAAAGGGTAATATTATAAATTCGGTTATTCGGGCTGGATAGTTGTTTTTAATGGCGGTTTGCTGAAGCGTGCGGAGTTGCTCTAAGTGTTCAATTTGCTGTAAGGGTGTTTCGATATGTCCCGATAACATTGTACTGGTGGTGGGTAAACCCAATTTATGGGCTGTTTCGACGATTTCTAACCAAGTTGCTGAATTGATTTTTTCAGGGCATAAAACAGCACGAACACTATCATCTAACACTTCGGCGGCTGTTCCAGGCATTGAGTTGAGACCTGCTGCGTGTAAAGCTGTTATTACCTCGGCGTAAGAAATTGTATCAAGTCTGGCGATAAACTGAATTTCTTGGGGCGAAAATGCGTGGAGATGTAATTGTGGAAACTCTTGTTTAATAATTTCGACAAGCTTTATATAGTAGTTCAATGACTTGCCGTTGATTAAAGCTTCTGGGTTTAAGCCACCCTGCATACAAATTTCTGTGGCACCTCGTTGTACTGCGTCAATTGTTTTAGCTCTAATTTGCTCCCAATCTAACCAGTATGAACCATCTGAATTTGAATCTCGACGGAAAGCACAGAAACTACAGTGCTGTTCACAAATGTTAGTAAAATTGATGTTGCGATTGACGACGTATGTTACAGTGTCTCCAACTTGCTGTTGACGTAATTTATCAGCAGCTACGCGGATTTCAGCAATAATACTAGGGTCAGTTTGTTTCAATAAGAACACGGCTTCATGTGGAGACAAATCATACTCTTTAGCGCGTTCTAAAATAGCGTCAACACTTATAACAACCACAGCTAAACTTGTTTGTAATGGGTTTATTTATATTAAATCACTTTATTAATTGTAATATATACAACCATTAACCGTTTTGGAAAGTGTAACCAATGCTTGTGAAATTCTGATTTTGGCTTAAAATCAAGAGCGATAAATTTTGATGTAACCTCATCTCCCTGCTCACCCTTGGACATTCCACCATTTTATTGAATGAGTATTATTGAACCAAATCCATTGCTATCGGCGCCATCTGGTGCATTACGGGTTCCAAAGTATCAGTCCATTTCTACTGGTAGTAAAGATCGTATCTTATTCTCACTAATAATTCCCACTTATAACGAGCGCGACAATATAACAAACGTTATACAGGTGTTGACGAAGTTACTCGATTCGTCGATATATGGAGATTACGAGCTAATTGTTGTAGATGATGATAGTCCTGATGGTACTTGGGAAGTTGCCGCTTCTTTAATGACTTCATACCCCCAATTACGGGTAATGCGTCGAGTTGGAGAACGAGGACTATCACAAGCGGTAATTCGCGGTTGGCAAGTGGCAAAGGGACGTATTTTGGGAGTTATTGACGGAGATTTACAGCATCCACCGCATGTGATGTTGCAATTGCTACGCGCAGTAGAAGAAGGCGCCGACTTAGCGGTTGGTAGTCGTCATGTAGATGGAGGTGGGGTAAGCAGTTGGAGTGTAGTCAGAAGATTTTTATCAAGAGGCGCCCAAGTATTAGGTCTAATTATTTTACCAGGGGTTTTAGGTAGAGTCTCTGACCCGATGAGCGGCTATTTTATGGTGCGAAGAGATAGCATAGCTGAAATTACACTTCATCCGGTTGGTTACAAAATACTGTTGGAAATAATTGGACGAGGTGATATTCAGGAAATTACTGAAGTAGGGTATGTTTTTAACGAGCGCCTCGAAGGTGAAAGCAAAGTCACATGGAAACAGTATATAGATTACTTACGGCATTTAATCCGCTTGCGTCTAACTACAGGACACTTGGAACGTATGAATAAACGTTTGAATTTTCCTATTGGTAGATTTTTGCGGTTTGGCGTAGTTGGTTTTAGTGGTTTAGGAGTCGATTTGACGGTATTTTATATACTGCGGCAAATTTTCGAGCTAGGACTGACACGTAGCACTATACTTTCAGCAGAAACGGCAATCATTAACAACTTCCTATGGAATGATATCTGGACATTCCGCGATATCTCAAGCAGGCAAACGGGAAAAGGCGCCCGTTTAAAAAGATTTTTGAAATTTAACGTAATTTGTTTGGCTGGAGTCATTTTACAAGCATTGATAGTAAATTTGCTCTACAACGTTGTGAAGGTCAACGAGTATCTAGCAAAATTAATTGCGATAGCAGTGGTAGTTTTGTGGAACTTTTGGGTTAATCTCAAGCTCAGTTGGCGTGTAACTGATGTACAAAAGTAAAAGTTATGAGTTATGAGTTATGAGTTATGAGTTGCGAATAACTATTGCTCAGGACTCATTACTTTGTTCCGTATCCTAGTCCTACTGCCCCTTGCCGCTTTCTACCTTATGCTGACGTTTATGTTGAAAAAGCTCTTCTCTCACTCTTCACTCAAAACTCAGCACTCAAAACTCAGCACTAAATACGACTCACGACTCACGACTCACTTTCTACTTTTATTTTGGTTTGCTGTTGGTACTATTTTACGCTTCATTAATTTGGATGCTAAACCACCTTGGACTGATGAGTTTTCAACTTTGGTATTTAGTCTTGGTAATAGCTTCTTAAATGTACCGCTCGACCAGCCTATTGGTATTGATACACTTTTACAGCCACTGCAACCGCGCGTAGGTGCTGGTGTACAAGATGTGTTAAAGCACTTATTTACAGAAAGTAATCACCCGCCGCTTTATTTTATATTGACGCATTTGTGGCTGCGGCTATTTCCAACAGATGCGGGATTGGTATCGGTTTGGGGCGCCCGTGCTTTAGCTGCACTATTTGGTGCTATGAGCGTTCTGTGCATTTATGTACTAAGCTCTAAGCTCTATCGTTCACGGTTAGTCAGTCATTTAGCTGCTGCTTTTATGGCGACTTCACCCTACGCAATCTTTTTGGCTCAAGAAACACGGCACTATACTTTACCTATTTTGTGGGTTATGGCAACGCTTGCTTGTTTTATCAGTGCCATTCGCCACGTTCAAAGTCGTAGTCAATTACCTCTCAAAGTCGCTTTAACATGGATTGTTGTTAACACTTTAGGTATAGCTACACATTATTTCTTTGTTTTAACTCTTTGTTGTGAAGCCATTGTATTACTTTTCCTTTTAGTCAAACAAGTAAGGAATAAAGAATGGGGAAGCGTATGGTACCGTATATTCGCGGTGGCAGTGGGTACAGCAATAGCAGGCGCCGTCTGGATACCCGTATTTTTACAGAATAGCTATGGTGGAAAATTAACCGAATGGATTCAAGGCGATAGAGTTGGACTTGCTTGGTTGAGTCCAATTTTTCAAGGTTTAGCAGCTTGGATTACAATGATTTCGCTACTGCCCGTTGAGTCTCCACGGTTAGCTTTCGTTATTGCTTCGGGAGTTGTAATGCTAGCTTTTTTTATTTGGGCAACACCAATATTAGTTCGTGGTCTAAAAGCTAGACTCAATGAACCAGAAAACCAATTTATCACCAAGGTCTTAATTGCATTTATAATCAGCGCACTGCTGTTATTTTCTATATTTACCTACTTTTTAGGTATAGATTTAACACGCGGCGCCCGCTATAACTTTATTTATTTTCCGGCAGTAATAATACTAGTGGGAGCAAGTTTAGCTATCTGCTGGCGCCTAGAAACAGTCAAAATGTTTAAATGGCGGATATCAGGGAAAAAAGCCGTGTTAATAATTTGGCTGATGTCATTAGCGAGCGGTATAACAGTTGTTAATAACTTAGGCTATCAAAAATACTATCGTCCTGATTTATTCATTGGTATTATTCAGAGAGTATCTAGCCAACCAGTATTGATTGCCACCACACAAAAAACCCATGTACATATAGGGGAAATGATGGGTGTAGCAAGGGAATTGAAAAAAAATCAGAAATTGACTAATACAAAGTTTCTACTAGCACATCAAGATGATAATCCTAGCACTTCATCAAAAGCATTAGGCAAAGCCGTAAAAACCCTACCCCGTCCATTTGATTTGTGGAAAGTGAACTTTTTTGCCAACGACCCCGAAGAGCTAGAAACTTGTACGCTTAATAGTAAACCGTTGCCAGCAGTAAATGGTTACGAGTACAAAGTTTATCGGTGTAGGTAAATCTAGTAATTACTCTTTTCTCTGTGCCCTCCGTGCCTCTGTGGTAAAAAAATTATTTCAAAATGCATAATTTCACCACTCTTACGCAGAGAAACAGAGTAAGAATTGCTGTAAAACCAAAATAAATATAGTTATGTTGAAAGTTTTTGCCGATCGGGGTGGTACATTTACAGACCTAGTAGCTGTTACAGATAGTAGAGAAATAATAGATAATCTCTCAAATCATCCTGAACGGTTTTTAATTGTGCCATTAGAAAATAATCAGTGGGTAATCGTTTATAAGCTTCTTTCCGAAAATCCCGAATTATACGAGGATGCCGCAATTCAAGGAATAAGAGATATTATAGGACTTTCTGGTGAGGCGCCTATTCCATGCGAAGAAATTGAAGTAGTAAAAATGGGAACAACAGTAGCAACAAATGCGCTGTTAGAAAGAAACGGTTCGCGCGTTGTTCTTGCTATTACTAAAGGGTTTAGAGATGCTTTACGAATAGGCTATCAAAACCGTCCTGATATTTTTGCCCGTCGTATTGTTTTACCGACGATGCTTTACGAACAGGTAATCGAAGTTGACGAGCGCTACAATGCTCATGGTACTGAACTGGCGCCTGTAAATATCGAAGCAGTAAAAAAAGACTTACAAGCAGCTTATAATTCAGGCATTCGTAGCTGTGCAATAGTACTCATGCACGCTTACCGTTATCCTCAACACGAACAACAAGTTGCACAATTAGCTTCAGATACTGGATTTACACAAATATCTATATCACATCAAGTAAGTCCTTTGATGAAACTAGTTAGTCGAGGAGACACAACTGTTGTTGATGCTTATTTAACTCCGATTTTGCGGCATTACGTCAACCAAGTAGCAAGTCATCTACCTGGAGTTAGATTAATGTTTATGAAATCTGACGGGGGATTGGTTGCGGCAGAACAGTTTCAAGGTAAGGATAGTATATTAAGTGGGCCTGCTGGTGGTATCGTCGGCGCCGTTCAAACAAGCAAGCGCGCAGGTTTTTCTAAAGTCATTACCTTTGATATGGGAGGTACTAGTACTGATGTTGCCCATTTTAAAGGTGAATATGAAAGACAATTAGAAAACGAAATAGCAGGCGCCAGAATGCGAGTACCTGTATTAGATATTCATACTATCGCAGCAGGTGGTGGTTCAATACTATTTTTCGATGGTTCAAGCTACCGCGTTGGTCCAGAATCTGCTCGCTCAAATCCAGGGCCTGCTTGTTATCGGCGTGGTGGACCGTTGGCAGTGACAGACGCGAATGTAATTTTAGGCAAAATCCATCCCCAATATTTTCCTTCTGTATTTGGTGTAGATGGGAATTTACCTTTAGATAAAGATATTGTGATTGAGAAATTTACACAGCTAGCACAAGAGATAAAAACAAAGACAGGAAATAATAGTACCCCCGAACAAGTTGCTGCTGGATTTATTGCCATTGCTGTAGAAAGTATGGCTTCGGCAATTAAAAAGATTAGTTTGCAGCGTGGATATGATGTAACGCAGTATGTGCTTTGCTGTTTTGGAGGCGCCGGAGCGCAGGTAGCATGTTTAATTGCTGATACATTGGGGATGACAAAGATATTTTTACATCCTTATGCAGGAGTACTTTCAGCTTATGGGATGGGTTTGGCTGATGTGCGCGCGCTTCGTGAAGGCGCCGTAGAACAAACTTTAACACAGGATTTAATACATCAGTTGCAGGTGCTGATGGAAAGTTTAGAGATACAAGCTAGAGGTGAGTTACCCCTAAACAACGAGAGCGAGCAGGAAGTAGTACAAAAAATTAATTTGAAGTATGAAGGGACTAATTCAATATTAACAGTTGATTTTGACTCGGATATAACAGCTATACAACAGGAATTTGAGATTGAACATAAAACACGCTACGGTTTTATTCAATCAGGAAAGACTTTAATTGTCGAATCAGCAAGCGTAGAAGTTATTCTAAAAATGGATACTCCCGAAGAACCTTTAATTGCTCGCACTCGAACTTTAGATGAGGCGCCTGCTTTTGTAGAGACAGTACAGATATTTGCTCTGGATAAATGGCATGATACACCAGTTTATCGACGCAACGATTTACAACCAGAAGATAGTATCAATGGGCCTGCAATTATCGTAGAGAAAATTAGCACTATTATAGTTGAGCCAAATTGGCAAGCAAAATTAACTGAACGTAATCATTTAATTTTAGAGCGTTTAATTTAATAGTATTTTGTGAACATAATATTGTGGAATGGGCTTTAAGAATGCCCTGTCCAAATCTAGATGGTAAATTATGAAATCTCGAATTCAATCATACTTACGCTTTGCTTATCAGTATCCAGTTATTGAAACTACACAAATAGAAACAACTTTTTTGGAATTAGCTGAACAATGGCGCCGTGAAACTGGAATGCTCTCTGTCACTTCCAAAATGTCAATGCATCCTGCGTATCAAAGGATAATTGGAATGGGACAACCGATTGTACCTTTAATTATGCGTGAACTTGAGCGTGAACCTTAACATTGGTTTTTAGCATTAACTGCTATTACAGGTGCAAATCGTGTAAAGGAAGAAGAGCGTGGCAGACTCGACCAAATGACTCAAGCATGGATTGAATGGGGAAGAGAAAATGGATATACGTTTATTCCAAGAAAATGATGCTGAACAAATCGCGTGTTTATTTCATGAAACAATTCGTGAAGTAAATATTCGTGATTACTCACTTGAACAAGTACAAGCATGGGCGCCGGACAATATACATTTTAGAAACTGGGCAAAAGCTTGTTCGTCAAAGTTTACCTTTGTTGCTGATCATGAAGGAATAATTGCCGGGTTTGGCGAACTAGAACCAAACGGTCATATAGATTGTTTCTACTGTCACAAAGAGTATCAGCGCATGGGTGTTGGTAGTAGTATATACAATGCCATAGAAACAAAAGCCCATGAACTAAAAATAAATCGCTTATACACCGAAGCAAGCATTACAGCCAAAGCCTTTTTCCTACGCATGGGCTTCTCAGTTATTAAAGAACAACAAGTAGAAGCAAGAGGACAAACATTTATAAACTACGCAATGGAAAAATTTATCATAGAAACCCCAGAAACTCGGTTTCTTCTACACTAAGCACAACAATATTGAAATAAAACGAAAAGAAATCGGGTTTCTCGGCGCCAACATCAAATTTTTTATGCCCTAGGACTTAACAATGAATACTACATCACAACCTGACCCAGTACGCTTAGAAATCTTCAAAAATCTGTATCAATTTATTGCCGAACAAATGGGAATAGTGCTGCAAAACACAGCTACTTCGGTAAATATCAAAGAAAGATTAGATTTTTCCTGTGCAATATTTGATACTTCCGGTTTATTAGTAGCAAACGCTCCTCATATTCCTGTACATTTAGGCTCCATGAGTGAAAGCGTTCGCTGTTTAATCAACGACAAAGGAAACACTATTAAACCAGGAAATGTATATTTATCCAATAACCCTTACAACGGAGGAACACATCTTCCTGATGTTACAGCAATTACACCTGTATTTTTAAATGCCAATTTAAAAAACGGCGCCACACCAATATTTTACGTAGCATCGCGCGGACACCAAGCTGATATTGGAGGCATAACTCCTGGCTCAATGCCACCCAACAGTACTACAATCGAAGAAGAAGGAATATTATTTGATAATTTTCTCTTAGTCGAACAAGGAAACTTCCAAGAAACACAATTACGCGAAGCCTTGGCAAACCATCGTTACCCAGCGCGTAACCCCGACCAAAATATAGCAGACCTAAAAGCACAAATTGCTGCAAATGAACGGGGAGTTCAAGAACTGCAAAAGATGGTGTCTCAATATAGCTTAGAAACAGTTCAAGCTTACATGCAATTTGTGCAAAATAATGCAGAAGAAGCAGTCAGACGCGCAATAGATGTTCTAAAAGACGGCGCCTTTACGTATCATATGGATGACGATGCAGTTATAAAAGTTACGGTCACTATTAATAAAGAAAATCGTAGCGCTGTAATAGATTTTACTGGAACATCTCAACAACTCAATACAAACTTTAATGCTCCTAAAGCTGTAACTCAAGCTGCTGTTTTATATGTATTTAGAACATTAGTAGATGATAGCATTCCTCTCAACGCTGGATGTCTCAACCCCTTGAAAATAATTATCCCCGAAAGCTCAATGCTTAACCCTGTATATCCAGCAGCAGTAGTAGCTGGTAACGTCGAAACCTCCCAAACAATAGTCGATGCTTTATATGGTGCATTAGGAGTAATGGCAGCTTCTCAAGGAACAATGAATAACTTCACCTTTGGAAACGCACGCTATCAATATTATGAAACAATTTGCGGCGGTTCAGGAGCAGGTGCCGACTTTGATGGAACCGACGCAGTTCATACGCACATGACAAACTCCCGCTTAACCGACCCAGAAGTATTAGAAACTAGATATCCAGTCATGGTAGAAAGTTTTGGTATACGTTTTGATAGCGGTGGCAAAGGCAAACATTCAGGAGGAAACGGAGTAATTCGTAAAATTAAATTTCTCGAACCAATGACAGCAAATATTCTTTCAAGTCATAGAATAATTCCCACCTTTGGTTTAAAAGGCGCCGAAAACGGACAACTAGGACGCAACTCAATACAACGCAGTAACGGAAACAAAGAAAATTTAGGCAGCACCGGAACAGTTGAAATGCAACCAGGAGACATATTCATCATCGAAACACCCGGAGGAGGAGGATTTAGTAAGATGTGAAAAAACCTCGTGTAAGGGCTTTAGCCCTTTCCATCCATTACTGTGTTTTTAACGATATACTCAATAACAAGAGCATAGGTTGTGGAAAAATACTATGACCAAAACACCTTTACAGTTAAGCTTCGAGGAGTATTTGACTTACGATGACGGAACTGATAACCGTTATGAACTTGTTGATGGGGAATTAGTCATGGTTCCACTACCGACAGGTGACCACTCAGATGTAATCGATTTACTATCAAAGGGTATTGAAACTGCTATTTCTCAACAACAGCAACCTTGGAAAGTAAAGCGTGACGTAGGAGTATATATAGGTATTAATCTCAAAACTGGCAGAGACCGTTCTCGTACTCCTGATTTAACAGTCTTAACTGATACACAGTGGGCTGTAATTAAAGCTGATAAGACTCGTGCTGCTGTTTTTAGAACTGCACCTTTGCTTGTAGTGGAAATAGTTAGTCCTGGCTCTAAAAAAACCGATTATGATACTAAGCTACTGGAGTATAAAAATTTAGGTATTCCTGAATATTGGATAGTAGATTTAAAACAGAAAAAAGTATTAATTTTAACTTTGCTTAATAGTACTTATCAAGTTAGTGAGTTTATTGCAGGCGCCAAAATTATTTCTTCTACTCTTCCTAGTTTTAATTTGACGGCACAACAGATTTTGTCTGCTTAAGTTGTTTTGATGTACCCTTTGATAAAGAAACTTTATAACTCACACTACTTCCTTTTTCATATCTTTTTTAACTTCTGGCGCGCGTTTAAACTCTATTCCCCCACCCTTGCTCCCGTAGCATGTGTAGGGGGATTAATTTGACCTAGGAATACCCATAGAAGAAAGTCCAGCAGTTGCGCGCAAGTTCTGAGTACGAATTAATTCGATAAAATTTAAACCTTGGCGCCCTTCTATTTTTGCTACTATTTCTATAGCATTTAATAAATGTTCTGCTGCTTGGGTTTCGGTATAATCTCGACGTTGTGCGATTTTTATTGCCGCAGTGTCGGCTATAATTTCTGAGTCTTGTCCATTATTCAGGCGCCATATTCGTAATACAGCCATTGAACTTAAACCCACAGCAGCTATAATACCTACAACATCTCGTTGTGCTAATTCTACAAACCCACCTAATAACCCAGCAACTGCCACACCTTGATAGATATCAGGCTTAAACCATTTTACCCCTGTTAACCAACTTACCGTTCGCAGTAACAACATGTCGCGTTGGGGTTTAGTTAGTCGGCGCCACAAATCAAAGTTAATATATATAGGTCTATCAGAATTCCAAGGCAATGGCAAAGCCACATCTATTACTTTAGCTTGCTCCGGCTTGCTGATTATTTTTACTGTCATCCTGCTTGATGCTGGCATTATTTCCAACAAGCGGCGAATCTCAATGTTCTGCTCCATATTTTTGATATAAAATTGTGATTATTAAAACAAGCAACGAGCGTGGAATAATTGGACTACAGTAATATTTTTTACATAATCAAATAATCTTGATTAATAAATATCACATCAAAAACTTCAAAATCAAACCCATACACATACAAATCAAATCAAATCAATTCAATTCTAATTCAACATACTATGGAAGCTTTTGCATTTTTTCCGCCTGAATGGACAAATGAGGCAATTCATGCTTACGATTTTTGTTGTCCCACATGCCATTCGAGTAGTTTGGAAGCAACACAAGTTTGGATTAACCGACGGGCGCCTGTAACTACCGAAAATTATAAACGTAAATGGCAAGAATTTTACCATTGCCAGTGCGGTGGCGTTTGGTGGGCTTGGAGTAATGATAGACCACCCACCAACTTAAAAAAACCAGACGATGAACTGTAGGTTGGGTGGAGGAACGGAACCCAACAAAAAAATCTCCCAACAAAAAAATATAAACAAAAAGCCCACCACCTGGTGAGCTACAGCAAATTCAATCAAATTACAATATTTGTAGAGACGTTACGTGTAACGTCTCTACAACATGTTTATATTCTTAGAATGTGAAGGTTGTACGTAATGTACCGATATAAACGGTATCGTTACGGTCGTTATGTTCTGGGTTAAAGATTACTAACAGCGCAGGAGTTACCGAAACGTTGTCATTGAGTTGTAATCTGTACAGAGTTTCTAAATGGTAAGAAGTGTCTTCGTCTTTTTGACGTATACCAGTTGCGCTGCCTACACCACCAGCTACAGTTCCTCTAAAATTGCTACCTGTAATTCTAGGAGGTTGCCCAAAAGTAACACCTAGTAAGCTACCTTTGCTACCAAAATCTCTAAGTGCTAAGTTTGCAGCCCAGTATGTAGCAGTTGCATCTAATCTATTATTATTTACATCTGTTTCACCTGAGATATCAGCCAAACCGTACCATCCACCAATTGCAATTTTGTCACTTAGACGGAAGTTAACTTGGGCGCCGTAGTGATTCGCAGAAGTAGCAATGTTATTAATAATAGCGCCAGTGGCGGGGTTAGTAATAGTAGCAAAAGGTGCGCTTGCGAAATCGCTACCTGTAGATTCAAATACATTAACTCCACCAGCATTATTTTGATAACTGTGAGCGTAAGTCAAACCGATACCTAGTTGTTTGCTAGGTTGGAAAGAAAGTTGTGCAAGCGCAGCATAGTTACCATCTGTAAGACCATTTCTATCATTAGGGTTGTTTGCTGTGTTGGTACGTCCACCAGCTAAATAACCACCAGACAGAGAAATTGATCCGCTAGGATTAAAGACAATAGTAGCACCGGCGCCACCTTGACCTTGGCGGTAAATTGGGCTGAAACGACCATAGCGAGAAATCGAACCACGGCTAGAACTCGCGAAGTCTGGGTTAAAGTTATTGATGTTTTCCCAGAACTCACCATTGTTAGCGTCAACCTTAATACGAATAGCATCGCTCAGGTTAAAAGCGTAGTTAATTTTATCAATACCAACACTGTTGAAGTTGTCGTTGAAACCATCGTATGCCAAACGGGTCATTTGTGTACCTGTAGACCCTGTACCAGCAACAGCACTGTTATTGGAAATAACGTTTCCTGCTTGCAAACGAATTTGCAACTGGTCTTTACCACTGAAACTACTGAGTAGGTTCAAACGAATCCGGTCAGAGAAGGTAGTGTTGCTATCCAAGTCTCTTCTTGCAGCATTTGGGTTATTAACTAATTGACGAGAACCAACTGCAGCTTCGTCGCCAAAAGCATCGGAAACGCTAAAGATTGCTTCCCCTAGTAACTTGGTTGTTGTCGAGAACTGGTTTGCTTCCAATTCAGCGGTGCGTACTTCTAAGTTGTCAATGCGACCGCGTAGGGTTGCTAGTTCTGCACTAAATTCTTCTTGTAAGCGCTGTAATGTCGCTAAGTCTTCTTTTCTAACTAAGTCAGCGGTTGCAGTTGCGATTAATTCGTTTACGCGGTCTAAACAAGCATTCAAACCTGCTGCGAATTCATAACGAGTTAATGCGCGGTTTCCACGATAGGTTCCGTTGGGATAACCTGCGATACAACCGTAGCGTTCTACTAATGACTGCAATGCTTGGAATGCCCAGTCAGTAGGTTGTACGTCTGAAAATTGTGATACTGATGTTACTTGACCTATATTGTCGGTCTTTTGCGCCTGTGCCATTTCGCTAACCGAAGGCACTTTATCATTCATTTCGCCTGCGAAAGCGCTGTTTGCAGTGGCAAATGCCGCAGCTACAACAACTGGGCTTAACTTAATCGTGTTCCAAAGTAGTTTTCGCATCTTTGTATTCTCACTCACACCTACGTAATTATTTTACATATGTCTGGGAGTTTTTTCTCATTTCTACAAAGATTTAATTTAAATTATTTGCATTGGATTTACGAATAAATCTCTTGACATTTCGTCAAATTTCTGAGATGCCGTATTTTACCGTTGTCAAGACAGTTCACGACTAGGCATGATTTGACCTACCAGTAGGTTAAGGCAAGGTTATGAAGGCTGAAAATGTACCTATATAGTTGTGGAAGTGTTATGGAATCAAGATTTTTATATGTAACATTTTTTACATAAAATTTTAGAAACATTTGGGCACAAAAAAGCTCCGGATAGCGTCTTAATCTTTCTTGTCCAAAAACCGCCTGTCTCAAAATAAAGAATAAATTATATTTTGTCAATAAGGTAAATTCCCCACATAAAAGATGGCGCCTCTGTTTCATGACGGGGGAGAAGCTTGTGAACAGACTAGTACAAAAGAACCCCCCATCTGGATAGAAATGGGGGTGGGATTAAATTATTGGAGGATTACTGGAGAAACATAGACGACTAAGATTGATTAAATCTTAGAAAGAGAAGGTGGTACGAAGAGTACCAACGTAGATTGTGTTGTTAAGGCTGTTGTGTTCTGGGTTGAAGATAACCAACAAGCTAGGAGCTACTGTAACATTATCGTTGATTTGCATACGATAAAGAGCCTCTAAGTGGTAAGAAGTATCAGCATCTTTTTGCTCGGTTTTTGTTGCTACACCATTTACTAAACGAAGTGTAGGTGCGAAGTCACTGTCGGTTACTTTGGGAGATTGACCAAAGGTAATACCAAGCAAGTTACCTTCCTTGATGAAGTCAAAGACTTTGAAGTTAGCAGCCCAGTAGAACATATCTGCGCTGTCGCCTTTGCGAACAAAGTTACCAGTTGCAAGTTGAGCCGCAGTCAGTGTGCTAGAAGCGTTGGTTTCAGCGGTAGCGTTAGAATAACCAACCCAACCACCAAGAGCAACTTGAGGATTGAATTTGTAGTTAGCTTTTGTGGTGCGTGCGTCGAGTTCATCAACACGACCACGTAGGGTTGCGAGTTCATCAGCGAACTCTTCTTGTAAGCGCTCTCCATGCACTTAAATCTTCTTTCTTAACTAAATCTGCGGTGGCTGTGGCAATCAATTCGTTTACACGGTCTAAGCACGCATTTACACCAGCCGCAAACTCAAAACGAGTCAATGCACGGTTACCACGAAATGTGCCGCCGGGATAACCTGCAACACATCCGTAACGTTCTACTAAAGACTGTAATGCTTGGAAAGCCGAATCGGTAGGCTGTACATCAGAAAACTGTGAAACTGAAGTTACTTGTCCGATGTTGTTCGATTCTACTAGTTTAGCTACTGATGTTTCGTTTGCTTCAGCTGCGAATGCGCTGTTTGAAGCAACGAATGTTGCAGCAACTAAAACTGGCGCCAACTTGATAACGTTCCAGAATAGCTTTGTCATTATTTTTCTCTCACTCACACCTAGTGGTTTGATTATTAAGCTGCTTCTCATAGTCTTTTTCCTCTACGAGAATTTACTTATGATTACCAAAAAAGTGTAGCAAGATGCGATGGCTGATTTCTGTCAACCACCGCACGTTTGATTTATTTTCGCTGAATGCTATTCTGGTTGTTATTTGGTGTAAGTAATATAATCCGACGCTTGTGACGAATCATTGTGTTCTCTTCTTCAAACTGTTGTAACAAACGAGTTACGGTAACTCTAGTAGTATTTAATACTTCTGCCATTTCTTGGTGAGTAACATTGAGGTCGATTAATTTACCTTGCTCAACGTCACGACCAAATTTCTCACTCAACCATACTAAGAATTGCCACAAGCGTAGAGAAATAGGTTTACGGTGTACTATGCTCAATAACTCTTCTGCTTGCTGAATGTGTGACAAGAATGAGTTGATGTCTTGATGCCACAACTGAGGAGGAACGACGCTAACTTCAACGCTGGTCAGACATTCAATTTGATAAGGCTTTACACGTGACAAGGGGTAACCGATTAAATCTCCAGGTCCCCAATATCCCAAGGTGATGAACGTTCCATCTTCGCTCCATGTCAAAGTCCGAACGGCGCCACGCTCGATTTTCCATAACACGTCATTACGTGAAGGAATTGTTTCGCGACGAGTAAATAACCGTTGCTGCAAACCAGATGTATTTGTACTGGTGTTGGTAGCTGAATTCTGTGGAATACCATTTGTGTTGCGGCTTGTGGAATACATCATAGTTGGAGATAAGTGAATAAATGTGTTTTGTCGATTTAAACTTTGTCGAAGGTATCCTGGCTATCTGCCCTAAATAAGCAACTAGTGGCAGAATTAATTCAGGAACATCTGGCAATTTAACTAATGCGAAATGCGCGGTTATACCCAAAGATAGATGCCTAAAGGCTTATACTTTAATAATCGATTGATTGTTGATATTTTTATCTGAGCAACGCTTCAATAAATACCTGCTTTTCTTTAAACCTAAGAGAAACTGATACTTTAAACTACATTCGCAATAGCTACTCAGGACATAACTTGTTCTTCCTGATGTATTTTTAATTAATTGAGAATAATTTTCAATTAATGATTTTGCTCAGATTCAACCGAATCGCGCAGTTTCTGCTTCGTAGTAATGATTTTTAGCAATGCTGCCCAAGTAAAGTTACAAACAACTTTCACTTAGACACGATAAGCAAGTTGCATGTAGTGGCAGCGACTATTAATTTTTTAACTGCTCACCACATACAATATTCCTCAATTGCTCAAATCAATAACCTGTAATATTTCGGTTAACGATACGATTCACATGTTGTTGTGAATCTTCCTTTGTAACGAGCTTGACGTTCAATCGCATTATTGTGCTTTTTTACGCCCTTGTGTGTCACCTTTTATACATTGGTTTTCTTTATGGTAACAAACTATCTAATTCTAAGGTTTGTATGTTGAATTTAACGGCACTTACTCTGCTTAAGAAATGCTTGTAGGCATGTAATATCCACAGAATCAGCGTATTCGATTTTTCCCTGATCTTTTTATAAAAATTTCGCACCAAGCCATATTATCTGCTACAATAAATATTCACTCACATTCTGTCCAACGCCAAAGCTATTGATGTAACTTTTGCAAGAAGTAAAAATACCGCGTTAGCAATATCTGTTCTTCGTAATTGTACCAAATCTATGAATGGTATCATAAACACTTTATTGATGCCTCTGCTAATTTAATCTGAGAAGATTAAGAATAGGTAAGCTTTACATAAAATGTATGTCATTTAACCAATACTTAACTTAACTAACAAATTTAACTAGCAAGCATCTAAGGCTGCAAAGTCTTGTTTAGTAATGATTGTAGAATTCAAAATCGAGACCGTTCAAATTTATACTTAAATTATACATCCATATATCTTAAGATTTACTTTATATTTGAGTAACTTTTAATAATTTATTCAAATACTCAAATTCAAAAAATACAATGGTGTAGTTTTTTATAAAGATTAGGGAAATAATATAGCATTTTCTCTATAGTATCTATAAACTTTAAAGGGATGTATAACGAATAACCTTACTCCTCTATCTGAATTTATAAACTATTCTAAGTAAATGCGTTTTTCTGGTATAAATTATTGCCTGCTGTTTGCGATATCTACCTTAAGAAGTAATTTATTTACAAGTTCATGCTTAAATGCGAGACGTAGCGAAATAAAATAAAAATTATTAAGAACGTTGACCTGTAACTATATACGCGACTCGTTGACCGATATTGGTGGCATGGTCTGCCATTCTCTCTAAGCAACGAATTGCTAATCCTAAAAGTAAATATGGTTCTAAGGCGCCGCTAATATCGTGTTGTTGAGCCAGAGCGTTATAAACTCGTTCATAAGCGTTATCAACTGTGTCATCAAGATATTTAATGTTACGTGCATTAACTTCATCTAAATCGGCGAGTGCGACTAAACTAGTTGCCAACATTGCTTGTGCATGGAGTGACATCATCGCAATTTCTGAAAGCAAACGATGCTGAGGATAAGGAAATATTTTGACTGCTATTTCTCCCAAGTCTTCAGCATAATCGCCAATGCGCTCTAAATCACGCACTAGCTGCATAAATGCACTCAAACACCTTAAATCTCTATCGGTAGGTGCAAGACTTGTCATTATCAATGTGCATTCTAACTCAATTTGCCGATAAAAAGTGTCGATTCTTTTATCGATTTGAGGCAGTTCTTGGGCTGCTGAAAGGTCGCGAGCGAACAATGCTTGATGACTAAGGCGAAAAGATTTCTCTGTTAAGGCGCCCATACGCAGTACATCTCGTTCAAGGCGCCGGATATCGCGCGTTAGTTGAGATTCGCAATTGTTACTGCTGTTACTGCCGTGATTAGAAAGTGGAGCTTTCACGCTTCGGTAATTCTCAGATAGAGAAGATAATTCTAACAATAATATCAACTTTAAAATTTTGCCATTATCCCTGGTAAGACTATTTGCATCCACGCGCCTCCAGTTTCCGGATGATTCATAGCTTTAATTGAGCCATTATGTGCTATTACAATTTGCCTAACTATAGCTAACCCAAGACCAGTACCAATTGTCGTTATGCTTTCTTCTAATGCCGTGGCGCGAGTTCGGGCAGTGTCACCTCGATAAAATCGCTCGAATACGTGGGGTAAGTCTTCTTCTGAAAACCCAAATCCAGAATCAACTATATTAATCTCCACACTTGGCAAATAATTACCAATGTTACCTTCAACTTGCTGATTGCGAGCGTCGATTCTCACATCAACATGAATTTTAGCACCAGGCGGATTATATTTAATGCAGTTATTAAGTAAATTAATAAATACTTGAAACATTCTCGAAGAGTCAGCACTAACCCATACATGGTCAGGCCCAGAATACATAAAATGCATCTCTCGCTGTTGTGCGCTGAGTTCAAGTGTTTCCCAAACAGAAATAATCAGCGAGCGCAGGTCTATGGTTTGTCGAGCTAACTGCATTGTCGGATTGGTTTCGAGTTGGGTTAAGTCTAACCAGCTTTGCACCAAATTAATTAAGCGGTCAACTTCGAGCATCAAACGGTCAACCCAGCGCTTCAAGGGTGAATCTAAACGGTCTTGTAAAGTTTCTACTACGAGTCGAATTGATGTTAAAGGTGTTCTTAGCTCATGTGCTAAGTCAGAAAATGCCCGGTCTCTAACCTGATTAACTTCGAGTAACGGCTGACGGTTTTCTAGAAACACACCAACTTGACCTTTCGGTAAAGGCAATCCAGTTGCACGAAGAACCGATGACTTTACATCTAACATTGCCGCCGCATTGTCACAAGAGGGGTGATACTCCCACTCTTTAATTTGTAACTGTTGACGTTCGCGTGTTCGTTCAACTAATCTATCCAGTTCATACGAACGCACCAGTTCTACCAGTAACCTAACTTGTCCTGGTTGCCAACGCTGTAAATACAATATTTCGCGCGCTTGTTCGTTACACCACAGCAGTTGATTTTGGTCATCTAGCTGTAAATAACCAATTGGTGCGAACTCTAACAAATCTTGATAAGTTTGTAATTGCTGCTGTAGGTGTAACCCTTGGTATTTTACCAATGCAAGTTCATGACGCAACCGGGGAATTAATGGTAGCGCCACTTTCGATGATTGAGCGGTTAGGGGTCGCAGCACCTGGGATATGTAGCCGTTTAGTTGAAACTGCTGCCACACCCAAATACTCAAACCAACCACCAAACCCAAACAAAAACTCAATAACACCATTACCTATCACTTGCTCATTTATTTATATAAGCTAGCAAGTAAGTTAATTTTACGAAAATAAAACTTAATTAATTAACCAAATCTGTAGCCAAAACCACGTACAGTTACAATGTAGTCTGGGTGACTGGGGTCTTTTTCGAGCTTTTCGCGCAACCAGCGTATATGTACGTCAACTGTTTTGCTATCACCCACAAAGTCTGGCCCCCACACTTGGTCTAATAACTGTTCACGTGACCAAACTCGTCGTGCATAGCTCATAAATACTTCTAACAAGCGAAATTCTTTTGGTGATAAGTTCACTTGCTGTCCCCGTACCAAAACGCGACATTCCTGGGGGTACAATGTTACTTCTTTATATTGTAAAACAGGAGATTGCGGTAATGCACTCAACCGCTGGCGCCGTAATAATGCCCGACAACGTGCCACTAACTCTCGAACACTGAACGGTTTCGTCAAGTAATCATCGGCGCCAACCTCTAAGCCTAACACACGGTCGGTCTCGCTACCCTTCGCACTCAACATTAAAATTGGTACAGGATTACCTTGTTGACGTAAAAATCGACAAATATCTAAACCATTAATTTGCGGCAGCATTAAATCCAAAATCACCAAATCAAAGTTATTCTCACTTGAATTCGATTCGTTACCCTTCAAATAATCAACTGCCGAACGTCCATCCGAAGCCGTTACTACTACATACCCTTCACCCTCTAAAGCCATCAGTAGCATTTCGCGTATCAATTCTTCGTCTTCTACTACCAAAATGCGGCTTGTTTGTACGAACTCCGTATTCGAGGGATACTTACTTAGTTCATTGCTATACATTGATGATATCACTTTATGAGGTTTTCGCTTGCAGAAATCTTGATTATTACTTATGCGTACTAAATGGTTTGGAGTAATTACTAAAACTTTTAAAAAGTAATTTACACAAAGACACCCACCCAATTATAGACCAAACTCAGTGGAAATCATGAGAAGTTTGTTATCGTTCGTGGTCTAAGTACTAATAAATTGCGGCGCCGCAACCTTATCTCTATTTTTCATCACTTTCTTGACAAGCCGTATTTTCATTTGTATACTTAATTTAGTACAATAGAACTAAATTAAGTCGTAAGGAACTATGTTTCAAAAAGCTTAATGAAGTCGTTTTCAGCATTTTCACCCTACTAAAAATAAGCATTTCAAGGCTAGCCTAATGTCTGCATGGGTAATGCCTTGGTATTGCTGTGCGTTTGCGAGAATTTCAGATTTCGTATATTAGGAGTTTGTTTGTATGGACGTTGCGAATAAAGACGCTAAACGGCAGTTAATGCAAGCTTTCGAGCAAATCATTGCTCCCCGTAAACAGCTTGAGTCGAAGATAGCTACAAAGCTCGAAGTTGCGGAGAAAGCTAAAAATAAACAAATTCTCGAAGCCGCTTCTACATATACCGTTGATAGTATAGTTAAAAGCTTGGCAGATTTACAGCTAGAGTTTGGTGGTATTGTCAATAGCTTATCTGAGAAGTTAGCCAAAGAGAACTCAAAGCTCGATGAACTCAACCGGGGTATAGAGATTGAAACTGCTCTATTGCAAGAAATTCAACAAGTAAGAGTCGTAGCAGATGCGGTTGATATTTTGACCCAGGAGCATCAAGAGAAATTGAAAACTCTTGAACAAGATACCCAAAATAAGCGCGAAGCATTATCCAAGGAAGCAGCACAAGCTCGTAAAGATTGGCTCAAGGAACAAGCCGAGTTTGATGAAGCGGTACAAGTGTATAATCAACTGCAAGCAAAACAGCGTCAGCAAGACACTGAAGACTATCAGTATAAACTCGATAATACTCGTAAAATTAATACCGACGCATACGAAGCTAAAAAGCGTAACTTAGAACGCGAACTCAAAGAAGGCGCCATAACAAGAGAAAAAAATTGGGCAGAACGCGAGACAACGTTGAAAGCAAATCAAACATTGTTAGGTGAATATCAAAATATTGTCACCGCATTCCCAGCAGAATTAGAAGAAGCAGTTAAGAAAGCGCGCGAAGAAGCAATAAAAGACACAAGCCAAAAAGCCAAAGTTGAAGCTGACTTACTTGAGAAAGAGTGGGAAGGAACGAAGCAAAGTTACGAACTCAAGGTAAAATCTCTCGAAGAAACAATTCAAAAACAAGTCGAACAAATCGAAAGTATCTCTACCCAACTCCAAACAACGCTCAAACAAGCACAAGATTTAGCAATGCGCGCCTTTAGCAGTAATTAGCACTTCAGTGCTATCTAATTAATTGTTTATGAAGGAGAGAAGAGAGTGCCAGCAAAAAAACCAACAGATAAAAACACCAAAGCCGAAATCCTCCAAGCATACGAAGAGTTAGCGAAAGAGAAGGCAGCATTGAAAACAGAGCTTGACGCAGCAGCCAAAAATAGTTCAAATAATAGTACAGCATCGGCGCCTAAAACCACAGTCAAAGAAAAACCAGTAGTAGTAGAGAAAACAACTATGAATTCCGGAGCAAGCGTTCAACAAAAAATGAACTCGACGATTGAAAGCTTGATTAAAATTCAAATGGGGTTTGGGAGTGCTGCGAATGAATTATCTGAACTATTAACAGCAAGAGCATTAAAGCTTGCAGAAGTCAAGCAATCTTTTGAGCAGGAAGTACAGCAACTCAAAGAATTACATAAGCTAGAAGTAAAAGAGAATACCCTAGACACTCTCATCGAAACTTATGAAAATAACTCTAAAACTTACCAAGAAGAATATTTAAAGCAGTCAGAAATGCTATTGCAGCAAATTCAGGAAATGCGAAGTTCTTGGCAAAAGGAACAAGAAGCGCACAAGTTAACAGTTAAAGAACGTAATGATAATCTTTCTAGAACTCGTCAGCGTGAAGAATCTGGGTATAAATATGACTTAGAACTGCAACGCAAACTCGCAATAGACGAGTACGAACAGCAGCAAAAAACTTTATATACTCAGCTAGAAGAATTACAGCAAGAAACGAATAAACAATGGGAAGCTCGCGAAAAAGGTATTTCTGAGCGTGAGCAACAATTTGAAGAATTAAAAGCGAAAGTCGAAGCTTTGCCAAAAGAAAAAGAAGCAGCAATTAAGAAAGCAACTGAAGAAGGTAAAGCAATTGCATATTACCAAGCCAAAATTAAATCTGACTTGTTAGCAAAAGACGTAGACGGACAAAAGCGCTTCTACGAACAAAGACTTCAATCTTTAGAGCAAACTATTTCTAACCAAGACGCACGCATTCAAAATCTTTCCAGACAGCTTGAATCTGCATTAAAACAAGTTCAAGATTTGGCAGTCAAGGCAATCGAAGGTTCTTCGAGTGTAAACTCTTATCAAGCAATGAAAGAAATTGCTTTAGAACAAGCCAAAAGTCAAATGAAAGCTAAATAATTAATTGGGTTCCGTCATATCGGAACCCAAATCCTAGAAACCGGGTTTTTTTGTTGAAGTCTTGTAATAAAAATAAGGATTTTGCGTATAAACCCGGTTTCTTAAGGCTTATTCTTTTTGCTATTATTATTTTGTTTGGGTGAATCATTTCCTGGTGTAAAACCTGCTTCGCGAATTATTGGTTGACCTACTGGTGGTGGGTCTTGTCGTTTTGGTCTTGCCATAATAATCTCCTGGTTAGTTTGTGTTTACAGTTGATAATTTTTATTTTTCGTATTTTTGAATAAACGAAATAAGCTAGTAAATAAATAATCTATGGAGTTGATTTTTTGATTCTGGTATTGTTCTCATTGGGTTTATTCGTATCTACAGTAAACCCGTTATCTGTTTTAAATGGTCTATTTTTTGTGGGTGGTGTTGGTCTTTTTCGTGACATTTTAGTTTACCTTTGTTGTGGTTGGTTACAGGTATTACTACATATGTCGTTTTCTTGAATCCGGAAATGAAAGATATTTTTTTTGACATTAGTTGCTATGTATTAGTGCTGAAATATTAGAGTTATAACAAACAAAAAAAGAGACGCACTGCGTCTCTATAAAGAGGAAACCCATTAAATTTTTGTTGATTTATAAATATATTGAAAAAGATATTGAAATTGTATATTGAAATTACCAATTGAAAGAGCGTAGCTATTAGTAGATAGCAGAAGCTTCGGAGTCAAATAGGGAACACAGAGGCTTGGTAACTATCCATAACATGAGATACACCGACGGAATTTCTAAATCCGGAAATATTCAAACAGAATTTTATAAAACAGGCACGATGCCTGTTTCACGTGTCTTTATTATGCGAAGGTAGAAAAGTCTAGGTTTGGAGGAATATCTTGAATGCGTCCGGGGCCTACTGCTTTTATGGCTTCACGCAAGTTAACATCACCTGTGTAAATAGCGCGTCCAACAATTGCACCTGTTACACCTTGGGGTTCGAGAGCGAGTAAGCTAAGTAAATCGGTGATAGAACTAACTCCACCGGAAGCGATGATTGGAATTGAGATTTTACTAGCAAGTTCGCGAAGTGCGTCAAGGTTGGGGCCTTGCATAGTACCATCACGATGGATATCGGTATATATAATAGCCTCGGCGCCTAATTCTTGCATTTGTATTGCGAGTTGGGTTGCTTGTATTTCTGAAGTTTCCAGCCAACCCCGTGTAGCAACAAGACCATTGCGAGCATCAATACCAACAATTATTTGACCGGGATATTCTTGTGCTAACGTTTGAACTAATTCAGGTTTTTCAACTGCGACGGTACCTAATATACAGTAGCGTACACCTACATCAAAAAGTTGTTTAACACTTTCTCTGTCGCGTAACCCTCCACCAACTTCTACTGGTATTGAGACTGCTTGGGTAATTGCTTGTATTGCTTCGAGGTTTACTAGTTTACCCTGTTTGGCACCGTCTAGGTCTACCAAATGTAATCGAGTGGCGCCAGCTGCAACCCATAAGCGAGCAACTTCAACAGGGTTTTCATTAAAAACTTGCGACTGCGCGTAGTCTCCTTGATAAAGTCGTACACAACGCGCTTCGAGTAAATCAATTGCTGGAATAACTTCCATAGCGTTCCTATAAATAAAAGGGGACTCTTCATTCTTTTTTATTCTCTCCCCTTTGCATATATTTTTTACAGTGCTAGAAATATGCTGGTGCGTGACGCTATAAGTGTTATAACTACGTTGAAATTTTTTCGTAGCGTCACGCACCTACTTAACGATGTACAACTACAGGTGTACCAATCGATGCCCAACTATATAATGCTCTTGCTTGTCTGGGTCGTAAATTTACACAACCGCGACTAACTGGAGTGCCAAAGCTATTATGCCAATAGGCGCCGTGAATACCATAGCTACCGTCGTAGTACATAACGCTAGGAACATTTTGCCTGTCATAGTCTGCACCACGCATTCTCGCTTTGCGGTGTTTGCTTTGAATATTAAAAACGCCAGTTAGTGTAGGTGTATCTTTTTTGCCACTAGAAACCCGCATCGAATAAATAGGACTTCTACCTCGCCAAGCCACTAATTTTTGTTCAGATAAGTCTACCTGAATCCAACGACGCTCTGACTGTTTGAGCCTTTGAATCGATTGACGAATTCTAGAACCCTTTGATTGCGCTAAAGCTTCTGTAGAACTTGCACCCAGAGAACCGAGAGTTATTGCTGCACCAACAAATATTGCTGTTAAGGGACGCACCCAATTGTTAGGAATCCAATTTTTCATGATTTGCACATCTTTAATGATTTTTCAGCAAATATCGGCATATTGCCGTGGTGTGTGAGGTAGCTCTAATTACATAGTATTATTCTAAGTTTCATTTTTAACATACAAAATTAGCCAACATCTAGGGATTGGAGAAGTTTTTTCGCATTTTGAGTAATGAGTTCCCAATTTTGCGCTTCTATCAATGCTTTTGGAAATAGTTCTCCACTTAACCCTACTGCAACGGCGCCTGCTTTAAAGAACTGCAACGCATTATCTATAGTGATGCCTCCCGTAGGAATGAGGGGGATATGTCCGAGAGGCCCTTGTAAACTTTTAATATAATCGGCGCCACCGAGTGATTGAACGGGAAATACTTTAACCGATGCGGCGCCTGCTTTCCAAGCTGTGACAATTTCTGTAGGAGTTAAGGCGCCGGGAATAACTGGTATATTTTGAGCCATACCAGCACGAATTAGTTCAGGGTCAACGTGTGGAGTAAAAATGTATTGCGCTCCGGAATTAATCGCCGATTCCAAATCTTGTAAATTGAGTACTGTTCCTGTACCAATAATACAGTCTGGCAATTCACAGCGCAGCTTAGTAATTAAATCTGCACTTGAATCACTATTCCAAGTAATTTCAATTAAACGCATTCCTGATGCTGCAACGGCAAGCGCCATTTGCCGTCCCATTTCAAGTAATGGTGCTCTAATTACAGCAAATGCACGATTCTTACGTAATATCGATAACCAATTATCAACCATCAATTCTTAACTATTAAATAAACTTATTGATTCAATTTACATTAGTTTAATTTTTCTCTCTACAAATGTATTCTAAATAAATACACGTAAAAAACAGTTTATATTTGTGCTTGCATGATAGCAAAAAAAATACTTGACAAAACAGGCATTAGTATAGTATTATTTATTGCGGTAACTTGTAGCTTGGTGCCAACAATATCGCCAGCCCAAAAAATCACACCCCCGACAACATCAAAAATCGCTCTAAGCAATTCATACAGCTTACGAGTACATATATGGGATGTCTCAGATTTAGCGTTCACAAAAGATGGAAAAACTTTAGTCAGTGGTAGCTTAGACGAAACGATTCAAGTATGGGATTTATCGAAGCGTAAATTAATACGGTCGTTACCCGGTAATAAAGATGGTGTAAATGCCGTAGCTCTAACACCTGACGGACTAACTTTAGCAAATGCGGGTGGTTCGGCAAAACCTAATACTGATACTTCTATTCGCATCACGAACTTAAAAACAGGGAAAGTGATTCACACTTTAAAAGGTCATAAACAAGGTATCACTTCTTTGAGTATAAGCCCTGACGGGCAAACTTTCGTCAGTGGAAGTTATGACAAAACTATCAAACTGTGGAATTTAAAAACAGGTCAACTAATTAATACGTTAACGGGGCATGGCGCCTGGGTGCGAGTAATTGCAATTAGTCCAGACGGTAACACCCTAGTAAGTGGAGGTGGTTCGCTTTCAGAGAATACCGATACATCTATTAAACTATGGGATTTACGCACCGGAAAACTGATTCGTAGTATTACAGCAAATACTAATGCCGTTAGTTTTGTAAATTTTACACCTGATGGACAAACTATAGTTAGTGGTGATGAAACCGCCATCAAAACATGGAACGTTTCAAACGGTGAGTTAATAAATACTATAAAAGCACCATCAGCAGAAGGAATTAAAGCAATAGCGATTAGTCCCGACGGTACAACAGTAGCTACAACTTCCTTAGATGCATCAGTACGACTATGGAATGTAGCTTCAGGAAAACTTGTAAAAACTCTTGTCCCTGCTGCCAATAACCAAAATCTAGACCGTATATACCCCAGCAGCGTTCGCTTTAGCCCAGACGGTAAAACCATAGCCATCGGACATGGTGGAGGCGCCTATAACTCCCAATTCCTAATAGACCTACAACCAATATAGATATTTTATGAGTGGGGTGACATTGTCCACCCCAAAAATCACAAAAGATACTACCTTCAATTCAGTCGCGAGCAAGATGCAATGGCATAAATAAAAATTTAAGCTCATAACAACAAACTTTAAAATATTGTAGCTAAAAATATGCCTCTCCATAAACTTGCTAGCTTCGACCCAACTTATAAAGAAACATTTGGTGGTGGTGACGTTAAAGGCTTAGAACTGTATACCGAAGGCGGTACTCACATTGGTTCAGTTGATGATGCATTAGTTGATGACGACGGAAAGTTTCGTTATTTAGTTATCAATACAATGCATGGCTCAACAAATAAAAGTATTTTATTACCAATTGGACTATCTCGAATTGCCTATAACGAATCGCGCGTCTATGTCGATGGGCTGAGTAAAGAACAAGTCGAACATCTACCAGAATATAAAGACAGCATGGTAGTTGATTACGACTACGAAGAAGGAGTACGACAAGCGTATCGTCCAACAACCCAGAATACAACATACAACCGTGACACCTACAATTATCAACAAGACTCTAACTTGTACGATTTGAACGCGCGCGACAATCAGACATTCAAATTATACGAAGAACGATTAATTGCCAATAAAAATCGTGTCAAAGCTGGAGAAGTCACTCTTGGTAAACACATCGAAACAGAAACCGCAACAGTTACAGTCCCGCTAGAAAAAGAGCGAGTAGTAATTGAACGAGTTTCAACACCATCTAGCGAAGCAGTAGTAGATTCTACAATAATAGACTTCCAAGAAGGAGAAATCGCGCGGATTGAAGTTTACGAAGAAACACCAGAAATTCGTAAAGAAGCATATGTACGCGAAGAAGTGCGAATCAAAAAAATAGTTGAGCAAGAAAACTTTGAAGCCAAAGAAACAATTCGTCGCGAAGAATTAGACATTGATACTCAAGGCGATTTAAATATCAACGACAAAAAGACCAATATGTAAATGCCCATTTTAAAATCCCCCCTAACCCCCCGCGTGGAAGGGGGGAAAAAGAGCTATTCTTAGCCCCCCTTATCAAGGGGGGTTGGGGGGATTAAATTTAATACTACTAAATATTATCTTTTCACAATCGCGCCAAAAAATCATTTAATTTATCTTTTGCGGGAGCGAACATTAGTTCTAAAAAGTCAAGCACTGAAGCGAAGGCGCCTGAGAAATCTTCCCAAAAAAGAAAAATTAGTGCAGCATAATTAGAAAATTAAAAATACTCTTGTGGGGTGGGCATCCAAGCAAACACCTCTTAAAACAAGCATCCAAGCAAACACCTCTTAGAACAGACAAAGAAGCCCTTATAACAGGCAAGGATGCCTGTTCCACAAGATAAATTGTAATGCTGGCTACAAAAAGCCAATATTTAACAAATGGTAATTATAGAAACAAATACTTGTTTACTTAAGTAAATATACACAGGACAAGGATTTAAATTATTAAAAGTATCTTAATATAGCTTAATGTCGAACAAAATCGGCATGATGACTTGTATAAAAGAAAAGTGAACAAGTTTTCTCGCCTTGTTTTGTGATATTGCTGTAAATGTCTACTGACACAGCTTAAAATCGATACGAACAAGGAAATTTGAGATTACAAATAACGAACTTGCAGTTGCGTATTGTATCTCCAAAGGGTAAGACTGACTTCTACCTTACTGCATATCTTCTGTTTTATCGGGTGATTATGTAGTAGTTTAGAGGCAATTATTGTGATTAGACGTGTCATCATTAATGGAAGCTCACAATGCAAGAACCGGAAATCATGGAAACTCAATCTCCAGAAACTAAGATGCAAGAATTAAATAACCAAACGGGAACGATTACCAAAATCCAGCCCTCACCGTCACAGGACGAATGGCTCAAGTATGGAGAGCAGATTTCTAGCTTTCTAGCAACCCTTCCCGAATATGCTGGAACAATTTTTAACAAATATAAACAGCCTTTAACCGTCTTGGGCTTAATTGTTGCTGCCATTGTGACTTTAAAGGTAGTACTTGCTGTATTAGATGCATTAAATGATATTCCTTTAGTGGCGCCCACTTTTGAGCTAATTGGAATTGGCTACTCAGGTTGGTTTGTCTACCGTTATTTACTCAAAGCTTCGAGTCGTCAAGAGTTAACTTCTGAAATCACAACGATTAAAAAGCAAGTAGTTGGTAAAGAAGCTACCAACTAAGTACTGATGGTAAGGTGGGCACTGCCCACCCTACATCTATTTGACTTGAACGATATTTTCTGACTTGATTGCTGGTAATCTACCTTCTCGTACTAATGCTTGATGAATCATTGCTGCGACTTCTGCGCGCGTTGCTTCTCGGTTTGGTGCAAAAGCATTTCGGTCGGGGTAGTTGACTACCAGTCCTTCTGTGGTTGCTGTTGCGACTCTATCAATGGCGTATTTGGGAATGTCCTTGGCATCAGAGTAGATACTAACTAGTTTATCTGGCGCCGTTGGTGTTTTGAGGTTTAAACCGCTAATGAGTGCAACCAATACCTGAACACGGGTAATTTTTTGTTCAGGTTTAAAGGTTTTATCAGGATATCCCTTCAAAAAACCTGTGGCTATGGCATCATTTATTGCACCAGTTGCCCAGTAATTTCCCGGAACGTCGGTAAACGGGAGCTTTGTTTGTCCAATGTCTTTATTAAAAGCGCGCTCTACAATAGCAGCAAATTCAGCGCGTGTAATTGGTTGGTCTGGACGGAACGAATAATCTTTAAATCCCTCAATAATTTTACGCGACGACAATACATCAATAAAGCGTCTAGCCCAAAAGTTATCGGGTACATCTGTAAATGCTCTTGGTGGTGGAGTTACAGGTAAACCTGTTACTGGTGTTGTAATTTGAGGCGCCGGGTTAATGTTGGGTACTGGTACTACTACACCAGTTACTATAGGAGGCGCCACTCCAACGTTGGGTTCAAGATTTTGCTCGTTATTTACTGGAGGTAAGATATTTGAATCTGGGTTGCTGCCAACTGGTGGAATGACAGGTAATGTTACTTTGCCGTCTGGATTTTGTAATCCAGGTATTACATTATTAGAGGCACCTGGTGAAACTTGTACACCTGGAGTTGGTTGGGTTGGAAGTAATGACCCCAAATTCCAACCTGTGTCTCGACGCGAAAATGCCCAGAATAAAATGGCGCCGATAGTTGTAAATGCAACTATTATTCCAATAAACTCATCAAAGTCAAGGGGACTTCGTTGAGGCGACCTAGGACCACTAGGAGGTAAATTTGTCATATTACCAAATATTGGGCTGAGTGTTAAGTGTTGTACATTAAGTACTTTGTATAAAAAATCTGAGTAACTAAAAATTAGTTACATGTAAATAGCCACGCGAATATTAATTACAGCGTACTAGGTTGCTGGGCAAATGTAACAATCGGAACAATATTTTTATTTTTATTTTTTGTTTTGGTTGACCCGCCGATATGGTGGGGGCGGGTGTTTTGTATGTTACAGTACCCTTAATTTACTAGGGATACTGTCTATTGCCTCGAATGTACGTATTTCTTCTAGCGCTTGTTTGAAGTCTCCTTCTTTTACGTCGTGGGTTACGACTACTATTTCGGCTAGTTTATCTTGAAATCCTGTTTGTACTATAGATTCTAAGCTTACACCGTGTTTTCCAAAGCTGGTTCCGAGTTTACCTATTACTCCTGGTTGGTCTAAAGTTAAGAATCTTGTATAAAATCTTGCTGTTAGTTCGCTTTGAGGGGCTATTGTACAGTAATCTTGATGCGAACAACCTAAAAGTGGGTCTAACGGTGCCGAAATTTCTCCTTTGTGTAACCGCGCTACTAAATTTAGAATATCTGATGATACTGCGCTAGCTGTGGCGCCTGCACCTGCACCGGGACCAAAAAACATTACTTGTCCTAAAGGTTCTCCTTCTACAAGTATTGCGTTATATACACCGTTGATATTAGCGAGCGGGTGAGTTTTGGGGACAAGTGTAGGGTGAACGCGAACAGATAGCGTACAATCCGTGGGAGAAACTTTTTTGGCGATAGCGAGTAATTTAATTACAAAGCCTAAATTGTTGGCATAAGTAATATCTGTTTTACTAATTTGTCGAATACCTTCACAGCTTACTTCTTCGCGGTTGATGCGTCCACCGAAAGCTAATGATGCCAATATTGAGATTTTATCAGCAGCATCCCATCCATCAACGTCAGCAGTAGGGTCTGCTTCGGCATAACCTAATTTTTGGGCATCTGCTAAAACTACGTCAAAGCTACTGCCTTCAGTTTGCATCCGCGTCAATATATAGTTAGTGGTACCGTTGACAATACCTATTACTGTATGAATTCGGTTAACACTTAAAGATTGTTTCAACGGTTGTATAACTGGAATACCACCACCAACCGCAGCTTCGAGCATGACGTATACACCTTGACGGTTTGCCAAAGTAAAAATTTCGGCGCCGAATCTTGATATTACAGCTTTGTTTGCTGTGACTACGTGCTTACCGTTTTGAATTGCTTTTAATATTAACTCGCGTGCAGGCTCTAATCCACCAATTAATTCAACGACAATATCTACTTCTGGGTCATTGACAATTGACTCTAAATCTGTAGTAATTACCGATTGAGGTAATGTGACATCACGAGGTTTATCGAGGGACTTTACACCAACTCGATGAATTTCAACTAACTGTAACAGTGAATGGCGCCCGACATTATCTTGAAGTAGTTGTACAGTTCCAGTTCCAACTGTACCTAATCCTAATATTCCTAATTTTATACCCACAAATAAAACACCCCGTATATAGAGTAATGAGTGCTGAGTAATGAGTGCTGAGTGCTAAGTTTTTGATAAAGTCAACAATCAGAAGTCAGAAAAAAGAACTCGATAATTTTTATCAACAATAAAAAATATTATAGGGTGGTATAAACCACCCTACGCACTTCAAACAAATTTATCACTGGTACGGTGGGCACTGCCCACCTTACACTCAGCACTCAAAACGAGCGCACTTTCTACTAATTAATAGGTTTCAACGTGCCAACGACCAGCTTTTTTGAGGTCTTTTTGGTAGTCACTCCAGGTGATACCTTCTTTAGCAGCAGCAGCAGTTAAAGCTGCGTCGATACCGTCTTCCATACCGCGTAAACCGCAAATGTAGGTGTGGGTTTTTGGTTCTTTAATTAGTTTCCACAACTCGTCTGCATGTTCTGCTACACGGTCTTGGATGTACATTCTACCGCCACTTGGGTTCTTTTGCTCACGGCTAATAGCGGCAGTGAGACGGAAGTTATTTGGATAACGCTGTTGCATTTCTTCCAATTCTTCTTTGTAAAGAAGGTTTGGAGTTGTGGGAACACCAAAAATCAACCAAGCAAAACCGTTGAACTGATATTCTGGGTTAGCTGCTCTTTCTGCGTCTTTAAACATCCGCCACAAGTACGCACGCATTGGCGCAATACCTGTACCAGTTGCCATCATGATAACTTTAGCGTCGGTGTCTTCGGGTAAGAGCATTTCCTTACCGACTGGCCCTGTGATTTTAACTTCGTCACCAGGTTTGAGGTTACATAAGAAAGTTGAACATACACCGAACACTTTCTCTTTTGTTTCTGGATGTTCGTACTCTAACTGACGAACACAAAGTGAAACAGTTTTATCATTTACATCATCACCATGACGAGTCGAGGCAATGGAGTAAAGTCTTAATTTTTCGGGCTTACCGTTTTTATCTAGTCCTGGTGGAATTATACCAATACTTTGACCTTCGATATAACGTAAGTCGCCTCCTGTGAGGTCGAATTTGAGATGTTGTACTAAACCAATACCGCCTTCTTTAACCAACGCTTCGTTCGATATACATTTACCAATAAAAGGAGCATTCGGACGATAAATGTTTACGGGAACGTCAGCGTGTTTGGCTTTCGCTTGAGTCATGCTGTTGCCTTCTTTACTCTTCTTGGGCTGTTGGTCAGATGTGGCTTTTCCATTCCCTTCGATAGTAGCAACCGCAGTTTGATTTGAACCGTTACCATTTGGTTGTTCTAATATACCAGCTGGCTGGATACTAACTATTTTGCCGCCTAGACGAGTTATCCGCCGCATTTCTTGGTTCATGCGACTGTAAGGCACTTTGATGAATTCGCTGCCGCTTTTACGAATTGGGTAGCTTGTTTGGTCGGTGTCGTCACTTTGGCGCAGACCCACTACTTCATATATAAATAAACGACTACCATCAGATGTAATGGCAGCACCCTCAACGGCACCTGTATTGTTCATTTCGTTTTACCACTCCGATTTTTACTTAACATGCGTTTCAAACCCTCTCTACGGTCAATGCGGCTAACTAACCAGCACTACCGTTGTAAAATCGGCATCTCCGTAACAATGCCTTGCGCTTTCGGAACACTCGCCATAGACATGCAGGTACTGAAAAAACACACCTGTTCACCTTCTAAAGTAAAGGATAAGTCTATTGGAGAATGTTAATAATGAGTCAATTTAATCTTTTCTTCCCTAAATACTACCTTTATCAGATAGAGATAGTCCAAGCGAAAAACAGAAGATTTCCGAGGCGCCGCAACGCATGTGGTGCCAGTAAAGCGCGTCTAACCTGTCTCCCCAAAAGAAACAGGCGTTACTATTGGTACATTTATGGGCGCCCGAAACTGTTTGTTAAACTACATGTTACGGACTATCCCAGTAATAATTCCAATTACCCACATCCTTACTTTCCCACATGCTCCCGCAATAACTTACAATATTAAGTTTTACTTGATGTGAAAAATCTGTCAACCGTTATCAGTTGACTGTTTTAGCGGTTCTAATTTCAATACACCATACACAATTGTTCAAATAACTCGCAAAAATATTAAAAAATTATAATTATACCTTATTAGGGGCTTTTATCGTGAGTGTGCCTCAAATTAAATTAATTATTTTACCACTTAACAAACACTAATAGCTTCATAGCTTCTGCTCATATTGCAATAACCCTTAGTAAGATGTGGACTTAAGATAATTCTTACAAAAATTAAGCCTTGTATAGATTCACCTCCTTCTGTTAAAATCCCTAATAGCACTAGGATTAAATACTTACCAGCAACAAATCTTACAATTAGCAGTTCCAGGTAAAACAAACATTTGTTATTACCTGTGGCTTGTGATATGGCTTTGCGCTGGGTGGCAGAAACGCTTTTAAGGATGCCAGTGGGGTAACTCCAAACCTCACTCCGAAAGGTCTGTTGTGTGAAAAATCATCATTGTAATTCATTGTTTTAGTATAAGTAAGGAGATTTATGACAAGTAAGCCGGAACGTGTGGTGCTGATTGGAGTTGCTGGAGACTCTGGGTGTGGTAAGTCTACGTTTTTGCGTCGCCTGACAGATTTGTTCGGTGAAGAATTAATGACTGTTATTTGTTTGGATGACTATCATTGTCTCGACCGTAAACAACGCAAAGAAACAGGAATAACTGCACTTGACCCACGAGCAAATAATTTTGACCTGATGTATGAGCAAATCAAAACGCTCAAAGATGGTCAGGAAATTATGAAGCCTATCTACAACCACGAAACCGGCATGATTGACCCGCCGGAAAAAATCGAACCAAATCACATTATTGTGGTTGAAGGTTTACATCCTTTATATGACGAGCGGGTACGCGGACTAATTGACTTCAGCGTTTATTTTGATATAAGCGATGAAGTTAAAATTGCTTGGAAAGTTCAGCGCGATATGGCTGAACGTGGTCATAGCTACGAAGATGTTTTACAAGCCATCAACTCGCGTAGACCAGATTTCCAAAAATATATCGAACCTCAACGCGAATTCGCGGATGTAGTTCTTCAAGTATTGCCCACCAACTTAATTAAAAACGACGAAGAGCGTAAAGTTCTGCGTGTGCGAATGCTACAACGCGAAGGTAAAGAAGGATTTGAGCCAGTGTATCTATTCGATGAAGGCTCAACTATTAACTGGACTCCTTGTGGACGCAAGTTGTCTTGTTCTTACCCAGGTATGCAACTGTACTACGGTTCAGATGTATACTACGGTCGCTACGTCTCTGTTTTAGAGGTTGATGGTCAGTTCGATAATCTCGACGAAGTGATTTATATAGAAACTCACCTCAGTAAGACTTCAACCAAGTATGAGGGTGAAATGACGCACTTATTGGTTCAACACCGTGAATATCCTGGCTCCAACAACGGCACTGGCTTGTTCCAAGTTCTGACTGGCTTGAAAATGCGTGCCGCTTACGAACGCTTAACTGCAAAAGAAGCAAAATTAGCCGTTAATGTGTAACTAAATACATAAAAAATCAATACAAAATCAAGGGCGCCTTTCTGGGTGCCCTTTTTTACGTAACATCACTATCTAATTAAATTTGTATCTACCAAAAGTCATATATTGATTAAATTTATTCCGTGAAAACACTTGATTTTGATGAAGATAACAAAACTCGCTCGTTGTCAAAGTAGAAATGTTGTTATGATTGCTGATTAAAGCGGCTAAATAAAGGTTGTGTATACAGGCTTAATATGGCAGCTTAGTATAAACCTATTTTGGAGGAATGTTCATTTGTCACGTAGAAATTTATTCACCTCTGAGTCTGTAACCGAAGGGCATCCAGATAAGGTTTGCGACCAAATCTCAGATACTATTTTGGATGCACTGCTTGCACAAGACTCGCAAAGCCGTGTAGCTGCTGAGGTTGTCGTCAATACTGGCATGGTAGTGATTACAGGTGAAATCACAACTAAAGCTAACGTCAACTACGTTAAATTAGTGCGTCAGAAAATCGCTGAAATTGGCTACAACGATGCTGATAATGGCTTTTCTGCTACAAGTTGCTCGGTTTTAGTCGCGTTAGATGAACAGTCACCTGACATTGCTCAAGGTGTAAACACTGCTCAAGAAACTCGCGAACAAAGCAGCGATGAACTTTTTGATAAAGTTGGCGCCGGCGACCAAGGTATTATGTTCGGTTTCGCATGTAACGAAACTCCAGAATTCATGCCTTTGCCAATCTCACTTTCTCACCGTGTCGCGCGTCGTTTAGCTGTTGTTCGTAAAACAAAACTACTCCCTTACCTTCGTCCAGATGGTAAAACCCAAGTTACTGTTATTTACGAAAACGGGCGCCCAGTTGGCATTGACACTATTCTAATTTCAACTCAGCACGATGCTGTAATTGGTGATATCACCGATGAACTAGCTGTTCAAGCCAAAATTAAAGAAGACTTATGGGGCGCCGTCGTTGAACCTGTGTTTGGCGATTTAGAAATTAAGCCAGATTCAGAAACACGCTTTCTTGTCAACCCCACTGGCAAATTTGTTGTTGGTGGACCACAAGGTGATGCTGGTTTGACCGGACGCAAAATTATCGTTGACACCTACGGTGGTTACTCTCGACATGGTGGTGGCGCCTTCTCAGGAAAAGACCCCACAAAAGTAGACCGCAGTGCAGCATATTCTTGTCGCTATGTTGCTAAAAATATTGTCGCTGCTGGTTTGGCAGAAAAATGCGAAGTACAGTTAAGCTATGCTATTGGTGTAGCAAGACCAACAAGTATTTTTGTTGAAACCTTCGGCACAGGCAAAGTTAGCGACGACATCCTGCTAGAAATCATCAAGCAGAACTTTGAATTGCGCCCAGCAGGAATTATTCACACCTTAAATCTCAAAAACTTGCCAAACGAACGAGGCGGACGTTTTTATCAGGACGTCGCGGCTTACGGTCACTTTGGTCGAGACGATTTAGATTTACCTTGGGAAAAAACCGACAAAGCCGAAATACTCAAAGCTGCCGCTACCAATTTGCAGTTAACAGCAGTTGTGTAAAGCTTTGATGTTCGCCGCGAGGACGCTTGCTGTAGTTTGATGGCAACAACAGGGTATGCAGCAGCTCCTGCATACCCTTTGATGTATCAGAAACCCCGTTTCTACGCGAAATTGTCATTTAGTAACATACACATGAACAAGAAACCGGGTTTCTGGGTTTCTTTCAGAAAACTAAATTCTTTTGATATCATAATACTTGCTTTGTTGATTTGAGAATCATGGATAAAGCGCAGGTGCATTTGTGCTGAAAGTATGTAATTAGTCATTAATACTTATTTTTGGTCAAAAATAAGAAATTTTGGCATTATTTGCTTTCTAATTTAAGTTAATAAGTATCAATATAAGAAATTCACACAAAGCAGCAAATTTACGCTTATATATAAATGTCATTAGCGGGAGGGCAAGGGAGGATTGAGGGATGCGAACGAAGCTTCAGCCGACCGCTTTCAATAAACGTTCCGAAACTAAAACAGTGCCACCAAATCAGCCCTCAACCGATGAACTGCCGACGATTGAATTTCCCACACGCGGGAAACTCAAAGCTAGCTCATGGCGGATTCACCAAAAAATCGGCTACGGTTATTTTCTGGCAATTGGCATTGGATTTTTGGGTTCTTTAACTGGATTTATCACAGCTAACTATTACCGAGGACACGAAATTACACAGTTAAAGCAAGCTAGTGACCAATCTAAACTTTTAGCTAGTTATAAAGATGCGGCAATGCGGACACTGCTTATTAGCTATAAGCTACCTGCTGTCGTAAAAGATAAACAGCAATTACTCGAGGGGCAAAATGGCTTTCGGGATAATTTTACTAGAGCGCAAAAATCCGAGCAAAAACTAGCCTCTTTCCTTGATGATAAGTCGCGCTCTTCCAGTTCACGCCCAAAAGCGTTACGTACTTTTTTAAGTGAGTACGCTGATAACTTAAAATCTTACGTTGGGCAAGTTGAGTCAATTTTACAAAATGTAGAAGCTCTTCAACCACTCGAAGGACAATCTGCTGCGACAGTTACGAACGAGTTACTTTCGGTGATGCGCGGAGAAACTGCTATACAGTTAGACCAATTGTCACAAAGGTTGCTTGAAACTGCTGAAGCTGCTCAAATTGAAAGCGAGAAACGTTATAAAGATGTTGAAAATGCCAGAACTTATGAACGTTTAATTACTATCTTGAGTATGTTAGCTTCGGTTGCTGTTGCTGCTATCGTAGCTTGGAGAACTTCACGTGATATCGCCGAACCTGTTATTATTGTTACCCAGGTCGCCGAACAGGTCGCAAGAAAATCTAACTTCGATTTAAGGGCGCCTGTAACAACCGAAGATGAAATAGGGTTACTAGCAAAATCCCTTAACAGATTGATAGAAAGAGTATCAGAAAGAACGAAAGAACTACAGCAGGCAAAAGAAGAAGCCGAAGCAGCGAGCAAAACAAAAAGTCAATTTCTTGCCAACGTTAGCCACGAGTTGCGTACCCCACTCAATGCCGTTATTGGTTTGAGTCAGTTGCTACAAGACGACGCTGCCGACATGGGGTTAGAAGGAGATTTTGCTACTGACCTAGAAACTATTAATTCCGCAGGTAGACACTTACTCGAACTAATTAACGACATTCTCGACTTATCGAAGATTGAAGCGGGTAAAATGACTCTTTATCCGGAAACGTTTGAAATTGCAACGTTAATAAATAATGTTGTTCTAACAGTCAAACCATCAATTGAAAAAAATGGTAATGTTTTTGAGATAGACTGCGACCCGCAACTTGGAACAATGTATGCTGACCAAACGCGCGTCCGTCAGGTATTATTGAATTTGCTCAGTAATGCTGCTAAATTTACAACGAATGGCAAAGTATGTTTGAGAGTACGCACGGAAAAAGAAGATAGAGGTGGCGAATACCCACAGGAAAAAATAATCTTTACCGTTAGCGATACTGGTATTGGCATGACGTACCATCAGCAGCAGCAATTATTTAAGCCATTTACCCAAGGCGACGCTTCGACTACTAAAAAGTACGGTGGTACTGGTTTAGGGTTAGCTATTAGCCGTCATTTTTGCCAAATGATGGGTGGTGAAATTCTGCTTAAAAGTGAACCTGGTAACGGTTCCACTTTCACAGTTAGTTTACCACTTATGGCAGAAGGATAAATTTATTTACTTCAACTTTTTACTTCAACAAAAAGACTGAAAATTATGAAAATTGGAACAATGAACGCGTCCATTAGACTACTCGATATTGTCGCTTTGGTCGAAGATTTACCTGAGTATGGAATATATCGCGGTCAAGTAGGTACTGTTACTGATATAGTGGCGCCTGATGTGTTTGAAGTCGATTTTAGTGACACATCTGGACAAACTTTTGCCGAACTTAACCTAACATCTCAACAATTAATGCTTCTACTTCACGAACCTATTTCATACCTAAGTCAATTCGTACTTAATTAATCTCATTTGTCAGCAAAGTTTGCAACGGATGCGTTATTCTTACATCCGTTACATACGTTGCTTTATTTTTACCACAGAGACGGAGTTGGGGAGATATAAAATTGGCGCCAACCTCTAGAATTGATAATATTGCTATAAATAATAACGAAAGATCAAAAATCATAAGCTTCCACAAACTCGTTCTATTAAGAAGTTAGCCGAATTTTAGCAGACTCATTATTTAACAGATTTTGAGAATGCCTAGTTGCCAAAACATCACCAAACTTTATTATATTTCTTCATTTTAAGGAAGTTTTGAATCCCTAGTTTCCCTAACCCACCTTTCAACATATTCACGCTCTTCTGAGCTTCTTATCCTTAGCTCTAAGTTTTAGTTCATTCCAAGTAGTATCCGTCAACAATATTTCGTGCCCTTTTTTAACTTCATCATAAAAAACTGGGAGGATGAGTTGGAAGAAGTAACAGAACCAGTATTTAAGCGCAAAACAATAGTGCAAATAGAATTCCAGCCTAAAGATGCAGAAGGTGGTAAGTCCTAGAGTCATTTAAGTGCATTTAGTACATTTAGAAGAATTTGCTTGCAGAGTTCGTATGCCTGTGCCACAATTTGCCACAGCTTGCTAGGTTGTTATTTTAAATAATCTTGAGGGTTTAGGGCTTTCCAACCTAAATCAGAACTGGTACGGACTTCAAAGTGTAAATGAGGTTGGGGTGATGTTGGTTTTCCTGTGGTACCGACGGTTCCAAGGATGTCACCTTGTTGGACTTTTTGACCTGCTGTGACTTTGATGGTTTCTAATTGAGCGTAACGAGTTTGTATTCCTTTTGCGTGGTTGATTATTACTAAGTTTCCATAGCTACCTTGTGTACCCGCAAATGCTACGGTTCCGTCTCCTGTTGCTTGTACCTCGGTTCCTAATGGCGCCAGTAGGTCTATTCCACTGTGAAAAAAGACTTCGCCGTTTTTACGATTATTTTGCCATCCGTAGGGTAAAGCTATTGTTGCCAATGAAGCAAGCGGATAAACAGCGAAGCGTGTGGAAGTAGAATTATTTGTATTGGCTGTTGATATTTGGTCGGATTGCTCAGAAGGGCGCCTTGATGGAATGAATACTAGTTGGGGTATGGATTGGCAACCATTAATTTCATATAGTACATCGGCACGAATTTTATATTGCTTTGCGATATCACGCCAGGTCATTCCGCGCGGGACTTCAACGATGATACCGTTATAGGGAGGTATCAAGATTTGAGTACCTGCTTTAATTGCACGGTTTTGCAGCCCCGGATTCATGGTAAGAATTGATTTAGACGTGAGATTGTAAGTTTGGGCTATTGTTTCAAGGGTTTCACCACTCGATACCGTATGTCGCAAAAACCGCGATAATGCAGCTCTTGGACAACTGCTACTACTTTGAGCTAGCGTATTTGATGAAAGTGCTAGTAATACGGCAAATATGTTAAATACGTAACAAATTATCGGTAAGTAGATAGGAGATTTCATGCATGAATCCAAGTGCAGCAGTCTTATTAATTTTAGGTTTTATTTCAGATTTTAGATTGCGATTTGATATTCGGCGCCTTCATATAATACGGTTATTGCCATAGAACCAATGAATACATGGCTATGACTAGTACCATGCGAGTCGCTTCGTGGACGATTTTTACATCAATAAAACCTCAAAACCTTGTAAGCGCGGGTGTTATACGTCAATTTCTATCTGACAACAAGCTTTTTGCTTGATTAAACTTATAAATTAGTACTTGCAGCTTTCTTCTTAAAATTATTGTCTCTTACGTGTTACTACTATGAAATTATCCTTAAAACAACTAATTGTTTATTTTTCTCTTGTAACGGTCGGCGGAATGTTCGGTGGTAGTACGGCAATGTTTGCTAATTCTTTCCTTGCTCCACAAGCAAGGCGCCAGTTTCAAGAGTTAAGAAATGTTACAGTTACCTCAACCCCAGATACAATAGTGGCGCCTTCTGTAGGAGGTGTAATTGGGGCAGTTGGAGAGCAAGATGTCAATTTTATTTCTGCTGCGGTTCAACGTACAGGCCCATCAGTTGTACGAATTAATGCCACTCGTAAAGTCGCAAACCCCATCTCGAGCGCATTCCAAAATCCAATATTAAAACGCTTTTTTGGTGAAAATGAGCAACCAGTACCCCAAGAAAGAATTGAACGAGGTACTGGCTCTGGTTTTATTTTGAGTCAAGATGGTCAATTACTTACAAATGCTCATGTTGTCGCTGATACCGACACAGTGCAGGTGACACTCAAAGATGGTCGGACTTTTGAGGGAAAAGTTGTAGGGGTTGATTCTGTTACGGATGTTGCTGCTGTCAAAATTGAAGGTTCTAAGCTACCAACGGTAAAACTAGGTAACTCACAAAATTTAATTCCTGGACAATGGGCAATTGCAATCGGTAATCCACTCGGTTTAGATAATACCGTGACTATTGGCATTATTAGCGCAACTGACCGTACAAGCGCCCAAGTTGGTGTGCCAGAAAAACGAGTCAGCTTTATTCAAACTGATGCTGCTATCAACCCTGGTAACTCAGGTGGCCCACTTCTCAATTCTACTGGTGAGGTAATTGGTGTAAATACTGCCATTCGCGCTGATGCACAAGGTTTAGGGTTTGCTATACCCATCGAAACTGCTGCGCGTATCGCTGGCGAACTATTCACGAAAGGGCGCGTCGAACATCCCTTTCTGGGAATTGAAATGGTAGATTTAACTCCAAACAAAAAACAGCAAATTAATCAGGAAAATAACCTAAGTATCAAGCAAGATACGGGGATATTGATTAAAGGAATTACAGAAAAATCTCCAGCACAGAAAGGCGGACTTCAAGTAGGCGATTTAATTGTCAAGGTTAATCGCAAACCCGTAAGAACGGCCGCTCAAGTTCAAAAGCTCGTAGAATCAAGCTCGGTCGGCGACATTCTAGAAATAGAAGTCAACCGTAATGATAAAATTCAGGCTTTTAAAATCCAGTCGGGTACTTACCCGCTTCGTTAATTGCGGAAGGGCAATTTTAAGTGCCGTTAGAAAAGCCATTAATTAATTAATTTGAATTAATGGCTGCTATTTAAATTGTCTAAATGCATCCGCTGCTCCATCTGGCGGAGAAAATATCCCGTCATCATCGCCGATGCCAACAGTCCGGCTAAATTGTCGCGGTCGGTTGTAATTTGTACGTTGAAGTTGTCGGGAGGCAGCATCCCTACTAAGCCTTGGACGTTTTGCGATATGATTTGCTTAATTTCAGGACTGACTGACTGGGCGACGCGCGCTAGAACTTCCGGCGATTGGTGCTGGAGGTAATTGAGTAACGGATTTGGATGTTCCTCAAAGCTCTCAAAAGGAAGCTCCGAAGTGCGGCCATCGAAGTTGTCATTTAAAAAGTTAGGGTCAAATACCATTGGCTATTTTTTTTAGCTGAGTTGCTAATTCTACTCTAAACCATAGCATTAAGAGTGAGCCACATTCCAAGGTGTGAAAGGCACTATTGAAAGTGTCCCAATGAGCGAGCGTGCAGTTATTAACTTGCTTCTGCTTGTGGTAAGAGTTCTAATTCTAACTGACGCTCTTCTTGTCGTGCTACAAAAGGCTGTGGAAGTTGGTCGATTTGGAAGTACTGGTTAAATTTTGCAGTTGTTTGTAGCGAGTACGAGCGAGAATCGCTATCACGACGTTTACGAATAAAGCCTTGCTCAACTAATTCTTGAACGTGTTGATATGCTCCAGAACCACGCACGTTGATTAAATCGCTTTGTTTAATTGGACTATGAAGTGCAATCGCTGCTAGAGTCCTTAAGGCGCCTACACCTAACTCTACAGGAATCAGCGTTTGCACTAAATCTTGATAATCTGAACGCACTTGCAGACAGTAACCACCTGAAGTTTCAACTACTTCTAGAGCAGTATCACGATGGGCATATTCATCAATTAACTCAATAACTCCCTCTTGTGCCGTCATTCGGTCACACGCTGCATATTCGGCTATTTCGCCAATAGACAAGGGTCTACCCTTTAAATAGAGAATTGCTTCGATTTTTGCCGCTGCTATACTCATTGGCTTCTAAGACAAATAACAAGTGAGTGGCACGGATTTTACCATTATATACTGGTAACGTCAACTCCAATTCGCAATTAAGACTAATTAATACCTCTTTGGTTAAGTATAAATTCTGCAATAGCTAAGTCTTGGGGTGTAGTAACTTTCAAATTGGTTTCCTCCCCAGCTACAACTTTGACTTTGTAACCGCATTTCTCGAATAAAGCCGCATCATCGGTAACTTCCCAGCCGTTTTCAACTCCTAACTGATGACACTCAAGAAGTAATTTAACATCAAACCCTTGTGGAGTTTGCGCCGCCCATAAATTTTTACGGTCGGGTGTGCTAGTAATTATCCCACTAGAATCAACAACTTTAATCGTATCTTTTACGGGTATTGCTGCGATTAAACCAGCACATTCACGTACTGAAAAAGCACATCTATCAAATAAGCCTGGAGTCGCAAGACATCTGGCGCCATCATGGATTAATACCTGTTGTGCTTCTGGTGGCAAAGCCTTTAAGCCATTGTATACAGATTCTTGACGAGTGACGCCGCCTTGAATCAATTGTACTGGTTTGCTCAAATTTAATGATTCTAAAATTGTATTAATTGCTTCGTAGTCTATAGGCTGCGATATAATGCCAATGCAATTAATTTCCACAGATGCTTGTGCTGCTAATAACGTCCAAGCAAGAATAGGACGCTCTAGAAGCGATAGTAAAAGTTTATTGCGGTCGCTTCCCATCCGCTTACCCATACCCGCAGCAGGTATTAGTAGATACATAGTTAATAAACGCCAAATAAAACAGGAATACTTAATATAATGCCTAATCGCTGCGGAAGTTACCATTAGCAGCAAACAACTATTGACGCTCCCTCCCCGTCGATGAGGAGGGATTCTTAAAGAGCAGTACTCATGCATCCTTAATATCCTCAAACAGACTCAGCTGTTTCGAGAGGTTCCCAGGCTGTGAGCGTTTGCTATTTCTAGCACTCACATATCTCCTTTTACCCTGCGTTGATTGACAGGTGGGCGTTTCGAGCAATATTAACCCAAGGGTTAATTGCTCCGGTTCCGGCAAGTCCCTCCGTACCGATTTGTCTTTTTTAATATGTGGTTTGAGCGTCAATTTAATATTAAATTTGTCTAAACAACGCTGTTTAATATTACGAGCGGCATTATTATCTGCGTCCGCAGCATAGCCACAAACAGAACACAAAAATTTCTCTTCGTCCCGGTTTGGGCTATCAACGTGATGGCATTCTGGACACTCAAGAGATGTATGATGCGGTGGTACAACTTCAAAACGCTTTCCTAACTTCCCAGCTACGTACTCGGTTTTTAATCGAAGTTCATACCATGCAGCATCAGATATTGAACGGTTCAAACCCACTTTACGGGATTGTCCATTATTTAAATATTTTCCTGTGGCTTCATCAAGTTTAGGTTTACAACGTTTTTTCATGTTTGAGACTTTTAAATCTTCAAACACTACTAAATCGGCTTTACTTGTAACTTTATGAGCTACTTTCCATTGATAAGCAGTACGTTGATTTGAGATTTTTTGATGCAATCTACCCACAACATTACTTGCTTTTTTACGATTTTTGCTTCTTTTTTTCTTTCTAGCCAAACTACGTTGCCTAATCTTCAGTCGGCGACGCATTTTTTTGTTTCTAGAAAATCTCGGATTTTTGATTTGCGAACCATCGCTTAAGCTTACAAGCTTTTTAATACCTACATCACAACCAACCGCAGTGTTAATTCGCTCTATTGGTAAAGGTATGTAATCTGGTACACTATTATCTTCAATCCGAATAGAAACGTAGTGCCCATCAGCTTTCTTTCTGACCGTGACAGATTTAATCTTAAATCCATCTGGTATAGGGCGTGAATTATAAAATCTCATCCACCCCAGCTTGGGTAAATAGATTTTATTTTTATCTACTCTTATACCACTTGCGTAGGTAAAGCTCCTAAAATTACTTCTATTTTTGAAGTTCGGAAATCCTTTGCCTTCAAAAAAGTTTTTGTACGCTGTATCCAAGCGTTTTATATTTTGTTGTAATACAGTTGAATCTAAGTCTTTGTACCAAGGTCTAGATATCTTTAAAATTGGTAATTGTGTAATTTGAATGCCGCCAGCACTACGACGTGGTGTTTTACCGCTATAAGGTAAATTATTCAAGTTATAAGGTAGTAAACAACATTCGCCTTGTATTTCCAATTCGGAATTATCTAACTTCCAAGGTTCCCCAGACGCTCCATTCTTGCTAACAAAACATGTTAAAGCGCAAGCTTCGCTCTTGGTTCTTAAATCACAGTAATCGCCACAAACATATTGTTGATTGTATTGCTCAATCCTGTCATTCAAACACCAGTTATATGATGAACGCAGCATGTCCAACCAATTATCTATTTTGACTGCTTGCTCATCACTTGGACGTAGCTTGTAAACATATCCCAAGAGCAAGTTGCATCACCTCCGCGCGTTGTTGTATCTGTTTAAAATACAGTTTATAAATACGACAAAACAATCTATCTAAAGACATATGGCGCTCGTTTGATCCCGATGAATATAGGCGTAACCTGCTGTCAGGAAAAATTGGACAGCTGACGTTACAGCGAATCCTCGTTATCAACGAGATATTGACTTTGAGGGCTGTCCAATTTTTCCTGTTTTAGTCGCATGGCACGAAGGCTGCGGCAGTCTCTTTAATTAACTACCACTTTGTTTGTTTGGATACCTAAACTCAGTAAAAAAGTACTTATTGGTGCTATAGGCTTCATATTGCAGCAAATTATATGTGATGTTTGCCCCAGAGCATCGGCGCGAAAATTATTGCAATGGAAATTATGCCTGACCATGTGCATTTATTTTTAAACGTAAAACCAACACATTGCCCTTCTACAATCATGAACCGCAGGACTTGGGTTGGGCGTGCTTCTCATCACCTTACAAGAGAATTTCCTCAAATTTTAAAGCTGCCGACAATGTGGACACAAGCGTTACTGTATTCGCACTGCTGGAAATATAAGTAGCGAGACAGTTAAAAGATATATTGCCACTATAAGCGTGAATAGACAGCCAAGTTGGCTCCTTTTAAGGAGCCAAACAGCTTTCATTCCCCCCGTAAACGGGGGGGTTTTCATCTTAATTTCTTATAAAATGATTAGCGAGTAGCCCTAAGAGCCTTAAAAATAATTATGCGAGTAGTAGCCCTTGTCTCAGGTGGAATAGGCGACCAAATTCTCTTTTTCCCGACAATTGATACAATTAGGCGCCATTATCCAGACGCGCAAATCGATGTCGTTGCATCAAGCCGTTCAAAGGCTGCTTACCGGGTAAGTAAGTCAGTGTCAGAAGTGTTAACGTTTGATTTTGAAGACCGTAATAGTTTAGCTGACTGGGGTAACTTAGTTGGTACAATTCGTGACCGTGAGTACGATATTGCAATTACCCTTGAACAAAGCTGGGCTGTTGGTCTAATGCTATGGTTAACCGGAATTCCTACCCGCGTTGGCTTTCAAAGTAAAGGTTCTGGGTTTTTAACTTATAAAATACCTATGAACTCCGAACAGTACCTTGCTAGTACATATCATGAACTTGTTCAAGGCTTGGGTATTAAATTACCTTGCCCAGAATTAACACTCAACGTTCTAAAGCCAGATATTGAATGGGCAACGAATGAACAAAAACGCCTTGGTATCAAAGATACTGGGTACGTACTGTTATACGGTACCTCCTCGTCTTCGTCTGAAACTGGATTGAATAATATTTACCCAACGAAAAATTGGTTGCAAATAATTCAAAATTGGCAACTCAAACAACCTGATATGCCATTAATTGCAGTTGCTACCTCAGAAAGCGAAGAGTTGATACGTACCTTGAAAGAGTCGGCGCCAAATTTCAAGGTTACTGTCCCTGACAATATTGGTAAACTAGCTGCCATGATTGCAGGCGCCAATTTAATGGTATGTGACTCTAGCTACCCAATGCATCTAAGCGTCGCGGTTCAAACCTTCACTGTTGCCTTATTTGGCGCCGATAATAGCACCAAGCTGTTACCAAAAAACGATAAATTCCTCGCCATTCAATCACCCACTGGTAATATAGCGGATATTTCAAGTCAAACCGTCTTAGAAAAAATCTGGGGTGGTTAATTAGTTCTATAGGCAGGCAAACTAGTCTGCCTTGATACAAATTACATTATTTAATATTTTTCTTTACAACCTCAAGTCATTTGAAAGATTTATCTATTTAAAAACCAGAAACTGGGTTGTTGTAGTTAAGCAAACAGTTTAACATTTTCTTTTAATTTAATATTTGATTTAGTTTATTGAAAATAAATAAAGCTAACTACAACTGCTTGAGGACAGATAAGTCTATACCTAAAGGCTGATATTTGGTTAAATGGGATAAAAAGTATATTGCGACTACTTGAATTTTCTTTAATCAAGTTACAAACTAAGTTAACAGTAAATTTTTCAATTCGGTTAATTAAAGCTAGGTTGACGAGAATTGATAGAATATCGAGTTGTATTTGATGGTGGTATCTCAAATACGTTCCTAGGGTGATTTTACTAATTAAAAAACTTTCAGGGATTGAAATTGCATGTTTTGCGAGGAAAGCAACTTTTATGTATACTACTTTACTGAGCGTAAGATATTCTAATGCTCATAATCAAGTGTGCAGCGTAACATTAGACTAGCGAATTGAAAGTTTGTGATGATTGTAATTTATAATACCTAAAAAAATCAAATGAGTGGTCTGACCCCTCTGTACAAATCTAAGTAGAACTAAGTAATATATTGATCTTTCAACGAAGGTTTTGGTTCTGAGGTTAGTGCATTAAGTTGTTATCAGCTTTATAGCGTTTCTTTCCTGTTAGAGAGTTCATGTATATTAACTCTTTGTAGCATTAAGGCGCCCTTTTAGCTTACTTACATAAGTACTAATTGTAAAACATGACACTAACATTGAGTTTAAAAAGGTTATACCGTAAGGGTTTCAGGAAAGCATCCAAAAAAATAGAAATTTTTTTAATTAATCTGTTAGTTACGGCAACTGTTAGGGAACACTATATAAGAATGAAATTAGAGACGACTACAAAGTGAGTCTCTACACATTGTTATCTAAATTAACATTGTGGTTATATTCTCAACCCTAGTTTGTCAAGTATAGCATTTAACAATTGACAGATTATCCAGATTCAATCCAAGTAACATCTATCTAAAAATATAAAATTAGAGAATTTGGAATACTCCTAAAGGGAGATGTATGGGGTTGAATTGCTGATTGACGAAATTACAGTGATTGGCGTGCATTTACTCATAGATTTGATATTCTCAAGGGGACAATATAATGGCAATTAAATTACATAGCTTTGTTATTACCAGAAAACGATACATCCAAGTTGACAGCCAACCACTTCATATCACTGGCATATTAAGAAAAATTGCGGAGTTGATTAAATTACGTAAATGTAGCCTTTATAATATTCATAACGCTTATTATTATTGTGAAGAAGATGGTACAGTTACCTTCTATCAGGCAGATAAATCGGAAGTAGAGCGTCCTGGAATATGGACATACATGTTATATGAATGTCCAGATGGTCAAGAAAATGTATTCCCGGACTCTGGAATTGACACAAGTCTAAAACCCCTCTATCGACTTTTAGCAGGTGATAAACTCGCTCAAGAAACAATAGACATTAATCAGTACCTTCAGTATCGCTATCAAGAAGGCAAGTATCTTGATGTTCAATTGCCACTGGGCTGGGATAATACTGAAGGTAGAAAAATTTCTAATTTATTATATAGAGAATATCAAGTACTTCATACCTCAGCAATTTTCGCCGAAACCGCAGGTGAAAAATATATGCAAGCGGTTATGAAAAAATTTATTAAAGCTGCTACATCTATTGTAGAAACGGGTGGGAACTCTCTTGAATTTGAGTACATACAGCACGAAATTCTCAGACAAGTTAAAATTGATGATATAGCTAATCTAATCTTAGATTTAAATGATTATCGTATTTGGCAAGCTTTATTACCAAGTGAATCAAAAGCTGTTGAATATGCTTTTAATAGTGCCTTGAGTCGCATCGCATAAATTAAACCCATTTGCATCATCGTAGAGACTAAACATGTTTAGTCTCTACAACAATCGATTAAAACATTGAAAATAGACCATCTTCTAGGTCATATCCTAATAACTGCGCCATTGCTTTAAGTCTAGATTGGTGCGGTATTTCTTGTTTTTTAAGCCAGTCGGTTAAAATAAAAATCTTGCTCATCAAGAATATTTCTAGTGCTTCTGGGTTGTATTGTATTCCTTCTTTTGTGAATTGGTGCGGTACTAACATTGCCGCATAGCGAGTAAATTCTTTTTCTTGCCAATTTAAAAAAAATGGCAACCACGGATAACGTGTATCTAAACGAACAAACCATAAACGAATTTCGGGTATTTCTGAAAGTTCGCGTGGGTCACCGTCTTCCCTTGGATAGTCAATATTGAAAATTAGCTGCTGCTCGTTTGACAGAATTGCGTTTCCTAAACTTATTTGTTCTATCACCTCAACAGCGGGTGAAATGTCCAAAGTATTAATTTGGTCAATATTTACTGTAATTGTAGTTGGCATTTACCTTCTCGCGCTTTTCATATCAAATTACCAGCTATCATGCCTGCAAGCAAAATAAATCCTATCCAAACATTTTGCTTAAACATTTCAGCATATGCTATACTAGTGAGACTGTCATCTTTTAGACGCATTAATTGCCAAGCCCAGCCTAGTGCAGCAAGTACAAGACTTAGCCAAAAAGCAATATGAAGGTGAACAGTAAAACCTAAAACGCCAAGCAGAGCAACAGTACCAATGTAAAAAAGACCAATTGCAATAGGGGCATAGGCGCCGAAAAACAAAGCGCTAGAATTTACGCCAATACGTTTATCGTCTTCTCTATCGCTCATCGCGTATACAGTATCGAACCCTAAAGTCCATAGTACAGTGGCGCCCCATAATAACCAAGTCGGCTGCATTATATTTTTTGTAACAGCGCTCCAACTAATTAGAACGGCAAAACCCCAAGCAATGGATAGTACCAATTGTGGAACGGGGAATACTCTTTTGGCGCCTGGGTAAAGAACAATAACTGGAACGGCAGCAACACACAACCAAAATGAGAGCGGGTTAAGATAAAAAGCCAGACCTGCCGCACAAACTAAAGAAATAATAGCAACAGCGATACCAACTTTTACAGAAAGTGCGCGTGAAGCTAGAGGACGGTTTTTAGTGCGCTCAACCTCTGGGTCAATGTTTCTATCCCATAAATCATTAATTACACAACCAGCAGCACTAGTAGCAAGAGTGCCAAGGACAATGACGCCAACTAAAGGTAGTGGAGGTTTTCCCGCTGCTGCTAGGAATACAGCCCACAAGGCAGGAATCATTAAGATTAATCTTCCTTCGGGCTTGTGCCACCTCAAAAGCTGAATTACGGCAACAGCCGTGTTTTGGTGGTTTTCGAGTGACTTTAGCATGAACAGGAAAAATGATTTGCGAACAATATTTAATACATCTTCACATTTATAGGATAACTTTTTTTGTTATTGATTAAGATGATTCATCAACAATGACCTTTTAAATACATAAAATTTGTTGTGTTGATGATAAGCAGCTAAGTGGATGTCATATTTTGTTGGTTTAAAGCTTGCGGTTCGTTCATAGAGATAACTAAAAATGGTGGATACAGTTACGTCGGCTAGCTTTTCAGTTGGATTAACAACAACTGACCTACAACGGATAATTGCTGCAATTGATTTGGGAACAAATTCATTGCACATGGTAATTGTACGGATTGAACCGACATTACCAGCATTTAGCATTATTGCCAGAGAAAAAGAAACGGTTCGACTTGGTGACCGTGATTTAGAGACGGGTAATTTAAAGCCTGAAGTTATGAAGCGGGCAATTGCTGCACTGCGAAGGTTTCAGGATGTCGCGAAAACCTTCAACGCCGAAACTATTATAGCTGTGGCGACTTCTGCTGTGCGTGAGGCGCCTAACGGTAGAGATTTTCTACATCAAATCGAAACTGAGTTAGCGTTAGAGGTTGATTTAATATCCGGTACTGAAGAAGCGCGACGAATTTATTTGGGTGTGCTGTCGGGAATGGAATTTAACAACCAGCCCCACATGATAATCGATATTGGTGGTGGTTCTACCGAGATTATTTTGGGTGATAGCCACGAAGAACGAGTTCTTACTAGTACAAAAATAGGCGCCGTGCGCTTAACAAGTGAACTAATTACCACCGACCCAATTTCTACAGCAGAGTTTGACTACCTCCAAGCATATTCAAGAGGAATGCTCGAACGTTCGGTAGAAGAAGTACGAGCAGACTTACGACTAGGTGAGTCTCCACGTTTAGTAGGGACAGCAGGAACTATCGAGACACTAGCAGCAATTCATGCGCGCGAACATTTAGGTTTTATTCCTTCAACGCTCAACGGTTATCAGTTTCCATTGCGAGACTTACGTGAGTTAGTAACTCGTTTACAAACCATGAGCTACGTCGAGCGCGCAACAGTTCCGGGAATGCCAGAAAAGCGTTCGGAAGTAATACTCGCAGGAGCAGTTATTTTGCAGGAAGCAATGACGCTGCTAGGGTGTGAAGCCATTACTGTTTGTGAACGTTCCTTGCGTGAAGGTGTAATTGTTGACTGGATGCTAACTCACGGTTTAATAGAAGACCGTCTGCGCTACCAAGGTTCGGTACGTCAACGTAACGTACTCAAAACAGCCAAGAAGTATCACGTTAATTTATCTCATAGCGACCGTGTAGCAAACTTTGCGACAAGTATATTCGACCAAACAAAAGTGATATTACACAACTGGGATAACGAAACACGTCAGCTACTTTGGTCAGCAGCAATTTTGCATAATTGTGGTCACTACGTTAGCCATTCTGCCCACCATAAACACTCATACTACTTAGTTCGCAACAGCGAATTACTAGGTTACAGCGAAACCGAAATTGAAATTATCGCCAATATAGCGCGCTACCACCGAAAATCTCCACCAAAGAAAAAGCATGAAAACTACCGCATTTTGGTAAACAAAGAGCATCGTTTAATGGTAAATCAATTAAGTGCTATATTGCGTCTAGCAACTGCCCTTGACCGTAGACAAATTGGAGCAGTATCCCGCGTTCATTGCGACTACAACCAACAAGCAAAGCTTCTTAAGTTAAGAATTCATCCATCAAACCCTAGCGATGATTGTGCGCTCGAACTTTGGAGCTTAGATTACAGCAAAGAAGTGTTTGAGCAAGAGTTTAATCTCAAAGTCTCTGCCATTTTGGAACCAACTGTAGTCAGAGTTAGTTAAGCTTCTTGTGGAGCGGGCATCCTTGCCCGCCTATCCAACAAGACCATCCCACGCAGAAAGCCTGTGCTAACCTATAAACTGCTTCAAACTAGTTGACTTTAACAAATAAATAGATACTATAGTTAACAACACAACCAAGGCGCCCATTAAAGGAAACATTATATTTAAAGGGACTAGACTTGGAAGTAAACTTATTTGATAATGTTGAACTAACAAAAATAGCAAAGATTGCCAATATTTATGTATTGCAAATAATCCCAGTGAGTATTGAGATAATTTTTGGATGTACCAATTTTCGGGAATTTTGAGAGTGTATACATAGCAGAATAGAGTTAAGGCGGCGCATACTATAGAAATTCTTCCATAGATACTTTGGTTGTAACCATAAATACGTAAATATATATCATGAAGTGAAAATAAAATGTAAGCCACTAAATAATAAAATCTAAATTTTAATACTTTATCTGAGTAATTTGCAAGGTAAAAAGCTATTGGAATATAAACAATAAAATTTGATAGCCAATGATAGGGGATACTAGAATTTGCTATATTAACAGTCTCAAAGTATAACAAAGTAAATATGATAGTTACAGACGATAATAACTTAATAAATTTATTTGAATTAATTTGACAAAACAAAAAGCTAATGATAGTTAGCACCATTAAATTAAATAAGAAATAAAATACAGAATCGCCAGCAAAGGGTAAGCTGGGCTTTAAGCCTGTAATAATATCCCAAGAAAAATCAGGAACTTCTCTAGTGACGGCAAACAGAAAAATATTATGAAATATAGACCAGAAGGTAAATAGCTTAAAAATCTTGATTAATCTAATTTTTAGGTATTCTTTGTCTGGCTTTTTGATTAAAAATAAGTAAAGGGAAACAAGGAAAAAAAGAGGAACAGCTAATAAAGACAGTTGTAGTTCCAAATCTCGAACTATCCGAGCAATAACGACAATTATTATATGCGTATCGTTATTGACAAAAAAGCTAATAGGGCGTAAGTGCCAAATTAAGACAAAAATAATACTAATTGCCTTTAAAGCGTCTAATCTGTTGTCTCTTTCTATCTTCATCGATTTCTAGGTAAACTCACACATGATAGATATAGTTCCCCCTAACCAAGCGATTCTCACAACCTCTAAGTACAAATTTCTTCACAAATCGCAATGTGCCCGGTAAAATTAGGTAAAGCAATCATTATGCGTCGTTAAAATAAAGGCTTTGCCAATCCCATGCAACTGAACGAGCGTGCATCACGCCTTCCCCTAGCTCCAATACTTTTAATTGCGCCGTTTTTCCTCTGGGGAACGGCGATGGTGGCAATGAAAGGTGTAATTGACCATACTACGCCGATGTTTATGGCTGGGGTACGAATAATACCAGCAGGTGTAATGATTTTAATTGCAGGCGCCCTAATGGGTAAACCTCAACCACGTGGTTTAAAAGCCTGGTTATGGATTACATTATTTGCCTTGATAGATGGAGCGATGTTTCAAGGATTCCTCGCTCAAGGATTAGTACGGACAGGCGCCGGCTTAGGTTCGGTGATGATTGACTCACAACCCTTGGCAGTTGCGCTAATGTCACTATGGCTATTCAAAGAACGCATAGGACTGTGGGGATGGTTGGGTTTAAGTCTAGGTGTTGCGGGTATTAGTTTTATAGGCTTACCTGAGCAATTAATTCTCTCGCTAATTTCAAGTAACGTTACTTTTGAGCCGACATCATTGTTACTATCACCTTACTCACTGTTTGAAAGTGGAGAATGGTTGATGCTGCTTGCCGCTTTATCAATGGCAGTGGGAACAGTTTTGATTAGGTACGTCACAAAACATGCAGACCCAGTAATGGCAACTGGATGGCATATGATTATAGGTGGCTTGCCATTATGGGGAATTTCTGCGGTTACTGAAACACACCAATGGTCTAACTTAGTAAGTTCTGATTGGATAGCGCTCAGTTACGCTACAGTTTTTGGAAGTGCAATAGCATACGCTTTGTTTTTCTATTTTGCTTCAAGCGGTAATTTGACGTCTTTGAGTTCGTTAACTTTTCTAACGCCAGTATTTGCCTTATGTTTCGGTAATTTATTGCTCGGAGAAGTTCTAAACCCTATACAATGGACAGGTGTCGGTTTAACGTTAATTAGTATCTACCTGATTAACCAACGTGATACCCTAGCGGGAACTAAAACAAAAATCCCCGTCAAGGAAATAAGCGCAGCACAGCAAAGTACTTTAACCGTGTCTGTAAAGCATACAGAATCGGAAGTAATGCGTTCTTGAGTGTAGCTACTGAGTTAGGGTGATATCTTGATTACGCACGGGCGATTCTAAGTTCCAAAATCATAAATCTGATGATTTATTTGATTCAAAGCGCCAATAAGATTTTTCTATCCAGATAAAAGTTAACATTTACTTACAAATGAAGTTATCGTGTTAATCGGTAATTTACAATACATGTACTGACTCAAACTTTCTGATATGAGGCTATGCGGTTCTTCCATCCTGATTACTAGCTGTTTGCTTGCTGGGTTTAGCACAAGTCAAATTGCCCTATCGAATCAAAAGCTGCCTGATGCTGTCAAATTAGCACAAGCAACACCAACGAATTCACCAAGCAGCACAAATGCTGAAACAAGTAACCAGCGTTTATTAAGACCTGGTAGTTCAGGTGCGGAAGTTAAAGCATTGCAAACCAAACTCAAACAGTTAGGGTTATATACTGATGATATAGATGGCGATTATGGTGTTAGTACGCGGATAGCAGTATCGAGGTTTCAAGCAGACAATAATTTAACCGCAGATGGTATTTTCGGCGTCACAACTCGTACAAAACTTGATGCTGCCGTTTTACAGAAAACACAACCGACACCAACAGCTAGTCCAACTGCAACTACCAAGGCGCCTGCAAATGGTGAAAGAGGTATATTTTGGTGGGCACTAGTTGGACTGGGGTTAGTAGGAACAAGTGGCGCCATTGCTTACTTATTACGAAAATTTAGGCAACCAAAACCAGATATAGGTGGTTTCAAAGTTTTAAACTCAGAAGTTTTAAGCACAGACTATAGTGAAGGAGTGCTTCCTTACAAAGATTTAAGCCATATCGAAGCCCAAGAACCCAAAGTAATAGCTTTACCACCACAAAAACAAGCAATTATCCAAGATTTTGAGCCAGTTATTGAGTCAACAGTTGAGCCAGAACCACAAAATGCTCTGCATAACGGTTTGCATGACCCAAATATAACTTCAAGCGAGTTACTGGCACCAGAAACAACTTCTCGTCTTGCCAAAGTTAATATTGTTGACGAATTAGTTAAAGACCTTGGTAGTACTGACCCAAGCAAACGACGCAAAGCAATTTGGGATTTAGGACAGCAAGGAGACTCACGCGCAATTCAACCGCTCGTAGATATAATGATAGACGCTGACTCGCAACAGCGCAGCTTGATATTAGCAGCTTTATCTGAAATTGGTACTCGTACCCTTAAACCAATGAACCGCGCGTTAGCAATGTCACTCCAAGATGAAAGTCCAGAAGTTCGACAAAACGCAATTCGTGATTTAACGCGCGTATACGACATGATGACACAATTAAGTCAAATGTTATATCACGCCAGCCACGATAACGACGCGAATGTACAAGCAACAGCAAAGTACGCACTATCACAAATGAATCGAATTCGCTCGCTGGCGCCTGATACTTCCCCCGAAGAATAATTTTAACTTTTCACAAGTTAAAATATTGAAAAATAGAGGCGCCTACTTTATATGAAAGCTGTTGAAGTAAATGCCAGTATTGACCAAAACGGAAACCTAATTCTGGATGAACCCATTCAAACAGAAAATAACTCGAATCGCGTTCGAGTTATAGTATTGTTTACAGAACAAGAAGAAAATGATCCTGATGATACGCCTATAGAAGATGTTAAGGCTTCTTTAAGAAGAGGATTTCACCAAGCAAAAGCTGGGCAAACTAGACCAATCAGCGAGCTGTGGAGTAGAATTGATGCCGAATGAATCAGCAATATAGCATTGTTATTCAGTGGTCGTGTTACCTAATAGCTGTGTAACGTAGTCAATTATGGTTAAACGTAACAAATCTGTGCGAATTAAACTGATAATTGTATCCGTCTGCACGATACGTAAAACGTACATCAGTCATTGTAGAAACTGTAATATGATGTTTATTTATCAGTACTTCAAAACCAAATTGGGTTGGGGTCTTCACCCTTGTTGTATAATGACGAGCCTTAACCTTAACTACACTTTCAATTCCTTTTTTCTTGTTGCTTTTAGTCATCGCAGGCTTTTTTAACTCAAACTTGACTATATCTCCTGTATGAATATGGGTATATTTCTTTTTAGGAGATATTGTTTTAACAGCTCAACGGAAGACAACAAATATATTGTAAGCTTACCTGAGTTTGGCCCATATGCACACACTCATGGAGATACGTATGCTTCAGCGCTTAAAAATGCTGAGGAAGTTCTAGAGTTATTGATAGAAGATTACCAAGCACAAGAAAAACCGTTGCCGCAATTAATAACAATCTCAAGCTGGGCTTAATTCCTGCATACAGTTTTTAGCTTTGGTTACAATAAAAGGAGATTCTATATAAATTAGCCAATTTTCATCGATACATTTCATATTTGAATCAAAAATCAATGTTAATTCAGCTATTTCATCTATTTCATCTTGGTGATGAAGTGATTTACCATCCTGAGTTAATGTAGCTGCTTTGAGCATAAAATTAATTGTTATCCAGCCAGACTCATCTTTTTTTTCGCTGGTTACATTTAAGGAGCCACTGATAAACTCTGCTTCGATGGGGGTAATAAATTCAATCTCCTCATAAAAATCATTTTTATCTTGGTATCCAATCACTTTATAATTGCAAGCTTTCAGATGGTTTACAACAAGTGCATTTAAATCAATTTTATTAAGTATTTCGGTAAATTCTTGCCAGATTGGATGGTTACTTAAGTTAATAGTCATCAGAATTACTTATCCTTATTTTTTGTTGGTGACTTTACCTGGAAAATGCAAAACTCCATTAATGATTTTTCCATGAAAACGATAGTGCGCTGTTCCTTTACCCAATGCTTTTGATTTAAAATCAAATCCAGGTTCCTCAGAGCGAACTAATCCCTGATTTCCTTGGGGAGGAACTTCTCCTTTTTCAATAGCTCTAATATGATTAGCTTCTCTATCTTTTGTTTTAGCAAAAAAAATCTGTTTTTTACTGAAAGATACAAGCATTCCGGACTTTGTTTGATAAACGGTATCAGGTTTTATATCTTCCCATACATCAGGTAAAACGTTCGTCTGAGTTTCTTCTGTAGTAAGTATTTGCCGTTCGATTTGTAATCTAAGTTCTTCTGCTTCCCTCGTTACCTGCTTAAATTCCTCTTGGGCAATATCAGATAAATCTGTAATTTCTGCTACGCTTTTAATATTTTCCCATTTATTTTTAACTTGGTTAAGTTCATTTTTATATGCATTTATTTTATAGATAAAATTTGGAGCTAGTTTTTCTGCAATAAGCAACTGCTCCAAACTATCTAAAAACTTTTCAACCTCCTGTATGGCTGTTTTTGCTTCGCATTCATTTTGATACATTAGTACGTCTAAATTATCTAAGTTAGACGAATTTTAACTGTTAGGGGTAAGCGCTCAAAATCCTGACATATATTTCATATTGATTTTGATGTTAGTTTCAGGACCGGCGATAAAGAATGCTGATTCGCTAAATTTCGGCGCCCGATTTGTAATTTCTGGGTTTTGAGAAAATCCGAAACCTTCGCGTGGCATTCCTAAGCTGTCCATTTCCATAGTTTTAGTGCCATTTTCATCGTGCAATAAAACAACAGCATAACTACCTGCTTTTAGTTGGTTAAATTTAATATTTAAGGGAATTTCTGTAATTTTGAAGCATTTATCTTGTAGAGCTTTTTTCCCCTCATCTGGAAATCCTTTGCTGCTGCCATAAAGAGTGATACAAACTTGACCTGCGTTATTTCTCAATCCGTCGATTTCAACATTAAGACTACCTTTAAAATCAGCCTTTGCATTTGTAGAGAATAACAACCCTAACAATGGCGCCCATGCCAAGTTAATTCCGAATCGTTTCGTCATAAAATTAAAGTTTACCTTGACGTTTCAAGTACCATGCAGAATATATCACCATCACCTAAGCGTTTAAAGTTACTTTTCGTCTCAACCCCAGTCGGAGGACTTGGAACTGGACTGGGTGGAGGTGTTGAACTAAGTTTATACAACATTGCTAAATACTTTATAGAGCAAGGTCATACACTGCAAATTGTTGCTCCCGAAGGTTCATTGTGGAATCGGGATATTTTCAATATAGTTGAAATTACTGGCAATTTACAGATTATTGCTCAAATTCAGGAACGCGATACCCCTATAACTATGCCTGATAACTCGCTATTGGCGAATATGTGGGAATACGCACGCTCAGTTCAAAACGAATATGACTTAATTGTAAATTTTGCTTACGATTGGTTGCCATTTTACTTAACACCGTTTTTCCAAACACCGATAGCTCACTTTGTGAGTATGGGTTCGCTTAGTAATGCTCTCGACACAGTTATTGCTCAAATCTCCAAGTTATATCCTGGCACAATTGGATTTTACACCCCTTCACAAGGCACCACTTTTCCTTCATTAACTCCTCCGTTATATTACTTAAGCAGTGGTATTGATTTATCGCTATATCAATTTTGCGCCGAACCCAAAGAACAATTGGCAATTTTAGGAAGAATTTCACCTGAAAAGGGTTTAGAAGATGCGGTAGCAGTAGCAGCACAGACGAATATACCGTTAAAAATAATGGGTAAAATTCAAGATGAAGCATACTGGCAAAAAATCATAAACGATTATCAAGGGGCGCCTATTGAGTATTTAGGATTTCTATCAACTGATAAAATGCAGCAAGTTGTGCGTGAGTGCAAAGGGTTATTAATGGCGCCAAGGTGGGTAGAAGCATTTGGTAATGTAGCAATAGAAGCGCTTGCATGTGGTGTTCCGGTAATATCTTACGCGCGTGGTGGTCCTGCGGAAATAGTCAAAGATGGCAAAACAGGTTTTTTAGTAGAACCTGATAGTGTAACAGGGTTAATAGACGCTGTTAAACGTTTAGATAGTATCGACCGTTATGAGTGTAGAAAACAAGCTGAGACAGAATTTTCACTCGACGCTTTGGGCGCCAGATTTCTTCAGTGGTTTGAAGATATTTTAAAATAACGTAGGGTGGGCCGAAGCCCACCTTACAACGAACCAGGTTATGCTACGAGGGTGATGTTGATGTTGCGCTGGGGATTGTCACATCAATAGGTGTTACTTTGGTAGCAAGTTGTGAAAGTGGAGGGTTAATTGCTGTTTGGTTTCCTACTACAAGTGTAACTAAATTATCTGGTTTGAGATATTTTTGTGCGACTCTTTGCACATCGGCAATTGTTGTTGCTTCTACTTGTTTACGGTAAGTAAATAGAAAGTCGGCAGGATATCCGTAGTATTCGTATCGAATTAAGCGCGATAGAGTTTGCGCTGGGTCTTGAAAGTTAAATACAAATGAGTTGAGCTTCGAATCTTTAGCAAATGCTAATTCGTTCGCTGTCACTGGTTCGCTTTGTAAGCGTTTTATTTCTGTTTGGATGGCTTTGACAAATTGTACTGTTGCATCACTACGAGTTTGTCCTCCAGCAATAAACATTCCCGGAAAGTCAAATTTAGGATTCCAGTATCCGTATACAGAATATGCTAAACCTTGGCGCGAACGTACTTCGTTAAACAGGCGCCCACCAAATCCATTTAACACTTCGTTGAGTACATCTAATGCTGCATAATCAGGACTATTAAATTGTCCACCTAAATGACCAATTAAAACATTACTTTGTGTTAACTGGGGCTGGTTAACAAAGTATACACCACCGCTACTTGCTTGCTTAACTTCAGGTAATTGAGGTTTAATAGGTGTTGCACTCTTGTTCCAATCGCCAAATTTTGCTTGGATTAACGATTTCATTTTTTGTGTATCAAAATCTCCAGCAATTCCCAAAATCATATTATTGGGATAAAAGTAAGAGTTATAAAACTTTACTAAATCATCACGAGTAATATTAGATAGCGTTGTAAACTCTGTAATGCGTGCGTAAGGACTAGTTTTACCGTAAACCAACTTCTTAAACTCGCGTTGGGCAATTTCATCTGGGCTATCATTACGACGAGAAATACTACCACTTTCTTGAGTCTTTGCTAACTCTAACTTTTCAGGAGCAAAAACAGGAGTTCGCAACACCTCAGCATATAACCCAAACACAGATTCTAAATCTTCGCTCAAACTTTGGAAATTAGCAGTTCCCATACTCTCACCAATACCCGTTTCTACCTCAGCAGCACGTGCTTCGAGTAGTTCGTTAAGCTGGTCAGGAGTATGTTCTTTCGTTCCCCCTGTTCGCATCACAGTGCCAACAAATTGAGCTAACCCAACTTTTTCTGCTGGTTCAAACCGATCCCCAGTTCTAATGGCCGCAGTTCCACTTACCAAAGGTAACTCATGGTCTTCCATCAAATAAACGACCATGCCATTACTCAAAACATACCGCTCATACTTTGGTAACTTCACTTCCGGCAACGGTGGTAACTGCAAATCAGTATAATGCTTCGCCTCTCCACTAGCTGCCCAAGAATAATTAAAAGTCAAAAGCAAAAAGCTAAAAGTCAAAACCAACGTATAAACAAAACGCTTCTTCACTCTAAATCTCATACTCTTACTTTATGTCCTTTGTGTTCTTTGTGTTCTTTGTGGTTCATTCCCTCTTACTACTAACTTTTCGGCAACAACTTACCAATAGTTCGGTTCTGCGCTGTAAAAGTACGAAGCGCAACTCTCTGCACATCTCTAGCACCTACAGCTTCCAATCGTCCCAACTGTTTAAACAAATTTCGCCACGAACCAGTCTTGACTTCATACTCCAACAACTGTTGCGCCATACCCATATTAGAATCAAGCGCCTCTATCAACTCAGCACGCGCTTGAGTTTTCACCCGCTTTAACTCAGCTTCAGTTACAAGTTCAGTTTTCAAACGCTCAATTTCTGCTCTCAACGAAGTTGCAACCTCATCAACCGAACGTCCAGGAGCAGTAAGCGCGTAAAATAACATCAAATTTGGGTATTTATCGCCAGGGAAACCGCTAAAACCTTGTGCCGCAAGCGCTAATCTTTTCTCCTCAACCAAAGATTTATACAACCTTGAAGTACGCCCATCACTTAACAACCTGCCAATAATGTTATATACCGCTTCATCAGGGTGCGTAATAGCTGGACGGTGATATCCTTCTAAATACCAAGGTTGTGAAGGGAAATTGACTGTTACTTCGCGTGTTTGGGTTTGTTTTGGTTCAACAGCAATTTTAGACTTTGGTTTAGGGCTAGACTTATAGCGTCCAAAGTAAATTTGTGCAAATTGTTTTACCTGTGCTGGGTTAACATCACCAACCACAGCTATTGTCAAATTACTTGGCACATAATATGTTGCGAAGAAATCTCTAATATTAGCAGGTGTTAAATTGCGAATATCTTCGTCATAACCAATTACAGGGCGCCGATAAGGATGAACTTTGTAAGCAGCGTCAACGAATTTCTCTATCATTAACCCGATAGGTGAATTCTCTACCCGTAACCGACGTTCTTCTAAAATTACCTGTTTCTCCTTGTAAAATTCGCGACCGAGTACAGGTTCTAAAAATCTTTCTGACTCTAACGACATCCACAACTCTAATTTATTTGCAGGAAAGCTGTATAAATAACGAGTCGCTTCGGTAGAGGTATTGGCATTTAAACCAACTCCACCTGCTTGTTCAACTATTTGCCCTAATTCGTTTTGCTTAACGAGTTTAACTGCTTGTGACTCTACAGAGTTGAACTGTGCTTGTAGTTTTTCCACTTCCGAGGTGTTTTTCGCAGCTTTTGCAGCACGAATTTGTGAGTCTAGCTGTTCTAATTTATCAAGTAGCGGTTTTTCGGCTTTATAGTCGCTTGTACCAATACGAGTTGTGCCTTTAAATGCTAAGTGTTCTAAAAAGTGTGCTACACCTGTTTGTCCCTTGGGTTCATCGACACCACCGACATCAGCATAAGTTACAAATGAAACTACAGGCGCCTGATGACGCTCCAAAACAATAAACTTCAAGCCATTGTCGAGACGAAACTCGGTAAGGTTTTTAACTACCCGGTCTAAATATGGCTGAATTGAAGCTGAATTTGCTTGAGTTGGTGGCGCCGTTTTGGCAAGGGCAATTTCGGGTAAAAATCCCCAGGAAAAAAAGATGACAGTTACAAAAATTAACAGTAACTGCTGTCGCTGCTTCAATAATTGGTTTATCCTTGCGAATATCCCATTAATAATAAGCGCGTTTTGAAAACTCACATTTAGCCGGAAGCCATTTATTCGGTTCATAACTGTTCTCTAACCTTAAGACATTAAACTAATTCGCAATTGCATTACTGCGTTATTACTCATCAAAAAATGAAAACCTCCTTACGAAAATCATGTTTTGCACAGCTAGAGCCTTAATCTTGTATTAAGCTTTCTCGGCTTTCGCTTTTTATCGTTAGACAATAATGCTACACACCCAGTTCCGAAAATACTACGATAACTTCTATGCGCGTCTTCAATTCCCCCCCATCTTCTGAAGCACAAACTCGTGATCGTATTTTACAAGCAGCGCAACGTTTGTTTGCTGCCCAAGGTTTCGACGGCACCACAACGCGCGACTTAGCGCAGGCCGCAGGAGTTGCAGAAGGAACCTTATTTCGTCATTTTTCCAATAAAAAAGCTATTTTAGTCGAAGTCGCAACCCAAGGATGGGTAGAAATTCTTACTGATTTACTAACCGAGTTGAGCGAAATGGGTAGCTACAAAGCTGTTGCTCAAGTCATGAAGCGTCGAATGTGGAACATGCGTAAGAACGCTGACATGATGAGAGTTTGCTTTATGGAGGCACAATTTCATCCTGACTTACGCGAAAGAATTCAGCAAGAAGTCATTGAAAAAATGACTGGTGTTGCCGAAGCATTTTTTCAAGAAGCAATGGATAAAGGAATCTATCGCAAGATGGATGCCAATTTAGTTGCGAAGGTCTTTCTGGGAATGTTTGCAGTTGCAGGCTTCTCAAACGAAACAATTGCATCACCTAATGCCTCACCTCAAGAAATGCAATCAATGGCTGAAGGTTTAGCTGACATTTTCTTAAATGGTGTACTGGCAAAATAAATAATTTAGTGCTGAATCTTCAGCACTTTTCACTCAACACTAGTTGTGCTTCTTGAATCCATTGTTGGACTATATCAACGGCAGGACATAAATCACTTCGTTGCATGGTAGCTACCTGTAACCGCACAATTTGTTTATGAAGACGGTGTGTAGGTATTTGTGCTAGCTGTACTACCGAACCAACACCTGCATGAAGCAGTAACCCGCAGTACTTCGTTCCAATGCTTGGTACACGTGCTAAGTCAGCTAAAGCTATCCACTTGTTTATATAAGTTAGATGCATTTGCAGTTTACTTGCTAGCTCTGTCCTCGTTTGCAGCGTTTTACCTTCTTTTACAAGTTCTTTTGTACTGTGTATTCCACAGTTTTGTAGTTGTAATTTATCTTGTTCGCTTAACCCTGGTAATTCTTCAACTGACCAATTGCAGGACGAGATACGGCTCATCCTGGTTTGTTTTTGCACAGTCATTTTATAAAGCTCAAATAAACACTCTTTTTACTATTGTGGCAACTAAATAGCAGAATGCAATTTTATAGTTTTGATGATTTGGATAAATATAAACAATTTCATTGAATAATTTGAATAATATATTAATTATGTGTTAACTTTTATAACTGTTTCTAATATTTATAATTAAAGAGTTGAGGCGGGCAAGGATGCCCACCCCACAAGAAATGAGTGTATATTTTTTAATTTGGAAGTCCTAAATAAGGTAAACAAGCAAGCAATGTCATCAGAATTTAACTTTTTTCAGCATTGGTATCCATTAACTCCAGTCGAAGACTTAGACTCTAAATGCCCTACTGCTGTTACTGTTCTAGGTATTCGACTTGTAATTTGGAAACCTAAATCATCTGATACATACCAGGTGTTTTTAGACCAATGCCCCCACCGCCTGGCGCCTTTGAGTGAAGGTAGAATTGATGATAAAACGGGTAACTTGATGTGCAGTTACCACGGTTGGCAATTTGATGAGCATGGCATTTGCACTAATATTCCTCAAGCAGAAAGTACTGATATAGTTAGTAAAAATAAAGACAAGTTTTGTGTTGTATCTTTACCAGTTCGTCAAGCAACCGATTTACTTTGGGTATGGCTTGATGCAAATAATAGAGAGTTGGCAGATAATACTCCATTACCATTATCGCCTTATGCTGACACAAGCAAGGGCTTCTTTTGGAGTTCTATGGTACGCGATTTGGAATATGATTGGCAAACTTTAATCGAAAATGTCGCAGACCCCAGTCATGTCCCTTTTGCTCATCACGGTGTTCAAGGAAACCGCGACAAAGCTTGTCCTGTTCCAATCATAATTGCTACTAGTACGCCTGATTTAATTGAGGCGACTGTCGAAAGAGGTTTTAAGACTACAATTACATTTGAGGCGCCTTGTCGGTTAGAATATGCAATTCCGTTTGGTGAAGGCAAACAATTAGGGTTAATAACTTACTGTATTCCTGTCAGTCCTGGTAAATCGCGGATAGTCGCTTTATTTGCACGAAATTTTGCCCCAACGCTTCACAAAATTACACCTCGCTGGTGGAACCATATTATGGAGCGCAACCAAATTCTGGATGGTGATATGGTACTTTTACAAACCCAAGAGTATCTACTAAAGCAAAATCCTGAAAGTTGGAAAAGTGCCTACAAAATGCCAACCAGTGCTGACCGTTTAGTTATAGAATTTCGTAATTGGTTTGATAAGTATTGCCAAGGCAAATTACCTTGGGAAAAAGTCGGTATTAACCCATTGGGAAATACGAGTATTAATATTAACCGTCAAGAAATTATCAATCGTTATACGCAACATACTCAAAATTGTAGTAGCTGTAGAGGTGCCTTGAAAAATATCCAACGTTTACAAATTTTTCTTTTAGCCTACTTTGCAATTTCAGTATCAATTGTTGCAGTGCTTCCCGATGCTCCTCGACAGACATTAGGTATTCCGCTGATAATTTTGGCACTTTTGGGTTTAGGAGCTTACGCAGGACTTAAATTATGGCTAGAACCTAAATTTTACTTCATCGATTATATTCACGCACACAAGTAATATTTCAGTCAAGATTATATTAAGTAAAATTGGTAATTGACTACCCAAAAATCATTGGTACCGCTTCATACTTACAATGGTACGGTGAATGGTACCAAAAGACGAGTTCGTACCATTTTTTCTACAGTTTCGTACCCACTTTTGAGGTACGAACTACAGAAAATTGTACCAACGAACAAAGAAAAATTCTAAAATTCTGGTACCAACTTGGGCATATAAAGCAGAAAATTACGTTTTTTCGTTGTTTTTTGGTACGAAATTAGCCTTTTTTGTGTACGAAACCCTTATTTTTATGGTACGGCAATGAGATTAAGTTAGTTTAATATTGAATTAGAGTGATATTATTAAACTATTAATAATGAGTAAATTAATTACTGTACCAACAAATTTGGTTTTGTGTACCATATTTAATAGCTAATGGTATGTATCATAAAATTTGGGTAGTTGATATTCTCTTAGTTTCCTCTCTCTAAAAAATCTCTCTTTAAATAAGCAAAGGAGAAATCTCAATGTTGCACAAAAATGTGAAGATGGCTGTGTTAGTAGGAAAATTCTTTGCAGCTACCGTGTTTATAGTCACTTCTACCATACTTAGCGGTTGTAGTACTCCAGAAGCTCAAAAACCAGAAGTACCAACTCAACCTCAAAAACCCCAATCGTTAAATAATCAATCTAACCAACAGCCGAATCAAGTTAATAATGACGACAAAGACGATGATAACGACGATGATAAGGATAGTAGTAAAGAAGATAAAGATTAATCTGTTATGACTCTATCTTTAATTGACACTCTAAGAAATCGGCGCCAGCGTCTTGCCGACTTAATTGATTTTCCAGCAATACTTTGGGCAGGAAACAGCAGTCCTCGCAATTTTCCTGCCAATGTTTTTCCTTTCCGTGCAAGTAGTCATTTTCTATACTTTGCTGGGTTGCCCTTACCGAATGCAGTAATTCGTCTGGAAGCAGGTAAGCTGGAACTTTTCATTGATGACCCCAAACCAAGCAACGCACTTTGGCATGGTGCTACACCATCACGTGATGAAATTGCAAATAAAATTGGTGCTTCGGCTGCATACCCAATGGCAGAATTACCTTATCGAGTTGAGGGTGCAGCTACTATTGCGGTTCAAGATGCTGCAACATGGACTAGTCAAACACAAATATTCGACCGGATGGTTTTGCCACAATTACCACCGCAAGGTATTGATTTAGAATTAGCTAAAGCTGTTATTAAGCTGCGCTTGACTCATGATGAAGGCGCCTTAACTGAATTACGTTCTGCTGCTGCTGTTAGTGTAAAGGCACATGAAGCGGGAATGGCAGCAGTAAAAAGCGCTAAAACTGAAGCCGAAGTTCGAGCGGCAATGGAATCGGTGATTATTGCCCATAATATGAAAACTTCTTACAACAGTATAGTGACTGTTCATGGTGAAGTTTTACATAACGAAGAGTATCATCATACCATTCAACCAGGTGATTTACTGTTAGCTGACGTTGGTGCCGAAACTCGAAACGGGTGGGCAGCAGATATTACTCGTACTTTTCCTGTGTCTGGGAAATTTTCTTCTACCCAACTCGATATATATAATGTAGTGCTAGCAGCCCACGATGCTTGTATTGCTGCTATACGTCCAGGTGTAGAGTATGCTGATATTCACCTTTTAGCTTGTAAAACAATTGCCGAAGGGTTGGTAGATTTGGGAATTTTACAGGGTAAACCTGATGATTTAGTCGAAAAAGATGTTCATGCAGTGTTTTTTCCTCATGGTATAGGACATTTACTAGGGTTAGACGTGCATGATATGGAAGATTTAGGAGATTTAGCGGGGTATGAAGAAGGAAGAGAAAGAAGCGCACGGTTCGGTTTAGGGTATCTCAGATTGAGTCGTCCCCTACGTCCGGGAATGTTAGTAACCATCGAACCAGGATTTTACCTAGTGCCAGCAATTTTAAATTCTGCACGCGAACAATACCAGTATTTAATTAACTGGGAGCGTTTGGAACAGTTTGCTGATGTCCGAGGAATCCGCATCGAAGATGATGTATTAGTTACAGATACAGGCGCCGATGTTTTAACAAAAGCACTACCCACCACTGCTACTAATATCGAAACTTTAGTTCTTAAAAATAGCTCCACGCTCGATTAAATCAAGTTTCATTCCTTCAGATATTCCTTGATTGTATCCAAAGAAAGCATTTTTTACATTGGCGCCACTAAGGCAAGCTCCAGTCAAGTTGGCGCCACTAAGGCAAGCATTTTCTAAATTTGCTCCGCAAAGGTTAGTATTCTCTAAAGAAGCAAATTCTAACTGTGCGTTAGAAAAATTTGCATTCACTAAACAAGCGTCTTTAAATTTTGCATTGCTTAGTTGTGCATTGTTTAAAAAAGCACCGCTCAAATTGGCGTTTTTAAGTTTGACGCTGTTCATATAAGCAAAACTAAAGTCAGCATTAATTAATTCAGCATCACTTAAGTTGGCATTCCATAAATAAGCATTACTAAGCTTGGCGCCGTTTAAATTAGAATTAACTATATCAGCCCCACTTAAATTCGCATCACTTAGAATTGCAGATGCTAAATTAGCTTTATTCAAATTCGCATTTGCTAAATTTGCATTTGCTAAATTCGCATTACTGAGATTGGCTTGAGTTAGTTTGATACTACCAAGATTGGCTTTTATTAAGATGGCATCACTCAGGTCTGCTTTTTGTAAATTGGCATTGCTCAAGTTTGCACAATTTAGCTTGGCGCCTTTAAGATTAGCATTTATGAGATTGGCGCCGCTTAAATATTTTTCACTCAGATTTGCACCCGCTAACTGAGCATCGTTTAAATTCGCAACAGTCTCTAACTGAATATTAGAATCATTCTCAAGTAGATTTAAAGTCTTCCTTCTTTGCTCAAATAGTGTATTAATATTGTCCAAAATTCCAATAACGCCCAAACATAAACATACGACAATCGTTAACGTTGATGGTTCATTATTAGTCAACAATTGCCTTAGCAATAAAAATGTACTAGTAATAGTCCAATATTTAAACAAAATAATCAGCCATGCTCGAACACTATATAAGTTAATTTTATTACCATTTACGATAGCCATACCTTAGTAATTGCCCTTAGTGTAAACAGCCTATATTCAAGTCTATGAAGGAGTATATCTTACCAGATGCTTATTTGCTGTATTGCTAAAATACATACCAATTATTTTTATTAATACTCAAAAAAGTGTAAAGACTGTACAAAATTGGGGAATTTGTTACAAATATTTGATAAATCTTTTAATGTCGGGAGTTAAGAGTAGAACTGGTGGTTTGGGATGAGTTAATCACTGGTAAGAAGGTCTAAGCGTTGCGCTTCGATGACACTCTGGCTCAAAAACTACTAAGCTGGATATATAGCCAACTTGTAAAAATCCTTGTATGTTTGACGCACTATCAGACCGTTTAGAATCAGCCTGGAAGAAACTTCGAGGTCAAGATAAAATTTCTCAATCGAATATTCAAGATGCTTTGCGGGAAGTGCGCCGCGCGCTGTTGGAAGCTGATGTTAACCTCCAGGTTGTCAAGGACTTTATTAACGACGTTGAAACAAAAGCGCAAGGCGCCGAAGTCCTAGCTGGTGTTAAGCCCGACCAGCAGTTTATTAAGATTGTTTACGACGAACTGCTCGCGGTCATGGGGGAAGAAAATGTTCCTTTGGCACAGGCGTCTTCTGCTCCGACAGTAGTGTTAATGGCTGGGTTACAAGGTACTGGTAAAACCACAGCCACGGCAAAGTTAGCGTTGCATTTACGTAAAATCAATCGTACTTGTATGATGGTGGCGACCGACGTTTATCGTCCTGCCGCGATTGACCAGTTAATAACTTTGGGTAAGCAAATCGATGTGCCCGTATTTGATATGGGTAGCGATGCCAACCCCGTAGAAATTGCGCGTCAAGGTGTTGAGCGAGCTAGGGCAGAAGGTATTGATACTGTTATTGTAGATACTGCTGGGCGCCTGTTTATTGACGCGGATATGATGGCGGAACTTGCCAGTATTAAAGAAACCGTCAAACCCGACGAAGTTTTATTAGTAGTGGACGCGATGACGGGGCAAGAAGCTGCTTCTTTAACTCGTACCTTCCACGAACAAATTGGAATAACAGGCGCCATTTTAACCAAGATGGATGGTGATAGCCGTGGTGGTGCGGCGTTGTCGGTACGGCGAATTTCTGGACAGCCGATTAAGTTTATTGGTGTAGGGGAAAAAGTCGAAGCGTTACAGCCATTTTATCCCGACCGGATGGCATCGCGAATCTTGGGAATGGGTGACGTTTTAACGCTCGTGGAAAAAGCGCAGGAAGAAATTGACCTCGCTGACGCTGAGAAAATGCAAGAAAAAATTCTCAGTGCGAAGTTTGATTTTACCGACTTTCTCAAACAGTTACGTTTGTTGAAGAATATGGGGTCGCTGGGGGGAATCATGAAAATGCTTCCCGGTATGGGCAAAATAAGCGACGACCAGCTTAAACAGGGTGAAGTTCAGTTGAAGCGCTGCGAAGCGATGATAAATTCAATGACCCCTAAAGAACGTCGCGACCCAGATTTACTTGCGAGTTCTCCTAGTCGTCGGCGCCGTGTTGCGGGTGGTTCGGGGTATAAAGAACCTGATGTGAGTAAATTAGTCAGTGATTTTCAGCGAATGCGCTCGATGATGCAGCAAATGGGTCAAGGAAGCTTTCCTGGAATGCCTGGAGGAATGTTTGGCGGTATGGGTGGTGGTATGCCAGACCCGTATGCAGCTGGTGGTCGTCCAGCAGCACCTGGATGGCGTGGATATAATGGTGGCGCTGCTGCTGGCAAAAAGAAACAGAAAAAGGATAAAAAGAAAAAGGGTTTTGGAACGCTTTAAAGAAACCGAAGAAACCTGGTTTCGCTCGCAAAATCGCTATTTTCATTACAAGATTTGAATAAGAAACCAGGTTTCTAGCATTTCGGTACCCAATAATCCATATCCAATGCTAAAATTAGCATTTCAGTATCAAATAACTGCAAACGACAAAACCTCAGCTATGATTAAATTGCGCTTGAAGCGATTCGGTAAAAAGAGGGAAGCTTCTTTCCGTATTGTCGCCATGAATAGTTTGTCCCGTCGCGATGGACGACCATTAGAAGAATTGGGATTTTACAACCCCAGAACCAAAGAAGTAAAATTGGATGAAGATGGAATCCGTAGGCGCTTACAGCAAGGCGCCCAACCTACAGATACTGTGCGTTACATTTTAGAGAAAGCTAACGTCTTGGAAAAGGCCAGTGCAAAACCCGCGTCATAACGTAGCAATTAATTCAAGCGCTCCTGACTATACTGATTTAGTCAGGTATCTCATAGAACCGTTTTTAGAGTCTCCTGAGTCTTTGAGTATCGATTGCGAACTGTCTAATAACCGTAATCGAATTTGGATTCGTGTCGCCTTCTCAAGTGCAGACAAAGGCAAAGTATTTGGACGAGGCGGACGCAATATTCAAGCGATTCGCACGTGTCTAATGTCTTTTGCCCAATTAACTGGACAATCCGTTTACTTAGATATTTTTGGTAGCGGTGGTAGTCGTGACGAAATGTCCTTTGATGAAGACAACGAAGAGCGATATGCACCCCCTCGCTCAAGAGATACAAGAGATAGACGTACTATTAGCACCAATAGCAGCAGTAGTAGCAGCGGCACTAATGGGCAGCGCCCCTTCATTAAACCTCGCTCTCGCCAGGTTTAGCTAAATTTAGTTTCTGAAAAACCGTGAAAGTTAATTAATTCAATCTTGATTAAATTTTGATTCAATTAAATTGATCTTCAAGGAGGTGAAAGCAGAAAGTGGCTGAAATCCGTTTGGGTGAAAATGAAACAATTGACTCCGCGTTGAGACGTTTTAAGAAAAAAATTCAGAAAGCTGGAATTTTATCTGAAGTCCGGCGCCGAGAACGTTATGAAAAACCCAGTTTGCGCCGTAAGCTCAAAGCGGAAGCCGCACGTAAAAGTGGACGCATTCCCTAACTAGATATATTTCTTAGATATATTCCTAGTCGTTGCGTTTCAGTTTTACTATCTGTTCTGTAGAAGAAACCCGGTTTCTATTTACAATCATCGTGATTATTACAAGTTATCGATCAAGAAACCGGGTTTCTAGGATTGATTAGTTTGAAGTAAGTAGAGGCGTTAATTGCGTCTCTGCTTCCAATTTTTTATGATTTATTTTTAAAATTAATTATGGCAGGCGCCTCTCTAATTCAACTGCCCAGTATTGAAAGCGCACTCGCACTTGCGGGTAACTATGAAGAAAATCTTAAACTGATTGGGCGCCATACAGGAGCAAGTGTTGCACTGCGTGGGCAAGAGTTACTAATTTCTGGTACACAAAATCAAGTTGACCGTGCCTCACAAATAGTTCACTCTTTAGAAGAGTTATGGGTTCATGGTAAAAATGTGTACAGTACAGATATACAAGCTGCAATTCAAGCACTTGATACACACCGTGAAAATGATTTGCACGAATTACAGCGCGATACTGTTGCAAAAACTCGTCGTGGTGAAGAAATTCGAGCTAAAACGTTTCGTCAGCGGCAGTATATTCAAGCGTTGCGTACTGATGATTTAATATTTTGTACTGGGCCTGCGGGTACTGGTAAGACATTTTTGGCGGTAGTTGTTGCGGTACAGGCATTATTAGCCAGTCAATTTGAGAAAATAATTTTAACTCGTCCAGCAGTAGAAGCAGGTGAAAAGCTTGGTTTTTTACCTGGGGATTTGCAGCAAAAAGTCAATCCTTACTTGCGTCCGCTTTATGATGCAATTAATGAATTTATTGATTCTGAGAAAGTACCTGGTTTGATTGAACGGGGTATTATTGAAGTGGCACCGCTTGCTTACATGCGAGGACGAACTCTAAATAACGCCTTTGTAATAGTAGATGAGGCTCAAAATACAACACCAGCGCAAATGAAAATGGTGTTAACGCGCTTGGGTTTTCGTTCACGCATGGTTATTACAGGAGATATGACGCAGACAGATTTGTTACCTAGCCAACAATCGGGACTAGCTGTCGCATTAAGCATTTTAAAAGGCGTTGAAGGAATTGCATTCAGTGAATTTACACAAAAAGATGTTGTGCGTCATGCTTTAGTGCAGCGAATTGTTGCTGCGTATGAAAAATACGAAAAGTAGCATTGTTACATTTCTAGGTGGGGCTATGCCCTACTTACTTATTATCATACCAGTAATTAAATTGTTTGTTATTTGACATAAAAAGTAATCGAAGCAAAACCAAGCACAATTAGAATTTCAACAACTGCCATTGATAATAATTGGGTTGCAATTTCTATTGCAGATAATGGACTTGGAATCTGTGAACAAGTAGTGAATCAGATATTTAACCCATTTTTTACTACTAAACCTGTAGGTAAAGGTACAGGACTAGGTTTATCAATTAGCTATCAAATACTTACTAATAAACACAATGGTAAAATTTATTGCTAATCCGCGCCGGGTCAAGGTGCTGAATTTGTAATCGAAATTCCTGTCAATCAAAAATCATAATGTAGTAAGGTGGGCAGTGCCCACCCTACTTACTCCCAAGTGATAGGTATATCTAAAAAATAACTAAGTTCTTCTGCTAACCAGTAAAGTTCTGGCGCCGTCAGCTTATAATTCAATCCATATCTTTTTTGAGCTACCTGTATATATAAGCGAGGTGGTATTTCTTTTTGTTCCGTTTGCTTTTTACCGTTCTCATCGGTTCCAGTTTCAATTATTTTATAACTCTTGTTTTCAAAAGTTATTTTAGAAATGTTTTGTCGAGGCTGTTTAAAAATGATATAATTTTCTGTTGTTTGAGCTTGACTGGGATAAGTAAATGCTAATGTAACATCTTGCTGATTGATGTTTAGATGTAATGCATCTACATATCTTAAATTTTTTATGTCGAATCGAATATTGTCATCAGGTATGGTACCTTTATAAAAATCCTTAATATTAAAAGATAAATTTGGAGTTGTTAGGGACATAATTACAGAGCCAGCAGCTAAAAATATAAATAGGTAGCGTATCGATTCTGGCAATACCATTAAGAATGCTATGATTGGAAATCCAACACATATTATTGCTATAACTGAACAAATGAAAACACAAATTAACCATGTCCAAAAACCACGAAGACTGACGATATCAAAGATTTTTGTATACCAAGCTTGCCGATAATCTCTTTTGATATTATTAATGACTTGCCAATAAGATTTTTTTGTAGATGGAAATGAGCCATAAGGGATACAAATATTGATACAATCTGCTATTTTTGTAAGAGTAATATTACTCAAGGGTGGCTTTTTGATGGTTAACTCACCAGATTCTAAAGCTGTATTAGCAGATTGTACCGAGTTAAACCGCTTGTTGAGACTGGGATGAGTCATTAACTTGAGCCAGTCTCTAAATGTTGAACTAATATTTACAGCTTCTTCAAATTGAATTTGTAAATTAGATGAAGGTAAATCGATTGGTTCGATACCTGTTACTAAATGAATTAACGTTGCTCCTAAACTATATAAATCGGAGGCACAAGATACTTTACCAGCAAATTGCTCCGGCGCCATATAACCGTAAGTGCCAACTATAGTCATGGTTCCATCATGAGGAGTTGCGGTTTGCACTGAGCCAAAATCAACTAAGTAAACATCACCTATATGATGGGCAGAGCAATTAACTAATAGAATATTACTTGGTTTAATATCTCGATGAATAACGGGCGGTTGGTGTGAGTGAAGATAATCTAATACTAACAATAAAGATTTTGCTAACTGTTTAACTTCGCTTTCACTGAATGTTCGACCACTGTCTAAGTATTCTTGTAAAGGTCGAGCATTTATATAACTTTGTACAAATGCAAATCCTTTTATGCTAGGTATATCAACGCTAAAGTACTCGATATATTTAGGGATTGCTGGATGTGATAAAGATTTGAGTGTTTCCACTTCGCGCTCAAATAACTTTAAATCATCCCAACGAAAATTCTCGTTAAATATTAGTAGTTTAATTACTACTAGTTGTTTAGTTTCTAAATCTTGGGCTAAAAAGGTACGGCGCCCAGTGTTGCGTCCTAATTCTTCTTGAATTTGGTAGCGATTGTTAAATAATTCTTTTGGGAGTTTTGTCATATTTAGAAACCTGGTTTCTGTTTGTTAATATCGAAATTATTCATATCTAGTCAAAAGAAACCAGGTTTCTGTTCGTTAATATCAAAATTATTTATACTTAGTCACGAGAAACCTGGTTTCTGGTTTCTTACTCTTGAATTATCTGTATATCCAAAAAGTCGCTAATTTCTTGCGCTAACCAATCGCGTTCTTGTAACGTTAAAGGTTGATTTAAATATTGACTCAAATCATGATTGCTAAATGTACCTTCCCATATAATTAAACTTGGTGATTTTACTATTTTTTCAATATCATTTTTTAAGTTAATTAATTTATATTCTTGTGCGCTGGATACTAGCTTCCAGATATGCTCTCTGGCAATAATTCTTCGCGGGGCGCCTGTTAATGTTTGACTGCCAAATACTTCTGTAGTTATAATTAAACGCTTTTCTTCAATTAATAATTTTGTTCTACCGAATAAGTTAATTAGTAAGCAGGAAATTATAAATAATGCCAGTGATATGCATAAAAATATGACTATGTAATTAATTATAAATATTTTTAGTAATGACCCAATTATGTGTATAATCGGGTAAAATAAAAAATGATATCCAATAAATAATATAATTGAACTTGGTATTATTGCATTGAATATATTACCAACAATTTGCTTTATTGTCTTTGTTGGGAATATCATTTCTAACTTATTTACGGTTTTCTTGATTTTAATTTTACTATGTGCTGGTTTTTTAAGTTTTGACAAATCATTATCTCTGTAGTACAAATTATATTCGTCATTTGATAGTAAATTAGATAAATTATCTAGAGCATGTAATGCTGCGGTCGTTGAGTCAAAACGACGATTAACACTAGGTTGTATTATAATATTCAACCAAGCTTTTAAGTCAGCACTGATATTTGGTATTTGCTCAAATTTAATATTTAAATCATCACCAAGTAATTCAGAGGGGTGTTTTTTGGTAGCTAAGTAAATTAACGTCATTCCCAAACTATATAAATCAGACCCAGGAAAAGCTCTTCCACCAAACTGTTCAGGTGGCATGTAGCCATAAGTACCAACTACAGTCCTGGTACCACGTGCTTTAATACTAGTTTGTACAGAGCCAAAATCAACTAAATATACATCCCCAACACTATTACCAGAAGTATTATTGAGTAAGATATTACTGGGTTTGATGTCACGATGAATAACTGCTGGGTGTCGTGAATGTAAATAATGCAATATCCCTAATAATAATTTACCTAATTGAATTATTTCTGACTCGCTAAAATTTCGCCCTGTGTCTATATATTCTTGAAGCGATTTTGCGTTGCAATAAGTCTGTACAAGCGCAAATCCTTTTATTTCAGGTGTATCTAGCTCAAAATAATCAAGGTACTGAGGAATAGCTGGGTGCGACAGATGCTTAAGCGTTTCTGCTTCTCTTTCAAATAATTTTAAATCTTCCCAGCGAAATTCCTCATTAAATAACAAAATTTTTATGACTACTTCGTTACCATGATGAGAGTCTAACGCAAGCAGCGTGCGTCGGTTTCCGTTTTCTGCGATTTTTCTAATTACGATGTAACGGTCGTGCAGCTTTTGGTTCGCATCAGTTAAAAGTTGATCTGCCATTGTTACGCCGACTTTTAAGGTATTACATCTCTATTACAAATGTAAGTCTTGAGATTTATTCATTTCGTTACATTTCTTCAATAAGTACAGTAAACCCGGTATTGTGGAAATGGCAGTTTTATAAAAAGGACTATTAAAAAATGGCTAAACCACTAAAAGAGTTTTTGGAAGCTTGTGAGAGCTTAGGTACTTTGCGTTTAATTGTTACCAGTAGTGCAGCAGTATTAGAAGCGCGCGGAAAAGTCGAAAAAATATTCTATGCGGAGTTGGCGAAGGGCAAATACGCGAATATGCACACCGAAGGTTTTGAGTTTCATTTGAATATGGACTTAATTAAGCACGTAAAGTTTGAAACAGGTGAAGCAAAGCGTGGTAACTTTACAACCTACGCAATTAGATTTTTAGATGAGAAGCAAGAGTCAGCATTGAGCTTATTTTTACAATGGGGCAAACCAGGAGAATATGAACCTGGACAAGTGGAAGCTTGGCAAGCGTTGCGTGATGAGTATGGTGAAATGTGGGAAACGGCGCCTGTTGTGCTTTGAATGTCTGGGGCGGGCAATCTTAAGCCCGCTCCACAAGAATTATTTGAATTCAGTAAATTCAAATACATCATGAGTGCCACCACGTAGCACTGACTCGGTGTGTTTACCTTGTAAGCGTTTGCCGAGAGTTTGTTCTAAGGCGCCCCAAACAGCCCCAAGAGTATATGTACATTTACGTTCAGAACCTTGGGGTTCTCCTGCTGAACATAAAGTTTCGCTGGTGTAGACTTTAATGACATCACCTTCGGAAAGAATTTTTTCTACGCTACATAAACATGTACCGCTTTTACCCAAGGCATAACCAAGTTTGTAAGCGATATCATCAAGAGACATTGAACCACTTAAACCAAGTTCAGTTGCAAGCTGTCTACCGCGACTGCGACCTGCTGTTGTTAGAGCAATTGCGGTTGCTTTGTCTCCTAAAGCATCTTCCATTCCCACAATCGCAGCTTTAAAGCAAACAATACTGCTAAAATCACCCAAATTGGGACGTAACATTGTTAAGACTCCTATAAAAATTTGTTATCCAATTAATGGCGCCAATCTACTAATAATTCGCTTGATTTCTAAAAATAAAATACCTTGCTTGACTCCTGCACCAGCAAGCACGAGTAATACGGCATCATTACCGCAACCAACTAACACACCGTAACCTTTTTCACCTTCGACTACGATACGTTCAACGCTACCACGTGCGAGTTCGCGTCCAATGCGTTCACCAAGCGAAAGCATTGACGCTGACATTGCTGCTGTGCGTTCTTCATCCATTGGTCCTGGTAGTACTGATGCAAGTGCTAAACCATCTGGAGTTACTAATGCTGCACCTTGAACATCCGATGCACCAGTAACAAAGTTTTGTATTTCATCTTGTAACATTGAAGTATTAATCATGGTTATCCTCCCACACGATTTATTTGTTATTACAATTGCTCTAATAATTTGGTTAGCACTGTCTTGATTGAAATTCGGTCGGTAACGTTGACTAGAGTTATGGGCGCCTTTGCTTCTAAAGCAGAAATATCCGATAATTCTTGAGAAGGCGAATCTGTATGCGTCAGTCCAACTATATATGGAATTTGCAATTGCTCATCAATAAGTTCAACTACCGCACGCGCATATAATAAGTCAGCTTTACGAGTTGCATTTGCTAGTACAACACAAGCAGTTGCGTTTTCTATTAGAATATCTCGCATAAATTCAAACCGAGCTTGTCCCGGTGTACCATACAGATGCAATGAATTTTTGTTAGATAGCGCTAAAGTACCAAAGTCCATTGCTACCGTCGTTTTTGGTTTGAGTTTAGCAGTCTCATCAGTAGCTTTTTTATCAGTATCGATGACATCGGTATCGCTAATTGTGCGGATAAAGGTTGTTTTTCCAGCACCTACATTACCCGTAACTACAACACGTAAAATTCTCATCTATTTTGATTAGACTGTGAACTTGGCGCCTGTAAACTTTTAGCCACAGCGAATTGACTTGAAAACATTAAACTCCCTTAATTTTTATAGCTTACATTATTAACTACATTGGCAAATACATCCTGCTTACACAAATATAGTGTGTATATAATATCTATCTTTTAAAGTCTTTACCCTTGTTTCATTTTATTTATATTTGCTAGATATTTACTTATATATAGATAAATATTTATATATATTCCGACAATTTACTAGTATCTTGTGATACATGTTTAAAAAAAATTGCGTATATTCCCCACAAGGGGGATGAAAGTAAATATTACATTGATTTGGCGCCAGTAGCAATTAAGCGTCTGAACAAACCTTCACTCCAACCAGTTTCTTGAAGGACTGCGGAGGAAGACACTTCTACATATGCTTGCTCAATAAAAGCTAAATCAATCATACAAATTCGTCCTAGCGCGTCTTTAAGTTCTTCGGTTTTACCATCAACTTTGAGACGTTTGCCAACTTCGTGTACAACTGTAGCCATTGCTGGAACGACATGCTGGGGTCCAATACCAAGACGGACGTGAACTAAACCAATTCTCCAACGACGGTCTGCGTATGCATTACCCCATCCGTCCATACCTGTAAACATTTCTTGGAACCAGTGAATGAAGGTTTCGTGTAGACGATGAACTCGTCCGTTGCCATCATCATTAAGTATGCTGTTCATTTCTGGGTCACGTCCAAGATAACCATAAAAGTGGTCGGCCATTTCTGGAGCTAATTTTGCACCCCACTCTGCCTCAGATTTTAATAAAGCTTTGTCAGCATCTGTTAAGCCAACGCGCTTTTCAAGGGTGGACATAAAGACATGTGGGTCTAAGGCCATGATGTAATAAACTCCTGACTGCTAATCAAAATAAATTGTTTGTGTTGCTTTAAATTATTCGATGCTTTCCACTGATAAAACTTTAATATTTTTACGCTATGTCACCATCACTTAAACTCAGTAATCCAAGCATCTGAGTAAGGATTGTTAACTATGCCAACAAAGGGGCTATTCTTGCCACCACCCGTTTGAGTTCCAAAAATAAAATTCCTTGTTTGACCGCGGCGCCTGCTAGCACTAGTAATACAGCCTCACTACCGCATCCAATTAAAACACCGTAACCTTTTTCGCCTTCAACTACAATACGTTCAACGTTTCCGCGTGCTAGCTCACGCCCAATTCTCTCACCAAGCGACAGCATTGAAGCTGACATGGCGGCAGTCCGTTCTTCATCCATTCCACCAGGAAGTACTGATGCTAAGGCAAGACCATCTGGACTTACTAATGCAGCACCTTGAACATCTGAGGCGCCTGTGACAAAGTTTTGCAACTCTTGTTGCAACATCGAAATATTAATCATGTCTTGTCCTAGAGAAGTTGGTAATTCAATAGCTGTTAAATCAAGCGATTGTAACTCAATGGCTGGAGTTGGAATAACAGTTGCTTCTACTTCGTCTGATTTGATGTCAGACGAAGTTTTCTGTGGCTCCGGCAAAATGGAAAATGGAGACTGCTGAAACCCACCCATGAGTAGCTTCAGGATTATGCCTAAAGCCATAGCGGTTTATGTACTGATTTTTTGTGCTGAATCCGATGTTTTTATCACCACATATACATTAGCAGTATTATCTCGATATAGTGAGCAAAACTCAACAATATTAAGGTGAAAATACTTTAAGAAATAATAATGAATGTGCTATATATTACAATTTTTCTTTCAATGATTTTTTTACTAATGATGTTGATAGCAATTTGTCAATAGCTCAACAACATTAATTAAAGCTTCTCGGACTGATGCTGTTTCTGTTGCGTTAACAGTTACAATGGGTGGTTGTTCGTCTACCATTCCCAAACTCAGGGCAATATCCGACGCTTCCCAGGCGCCTTCGCAATCAGAATGTGTTATGCCAATTAAATAAGGTATATCTACTCTTTTTTTAAAAAATTGAAGAATTTTACGGTTGTGGCGAAAATGTTCAGGACGGTGGGCATCAATTAATAAAATATAAGCATGGGCTTTCTGAATTAAAATATCCCACATAAAATCAAACCGCGCTTGTCCGGGTGTACCGTATAAGTGAAGCGATTGTTTTGGACTGATTGTTAGGCGCCCGAAGTCTAAAGCTACAGTAGTGTTAGCTTTAATTTCTGCCATTTCATCAGTTGCACGCTTATCGGTGTCAACAACATCTATTTCGCTAATAGTGCGAATGAAACTTGTTTTTCCCGCAGCAACACTTCCTGTGACTACAATCCGTAGAATTTCCATAACAGTTAATTTATAGAGTCGTTAAGCTTTACTCTTCAGAAAACCAACTAGGTTTTGTAAAAACGAAGTACTCACTTTTAACGGTTGAGACTTTTGAGGACTGTAAGTGGACATATAACCATCAAAGCTCTGTGAATGCGATGATAACGGAATTTCTTCAACCAAACCAGCAACCATCAATCGGAAAGCAACTTGCTGGATAGTAGCAATAGGTTGGTTAAGTTGAGATGCAAGTGTGTTTAAACTAACAAAACCATCAGCAAATTCCCATAACTGCCATTCAAGGGGATGTAGATGAAGTTGGGTTTTAGCGAGTGTAATTCCTTCGATTGCCGAAGTCGCGTTGGGTAAAGCATCAGCCAAAGCTGCCCAATTTTTGATTACTCGTAAAGCCATTAAAGCCACTTCTGTAGCACGTAAACTTATCCCAGTCATTTCGCTCGTAGGTAAAATTGCTTTACTATCGAGCTTAAAAACACCCTTTTGGATTTCAAATAACTGTCTAACTTGCTGTAACTGACTTGCAAACAACAAGTTTAATTGCTCTGCGCTTAAAATTTCTAAAGTTTTGAGATATAAACCTAAAGGTGTATCTGTTGCTGCTTGCAAACGAAGTCTTTTTAATGTTCGTTCGTTTACCCAACCTCGCTGCACAATCTTTTCGACTAACCCAAGTCCATTTAATTTACTTGTCGCGGCAACTACATTTCCTTGTCGAAACCAGATATAGTAGTGCTGCGATTTTGAGCCAATAACTTTCAGGTTAGGTAAAGTACAAACCGTCAAACAACCTGACTTTTTTCCTTGGTCAATCAGCTGAAATAGTTCAGCTAAAGAAAAATCTGTGAAAGAACTAGATAGACTCATTTTTTATAGCTACTGTATATAAATTTATACAAAGCTGCACCTTGTGAAATATTTGGCTCGCTACAACCTTTTTATAACGAGATGTCTCTGTACTAAATAAAAGGATAGTTCATTTTTCAGATATCAAAATAAGTAATAACACTGTTAAATTAGCTTACTAAGGGTTTTATGTATGTGATATCACTTAGTTGATGTTAAAAAATATGCACGTACACTTAAGTAATTATTGTTTTATAAAAGACAATTCTCATTTTGATGGTATTTTGTTGCCCGTTTAATGTCGGAAAACGGTAGCAAATATTAGTAGTACGGGCAAATGTTTATTTTTACAATGTAATTATTACATTATATTAAATACATGTAACACATAGACAAATATCTATGAGCAGTTATTCAGAAAATAATTCATATTTGTTTACAATTGGTAACTGGCAACGGATGAGCGCGGATGTAACAGATGAGTAACCTATCCGTTACATCCGTTCCCATCCGTTGCAAGCTAGCTACTCAACGCTTTTAAAAACCGTTGTAAATCTCTAAACATGTTAGGTTTTTTAACAGGCGCCTTTTCGCCGTTGGCAGTAGTGCGTTGTCCTTTGGCAATAATTGCATCAATTTCTTCACCCGTGGGTCTTTGGGGTAATTCTGCAACTTTTTCGTAGTTACCGCTGTTTTGTACCCATATTTCCCACATTCCTGGATAGCATCGAAAGACTGCTGCTTCTTCAAAAATTGGACGCAGGTAGTAACATGATTCAATAGTTTTGATAAATCTTTCACGAATTTGACGGGCAGCGTAGCCAATACCTACGGTTCCTGCATCTTCGAGACGTGGGTTTAACATTACAAAGGGACGTGCGTCACCAATTATTTGACAAAGCTGTTCTAATTGGGGTACTTCTTGCGTAGTTGGGGAGATAAATAAGAAAAGTTCATCTTCGGGCTGAATTTTAGATTCAAGCGAAGCTGCTCTACCTGTACCAATGTCTTCAATTTTATATGGTACGCTTCCCCAGTCACGACGTGCAAGCGCACTGGCGCCTGCATCTGCGAACAAAACTTTGAGTTTATCACCGTAAGATTCAAAACCCGGAATAAATTGCTCGGCTACAGGCATAAACTTGAGTTCGGAAAACAGTAACTCAACCTGTAAGCGTGTCTGACCATCGGCTATTGCAGCTTGAGCTGCTTGCTGCGCTTGAATAACAGCGTCTTCTAAAGTCTTCGGTAATTCAGCCATTTTGTTTTTAATAAAGAATCTATATTAGATTTGAATCGTCAACTTTTTATTTTATAGCTTGGAGGCAGCCGCCTGACCTGTGAATAGTGCTGGGTGTTAAAATCGTTTTAACCGCGCTCTTCAAATAAAGTTGTGTCAATTTCTACTCGTTCTGATGCAGATAGCAAAAATTTGGCGCCAGTACCAACTGAACCTGTTTGGCGTTTTAGTGTTTTTGCATATCATGAGATGATTCGGCTTGGTATACTTACTTCAGACGACCCTGTGGAATTACTCGAAGGGTGGATAATTCAGAAAATGCCAAAAAATCCTCCGCATCGGGTTGCGAATAAGTTAGTTCGTAATGCTTTGGAAGAAATCGTTCCTGCTGGTTGGTACGTTGATGCTCAAGAACCTGTTACTTTAAAAGATAGTGAACCTGAGCCTGATGTTGTAATTGTACAATGCGATACTCGTGATTATACTGAACGTCATCCCGGTTCTAATGATTTGGCTTTAGTTGTAGAGATAGCTGACTCGACACTAGAACGTGATAGAACTTATAAGAAACGTATTTATGCATGTGCGGGTATTCCTGTTTATTGGATAGTTAATTTGATTGAACAACAAATCGAAGTTTATACACAACCTGATGTTTCGGGTGAAGAAGCTACGTATATAGGGCGCTCCTGTTATGATTTATCTTCGCAGGTTAGTGTGATGATTGAGGGATGTGAGGTTGGGAGGCTTAATGTTAGGGATTTGTTGTCATGATATGAACAATTAAGAAACAGGCAGGGATGCGTGTTCCACAAGATGTACAAAAATTAATTGCCTTGCTTTTTTTGAGATAATTTTTTAAGATTTCATTCATATTTTTTAAATCTTCATCGGTTTGAGGGTATGGATACTTCTCGCTAAAATTTCCCGTTTTAACGAGTACATCAATGGCTTCATCAGTAGCATCATCGTCATCTCGATTAGCTAGTAAATAAGCTCTTATTTCTTGCCTGGTCATTTTGTTGAAGTCAGGTTTAGTCATTTTTAAAACTCCAAAATTAAGAATTGTTAAAAAATGTTTTTATTCTTTATTAATTTGTACCTGAATTAGTGATAATCTATATTTTAGTATAATAAAATATTTTTTAGACATGCCGAGTATAGAAGTTGTAGCAAATATTCAAGATTTAGTGTTCAATCTTGATGTAGTTGTTGCTGCACAAATAGTTACACATATTGAGAAAGCAGTGCTTTTTCAAAAAAAGGCTCAAGAAATATATTCTATTTTGACCAGTGGTGAATTAGTTAAGCCAAAAATGAGTAAGCGCAAAACTATTGCAGTAAGTGACGATATTGCCACGATTAGTGGTTGGGATTCTTTAAATATAAAATGGAAGCAGGCTATTAAACAAAATAATGGTATATCTTTGGAACAGGATGAAAGTAAAGTTAAAAATTATTATCTAAATTTAAAAACAGAATTTAATCAATATGGTTATCAAACAAGAGTATGGGATTTAGACCCTAAAGACGATTTGGGAAAGCACTATCGTTCTCATGCTGAAAAACAAATATCAGTTATCAATCTTGATAAGCCTGTTGGTGTGTCAAGGGGTATGTGTGAAGAAGACTGTTATCCTTATTTTTATGCTGCCGCGCAAATAAGACAAAAAAATATTATTATTGCTGACCCTAACGGTATCTGGGTCTTTTATCCTCATGGTCAAGTTAAATTCGTTTATCGTCTACTATAAATATATAGTTAAGTAAAGGAAGGTGCTTTATGGCGGTTCCCTCTCAGCTACAAAAACTGATTCAAGAGGCTTTAGAGTCAGTGTATCATCATCCTCAACATGATTTATATTTAGGTTATCGTCAAGCTATTTGGGCAGCATTTGGTGATAATGGTCATTTGAAGCGTACAGTATTGGCACTCTCCACAGTTCGTCATGTACTCCCCATTTGGAATCAAAAATTTCCTCATGATGATAGGCCGCAACAAGTTCTTACCCTCGCAGAAGAAGTAATTTCTGGAGATGTTAGTAAAGCTTTTGCTGAAAAAGAAGCCGAACGTCTGTGGCGAGAAATGCAACAATTGGGTTATGAAGGTTCGGGTATGGCTTTTACTGTTGGGTGTGCAGCAGTTGCATCACTTTATACTGCTATTGATGATGAAATTTTTGACTTGGATGAGATTAATTTAAGTTTGACAGATAGTCTAGATACAGAAGGTAATGATGCTGCTTTCTTTGCGGCTTGTGCATATGCTAATGGTGCTGTATGGGAAAGTATTTCTGGAAAATCAGATTCTGCAAAGCGTTTAGAATTTTGGTCTTGGTGGTTAAATACTGCTGTTAAGAGTGCGTGGGAAATTGTCGATAAGAATGAAAATCAAAATATAGATGTTTCTTTACTTGAAGCTTCTTAAATACTTCCCTTATAGTATGGACAGGCAGGGATGCCTGTTCCACAATTTTTAGAGTCTCAATTTTTAGAGTCTTGATAAAATTTGTTTTAATACCATTGCTGCCCAATCTATGTCTTGTTGTGTGGTGTCTTTTCCTAGTGTCATTCTAATACCTGCGACGGCTGCTTTTTCTGAATAGCCCATTGCTAAAAGTATGGGACTGGGGCTAATTTTGCCGCTGCTACATGCTGAACCTGCACTAATTGCTATTCCTGCTAAGTTCATTTGTCTAACTAAATTTCTTCCATTAGTTTTTTCTTTATCTCCTGTTTCTATACAAACGCTAACGTGATGTGGTAAACGATGCAATAAATCTCCTGTTGGCATTAAGCCAGGTATATCTAATATTTGTGAAAATAACCTATCACGCAATTTTACTAGTCTCGGCGCCTCTTTGGTAATTTCTTCTGCTGCGAGTGATGCTGCTAACCCAAACCCAGCTATCATGGCAACTGCTTGTGTTCCTGAACGTAGTCGTGTTTCTTGTCCACCACCTAATACTAGTGGCACTATTTCTACACCTGGACGTATATACAAGGCGCCTGCTCCTTGGGCGCCATATATTTTATGACTCGATAAGCTAAGTAAATCTACAGGCATTGCTTGCACGTCAATAGGTAAACGACCTGCGGCTTGCACTGCATCGGTATGAAATAATACGCCTTTTTCACGCGCGATTTGATTTAGTTGGGCTATTGGTTGAACGGTTCCGACTTCGCTTTGCCCGTAAACTATAGATATTAATACGGTGTTTTCTTTTATTGCTGCTTTTAAATCTTCGGGGTTTACTTGCCCTTTGGCATCAACTCCTAAGCGTGTTACTTGCCATCCCCATAGTTCCAACATGCGCGCTGGTTCGGTAATTGCTGAATGTTCGACGCTGGAAATTATTATGTGTTGAGGCTGGCTGTATAAACGTGCTACTCCCATTATTGCTAAATTATCGGCTTCTGTTCCACCTGATGTAAATACGATGGACTCTGGTTCTGTGGCATTTATTAAGGAGGCTACTTGTAAGCGCGCGGTTTCCATTACTGTTGCAGCCCGCTGCCCCCATTCGTGTAAGCTGGAAGGATTGCCCCACTGTTGCGCTAAAACAGATTGAATAAGTGTTATGACTTCAATTCGAGTCGGAGTGGTAGCACTATAGTCTAGATAAATTTGCATACTTAATCAATTTTTAACCTTCTTTGGCAACGAGCTAACTTTATTCTCAGCCTACATAGTTCTGTATTGCAAATGTTCACCCCTTTTCGCATAGCTGTGTCTGTACTTTTAGATAGATTTTGGAATTCAATACAATGTCGTTATGAGTTTGGTTTTGTTAGGATGGATTTTTAAGAAAGGACTGAAGTCCTTAATACCGAGATGGCACATTTGGAAGGAAGGCGTCCGCAAAATGTCAGTGGTGATTTTTATGTTGATACTAGCTGTATTGATTGCGATACTTGTAGGTGGATGGTGCCTAGTGTATTTGTAGAAGATAGTGAACAGTCGGCTGTTTATCATCAGCCTGAAAATGAAGCTGAAAGAAGAATGGCGCTTCAGGCTTTGTTAGCTTGTCCTACGGGTTCGATAGGGACTGTAGAAAAACCGCGAGATATTAAAGAGGCACAACAGAGTTTTCCTATACTTGTAGAAGATAATGTTTACCATTGTGGGTATCATTCGGAAAATTCCTACGGCGCCGCGAGTTATTTGATTCAGTTACCAGAGGGAAATATATTAGTAGACTCACCTCGGTTTACTCCACCGTTGGTCAAGCGACTTGAGGAACTGGGAGGAATTCGCTACATGTATTTAACACACCGTGATGATGTTGCTGACCATAAAAAGTTTGCCGAACATTTCAAGTGTGAGCGGATTCTTCATAGTGATGATATTACATCCGATACAAGGGATGTGGAAATTCAGCTTACAGGTACGGAACCAATAGAGTTGGCGCCGCAGGATTTACTAATTATCCCTGTACCTGGTCATAGTAAAGGGCATACAGTCTTACTATACAAGAACAAGTTCCTATTTACTGGCGACCACCTAGCATGGTCAGAAAAAAATCATCAACTCATAGCTTTTCGTGACTTCTGCTGGTATTCGTACTCGGAACAAATTAAATCAATGCGGAAGTTAGCAGAGTATACATTTGAATGGGTTTTACCTGGTCACGGTCGTAGGTATCATGCAGACCCAGAAACAATGCTTTCTCAGATGCAAAAATGCCTAACCTGGATGGAAACACCGTAGCTTGTAGGTTGGGTGAAGGCTTTGCGCCCACGTAGTGTGCCGTTATCCGTAAACGGAGTTTTCCCGCAGGGTAGCATATCCCGTTAACGTAAACGTAGTTTTCCCGCAGGGTAGTTTTCCCGTAGGGTAGGGTAGGCGCAACCCAACTTACTCTACCGTACCATTCATTTTTCTGGTAAACATTATTACCACAGAGTTGCAGAGGGCACAGAGAAGAGAGGTTTAAGATAGGCGCCTACTTCAAAGAATTAATGATATATTATATTTTTTGTATGAAACGGGTTACACAATTTTTATATATTGTGATAAGCTATACAGACATTTAAAGTGTGATGTTTCCTATTAATATTTATTTTGGTAATAACAATTGTCTATATTAAGCAATAAAATTAACATCAAGAACGCAAGTTATTTTAAATAGTTCGGGTGCGTTGAAAACTCAAATGAAATTAATATAAATGCTTTATGATAGGTTACGAAAAACGTTCGGTTGTTAACCATCATGTACTCACCGCTACACCAAATATTACGGTATTTGAGGCGCTGAGTTTGATGAGCTATAACCACAGTGATTATTTATTTATAGTTAATCAAAATCAAGCAAGCAATGCATCAGCTAGAAAATTAATAGGAATATTTACAGAAAGAGATTTGGTACGACTCGCTGCAAACCAAATGAATTTAAATAGCATCACAATCAATAACGTGATGAATCAAAAAATAGTCACGATTACAGAAATCGAATCACAAGATATATTTATAGCGCTGACTAAGTTTCGTAACCACAAAATTCACCATCTTCCTGTGGTAGATAACGAAAATAATTTAATTGGAGTAATTACCCCGCAAAGCATTCGAGAAATTATTCAACCACTCGATTTACTTAGGCAAAAGCGGGTTTCAGAAGTGATGACACCTAATGTAGTTAGCTTAACTGCAAACACTTCTATTTTGGAATTAACGCAAATTATGGCTCAACAACAAGTTAGTTGTGTTGTAATTGTTGAAGATAAAGTTACTCAAATTCCACTTGGAATTATTACCGAACACGATATTGTCGAGTTTTGTAATCAGACATTGGATTTAACAATTAAAGCCTCAGCGTTGATAAATATTCCAGTACTAAGTGTTAAAGCTTTTGATTCGATGTGGAATGCGAATAAAATTATGCAAACACGTCAAGTTCAGCATTTGATTGTTACAGACGAAAAAAATTATTTAGTTGGACTCATTACTCAAACCAAAATATTGGAAGCAATTAATTATGTAGAAATTTTACAAACAGTAGAAACATTACAAGATATTGTAGAAGAAAAGACATCAGAATTAAACAAATTAAACGAGCAATTGCAGCGCGAAGTCAAGCATCGCAAGCTTTATGAAGCTAAGTTACGCTCTTCTGAAGAGCAAATGCGGGCATTGTTTGAGGCGATGAGTGATATTATACTGTTAGTGAATATTGACGGCACCAAAGTTGGAACAGTTCAAATACTACCAACTTATTACGGCTATGAAGAAGAATTTAAAATTAATTTAGCTGCTGAAATGGTTGAATGCTTTCATCAGCAACAAACGGCGCCTTTGTGGTTAGCAAAAGTTTCCGAAGCATTACGAAAAAAGCAAATTATCAATTTCGATTATAGCTTACAGTGTGATAATAGCGAAAGATGGTTTAGTGCCAATATTTCTCCAATTGCAGAAAATAAAGTTTTATGGGTAGCGCGCGACATTAGCAGACATAAATATCTTGAAGTTGCTTTACAAATTAGTGAAACCCAAGAACGTGAAAAAGCACAACAACTTGAAGTTGCTTTAACCGAACTTAAGCGTGCAGAAGTTAAATTAGTTTTAGATGAAAAAATGGCTTCGTTAGGTCGCATGGTCGGAGGTATTGCTCACGAAATTAATAACCCCAATAATTTTATCTATGCCAATATTCAACCAGCGAATGAATATGTCCAAGAACTTCTCAACTTAGTAAAATTGTATCAATATCACCCAAGATTTTCCAAAATTGCTTGGTTCAATCCAAGAAGGCGCCGAGCGTATTAGTAAAATAGTTAAGTTATTACAGGCTTTTTCTAGCACAGATAGCCCTAAGTATAATAAAATTAATATACATGAAAGCATTGACAGCGTAATACAGCTTTTGCAACATCGTCTCCAAGCACAACCACACCGTCCATCGATTCAAATAATTAAAGAATACAACTTAAAAACAAGTGTCGAATGCTACCCAGGTCAAATTACGCAGGTATTTCTCAGCATAATCGCAAACGCAATTGATGCGATTGAAGAGAGTATAAAAAATAGTATAGAAAAAAGCATACACCCATTTATTCGCATCCTCACACAGGTTACAGATAAACATGCTGTGATTAGAATCTCTAACAATGGCGCCATCATCAAAACGGAAATTATATCTAAAATATTTGACCCATTTTTTACAACAAAGGCGCCGGGACAAGGAACAGGTTTAGGTTTATCGATTTGTTATAAAATCATTTCAGATGCACATCACGGTCAAATTAGTTGCCATTCTGCTTTAGGGCAAGATACAGAGTTTGTTATTAGCTTGCCGATACAACAACGTGTGTAGTGTGTAGGTTGGGTGGAGGAACGGAACCCAACAAGAGCGCGAGAATTTATAAAAACTTAGCAATCATCTGAATAAAAACACGGTACTATCTGTGTATTAGTATTTGTGTTGTATTTAAAAAATAAACTCTGGTGATAACGGTGTAACTCAAACTGTCCGACAAAATATGACGCTTTGGTCTTCTGCGAAGGGATTAGTTTTAGTAGGTAATAACCCAATTGATGTTAAAACTAACACTTCCAGTCCAACTTACGCACCTGATAATTTTTTAATTGCCACACGACCTGATAATTCGGTTGTTCTCCGTAATTACTCGCTAAGTGGCGCCAATAAATCACTAACTGAGTCTCCTGTAGAAAGAAAGTTTCTTGGTTATCCTTCTATTGGCATTAATATGGTAGAACTTACACCTGAGAAACGAAGCGAAATAAATCGAAAGAATAATTTACCTCTAATAACTAGAGATAGTGGTGTTTTGGTTGTGAGTGTAAATGCTAATTCTACAGCTTCTCGAAGTGGTGTTAAGCCAGGAGATGTGATAGTTAGTATTAATGAGAATAATGTGAGTAATGTTAAGCAGGTGCAAAATGCTATTCAGTCTAGTGGGCTTGATTCGGTGTTGAAGTTTAATCTAGATAGAGGGGGGAGAGTGTGGCTTTGAATGTTTCGGTTGGATGTTGTTATAATCCGCAGCAAATAAGAAAATGATGCCAAGCACAGGCAAGGATGCCTATGCTACGTGGGAGGTATGGCGCCAAAGCATGTGTAATTTAGTGGCGGGCATTGTTAAGTATAGTATGTCTCCTGGGCATAAATTTGTATTGAGTAAATCCCAACCGTGTAATGTTTGATTATTGGTTTCAAGGTATAGGGGTACACAGTCGGCTAACATTGCAGCATCTTGAACTTTTAGACAGCAGAAGGGATGTGTAATAGATATCGAAGTTGCTAAAGCGACCCAAAGACTATCTCCCGTAATACCGTTACCAAGTATACGTCCACCCAAACTAGCAGCAGCAAATGCAGGCGCCGCGAGTTCTGCGGGACTGAGTACTGCGTCAAAGTCAAACACCTGTTGTGCCATTCTCGCAAAGTCTGGGTCTGCGTAGCGAACTATTATTGGTACAGTTGGTTTAATACCTTTAGCATTTAGAGCTATTTCTAGATTAGTGGCATCATTACCGCTAGCTGCTAATAGTGCTGCTGCTGTTTCTAAATTGGCGCCAAGCAACATCGTTGGAAAAGTTGCATCACCGTTAATTACTGGTATTCCCCATCTGCGAGCATTATTAACAAAGCGGTTGTTTGCGTCGGGTTCAATAACAACTACTTCGTGTCCGCTTTCATGCAGAGTTTGAACAATTTTTATACCAGTACCGCTGAGTCCACATACTATATAGTGGTTACGTGGAGGTACGCGCGCTGCATCTAAGAATTCTCGAAACCTAGTACCCAAAACAAAGTCATTGAGAAGCGCGTATAGTAAACCAATTACACCGGCGCCTACAAGCATCATAATTACAGTAAATAATTTAATGCTAATAGAAGCGTGTTCAACAACTTTATCGTTACCACCGGCACCTGTTATCATCCCCACGGCAAAATACAACGCATCAATAATCGAAACATTTGTACTGGTATACGTATAGATAAACGTGGCAAACAGAACAATAGCTACAAGTGCTGCGGTCATCGCAATTAGCGGGCTAGCATGTTCTTGGAAGCGCTGTATGTTAGTGATGATTTTGAGAAATTTAGCAATTATTGACCTGCGGGTAGAGCGTACTTTTGGTTTAGTGCCAACAATAATTCTGTCCCCTTCGCGCAAACGTCGTCTTTCTAAAACTGCTGAGACTAAATCTTTGTCGCCATCTACAGGCAGATAATAAATTAGCATTCGCGAACGATTTTCCCACAAATCATCTATCTGGCGCCCGTGCCAAGGATGTTTGTTATCTATATATTCTTCGTGAATAGGCCAAGTTTGTTCAAACAGTTTGATATGTCCAAGCGTTTTACTACCTAATGCAGTAAAAGCAAATACAGGCGCCGCCAAACCTGCGACACTCATACTCATGTGGTTGGGCAAAGTTTGGTCAAGACGTTCACCCAAACTAGTATTAAAAAATCGATTAATAATACGAATATTAGGATTTAAAACGCGCGCTTGCATAGTCACCGACAAATTAATAGCATCATCGGGGCCAGCTATCACCAAAGTGTGTGCGCTTTCAATACCCGCTGCTTTCAACGTCGCAGCAGTATGTAAATTACCAATAATCACATCATGTCCCGTTTCACCAGGAATAGGGCGCTGATGAATACCCACCACCATTGCACCCTGCTGACGGAGTAAACGAAACACTTTATATCCAGTGCGTCCTAAGCCACAAACAATAATACGTGGTTTCATAATCAGCAGCAATAGTAAAGAGAAGCTGCCTCAAATATTGATTATTAATATTTTTACTTGTTTCTCAATCAGCTTACTGTAACTGCAAACACTTAATATAAAAGGGTCAATTTCTCTCGTGGAACGGGCATCCTTGCCCGTCACTTAAAACAGTAGCTTGATAGTTAATTTGAAACAGTAGCTTGATAGTTGATTTCAAGAGGGTGGGCAATCTTAAGCCCGCTCCACAAGAGCATCTGTAAAAATAGCATTCTTATTGCGGAATCAAGTTTCCGCATATTGTATATAATTATATACATATAAATATAAGCACATAAACAATATGCCAAATTTATTTATACATAATAACCCTAAGTATATTGTTACCAATGATAAAACTAATACAGAAACAATTATACTTTCTCAGGTAAATACTCAACCAACCCAACCCTCTAGCTCTGATATAGTTCCAATTTTCTCTCTAATTTTCCCAATATTTGTCATTGGTATATTCGCTACAGTTTTTGGTTTACTTGGTTTTGCAATTTATAAAGGCATATCCACCGCAGCATATAATCGTAAACAGCCAATAATTTCTAGAGAAGCAAAAGTAGTAAGTAAACGTCAGCATGTTTCGGGAGGAGGAGGTAACGGCAGTACATCAACTAGTTACTACATTACTTTTGAATTTACTGATAGCAGTCGCGAAGAATTAGGCTTGAGCGGTCGTGAATATGCTTTAATTGCAGAAGGTGATAAAGGAACCCTTTATTCTCAAGGTACATGGTTTAAGGAATTTAAACGTCAATTTTAAGTAAATTTTTATTAATGTCATTTGATGTAACTCATAAAAATTCTATAATTAATAACTTTAAATCTTAATCTTGTTCCCCCCTTATCAAGGGGGGCAGGGGATCAAATATCAGCGTCAGCAATACGAGTTGTAGGACGGGCGCCACTTAAATCTTGCACTACTTGAAAAACTGCAATTGCTGCAATAATTGCAATTACGGCAACAGGTGACAAACCTTTGCCAAAAAATAAAAGTGCAATTGCTGCGATGGTGCCACCAAGTCGATATTTGGCGCGCATTTTACAGTAGCGAATAATCCCAGTACGATGTAAAATTGCTAGTGCTAACCAGCATAAAGCAATGGAACCGCACATTAAGTAACGGATTTTATCTGGTAAAGGTTGGGTTTGTTCGCTTAATAATATTTCCTCAACACCCACACCCGCAGCTGCAATACCAATTACTAAGGGAAAATGTGTGTACAGCCATAGTAACATTTTCCGAATTCGCCCTTCAGACTTCGCAGCTACAATAGGAGTACCGCCAAGGTTATCGAAGTAAACCCACCACAAACTAAATGCGGTAGTCAAAGCTAAAACGGCGCCCATAGTGCTATAAATATCCCAACGTTGTTCGGAAACACCATCGATGACAGCTATAATTGCTTCACCTAAAACAATCATTGTAAATAGTCCAAACCGTTCGGGTAAATGCGACGCATGGGGAAGTAACCTTAATTGATATTGGCGTGCGGTAAAAGGTGTCACCAAGTCTACAATAATTCCCACACCCCAAAAAGCAAACCGCCAAGGCAAAGCAACAAAATCAGAAATTATCCAAATAGCAGCAGCTATCGCAAACCCAGCAGCATACCGCGTAGTTAAAGGACGCGCTTCTGGTATATAGCTGCCCGCGCGTACATATTCAATTACCAGTACAATTCTACTCAAAGCATAAGATATCGCAAATCCCGCCGAGTTTTCATTTAAACCGTGGTGTATATTTACAGCCATCGCTGCGGCTGTAAGCATTTGTAAACCAACGAGTAAACGGCGCCCAATATCATCGTTATCAAAGCGATTCGCGTACATCGTCGTCCCTATCCACGACCACCACACAGGTATAAACAGAAAAACAAATCCTAGAAAACCTGATATCGAAATATCTTCTTTAAGATTGTGAGCAAGCTGTGAGACTGCTACTACAAAAACTAAATCATAGAACAGTTCGAGCCAAGTTGCACGTCGTTCCGATTCTTCTTCGCCAGTACGCAAACGCGGTGGTTCTAGAATATTTGCCATTGTGCCAAATTGCTAGTAGTTTTTTATTTTTTAATATTTAGACACAAAAATGGTTAAAAACGCATCTTGCTAACTACTGAGTTCAGCTATGTAATTTTCCTAACATATTATCTTTAAGTAAACGTTCCAAGGTACTACTATATTAATAAGATTTATGTTGGGTTGCGCTGCCGCTCCACCCAACCTACGCTACTTTATGATGAGATAAGGGATAAGGTCTCTGATAACTAAAATATTGATGGTGCGTTACGCCACTTTATTTTTCGTTTGAAATGACGATTTTGCGTGGCGTAACGCACCCTACACGATTATCTGCCACAGGGTTACTGTTAAAATTACTGTGGCTAGGTGTTGCCAAATTAATACTTGTATGGGTTGGCGCCCTATTTTCTGTGTCAGTACAAAGGCTAAGAATGCTCCTAATATTAATGTAAAACCTTGTAAAAAGGCAATTACCGCAGGATGTGCGACTACAACGGGTAAAAATTCGCCGTTTAAACCGAACGTTGCAAATGCTACAGGTAATATGCGTCCACCTTCTCCTAAACCTAAACGTAGATAATGTGCTAAGTTACCTGCTAGAACTAATGGTAAGTATCCATAGGCAAGTTCAATAAATCTACGATTTTTAATTATTTTTTGAAGTTTAATTATGCCGTATGCAGCAAAGGGGATTAATACAGGCACTATTAAAGCTAGTAGTGAAAATCCTAGATGCTGCCAAAATTGACTGAAGTCAATTATTACACCAAGTTTTGCTTGTATTTCGGGTAAGCGGTGTAAATATACTCCTCCTAACATTAAAAATAGCAAAGCGACTTCATATGTATGGGGTATGTGAGAAGTCCATAGTTCTACACCTGGAGGACGCAAGTTAAATTCAACTGAACGGTGTGGACATGCTTTTAAACAGGTCATGCACAAAACGCAGTCACGGTTATCTTCGAGTTGGGCAGGATGGGAATATAGTGGGCAACCGTTCGTTTCCATTCCTTCACCTTTTTGCGGCCCACCTTTATAGCATTGGTAGGTGGTGCAAGTTGCTGAACAAATACCTTGTTGGGCGCGCAGTTCGGTCATGGAGAGTTTTGCGAATAACCCGTTCATTCCTCCAATCGGACAAAGATAGCGACACCAAAACCTTCTTTCAAAGATAGCTGAAAAAATCATGGCGCCAGCAGTAATAAGTAGCAGCAAGCACCCAGATAAATACGCGGTGTTTTCTAAATGCCAAAGTTCTTCCCACAAAAATATGAGAGTAAATAAACCATATAGAAACCAACCTCCCCATTTTTCGGCTTTTTCACGTGGCCATTTTTTAAGTTGTCTTGGGAACAATTTAAGTGAGAGTTTTTGCGTAATTTCACCATAAATCATGAACGGGCAAAACGCGCACCATATACGTCCAAGGAAAGGAAATAAAAATAAAAACCCCATCCACCACCACGACCAGAAAAAATTTAATACAAAGTTTTTATCGCGCGTTTGTGGTCCGAGAAATAATACCAGGACGATAAAAGCAAAAACAAAAGTCGTAAAACCATAGTTTATTCGGTCTGGATACCAGTCACTGCGAAGAAATTTTCGTAAATTCGGATATATATTTAATAGATTGACTCGAAAGCGTTTTTTCTTGGTGTCTGCTGACCAAAAGATTTCTTCGGTAAGTTCATTTTCATCTTGTGCTTGAACTATTGCCCGTTCAACTAAGTTTTCTAACTCTTTTAAGTTGCCAGGAAAGTCATATGACTGTAACCGACGTAGTGCTTCGGGTGTAACGCGCGCTTTGGGAATTCCTCGTGCGCTTGTGTACAAACTAATATAGTAATCAACCTGCGCTTTGATATCAGCTTTGCGTACCCGTAACGGTGGTACTTTTATTATTGTCCCTACTGCGCGCTCAACTTGCGGTAGTGATTTTTCTGAAACAATAATAATGCGGGCATTACTGACTCTAGATTCGATTTCTATATTTTCAGAGCGGTTGACAGGTTTATAAGTCCCATTCTTAATTAAATTATTTATACTTGGAAAAAGTTCTTTTGGTAATTCTTGAATATTATTTAGAACTAAAGTTCCATTGCCCAAATATTCTAATAGTCCTGGTTTACCACCATACCTGCCAAACAAATCGGCGCCGCTAGTTTGGAGAATACCACAATTAATTTTAATAATAGGCTCACGGCGATAATTTGAGCCGTAGTGAATTAAAGCGGCAATATTATCTTTTTCTAAACCAGGTTCACCAAAAACTAACACCGACTTACGGTTATTTGCTGCTTCGCGAATTTGAGAGCGTAGTTTTGTTGCGTATCTACTGGCGCCAACTATACCACGTTTAGCTTTAGTTACTAAGTATGGACGCAATTCTAACGAACGTTCCTGTTCGTAAGATAAAGCAGAAGCTAACTGCGCTAGCTCGTCTTTTAGTAGTATATTTCCAGCTTGGGCAATTTCTGGATGTTGATTAATTATTTCGCGGAATTTCTCCCCTGGAACTACCCATAAATCACATTCACTTAGAGTAGTAATTGTGTATTGAGTATCTTGTTGAAGTAAAAAGTCTTTGAGATTAATAACAGTACCAGGAAGTAAACCACAACAAGGCGCCGCATTATTAGAAGTACTGCTTGTTTCAATACGACCTTCTTTAATAATATACAGTGCCGTTGGCGCCGTTCCTTCTTTTACAAGTTGGGTTTGCTCAGGTACAACTTGTTCTTCGATGACTTCGGCAATAGCATCCAATACCGTAGGGGATAAAATACCTAAAGCTGTGCGTTCCTGTAACCATATCGCAGTATCAGGAGATATCATAATGCTTTCGCGCGCTGGTGTATCAGAAAAATTATATAACGAACCAATAGTACATAACCTTTTTGCTACAGCAATTGTCTAAATTCCTCACGACTAATTTGACAGTCACTCAGTATTTGGGACAATCAGCCAGTACCAATTGTTTCACCAGAATGCATCGGGACAACGGTTCTACGACCATCACTATGTATAAGAATATGATGACTACCTCGAATTCTTGCAACGTTAAAACCAGCTTTTCCTAACGCTGTAATTACTTCACGTCCATTTTAACTGGGTAATTTACTCATACTTGAACTAAAACTTTCTGGACACCTACAAATTCTAATATCTCACTTTGTTCCTGTTCAAATTCTAGACAAAGTTCAATAGCTTCTTTAATACGCTCCATAAGTTCGTTATCACGATTTTGCTTGGGTATGACATCCAGCAAGATTAGGGACTGAGGCGACAAAATAGCCATCACTGTCACGTTGTATGATTACGTTAAATTCTTTAGTCATTGAAAATTTTTTATTGTTTTAATATTACTACCATTATGAACTAGCCAGGTTTAATTGGGCATAAAATATTATAGATTACAAATTTGTGCCTCAGCAACGCTGTAAACTACAGGCGCCGCATTCTGTAATATTAATTTATGGTTAGGCGTTCTAACTAACTGTGTTGCTTCAGTAATTCGGTTGCCTATCTTCTTATCAGATTACGTTTTTTTGTACTACATTTCATCGATTATCTTTATAAATTGGTGTTTTTTGACTGATGTAAAAATTATTACTTTATGAGTGTATCTGACATACCCAACCTATGGGCGCCTTTAGTGCTATTAAGTTTGATTATCCTGGCTGCTGTATTTTTTAGCCGTAGTTAATGATAGCCCCCTACTCTCACACTCTTGTTGCCAACTAATTAACAATTTTCTCCTTATGAGGGGTACAATAAATGCCGATTGTCTTGAAAATTTGAATGTTTCATGATTTCCAGTAACGATTTTCGCCCTGGTGTCTCAATTGTACTAGACGGGTCTGTATGGCGGGTTGTGGAGTTCCTCCACGTTAAACCAGGTAAAGGCGCCGCTTTTGTACGGACTAAGCTCAAAAATGCTCAAAGTGGTAACACCGTAGAACGAACCTTCCGTGCTGGTGAAACCGTACCGCAGGCAAACCTTGAAAAAAGCACGATGCAGCACACCTATAAAGAAGGTGAGGAGTACGTGTTTATGGATATGGAAACCTACGAAGAGGGTAGATTAACTGCACAACAAATTGGCGATAAAGTCAAGTACCTTAAGGAAGGTATGGAAGCGAATGTTGTGCGTTGGAATGAGCAAGTGCTTGATGTTGAACTTCCTAACTCGGTAGTACTCGAAGTCATCGAAACCGACCCAGGTGTTAAAGGTGATACAGCTACTGGTGGTAGTAAACCAGCAAAGTTAGAAACAGGCGCCACGGTAATGGTTCCCTTGTTTATTGCACAAGGAGAGCGCATCCGCATTGATACACGCGAAGATAAGTACTTAGGTAGAGAATAAGGTAAATGCCTTAGTACAGATTCTATTTAAAAAAATAGGTCAACTCTAGTACGCTCCTGTTATGTGTCTAGCTGCGAATGTGCCCGGACGGTTCCCTACCGTCTGTGCAATTTCGCTCACTTTCAGGCGATACATATTTGGAATGGCGCCATTTCAAAATGCGATTTCTACATTCAAACAGAATATTTTAGATGAGGTAATAAAAACTGTGGCATTGGACTTTGGTGAAATCCGCCTATTATTAACAACAATTGCACAAACAGATATTGCCGAAGTAACGCTTAAAAGCGACGACTTTGAGATAACAGTACGTAAAGCTGTTAGCACTCCTCATCAAATGTTGTCGATAGGTCAAGCAGGGTTAGGCAGCACAGGATTAATTTCACACCCCGCCACACCCCAGGTAATAGTGTCACCTCCTGTGGTAGAATCTGTTGCTAATCGCGTGGATGGTGCAACCGCACCCCCAACAAATCCACTCCCGTCCAACGATTCCAAACTCGTTGAAGTAACGTCCCCAATGGTAGGCACATTTTATCGCGCGTCTGCACCTGGGGAAGCTCCTTTCATCGAAGTCGGTGGTCGAGTACGTAAAGGTGATACAGTTTGTATCATCGAAGCCATGAAGCTAATGAATGAAATCGAAGCCGAAATATCTGGCTCTGTGATGGAAATTCTGGTGCAAAATGGCGAACCTGTAGAATATGGTCAACCTCTGGTGCGAATAAATCCCGATTAGGTATTAATCTATATAACGGAGATGTAATTTTCACTAATTCAGTGTAGTCTTGCGGGTCAAACCTGATGAAACAAATGTTGCCTGTACCGCCAGAAGTTGTGCAACAAGTCGCGGAATATTTCAGCTTGCTGAGTGAACCAATGCGGCTAAGGTTGTTGCATCTATTGCGGGATGAAGAAAAATGCGTACAAGAATTGGTGGAGGCAACACAGACGTCTCAGGCGAATGTCTCAAAACACCTGAAGGTGATGTGGCAAGCCGGAATTCTTAGCCGTCGTAGTGAAGGCACCTGTGCCTACTACCGGGTAGAGGATGAAATGATTTTTGAACTTTGCAACCGAGTCTGTGACCGTCTCGCGACCAGACTCGAACAGCAAGCCAAAAACTTTCGCGTCTTAAATACAAAGTGAAAAATTATGGGTGTAGGTATATGGAGAGACGCGACATGTCACGTCTCTACATAGTTACAACTGGTAATTTTTAGCAAAACTGTCACGAGTCAAGGGCTGGTCTAATTCTAAACCTTCCCCACCTAGAACATCCAATTGCTTGCCGTTTACATCAATGTAGACTTTAGCATTGGGGTTCAGGCTAGTGGCAGTATACAAAACTTGTCCCACACGTCCTGTCATCGACGCGCTTCCACCACCACTGGTAAATTCCTCAGATAAATTTACCCGAACAGCATCGTTCTCTATTTTGACTTCTAATACTTTTGTTCCTAATGGAATGGTGCTACTGGTGTCTCCATCGTTTTTTGCAGTCAATAAACCATTGAATGCAGCTTGTAGAAATTCCGACGGTTTATCTTTAGATGCTGATACCTTTACAGGTATTGGTACTAATTCTAAATTTTTACCAGTATCTCTAAGCAAGTAGATTTCGGCAGTTTGCTCTCTTGTCGCTGGCGGTTTAGTATCATTCTGGCTAACTCCGTTTTTAGGAGGATTGACAGGCTGAGTATTATTTGTGGCTTGCCATGTTATCCAAGCTACGCCAGAACTGACAGCTACAACCGCAGCGGAGACTGCCGCAATTACACCAGAAGAGATACGTTTATTTCTTGGCTCTTCTCTCATTTCTTACCTTCCTTGTCGCTTTGAACCATGAGTACAATGACTATTTACCGCACGAAGACGAAACTTATAACCTGACATTCAACCATTTTGAAGAAGGTTCAATTCTTACAAAAGCACCTATTTCTAACTCACTAGCGTTCATATTAAATTTCAGAATTCGCATTATAAAACCGTCAGCTTCCAAGTTACGTAAGTTTAAGCGTTGGTTAAGGTTATTTACTATAACATTTAAAAATCGAGCTGGGACTTGTTCTGAGTTCATCAGCGCAACTGGATTAATTAGCTGGATTTTTCCTGCTGCTACCGTAATTCCTGTTTCTACCGTTACCAGTAGTGGTTGATTATTACCCTCCTCCAGTATTTCTACTTGTAACTTGACACGCTGATTGGCTAAAAATTTTACTCTAGGATTAACAATACGGTATATAGGGTTCGATACCGTATTGACTGAACCCATAGAAGCTATGTTCAGTTTACTAATGCGCGATAAGAATGTTTCTGACTGTAAAAGCTTATTGACATCGGCTTCGGTAAGAACCACCCTAAAACCAGCTTGCAAAGGCTCCTTAAGAAAAGGTCGTTTCCCTCTGCTTTGAAGATTAAATTTAATTGCGTCGGTTTCTAACTCCAACGCTGCGATGCGAAAATCCTGGCGCCTTAATTGTAGCGAACGTCCAGCAATTCTGACGCGATTAACTTTCCCTTGTAGCAATTGATGCGTTGGCGCATTGTCCACACGCACTTGTAATTGTCCAGAAGTTAACTGCGAACGAATTGCCTTTTCTGCGGTGCGGTCAACAACAAGTCCAACAGGAGTTATTAAACCCAGTAACCCAGACAAAAGTATAGTCAACAATTCCATATTCAGTTAATACGTGCTTTTTATTACATATAGCCTCCAGTAGAGTAGCACTAATAATTAAAATATCAAGTTGAGGCGAGGGGATATATACTACTTCATTATGTTTAAGCTTGATTCCGAACAAAGCAGTAAACCCACAAAAATTATCTCTCTTGTGGAGCGGGCATCCCGAACCGCGCATCCCACAAGAGTTTATCCCACAAGAAGCTATCTTACAGAGGTTTTTGTATTTATTTGAAGATTTTGGCGCCTATACGTTTAAATTGCTCACACGTCCAAGCTTTTCAACATTCGCACAACAGGCAAAAATAGCCCATTCTTTAATCCAATATCATAGCGCTCTACAGCAATATACCCATATGATGTATATAAAGGCTCGCCTGTCAACGTAGCGACCAACTCAGCACGGGTATAACCATTTACAATAATAGCTTCTTCGCAAGCTTTTAAAATAGCTGTACCAATACCTTTGCGAACATAGTTAGGGTCTACGAAAAATGCACGAACCCTCGCTGCGTCAAGTTTTGGGTCAAGTAAAGAAAATTCATCTATAGTATGGAGTTGGTCACTACCATATAACAATTTGCGATAACTCCATCCACCGCATCCAATTATAGCAGTATTGTTTTCTACTACAAAATAAGTACCATCTTTAATAAGCTGGCTATCAACACCAAAAACAGAACCCAAGGCACCTTCTCGAAGCTCATGAGAATAATAATCTTTTTGTAATTGGCGAACAGAGCGAGGAATAAGTTCTTGTAAAGCACTTATATCGTCCATTTTGGCTAAACGTAATTTTGGCAGCATCCGCTATCCTATGGGTAAATATATTGTTACTACTCCATGACTAGGTTAAACTTAAATTTTTACCGCAGTAATGCGCCATTCAAAACGCTACTTTTGTTATATCGCCATGATTGGCACAAGCTTTTACTATCACTACTGTTTTATGTAATCAAGCACAGTCCAGAGTGGATACGTCCCGTAGTTTTTGCCAATATTGTTGATATTATTTCTCGACCTCAACAACATGAGTTAACTGAGCTTTGGCTTAACGGCGCCGTTTTAGCTGTATCTATTGTTCAAAATATACCAACTCATTACTGGCATATTATGGCAATGAGCGCAGCAACTCGCCAAATGGAAGTTAATTTACGGTATAGTTTGACGCAGCACTTACAGCAACTCAGCATTGGATTTTATAAGCAACGCAGTACTGGTGTATTGCAGTCTAAGCTTTTGCGAGATGTAGAAGAAATTCAAATACTTACTACCTATATTTTTCAGCTTGTACCTGCGGCATTATTAACGATTTTAGTTTCTGTGGTAGTTACTGCGATGCGGGCGCCGTGGTTTTTGTTATTCTTTGTGATTACAATTCCAATTGCAGTAATTTTAGTACAGGTATTGAAGGCGCCGATAACTGAGCGTAACCATAATTTTCGGCGAAAAATCGAAGTAATGTCCGCGCACTTAATAGAGATGATAAAGCTAGTACCTGTGACGCGCGCGCATGGAGTAGAAGCAACTGAGATGGAACGTACAAGTTCGCATTTAATCTCAGTCAAAAAAGCTGCAATGCGGTTAGATGGAATTAATGCAATTACGGGCGCCTCAAGTTGGGTAATATTGCGGTTGTTTCATGCAGTGTGTCTTGTAACGTCAGGTTATTTAGCTTATACAGGTTACGGAGGAATTACCGCAGGTGATGTAGTGTTACTTGCAGGGTACTTTGATACACTTACTGGCTCTGTAGTCCAAATACTCACAGTGCTACCGCAAATGGGTACGGGGTTTGAGTCAATTCGGTCGATAGGTGAAATATTAGAATGTCCAGATATAGAACTTAATCAAGGTAAGCGTATAGTTGACCAAGTACGGGGAGAGTTTTTATTCGATGCAGTTAGTTTTGCTTATCCCCATTGTTACCATAAAGCGATTGATAATCTTTCTCTTCAAGTAAATACTAATGAGACAATTGCTATTATCGGTTCGAGCGGCGCCGGAAAGTCTACCTTGCTAAATCTGATAATTGGTTTTTTACGACCAACCGCAGGAAGAATTTATTTAGATGGGCAGGACATGAGCGACTTAGACTTACGAACTTATCGTCAGTTTATCTCAATAGTCCCCCAAGAAACGATACTTTTTGAAGGCACAGTGCGCGAGAATATTCTTTACGGGTTACAAGGAGTTAGTGACAAGCAACTAGAACAAACCCTTATTGATGCCAACGCATTAGAATTTATTATTAATTTACCGCAACAACTAGATACCCTTATTGGTGAAAATGGCGTTAAACTTTCGGGAGGTCAACGTCAAAGACTAGCCATCGCACGCGCATTAATTCGTAATCCCAAAGTATTAATATTAGACGAAGCTACAGCATCAGTAGACACCGCAACCGAAGCATTAATTCAACAAGCACTCGAACGCTTAATGAAAAACCGTACAACCTTTGTAGTAGCTCACCGACTTTCGACTATTCGTAAAGCCAACCGAATTGTAGTATTAGAGAAAGGAAAAATCGTAGAAATCGGTAATCATCATCAACTTTTACAAGATCCTAATGGTATGTACGCAAAGTTTAGAGCATTACAAGCATAAAATAAATTATTCCGTAGGATAGGCGTCTCGCCTGTCTTATATTCATTCGTAACAGGCTGTCCTACCTATCCTACTGGAAGATTGATTTTTATTGAAAATCCTAAGAATTATAGCGTTTCCTAATTGCATAACGTACATCAAAAGCCCCCTCCTCGCAAGCCTATGGTGTACACACAATTCTCTAAAAGTAACCTTTTTTCTCTTTCTTTGCGTTCTTTGTGAATCAGTTGCCACGTCTCGGTTTGCGTGCGTGGCAAACTGATGAACCCGAAGGGCACCCTTAGCGGTTTGTTAAAAAAATAACCGCAAAGAACGCGAAGGACGCTGCATAGGGGAATGTAAGGGTTGATTAAAAGATGTGTATACACCGTAGCCTCGCAAGTAAGGAGGGGATTGGGGGTGGGGTTCTCGTACCTCACTTGATAGGGAGGTGCCATAATTGCATAGCCACAGTTAGTTTGCCTGGATTATCTAAGATAGATTTTTAACCTTTCTCAATACAAAACGTGAGAGATTTGAATGTATATTTTTTTAAACTGCTGATAAATTATTCAAAAGGTCGTATATTATCAAATGAGTATACTGAATATATAAATTGTAACATGAGTAGTTTATTTTTAACTCCTAGTGATTTTGAAAGAATTTTTACTTCGCACTTAAAGATTGAAACTTACTCAAAATCTATAGACTCTCTATTCACCTTACCTGACATCTTGCACCTTCTCAACAAGGGTAAGGTGGGCAGTGCCCACCCTACGCAAAAATAAAGGTTACAAGCTCTTTTATTCTCAATAAGCGCAAGGTGCAAGATGTAAGTTACGAAGCTTACATAAAATAGACTATAAACCCTATTACCAGAGAAATTATGTATGGGACGATCATAAAGCAACATATTTTATAGAAAGTATTTTATTGGGAACAGAAATTCCACCACTTATATTTTTTAATAATGGTACTAAAATAGAAGTTATTGATGGAAGGCAGAGATTTGAAACTATAAAACGCTTTAAGGAAAATGATTTTTCTCTTACAAGAAATGGATTAGCTGCTCTTAAGCAACTAGCAAAGTCGACTTATCATTCTTTACAGAATAATCAGGAAACAACAGGTATTATAGATTTATTTTTAGATGCTAAAATTAGAATTATTGAATTTGAAATCGTCAACGAACCAAAATTAGATTCATCTTTGGAAGATAAGGTAAAGAAAGAAATATTTGGTCGATATAATTCTGGTATAACACCCTTGAAAAAGCCAGAGATAGATAATGCTGTTTATGATGCTGGCCCACTGTTTCAAAACTTTAAAAAAATCATAAAAAATAATACAGATTTCTCTAAGACTATCATCGACATATTTTTATCTCCAAGAGAAAGTAGTAAAGATTCAGATGCCGGCAAGATTCTACAATTTATAAGAAGATATTTAGTTTTACATCAATTTCCTATTAAATATTATGCATGGGGAAATAATCGGACAGAAACTCTAGATAAGCTATATGAATTTTTTGTTACTCAGACTGAGGATGTAGATCAATTAACTGATAATTTTCTTAAAAAAATATCTATTATTCGTAAAATAAAAGATACTTTTATAGAGCTTCAGTTACAACATAATCGTTTAGTTTTTGAATGTTTACTATGGGGCTTACAAGTTTTAGAATCAGAAGGATGCAGTATTTCTAATTTAAATGAGACTGACTTAATTCATCGTTTGTGCAATAAGATATCGAGTAATATTGGAAAATATACAGAAATAGAGTCAAATTATTATAGTCAAGTTTATGAGCGATTCTTTTTTACTGCAAGCTTGCTAGAAGAGGAATTTGATATTATTCTTCGTGCTTATATTGATGGGGATAAGAAAGTAAGAGATGATTTGAAGAAGCTAAGAATGAGCGAGAGTAATGATACTGTTACGAAATTAGGCGAGCTTGCGTCTTTGAGAGTGACAAAACCAGAACCATCTCGTAATTCAATTGATGATATTGCTAGAGTCATGGGACGTAATATGTTTCTTGTGCGGCCTTCTTATCAAAGGTCGGAAGTTATAAGTGTATCTAAGGCATCTTCGATTATTGAAAGTATACTATTAGATATTAGCTTACCTCCAATATTTATTTATAAACGGAATGATGGAATTTCAGAAGTTATAGATGGTCAACAAAGATTATTGACAATATTAGGCTTTATAGGTGAAAAATATGTGGACGAGAACAATAGCCAATGTACAACTAAAAACTCTGGTTTTTCACTAAAAGGATTACAGATATTAGAAAAATTAAACAATAAAAGCTATAAAGATTTGAAAGATTTCAATTCTTCCTTACAAGATAAAATTTTAGATTTTGAGCTATTTGTAGTCGAAATCAGAGAAGACTTAAACCCACAATTTAATCCAGTTGATTTATTTGTTAGATTAAATAACAAGCCATATCCAATTCGTGAGAATTCATTTGAAATGTGGAATTCATGCGTGGATAGAGAAGTTATTGCAACTATTAGGGATAATGTAAAAAAACACAGAGAGTGGTTTTATACGAAGATATTTAAAGGACGTAACGATAGAGATAGGATGGAAAATGAAGAGCTTTATATGTCTCTTGTATATCTGGAATTTCAAAGAATGAAAAGTAACAACTCTGAAAAATATTTGTATATTTATAGTAAAAATGATGGTATTAGCGTAAGGATTGGGTCATCCCAAGATATTACCAAATTATTGCAAAATGTATCGGAAGACGAAGAAGTAAAAGCTAATTTTATAAAAGGAATTAAGGCTGTAGAGTATTTTATAAAAAAAATTAAAACGGTTTTACTAGATAGAGATGTTAGCCAGGATAAAAGTATATTAGAAAAGTTTTTCACAGATGAGTTAAATTCACTTTTCAAAGCTCAAAGACAGATTCGTTCTTTTAGACGTACAAAACAAGACTTTTATATTCTTTGGTATCTCTTAGCTCCACTTAATATAAAGATGGTTCAGTATCATAGATTAGAGATAAAACAAGACCTACAAAACTTTTTCCATATTTTGAGAAATAACTCTGAAATTTATAGAGAAACTTTTCTGAAAAAAGTGCAAGAATTTCATGCAAAATATTCTACAGATAAGAGAGAAATTAAACTTTCTGAAGCAGATAAAATTGAAATGCTTAGGGAGCAAGGTAATCGCTGTGCTATTTCAGGAACACTTATTTTCATAGGTGATGATATTGAAGTAGACCATAATAAACCTATCAGTATAGGAGGTGAAGATTCTCTAGGTAATCTTCAAATTGCTCACAAAGATAGTAATAGGGGCAAGGGAGCAAAATTTTCTGAGAACAATTCTTAAAGTATTTTGCGTAAACACGAATATACTCTTATAAAAAATGATTAAATTTTTATTAAGCAAAGTTATTAATTATTAATCATTTATTAATTAACTATAGCAGTCCTAAATCATTTGTGAAAAATAAGATTTCCGACTTCTCAAAGAGGTCGGGAATCTTGTATGCGCGATTTTCACAACTCAGATAGGATTGCCATAGCATAAGACAATGATAGGGAAACCAAGGGTCAAATAATCGCCCTTGACTTCGATGTTCGCTCTTATCCCGTAACGGAACTTGTGCGCGTTTGTGTAATTAACTTAATAATGTCTTGCGGAGATTTTGCTTGAACTACTGCCAGTAGGTTTATAGCAATTCCTAATCTAGTGAGGTACAATAATAACAATGTGTCAAGCAATTACGAATATCTTTTAGGGAAACTTTATTAAACGCTATTTCAATAGCTTGTGCCAAATAAATCGGTAATCATCATCAACTTATACAAAAGTCTAATGGTATGTACGCCCAATTTAGAGCATTACAAGCGTAAAGTACCATATCAGAAAACATACACTTTGATTGAGTTGCTTTATAATACTCAAGTCGCGGGTGCTTTAACGTAATTATCAAAATCTAACATTTTTTACTCATCCTTGCGCGACTAATATATTGCCCGTGAGTACTCACCATGTAAGGAACAACATAAGTCAGACCAGCAGAAATCCAGCGTCCTGAATTCATTTGACCGTTTAGTAATGCCCAACCATGATTAATTACAAACAAAAGCGTACCAATAATTGCAGCTACTTTAAACGCTGTCGGCGCAAATTTACGGTCAAATAAACTATAAAAGTATTGAATTACAGCTTTCATCTCGCGTCCTGCTTTTGTGGGTAGGCGCCTATTATTTTACCTGTACTTGTACTGTTTACGCGCACTCTAAGCAAAGTTTCTTGACTTTTTGACTTTATACTCTCATAATGAGAGCATAAGATAAAAAATATAGTTTAATAGTTCAATGCACGTCATCAGTCGTAAAAAGCTGAGAGAATTCTGGGAGAAACATGCGGATTCCTATGATGCACTCGATAATTGGTACAAGGCAGCAAGTAGAGCTAAGTGGTCTAGTCTGGCAGAAGTACAAGAAATTTACTCAACAGCGGAGGCAGTAGGTAATTTTACAGTTTTTAATATTAAAGGTAACAAGTACCGCTTAGTAGTAGATATCGTTTATGCCGAAGCCACAATTTTTATTAAATATGTTTTAACTCATGCCGAATATGATAGAGACAAGTGGAAAAATGACCTTTACTATTAATCCTGAAATTTATGCCAATTTACTGGCTGAATATCAACCCAAGGTAATTAAAAGTGACGAAGAAAATGAGCGAGCTATTGCACTAGCTGAAGAACTAGCACATCGTCAAAACAAAACAGCAGAGGAATCTGCTTTGTTTGAGCTTTTGATTGCTTTAATCGAAAAATATGAGGATGAACAATACCCAATGGGTGAATCAAGTCCTCACTCTATGCTCCTGCATTTAATGGAAGCTCGTGGTTTAAAACAGGCTGATTTAGTTGGAATTCTCGGTTCGAGTGGCGTGACTTCTGAAGTTGTGAATGGAAAGCGAGAGATTAGCAAAGCTCAAGCTAAAGCTTTGGGCGAGTTTTTTCAGGTTGATTCAGGGTTATTTATTTGATTGAAGAGTTACAAAGGAATTCCCAAGCTGCTAGAAACATCCGCGATTTGTCCTAAAATCTGGGCTTGACCATTACCAGAAGCGGTAATAACACTAAAAGCTAAATTTGCAAGAAATAATCCGACGGCAAATACCGCTCTTTATCGTTCTCATGCCTGGATGTTAGTTAATACTAGGCGCCGTGCCATTATGCTTTTAAATGCCTATGATTTTGATATTATTTCTCTTGATTATAATTTATGTGGCGAATTAACTGGCGCCTCCCTTGCATCAGGAAATAAAATCATCTCGAAACACAGCTACTAAGATTATTGCTCATTCACTAAATCCTTGCATGTGTAAAGAAAATATTAAATATTCTGCCTGATGCTGTAATCTATCGAGTCTCAAAAATGGTTCGCGTCTAAGCATTTTAAGCACCTGAGAGCGAAAATAGATGAACTGGGTGTTGATTATGATTGGTTAATATAATAATATCCTAAAATTTTTTATATTATCTATATCTAGCTATGGTTACTATTACAAAGCCAAAAACACAGCTGAATCTTCCACCTGGGCCAAAAGGACACCCTGTATTTGGTGTTTTGCCAGATTATAGAGACGGCGCCTTAGAGTTTACAACCCGATGTGCTAAAGAATACGGTGATATCGTGCTGTGGCAGGGGCCGTTATTCCGTGCGTTTCAACTTAACCACCCTGATTATATAGAGGAAGTACTAGTAAGTAGAAGTAACTTATTTGGCAAACATCAAAGTTTAAACATATTCAAACGACTTCTTGGAAATGGGTTAGTCAGTAGCGATGGCGAATTTTGGCAACGTCAACGAAGAATGATACAACCAGCATTTCATCAAGAACGGATTGTTGGTTACGGCAAGGTGATGGTTGATTATGCTTTTGCTATGCTTAATAGTTGGGAAGATGGTCAAGAGCGTGATATTCATGATGAGATGATGGGGTTAACGCTAGAAATTGTTGCTAAGACCCTATTTGAAGCTGATGTTAAGCAGCAAGTAGAAATTGTAGGCAAAGCATTGGAAACCAGCATTGAATATTATGAAGTACGCAATACAAATTTATTAGTGTATTTACTTCCTGATTGGTTCCCTACTCGCAAAAACTTAGCATATATACGCGCGATGCAGCAGATGGATGAAATGCTTTACTCCATTATCAATCAACGTCGCGTTAGTAATCAAGATAAGGGCGATTTGCTATCAATGTTACTGCATATCCAAGACGAAGACGGCGCCCGCATGACAGACAAACAATTGCGTGACGAAGTGATGACGCTAATGTTTGCGGGACATGAGACTACAGCTTTAACTTTATCGTGGGGATTATATCTACTATCGCAACATCCTGAAGTTGAAGCAAAGTTACTTGAAGAAATTAACGCAGTATTGGGAGAAAAGGCGCCTACTTTTGCTGATTTACCTGCTTTACGTTACACCGAACAAGTCATAATGGAAGTAATGCGATTATATCCTGCTGCATGGGCAATAGGTCGTCAAGCATTACAAGATTGTGAAATAGGTGGATATAACTTGCGTGCAGGAGATGCAGTAATTGTCAGTCAATGGGTAATGCAACGTGACGCACGTTATTTTGAAGACCCCGAAGCATTCAAACCCGAACGCTGGGAAGGAGACTTTGCGAAAAAACTACCAAAATTTGCATATTTTCCCTTTGGTGGAGGTTCAAGAATTTGTATTGGTAAATCGTTTGCAATGATGGAAGCTGTATTGCTATTAGCTACCATTACCCAAAAGTATCACCTTGAATTGGCGCCGGGACAAGAAATTACACCTTGGCCTGCTTTTACGCTCCGTCCCAAACATGGAATTAAGATGACGCTTTGTAAAAGGTAAATTTATCTATTTGTTTCATACCCGCATGGGGTTAAAAACCCCCATGCTAATAACCTAACTCCTTTGAAAGAGGACTTAATAAACAAACATAGACTACAAATTATTCGTTTCCAAACTGACTTTCAAAATCTCTTGATTGATGCAAAATTCGTAATATCTCAATGCCATCTTCAACTTTGACGTAAAAAACAATATATGGTTTAACTGGAAAGCTTCTAAGTCCCTGAAGTAAAGCATCTTGCTTCTTGCCCATGTCAGAAAATTGCGCTAACATGGGCAAGCGGTCAAGAATTTGAGCGATTTGTTTGTCAGAAGCAAGTGGATTTTGCCCAGTAATATAAACCCAAATATCTTCAAGGTCTTGTTCGGCAAGTTCGGAAAGTCTATAGGTATTCATTTAATCTTTCTGGGAATTCAACCTACGTTCTCCTCGCTCTTTAATTTTTTGTAGCAAATCAGGCAGAGTTTCATCACTATACTCAGTGTACTGTCCATTGCGTAATTGTTCTGCACCAAGGTGAATGTCACGCTGCAAAGCTTCTAGCTTAAGTTTCCGTACTTCTGCTTCTGCTTGCTCCAGTCGCTTTTGAGTTTCTTGAAAGCTAATTGCATCCTGGATAACAATTTCTGCTTTCCCATTAACGGTAAGCACAAGAGGAGATTTTGTTGCCTTGGTGCGCTCTATAAATTGCTTGACATTACGCTTAAAATCTGTTAGAGGATGAATATTTTCTAAATTAATCATACAAAAGTATTAAATTTAGTACTAAATTAAGGCATAATTCAATATTAAAACATATTTATCCTTAGAAATGGAGAAATTTGACGAATCTACCACCAGGCAGTCGAAACTGGCTACTGCAGCAACAACAGGGAAAAGTCCTACACCTGAGACTATTCGTGAAGGTAGCGTCCGAATATCGAAAAAAAGGTTTAAGAGATGGATATAGTCAAACTCAGAAACAATGGAGTCAAAAGTATTTTCCAGCAGGACTTACGCATGAAAACCTAGAAACCTGGAATATACGTTGATAGCATGTAATAGAAATAACGATTTGTCTGTGACAATGAATGCGTAGAAACCAGGTTTATGCAGCGTAATATCATGTCCGGGTACATAACCATAATAAAATCCTCGTAGAGACGCGATTAATCGCGTCTCTACATTATTGGAATTATGGGCAAGCAACCGGACATGATATAAGTCCTATCCAGATATAGTTGAACTTCAATCACGTTACTTTGATGTAGTAAAAACTATAGAATAATAGCTTTGTAAAAAACTATAATTGTCACAAAAAGTTTAGAGGTATAAAATAATGAAACCGTCTTTGTCAAGTGATTTTACTGTCTCTGTTAGACATCAATCATGGGAGGAACCACCAGAAGTTGCTGAATTTTATCAGGGAATATACTCTGTGACATTAAACTTTTTAGTAAATGTAATGTTTGTGCCTGAATTTGAAATAAATGTGAACAATTCTCTCATTTTTCCAGAAAATATAGACAACGTTAGTTCAGAGGCTGAAGCCAGACTTTTCACACTGTGTTTTTCTGATTATACAATTACACCTAATTCGCTCAAAAAGGGACAACAAGAAATAATTACTCTTGCCTCGGCTGCTGAAAATTCAAAAGATACTAATTTAATATCTGATGTTAGAGTTATTTTTTATGTTAGCCCTGAAGAATTTGCTCTTTTTAGTAAAGAATTAAGTCCTTTAGCAGAACAGACTTCAGGAGTACACGATTATGTAAAAATATCCGAAATTGAAAATTTAAAATTTGCTAAATATATTTTATCTTCTGTCATAAGTTCATCATGCTTTCAGGAGAAAGATAAGAAAATTTTAGCTAGAGATACAAAAGTATCAATAGCACGTTAACCGCGAAGCTGTTATAACTTGAGCGATATGACAAAATATACATCTGCTGACATTTTAAAATGTTTAGATGCTCAAAATATAGATTGCGGTTTTCCTGCTTTTAGTAATTTTAAAATAAATATAGTAACTGCGAGATTAAGGGGTTTTCGTAGTCAAACTACCTGGGTAATTTTGTTTGAGCAGCTTGTGAACTGCTATGCAGCAGAGGGAATTCAACCAATACTTATAATAGATGCTATAGGTAACTGTTTTTCAAATAAACAAAACTGGATTCAAGAAAGTTTCTTTCCAGTAGAAATTCAAAATCAAACTGAATGGGAGTTAAAAAATGAGGAAATAATCAATCAAAATTTACTATTTTTAACCATCCGTGGCAAACTTGTTACAGTTGAATACAACTCAATTAAGAAGCATAGTAATTGGAATTTAGGGTTTAATCTTTTAATTTACTTACTACCGACTTATCGTGATAAAATGCTCGCTACAGACAACGAAATTCAAGCTATACTGCCAAGTGCGCTAGAACAAATAATATTGCTTGATAACTGGTATCATCCTGATATTTTACAATGGAACCAAAAAGCCAACAGGCATTTCAGACCCAGTGATGCCATGTCAATGCAGATGATAGCTCAAGTTTTGGCAACTGGTAATATTGATTTATATCAACCCTGTGAAACACCCAATATTGACTGGCAAATTTGGAAAAAAGACTGATTTTAAGACAAAGTATACTCTTTAATAAATTGGATAAATCCGAAATATTTATTTATTTTGCCAATGCTTCATTTCTTCTTCGATGAAGTAAGTAACCAAGTCTGTATACATTTTCTCAATTACATTAGGATTCAAACCTTCTTCTTGTGCCCAAACACGACGCTGTTGTAACATAGCTTGAAAACGTTCAGGCGCCTTAACACTGGTTTCGCTTGTCTTAAATTTGGATGCAGCTTTAACATAAGCGAAACGCTGACCTAGCAGTTTAATAACTTGACGGTCGATAGTATCTATTTCTGCTCTAATATCTGTCATATTTTGGCATTCGCCGGGTGTTTTCATATTTTTCTCAAGTTTTGCTCTTTTATTGGTGTTTTATAAACATATCAGAGGTACTGGTTACTTCATTCTTCGAGAGCAAAAGTACTAAAAATTTTAGTTATTCTTGAATTTGTCACAGAATTTGAGTCTTTCTCGTCTGTCTAGTAGTGAAATTAATATACTGGCATGGGAAAAGTCTATGAAAGCAGTAAGATTGTTAGAAGTAAGAACGAGCGTTCGTCAACAAGATTCTATTTCCAGTCAACTCTCTAGCTTATTTGTAGATGCATGGTGTTTGCATCATCCTGATGTACAGCACATTGTTCGTGATGTTGGAGTCAACCCTCCTGCGATGCCAGATGATTTTTGGGTAAAGGCGAATTACACGCTTCCAGAAAATAGAACCCAGGAGATGATAGACTATCTTGCCCCATCTGATGCTTTAATTGATGAATTTCTCGGCGCCGACTATATAGTTCTAGCGGTTCCCATGTATAACCTGAGCGTGCCAGCTAATTTTAAAGCGTATATTGACAATATTGTTCGCATTGGATGTACCTTTGCTTTTAACAGAGAAGCATTTACACTCTCTGGACTTGCTACAGGAAAGAAATCTTTGCTTATTACCCCTAGTGCAGCAACTCCAACCCCTGAAACAGATTTTTGCGAACCTTTATGTTACATATGTTTTTCCCTATTATCCCATATAAAAGGTTGAAATTGTTTATCTAAAGTTGTTTTCGCAATATGATTTGTGTAATTATGAATAACTTTAATTGCAACTCCCAAAATCACTTCTAAAACCTGCTGCTTTGTATAACCAGAATTAATAAATTCTTCAACCTCTTTATCTTCTAACCAACCTCGTGCTTCAATCAGGCGCCGAGTAAATTTCTGCAATGCTTGTAATTTCGGATTTTTTAGGATTTTACCATCACGAAGTAAATCAATATCGCTCGGTAACATACAACTAGCTGCTAGTGCAGAATGTGCAGCCATACAATAGTGGCATTCATGTACGTAATTAGCTGTTAAATATATAACTTGCCGCTCAGTAGGTGTAAAGCTAGTTGTCTCGAATAAATCCCATAATACCATTCCACCTTTCAATACTGCGGGCGCCGAAGCCAAAATTCCTTCAAGATTGGGAATTAAACCAAAAGTAGCTTGAGCATGAGCAAGCATTTCTTTTGATGCTTCTGGTGCCGTTTCAATCGTGTGGACTGTAAATTCCATGTGTTTTTCCTCGCTTTTCAATTTGAGGGAGACAAACTTGTCTACATGCAGTAAATGCTAGTATATACAGATGGAGACAAACTTGTCTACCTGAATTTAAAAATATGACTACTGATAACAGTGCTGCTCGACTAAAAATTTTAGAAACCGCGTCTGAACTCTTTTATCAAAAAGGGATTCAGCATGTTGGTATCAATGAAGTTATCGCAGAGTCTGGAGTTGCCAAACGAACGCTATATCGTTGGTTTCCCTCTAAAGACAAGTTAATTGAATCTGTAATGGAACACCGCGCGCTTTCTTGGATTGAATGGTTTGAAAACGCAGTAAGTGAACGTGGCAATACACCGAAAGAGCGACTCTTAGCAACGTTTGATGTGCTGCGAGAGTGGTATGCATCACCTGGATTTCGTGGTTGTCCGTTTATTAATGCAGTATTAGAAATTGCAGACGCTTCGCATAAGGCACATCATGTTTCAGTAAATCTACGAGAATCGATTCGCCAAATTATTATGCGTTTGGCAGCAGAAACAGGAATTCAAAATCCTGATGCTTTTTCTAGACAGTATTTACTTTTAATTGGTGGCGCCAGTTTAATGGCAACAATTGAGCAATCACCCGATGGTGCAACATTTGCTCAAAGCGCGCTTTCAGTATTAATTGATGCAAGTACAACGTCCAACTGCTGATTTTATCAAATTAGCTATATTTTCCGGGCTATATTAAAACCCGATAAGAACGAAAGCTGAATACTGGTGCCGTCTTCTTCTATTTTCTCACGTAAAGCAGCAAACAAAGCTTCTTTTGCTTGTGCTTCCAAACTCAAGTACGGTGAGTAAGAATTTAATAGTGCAAAATAATCATCAATACTATAAGTTAGTTCACAAGGAATATATTCAGTGACTAAATCTTGAAATTGACCAGATTCGAGAACTATTTCTCCAAAACTTTTTAAATTTTCTTCCTGTTTCTCCCTACCTTCATATTCACCTTCGTATTTTTCTAGCAACGAGGGAGCATATTGTTCATATATCTTAATAAAGTTCTTGTATATTTCATCGCTAGGCTCTAGCCTCATATTCCAGAGTAAAATCAAATAACCATTATCTTTCAAACATGAAGCAGCTTTTGGGTATCCAACTTCGGCAGGTATCCAATGAAACGATGTAGCAGCTAAAACAGCATCAAATTTATTGGTTTCGAGTTGCGATTCTTCAAAAGACGTATTAAGAATTTCTACATTAGGATATTCTTGGCAATTTTGCTGTACTAAAGAACAAAAATCTGGGTTTGGTTCCACACAAAGCATGGAATAACCTAATTTAGCAAAAGCAACGGTAGCAATACCAGGCCCACATCCTACTTCTAAAATCTTTGCATGGTCTTGAAGTTGGGTTAACTCAACCGCGCGCTCAATTAGCTGTTGAGGATAGCGGGGTCTTGCTTTATTGTAAGCCTCAGCAGCAGGAGAATACCAAGTTTTGCGCTCTTCTAGGTCTTTGCTATAACAACTCTTTAACGCTTCTTTGAAATCTGTCATAAAAAAGCTCGCCGTTCTTGCCAAATGTTCCTACAATCATATCCTGCCGCATATTCCTGTATCGTTGAGCTAGAACTACAATAAGATAAGGATAGCTTAATAAATAGTATATCTAGGCTAGCGTAAACAAGAGGTACAGGAAAATGAATTCAATGTCCGAAGACGATGCAATGCTCCAAGAAGCACAAGAACGTTTGTTGCGACTTTCTCCAGATAGATTACGGGTAGTAGTAGATTTTATTAGCTACTTAGAAGAAAGAGAAGAGAATGAGGCAACCTCTGAACTATTAAGTATTCCTGGCTTTCAAGAAAAGCTACAGCGTGCTAAACAGCAAGCACAAGCCGGAGAAGTTGGAAAATTTGATAGTATACGGCGCCATGTATGAATTAGTACTTACTCGTGAAGCACAAGAATTTTATGAGGAAGCGGACATTACCTTAGCAGAACGTCTTAACCGTTGCTTTGATAGATTGCGAGAAAGCCCTTATAAGCATCCGAATATTAAGCGACTTAAAGGTGACTTGGTAGGACTTCTTCGTTATCGAGTCGGTGACTGGCGAGTTGTTTATGAGGTCGATGAAGCGAAAAAAATAGTAACTATTTTATTGATAGACCATCGTAGTAAAGTGTATGAGTAAGTTAAAATTAAGGTACTTAGATGCAAAAGTATAGAAATGCCATGAGCGATAAAAAAGCAGTGCTTGAGCTTGTCAAGGGCTTACCCCCAGACATATCATTTCGCGGCATTATAAAAAAAATTGAGTTTATTGCTGCTGTTAAAGATGGTATTCAAGAGATTGACCAAGGTAAAGGTGTGTCAATTGAAGCAGTAGAGCAGATGATAGAAGGATGGACTACCAAGTAATTATTTCTCCAAAAGCGGTTAGGGATTTGGAAGCCATTGTCAGGTACGTTGCTTTGAACAATCAATCCTGAAGCTGCTGCAAAATTGGGTCAGCGTCTACTAGATAAAACCAAGGAATTAAGCTTATTTCCGTTTCAAGGTCAAAAAGTACTTGAATTTGATGACCCTAATATCCGTCAACTGATTCTTAGACCATATCGTATTGTATATAGAGTAGAAGAAGATAAAAAACAGATCAGCATTGCAAGGTTTTGGCACTCATCACAAGAGAATATCGAAATTTAGGATGTTAATTCTCAGTTAAGTTTGGCTAAGTTCTAAGAATCAAGCAAACAATAATTATGTGATGTTACTACCTCATCTCCAACTATATGCAAACAGATGATTTTCGGACGACTTTCCTTGAATGGGAAATGACAATGAACCGCATCACGAATCATCTCACGTAAAGTTTCAATATCTGAAGCTTGAGTAAAAATTGATTCATTAGACATCTCCGATAAGCTTTCGCCGTATAGCCGTCTTCTGGATTATCTTCAACCAAAAATAATATTTGTGTCATATTTTTTACCAATTATCAATTGTCTAATCTACCATGATTGTTAGTAATTTTACTTATAATTAAGTAGTATTACGTAACTTTTAATAATTTTCAGAACTATATTAATTTTATTGTTTTGAAGGGAATCATGTAAGTAAAGCATAAGTTTTTACTTCGTAATTAACAATGGATTTTTTCAAATTAACTCAAGGCGCCTTTGAATCTGTTACAAAAACAGCAGCCCAGGCAGGGGAAGCAGTTGGTAATGCAGCATCACAAGCTACTGAAACTGTAGTTGGAACAGCAGTTGGAGTTGGTGGGGCAGTTGGTGAAGCAGCCACATGTGCTGGGCAAGCTGTAGTTGGAACAGCAGTTGGAGTTGGTGGAGCAGTTGGTGAGGCAGCAGTGTATACAGGGCAAGCTGTAGCGCACACTGCTGTAAAGACAGGAGAAATGCTAGGTGGCGCCGTCGCATATGGTGGAAATGCAATAGCTAGAACAGCAGCAGGTGTTGGAGAAGGAGTTATTAACACAACTTCACAAGCGACAAAAGCTGTTGCTACTACCGCAGTTAAAGCGGGAGAGACTGTAGGTAGTGTAGTTGTAGGCAGTGGACAAGCTGTAGTTGGAACAGCAGCAGGTATTGGGGAGGGAGTTGTAAATACAGCTTCACAAGCGACAAAAGCTGTTGCTACTACCGCAGTCAAGACAGGAGAAACAATTGGTGGCGCCGTCGCATATGGTGGAAATGTAATAGTTGGAACAGTTGTAGGAGTTAAAGAAGGAGTCGTCAACACAACTTCACAAGCAACAAAAGCTGTGACAGAAAATGTAACCAAAGCTGGAGAAAGGGTTGTTGGCACAGTTTCAGAGGCTAAAAACGCTTTTGTTTCATTTGTTTATAGTATGGGGATTTTGATTATTGGTTTATTAGGTATTATAAATGGCTTAATTATGGCTTATATTTACGATAAACGAGAAATCGCTTTTATTTCTTTAGGGGTAGCAGGTATATTTTGCCTTTTTGCATTCATGTATAAAAAGCAGTTTTTAAAATGGTTTAGCTGAAATGAAGGACTTGTAAATAAGGTGCCATATCTTTTCTAATGTCGCCTTTCTTCGTTCAAATTGTATATTATTGTGTTGGGTTGCGCTCTTAGCTTCACCCAACCTACAATTCAAATAAATTGAACAGGCAGGGATGCCTGTTCCACAAGATATCTCAACAAGATGTTATTTGATTGCTTCTTCAACCCATTGTTTTAAGGTTGATACGACATCTTCAACTGGAATTTCTTGTGATTCTTTGGTTTTGCGCTGGACTAGTTCAACTTTGCCGTTTGCTAATGCTTTACCTGTGACTATTCTATAAGGGATGCCTATTAAGTCGGCGTCTTTGAATTTAACACCCGCGCGTTCGTTTCTATCATCAAGCAATGTTTCTATACCTGCTTTATTAAGTTCTGTGTAGAGTTGTTCTGCTGCTTCGACTTGTTTGGCGTCGCTAATGTTGGGTATGCAAATAATGGCGTGATAAGGTGCTATTGCTACGGGGAAAATTATTCCGTCTTTATCATAAGATTGTTCGACTGCTGCTTGTGCCAGTCGGGAAACTCCCACACCGTAACATCCCATAATAAGGGGTTTTTCTTCTCCTTGTTCGTTGGTGAATGTGGCGCCCATTACTTGTGAGTATTTAGTTCCTAGTTGGAATATATGACCTACTTCTATACCCCGCGCGCTTTGAATTGTTTGCTGTGGGTTATGTACTGCCCTGTCTCCGGGTCTCGCTTTACGCACATCTACGGTGATGTCTGGTAATTTAATTTGCTCGTTCCAATTGGCGCCTACAACATGATACCCAGCAGTATCGGCGCCTGTGGCAAAGTTTTTTAAGTCAACAGCGGTTTTATCGACTAGGCGTAAAAACTTCGGCGCAATATCTTTGGCTGATTTAATATGGTCATCGGTGATATCAGGTGCAATATAACCCAATGGTAAAGCTTTTGCAGCCCATTTTGATTGTGAATCGGCATCGGGAACGACTAGCTTTAATAATGCACTGGCGCCATATTGGGAAGCTACCTTGGTTAATTCGTTTTGTAATTTGACTTCGTTAACTTCTTGGTCGCCACGGATATTAACTAATACCAGTACCGTCATGCCGTTGTCGTAAGAAGCTTGATATAAAACGTTTTTGACGACGTTAGTAGGTGAACACTTGAGGAACGTACACATTTTTTCTATTGTCTCGGTTCCTGGTGTTTCGACTTTTTCGTAATTTGTAAAAGGTGAAGGTTCTGCATCGGCAGGTAATGAAACTGCTTTTTCTACGTTTGCAGCATATTGCCCATCTTCAGTGTAAAGTACTTCGTCCTCTCCAGCTTCGGCGAGTACCATAAATTCGGTTGAACCACTTCCACCAATGGCGCCTGAGTCTGCTTCTACAGGACGAAACGCTAAACCAGAGCGACGCAGCATATTACTGTACGCTTGGTACATATCTTGATAGGTTTTTTTCAAACTTTCCTCGTCAGCGTGGAACGAGTACCCATCCTTCATAATAAACTCGCGTCCCCGCATTAACCCAAAGCGAGGACGAATTTCATCGCGGAACTTAGTTTGTATTTGATAAAGGTGCTGAGGTAACTGACGGTACGAGCGAATCATATCGCGCGCTACATACGTAATTACTTCCTCGTGCGTCGGACCCAAAGCTACCTGCTGTTCGCGTCTATCAGTGAGCGCAAACATGATACCCTCAGCTTTAGTGTATGTATCCCAACGTCCCGACTCTTTCCATAATTCCGCAGGCTGCAATTGTGGTAAAAGACACTCTTGGGCGCCAGTAGCATTCATTTCTTCGCGCACTATCTGGGATACTTTTTGCAATACCCGCCACATGAGCGGCATGTACGCATAAAGACCAGCACCGATGCGACGAATATAACCTGCGCGAAGTAACAATTTATGACTAGGAATCTCAGCATCCGCTGGGTCATCTCTAAGCGTGACGAATAACATTTGTGACAGTCGCATCGTTGTCCCCTTTTAGCTATAGTTGATTTCGTTCTCGGTTAGAACAATTTTAGATTTTAGATTTTAGATTTTGGATTTTAGATTATCCAGACTAAGATATTTTCCCCTTTACCCTTTCCCCAATGTTTATGTACCAAGCACAACCACCTCTCGAATTTATCCAGCCAAAGTATAATCCCCAGTTTTTGCGTCTTACTCATTTGCTGCTACCACTGTGGATGCGCGCGCAAACCTCACTCACCCAGGTTGAAGCAGAAAATGTTGAAACATTAGTAGATTTGTACAATCAGTTTCAAGCGGGTAAAATCCGTTTTATGTTAGCATTTCGCCACCCCAAAACCGATGACCCGATAGCATTGGGGTACTTGTTTTCTCGAATCGTACCAGAAGTTGCACGTCATAAAGGCATTAAATTCACGGCGCCTATTCATGCTCATTGTATCTATGACCGAGGCATTCCACTTTGGGCAGGCGCCCACATGGGTTGGATATTGCAGCATTTGGGAGGAACACCAATACAACGTGGCAAAGCAGATTGGACGGGACTTAGAAGCGCACGTGATTTGTTTGTAAACGGAGCTTTTCCAATGGCAGCGGCGCCGGAAGGTGCTACAAATGGTCTTTCAGAGATAGTTAGTCCACTTGAACCAGGAATTTCGCAAATGGCGTTTTGGTGTGCTGAAGATTTACACAAAGCAGGACGCACCGAACAAGTTGTAATACTACCAGTTGGAATTAAATATAGTTACGTAACCGAACCGTGGGATGCCATTAATGATTTACTCACCGAACTCGAAGTAAAAAGCGGTTTACCTAATGACGAATGTAATCATGAACGTAGAGACGCGATTAATCGCGTCTCTACAACCGATAAACATTCTTTATATGCTCGACTGTTGCATTTAGCAGAGCATTTACTGTCAATAATGGAAAATTTTTACACTAAATTTTACCACTGTAAATTATCAACAAACGATGGCGCCGAACTACCAAGCGATAAAAATGAAGCTATAGCCGCGCGGTTACGTGCATTATTAGATGTAATATTACAAGTAGCAGAAGACTTTTTTAAATTACAACCCAAAGGTAGTTTAAACGATAGATGTCGAAGAGTCGAGCAAGCTGGTTGGAACTGCATTTTTAGAGAAGACTTTAAAGATATTAAAACATTATCTGTTGTAGAAAAAGGTTTAGGCAATCGTGCTGCCGAAGAAGCCAATATGCGAATGTGGCACATGCGCGTAGTTGAAAGTTTCGTTGCTGTTACAGGCAGTTATGTACGAGAAAATCCCACACCCGAACGCTTCGCTGAAACTCTTCTAATTTTATGGGAAATGGTAACACGAATCATTGGAAGCGATACTCAAAGGCGCCCAAATTTAGGTAAGCAAAAAGCTAATATTATTATCGGCACACCAATATCTGTTTCTGATAAATATCCAGAATATAAAGGCAGTCGTAGTGGCGCCAGACTTGCGGTAGCTGATTTGACAAAGGACTTACAAGTAAGTTTAGAGGGATTGATTTAAAAGTAGGCTAAGATATTGTGTTAAAGGTACATTTTAAGCGTAAGCGAATAACGAAAAAGTTAGATTTAATGTAACAAATATAGCTTTCATTTTATTTGAGCTTTAAATTATCTTTGAGTGCCTCTAGACACCTAATTCTGATTCCAAAAAAATTTGAAATAAATCAAGTATAAAAATTTTGGTATCAGATGCTATTTAATTTAACCGTAGCTTTATAATCTGTAAAGCAATAAACTTTACAAAAATCACTTTACAGTTAAATTGACTACTATCGGTTCTTATCAAGTTAACGTACAAATTGAATCAACACAACGGCAATTAGCTCTGCTTTCATCCGCGACAGAGCAAGATATGCCAACTAACTGGACGTTTCGCTGGCGCCGATTATGGGAAAACACAGATTTTGAGTGCCAGAATATAGTTAAACTATCTTACGGCAATCAAATATGGGGTTTGGTAAGGTACGGCATTTATCCATATCCGGGTGAACCCATGTATATAGAGATAGAGCAATTAGAAGCGAATCCCATAAGTCGTGGAAGCTTAGAGAAAAGATTTATAGAACCCGTTGGTAAATGGCTAATATGGTATGCGATTCAAGTCGGAATTAAATTTTGCGTAATACAACCCGGAGTACCTCTAGTTGCACTTGTATCTTTAGATGATGCTGTGTCATACTACAGAGATAAAATCCAAATGGAGTATTTAGGAACTGTTACAATAGCACCAGGAGAGGATGGATTCGGTTTTCGATTTTTTGATCGAGAAGCCAAGCAATTCTGCCAAAGACATGAAAGCACATGGGGAGTACCTGAAAGCTATGGAACATAAAGAAGTTAGAGCTGGAACTAGTGTTATAATGACTCATGCAGAAAGGCAAGCTTTTTTAAAGCAATCACCTTTAGGAAAACTGCTAGGAGTTTCTCAAGTGCTACCACAGCCCTCATCTGAAGATTGTGATGAATCAGCAAATAAGGTTTGTGACGCAAAGCACATAATCCACAGGTAAATGGGAACGAGTGCATTAAATAAGTTTAGAACATTGAATATAAACGGCGTAGATAAGTTTCCGCAACCAGAAGCCAGCATAGTTAACTATGCTGGCTTGAGCGCGTAGAAGGTATCTTTGGATTGTAACTATAGATAGTGACTGATGCTCAAGGCAGATTACGTCTTAATTGCATTAGGAACGATTGAAGAGTTAGCTCGTCATAAAGTTTGGCTAAAAGATGGTGAAAATTTAATTTTGTATAGCGAAGATTTAGAAGCCGATGGAGTTGTTGAATATTCTACTGAGGAAAATATTTGGGTTGCCGTGATAAACTGGGATAACATTAGATATAGTATTCTTATATGAGTTGTAAAACCTCTTCTTCCTTTGCTCCCTTTGCGTCCTTTGCGGTTCGTTATTGAATTATAAATTTTATGAATGATTTAGGATTGCTATAGCAAGATAATATATTATTTCAAGATAGTAATTTTTAAATATTAGTTTACTCTGCTTTTAGTTTATTTGCACTACCAAAAAAATCAGTGAATTTACTAAGTGTTAATTAGATTGTCTGCGCTTAGTTTAGTAGGGGAACCTTGGACATATTGGGTACACCACTAACTAACCAGCTTTCAAGAATAGATCGATGGACTTAATTAAAATACAAATTGTAGGAGCAACTGAGATAATTGATAAATTTATCAGGAAACTCACAAAAAGGTTTTCAGACGCATTGGTTTTTGAAGTCACTAGAATTCCTTGCGTTGGAGAAATAATTGAGCTTGGTAACGATGTAGAAACAGAGGCATTTAGGTTAACTAGAGTAGTCCACTACACAATACCTGATTTCTATAGCGCATGGGGATGTATTACTGTTGAGCCTTGTAATTTGCTGCTCGGTGTGCTAGAAACTGGTGAAAGATACGATCTGGATGACCCAGACGATGATCTTCCCGAACTCCCGGACTACGATTACGATTTAAATGACTCAGACGATGATCTTCCCGAACTCCCTGACGACGATGACATTCCTGGACTCCCTGACTGCGATTATAATATAAATGAAAATAACTTCTTCAGTAAACGCCGTTTCCTCGGTCGCTTACCTAACGGAATTTGTACACCTGAAGAAGCTTACAAACTACCAATTTTACAAGCTCTTGATTTGTTAGGTGGTTCAGCTAAAACTAAGGATGTACTAGCTGTAGTTAAAAAGCTGATGAAAGGAGTTTTGAAAAAGGTAGATTATCAGAAAGCTGGTTCTTCAAGCCGCTCAGAAACTCGTTGGCAGAAAAGAGCCAAATGGGTTCGCTACGATTTAATCGCAGAGGGACTTGTCAAGAAAGATTCCCCACGAGGTGTTTGGGAAATTAGTAAAATGGGGCGCCAGTATCTAACGCAATATTTGAATCGGTAACTTTTAGAAGATGTTTAAATAAAAAGCTTAGAAGTTAGTTTGTGAAACCCAAACTACGCAAGCTTTATAACTCAAACTCTTTGTAAGTCCATTTTCTTTTAACCTAACAACTTGTCATATTCTGCATGTGACCCAATCCTAAAACCAAGCAATGTCATCATTATCTTCCACAGCGAGCGCACGATAGTGTAGACCAACCCGTACTGACCAAAACTGACCCGCTTTCTTAAAATGAAGTGATGGATATTTTGGGTCTTGTTTAAGCAGTTCGTAGCATCTGTCTGCAAGTTCTTGGATATCACTTGGCAATTGTCGGTAAAAATACCAAAAGTCTGGTGTTGCTCGATGTTTCACAAGTCAGTACAACGTCCTTCTCTCAAATGTTGTAATGCTTTTTTAGCTAGTGTATTTAATTTACCTGCTGCTACATCTGCCTCAAATTGCTTATCCCATATAGCAGCGTCGAAGGAAGCAAACCATGTACGGAAACTTGCAAGCTCTTCTTCTGAAAGCTGACTGATGGCAAGCTCAATTTCTTTAAGGGTTTTCATACTTAACTTTCTTTAGTAATAACCAAACTTACTCAAGTATATATAATAAATCAAGATTGTTTCTTTGTCCCTGCTCTTAACAACGAAAATACACTTGGAATATATTTGGTCAAAAATAATCGTGTTGTTTATACTTTTCCACAATCAGAGGATTTAACACCTGCTGGTTGGAGAGTTCATGATGTAAAGGCTGTGTCTTTTATACAGCTAGGTTTTTCTGACCCTAATGAAGATGGTATTTTAGTTTTAGCTGACTATATCACGGGTATTGGCCGAACAGGAGCTAAACCTTTCCCTGTAACTATTGTTTACCAACGTGAGGGAAAAGGATTCAAAATTTTAGCAAAAGAAAGCGAAGCGCTGACATCCCGACGTGTGAAAACAGTTAGAAATGCTCAAGAAATACTGTGGGGTGAATTCCAATATTTACCTTGATAGTTTACATGTTTGTGGCGCCTGTTTGGGTTGTACGTTCAGGAGAGTTAATTTAAAATAAGCACGGCGCCACCAAACTAAACTCATGCAAGACAATCCAAGTGCAGCTACACCGTTGTATACTTTAAATCCACGTGAGCGATTTACAGAACGCGCGGATGATTATGTAAAGCATCGTCCCAGTTACCCAGCGCAGGCAATTGATTTTATTCTTCAAGGACTGGCGCCTGCTTCTCAAATTTTAGCAGCAGACATTGGCGCAGGTACAGGAATTGCATCACGGTTATTAGCAGAACGTGGAGTTAAGGTTATTGCAGTTGAACCAAATGCAGCAATGCGAGAAACTGCACAGACACACAAGAATGTCGAATATCGTTATGGTGGTGCGGAAGCAACTAATTTACCAGATGCATCGGTTGATTTGGTAACGGCATTTCAAGCTTTTCACTGGTTTAACCCTGAACCAAGTTTAATGGAATTTCGCCGTATTTTAAAACCGGACGGACGTTTGGCTGTTGTGTGGAATAATCGTAATAAAAATGATGCTTTTACTGAAGAATATAATAATTTTGTCCGTGCGCTATCTAATAACCATCCAAGTAAGTCAAGGTTAGAGTTAGTAGAACCATTACGGCAAACTCAATATTTTACGAGTTATTACGAACACGAACCAATTCCATATCGTCAAGAGTTAGATTTTGATGGTTTGATAGGACGTGCTATGAGTACTTCTTATGTTCCACGTGAGGGAGAGGGTTATGAGCTACTTGTTTCTGGGTTGCGAGATTTGTATGAAAGGTTTTGTGATAGGGATGGGTTGGTGTATATAGTTTACCAGACTAATGTTTATGTTTTAGAAACGGGCAGGGATTAGAGTTCCACAAGAGATGTTTATTCCACAAGAGGTTAAGTTAAATATTTTAATTTTTGTGACTTCAAGCTTAAGAAAAGATGATTTTGCAGGTAATTAGCGGCGCCAAGGCTTGATAATTACGATGCTATGAATAATAAACTTGTAACAATCGCAACTTTTGGGAACTCCGTCGAAGCTTCGCTGGCACAGCAACTACTCGAAGCTGAAGGAATTCCTGCGTTTTTGATGGATGATAATACTGCTGGTGTGGCTTGGCATTTAACTATTGCTTTAGGGTGGATTAAACTTAAGGTCATGCAAGCTGATGTCGATAATGCTATCGATATTTTGACCGCTGTTAATTTGCATGAAAATTTACAAAGACCTGAGAATGAGGAAGCTTCAAGGCGCCATTCTAGTTCTACTAGTAAAAATGATAAAATTTTAGACGATGCTTTTAATGCTGCAATAATTGGATTGTTTGTTTTCCCGCTTTGTGTATTGCAATTATATTCGCTTTCGCTACTAATTTATCTATTATTTACTGGTTGGGTTAGTTCAAACCAACAACTAAAAGCCGTATTGACGTTTTTACTAAATGTATTAATCCTTGCCATCACATGGATGATATTTACTGCGTTAGTTAGTTAGCTATTTAAGATTTAATCAGGAGTTGGCGCTCTGATTCAATAATGTTAATATTGTTACTTTAATTTTATTTTTTTACGTACTATTCTCCTCCGGAGACACTCCGTGAACGCAAAAAAGGCGCTATTTTACAGGATGAATGTATGGGATTAGTGAGATTTTTATACACTTGACTACACAGGCTTTCTCTTTAGCTATAAAATAAGCTCGGCGCCACTAGACCTAAACCCATGCAAAACAATCAAAGTGCAGCTACAGACTTATACACACTAGACCCGCTAAATCGATTTACACAACGTGCGGATGATTACGTAAAATATCGTCCCAGTTATACAGCAGAAGCGATTGATATTGTCTTGGAAGGACTGGCGCCTGCTTCTCAAATTTTAGCAGCAGACATTGGTGCAGGTACAGGAATAGCATCACGGTTATTAGCAGAGCGTGGAGTAAAGGTTATTGCAGTTGAACCAAATGCAGCAATGCGGAAAGCTGCACAAACACACCCGAATGTCGAATATCGCGATGGTAGTGCAGAAACGACTAATTTACTAGATGCATCAATTGATTTAGTAACAGCATTTCAAGCATTTCACTGGTTTGACCCAGAACCAACTTTAATGGAATTTCGCCGTATTTTGAAACCGAATGGTCGTTTGGCTCTGGTATGGAATAATCGTGATCAGAATGATGATTTTACTCTTGAGTACAGCAGTTTTATACGCGCAGTATCTAATGACCACCCCTGTGAATGGCCAGACACATATGCAGAAACATTAGAGCAAACTCAATATTTCGCGAATTATTATCAACATCAATGCACAACAAAATATCGCCAAGAATTAGATTTAGAAGCTTTGATAGGACGCACTCGGAGTATTTCTTATCTTCCAAGTGAAGGAGAAAGTTATGAACATCTTATTTCTGGTTTACAAGACTTATACCAAAAGTTTCGTTCAGAACGCGGTTATGTTGAAATGGTGTATCAAACAAGCATTCATATATTAGTTTGATGTTTGATGCTTGATGTATTTGGAAATACTTTAGATAAATCGAGTGTTAAATCTGGAAAACAAGGAATAATTACTGTTTCATTCGGTAATAAAATCTCTTTACGGCGATACGTAAATTTACCTTGAAGGTCTTGTATTGCGTCGCTATACATTTCTAAATGATTATCAGCTAAATTAATTATCCAGTAATATGTAATGCCTGCTTCTGCATAAAGAGGTAATTTTACATCTTGGTCAAATTTTAAAGTTGAATCAGAAATTTCAATTAATAATAGTATATCTTCTGGAGTCGGATGAGAATTAAGATAGTCATCATCTCGGTTTTTGGCGATGACTCTATCAGGTTCGGGTTCGCTAGAGTCGGGAATAATGATTGGTAGTTGACTGCGTAAGGTTGCACGTTCTCCAATAAGTTTATTTAATTCTCGTTCTAACCGTGTTTCACAAACTGCATGAGGTGTACCTTTTGCTGCCATTGAAATTATTTCTCCCTTAATTAGCTCAACTCGGTCATTTTCTTGAAAAAATCCGAGTTTAGCTAAACGCTCGTATTCTTCTATCGTAAAACGTTTAGCTGTAACAGTACTTATGCTCATTTTAGATTATGTGGGGATGTTGGGTATATATATATATTAGGACAGACGGTTAAATATCCCACGGTTGTTCTTTGGCGCCTAGCATGTGTAAAATGCGTTCGGCGTTATCTAAATCACCTATAACACGTCGTATTGGTTGTGGGTAAACTTTTAATAAAGTCGGTGTGGCAGATATTTGATTTGCTTCTGCTAGTTCAGGATGACTTAATACGTCTATTACTTTGAGTGTATAAGGATGACTTAGATATTTTTCGAGTAATTCGTAGAGAAATTTTAATATTCGTTCGGTGTTGGGGCTTCGTCCTGCTACAAATAGTCTGAGTACGTATGCTTGTGTATTTTCTTCTTGTATGGGTAATGTTAAAGTCGGCGCCTTAAATTCTTTTTCTGCTAGGTCTGCACGAACTATTAAATCATGGTCTTCCCATAGTTGAGGAAATGTTGAACGATATGTAGATAATACTACGCTATCACATAACCCCTCTTTCCACGGCGCCTTTTTCCAAACTAAACCTTGAGTATCAAAAATTGCATTTAATAAGGGTTGATATCGAATTACTGCTGGATGCGCTTCTGCAAATGTTTGTATTTGTTGAGTTTTGGGGTCTAACCAATGGTCAATTGTAGCTGTATAACAAGGAACTAAGAAATGTGGCGGTTCTGATAAATCTAAGATTCTTTGTAAAGTACTACATAAGTGCGAATGCCATCTACCCTGTTTGCTGGGGTCAATACAATAAAGCATATCTCCTCCAGGTGTAAACAGCGCAATGCCTTTAAACAATTTTGGTAGCGGTTGGTTTTGTGTCAAGAGAGTTAAAAGTTAGGAGTTAGGAGTGAGGAGTTAGGAGTTAGGAATGATGAAAAACTCATAACTCATAACTCCTAACTCATAACTATGATTTAAACTCGACCTCTGAGGAATTGTGCCATTTCGTTAGGTGTTGGCGACATTTCTAAGGCGGTTTCTTCGGTGATTCGTCCTTCTTGATAAAGATTGAGCAATGCTTGGTTCATGGTAATCATACCGTCAAAGCTGGCTTGCTTCATCAATTCGCCGATTTCATCGTATTTACCATCTTTTATCCATTCTTTAACAGCATCTGTGTTAATTAGGATATCGTGGAATGCTGCACGTTTACCATCGGTTGTTCTACACAATCCTTGGGCAATTACTGCAACTAATGATTCTGCGACCGCAACACGCATTGCATCTTGCTCTTCTGCTGAGTAAAGGTTCAAAATACGTTCAATTGTTTTGACTGCACTGTTGGTGTGCAGGGTTCCCATTACTAAGTGACCTGTTTGAGCAGCTTTGAGTGCTGTGTTTACGGTTTCTTTATCGCGCATTTCACCCACGAGTATTACATCTGGGTCTTCCCGTAATGCTGCTTTTAAGGCATTATCGAATTTGCGGGTGTGCATTCCCACTTCGCGCTGCTTAATTAAAGCTTTTTTACTTTGGTGAACAAATTCAATCGGGTCTTCGATGGTGATAATGTGGCGAGGCATTTCATTATTCATATAGTCCATCATTGCCGCCATTGTCGTCGATTTACCTGAACCTGTAGGGCCTGTCACCAATATCAAACCTTTATGGTAATGGCAAACATCGCGGAATATGGCGGGAAGACGCAATTGTTCCATTGTTAAGATTTTTAATGGAATCAATCGAAGCACCATCGCGTTGCCGAGCATTGAATCAAAAACGTTAATCCGCACACGTGCAAAGTCATATTGTGTGGCGCCATCAAATTCGAGGTGTTCTTGAAAGCGACGAATTTCTTCTTCGGTCATTATTTCGCGTAACCAACACATGAAGGTTTCATTATCGGTTACAGGATAATCGGTTTTCTCAATTTCGCCTCGGTTACGGAAACGCGGTACTTCCCCGACACCTAAATGGACATCCGAAAATCCTTTATCGTATGCTTCTTTAATTATTTGCGCCATTGTCAATCTGTTGGGATTACTTTGTGCGCGTGCATTACCCTGTGCTGCTGCTGGTGTACCGGGTCTAGCTGCAACCGTCGAAACTGGTGGTGGCGCCGTTGGTACTGGAGGCGCCCCAAGAGGAGCAACCCTTGTGCTTCTCTCAGCTGACATATCTAATGTTTGTGTTGCCTGCCGTTGTGTACTCATTGGTGGTGGTGGTGGCGCCGGAGGAACACCACGAGGTACTGATGGGGCTGGGCTTGATGCACGAATTGTGTCTGTCATATATCTTTACTTTTTAAACAATATTCAATCTTGAGATTTACCTCTAAAACGAAGGAGCGGAAAAAGCGCCCCCACCTCAAGCGGAAAGTAACAACACATGTTTAAACAAATGTTGAGAAGATATTCAATTACATCTTAAATACCAGTATCAAATATTGCACTGGTTAATTATGGCGTGAGCCAATATAATTCTCACTTGCTTCTGATTACTTGTTTAACATATCTACCTGAATAACTATTATCAGTAAATACACTATAATTTTTATGTATTAAATGTATGTATTTTGACTGTGTAATCCGATGTTTAGTTAAATTAGAGGGTTTTTGAAATTTTCAGTTACAGCTGCTTCTCTTAGTTAGTCCAAACCGTTTACTAGATAATTGCTCCAGACAATTTGGCAATTATGAGAATGGATAGGAGTTTTGATAAGAAATGTTAAGGCTCTCAGTAATCAGATTTGGGGCCTGAACTATAAAATCAGCGTTGTTTGAGGTTTTGTTGACTATATAAGATACCCCCAAGGGAAGATTGACGGCGCCGAATTTGGGGTTTATTTCCATAATTACGAAAGATTAAATGTAAAGTTTATTAAACAAATGCTCATCTTTTGAGGCGGTTTTTATATACTTAATTTCTATCGGAGAGCGATCCCCGACGAGTTGCTATCAGTTACTTGTTTGATTTCTGCGCTCACTTTGGATTTATCGCTGTGTATTTGGGAGGAAAGGTTATGACTTTAGCTACTGCATCAGATTTAAGACAAACCGACTCATTGCAAATGATTAAAAGCTTCCTAATTTGGACTTTTACATTGGCTGTATGCTTGTTGGTGGTTGGTTTTCCGTTGGTTGTTTTGATGGCAACGGTTGGATGTCTGTTGTCGATTGTTTTGCAATCAGTAATGCCAGTTAGTGCGGTTTTACTAGTTGCGGGTGGATTAATTCTGTTTAATGTAATGGCAGTTATGATTGCGGCGGGTGTATTGACAGCTAAAGGCGTTCATCCTAGCGATATGAAATGGTTAAGCTGGTTACATGGTGAGGCTGAACAAATGCAGACCACTGTTTATGCTGCTTGTCCTTTGACTTGCGAACTCAAATAGTTGCATATTACTGCTTTTTACTCGATAAACAGTGTATCTGCCCGGTTCAGCCGGGTTTTTTCATGTTTATGGTCAGGAGTTAGGAGGGGAGGTGTCAGGAGTTAGGATTCTAAATTCTGAATTCTGAGTGCTGACTTTGTTATAGGCGCCAAATTATTAATGTGATGGATGACTGTTGACTATTTAGAATTAAGCATTAACTATTTATCTGTTAATGATAATTAAAACTATTGACTATTGAAGCATGACTATTGATAAATGTGTTTACATTATTTTGGGTACTCGTCCTGAAGCGATAAAGCTGGCGCCTGTAATTAAGGTGTTTCAAAATGTTGCAGGTATTAAGTCGAAGGTGATATTGACAGGACAGCATCGCGAAATGGTAGAACAGGTGATGCAGTTGTTTGATATTAAAGCAGATAATGACTTAGAGATTATGCAGCCCAAGCAATCTTTGAGTGATATAACAATTCGGAGTTTGCAAGGGTTAGAGACATTATTTCAACAAGAAAAGCCTGATTTAGTAATTGTTCAGGGAGATACAACTACCGCGTTCGCCGCTTCTTTAGCAGCTTTTTATCAAAAAATTCCAGTTGGACATGTTGAAGCTGGTTTAAGAACAGATGAATTATATGACCCTTATCCAGAAGAAGCAAATCGGCGCCTGATATCGCAAATTACGCAGTTACACTTTGCACCAACAAGTTTAGCATTAGAAAACTTACAGCGAAGTGGTGTATTAGGTGAAATACATTTAACTGGGAATACAGTAATTGATGCCTTATTAGATGTGGCAGCCAAGCAACCCCCATGTAACATACCAGGTTTAGAGTGGGATAAATACCGCGTTCTCTTATCGACTGTTCACCGTCGCGAAAATTGGGGAGAGCCATTACAGCATATAGCCCAAGGATTTTTACAATTATTAGATAAATTCCCTGATACCGCATTATTACTTCCATTGCATCGTAACCCCACAGTTCGCGAGCCATTACAAGCTATACTCGGCAATCATCCGCGTATATTTTTAACCGAACCACTCGACTACGCCGAACTCGTTGGAGCAATAATGCGCTCATATCTATTATTAACAGACTCAGGTGGACTACAAGAAGAGGCGCCAAGTCTTGGTAAACCAGTATTAGTACTACGCGAAACAACCGAACGTCCGGAAGCAGTAACAGCAGGAACAGCCAAGCTAATAGGTACAAACTCAAACTCAATAGTAATTGAAGGCGCCGAGCTATTAGCAAATGCAACTGCGTATGAAACAATGGCAAACGCTATTAACCCATTCGGTGATGGAAAAGCTTCCGCTCGTATCCTAGATATAGTAAAAAAATTCCTAAACAACTAACACACCTCTTGTAAAACTCTTGTAAAACTCCTGTGGAGCGGGCATCCCTGCCCGCCCTATAATTTGCAACAGCCCAAAAATTGAATTTGTGTATTTCAAGCTATCCCTTGTAGTATGATAACCAATCGCATAGACTGCAAAGAGATCTGAGGAGCAGCAAAAACAGGCTTTTTATGTAGTTGAATAAATTTTTAAAATTTTCTCGAAGTGGACTTATGAACTGCTTTCATATGCACACATAACCATCCTGTCGAATTTATTAACAGTAAAAACTCAGACTTAGCACTAAATAGCTTGTAGATAAAACATGCCTGGTGATTCTTTTCTTATTAAGCAAGGGCAAATTGTGATTTGGGAAGTTAAATGTACACGTGTCCGCAAATCATTTTTAAATGTCGTGGAATCAAAATAACAAATGTAGAGACGCGTTCACGCGGTGTCCCGCAGGGAATATATCGCGTCTCTACAATGCACGTATTTTACGAATATTGCACGAATTATTCTACAGACCTAGTGCGATTCTTGTTTGTGATCCAACTCGACCATCAGCGAGTAAGCCGTTATTAAGTTGGAAGTTACGCACTGCGCGTTCTGTTATTGTACCGTAATATCCAGTTGGTGCTATTCCGAGACGACGCTGAACTTGTGAAACTGGGGCGCCTGCTGAACCAACACTGAGAGTAACTGGTCCACCAACACCAGGCCCAGAAACGTTTCCTCCTCCTCCTGCACGAGCATTTATAAATCTGGTTGCTACGTAGTAACCTGAACTTAGTCGAGTAAAACCGTTTTCGGTATCTACAATAGCTGATACTCGCAAACCGTTTGGTAAACATCCAACGACTCGTGAATTCAAACTTGGTTGAGTACGTACTCGTAAACAACTGCCACTCGTGCGAACAAATCCTGTAACTGCTGCTTGTGCTTCAGAGAATGTTGCAAATACAAGACCAAGACTTGCTAGTGCCAAGCTGGTTGATTTAAATAGGTTTTGGTTGAAAAGTGTTTTGAAATTAAATTGTATTTCGGGGAGTCCTAATTCTGGTTCTACTGTCTCGTTCGCGTCAAACATCGAAGAATAAGCTAGATATTCCATGTTGATCTCCTAAATATTAATAGTTCTTTGAAGTCACAAATAGGGTTTCTAACACATGAGAAATCTAGAAATGCTTTAGCTTTCTCCTGATTTCTCATTCAGAAAGCCGATTTGCTTAGATGTATCTTTGGTTACTGTTTATCTTAAAACGTTGTTACTGAGAGTGAAATTAAGAAAATATAAAATTTGTTACATTCTTCCGGATGGGAAATCCCCCCAACCCCCCGCGTGGAAGGGAGGCTTTAAATCTTACCCTGCCTTAATAGGCGGGCTTCAAATCTTACTCTTGTCCCCCCCTTATTAAGGGGGGCTAGGGGGAATCAACTTTGATTTGTGTAAAATATATCGTTACGGAAGCGGCGCCCGTTTCGCCAAATTTCAACTCCTTGTGGGGTGACGAAGTATGAAAAAGTACCGTTTTCTGCGCGGTATTTGGAATTGCTAATGCTCCAAGCGGGTAGTTTAACGGGTTGATTGGGGTTTTGTTTTAGTTCGCCAATATAGAACAATTGACCATTCTCTTGGCAGACTTTGACGCGCGCGTTTTTGGTTTCACCTGCAATTAATGTTGTACCTTTGCAAAGAGCTTTTTGATTGGTATTGATAGCAGCTATCTGTGTAGTGTTTGTAGTTGCTGTGTTTTGTGATGGTAGAAAAGCAATGGGGTCAACTGCTGTACGCTTGTTAGTATGGATTTCAAAATGAAGATGGGGTCCGGAACTGTTACCTGTAGACCCCATCTCTGCTATTATTTGACCTTGATTAACTCGTTGCCCAAGGTTTACTAAAAGGCGCCGATTATGACCATAGAGAGTGACTCGACCATCTGGATGTTGAATTGTGATTGCGTTACCTAGTCCCCAATCATCCCAACCTGCTTTTATTACTTTACCTGCTGCTGCTGCATAAATTGGTGTGCCACTGGCGCCTGCTATATCAATTCCTTCGTGCTGATATTTACGAAATCCGCGCGATAATATTCCTTGTGCAGGATAAATAAAACTTGAAGTAGAATTAATGGTTTGTGTTTTTGCAGGAGTACTAATACTTAGTATAATTGCCAAAATTAATCCAACCAAGCCATAAATAGGGAGTAAGGCGCCTTTTTTCATGAATCCAATGTAATGTTTAGATGTGATACTAGATTGACTATATATAGATACTTACTGTTTCGCACTTTGTAAAGGTAAGGTGGGCACTGCCCACCGTACATTTGGTAAATTATATGGGCAAGGTGATAATAAATTCTGTACCGCGTCCAAGCTGGGAAGAACAACTAAGGCGTCACATTATTAACGATACAGCCAACAGGGTTATTGATTTCATGGGCAACCCCTGCTATTAATTGTCCAATTGTGGCAAATTTTTTTTGTTGGACTAATTGTACTTGTGCTGATTGTAGTGCTGAAGTTCGTTCCGCAACTCTTTGTTCGAGTAGTGTATAATACAAAAACTGGTGGTCAAGGGAAACGAAACAACCGTGAGTTATATATAAATTTGAGGTGATGTAACATCCGTTCTATAGTTAAAAGAGGCGCCACACCACCATCAAATTTGATAAAGGTCTATAAAAAAATTTTTACTCTTCCTCTTCTTCGTATTCTTCGTCTTCTCCTTCTCCGAACAATTCATCTAAAATCTCAGATGAGCGTGAGTCAGAGATTTTTAAGGCCTTTTGAAGGTCGTTGATATATTCTTCTTCATTTGAGGGAACTTCACCATCAACTGCAACAACACAAACTGCGGTGATATAAGCAACTTCTCTATCTTCTTTGCTATCTAACGATGCAATTGCTAGTTCTATTGCACCTGCTACACCCTCTTGCTCGTAAACTTCCATTGCTGAGTCTACTAAGCTTTGTAAGTCTTCTTCTGAGTATTCTTCAAATTCTGATGTGCTAGAAAGCATTTCACATAGAGCTTCGCTTTCTTCTGCGCTCAAACCTTCTTCATCTGCAAACGCTGAAAAAATACCAATTATTGCAATAGCTACATCTGTCTCAAGTGCAACTTGGTTTGCACTGCGACTGCCGGAAAAACTTGGCTTAGGCATGATTTCCTTCTCGATATGTGTTTACTGTGGTAAGCAATTGATTGAATCCCTTGCTGGATTTAGGGTTCCCACAAAACACTCTGAAATAACAGCTTGAAGAAATCTTTTTATGGCACCTTTTAAGATTTTATTTATCTATCTTTATGTAATTTGTATGGGGGCGGGCAGGAATGCCCACTCCACAAGAGTTGTGTATTTTTGTATTAATTAGCTGGGGCTGGCTACTGGTTCTTGTACTTCGGTTGCAATTTCTGGTTTTGTTTGCTCTGTGTTTTGTTGTTGTGATGTTTGTTCGTCTTCTTCGGGTAAACCTAGTATTGAGCGGTATAGCTTGACGTATTGCTTTGCTGATTGGTACCAACTAAAGTCTTGCTGCATTGCGCGTTGCTGTAATGTTTGCCATTGGGGTTTGTAGCGGAAACCTTCCCACGCACGTATTAAACAAGTATATAAGTCTAATGGTTCGTAGCGGTCGAAACAGTAACCCGTGCCAGTTTGATTCATTGGCTCATGATGTTGTACTGTGTCTACCAATCCTCCTGTACGACGAACTATAGGAATCGAACCGTAGCGTAATGCCATCATTTGACTAATACCGCAGGGTTCAAAGCGACTTGGCATCAAAAATCCGTCGCTACCTGCATAAATGCGTCGTGCTAATGCATCGTTGTAGAGTAAGTAGGTGGCTACCCGTCCTGGAAAACGCGATGCCATTTGCCACATTTGGCTTTCATAATTTCTATCGCCTGTGCCTAATAGTACTAATTGGGAGTCAGTATAAGACAATAATTTTTCTAGTATTTGTAATACTATATCTATTCCTTTTTGCTCGACTAGGCGTGTTACCATACCAATCAAAAAGGCATTTTTGTTAACTTCTAAGCCAACTTCTTCTTGCAATGCGACTTTATTTTTATTGCGCTTTTCTAAAGTTTCGGGAGTGAAGTTTTCAGGTATATATTTATCTGTTTTGGGGTCAAATACTTCAGTATCTATACCGTTTAAAATACCAGATAATCTGCCGCTTATGAATGATAATAATCCTTCTATCTTTTCGCCGTAAGCTGCTGTTTTTATTTGTTCGGCATAAGTTGGAGATACAGTATTTACTCTATCTGCAAATTGCACTGCTGCCGCCATGACGTTATGTCCTTGCATGTACCACGGACACCAAGTTACTTTTTCTAAGTAACCACGCCACGGCCCTTGATAAGCTAGGTTATGAATTGTAAATACTGTACTAATATCTGGTGATTGGTGCATCCACACGGGTATCATGCCTGTATGCCAATCGTGACAGTGGACAATTTCGGGTTTCCAATAGTTCCAACAAAATTCTGCGGCGCCGTTAGAAAAGAAAGTAAACCGCCAAGCTTCATCTTCTCCTGCATAAACACGACGAGGGTCAAAAGCTGGATGTCCAAATAAATATAACGGAACATCAGTACCAGGTAACAGACTTTCATAAACATGAAAGTCTTGAAACATGGCGTATCCTTTCCAAACTGGTTCAGATGGAATTTCCATTTTGTCAGGTAAAAAGCCATAGTAAGGCAAAAATATCCTGACATCGTGCCCCATCTTTCTCAAAATTTTTGGTAATGCCCCGACGACATCGCCCATTCCGCCGACTTTGGCTACTGGCGCCGCTTCTGCTGCTACAAATAAAATCCGCATCTATTTTTTAGTTATTGAGTTATGAGTTATGAGTAGGGTGCGTGAAAGCTATTTGAATCTATCAATGTAACAGAATATTAAAGTGCTTTCACGCACCGGCGCCTTTGGAGCAAAGAAGCCCAGCTCCTCCGCTCCTCGTAGGTAAGGTGCGTGACGCTACCAAATTGCTAACTTCGTTTTAGGATTGTTGATGGCGTCACGCACCCTACTATGATCCACGTTGAACGGTTTGGAAGATTTCTTCGAGAATTGGTTGGGCGCCTTGAGTACGTAGAAGGTCTGCCAATTGTGTTCCTAATTTTTCGGCATCTTCGGCAGCACCAGAAACGCTATCTTTTACAAATCTTTGACCATCAACGCTGGCGACAATTCCAGAAAGGGTAAGTGTATTACCAGTTATTTCAGTGTTTACACCGATAGGAACTTGACAACCACCTTCTAAATCACGTAAAAACGCGCGTTCGGCAAGACAACGGTCTCTTGTTTGAGGATGTTCGATTGCTTTAAGCATCGATATTAAATCAGTATCGTCGGCTCGACACTCGATACCTAATGCACCTTGACCAACTGCGTGAAGTGATATTTCTTTGGGTAATACTTGGTGTACACGGTCACCCATTCCTAAGCGCTCTAACCCCGCTACCGCCAAAATTAGCGCGTCGTACTCACCTGCGTCTAATTTTGCTAAACGAGTATTCAAATTACCACGCACGTCTTTAAATTCTAAGTGCGGGAAATGATGGCGCAATTGTGCTAACCGTCGCAGCGATGAAGACCCAACTATGGCGCCTTGTGGTAGTGTATCAATTTGTTTATCTTTATATTTTTCGTGAACAACCAAAGCATCAGCAGGATTTTCTCGCTCGGTAATTGCTGCCAGCACTAAACCTTCGGGTAAACGAGTTGGCAAATCTTTGAGCGAATGAACCGCGAAGTCAATCTCCTGATTTATCATCCCCAGTTCGAGTTCTTTTGTGAAAAGTCCTTTGTCACCAATTTTTGCTAAAGCCACATCAAGAATTTTGTCTCCTTGAGTTGCCATTGTGTGAACTTCAAACTTTATTTCTGGAAAGCTCTTCTGGAGTTGTTCTTGTACCCAGTACGTTTGCACCAGGGCTAGTTGACTTTTACGAGAACCAATGCGAATTGTACGTTGGGGACTGGAAACAACAGATGTCATAAAGCGGTTTATCAAAACAGAAGACTAAATACTTATCTAGACTACCGCAGTGAATGCCCCATTTGAGCTATGCCTTGTGGATTTGAGGCAAGTTTATTTTTGACTTTTTAATATATCTTTACGAAGTAACGTTAAAGAGTCAAGCATCTTGGTTTATATATCTATACATTGTAAACATGTATATTTAATATCAATTGGCTGAGAACCAAGGTATGTAAAGATTTGGACTAATAAGAGCGACTTCAGAAGCAGGGTATTATGCACTTAACTAATATTCACAAAAGTTAACTAAGATTCTACGTTGGGTTACGTTCCTCCACCCAACCTACTAAACAACAAAACCTATCGTCAGAAGGAAGACTGAATGCTCTATATAGGTAAATAATGTTTTTATATTTAACAATATATTCTTATTCTTAAAATATCCTATGAGCCGTTCAGCTTGTCTTATATTTAACCCGGTTGCGGGTCAAGGAAACCCAGAGTCTGAACTAGCACAGATTCGTTCTATTTTAGAACCTGAAATAAATCTTGATATTCAATTGACTACAAAAGAAGTCGGCGCCGGCGAACTTGCAGCAGAAGCGGTAAAGCGTGGAGTTGAAGCAATTATTGCGTCTGGAGGAGATGGGACGCTTAGTGCTGCTGCGGAAGCTGTTATTGGGACTGATATTAAATTTGGTATAATATCGCGCGGTACTGCAAATGCTTTTGCAAATGCATTGGGAATTCCTGATACAATTCCAGGCGCCTGCGAAGTTATTTTACAAGGATTAACGCGAACAATTGATGCTGCTGATTGTAATGGGCGCCCAATGATGTTGCTAGCAGGTATTGGGTTTGAAGCTGAGGCTGTTGAAACTGCTGACCGCGAAAGTAAAAATCGTTTGGGTGTAATGGCATACATACTCGCGGGGTTAAAGGAGTTGCGCGAGTTAGAAAGCTTTGACGTTGAAATAGAAACCGAAGATAAGATAGTTAAAACAACCGCATCAGCAGTCACCGTTGCTAACGCTGCACCCCCAACATCTGTACTTGCTCAAGGTAGTGGTGGTATAGTTGTAGATGATGGGTTGCTTGATATGACAATTGTGGCGCCTGCTAATAAAGCTGCCGCTCTCGCAACAGCTATTCATTTATTTCAAAGTGCATCTTCTGGAAATGGTGCCGAACGCGATGATGTAGGTTATATGCGTGCGAAGCAATTCAAAATTACAACGAATCCTCCTCAAAAAGTAGTCGTTGATGGGGAAGTGATGGATCCTACACCTGTTGAGATTAAGTGTCTTCCTAAAGCTATACAAATCTTTGTTCCTACCGTCGATGAGCCAGAACCGATGGAAAAATTGGAAGGATTACCTAATTTGGTAATTGAAGAAAAGTAGGAAAATAATAATGGGGAATTTTTGCTGGTTCGCTCATAACCCCATTTTATTCTCAAAGTAGCTCCTTATAATTATGAAACTAGCCTCTGAAGTTGGAATTGCCGAAAAAATTCGTAGAATGAATCAACGGGTACGGTGGCAACACCCGTTATTGGTTAATAAAAATATTGACCAAACAAAGTTTGTATTCGATGATGGAAAGGCTTCGGAACAGGAATTCTCGTTTCTTGTAGTCGGTGATAGCGGTTCGGGTTCGCACACTTCGCACAACCCGCAGCGTCAAGTTGCAGAATTAATGCTTCCTCATCATGACGAATGTCGGTTTATGCTCCATACAGGAGATGTTATATATCTGGTTGGGTCAAGCGAATACTACCAGCAAAACTTTATTCAACCTTATCGTGAGTTTCTTGTCGGTGCCCAGCATTATAAAAATATTGCTTACGACAAAATGACCTTCAAGCTACCAATACTCCCTGTACCTGGAAATCACGATTATTATGATTTACCTATATTTTGGGGTATTGTGTCTTTAGGGACAATGCCAATTCGGCGTTTACTTAAATCAAAGCTTGATTTAGATGTTGGCTGGCATGGTTCGAGGGCAGGTGATGCATATGCGAAAGCATTTATAGATTATCTCAAAGCTTTTAACTCTGACGAACAATTAATACAGCACCTTGATAACCACTACGACGCAAAAACGGATAGTGGTTATTGTTTGAGGTATGAACCAGGTAAATTTACTCGTTTACCTAATCGGTATTATACGTTTCGTTATGGTGATATAGATTTTTTTGCTCTTGATTCTAATACATTTAACGACCCGTTACCAATACCAAAAACAAGTGAAGGTGTGATACAACGTCAAGACCTTGAACAGCATCTTCAAGAGTTAGAACAGCAAAAAGAGGAAATTGTTGCTAGAATATCTCAGCTTGACCCGTCGAAACCCAACGAAGCTGAAGAACTTGATGATTTGCATGGACGACTTACACAAATAGATGAAATGGCTTTTGATATTGAAAAGCAACTGGCGCCGAAACATCGAAGTGCCACCGACACCGAACAACTCGAATGGTTCGCTTCTAAGTTAGTTGAGTCTTGGCAAAATAAAGAAGTTAGGGGCAGAGTAGTATTTTTTCACCATCCACCTTATGTAACCGAGGCAACAAAGTGGCAGCAAGCACAAACTTTAGCTGTTCGTAAGCGGTTACGTGAAGTATTTAATAAAGTAGCAGTTCAAGTAAATTCATTAAGGAAAGACCGTCCCATCGTTGATTTAGTATTAAACGGTCACGCCCATTGTTTAGAATATTTACAAACCCAAGATACTGGATATGGTGATGGGGGTATTAATTGGATAGTTTGTGGGGGTAGTGGTTTTAGCTTGCGTCGTCAGCGTCCAGAAGGTAATGATTTGATGGAAACAGTTGACGGTCAACAGCGTAAGGTTGCTAGTTCGCGTTTGTTTGTTGGTCGTAACGGACAAGCTTCGCAAAAACGGCGCCCATATTCTTGTTTACGTATAGATGTTTTAGCTGGAGAGGCGCCTAAATTTGTAGTGCGTCCTATGATTACAGAATGGCATCAGCGACAGTGGAATAAGTATGAGATGGCGCCGTTTGTTGTGGGTGGGTGATTACATTTTTCTTGTAAAAAGATAGGACAGGCAAGGATGCCTGTCCCACAAGATGTATTTAATTTTGCCTATCTAACTAAACGGCGCCAGTACCTCTACCGCGCTTGTCATCATCCATAGTTAATTCGCCTTCGCTATGGTCTTTGATTGCCGCCAATTCTTCAAGACGTGCCTGTTTATCTTCTTCAATTACTTGACGTGCGTCACCAGGTGTTTCGTAGTACATTTCTGGTTCAACTGCGTAGTTATTTAATAAACCTTCATTGTCTACTGTATAACCATCTGTTGTCCGAATACTATCTGATGCAGTTTGGTCATCAGTAAGAGCAGCAGCTTCACGTTCTTCAGTTGGTTTTGTTTTGTAGAGTTCACCTTCACGTTCTTTGCGCGCTGCTGTTTCTGCTGGGATAATACCTCTATCGTATTGGTCTCTTTCTGCACGCTCGTGCGAATCAATGCCTTGATTAGCGTTACCCATCGTAACCTCTCCTGATTGATACAATTTTTTTATGTATAAAATAAGAGTAAAGTTTTCGTAGCGTAAAATACACTATCTTGAGAGGGGAATTATATTGATGCTTTTGGTTAAAGTTATCAATCAAAAGGTATATAAAAATGTAGAGACGCAATATATTCCCTGCGGGACACTCCGTGAACGCGTCTCTACATCGTTGTGTTTATTTACGTAAATTGTTATCGAAGCAATTTATACTTGTTTACCGGAAATTTGATTTTTGAAATTGTTAATTTCAGATGATAATTCCTGACGTGTGGAAGCTTTAAGCAGGTAACGGGAAACAAACCAAGTTGCGTAACCGATACCAACTAACTCAAATATGGTCGCAAACAATGGAATGTCATTAACTGCATCGAGTACTGCAAATACGAGTTTGACTGAAAGAAGTGCTGCTAATATTAATGCTACAGTGGTAATTTGCGGCTTGTAGTCGTTGAAGAAGTTACCGATATAATCGGGTAAGCGCGCAAGAAAAACTGCTATTTTATCACTAATTTGCTGTAATTGAGTAGATGTAGTTGACATTGATGCTGGTGGCAATTTTGGCAATTCATCTTTTACAGCAACTTCAACTGTTCCTATACCATTTACGGTGGTAGGATTTGTTTCAGGAGTGATGTCAGGGTTAATATATTGCGGTTGTTCTTGAGTTTCCATAGTAATTCCCCTAATGGTTACAACTTTTCTATTCTAGATGTTAATTCAAACGATAGGAAATAGATTACGAAAAACCGACCGGAAGATAGCTATATTACCTTTCTTCCGTTCGGTATATGAAACCTAGAAACCGGGTTTCTTTGTTGATATATTGTAATAACAACGACGATTTTGCGTAGAAACCCGGTTTCTTAGGATTTTGATACATTTATTCGGTAGCTTTTGCATTCACAACTACGTTTGTAACACCTTTAATTTCTTTAGCTAAAGGTTCAATCTTTGCCAATTGGGCTTTTTTAGGTACAGTTCCAGTTACTGTTACAGTACCATTATCTTCGCCTTTGACAGCAAGGGCGCCGTTAGGGATATTTGCTTCTAACTTAGAGCGTACTTGACTTGCAAGGTCACCTGCTGCTCGGTTTGTAGCAGCGCCATCGTTCGCGATATTGTTTCGTTGTTCGCGGGCACGAATATCAGCATCTAATTGATCGCGTCGGGTTTGGCTTTGAGCATCATCTTTAGCTGCTTCAGTTGACCCAGCGTTTGGTGCTTGAACTTGATTGACATCTGTTGCAGGATTGTTAGGAGCATCTGCACTGGTTTTAGCAGGTTGTTGGCACGCAGCAGTACCTAAAGCAAGAACACTACTAATAAAGAGTAAAGTTAACTTTTTCATTTTTTTATTGTTTATTGGTTGGTAATGATTTTTGCGTAGGTAGGGCATAGCCCTACTTACTTTTGTTGAGGAGGGGGATTTCTGTGTGTTAGATTGTTTCTTCGCGACGGTCGATGATGATTACATCTGCATCACCATCACTGTTGATAGTTCTAGTTGTGGTACTAGTATCAGCAGCGTAGTTTACACGCGAGGTGTCCATAGTAGGTCTTTCACGACGCGATGAACTAACATCGGTGGCATCGAAGACATTGTAGTCTTGAATGTTGTGACGCTTGAGGATTACTTCCGCACGACGAACTTCATCATCGGTGGCGTCAACCATAACTATATAGTCGCCTCGGTTAAGTTTGTCGTTATAAGCCTGCGCTTTGTATTCAGGAATTCCCAAACCAACTAGTCCACCAGTGATACCACCAGCTGCTGCTCCAATACCTGCACCTGTTGCTGCGGTTGCGAGTGCAGTTGCTGCTGCTCCACCTAATAGTACTGGTCCAACTCCAGGAATTGCTAGCGCACCCAAGCCCACTAGTAAACCACCCAAACCACCTAAAGCGGCGCCTGTTGCTGCACCTGCTTTGGCGCCATCATCAGCCTTATTACCATGTAAGTCTGTACCAGGGGCGTTAATATTACCACCTGCATCTTTACCAATGATGGAAACTTCATCCATTGAGAAACCAGCATCGCGCAGCTCAGTCAAAGCTGCTTCAGCATCGCGACGGTGTTCAAATACACCAACTATACGTTTACCGCGATGCAAAGAGCTTGATGAACGAACGTCAGTATTATAAACGGGAGTAACTACGGGTGCTACAGATGGTGCTGGTGGTATAATATCTGAAGAATTATATTCACGTCCGGGTTGGTCGTAAATTTGAAAATCTTCAATACCACGACGGCGCATAATTGCTTCAGCTTTAGCAATTTCTGAAGCAGTGCCATCTACAATTACTAAATAGTGTCCGCGCTCTACTCGTGAATTATAACCACGTGCTTCTTCTTCGGGGATTCCTAAACCTACCAAACCTCCGAGCAAAGAACCTGCTGCTGCTCCAATACCTGCTCCTGCTAGTGTAGTTGCAATTGTTGTAGCTGCGGCGCCTGCGAGCATGATGGGTCCTACACCTGGTATTGCTAGGGTTCCTAAACCTACTAACAAACCAGTCAAACCACCTAATGTTCCACCAGATACAGCACCGAGTGATGCACCTTCATCTGCTTTATTGCCTACTCGGTCGTGAACTTCGGCGCCTGCGATATTGTCTTTACCATCAACATCTTGGGCAATAACCGAGACACGATCCATCGCAAAACCGGAATTTCTTAACTCGTGTAGCGCATCTTCTGCATCCCGACGATGAGAAAATACACCTACGGCTCTTTTATGTAAACCTACTACCATGCTAGCTCCCCCACTATAATTGTGTTTTACTGGGTTTAATTAAGTCTTATTTAACTTTTTGACTTACTAATTAAGTTCTACTTTGCTTTGGTTTTTTTTTCATCAATCGATTGCTAGAGTTTTTATCTCTATCTAAAGTTATATTTTGTGTTTTGTTAATTCTTTGTTTGTAGATTGAACAAATTAAATTATTAAATTAATATTGTTTATAAATCGTTATCAAGTTTTAATTATAATCATTGTTAAATCTAACTTTCGATGCTGATATCGAGCCTAAATTTATTCCTTTAGGATGTAATCAATATTAATTACAGTCGCTAGGTTAGTTGAGTAAGTATCATTCTATAGAATTATATAATCGAAGCAAGACTGTCTCCTCGGTTAATAATTTAATGCGTTGCAAAAACAAAAACCGGGTTTCTAGGGTTTCACTAATATCTACAAGTTGAGCTAGATTGAGGTTATAACATGTACCAATTCGGAGATTTACTTCAATCCTACTGTTTGCAGTTAGGATTGTTCTCTGTTGTTATTACAGAGAATATTACACCAGAACAAGCATCTCTCATGTTTTCTGGTCCAAAATTTTTAGTAGCTTTGTTTGCTGGTTTGCTAATGGCAGTTGCATTTCAATTGCTGTTAACTAACTTTTCTGTTGCAGTAGGTATTTCTGCTGGAGGAGGAGATGTTAGTGATGATGACGCTGATACTGTTGGTAATCAAATTCGTGCAGTTGAAGCAAAAGTAGGCATCTGGGCGCTTTTTACTGTTAGTTTAGCTTTGGGAGCTGCTTGTTTTCTGGCTGTTAAACTCAGCTTAATCGAAAGCACATTACTCGGCTCAATCATTGGTGTAGTCATTTGGGCTGCATTCTTTTCGCTAATTACCTGGTTAGGTTCCAACGCAGTTGGTTCATTAATTGGTGCAATTGTCAATACCGCTAACTCTGGTTTAAAAGGGTTGATGGGTACCGCTTCTGCTGCTATTGGCGCCAACGTTACTAAAAACCAAGCGGTATCAACTGCTGAAGATATTGCTGCTGCTGTACGTAAAGAACTAACTTCTGGTTTTGACGCAAACAGTATTAAAAATACTCTGCAAAGTTCTTTAAGCTCGTTGCAATTGCCGAATCTAAATTTAAACGAGATTCGCGGTCAATTTGATAAACTACTGAAAGACGTTGATTTTGAATCTCTTGGTGATAGTGATTTACTAAAAAATGTCAACCGCGAAACACTTGTAGATTTAATCAGTAGTCGTACTGACTTCTCTAAAAGTGATGTTAACCGCATTGCAGACCAGTTAGAAGCAGCTTGGAATTCTGCGACTAATCGTAAAAATCCCACTGAACAGGTTATTAGTTTACTCAAGTCAGCAAGTCCTGATGACCTAAAACCAGAAAATATTGGCGCCCGCTTACAAGAGTTGGTGGCAGTTGGTAACGGTTCTTCAAAAGGTTTAACTCAAAGAGCTTTACAATCTGGTATGGGTGCAGTAGCAGGCGCCGTACTTAATAAAGTTGATTTCTCTAATGTTGACCTTGATAAAGTAACAAGTCAATTACAGGAAATCAAAGGTAAAGTTCAAGATGTGGATGTTGAAAATATCACTCAACAGCTAAAGCAACTACGTGATAAAGCCACAGCAAAAGTAGCAGATACTATACCTGTAGTAGCTGAAACCGTACAGAAGACAGAAGACAATACCATCAAGGATGATATTGAAGAGTACATTCTGTATTCATTGCCTTGGCACTTTAACCGCATAACCATTAAAGAAGAATTCCACGAAGTTATCTTTGACCCCAATGCGGCACCGGCAGCTATTAAAAGACAGCTAGAAGGGTTAAATCAAGAATACTTTGCTAACTTACTCAAACAACGGGGTGACATTAGCGAACCACGTATTAAAGAGATTTCTGAACAGTTAGAAAGCGTTCGTAAAGAAGTCTTTGAAACGGTGCGAAATTCAGATACTAATGAAGATTCACAATCACTTAGCAGTCGAGTAGAAAATTATTTACGTTCGACTGGCAAAGATGAACTTAACCCTGAAGCTATCGAAAAGAACTTTAGCAATTTAATCGAAGACGCACAAGCAAATGCTGACGAGTTGGGTAAACGTTTTGGTAACTTGAATCGTGATACCTTAGTCCAAGTTCTTGCTTCACGTCAAGATTTGAGTGAAGAAGAAGCGAATAATATAGTAGGTCAACTCGAAGGAGTTCGCGACCGAGTTCTTAACAAAGCACGCGAATTACAATCGCAAGTTACAGCCCAAGCACAAGAGCTACGTCAACGAGTCGAAGATTATCTACGCAATACCAACCTGGAAGAATTAAATCCAGAAGGTATCCAACGCGATTTTAGAACTTTACTCGATGACCCGCAAGCAGGCGCCAGTGCTTTGCGCGGACGTTTATCACAGTTTGACCGTGAGACATTAGTAAAATTGGTCTCACAGCGTCAAGATTTGAGTGAAGAACGAGTCAACGAAATTCTAAACAATTTAGAATCGGTACGCGACAGTATTCTTGAGGCGCCGCAAAAAGCAGCAGCAAAAGCTAAAGAACAGTACGACCAAACCCTTAATACCATCACCGAGTATCTTCGCAGTACCAAGTTAGAAGAACTTAACCCTGAAGGTATCCAACGCGACTTGCAAAAACTGCTCAATGACCCATCTGAAGGTGCAGTAGCATTACGCGAGAGACTTTCAAACTTCGACCGCGAAACACTCGTTGCATTATTAACTCAGCGTGGAGATTTAAGCGAGGAGCAAATTAACCAAGTAATCGACTCGTTCCAAGCTAACGTTAACAATATTATTAAGGCGCCGCAGCGTTTAGCAAAACGTGCAACAAAACGAGTAGCAGACTTTGAAGCTAACTTAGAAAACTACCTACGAAACACCAACAAAGAAGAACTCAACCCAGACGCAATTAAGCGTGACCTCGCATTATTGGTGCAAGACCCCCGTACAGGAGTAGGCAGTTTGAGCGACCGAATTTCAAAAATCGACCGTTCAACATTAATAGCACTGCTTTCACAACGCGAAGATATTTCCGAAGAAGAAGCAAACCGAATTGTCGGTCAAATTGAATCAGTACGTGACTCACTCGTCGAACAATACCGTCAAATTCAACAGCGAGTTCAATCAGTACTTGATAATGTATTTGGACAAATTCGCAGCTACCTCAACTCCCTCGACCGTCCCGAACTTAACTACGAAAGTATTCAACAAGACTTTTCCAAGTTATTCGACGACCCACAAGCAGGTTTTGATGCATTGCGCTCACGTTTGAGTCAATTCGACCGCAACACACTTGTAGCAGTACTATCCTCACGCGAAGATATTTCTGAGGAGCAAGTAAACCAAATTATTAACCGTATTGAATCTACACGCGACAATGTATTACAACGCGCAGAACTAATTCAAACGGAAACACAAAAACGTCTTAGCCAAGTCAAAGAAAATGCCAAAAAACAAGCGCGCGACACCAAAAAAGCAGTCGCAGAGGCAGCATGGTGGCTTTTCGGTACCGCTGTTACATCACTCGCAGTCTCAGCATTTGCAGGCGCCGTAGCAGTACGAGGTCTTTGGTTCCTAGGATAATGTCATGCTGAGGAACGTTAACGCAGTTTTCCCGCAGGGTAGCATCTTTCCCCTATGTCATGCTGAGGCACGTTAACGCAGTTTTCCCGCAGGGTAGCATCTCTTATCAGCTTGTAAAGAAAGTAAAGTTGTAACATAAAATTCCCAACTTCTTTAATAGAAGTTGGGAATTTTATTTTATGATAGACTTGCGAACAATCTAAAACAGGATTGCTACTTTTTACACAGCATTAAAAATAATTAGTTTTTATCATGAGTAGTTATAAAATACCACCTGACATGGTAAAAGTTAGACTTTCGTCAGAAAAAGTAAACAAAGCTTGTTTGGAAATGGAGCAAGCGGTTGAGGAGCTAGAAATTGCGTAGCTTCAGTTAGAAGCAGAGGCAATACTGCTCGGTTAAGAGAATTTGATAAACCCAAAACCCTGTAGAGACGCGATTAATCGCGTCTCTACGTACCGATAATCATCGCAAAAAATCCTTAACCGAGCAGTATTGGAAGCAGAGGCGCAAGCTCAAAAACCAGTTAAAAAGTATTAAGTATCAAACAACTTAAAGAAAACTCAAAAAACAAGCGTGCGACATTAAAAAAGCAGTTGCACACGCAGCTTGGTAGCTTCTCGGTACTGCTACTGCTGTTACATTACTCGCAGTCTCAGCATTTGCTGGCGCCGTAGCAGTCAGAGGTCTTTGGTTCCTAGGATAAGCGTTTAGGTGTGAACCATGTTGCATTAAATACGTAAATGATTAACTTTGCATTCAGTTGTGATAACTGAATGCATTTTTATTGATTAATTTCTTCAATATTACGTTCCAAGTAATCTAGACAAGCTAACCGAGCCAACTCAGCAAGCGACAGTCCACGAGCTTTAGCTAAAGCTTCAAAATGCGGATAATACTTTTTAGGCAAACGCAAACCAATTGCCTTTGCTTGCAAGCTATCAGGAGATTCTGAAAAACGTCCAGCCTTATCTCTTACGTGCATATTGCTACCAGTTTTACAATTTCCACAATACTACCTTAGCAACATAAAAGCATTACTGACTGTTGCCCTAGTCACAATTACATCCATGTCATCCATTGACATCCATTGATATCAATGGCAGAATAGAAAATAAATTAATTAAGTAAAAGCGCATGAAGAAGCTCTAATTGAAACACAACACAAGTAAAATTTGCGACAAACTTATGGCACAAATACCTGAAGAGTTATTAGCTAGTTTCTTGGAAATATTGCCGCAATTGCTCTTAATTGCAAATGAATCTTCGTCAGTTGAGTACGAAATATTGCAGCGATTCAATGAAACAGAAATGACGACTGATGCTTTAGAGACACTCACTGACATTAGACAGGAAGTTTCGGACAGATACTCGCAGTTAACAAATGCAATGTTAAGAATAGCATCGATTCAACCTAGAGCAACTGATGATTCACTTACTATAATTAGTAATAGAATCGTAAACATTCAAAATAGAATTCCAGCTATTTTACGCAGCATTGAAGAAATTACAAACGATTGGAGGTTATCATGAGTAGTTCAAGAGTACAGCCTGACATAGCAAAAGTTAGACTTACTGCAGAAAAAGCAAAAAAAGCTTGTTTGGAGATGAAACAAGCGGGGGAAGAGCTTGAACAAGCGCTGCTTCAGTTAGAAGCGGAGGCGCAAGCTCATAAACCAGTAAGGAAGTCTTAAGTATTAAATAACCTGCGGCTAGAGCATGTTAGTTAATAGTTAATATAGGAATCCGATTTGGTTATTGAAAAAATCTAAGTGGGTTGGCATAAGGCACCATATCTAGTTTTTGGTGGATAGGCGCCAACCTACGTATATTTCAAAAATCAAATAGTAATGCTATATCGCCACTTAGCAAGACTCAAGTTAAATTTTATACAAAATACTCAAAAACAAGATAGAGAAAATATTGAAATAATTTTCCATGCTGCTTGAAATTGCAGAGTAAACGGCACCCGATATACAGGTGCCGTACAAAGTCATTTAAGAATGAGGATTGTGTGGATTGAGAGACTTTAGATTGAGGTTATTTGACAGCAATAGCTTGACCTGCCTTGCTAAAGATATCTGTAAGGTTAGTTACAGAAGCTGTACCGCTACCAGTGGGACCAGCGAAAGTTTGTTGTCCAACTTGGAGTTGTTTGAGTGAGTAGGTATTCGATGCATCAGAAGCAAAACCGCCAACATCGCCTAAAGTAATTGCTAAACCACCAGCTACTGTATCAAGCTCATCATTAGATAGTTCAATTGCATTAATTTCGTTATTCATCATTTTATCCTCAAATATATTGTTTAGATTTGAAGCTGTTTTGTTTGCTTCATGAGTAAATAATAGGAATTTCAATAGTTCTCGTACATCGGAAGAAAGCTTGAATTGCAAGCCATACTTTTTGTTGAGAGCTTATGTACCAAATGTGGAGCTATTTACAGTTGGGCGCCGTTGTCCTTTAATTAGATCAAAAATGCATAAATCCAGGCGCCTTAGATATAAATATATGTGAAGCCTAAGTTGTTGTAATCTTATGTCAAACGATTTACATAATCCTAGAAGTTATGATGCTGTCTTAGGGGGTAATAATGCTTATCCTATAAATGCTGCTGTTTTGGGAGAAATACAAGGAATTAAACAACTTAAAGAAAGATTCTTAAGTCAGGTTGTTAAAAATAGGGTACATGCTTTATCAAGAGCCTTAAATTATGATCAAGAAGGTTTATTGCTCGTGATACAAGCATTAAATGACCCAGAAGAAGAAGTTTATCAATTAGCTTATGATTTGTTAAAAGATAGAAAAGAAATAAACGTTCAAGCCGCATTATGTCATTATATCCAGCATTGTTATCTTCGTTATGATGGTTTGTACTGTAATTATAGTTTGCCTGGAGATTACGAGTTTCTGAGGTTTTATGAAGACGGAACAATTTTGAGTATAACTGTTTATTTTAAACCAGATATTGAAGCAGTTGCCAAATGGTTTAATAAAGAGCATAGATTTATAGGGAAAGGAATTTATAAAGTTGAAAGTAATGTTATAAAGTTTTTTAAATATTCTAATAAGCCTTATTGCTTTGGAGAAGTTGGAAAGTATGGTAATACAATTTCACTTATTTGGAATTATGCTCCTTTTAAAGGCGCCTTAAAATATTACTTTATTTATATGCCTAATATCCCATAAAAGCTTATGATGCTTTTTATCAGCTTTTATTAGGTTTTGACCAGGTGTGACTAGATTACGTAAAATTGACCGCATACGCGAACATCAAGCAAACGAACGTACATTCTTGGCTTGGGTGCGAACATCGATTGCTTTTATTGGTTTTGGATTTGCAATCGCACGCTTTGGATTATTCGTGCGTCAGTTAGATGCAGCGACACAAGAGCGCCCTCCAATACCACATCCTGTTTTCAATTCTGAAAATTTAGGTATTAGTTTAGTAGTACTTGGTATTGCGACGATAGCATTTGCCGTGTGGCGTTACGACCAGATATATCAGCAAATCCAGCGCGAAGATTATAAGCCAAATCGTATTATGGTTTGGGTATTGGCTATATTCATTAGTATTCTTGGCAGCTTTACTATTCCTCTACTTCTACTGCGAGATACAGCTAACTCAATTCGTACACAACCCGCATCTGGTAAGGAAGGCGCCTCAAAAAGTATCCCGCATGATTAAATGACTCGTGTATAAATGAATTAGAGCTATCCATATTTATATATATAAAATTACTATGCATAAGCAAAATCAGCGCCAAGGTTTGCTTATTATCTTGACTGCTGTACTAACAGGAGCTGTATTAGTTACAGGAGCAGGTATATATTTACTACTAAAATCTGTAGAAAAGCCAGTATCAACCGAACCTTCTAATTTAGAAGAAACGCGCGTATCGTCTAATTCTGTTCCAGACAGTAACGCATCCGAGGCGCCTGTAGATACCTCTATACCTGTCACACCATCTCCAGCACAAAAACCCACAACAGCAACACAACCCTTACAGGCAAGAAGCACTATAGTAACCAGCAATACACGTAAAAATTATGGAGGTGCAAACTTCCAGGGTGAAGATTTACGGGGAAAAAGTTTCCGCCAAGCACAAATGGGTGGAGCTAACTTAGCGAGTTCAAATTTAAGTGGGGTCGATTTAAGTGGCGCCAATATGGGTGGGGCAAACCTTGCTAGAGCGAACCTAACAAACGCGAATTTAAGTAATACCGACTTGAGAGGAGCAAACCTTAGTGGTGCAAACCTTAGAGGGGCAAATTTAGATGGCGCCAAGACTGATGGAGCGAATTTGAATGGTGCTTTGCGTTAGGCATTTTATGTTAGGCAGTTCGGGATGCCCGCTCCACAAGACAAGACAAGAGAAATATACCAGTGATTTAAATCACTACATAAAGTGATTTAAATCACTATATTGACATAGAGCTATCACGTAGGTTAAAAGCAAACAACAATACAATATTATTTCAGTAAATAAAAGTGTAAGCAACCGTCGTGTGATAGTGGAGTGTAGCTATGTTAGAAAAACTTTTGCTCGCTATCGGTTTAACCTTTAGCTTGAGTGTATTCACAAAAATCAACGCACCGTCTCAAAAGCATACAAACCAGCAATTAGAATCGGTAAACCCTCATTGGATACTGTCTGTGGAAATTGTCCAAGGGTTGTTAGATTAATCGCACAACGTCTTACCATTCTCAATTTTCATAGGTTAATGTTGGGTATTAACCAACACATATTGCCGTAGGCTCTATGAAAAACCAGATTATAGCAACAGTTGCATTTTTTACAACCGTTACCCTTACAACCGCAGTTCAGGCGGCAAACCCTGAACACGTTAGACAGTTACTTGCTACCAAACAATGTCAAAACTGCGACCTCAGCGGCGCCGGATTAGTCATGGCGGATTTATCGGGTGCTGATTTATCGGGCGCCAATCTTGCGCTTGCCAACCTTAGCCGTGCTAATTTGACAGGAGCAGATTTGCGAGGTGCAAATTTGACGAGTGCGAGTTTGTTCGGCGCCAATCTAAATGGGGCAAAATTAAGTGGCGCCACAATAGCAGGTACAGATTTAAGAAATGCCTATTTGTACAACATTGAATTGACGAACGTAACATTTAACGGCGCCAACTTACAGGGTGCAGCGGGTATTCCTTCACAAATAGCCACACCCGATGAGTTTTATGCTTTGGGTGTAGCAGCTGGTGAAAAAGGTAATCAGCAGCAAGCTATAGATTATTTTAATCAGGCAATTGCTATTAAACCCGATTATGCGGGAGCATTTTTAGCACGTGGTATTGCTCGTTACCAGCTATTCGACCGTACTGGCGCCTTCCAAGACGCGCAAATCGCAGAGAAAATGTTCAAAGCTCAAAATAATCTTAACGGTACTCAAACCGCACAAGCTTTTATCGTGGAGCTAAAAACACCCCAGGATACTAAAGTCAGTGCAGGCAAACCCAACTTTATGGACTTTGTAAGCGGAGTAGCATCTGTGTTACTTCAGTTTTTACCGTTTTAAAAGAAAAAGGGTTAAGAGAAGTAAATTATATATAGTACTTCTCTGACCTTTATCTAAAATCCTGATGTCCATATCATCTACGCTTTGGCGCCGCAATCAAGATTTAGCACAAGCTTGTTTAGATAATCCTTTTGTTCGTGGTATTGGTGATGGTAGTTTACCGCGACACAAATTTGCTTATTATGTTGGTCAAGATGCGTTTTTTTTAGAAGCTTTTGCACGCGCTTATAGTATTGCAGCAGCAAAGGCGCCTGATTTTAAAGGATTTAGAACATTTCATGCTTTAGCTGGGGGTGTGTTAGAAGAATTACAATTACACCAAAGTTACGCTAAAACTTGGGGAATCGATATAAAGTCGGTTTCTCCAGGCGCCGCCACTCGTCGTTATACTGATTTTTTAGTTGCAACCGCTTGGGGTGAGAATATCGGCTTAACTGCCACTGCTATGTCACCATGTATGCGTTTATACGAGTTTTTAGGTAAAGAACTAGCCCACGATGGGATTCCGGAACATGATTATAGTGAATGGATTCGTGTGTATAGCGGCGCCGATTTTCATCAAATAGCTCAAGAATTAGATGACTTAGTTGATACTTACACTACTGAAATTGATACAGTTCATTCAACTTATCGCTACGCTATGCAATGCGAATTAGACTTCTTTCAAGCAGCTTGGACAATTTAGAATTATTTTTATCTATGATTACCATAATCAAGAACTTATAATACTAATTAAGTTTTAATAATAACCTGTCAATTTTGATAATGATTATCTTAATTAATAAAAATATTGCTTCTATGGCTGATAAATAGTGAGTTGTGAATTGCGCGTTAAAGAACCAGGCAATGAATTTTAACAAATATAAAGAATTGAAATATACTGTCATAGCGTTGCAATATTCTGGTATATTTATACATACAACAAGATAATTCTTCTATCTTAAGTTACGTATTGATATCGAATGTTTTACATTTCGATAAGTCAGCTCTGGTCATTTTTATTGGTTAAAAGTGCAATTTCTGCGTATGATTTTGCATACATATGTAGATGAATCTGTTTAATTTGTTTAATCATACTTTAGGATAACTTCATGACTCGAATTAATGGTTTTGTAGGGCGCCGTAATTTGTTGAAACTCGCAGGAATAGGAGGTGCGGGTATAGCAGCAAGTGCAGTTGCAGGTGGATTGATGTTGAATAGTGAAGAAGCAGAAGCACAGACTACTCCAACAACAACTCAAAATAAACCAAGACCAGTTTCTCCAGAAGAAGCTTTAAAAAAATTACTGCGAGGAAATGAACGCTTCATAGCAGGTAAACGCGATAATCCGAATCAGTCAAAATTACGTTTACTCGAAACATCTGTTGCACAGTATCCATATGCATCGATTTTAGGATGTGCAGATTCACGTGTCCCAGCAGAAATCGTTTTTGACCAAGGTTTGGGGGACTTGTTTGTAGTTCGAGTTGCAGGTAACGTTGCCAGTCAGACAGCTATTGGTAGTTTAGAATTTTCGAGTGCAGTGTTAGGGTCACAACTGATTGTAGTACTCGGACATGCTAAATGCGGCGCCGTAATTGCAGCAGTAAAAGGAGACCCATTACCTGGAAGAATAGGTGTATTCGTCGAGGAAATAAAACCTGCTGTAGAATCTGTAAGACAAAAAACAGGTGACTTAGAAAAGAATTCAATTATTGCCAATATTCAATACCAAGTCAAAAAATTACCAGAGACTTCAACAATATTAGGTGGCTTGGTTAAAGAAGGTAAACTTAAAATAGTTGGTGGTATCTATGACCTAGCGAGCGGAAAAGTCACATTAGTAACCTGATAAATTTGGCAACGGATGATGAACGGATGTAACGGATGGTTGATTTTAAATAACTAGTAAAAGCTTTCACGCACCCTATCTTTACTTGCAACCACTAAATTATCCGTTGCATCCGTTGTATTCGTTGCAAAGGGGAATTTGAATGATAAACTCTGTCCCTTGTCCCAAAGAGGAAATACACTCAATTGTTCCACCGTGTTTTTCTGTAATAATTTCATAGCTAATTGAAAGCCCTAATCCAGTTCCCTTACCTTCAGATTTAGTTGTAAAGAAAGCATGAAAAATTTGATTTATAATCGATTCTGGCATACCAGGACCATTATCAGCAATACTAATTTTTACCTGCTGATTCTCTAGACAGGTACTAATTACAATTTTATTAGGATTTTTTTCAATTTCTATGTAACTTTTACCAAAATTCGACTCATCTATTGCATCAATTGCATTGGCAATTAAGTTAGTAAATACTTGATTTAACTGTCCAGGAAAGCATTCAACTGGAGGTAAATCTCCATATGATTTGATAATTTCGATTGCGGGACGTTGGGGTTTAGCTTTTAAACGATGAGATAAAATAATTAAAGTAGAATCAATTCCCTCATGGATATTAACGGCTTTTTTATCATTACCATCGATACGAGAATAATTCCGTAACGACAGCATAATATCTTTAATGCGGTCTGTACCTAATTTCATAGAATTGAGCATTTTGGGTAAATCTTCAATTAAAAATTCCAATTCGATATTTTCAATTTCCGATGCTATTTCTTTTCCTGGGTTGGGAAGTACATCTTGATATAAATTGACCAAATGAATTAAATCTTTTACATATTGTTGAGCGTGAGATAAATTACCGGAAATAAAGCTCACAGGATTATTGACTTCGTGAGCAATACCTGCAACCATTTGACCAAGGGCAGAAATTTTTTCTGTTTGAATGAGTTGAGATTGTGTATTTTGTAGTTTAATTAATGTTTGTTCTAAGTCTGTTGATTTTTGTCTTAATTCAGCCTCTGATTTTTGTAAGAGGTCGGATTTTTCTTGCTCATGAGATAGCAAACGCGCGTTTTTAATGGCAATTGCTGCTTGGGGAGCAAGTATTTTAATTAGTGATAATCTTTCAGGAGTAAATGCACTGAATGTCAGGTTGTTTTCTAAATAAATTATACCAATAAACTTTGTTTGATATAAAATAGGGACACAAAGTATGGATTTAGTTTGATGTTGCTGAATGTAAGAGTCTTGACTATAAATTTGTTCTGTGGCATTACTGAGAACTACTATTTCCTGGCTTTTGGCAACATAGTTAATGATAGATTTCGGAATATCATCGCTCTCTTCAACTAGCATTGATTGCACAACTATATGATTAAGTTGCTCGTCTGTATAAATTGCTTCAATAAACAAATCATTATCTTTTTCTAATATCAAACAACCTTTCTGGGCGCCAGTATTTTCAATAATAATATGCAGCAACTTGCTAGGCAAATTTTCTAAATTGATTTCGCTCTGTATCGCTGATGATGCCTTAATAACTGTAGCTAAATCAAGAATTTGACTGGTGCTGCTAGTACTAGCCGTTGTCTTGTTAATCGTCTTAGCAATAATTTGATATTTGCCTTCTTGTATATTAATAGAATTGGTGTAACCAATAATAAAGCCTGGGTAGCGTTTTTCTAAGTCTCTAACTTTTGCCACCGCACCCCAACGATTATAGCCGTAGTATGCATCTGTCATGTAGGTTTTAGCGATTTTATGTTTACCTAACGACAAATAAAATTTAGCTGCTAGTTCGTTTGCAAGGGCTTCTTCTTGAATATAACCATTTTCTGCCGCATTAGCAATTGCTTTATCGTAATATTCCATCGCTTGATAGTTTTGACCAAGCAGACGATATTTTTCTGCTTCAACCAAATCATATTTATTCTGAAAATTCATGGGAGCATGATACGCCCAAAGCTTTAATTTATCTTGATTTGCTTTTAATGCAGCCAGTATTTGCTGTGGCTGTGTACTTTGGGAATCAAAATATACCGCAAGTCTTGCTAGAGAATCGTAAAAATGTAAGATAGGCCCGTATAGACATCCCGCGACCGCATCTAAATAAACTCCAGCTTGTTCTGCATTAGCGACAGCTTGATCATATTCCTCAAATAGATAACAGAGGATAAGTTTATGGAGATAAAAGAAATGGAGTCCAATTCGGTCATTTGCCACAACTTGAAGAGGTAGCGTAGCTTCTTCGTTGTAAACTTCACCAACTAAATAACAGGGTTGCTCAACTTGACTTGTCAAATTTAAAACTACCTGTTGTAAGATAGCACGATGATTTAAAGTAGTTACTTGCTTGAATTTAATTAAAACATCACCAACATCTGCTATTTCCCGTGACAATGAAGTGAGTTCCAGAGCCGCAAAATATGCATGTTGGAATCGGTTAATAGTAGCATGGCTTGCATATTCTAAATCTCCATTTTCTAATCCACTCTCGTATGCTTTTTGAAAAAGATGTAAAGTATCCCTAATATGTTCTTTCCCATGTTTTGTAGATACAGCTACCATAAAAAACGTCTTAGCTTTTAACTCTAAAGCATCTAGCTGCTCTACAAGACTTAAAGCCAATTTACCAAATTGATAACAAGCTTCAATCTCTTGACAAAATCCTTGCAAAATTAGTCCATAAGTAGCATAAGCAAAGCTTGAAAAAGGAGCATTCCCATATTTAATTGATAGATTGACTTGAGAAAATACAGTTAGGGGAAATAATGCAGGCGCCGCAGTAATGGTTGGAAAACAGGTAATTGATAGCATTCGCATAGCTGCTAGTTGGTAAGCATCCGTCATTAGAGGTAGGTTTATTAAATCAGCGATGCATTTTCCTTGTAAGTAGCTTGCTGTTTCTTGTAAAGCTAACTGAACATCAGCAGGTGTAGGTGATTCTAGTAGTTTAACACCTAATAAATCTAGAACTTGTAGTCCAAGCTTAACGGCTTCTATTAATTTATTTTGCGCTATTTTTGTTTGGATTTTGACTTCATAAACTTTAACTTTATCCAAAATATTTTTTGCCTGTTGCAGAACAATATCAGCCCATTGTTCTGTGTCTAAAAAATTTCCAGTCAGATAAGCCGCTTCCGCCGCTTCTTCATGCATTAATAAAGTTAAATTATATTCAGAATCCCAACTAGAAGGTGATAATAACTCTAACCCAACAGGCAAATATTTAAATGCGGCTTCATATGCTGCTGATGCTTTAGCTTTTCTACCTGCAATTAAATTTAGCCTTGCTAATTCATATTTCTCTGGTTGTGTTAGCCTATCAATTGCCACATTTAATTGATTGACAATATCAAATATGTTTGATTCTAGTTTTTCTTGAGGGGTATTCTTTAAAAGTAATTCTCCAATTCTTTGATGAGTTTCTTTTTTTAATCTTTCTGGAATCAAAGCATAAGCCGCTTGTTGTACGCGGTCGTGTAAAAATCTATATTTAACGCGCCTTTCATCAAAGTCAAGTATCTCTAACTCTTCCGAGGTGAATAGCAGTGGTACTTTATAATTATTATTAAGAGGTAATATTAAACCCTGTTGTAAAGCTGAGTGTAAAGCTGATGCGACAGCTAATAAACTTTGTTCACTAACGGTTGCCAAAACATCCAAGCTAAAACGTGAACCAACACAAGCAGCTAACTTTAATACCATCTGCGTTTCTTCTGGCAGTTTTTGAATATTGGATGCTATTAACTCCACAACACTTTTATCAGCTATTCCTTTACTGAGTATGTCTTGCATATCCCATACCCATTGTTCTTGGTCAAAATCAAACTGTAACAGTTTTTCTTGATATAATGTCTTTAATAATTGAGTTACAAAAAATGGATTACCCTGAGTTTTATAAAAAAGTAGCTCTGCCAAATTGCTTGTTTTTTCTGTGTTGCTTAATGTATCTATAACCATTTGTTGAATGTGAGCCAGTTTCAACGAATGCAGGACAATATTATTAATTACCGTTCCAGCTTGTTCTATTTCTGACAATGCATTAATTAACGGATGAGCAGAACTTACTTCGTTATCTCGATATGCTCCAATCAGCAGCAAATATTTACTACTAGAATTAGTCATTAAAACTTGTATCAGCTTCAAAGAAGCAGAATCAGCCCATTGCAAGTCATCTAAAAATAGCACTAGAGGATGTTCTGGTTGGGTAAAAACTTGAATAAATTGTTGAAATACTCTATGAAAACGCTTTTGTGATTCTGTGGCGCCTAATAGAGGTACTTCAGGTTGCTTACCAATAATTAATTCAACTTCTGGAATAACATCAATTATAACTTGCCCGTTGGCGCCTAAAGCCGCTAATAATTTTTCTTGCCAATTCTGTAGTTTATCAGCACCTTCGGTAAGTAATTGTCGCATTAATGATTGAAAAGCTTGAATCAAAGAAGCATAAGGAATGTTACGTCCTAATTGGTCAAATTTGCCACTGATAAAATAGCCTTTTCGTTGTACTATTGGCTTATGCACCTCAGCAACTAAAGATGACTTACCAATACCAGAGTACCCAGATACTAGTATAATTTCAGCCCTTCGGGCATAACCTTCGGTATCACTGTGACTTTGACTAACGCGGTCAAATGCAGCTAAGAGAGTTGATATTTCTTGTTCTCGTCCGTAGAGTTTTTGAGGAATCAAAAGTTGGGCTGCACGGTCTTTTTTTCCTGGTATAAATTGAGTTAGTTCTCCCAGATTTTGGTCCAGATTTTGGATATTGTCGAGGCAAAATTCTAAATCGGCTAATAGTCCAACTGCGGTTTGATACCTGTCTTCCGCATTTTTCGCCATCAACTTGGTAACAATTGCAGCAATGGGTGCGGGAACTTCTGCGTTTAATTCTTGAATTGGCTTTGGTTGCCGAGCAAGATGACAGTAAATTATTTCTAAGGGGTCTAAGCTAGTAAACGGTAGCTGACCTGAGAGTATTTCATAAAAAGTCACCCCTAAAGAGTAAAAATCACTGCGGTAGTCAACAATCCGGTTCATTCTTCCGGTTTGTTCTGGAGACATATACGCTAACGTCCCTTCGATTTGATTGGGATTAGTTAATTGTGTAGTTTCTCTGTCTAAACGCGAAGCGATACTGAAATCTGTGATTTTGACTTGTCCTGATTGGGGATTAATAATGATATTGCTGGGCTTAATGTCTTTGTGAATAATGTGGTGACTATGCAGCGACACTAGAGCTTTTACTAATTGGACGGCAATGCTGACAAAATATTCAATAGATAGTTTCTTAGTACAGAGGAATTTTGTGAGACTGATACCGCCAAAGTCCTGTAATACCAAGATTAAGCGCTTCTGGTGATTTTCTAACTGCAAAACTTTGACGATTCCCTCTAATTCGAGGTTTTCTGTGAGAATATATTCATGTTTGAGGCGAGCTATCTGCTCTAAGGTAGGATACTCTGCCGCTAAAACCTTGAGGATAACGTTTTGCTTGTGTAATTGCGACACACCTCGATAAATAATCGTATTTGGTCCCTCGTCAATCAATTCGGTAATTTCGTAACCTGGAAGATTAATAGCGGACAGCATTATCTCACACTCTTTATTTTTGAAACTCTTTTATTAGAGTTCCCAGCGAGCGGGTGAAATTTAACATGTTTATGACTTCATCTTAAAAAACTTAACATTCCCGCTCTGCATTGTGAATGGGTTAGTAATTATCCCTTAAAACATCCCACTCCACTAAAAACTTTAATAACCCACGAATGATGATACTTGATACATAAGCGATTTCTTGGTTGGGAACCATCCGCAAATTTGACAAGCGTTGAGTTAGCACTTCTAGCGCAATTCTTCCTTCCAAACGTGCAAGTGCTACACCAACGCAGTAGTGGATACCCCCACCGAAACCTAAATGCTTGCCGTTAGGAATGCGGTGAATGTCAAAACGTTCTGGCTCTGGAAACTGGATGTTATCGCGATTACCCGATGCGTATAGTAGCTGCAAGCGCGCGCCTTTAGGTAACTGCACTCCACCTAATTCCACTGCTTCGGTAGTTGTACGAATTAATCCCGGTACAGGAGACTCAAAACGCATTACCTCTTCCACCGCATTAACTGCCAAACTCGGATTTTGGCGCAAAGCTTCTAATTGTTCCGGGTGTTGCACTAATAAAGCGACGGCGTTACCTATCAAATTAGCAGTAGTTTCATGCCCTGCAAATAACAATTGCATAACTAGGCTGATAATTTCTGGTGTTGAAAGATTTGCTTCTCCTTCCAAACTAGCGTTAAGCAACCCTGTCAGTAAGTCATCTTGGGGATTTATAGAGCGCTGTTTTAAAATATCCGCAACATAGTGCTGCAAAGACACAAAACTGCGAGCGCATCCAACATGTTGCTCCACAGGCGCCCCCCCAGAAAGTATTATCAACCAATCGTCACACCATTTTTTAACCGTTTGAATATCTTGACGGGGAATCCCCAAAAAATCACCAATAATAAATAGAGGTAATGGGGAGGCAAAACCGGAGATAATATCAACACATCCGGAATTAATCCAATCGTCCACTAATGCATTTGCTGTTGCGTAAATATGAGGTTCTAATGCAGCAATTCGCGCTGGCGTCAATACACTACTTACCAAACTGCGAATGCGTGTATGTCCGGGTGGGTCGTTATCGACAAGGCTAGGACGTGGCATATTTGGATAGCCTTCTTTCAAAATAGCCTCTACCTCTGGACTGATTTCTAAATCAACAAGATTCGAGTTAGCAGAAGAAAAGTGCTTTGTATCTTTTAAAACTTGAGTAATCTCCGCGTAACGAGTTACAATCCAAAGTTTGAGCATAGGACTGTAAAATACAGGGTATTCCTGCCTTGCTCTTGCATAGAACTGATAAGGATTTGACTGATGTTCTGGTAATAGAGGAGAGTAGTCAGTTTGTGCCACGCTGGTATTATTAAGCATTGCTCTTGAGATGATTGTAATTAAACTTACAAAAGCATAATAATGAAAAAACTGCCAAAATTCCGCTTAGGATAAGTTACGTGTAAATATATCCTCTAGGAAAATCTTAGACGGCGCCAAGTTCCTAGAGGATAAGTCCTCTGTAAGAGGATGTTTTAAAAGTATCAATATTAACCAAAAACCTAACCCCTAACCCCTTCCTTACAAGGAAAGGGGAACTTTAGACGAAAATTTTTGTATATTTTTATACTTATGACACCTCTGAATATATCCTCTAGGAAAATCTCGAATGGTGCCAACATATTACTAAAAAAGTATTAACTACTACTTCCTCAAGAGCAGTATGGTTAGTTTTAGAAGTTAAAGATTTTCAAGATATGACTTTTAGGGTTTTTAACGTAGTGTCGCTACAACCAGTTAAAAATCCTCCTAATGTTTTGACTTGTTGAAGGTATTCTAAAGCTTCTTTGGTTATTATTTCTCCAGTCATTAGGATGGGGATACCAGGAGGGTAGGGACATATTGTTTCGGCACTGATGCGCGAATAAGTTTGGTCAAGTGGTAGAGTTTCGGTAGCTGCAAAGTAAGCTTCGCGCGGAGATATGTGTAATGTATTGTTTAGTGTTGTAAGATTATTCAATAGATTTGTACTATTTAGTTTTGTGTTGTTTTTATTTACAGGCGCCATTGCAGCTAGGGTGTTAAAAGCATATATTAATTTATCGATGTCTTGTTGGGTGTTGCCGATGCTGATAATGAATGTGAGATTTTGCAGTGATGCTAGTTCGCTTCTGACTTCGAGTTGAGTTTCTAATATTTCGTCTGCTTCAAATCCTGTGATTCCTAGGTTGGAGACGTTTATTGTTAAACGGGTTGGGTCTAAGTTGAATCCCCCCAACAGAGCTTGATAAGGGGGGCTTTGATTGGTTGATATATCTTGATAAGGGGGGCTTTGATATACTGATAGATGTGGGATTTTTTTTAGGTTTTCGCGTGCGGTGTTGGCTAGTTGTAGAGTTTGAGTGATTAATGAGCGACCGTGTAATGCTATTTGTGCGCGTGCTGCATCCAAAGAAGCCATTAGTATGTAACTTGGGCTTGTTGATTGGACTAGTTGTAATGCTTTACTGATGCGCTCATAGTTTACTATGTTTCCTTGAGCGTGCAGCATTGATGCTTGTGTCATGGCGCCTAATGTTTTATGTATAGATTGGACACAAATATCTGCACCTGCTGCTAACCCTGATATGGGTAGGTCTGGATGAAAGGCAAAATGGGCGCCGTGTGCTTCGTCTAAAATTAATGGGATGTTATATTGATGTACAATATTTGCGATAGAAACTACATCACCACAAACTCCGTAGTAAGTTGGATACACCATTAATACTGTTTTGGCATCGGGATGCTGATGCAGTGCTAGTGCAATACTTTCGGGTGTAATACTATGGGCAATATCTGAAACTGCATCGTATTCAGGATTGATAAAAATTGGGATGGCGCCAGATAGAATTAAGCCAGCAATTACCGATGAATGAACATTGCGCGGCAGAATAATTTTATCTCCGGCACCACAAGTTGCCATAATTGCCGCTTCGATGCCGCATGTTGAACCATTTACTAAAAACCAAGTACGTGTGGCGCCGAATGCTTGTGCTGCTAACTGCTGTGCTTGGTCAATTACACCAAGGGGTGCAAATAAATTGTCTAACTCAGTTAATTCTGCTAAGTCAGCAGCAAACACCGCAGAACCAAATATGTCTATAAGAGAAGCTGAAATTCCTACACCTCGCTTATGTCCAGGAGTATAAAAAGGCGCGTGCGATGATTTGATACATTCCTTTATTGCAGTTAGTAAGGGTGTTTGCGCTTGCGAGACATGATTCGTCATTTGGATAGATGGCAACAAGTAATGGAAAGATGAAAGTAGTAAAGTTACAACACGTTTACCTATTTAATATGATTCCTAGCTTAATATCTATACCTGAACCACAAATTCCTACAACTAACCCAAACCCATTACCCAACCCAAGTCCTCGTACTGTTCCCGACCCTGCACCGCAACCGTTACCTGAACGGGTACCTGAAATTGTTCCGGCGCCGATTCCGCAGACTGTGCCTTAATGTAAGATGAATATAAGATAGACGGCTGGGGACAGCCGTTCCACAAGAATTGTATAAGAGTTTTAGTTTAATTACTCATCTGAGATTTCAAAATCAGAGTTTTCACATAAATTGACACCGTGAAGTTTTTCTTCTTGGTTGTGTTCGTTGATAATTTTCATATCATATAAACACTTATCGCTATCGCGGTCAAAGTGCATGTTAACTGATTGATTTTGCCAGACAACTTTATCTTCAAGATTATCAACAAGATTTTCTCCCCAATCATCTTTATCAACATGTGACATCTTTACTTCACGAATTTTAAAGCTGCTACTGTTGTGAAGCTGGATATTACATTCCTCTGCTAGTGCAGCTTGTGAAGAGAGTGCTATAACTGGCAGTGTGACTATTGAAAACAAAATGCGAACAGATTTATAAAGGATTGGTTTCCCCATAATTACCTGAAGTGTTAGTAAGACCATTACGTCTTGGGATAAATCTACTTTACCTAAAATTTGTATAAACATGAAATTAATTTTTCATGAAAATAATTAACGCGCATTATTGATATAATAGATACAGAAAAAATATTAGAAACCGGGTTTCTTTCTCGAATTATTGTAATAGAAACAAAGATTTTGCGTAGAAACCCGGTTTCTTTACGCTTCTTCGTTCTCCACTAGTGCGTTACATTTGATATCCTTGCAACAGTAAGAGACGCTTGTAAAACTATTTATTATGCTCAGAGCTGGGATTGTTGGACTGCCCAACGTAGGAAAATCAACTTTATTCAACGCTTTGGTCGAAAATGCCAAAGCTGAAGCTGCTAACTTCCCTTTTTGTACCAAAGACCCAAACGTCGGTATTGTTTCGGTTCCTGACGAACGGTTAAACGTTCTGTCAAAACTTTCCTCATCGAAGCAAATTGTTCCAGCACAGGTTGAGTTTGTCGATATTGCTGGTTTAATTAAGGGTGCGAGTAAGGGTGAGGGAATGGGTAATGCTTTCTTGTCGAACATCCGCGAGGTAGATGCTATCGTTCACATGGTGCGCTGCTTCGATGATGATGATATTATTCACGTTTCTGGTTCAGTTGACCCAGTACGGGATATAGAAACTATTAATTTAGAACTTGCCTTAGCTGATTTAGGGCAAGTTGACAAGCGTATCGAACGTACAAAGAAACAAGCACGTGCTTCTAAAGAAGCTCAAGCGGAGTTAGTAGTATTAGAGAAAGTAGCAGCACAGTTAAACGAAGGTAAATCTGTTCGTCAAATTGATTTAACCGACGAAGAACACGAAACAATCAAGTTTTTAGGGTTACTAACTGCCAAACCGATTATTTTTGCTGCAAATGTATCGGAAGATGACTTGGCAAGTGGTAACAAGTATGTAAAGCAAGTGCGCGCAATCGCTGGACAAGAAAAAGCGCAAGTTGTTGTTGTTTCTGCACAGGTAGAGTCAGAGTTAATTGAGTTACCACCCGAAGAAAGAGCCGATTTTTTAGCTTCTCTAGGTGTTGAAGAAGGTGGATTAAAATCTTTGATTCGTGCTACCTACGCGCTGTTAGGTTTGCGAACATATTTTACCACGGGCGAAAAAGAATCGCGTGCTTGGACTATTAAAGCTGGAATGAAGGCGCCGCAAGCAGCAGGTGTTATACACTCAGATTTTGAGCGCTGTTTTATCCGCGCGGAAACGGTTGCTTACAATGATTTAGTAAGTACTGGTTCAATAAGTGGCGCCAGAGAGAAGGGTTTGTTACGTAAAGAAGGAAAGGAATATGTCGTTCAAGAAGGGGATGTTATGGAGTTCCTGACCAGCGCTTAACTTTGGTAATGTCATTATAAGTTAAAAATGTCATTGTCAAAAATGTCATTCTGAGCGAAGCGAAGAATCTCAAAAGTCTCAATAATACCCAAGACTATCAGATGCTTCACTACGTTCAGCATGACAGTTCTATAAAAATAGTACCCAAGATTATTAGATGCTTTACTGCGTTCAGCATGACAGTTCCATAAAAATAGTACCCAAGACTATCAGATGCTTCACTACGTTCAGCATGACAGTTCCATAAAAATAGTACCCAAGACTATTAGATGCTTCACTACGTTCAGCATGACAGTTCCATAAAAATAGTACCCAAGACTATTAGATGCTTCACTACGTTCAGCATGACAGTTCTATAAAAATAGTACCCAAGATTATTAGATGCTTTACTGCGTTCAGCATGACAGTTCCATAAAAATCCATTTGGGGTGTAATTCTTGGGGAATGTCGCTTTCTGAATATGGTAGAATTTCTTGAAACCCAAACGAACGATATAGTTTTTGCGCTTCTTTAGCGAAGAAAACTGTGTCTAAACGAATTTTTGCATAACCTAGTTTGGTTGCTTCAGTAATTACTGCTTGCAGTAACGCGCGTCCAATACCTTGTCTACGATATTCTGGCTTAACGTACATTCTTTTAACTTCGGCAGTACTTTGATTATTTCGTCTAAACCCTGCACAACCTGCATTCTGACCATTAACTTTAGCAAGAAATAAACCACATGAAGGCACCGTAAACTGAGAAAGCTTTGCAATATCATTCTCTAAATACTCGTCCACATCAAAACTAACATTTAACTCACGTTCAAAAATCGGCTCAACTTCACACAAATTACCATAAAACAACTCACGAATATCATCTATATCTTCCTCTACATCCGCTAAAATAATCTTTAACATCTCTAACTCTTCCTTTGCTTTCGTAGGGTTAAAACCCTAGGCTATTGTGGTTCATTCATTAAAACATGTTACAAATCCCAATTATAGATTTTTCCAACTTTGCAAGCGATGACGAGACAATAAAACAAATTTACCAAGCTTGCACCGAAGTCGGATTTATGTATATAAAAAATTTTGATATATCTCAAAACTTAATCGAACAAGTATTCAACACCAGTAAACACTTCTTTAACCAACCCTTAGAAATTAAGGAAAAATCAGCTTGGAGTGACGAACTTAGTAATCAAGGTTATGTCGGTATAGAACGCGAACGACTCAACCCAAATAAGCCAGGTGACTTAAAAGAAGCATTTAATATTAGCAGGTTAACCAACACCCAAACTCAAGAACCTTGTATAATAGAATTTTTCCAAGCATGTGCTAACTTAGCAAACCAAATTTTAGAAGCATTTGCCTGCGCGCTAGAATTACCAGTAGACTTTTTTGCCAACAACCACAACCAAAACCATCATACTTTAAGACTACTACACTATCCACCAATACAAACTCCATTATTACCAGAACAAACACGCGCTGGGGAACACTCAGACTACGGTACCATTACACTATTGTTTCAACATAATGAAATAAGTGGTTTAGAAATTCAAACCGCATCTGGTGATTGGATAAAGGCGCCAGCAATACCTGGTACAGTAGTAGTCAACACAGGTGACTTAATGCAACGCTGGACGAATAATAAATTTTGCTCAACCAAACACCGTGTAGTAATTCCAGATAATGCTAACCAGTCGCGCTACTCGATAGCGTTTTTCTGTCATCCTAATGATGACACTCAAATAACCTGCTTACCAAGTTGTATAAATGAATCGCCAATATACCCGGCAATTTCAGCAAAAGAGTATCTTTTAGAACGTTTACAAGCTACGTACTAAAAGCTTTTCCGAAATCAAGCTATTTCAATTAGAAGTATTGCTTAATAAGTAGCTGGTTATATAAGCAATGTTAAATTTTAAATTAACTTTACAAAGAAGGCGCCAGTGGTTATTGAGCGTACCATCATTTATATTCACCTCAGTATTAACAGGTATACCAACATATGCAGCAACCTTCGCATTTTCGGAAGCTAAAATTGAACTAAATAATTTTAGCAATTTCGGAACAATCGAACTTGTGAACCAAGCCAATATATCAGGTCAGACAAATGGAGGCATATTTGGCGCCGAAAATAAAGCATTCAATAACTCTACAGCATCGCCATTACAAATTAATTCTTCAGCATTTAGCCTTGCTTTTGGTGAAAATCGAGATTATGAAGGAACCGCAGAAGCACAAGCGCGCGTACTTGGAAACTTTGACGTTGATGCAGGTCAGTTATTCTCGTTTGACTTTAGTGCAGCTCTCAATCTTGAAACAGAAATCGATGACCCATTGAGTGAACAAGCTAACGCTAGAAGCGATATATCATTCTATTTATTTGATACGGTAAATATTCCACAAGTTAATGTTCAAGATTATTTCAAATATCAACCTCTTGATTATTTTACACTCAACGCCAGTTTAAATACCTTTGGATACGATTTTCTTAATTATCAGCGTAGTCAAGGTGTCTCATTTACAAACGAGAATAAACAAACAATGTTTGGCGCCAATCAAGAGACAGCGAGTGCAATAATTCAAGGAAAGCTGCAACGTTCGTTTACAAATAAAACAAATGTAACCTTAATTGCACTTCGACAAACCAAATCACAAGTCAAAGTTCCAGAACATTCAATGCTGGTTCCTTTAATTTTTCTTGTTGCGACTATTACTGTTGGTGTTTTACGAAATAAATAAATAAAACCATTGTAGAGACGTTACATGTAACGTCTCTACACCTCATAATTTAATAAAATGATATTCCTCGTATGCGTCAGCAAAATCATCCTTACTACTACGGCGATTACTAATATAATGGTCATAGCGATTAAGGGAAATTGTATTGCCGTGCATATGAATTCTTCCCCAACAGTCTATTGAACAATAAAACTTCTCAGTTGATATTTTTATATCTTTGTTGAAAATTTTGTAAGTGTCAATTTGAATAAAGTTGTCTTTACACAACAACTTTACTACTTCCTCAATATTAGCATTTGTAGATTTAGTCAGGAGTGTTCCATCTGGATAAAACCTTAAATATTTACAGTACTCTAATTTTCTTCTCTCATCATAAATACTATTCGTTTTATATAATCCATCGTAACGAATTGAATACCAACGTTTAATATACTCACGCAATGCTACTTTAACTCTTAATTCATTTCTATTCTTTAATAAGTTATGAGCGAATTCTTTTACTTGGTCTTCTGGGTCATTTAATGCTTCGATTACAAGCGTTAAACCTTCTTCTCCATAATTTAAAGCAGATGGTAAGGCTGCAATTTTATGCTCAACAACCTTGGTTGATAATCGTCGTTGAACTCCTTCTAATCCTCCTAAAACAACAGCAGATACAGGAGCTTGACTTTGATTCCCTAAAACAACATCATATTTTTTAGGCTGATTCGATTCTGACATTATAATTTTTATTACAGAGGAATGTTATTATAATTACTCTATTACATTTTAGCTTTACCTGCCTCTACAAGCATGACTTATGATTGGGTAGTAATTGGCGCCGGATTTACGGGTGCAGCACTTGCATATGAACTTGTCAAAAAAGGCTTTTCGGTTCTTTTATTGGAACAAAATCCAGTACCTGACAATGCTACCCGTTACAGTTATGGTGGTTTAGCGTTTTGGTCTGGTACTAATTTATTAACACGTCAATTATGCGACGAAGGCAAACAACGCTATTCTGAGTTGTTGCATGAGCTTGGCAATGATATAGAGTATCGCGAAATAGATTTAGTCTTAACTATTGACGCTGACTCAGACCCCAACGTAATTGCTGAATTTTATTCTCGCTTTCAAACTCCACCACAGTTGCTTTCTGTGGAAGCTGCATGTGAATTAGAACCATTATTAAATAAAAATGCTCTGAGCGGCGCCTTAACAGTCAAACACGGTCATATTCAACCAGAGAACACAGCACAAGCATACATTCAAGCTTTTCTAAACTTGGGTGGAAAAATTCAAATTACTAAAGTTCTTGATATTCCATCTTTAGAAGTAGAGTATAAAAACCTTGCTATTTGTGCTGGAGGTATTACTAGGCAGTTGCTTAATAAGTCTGGTATTTTCGTGCAGCAATATTTTACTCATGCAGAAATTCTGGAAACGCCGCCAGTCGATGTCAAACTTAGCACATTAGTAATGCCCGCAGTGTTACAACGCTTTGGTTTTGAAGCGAAAGCTGGTAAAGATGATGAAATTTGGCGCCAACCTGGTAATGAACCGGAGGCTGCAATATTAGATACTGGTGTAGTGCAGTTTTTAGATGGCAGTTTGCGTATTGGTCAAATTAGTCGAACGCTAACTGACCCAGAAGCAAAAGTTGATGCTTTCGTTAGTGAAAACTGGTTACGTGATAGTATCGGTCGTATTTTACCGTGTTTGTCTTCTTTGCCCGCAACTTGGCGCCATTGTTTAGTAGCTTTTAGTAAAGATAGTTTGCCTTTGGTTGGCGCCGTTCCTGAACACGACAATATATATATATTCTCAGGTTTTAGTAATCCACTTGTATATATACCTCCACTTGCTGCACGGTTTGCTAATTGGGCGTCAGGACAAGAAGATGAAGTTATTAACCAGTTATCGCCAAATCGTTTTATAAATTTTTAAGTGAATTGCGCGCTGATAAGACTTGAGGAACTTGGCGGCTCCTAATACTGTCTTTCAGTAAAAATAGTTTGTTTTCGATTAGCGCGCTGGTCATGTCAAGAATTTATGATAAACTTCTTGACAAAATATATCTAAATCGTTTTATAACGTTATAGTGATATATAGCTGTGGTTAATAGTGTTGGGTTGCGCTGTCGCTACACCCAACCTACGGCTACGACGTATACAATTTTAACTTTCGGTTCCATCACTTGATACTATGGTTTGGTCTTCTTCTAGGACGGCTTTTACCATGTCAGACTCTGCTAGTGCGTTGACACCAGCAGCACAAATTTCAATTGGTATTTGACCTAATGGTCCTGGGTTTTCGGTTAAGGGCTGTCCGCCGAAGTCTTTAATAATATTAAGAATATATTCAAGCGCGAGTCTAGCCGAGTTGCGTACTGATTCAATCGCAGCTTTGCGCTCCGCAGGAGATTGACGGACGCCACAGTTTTTCCCCTTATCTATATGGAGAAGAACAATGACGCGAACTTTCTGCTGCGGTTGCAAATTGCTTAAGCGATTTGCGAAATCGACGCTAATTTTGTGATTAAAAGGGTTACGCTGATACATATAATAGATGATGCAATCCCCTGGCGGCTCTTACTTTAGAGCTTGTAATGCTTCCAGAGGTTGTATTAATCCCCATCCCCAGCGATTATCTGGACGACGAGTACCACCTGCTGGATGTTTAGCTGTTTCCTTTAGTACCCTTATAATATCGATTACAGATGCTCTTGGATTTGCTGCCATCAATAAAGCTGCAACTCCAGCGACGTGAGGAGTAGCCATTGATGTTCCATCCATGTAGTTGTAAGCGTAAGTTCCTTCGGGAGTTCTAGTAGGTGGTATACATGAGTATATCTGAGTCCCTGGTGCAACAACATCCGGTTTTGTAACCAATCTACCAGCATCTTCTTGGTCGGGAAATACTAAACTTGCTCCACTACTAAAAAACGCTACGTCATGTTTATTATTAGATAACTTTTCAGCGGCGCCTACTGAGAAGGCATTATATGAGTTACCTGGTGAACTAGTATTGCCGTGATTCTCATTCCCAACTGCGACAACAGGTAAAATACCGTATTGGTTAATTAATATATCGAGAACTTCGGTAAATAAAGGTTCGTAGTAGCTCATGCCAAGCGACATATTAATAATATCGGCGCCTGTTTCAATAGCCCAAGAAATACCTTCGAGCAAAGTTCGTAAACTAGTGTTACCAATTAATACACCTGCTACTAATAGGTTAGCATGAGGTGCCACACCGATGGAGACACCTTTATCGGTTTTCCCACCAGCAATAGTTCCACACACATGAGTACCATGCTGACCGCTATCAAATGGAGGTGAAGCGGTAATGCGACGTCCGAGAGGGTCGATAACAACAAACTCTTTAACACGGTTGTTCAGTGCTGGATGTGCAGCGTATACTCCGGTATCTAAGACAGCGACATTTACGTTTTCACCCTTGGTGGTTTCCCATAGCTTGGGAATGTCTAGACTATCAAGTCCCCATGTTGTGCTTTCAGTAGATTCTTGAGTTACCGAGTCAGCGTATTCTATCCGACGTGGTTGAATAAGATGAATACTTTGATTTGGTAAAACTGCTACTACATGAGGTTGTTCGGCAAGTGCTTCTAAGGTTTTGTGGGTAACTTCAACTGTTGCGACTGGTAATGTGCCTGAACCGATTAGCGAAATTTCCAATGGGTCATCACTATATCCTAAGTCGCGACTTGCTTCTTGATAATGGTCGAATATTTCTTCTTGTAGCGCTTTTTGAATACTAGCTCGCTGTTGGGACTTTTCTAATCTACTGTGAACCTCACGCAGGCGCCCGCGTTTTGGTAGTCCTTCACATTGTGGCGCCTCGTAGATGACAATCGCATCACGTTTGTCATCTTCGTCGAGTCCAGCTAGAAACGGGTCAAATGCTGGTGATATTTTATGCTCTATACTCATAGTAATTTTTGGGTTTAGTTTTTTAATATTGTTACTCCGGCTCTAGAGTATACTGAGATTCCTATATTTGATATCTACCTTTAAGGTAAGGTTTTCGGGTTGTTGAGGCGATATCGTTGGATATTGCTGTAAAATCCGCGCGTAGCAGTAAAGACTTAGTTTCTATTTACCACAGAGACACAGAGTACACAGAGAAAGAGAGAAGAGGACTCAAAAGAAACCCGGTTTCTTCATCACTAAGCATTAAAATCATCAACATCAACAAGAAGAAACCAGGTTTCTCCCAAAAACTTAGTTAATATGCACCCAGCGAATCACAGAGTATACAGAAACCGGGTTTCTTTGTCACTAAGCATTAAAATCATCAACATCAACGAAAAGAAACCCGGTTTATTGGGTTAATATGCACCCAGCGAATCACACGATATTGTGATTTCCATCGACACGCTGATATAATTCAACATGATTCTTATCTAATTTTAATAATTCCGCAGCCTCTGCTAACAGTGCGTTTTGCTCGCTTTGTATTTCGGCTAACCGTACAGATATTTCTGCTAATCTTTCCGGTTTTGTATCTACTGTAGTTGTATCGTTCACATAAATAATAGGCGCCTCTTTAACAGCATTGCTAATCGTTAATTTATTCCACCCAAAAGCTGTATACTTGCCTAATTTTTGCCCACTATAACTAATTAACAACCAAATTAATCGTAGCGGTGTTTTTAATATTGATAAACTAGCGGTTTCAATCAAGCGAACAACCGCGCGGATTATGCTCGAAGCAAAAGCGATAAATAATAAACCAAGAATAAGACTCCAAATTGGATGATTTGCTGCCCACCCAAATAATTGCACTAACTTGTAAATAGCAGGATGTTGCACCAACCAATCATTGACAGAAGAATTCATCGAATTTTGAATTGCCGTTGATGTTGACTGCTGGATATTTTCAGCAGACTGCAAAGTTTTATGCAGTGAATCTTTGAGATTATCAATACCGCTTGTCACTGTATTTACCGCTTGGTCTCTAGATTGCTGTGCAGTATTACTTAGCAAGTTAACCCTGTCGTTAACTAACTGCTTGGTACTCTGAAAGTTTTGGCGCCAGCTTTCAGGTAGTGTCATAAAAAGCCCCACAAATCCAAATAAAACCATCAAAATACAAATCTAACATTATTTTATTATCTGGTAGGGTGCGTAACAGCATGAATCAACCTAAAATCAAACGCAAAAATCAAGTGCTGTTACGCACCAGTATGATATGGCGGGCAAGGATGCCCACCCCACAAGAGTTGTATAATGCTGCTATTGAATAGAGACTTACAGATGAATAATCAGCCATACGTCCCGCCATTAGAAGTTAGAGAAAGATTAAGCGCAAATCTCAAAAAAACAGAGGAAGAGATGAAGAAAATAGGAAAATCACTTGATAAATTATTAGCACATATAGATGCACAAATTGCAGCCCAACCCAAAAGAACAAAACAAACAGTCTCACAAAGTTAAAATAATTGCCCAACGCTCGGCTTGCCTTACTGGATGAAAATGAGTTATCTTAAATAATGCATTGTATTAACTTGCATTATTAATGTAAAACCATGACTACTACAAGCTTTAGGTTGGATGAAGATTTACAGGAGAAGTTGGATAGCACTGCTACGCGGCTCAAGCGAACCAAAGGTTGGTTAATTAATGAAGCAGTACGCCAGTATATCGAGCGCGAAGAACTTAGAGCTAGGATGTTGTCCGAAACTCTAGAAGCTGTCGCTGATATTGAAGCTGGGCGTATTGTTTCTGGAGAAGAGGTGTTGAACTGGTTAAAGACTTGGGGAACCGAAGCTGAAACTAAGGCGCCTGAATATGGAGATTAAATTTTCAGCAAGTGCTGTACAAGATTTGATTCGCTTACGAAAATTTATTGCTGTTAATAATCCTAAAGCCGCAGAGCGAATATCGCTTCGGTTACAACAAGCGATTGGAAAACTTGCGCTATATCCAGATATCGGACACCTGGTAGAACAAGTTGAAGGTGTACGCGAATTGGTCGCAGGAAATTACGTCGTCAGGTATCTACGTAGCGACGAAGAAATTTTTGTGCTACGAATTTGGCATGGTAAGGAATATCGGGATTTAGATTAATCTACAAGCTGTTTTTCAATCGCATCACATGCAACACTAACACCATTTTCTGCTTGCAGTATACGCGCGATTTCTTTTGCTTTTTCTGGTCTCCTGGGGTTCCTAATGTAGTAACAACAATTCGACTCATCCTCTGTGTTCTCCGTGTCTCTGTGGTAAATGTAAGGTGGGCACTGCCCACCATACAATATAAACGGTGAGAAAGTAACGTGAAAGCACAAGTATTCCGTGGTGTCAAAAATCTCTCATACGAGGAAATACCAGTTCCATCTCTAGAACCAGATGAGGTGTTGGTACAGGTAAGGGTTGTTGGGTTATGTCAGTCAGATATTAAGAAAATTCTTTATCCTTTATATGAACCCCCGCGCGTTTTTGGACATGAGACAGCGGGTGTTATTGCAGCAGTGGGAAGCGATGTTAAAAAATGGCAGGTTGGACAACGAGTTGCAGTAATGCACCATATACCGTGTATGCGCTGCGATTATTGTCTCAATGAAAACTATTCAATGTGCGACACATATAAGAATATTGTGACAACAGCAGGGTTTGCGCCGAGTGGTGGAGGTTTTGCTGAGTATGTAAAAGTACCTGGACATATTGTTGAGAATGGGGGGTTGATACCTATCCCAGATGATATTAGTTTTGAAGAAGCAAGTTTTGTTGAACCGACAAACTGTTGTCTCAAAGCTGTAAAAAAGGCAAATATTCAACCTGGACAAACTGTATTAGTAACAGGTGCGGGACCAATTGGGTTAATGTTTGTAATGTTAGTCAAATACTTTGGTGCCAAAGCTATTACTACAGATTTAATTCCCTCGCGGATAGAAAAAGCAAAACAAGTAGGCGCCGAAGCTGCTTTTGACGCGCGTGATGCTGATTTACCTGAAAAAATCCGCACGCTAACTAACGGTATGGGTGTAGATGTGACTTTGCTTGCAGTACCTAGTGACAAAGCATTTTTCCAAGCATTAGACTGTACACGCAAAGGAGGCAAAATACTATTTTTCGCCGAATTCCCCGATGAAGTAGAAATTCCTATCAACCCAAATATTCTTTATCGTCGAGAAATAGACTTGATGGGCAGCTACAGTTCATCATTTAAAGTCCAAAGTTTAGCAGCAGATATTGTATTCAAGCGTCGCATTGATGTAAAAGCGCTAATTAGCGACCGTTTCCCACTCCAAGAATTATCACAAGCCGTCGAACAAGCAGTTAAACCTACCCCAGAAACCTACAAAATCTTGATTTATCCATAAGTAGGGTGGGCATTGCCCACCATACAAATGTACATTGCACAGGCGCCGAATGCCTGTGCTACAAGAGTTGAATCAATTTCTGAAACTCTATATCTTGGGCAATATCATCAAAATTTATATCGTTTTCAGCTTCTTCTTTATAACTAGGGTCAAGATTTATTGCTTGTTCTAAATTTTCTAAAGCTAATTCTACTTCTTTCTCCAACGCATAACAAACTGCTTTATTATAATATGCATCGGCATAATTAGGTTTTATTTCGAGTGCTTTGTCGAAACTATCAATAGCGTCTTCACTAAACTCCAGTTTCATAAGAGAGTAACCTCTTTTATTCCAAGCTTTGGCAGATTCTGGTTTTAATTCAATGGCTTTATCAAAGGATGATATAGCTTCTTCATATTCTTCTAATTCTTGTAATGTCAATCCTCGATTTAACCAAGCAGAAGCATCATCTGGTTTAATTTGTACAGCTTGAACAAACGAATCAAAAGCTTCTTGGTATTGGTTAATATAACCCAAAGCTACACCACGATTTGACCAAGCTTTATAGTAGTTTGGTTTATATTCTATAGCTTTATCATAGCAACTTATTGCCCCTGGAAATCGTTTTATTTTTGCTAAAGCTAAACCTCTGTTAAACCAAGCGTCAGGGTTTTCTGGTTCAATCTCCAGTGCGTCATCGTAGCAGGCAATTGCATCTTGATAACGTTTTTGAGCAAAAAGTTCTTCACCTTCTTTTATATATTCATCTGCTTTTAATTGTTGTGGTTTATCGTGTAATGTTTCTTCAATAGGGGTAACATTTGCTAATTTTTCTAAAACAAGTTCTTTTTTTTGTTGAGCATCATTTTGCAAGTCTGAGAGTTGAGAGACAAACTCTAACTCTAATTTTTCCATTTTTTCTAAGATTAAAGATTGTTGCTGCTGAGTATTTAACTGGAGTTCTAAAAATTGAGCAGCAAATTCAGAACCTGATTTTTCTATGTTTTCCAGTATTAAGTCTTTGCGACGTTGAGTGTCTGCTTGCAATTCTGAAAGTAAAGAAGCAAATTCTAACGGCATTTTTTCTAAATGCTGAATTATTTTGTCGCGTTCTTGTTGAGTATCTGTTTGTAAAGCTTGTAGTTGAGAAGAAAATTGTAATTGTAACTCTCCTAAAATTTGGAAAAGTTGCTGTTGAGCTTGAGATTGTAACCCGGAAATTAAAGATTTAATTTCATCTTTAGATTTAGCAATATCTGATGTAGCTAAGTTCTTTTGTTGCTGTATATCAGATTGCAATATCGTAATTATATTTTTGACTTCATCTTTATATTTAGCTATATCGGTAACTGCTACGTCCTTTTGTTCTTGAGCATCTAATTGCAAACTAGAAAAATGAGATGCTATTTGTGACTCTAATTTTAGAATATTTTTTAAAGTCTCATCAGTTTTTTGCTTGGCGCCTAAATTTTCGTTATTAAGTTGAGTCTCGAATTCAGTTTCTAAATTATTTATTTTTTCTTGAGCAGATTTAATTACTGTTTCTAGCTGTGATAATAACTGGTCTTTTGATTGAGAAAGCTCAGAGGTAACTAACGGTAAATTTTGTTTTTCTAATTTAATGCTGTTGCGTAGCTTTTCTGCTTCCTGTTCTAATTCGTGTACTATTGCCTGATTTCTTTGAATCGCTTTTTCGGCTTGCTGTTCAACAATGGCTAGCTGTTTTTGCAATTCTGTCACCCCTTGAACCTTATCTGTAGCCCTATTGACAATTTCTCGGAGTGCTGCACGTCGCAGCAGCCAAAATGATGCGAGCGCTGCTACTGGAAACAATACCCAAATAATTATACCAATATTTATTAGAGTGTTTGTACTGTTGTTGCGCTCTGTTGCTGGCGCCAATTGTGCCAAATGTGAGTCTTGCGTTTTAGTAGCTAATGCAGTGCTTTGAATGCAGGCGCCACTAATAGACAGTAAAACAGCGGAAAAGACTGTAGTACTTTTGAATGCGAAGGCGCCGATGATTTGATTAAAGAGCATCATGCCAATTTTACTCCATAATTTGGGCTGCGGCATATTATTCAAATTTAGCAGCCAAACCAGGATTGTTAAATCTGAAGTTGTACGATTTGATTTACATATGCTTAAAATCGATATGCTAAGAATGGAATGAGCATCTCCGCGCAACTTAACCCACCGTGAACTCCAGCGTTTGGCGCCCATTTTTCTCCAGTTGAAGATTGATAACAAACCCAGTCGTGACGCGGTACTAATATAAAATCTCCTATCCGGTCATTAGATTCTGGACTCAAAGCTTCATTTGGTAAGCCAAATAATCCTATTGCGATAGCTTCGGCTTTAGATACAAGCAAGAAATTATCGTCAAAATGCGAGTTAATATAAGCTTTCACTGCATCTTCGGCGCCGTTTTTAACATGCAAAAAGCGCGCGCGTCCTTCACCAGTAACTGCTGGAGTCCATAATAATTTAATTAGTTCTGGGTGTTCATGTAACCAAAGAACTTTTTCTGGGTCTGTAGGACATTGACCGTGGTCGGCAGTTACTAATAAAACAACATCACCTCGACCAATTAAAGGGTCTAATAGTTCTCGTTTGAGCGCAAAATCAATAGTAGCAACTTGTGCTTGATAGTAAGGGCTTAACGGTGCATAACGATGTGCTGCACTGTCAATATTTGGCACATACATATATGTAAAGCTTTTACCGTTATCGTAACTGGTTAATATGCGGTCACGTAACTGAGCAAAGCCATCGGCGTAAGTTAAATATCCAGTATATTTTTCTTTGCCAGCTTCGCTACCTACTGTTGTATAGCGGCTAATACTAGTATTTTTAAAACCATTGTAATTAACTATTCCTACATCTATTCCAGCTTTCTCCATGCGTAGGTAGATATTGGGAACTGTAACAAATGTATCTGGGTTAAGTTGCTCGTCTGTATAACTTGCCGAAGTTGGAGCAGTATAGGGGCGCCAACGCAGTAAACTAACTAAAGCGCCAATTTCACAGCAATAGGCAGTTGTAGAAGTAACACCATGTTGGGCAGTTGCGTAAGCTGTTGCCGCAGAAGTTAAAGCAGTAACAGTTGTGCTAGGAAATACTGTAGTAGCTGGCATGAAAAAAGCTTTGTCACTGCTACAAGCATTTGCAAACCCAGGTACAACATTGTTTGTGATTAAACTTTGTAACTGGTCATAACCAAAAGCATCCAGCACTAATAACACTACATGGTTAATAGGCGCTATAGTTTGCCAGTTTTCCCAAGCTTGAGTTACTACGTCTATTTCTAATAAACTTGGATTGAATGGAGGTAATGCAGGCTGTTCACTTAAAGTTGGCGCCTGTGGACACAGCCAATGTATTGGAAGTGCAGCAATATTTGCCAAACCCAGTCCATCGTAACTTGGTCGCACCTTGTTGGCGCCAAAGACTGCGGGTAACTCCTGTCGAGTAATAAGTGCTTGTTCTGCTGTGGCAAATATATCAGTCATTTTAGTTATTGTCCTATTTATTATAAACAAAGTAGGGTGCGTGAAAGCCTTTACTATACATAAATCAAACGCAAAGTCAAACTGCTTTCACGCACCATCAACCATCAATAAAATCTGTTATTCATCTATTGCCAATGTTAAGCTGCTGGAATTAACTGTCCTAAAATTTTAGGTTCTGGTAGAGGTTGACCGTCCTCTATGTATGACTCTACAAGCATCTCTATAACTTCTTGAGCATTTTTTAACGCTTCTTCATAAGTATCGCCATGAGTACAGGGTTGATACACGTCAGTAAATTCAGGTAGCGAAACAACATAGCATTTATCTTCATCTGACCACTGAATCACAATAGTATATTTCATCATTTAGCTTTTAGGCGGCTTGAACTAACTTTCCAATAATTTGAGGTTCTGGAAGAGGTTGACCATCTTCTATATATGACTCTATAAGCATCTCTAAAACTTCTTGAGAATTTTTTAACGCCTCTTCATAAGTATCCCCGTGGGTATGGCAAAATTCTCCCCACTCTGGAAGACTAACGACGTAGCATTTATCTTCTTCTGACCATTGGATAATTATTTTATAATGATAATTCATTCTTTTCATCTTCCTAAATACAGCCGCTTTGTTTTGCGTTAAAAGTTTTCTTGCTCGTGCTGGATGCACCATACTTAGAAAACTTTTGTCTTTGTTCAATACAAAAACGTGATTTGTTAATTTCGACATTTTTTTGTTGGCAGTTACGCCGCTCTTTTATGGGGTAAAGTTTGCTTTGAGAATGCTACGTTGCTTGTTAATCGGATTGGTTTTCCACGAGAGCAAACTACGTGATGTTCCTTTCCTGACCGCTTAGGACTAGCTATACCTTAAGGCTGGTAAAATCCTATTAAGGTCGTGACTCTAGTAGCGCTTACGCCTTGCCAAAGGGCGACTCTGGTGTAGCCGGGTAGACCAATTTCCACCTTTCATAAACCACAGATTAACCATGATTTACGTCGGATTGCTCCGCTTTACTGACTACTCTATTGGTATATTGATTGTTGTTGCTATTTTAGCTTTTTACCTTGCTTTTAACCTTGGCGCCAATGATGTTGCTAATGCAATGGGCACTTCGGTAGGTTCTAAAGCGGTTACTTTGAGGCAAGCTTTAATTATTGCAGGTGTATTAGAGTTTGCGGGTGCCGTGTTGTTTGGAGGTGAGGTAACACAGACCTTAGCAACAGGTGTGGCAAACCCTGTGTTATTTGTAAATACTCCTCAGTTATTTGTGACTGGGATGTTTTCTGTACTAATAGCATGTGGGTTATGGTTACAACTGGCAACTTCGCGCGGTTTACCTGTGTCGAGTTCTCATGCTGTGGTCGGCGCCATTGCTGGGTTTAGTTGGGTAGCGTTGGGAGTTGGCGCCATTGATTGGTCTTCGATTAAGTTAATTACTATTGGTTGGGTATTAACACCTATTATTAGCGGTATAATTGCGGCTTTATTTTACAGTCAAATTCAACGTTGGATTTTAAATCAGCCGAATCAAATAATACAATTAAATGAGTGGATTCCTTGGTTAAGTGCTGCTTTAGTTGGTGCTTTTGGTGTTATTGTATTACCAACTTTAACTCATCCTATCGCTGAATTTTTTATAAATAAGTTCGGTATAAATATACCTTTTTATGATTACTCGCTGCTAACAGGCGCCGTTGCTGTTGTCAGTTTAACTGTTTATAGCTGGCGCCTGGTAGAGAAGGGGGGTAATAATTCATTAATCGAAAAAATATTTGCACGCTATCAATTATTGAGTGCTTGCTTTGTTGCGTTTGCACATGGTTCTAATGATGTGGGAAATGCTATAGCACCATTGGCAGCTATTGTTTATACAGTTAATAGCACTAAAGTGCCAATAACACAGATAGATGTACCTTTATGGATTTTAGTACTTGGCGCCGCTGGTATTGTTACTGGTTTGGCGATATTCGGTAAAAATGTGATTGCGACTATTGGTGAAAGTATTATTACTTTACAACCTAGCAGTGGTTTCTGTGCTGAACTCGCTACCGCAATTACAATTTTGCTTGCTTCTCGCTTCGGTTTGCCTGTTTCAACTTCTCACGCACTTGTTGGTGGTGTTGTAGGTATCGGGTTGGTGCAAGATTTGAAGTCAATTAAGTTTTCAACGCTGCAAAATATTGCTGCTGCTTGGGTGGTTACTGTTCCGATTAGTGCATTATTGAGTGCGCTGATTTTTTATTTGTTGAAATTCATATTTTGATTGGTATTTGGAATTATTTGTTGAGACATTACAACACAATTTTTGCATTTTGTATGGATAGACCACGTGTGCATCCTTAATTATGCGCTTTTTAGTAATACCTCAACATCATGGCTAATACTGGTAGGTTGAGGAATTGGTAATCCATCTTCCAGCATTCCTTCTATATGAAATTCGATAGCTTCCTGAATTTGAAGCTTTACCTCTTCCACAGTTTCACCTGTTGCTACACAACCTGGTAAATCAGGAACGTAAGCAGAATAATTTCCCTCAGCTTTTTCCTGCTTTGTAAAAAGGTGCGGCAGGTAAATGCCCAGTGGGAGCTTCTAAGTTAAATTGAAGTTGGGGGGTATCGTTGCCAGTTACCTGAGTGGCATCAGCCTACTGCTTTTTGTTGCGTATTATAAAATATATTGTATAATTATCTGGTTCTAAATTATGGAACAAGTTACCTTACCATCCGTTTTAACACTTGAAGAAACATCCCAGTATTTACGTCTACCGATTGAATTGGTATTACATCAAGCTCAAATAGGCAATATTCCAGGTCGCAAAATTGGAGACGAGTGGAGATTTTTAAAGACCGCTATTGACAATTGGTTGAGTCCTAAGAGCAGCCGTTCTATTCTTTTAAGTCAAGCAGGTGCCTTTGCAGATGATGATTCTCTTGTAGATTTGACGACGACAATTTATGAGGCAAGGGGACGTTCTGAAGTTGATGAAAAGCCAGATAATTAATGTATTTACTTGATACTGATACGCTATCACGTCTCCATGCTGGAAATATAAATGTAGTTGCACGATTAAAGGCTGTAGAAGATTCTGAAGTCGGAATAACTATTATTACAAAAGCCGAAGTTTTACGTAGACGCATTGATTATCTTCTTAAAGCTGAGACAGGGGGAGATTTACTTAAAGCGCAAGAGCTTCTATTTCGTACTGAAGAGTTTTTGCGCGAACTTTTAATTATTCCAATTAATCAAGCAGCATGATTAGAATTTGAGCGATTACGTGCAGTGTCCAATCTACGCAAAATTGGAAGAGCTGATTTGTTAATTGCTAGTGTGACTCTGGCTAATAGAGCTACCTTAGTAACACGGAACACTCGTCATTTCAAACAAGTACCTGGTCTACGAGTGGAAAATTGGGTTGATTGATGTTTACTTGACTAGCTAGAAGGACTTTTTTGAATACTAAGTGTCTAAATTCTAAAAACTTTCTTCTAAACATTGTAAGAGCTTCGGCGCCAGTGTTGCAGCCCAACCGATAGCTATATCATCTCCTGCTTTATAGAATGGTGCAGCAGGTAGGTGTCCAGTCGGAGCTTCTAGGTTAAATTGAAGTTGGGGGTATCGTTGCCTGTTGTTATTAAGGCGCCATCCTACCGCATTACTAAATTTAATGTAGTCTTGTTGTGTATTATCCCAAATTCGGCTTTGTGCGGTAAAGCCAAAGCGTTCACCACTATAGCAAGCCCATAAGTAATTTATTGTTTCCAGGTCAGTACAGGGAAAACTGGTAAAATCTTCTTCTCTAAGCCATCCGGCATCTACACGTCGGGATATTTTTAACATTAGCGCTCTTGTTTCTTCGTCTGCTTGGCGCCACATTTTCGATGCTAGTAATTTGGCTAGGCTATCGTAATTTACACCTACCTCGCTAATTAATTGATGAGTAATGCCCATATCTATAATTTTTGATTACCTTGGTTGGGGTACTCGCGCACTGGTAGTAGTCCCCATGCTTCTGCGTCTGCTGCCCAGTTGCGAAATATTTTTTGTCTGGCGAAAGCATTGGCAAAGCGCCAATTGTATACTCGTTTCCAAGCACTTGACCATTGCCCTGTTTCATCTGCTGCTTGAAGCGCACGTATTTCTGCTTCGAGTGCGTTGCTGTGTTTTTGCATGATGGCTTCGATGTCTCGAAAGTGGTCGTCTGGTTGCCGCATCGTTTAAAGTTTGTGTTGAGACTTAATAAATATAACTTGCCCTACAGGCGCCTACGTTCATCCCTTTGTTGATAAAATTGTAAACTTATTTATAGGGGTAAAGCCTGAGAGGGTTTGTAGGCTAGCAAACATTATTTTATATTCAGTAAGTTTTTACAATATCACTTTTTGGTTATAAAACCTATATTTAATCAGCTTTACAGGGCTTTTTACGACTATGGTTAATTTTAAATACTGGTATTAATTATTTATACGTAAAGAAATTAATGAATATTTAATGATTTTTTTTTATCAGAAAAAATATGGTATCTTGCCAAAATTGGATTTATTGTTTGGGCTTTATCTGACACAATAGTTCCATAAAACTACGAATGAATAACTGCTTACTCTTCCACAACAGACCAGAGGTGTAGAACTAATGGGTCAGTCTGAGAACAATATAAATATAAATCACCGAGAAAATAACTCGGCGCCACAATTAGATGCTTCGCTCGAAGCAACGATAAACGCACAGAAGACTGTGCAAAAATTAACTGGTGAGCTTGAGCTTCTTCAATCAAACGTTCTCAACTCTTTGCAGGAAGATGTGAAGCGTCTAGTTGAGGAAAAGCGTCAGCTAACTGATGATGTCCAAAAGCTCTCTGTACAAAAGAATAATTTACAGTCCTCGCAAATTGAACAGCAGCAACAGGTATTAATTCGACAATTAGTACAAGTTCTTGCCAACCACGTCTCTATACAATTGCAGTCGTCGTTAGAGCAGTTGTTTGAGTCGGCTATAGTGCGTGTGTCAAAGAATAATGCTATACAACCTTATACTGAAAAAGAAATTACCGCGAATCCGGATTCTGATGTTGATGATTTAATAGCTTCGCTCAAAGCTGCTGTAACAAGTACTTTTGAAGAACTACAAAGTGAGTTAAAAAATTACCAAAGCAGTTTTTCTGTGCAGCTTTCTCGGATGTATAGCGAACAGGAACAAGGTGAAGCTATTTTAGCTGAGTTAGTATACCGTCTCCGTAACGAACTTGATGCGGCGCCTCAAAATCTCGATAATAGAGTCGAGGAGTTTGCCTCGGTTGAATTTGAAGAAGCGCTTGAAAATCCCGAAACTGCCGAATTTTACACCCTTAATAATATAGATATAAATGCACCATCGAGCCAATCAGAAACTCAAGGTGCAGATGAACCACCTCGTAATCAGTTTCCTAATACTGTTATTCCTAACCCTGTAACACGCACTCAAGTTGAAGCTTCCCTAGAACCTGTTGAAAATACAGAATTTGTAGAATCACAACCCCAAGAATCTGTAGAAAGAGTCAAATTATTGAGACCTCAAGAATCTTCACTACCTGAAACTCCTGTTGTTGAAACAATTGTACCTACGCCAATTCCAACTCCAAGTATACGTCGAAGACGTGTTGAAGCTAGAAGACCACAGACCCCACCTGAAGTGGAAGTGAACAGTCGAGAACTTCCTACTTCGCTTCGGGCTGGGTTTATACTGATTATGCTATCGGTTGTTGCTTCTGCGCTGTATAACGTTTCTGTGAAAGCGATGTTCTTCCAGAAATCGCAAATTTTTGGAGTTTTTGATGTCCAGCAGCTTATTGTTCCAACCCTTGGTAATTGTTTTTTAATTTTGATGCTGCGAATGTTGGTGGTTGTACCGCTAATGTTGGTAATGGCGCCTATTATGCATCAAGGTATTTGGAATGATATTAGAGGTTTGGTAGATTCATTACGTAATAATAAGGGCTCTGCACCTAATGCTACACCAATGCCACGGGCTATTACTAAGCAAGTGTTGGTGCTATCGCTGATTAGTGGGTTTTTCTTGTTTTTGTCCCAGGTGCTAATTTACTTGGCTATTGGTCAAGTTGCCACGGGTGTGGCAATTTCGCTTTTCTTTATTTACCCTGTCATTAGTGGTTTCTTTGGCTGGTTAATATTTAGGAATGACCGTGAACGTCCTACTTTGTCACGAGTTAGCGCTATTGCTTGTATTTGCTTTGGTCAGTTACTTGTTTTAGGTTCAAATACAGAGAACCCAAATATATCGTTCGGAAGTACTGCTGCGATTGTGTCGGGTGTGACTTTTGCTATTTATATTGTCCTAACTCGTATTTGTGCTGCACGCTTACATCCTGTTTCGTTTACTTTGCTTAACTTTACTACGATGTTGCTGCTGTGCTTTGTGGCTTTAATTATTCCGCTACCCGCTAATATCGGTGTGCAAGTTAATAACACCAATTTTCTTGAACTTATTCTCAGCGCTTTTATTTTAGGTGTGTTAACCTTAGCGGGATACGTGCTTAACAACCTTGGTATCCGTAAATTTGGCGCCATCCGCTCTGCGCTCATTGGCGCCTGTGTCCCAGCTTTGACGGTGCTTTTCGCTGGGTTGATAATTCAAGAAAACTTGGAACTAATTCAAGTTATAGGCGTTCTAGTTGTTACAGTCGGCGCCGCTGCTTTCAACTTAGAGAAAATACGTAATCGCTCTAGAAGCTCCAGAACAACCGCTTAAAACCAATGAATATCCTTATCAGGATGAGTATGTATCTATTGGGACATATTTTTAGTGTTGATAGTGGTAGTATTCATGCAAACTTTAAATAAAACCGTTATTTGTGTCATTGGTGACATGTACTGTACACCTTAACTTTACACAAACGATTTTTATTTGAATAAAGTAAAAATTATTATATCGAGCGTGCCACTAAGGAGTACTCTAGATGCCAGAAGATGTTTTGTAAAAAAAATATCATCTGGTACTGTTACCAATTTTCGCTCGTTAGACGAAAACTGGTGTAAAAGAGTATTTGTGGATGTAGTTATAATAGTTTCACCCATAAATACTCTTGAAGACAAAGTGATTTTAGCCAAAAGCTTTGCTCATAAAGTCTTGAAGGAAATCAAAACTGAGGAGAGGAGTTTTATATATTTACCAGAAAATACGGATGAAAAGTTAATTAAGACTACCAATAATACCGAGATTTGAAGCATAATAGATTATCGTTCATTGAACACATTGCTTCATTGTGGGGTGTATACTACTTACTTTCGGTCTAACTTATAACCTGTAAACGTGCTATTCAACTGTCTGTAATATGAGTAACGACATCGATCTGATCAAAAGTCTCAGCCCCAGCGCGATGGATCAGATCATGCTTTATCTGGCTTTTAGTGCCATGCGGACGAGTGGGCACAGACATGGGGCGTTTCTAGATGCAGCCGCGACCGCAGCAAAATGTGCAATTTACATGACTTATCTTGAGCAGGGACAAAACCTGCGGATGACAGGACATTTGCACCACCTCGAACCAAAACGAGTTAAGGCAATTGTCGAAGAAGTTAGACAAGCGCTAACAGAAGGTAAATTGCTGAAGATGCTCGGTTCGCAAGAGCCACGCTATCTAATTCAGTTGCCTTATGTCTGGATGGAGAAGTACCCCTGGCAACCAGGACGTTCGAGAATTCCAGGTACTAGTTTAACGAGCGAAGAAAAACGGCAAATTGAGCAGAAATTGCCCGATAACCTACCCGACGCTCAACTAATTAGTTCATTTGAATTCTTAGAATTAATTGAGTTTCTCCATAAACGCTCCCAAGAAGACCTGCCCGCACAACACCAAATGCTGTTGAGTGAAGCCTTGGCGGAGCATATCAAACGTCGTTTACTGTACTCTGGTACGGTAACGCGAATCGATTCGCCTTGGGGTATGCCTTTCTACGCTCTAACTCGTCCATTTTATGCGCCCGCTGATGACCAAGAGCGGACTTATATCATGGTGGAAGATACCGCTCGGTATTTCCGCATGATGCGTGACTGGGCAGAACGTCGTCCTAATGCTATGCGCGTTTTGGAAGAACTTGATATTCCTCCTGAGCGAATTAAGCAAGCTATCGAAGAATTAGATGAGGTTATCCGTGCTTGGGCTGATAAATATCACCAAGAAAACGGTGTTCCAATGGTTTTACAAATGGTATTCGGCAATAAAGATGACTAATATTTAATCCCAACAAGGTTGGTATTGGTTTTTCAAATAAAAATACTAATTAATAATAATCCATGTCGAATCCACCTTTTGGTGGATTTGTCAATGGGATTGTAATCTTTTAGTCTGATTATTTTATTTACTTATTATGGTGCAGATTCTGTTGTTAACATTGAGGGTGTATCTCCTTCAACTGCATTAGTTTTATCGACCCATCCTCTTAGAGCATCATTAATTACACCCGCAACTGGTACGGCAATTAGTAGTCCTAATAATCCACCAATGTAAGTACCTACAAGTAGCGAAGTTAATACCCAAATAGGGCGTAACCCAGTAAAACTACCTAAAAGACGAGGCGCCACAGCTTGGTCGATTAATTGGTCGATGACAACAGAAACAGCTAATACTCTTGCTGCCAACCAAATATCATGGGATGCAATAATTAAGGTGATAACCGCAAGGCTAACAACATCACCAAACGGGATTAAGCTTAAAACACCTATTCCTAAACCGAACACTAAACCGAAGGGAACTTGTAGAACAAGAAATACCACTGTTAGCGATACTCCCATCAACATAGCTAAAGCAACTTGCCCGATTAAATAGTTTCGGAAATTTTGCTGGAATGATTCCTGTAATTTGACGGCAAAGCTAGTTGGCAATTTCTTAAATATCCCATCCCAAATACGGGCGCCGTCACTCAAAAGGTAAAATGTAAACACGACGGTCACTAAAGCTTCAGAAACACTATCAATAGCTTCAACTGCAAAAGTAAAAAGTCGGTTGCCAAAAAATTCTACTTCCGAAGGTAATTTATCGGTTAATTCTGTGGCAATTCTACTAAAATCTACGTCGAACCCACGATTTGCTGCCCAACTATTTGCAGCTAGTAACTTTTGCTGTCCAGAGTCTATCCATTCTGGAATGACTTTTGTCATTTCGTTAAACTGTTCATAACCCAGCGGTAGTATAGTCACACCTAGGGTAAATATGAGTAATAAAGCTGAAATAAATACGATTCCAACAGCATACCCACGTTTGAGACCACGAGCATGAAGTATTGATACCGGAAAGTTTAATATAAACGCCAGCAACGAAGCTAGTACAATTGTTGTAATTATCGGTTTAAAGTAATCAAAAACGCGAAAAGCTAACCAGCCATTTAAAAAAATTAATGGGAATAGCAGTGTTATTATTAATATTTGTACTAGTCGATTCAGCGAATTCATATTTTATAGTCCTGCAAACCATTCGTAACCTTGGTCTTCCCAGTATCCTTTGTAGCGGGATAAATTACTGACTAAACTTATTTGAGTTACCCATTTGCTTTGCTTATAGCCAAGTTTAACTGGTGACGCTAACCTTAGAGGCGCCCCGTTATCGATTGGTAATGGTTCACCATTTTTTTGATATGCTAGTAGTGTTTGTGGATGTACAGAGGAAGCGATATCCCAACTTGAATAATATTTGTCTGCCGATATAAAATATGCGTATTTGACAGTTTCTTTTGGTTGTGCTAAGGCTATGATATCACGCAGACGCACACCTGCCCATTGCACGATTGCCGCCCACCCCTCTACACAAACATGACGGATAATCATTGAAGTTAGCGGCAGCTTTTGTATTTCTGCCATGCTCAAGCTTAAAGGATTATTTACATCTCCATCCACTACCAAACGGTAGTTTTCGACGTCGATAATTGGTGTGTTACGAAAGGTATTGACGATTAGTGCTTTTGGTTCGATTTGTGAGAGCGAGAATTCGGGTACGAGTTTTTGCGGTTTTAGCCCAAAAATAAATGATTCGACTTTTTGATTCAACGGTTCTGAGATTGCACCAGCAACATCTTCAAATAATGGTGAACCACAACCCGAAAGTAGTAGGCTGGCGCCTGATATTCCTGATATCGTTAAAAACTGGCGCCGTGTTAATTTGAGACTCGGTGTATGAATTAGACCCATAGTGAATTACCAAAACATTGATTCTGTAAATTCTGTGCCACCAACTTTACGCGCTAAGTACGAGTGGACAAGCGCGAAAATTATTACGAGTGGTACTGTAGCAAAATGAACTATACGCAAAGCTTGCCAACTTCCAAAAAAGTCTACTATCCAAGGAAATTGAGCAGGTTTGTACATTCCTATTCCAGTAAATATCGCAAATAACAAGATAGGAATGATACTAGTGTAGGCGATTCGATGCCAAGCAAATGTTAAACGTTTGGGGTTTTGACTTTTTTGCAATGCTTTGATGTCTAGTAATCCTACATAACGATGGCGCCAGCGTCGAGTTACTAAAACAAAAATACCATACCAGAGTAAATTCAGAGAAAAGACCCACATTGCCGCAAAGTGCCAATGTCTACCACCAGCTAACCAACCTCCCAAGGCAAAAATTGGAGGAATATGTAAACCTGCACGTCCTCCAAATACTGGGTTGGCGTTATAAATTTGTAGTCCACTGGTAAGCATGGTTAATAAGCTAACGATGTTTATCCAGTGGAATACTTTTGCCGCAATAGCAATTTTGGGAATTTTCTGTGGTTTCGGTAGGGTCGTCATTCGTGTTCCTTATTTTTTAGAAGAAATGTTTGGGGAATATCTGACTTTACCACTTCACAAAATCAATGAGTATGGATATGATAAGATATCAAAAAACCAATTGTGATTGAGAAATTAGATTTCTCCTCGAAGAAGAAGCTTTTTTTACGTGGTCGTAAATATAATCGGATGTTATCTGGGTTTGCTTATGCCAAGTTTTTTGAATTGTTAAAAGCTCGATGCTTGAAATTAGGCATTCGAGTTATAGAAGTAAGTCCCAAATATTCCAGTCAGATTGGTGTTGTAAAATACATGCGTCGTTATGGCATGGGAAGCGATAGCTCTGCTGCGTTAGTTATAGCACGTCGTGGAATGGGAATTTATCATGAGCGGTTGCTGGCGAGATACGCCTTTCAGACTTCAGTACGCCCTGAAGCTCGCGCCTCACGTCTTTGCACATTGGCAACGCTTTAATAAGTATTACTTGAAGGTAGGTTCTCGTAATGCTTGGTTTGGCTCACCTAATCTAACAGGTTCTACTGGTGACGGCTCAGTGAACACCGTTCGTACCATCAACAAGATGGTTAAAAGGACGAACCCCGCTTCAGCATGAGCAAGAGAGTTCAATCCTCTCCCTGACTGCAGTGAAGGTGCGACTCCTTCAAGGCAGGAAAGATTGACCGCTATCTTTCCGGTTGTCTAGATTTATCCACTTGTGGGTAGATATGGATATACTTTTTCGAGCGGTTGAAAATCAACCTCAATAAAATTATGGGTGGCTGGTTCTTCAATGTGCATAGCTGCTGTAGGATGGTTCGAGTATCTTGTAGCTCTACGCGGTCAATTCACCCTGACTGTAAACTTACACTAATTTCTGTGCGGTGTTGGTGGTTAATCACTATTACCAATCCTGAACTTAAGTTGTTTGGACGTAAACGGAAAAATGTAATCAACCTTGTTACCTTTCACAGACGCTTCAAAAAGAAAATCAAAAAAAAGACTACATTTAATTCGCCATATGTTCCAAGTAATGGCAAAATGAGGTATACGTGTTTACACGAAAATAAGATTAAACCTATTGATAGACTCGTCTGGCTAGTTTTGTAAGTGTCTGTAATCTAACCAGGACAAATGTTTCATAAATTAGTAAAAAAGTCAATACCATACTGTAGTTTCTTGAACAAAAGCGCTTGTCGGTTCTCGAAGCTGAGGCTACATAAATACTTAGTAGCATTTTTAAGTTTATAGATAAAAATTATCAAATCCATTTACAATCACCTGTTCTCAACCAAATGACTGATGACAATTGAAGAAGTTTTACAGCTAGTCAAAGCAAGCTTTTCCAATGGTTTAACTCCACTTCAAGAACTTGTGTTGCGCTCTTCATGGGAAGGTAAAACTTATACAAGTATCGCATTAGAAGCGCACTACGGTGAAGAACGAGTTAGAAAAGTTGCTTCCTCTTTATGGCAATCTTTGAGCGATTTGTGGGAAGAGCCAATTCAGAAATCCAACTTTCGCTCCTTATTAGAAACCCGTGCATTGAATAAGAAGCAACAGCAAACAATTGCTTTGTTTAGTCGTGCGGTAACACCTATAACGTTAGAATTCCCGAATGGTCCGGTATCACTTGATTCACCATTTTATATTAATCGTCCGCCGATTGAGGAAGTTGCTCGCACTCAAATTACCGAATCAGGAGGAGCGATATGTATAAAAGCAGCCAAAAAAATGGGTAAAAGTTCGCTAGTACTGAGAATTTTGGCACATGCGAATGATCTTGGTTATCAGACTGTAAGTTTGGATTTTCAGCAAGCGGACACAGCAGTATGTACCAATATTGACAAGTTTTTACGTTGGTTTTGCGCTAACGTCAGTCGAGAGTTAGGAATTTCTTTAGAGTTAGATAATTATTGGGATAAAGACATGGGTAGCAAAATTAGCTGCTCGATTTATTTTCAGGATTATTTGCTAGCTCCGTTAAAACATCCTGTGGTGTTGGTGCTGAATGAAGTAGATACAGTGCTAGAGTATCCAGAAATCGCCAGAGATTTTTTACCGTTGTTACGTTCGTGGTACGAGCAGGCAAAATCTCATGATGTCTGGCAGAAACTACGCTTGGTGCTTGTGCATTCAGAGGAAATCATTATCCCGTTGCGTTTGACTGATTCACCGTTTAATATTGGTTTACCAATCAAGCTAAAGCCGTTTACCTTTGAACAAGTTCAGGTTTTAGCAAAGCTACATGGTTTAGATTGGCATAGCGGAGCAGAAGTTGAAAGTTTGATGGCGATGGTAGGAGGACATCCTTACTTAATTAGGTTGGCTTTATACTATTTGGTTGGACAAGGAGGACTAGCTGGAAATTTACAGAAATTGCTACAACAGGCGCCGACAGATACAGGGATTTATGATGCATATTTGCGTCAATATTTATTATTGTTACGTCAACAACCTGAAATTGCAGCAGCTTTTTATGAGGTAATTACGGCTTCTGCTCCGGTAAAGTTAGAAACAATGGCAGCACAACGTTTAGAAAGTTTAGGATTAGTAAATTTGGAAGGTGAGCGTGCGGTGAGCGCGTGTGAATTATTTCGGCTTTACTTTTTGCCTCAACTTGATTTTAGCCAAAAAACAACGATTACTCGCGTTGAAGCGTTAGAACGAGAGAACCAGCAGTTGCGATATCGTTCGAGTATTGACGAACTAACACAGCTTGCCACTCGTCGTTACTTTAATACTTACCTACAAATTGAATGGCAGCGTTATGTTGGCGAAAGCGAAAAAGGTACACTGAATGAAACAACACCGCTATCATTGATAATATGCGATATCGACTACTTCAAAATCTATAATAAAACCTACGGAGAAAGCGCTGGTGACAACTGCTTGCGTCAAATTGCTAGGGTAATTCAGAATGTAGTTAACGATTTAGTTGATGATGGCAATAGGTATAATTTGAATGCATCTACTACTGTAAATATGCGGGAGTTACTCAAGTCGGTATTAGTTGCGCGCTATAGTGGCGAGGAGTTTGCTGTTCTTACTCGTATAGATGCTGTTACAGCAGTTAGTATTGCTGAGAAAATTCGCGCTTTAATTAAAGAACTAGCAATACTTTGTGATTATCCTGGAATAGGAGGACTTCCTGCCAATGTTCTTACTGTCAGTATTGGAGTTGCTAGTATTGTACCAACAGCACAAACAGAACCTGACAGTATTGTTACAGCTGCTGAAAAAGCACTAAATCTTGCAAAACGCCGAGGACGCGATAAAGTCGTTCTTGGCTAAAGGAAAAAGACTTTGAAGCTTTACTTACTGGCGCCACAGAAGTAGATCAATAATTATAGTTATTTTGTACCATAATGAAATACCAGGTACTCAACCGAATTTTTAACAAATATCAGGTACCACGTAAATTTGAGCGTTTAGAAGTGGATGCCAATTTTAATATTATTAGTACATCTGAAGGAGTTGAGCAATTTGCTCAAAACCCTGAACAGGTAACTATCGGTCAAGATGTTCGACAAGGTTTTCCAGAACTTATTGGTTTGGAAGATGTTTTACTATCTATATTGCATGGTGAAGAAGAATTATTTGAGATTGAAGGAGTTCACCGATGCAATGAAAATCAAGGTGATTTATATATTGATGTTTATATTCTGGCTGAAAAAGATGATAATTTTGCTTCCTGGTTGATTATTTTAATTGAAGATGTCACAAGTCAGATGCTAATAGAGCATGGATTTTCGCAACATCTGAAAGAGGCAAATTTACTATCGAGTGTTTTGATGTCATATAAAAATTATATGGACAAAATTATCACTTCGATGGCGGATGCTTTTATAGTTACAAACAAGTTTGGTAATATTAAAAAGGTGAATCGGGCGGCAACTGAATTATTTGGATATAGCGAAGCTGAACTGATAGAGGAACCGATTTCAATTTTAATCGACGATAATAGTTTATTACAGAAAGGGATTCAACAGCCTAATTTGTTTCAAAAATATTTTCAAAATATAGAAGTTATTTGTCGTACTAAAAGTCAAGAAAAAATATTAGTTGCTTTTTCGTGTTCGGTAGTTGAGAAAAAAATCAAAGGTTTAGAAGATATTGTGTATGTCGGTCGAGATGTTACAACTCGTAGACGTAGACAGCAGCATCATGCCGTCCAATTTGCGGTGACTCGTGTATTATCAGAGTCTTTGAGTATTGCTGTGACGATACCAAAAATTATCCAGGCAATTTGCGAAAATTTAGGATGGGATTTAGGAGAACTATGGACACCAAACCAGCATATCACGGCGCCTTCTAAACGTGTAGCTTCTTCATATGTAAATCCAACTCTTAGATGTGTAGAAGTGTGGTCTGCACGTACTATTGCTGCACGTAGTTTTAAGTCAGTAAGTTGGCAAACGACATATACAAGTGGTGTTGGTTTACCAGGTCAAATTTGGGAAACGCGCTCTCCATTATGGATACGAGATATACAGTCTGAAATTGATACGCGCGCGACTGCTGCTAAAATGGCAGGATTACGAGGTGCGTTTGGTTTTCCTATCCTGGACGATAATCAAGTCTTTGGGGTAATGACTTTTTTTAGCCGCGATGTGCAAATTGCTGATGTTGATTTATTACAAATACTCATATCTACAGGTAATCAAATTGCGGAATTTATTAAGCGTAAACACGCAGAAGAAGCTTTGTTAGAAAGTGAAGAACGCTACCGAGATTTATTTGAAAACGCAAATGATTTGATACAGTCAGTAACTTCTTATGGACAGTTTATATATGTAAATCGTGCTTGGTGTGAAACGTTAGGATATAGCGAAGCTGATATTGTCGATTTAAATATGTTTGAAATTATTCACCCTGAGTATCAACAACATAGTCGTCGGCTTTTTTGCAAAGTTTTGGCAGGTGAAAAAATTGATACTGTACAAACAGCGTTTTTAACTAAGCAGGGTCAGAAAATTATTGTAGAAGGTAATATTAGTTGTAAATTTGTTGATAATAAGCCAGTGGCAACACGCGGTATTTTTCGTAATATTACGCAACGGGTCGCTACAGAAACAGCGCTACGTCAGCAGCAAGAACAAACCGAACGTTTGTTACTGAATATTTTACCGGAAACGATAGCGAATCGGCTTAAAAATAAACCAGGCAACATCGCCGAGAATTTTACCGATGTATCGGTTTTGTTTGCTGATATAGTTGGCTTTACACAAATATCATCACAGTTGAGTGCTATTCAACTTGTGAACTTACTCAACCAAATTTTTTCAGCCTTTGACCGACTGAGCGAGCATTATGGGTTAGAAAAAATCAAAACTATTGGTGATGCTTATATGGTAGTCGGTGGTTTACCAAAACGGCACCTCGATCATGCCGTTTGCATAGCTTGTATGGCACTTGACATGCAAAACGCAATCAAAATTTTTAATAATGATAATCATCAAAACTTTAATATTCGTATTGGCATTCACAGTGGTGCTGTGGTTGCGGGTGTAATTGGGATTAAAAAGTTTGCCTACGACCTTTGGGGGGATACTGTTAATATAGCCAGCCGCATGGAATCACACGGTTTGATTGGCAAGATACAAGTATCGGAAACTACATATAAACTTTTGCGTGATAAATTTATCTTTGAAGAACGCGGTCAAATAGAAGTTAAGGGTAAAGGCAAGATGACGACTTATTTATTAATCGGCAAAAGGGAATAAATGTAGAGACGTGACATGTCACGTCTGTACAGGAGTTTTGATTCGTGGGTGTCTGGGACGACATGGGCTACCTACACAAACTTGTCCGGCGGGCATGTTAGCAAAAACACTACTACGGGCGCCAATAACTGCGTTTGCACCAATATTTACACCTGGTGCGACAAAGCAGTCTGCGGCAACCCAGGCGCCATCATGAATTGTAATGGCAGCAGTTTTGAGTCCAAATGCTGGGTCTTTCACGTCGTGACTACCTGTGCATAGATAGCTTTTTTGAGAGATGACGCAGTTACTACCGATATTTATATGGTCTAAACTGTAAAAAACAACGTCATCACCAACCCAACTATAATCTCCGATTGTTACTTTCCAAGGATATGTAAAACGTGCAGTTGGTCTAATTAGAACATTTTTACCGATACGGGCGCCGAATAATCGTAGGATGCCACAACGTAACGCATTGAATGGATGGAGAGTTAAGGGAAAAGTTACAGCTTGCACGAACCACCACAGTAATATGTACCAAGTTGGGCGCCCTCGGTCAAACCAAGATTGGTCATATTTGCTTAAATCGGTGAATGATTTTATTTGTTCTGGGTTTTTTATGTCACTAATCATGAATATAGTAGCTATATATTATCTATGTTGTGAAACAGGTATCTTTGCTTGTTGATTATAAGTAGGCAAGCAGGGATGCCCGCTCCACAAGATGGTGTTAGACAGCTGTTTCTGCTTCTTTTTGTTGGAATTTTGGGGCTGTTTTGGTTGGTTTTTTGGCGATGTTTAGTTGACCGTTACAGCTACGTAATTCGTATAGTTTGACCCCAATTTGGTATTCGTATTGACTTAGTAAGCGACCATATATGTAACCGGCTTTGCCATCGAGAAAACCACGTTGAATGATGTAAAACAAAATGAAGCGTAGTAAGGGTTTGAATGGTAGTCTTACCCAGATTTTCTTTAAAAAGCGTTTGCGTTGAACTGCGTCACCAAATAGTGAGGCGCCGATTGTGCCGTCGTCATCTTTTCCTGTGAGGATGTTATAGTATACGCGCGCTTCCCAATTGGAATAACGGTTGTGTCTTTCTAGCCAGTGGAATAAGTCACGAAAATCTTCGTGAAGCATGTCGTTTTTGAGGTAGCCTACTTCCCCTTTGAGGATGACGTGTTCGTGAACTTCGTTATCGCCTGTGTTGCGGATTTCTTCGGTGTTGAGGTTTTCGTAACGTCCGAGTTTATGCTTGAATAAACGTAAATTCCAGTCAGGATATTTACCACCGTGGCGAATCCATTTACCCATGAAGAATACGCGACGGTTAAGGTAGAAACCATCAAATTGAGATTGTTGGTCAGATTGTTGGTCATTTTGGATGGATACAGCAATTTCATCCCATAATTCTGGGGTAATGCGCTCATCACAATCGACTATTAATATCCACTCGTTGCGGAATGGTAAATTATCTAATGACCAGTTTTTCTTTTTGGGCCAGCGTCCGTTGAAGTGGAACTGGACGACGTTGGCGCCGTAACTAGTAGCTATTTCTGCACTTTTATCTGTGCTTTGGGAGTCTACGACGAAAATTTCCGAAGCTCGTTGTAAGCTAGCTAAACAAGCGGGGAGATTTGCTTCTTCGTTTTTAGCTGGGATGATGACGGAAACTGGTATTTTATTGGACATAATATCTATAGTTATTTATTTAATTACTAATTATTTTTTTGATAGAAGACCTTGAAGGGCGGCGTTCAAATATCCTATCTGACCATAAGCGTATACGAGTTTGTCAAAGCGTTCTGCTGGGTCAGATATATACTGCACTGATTTATATAAACCGCGTAAAAATCTCTCGCTGCCACGCTGTAACTGTCCAATGCCTGCTTTTCCTGCTAGTTGTTCACGATAACACTCGCTAATTCCTTGCCACCAACCGCGACTAAAAAACCAACTGCGTTGGAGTCGTTCACTTTGCACGTTGTGTGCAGCTAGTGCATCAGGAAGGTAAGCAACTTGCCAACCTCGACCAATGGCAAGTTCGGTCATTTGTAGTTCTTCGTTCGACAATAATTTTTTGCCGACTCGACCAAGATTAGCGTCAAAACCTCCAACTTCCTCTAGAAAACTGCGACGAATCGCATAATTTAATCCTCTTGGAGTTAAGCCAGGATTATCTATATATATTACTTTATCGCCTAAATCGTATGCACCCAAGTTAGCCGCCAAACCAGGGGACAGCCATGCAGGCGCCTCCTGTCCTGGCGGATAAATAAGCGTAACTTTACCACCGGCTATTGCTAGTTTAGAGTTAGCTTCAAACGCTGAGTGCAAAGTGTCTAACCATGAAACGCTAGCTTCGGCATCGTCATCTAGATAAGCTAGGATTTTGCCTCTAGATGACGACGCGCCTGTATTACGTGCGACTGATAAACCAAGAACTGGTTCAAAAACGTAACGCAGGCGCGCATCTGCAAGTCGCTGTTCGACGACTCCGCGAGTACGGTCGGTTGAACCGTTATCGACGACTACAACTTCAAAACCAACGGCAGTTTGTTGTGCGAGGAGGCTATCAATCGCGGCGCCCAAGTAGGTGTCTCGGTTGTGGGTACAGATGATGGCTGAGATAAGCGTTTCAGGCATAAAAATGTAAGGTGTGTGGCACAGCCAACGAACGCGAAGATGCGATACACATCTCCATATTTACATCGTAGGGCGTCGTTAATTACGTCTTACGATTTGTGCTGATGATGCTAATCTATACCAAAATTCAGAAGCTTACCAACCGAGTTTTTTCGGAAAAACTTATAATTCTTTATTTCTGTCCCTAGATACTACGGAGACTGAAGATGTCCATGTAACATTACAAGGGTTTCTGACAATTGGGAAAGGCGATTTTCTAAATACTGTTTACGTTCTAATAGGTGGCGCAACTTTTGATAGCGCGCAATAGCCATACTGACATTAGCGACTTGTTCGGGTGGACAAGGACGACTCCATACTTTACCCGCTGCATCTAACCCACACAAACGATAGCCAGTGCGTAGTGATTCTTTTGACTTTGTTTGTCCCTGTGTGGCACAAATTTCTTCAACATAGTCCATTAAGCGGTCAACTTCAGCGTGACGTAGTGCTGCGGTTCCAATTGTGGCATCGGTAGCTTGTACTGATTGCGACTCTAGCCAACCGTTAACGATGGGACCTTCGATATAAACATCTTGAATTTGTCTAATTACTGTTTGTAATTCAACTTGCCAACCTGTGACAATTTGCTGAATTTCGGAAAGAAGGTTACTTGCGAGTGCTGGATTGGCGCCATTACGATGACTAGTGAAAGCAGGTGTTTTAAATTTTGGTAAATCCGGCGCCTTCCATTCATCATCTTGTGCAGATTCTACAGAAAAAGCTTGCACTGATTCATGCGTATGTGGATTAAATATATTTGAATTTGAGATATTTTGGTTAGAGATTTCAGTAACTTTACTGATTACTTCTTGTGAAAGTTGTGTCTGCATTGTCTGTTTGCTAACATTGATTTCAAAAGATAATGTCGGTGATGGTGTCCCTTGATGTATCTCTTGTGTAGTGCTTTGTGGTACTAAATTTTGTAGAGTCGTCTCAATACGCTTGATGCCTGCTTTCATAAGTAATTCCTGTGTTAATAAACTGAGAAGAGGAAATAAAAATTAGTAGTGCAAAAGTACCTAAATATTAGTGGAAGGCACAAAGAAGAATTTATAGGGGCACCGTATTTTAAATATTACCAATCTTCCACTCTTAACCATTGCCGAATAACCCTGATAATCGCTTCAACCTGTATAACTTACATTTTATAGACGAAAACACTGATAGTATTTTTATCCATTAAAAATTATTTCAGCACGAAAATAGTATTTATACACAAAAACAGTTAAATGTTTTTAGATAAACTTAATATGGTTACTCTGCGCGCATATACTAAGGAAGAACTTTGGGTAAAGTTATATTAGTCACAGGGCCAGCACGTTCTGGTAAAAGCGAGTGGGCTGAAAAACTTGCTTCAAATTCAAATAACGTTGTATATATAGCTACGGCAAACAGAGATACTAACGATGTTGAGTGGCTTTCTCGGATTCAGCGACATATTATTAGGCGCCCGCAAAACTGGTCAACGTTAGAAGTGCCAATTTTATTATCACAGGCATTAGCTAATGTCAAGCCGCAAACTTGTATTTTAGTTGATTCTTTGGGAACCTGGGTGGCAAATCTGCTCGAACAGGAAGAACTCGAATGGAATAACACTGTACAGGATTTTTTGAATACAGTGGAACTAGTTGCAAGTAATATTATATTTGTTGCTGAAGAAACAGGGTGGGGAGTTGTGCCAGCGTATCCGATAGGGAGAACGTTTCGTGACCGTTTGGGTTCGTTAGTACGGCGCCTCTCCAAAATTTCTGATACGGTATACCTAGTTACAGGTGGATATGCTCTTAATCTGACTACGCTAGGTACACCATTAGAGTAGAGACGTGTAGAGACGTGATTAATCACGTCTCTACCAAAGCGAGATGGATATTCTTAATTGTTTATTTATGATTGCGGGTATAAGGTTCAGTATTTCAAATTTATAATAAAGGCATGGCAAAAACAGCTGAAGTAAAGAAATATCTAGCTTATTGGTTTCAGCTAGGTAAAAGTGTTGTTATTAATAACGGAACAGCGACCTTGCTGCCCCGAAAAGTTTTAGCGGGTGATGAATATAGTGCAGAGTTTGAAGAATGTTGGCAAAAGATAGTAGAGGCGCCGAATATTTGTCATCTTGAAGGTACGCATGAAACGATTGCCCAACTTTTGCAACCCGAATGGGGAATTCAGTCCTGTGCGCGGTGCAGTATGCCAGTTCCAATGCGACATGTGGGAATGCCATCTACAGCATGTCCTTGCTTTGATTTAGAAACTTGGCCGAATATGGAAATACCTGCACCACGAGGACCAGTTAACAGCCAGGAAAAACTTTTTAGCATTCGTAATCGTTTGATGAAAAATTAGCAGTTTTGCTTTTAAATGTTATTAGTACGTGGTGTATCTAAACCTACAGAACGCGCGACTTGTAACTGTAGCTGTTTGTTATCAGCTAAACGAATATTGGGTAAAGCATCAAGATGAAAACCTCGAATCGAAGCAATCATACCTACAATTGTTGCGCCTTTTCGGAAGGCAAATCTATTGCAACTACAATACCAAAAGCAATAGCAGTGTTTTTAGAAACCAAGTATTTAGAATTATCTATACTAATTACAAAATCACCCTCACCTGCGACTGCTACGCTAGCTGTAGAATTATTACCATTCGCTATAGCTACTCCTGTACCTACTGCAATGGCACCACCATTTCGTAGTTTTTTGGCAAAAGTGTCTGTAAATACATAGGTTTTGGGTGAAGACCCTGTGGCTGATGCGTTAGCTGCGACAATAGCTCCAGCAGAACCTAAAGTCAAATCGCTTTCTGAGATATTATCGAGATAAGACAAATCTACAATCTGCATAGTTAAGCAACACAACTTTTTAACTAAAACTAACTAAAATTAATCAACCAAGTTTACGTATGTGATGCTTGACAAGTTAGGTCAAGCTGCTGTATTTTGTGTTTCCTTCAATTTTGATTTTCATGAACACAATTGCGAGCGAGTAGAGACGTTACATGTAACGTCTCTACAAAATTAATTCGCCTTAATTGCTAGAAGAAACCGAAATATAACCAGATTGAGAAGAGCGACTCGAATTACCATTAGATGAAACATTGACCGATATGTCCTGACTAATCTCAGTTTGACCATTACCAGATGTCTTGGCAACACTTTTAACTTCGGCAACAACCTTACCATCAGATGAGACTATTCTTTTAACTACAACTTCATGACGTTCCATAATTTTACAGCTATAACACTCGTGAAGTAAACTCGTCTTTGTTAAAGAAACCGGGATTCTTGACAAGATTAATGTGGATGTTAAGAAGAATATGATGTAATTAATGATACCGCAGTACTTGTTGTAAATTTTGGATTAACTACTACAGCCGTTTGAGATTTGCCGTCTTTACTTGAGACTATATACCTATATTCTTCAGTAGCTTTATTCTCTAGTGTAGAGACAGAAGACTCTGAGTCCGAATAGACTTCTTTAGGAGAATATTCTTCTAATGATAGTTTTGATGTTGTAGAAAGAAGTTTTGTAAGTAACGAACTTAAGTTTAGTTCTTTAATATTACTCAATCCTAAATTAAGTCCGCCTTTGACCTCAGATTCCTCTGTTGCCAGTTCACAAAAACTTAAATCTGATATCTTTAGTCTGTACATAGTAAGCCTCGCTTGATAATGAGTTGAGTTGACACATCAATAAAAAGGAGAATTACTTACTTAAAATAGTATTTGCAAGGCGCCTATATATTGCTAATCAGAAGAAACAAAAGAAGCAGAAGAAGCAGAAACCGTAACCAAGGTATCGCTACCAGATGCTGCTGCTCCAACACTAGCGGAACTGCTAGCACTAGATTTACGAGGAGTGCTGACTGCTCTATTTCTTATATAAGAAATTACACTGGTTGAATCACCATAAGCTTGTGCCGAAAATCCAGAAAAGGCTAGAGCGCTACCACCACTTACATGCATGGCGGATGTATCAGAGATGGAGTCCAAATAATCGATATCAGAAATTATCATCTAAAAACCTTTGTACGCGCGTTCTTCACATCTAACTAAAAGTGTACTTGTAAATACCCTCACCCAAAAGTCCCTTTTAGGAAAGAGACTTTGAAATAGTTGCTCCCTTGGGAGCAACTATTTGAGCTTAACAGAAGCTAGCTAGACTAGGGGTGCTAGTCGTTAGCAGCAGCAGTAACATAACCAACTTGGCTAGAAAGTTCTCCTGCGTAAACCAATTGGTCTATCTTGACTTCAGTATCCGTGTTCTTACCTACGGCTTCATTGTCGAATACAAGGTTAGACAAGTTACCTTTAACATCTGCTTCGGACTTGAGCTTTGCATTCTTATTGAATTTAATATCAACATCCGTTTCAAATTTGTTTTTTACGTTAGTGTCAATCTTGACGTTCAAATCCTTTTTGAACTTGAATTCATCGCGATAACTGTGACCACCAACGATCTCAGTTTCTGCGCTTACAGCTTCCAAGTAGTTCAAATCTGAAATAATCATTGAGTTTCTCCTGGGAATTACTAGTTTTAAATTGGGAATCTTTTCTGTAAACAACTTTCATTGCTTACATTTTCGTCAGAGCAAATATTTTTTTTACTCTTGTTTTCAATATAGCTGATATATTCCAAATGTCAATACTTTTTTAGGAGAAAAGGCATAGATTTAACCAGTGAATTTAAGTAAAATAATCAGTTTTATACTATTAATTATTCAGCAATAAATGCATGATAAAATTGGGTAATTAACTCTCTGTTTTTACCCAATTTTGACTTCTATTTTTTATTTAATTATTGCTTCATACAAAAACCGTAATTTAACTTGTAAATTAACGTTAACAATTCGCAATTCGCAATTACGTGCGTAAAACGGGGATTTAAGCACCGCTTTACGCACTTTCGTCCCAAGGGACGGGGATTCAAACCCTCGGAATTTCGTTGAAACTTTGTATCCATAAGCATTTTGAACAAGAACTAAGTGCAAGACAAAATTAAATAAAGTCAAATATTTGACTAAGCCTGCTGAAGTAGTTCTTTGTTAGGCTGCAATATTGTATCTAAACCGGGTTGAATGAGCATTTCTAAAGTCTGTCTTTGTTGCTTTAACCAATCTGAAAATAATTCTGAAATAATTTTTTCACGTAACTCCTCATTCAACTCTGGTTGAATGATTTCTTCCACCCAAATCAAATACACTCCTTTTGAAGTCGTAATCGGTTTAATAATGGACGGTGCAGAAGCAGCAAATACAGGCGCCGCAATCTCTGGACGAAATTCTTTACGATACCGAAGTCCTTGATATCCACCTGCGCGCCTTCTTTCTGGTTCTTGAATGAATTGGCGAGCAATTTCAGCAAAAGTAATTTCGCCTTCTTCTATGGCATAAAAAAATTCTAGGGCTAAGTCTCTATCCTCAAAAACGACTTCATAGGTAGCTGCTTTATCGTAATCGAGTCGGCGTTCATAAAAGTACTTTTCTACATAAGGCGAAAACATGTGATTTGCTAACTTCCGAGAAAGAGCCTTATAGTGAACTAACTCTTCAAACTCTTTTACAGAAAGATGATGCTTTTCTAGCCACGACCAGGTATCTTTAGCTTTTACGAGTTTTTTTTCTAACCGCAGTTTGTCACCCTCTTGTTGTATTTCATCTGGAGTAACTTCAACACTAGATTCCCGCGCGGCTTCAGTAATAATTGTTTTAGATGCTATAGCTTCTAAAACATCAGGAATTTGACAGGATAATTTTATATTATTAATGATGTCTGAAATAGAAATGGTAAGAATTTCTGGCATAACGTAATTCCTCTAATAAGTTTGTGATTCATTCTTAGCAATGTTACATTTCCAAACCTCCTTTTTGTAGCTTCTTGAATGGGTCTAAAACAAAATCAATCACGCGACGCTGACGAATGATGACTTCAGCAGTTGCAGTCTGACCTGCGGTTAATGGAATGCGTTTGTTACCGTTTTGGACATACTGCTGTTCTAGGGCAATTTCTAAGTCATAGGTTTCAATAGTTCCTCCAGGCGCCTGAATCACTTTTGAGTCGGGAGAAATTCGTGCGACTTTGCCAGGTACTATTCCATGATCCTGGAATGGGTAAGCATCAAACTTGATTTTGACTGGCATTCCGACTTTCAAAAAGCCGCTATCTTGACTGGGCATACTCGCTTTAAGTATGTAAGCTACATTTTTCGGTGCAATTTGAGCAACTCTTTGACCGGGTTGTACGACTGTTCCGGGTTTGCTAAATGGCAATTCAAAAATGATTCCGTTAATGGGAGACCTGACTATTCTTTGCTGTAACTGAAGCTTCAACGATGTCATTTGGCTAGCAGTTTGAGCAATAGCTGATTGATTCGCTGTAATTTGCGCTTGTAAGTCTTTGAGTTGTTGTTCATTTTTCAAAACAGCAAGCTTGCCATTTTTTTGCAAACTAGTATAGCTGTCCTGCACCTCTTGCAATCGAAGGAAAGCCTGTTTGATGTCAGACTCAAGCTGGTTGACTGTTGTTTGATAGCGACTTTTCTCTTCAGCTAAACGTAATTGTGCTTGTTTGAAATCAGATAAAGTTTTTTGATAAACGCGCTTACTTTCTTGTTCTTCTTTTTTGAGTTGGTCAATCTGCATCGCGGAAACGGCGCCCTCTTTGACCAGATTGCCAAAGCGTCCAACTTGTTTTGAATCAATACTCAAGCGGTTCTTAGATGCTTCTTGGTCATTAAGAGCAATCTCAATCTGCTGCTGGACTTGACTGACTAATGCCTGTTTCTCTAGCTTTTGCAGGTTATAAGTACTCTGCTTTGCATCTAGATTTTGCTTTGCTTGATTGATTTGGGAAAGTTTTTCTGATTCTTGGGATTTATTCTGCTGTTGGGTGACGTTAATTGTCAATTGTACTTGGTTCAATAGAATATGGAGTTGCGCTCGCTGATTTTGCAGTCCAGACAGCTTTGCCTCTGTCTCTTCAATTTGGGTTCGCAGGATTTCTGAATCTAATTCCAACAGCACCTGCCCAGCTAGTACGTTTTCACCTTCCTTGACTTTGACCGCTTTGACAGTTCCACCAACTTCAGAATCCAATTTTTGCGTTGCACCTTTGGGTTCTACTCGTCCTCTTGCACTTCCTGTCTCATCTACTTTGGAGTACATTGACCAAGGTAAGAATAAAACACCAAAGCCTAGTAGGACGTACAGTAAACTGCGCGTCCAAACTCTCGGTAAAGCATCGAGTAATTCTTCACTACCGTGGAATAAATCTTTACTATCATCAAATGTTTCTACTGGGTCGCGAATTGGATAATTGTCTACGTGCATATCGCTTTGATACTGGTCGTGTTCCTCTTGAATAAGAGGATATTGAGATGGTTGAGACATAATTCGAGGTGTGAAGTATGTGAAATATTAGTAAGAACGGAGGGTTAAGGCGCCTTTTTGAGCTACCCTGCCTCGGCAAATTGTTGTTGGTTGAGGTAATAATAATGACCTTTTTTGGCAATCAATTCATCATGAGTACCGCTTTCTACGAGTACACCGTGGTCTAATACTAAGATTAGGTCTGCGTTACGGACGGTAGAGAGACGATGGGCAATGATGATGCTTGTGCGTCCTTTAAGAATAGTTTTGAAATTATTTTGAATAATTCGTTCGGATTCCGCGTCGAGGTGACTGGTTGCTTCGTCCAATAGTATTAAGCGGGGATTACCAAGTAATGCACGCGCAATTGCTAGACGTTGACGTTGTCCACCAGACAGCATTCCCCCACCTTCACCGATTTGGGTTTCATAACCGAGTGGCTGTTTTTGAATAAATTCATCAGCACCTGCCAAGGAAGCAGCTTGAACTATTTCTTCTAAAGATGCTTCTGGATGAGCTATGGCAATATTTTCGCGAATCGTACCACCAAACAAAAACGTGTCTTGGTCTACGACTCCAATTTGAGAACGGAGCGATTTTAAGGATATATGGTTAACATCATATCCATCAATCGTAACTTTGCCATCAGTCGCAGGGTATAAACCTAAAATTAATTTACCTAATGTTGTTTTGCCAGAACCACTGCGTCCTACCAAAGCCACAATTTGTTCAGGCTTAATTTCAAAGTTGAGGTTTTCTAAGACATTGGTATCACTTTCTTTGTGATAGCGGAAAGTAACGTTATGAAAGCCAATCTTACCTTTTAGCCGACCTAATGATTTACGAGGCTTATTTTCTAAGTCTTCTTCTGGTTCTGCTTCTAGAACATCATTAAGACGTTCGACGGAAATAAAAATTTCCTGAAAATGATTCCACAGTCCAGAAAATCGTTGCAATGGACCTAAGACATTACCAATTAACATATTGAACGCCACTAATTGTCCAAGGGTGAGTTCACCGTTAATTACCTGCCATGCGCCAAACCACATTATTCCCGTACTTACAAACGTTTCGATGACACCACTAATTACAGATAATCGGATGCCAAGGACTTCAGCCGAGAAAGATTTTTTGACTACATTATTTAGTAGTTCTTCCCAACGCCAGCGCACTGTTTGCTCAATTGCTAACGAACGAATAGTGCGGATTCCTGTTAGGGATTCTATCAGGTAGCTATTTTCTTCGGCGCCTGCATTAAATATCTCTCTCGAAATCCGGCGCAAAATACTCGTACTAGCCAGTGCCAGTATGAAAAATGGCGGCACCGTTAACAGCACAAATAACGTCATCTTCCAGCTATAAGACAACATTACGCCCAAATAGACAAAAAATGAGAGTAAATCGAGCATGATTGATAGAGTCTCACCAGTCAAGAAAGCTTGAATTTTCTGGTTTTCTTGGATACGAGAGACAATATCTCCGACATAACGCGACTCGAAATAAGACAGGGGTAAGCGGAAAGTATGTTTGATAAAACCTATAACTAGAGCAAGGCTGACGCGCGTAGCGGTATGGTCTAGCAGATACGTCCGTACTGCGTTCATGGCAATGCGGAACAATCCAAATAGAATCATCCCCAAACCAATGGCGTTTAAGGTGCTAACACTCCGTTGCACAAGCACTCGGTCGAGTAGCAACTGGGTAAATACTGGCGTTATCAACCCAAATATTTGCATCAATACCGAAGCGATGAAGATTTCAAATAATACCTTGTAATGGGGTTTAACTAATTCAAAAAACTTCCACAGCCCAGTACTATCCTCCTTGGCGTTTTTTAGGGCAGTCGTGGGTTGTAGTAACAACGCATACCCTGTCCAATCTTCTTGAAATTCCTTTGGTGTCAGAATACGTTGTCCAATTGCAGGGTCGCCGACAATTACGCGCTTTTTGGTGATTTCATAAACAACAATAAAATGTTTGCCCTCCCAATGGGCAATTGCAGGAAGTGGCTGTTCTGCTAATTTATCGAGAGTTGCTTTGACTGGACGTGTCGCAAAACCTAAGCTTTCGGCAACGTTGGCAACCGCGCGTAGAGAGGCGCCACTGCGGTTGGCATTTGTCATATCGCGCAACCGATTGATACTAAAGCGCTTACCCCAATAGTTACCAATCATTACCAAACAAGCGGCGCCGCAATCAGAGGCGCTGTGTTGGGCATAAAAAGGATATTGTCGGGTCAATCGTCCCCACCAATGTCCCATTGCCAGCTTGGGACTGGGAAAGTAAGGGCGCGATTTTTTTGGCTTTTGTTGAGTTGAGTGATAGCTTTGCGGAAAGGGAATTACCTTCTGATGAAGAGAGCTAGTATCTCTAATACTTTCTCTTTCTATAATATTTGCTGCTGCTGACCTTCTTTTGCGTGGCTTTTGTTGAGAGAAAACAGGTTTTTCATCGGGCGCCCCAAATTGTGCTAATTCATAACAGTGTTCAAGTGCTGTTTGGTAATCGCTATTTTTAAGAGCATATACAGTTGTTGGTTGTTCTATGAGCCAATTACCTTGTTTTGGATTGGCACAAATTTTACCTGGCGTTTGGGAAGTTCCGTTGCTATGCTGAAGATGCCCAACCCGTATCATCAGCATGTTGCAATCAATAAAGACCTGCTTTGTCTCTGATGCGGTAATATCAAGTCGCTCGAACAGCGATAAAGCTTCAAGCATTCCTGGCGCCAGTGATGGAGAGTTGGGAAAATTCGAGTTTTGACGGCATAACAGTATTAAATCCCAAATTTCTGCTTGTTTATAAAGCTTGTCGCGAACTTCAGGATACTGCGTCATCAACGGTTGCAACGTCTCTAAACTGAGGTAACACACCCTCAAGTTATGCGAAGCTCTCGCTACATACGAACTAAATTCGTCTTCATTAAAAAGAGTTGCCTCTCCAAATGATGCTCCCGGCGACAAAGTTGTTATTAAGTTCTCCAAGTCGTCTAAAAGTCTAACTCTACCTGCAAGGACAATATAAATACCTCTTTCAGCATCTCTTAACTGCCAAAACTGTGTTGCAAGTGGCAGTTCCAATATTTGAGATGCTTGTAAACAACTTTGCAGTTCTTTTTGTGTAAGGTTTTCACCTAATACTTTAGGAATTATTAAACTTAGTTCTTCCTGGAATCGCATCGTCAAGACCCCCTCAAGTCACCTTTTAACATGAATCCAACTATTTGATAGCCACAAGTATAGTTATGTAAGCTATACCTACACACGCGTTCATATTGGTAGTAACTTGTGTCGGGAAAGTCTTTAAAAAGGTACTGTAGCAACCTTGATAACTCTGGCAACTGCCAAAAAATCTTCGGCTTGGAACTTGTTGTATTACGAGCTTTCGTGACATAATTCTATATAAGTAGCTATCAACTAAATTTGGGTACGTAAGTTCCTAGCAACTTATAGAATCCTCTGATCAGGCTATAGTTGCTTAAGCTATGCTAGCTTTTTAAAGCTAGAAGACAGCGAGTTAGGTGGTATGCGACTTAATTAAGTTGTTTTCCCCTTATGATTGCCAGTCTAGGGGGAATTTCCTTTCTTAAGCCACGTATTTCTACTTACTGTTTTATTCTCTTAACAGAATTTACAGCTTCCTGAAAATGCATTACTACACTCAACAGCATTCTACAGTTCGTCTATGTTAATAGGACGATATCAAAGATAGTTTATAGGTATCTATGAGCAGTTATAGTTTGACTGTAGTGACTTTAATGCATATCCGAAAAGCTCAGATTTCTAATGCATCACAATTCTTCTGTCAGCGAGCAAATTCAACCTAATTATTAATATTTAATTTGCTCTTATATCTGACATATACAACCTATTCAAGCAAGCAGTTTCAAATGCCAAGCTAGACTCTAATCATAAGATGATTACGGAAACAATTATTTTTATGTATTTGAAGCTGCGGTAATCCACAACCTAGCACTATCTCTATACGGTGTCTATTCTGGCAACGAACTAAATACCCTGATAGTCGGAAAAGTAATACCTTAGTTATATAAATTCAATGAACTAATGCCATTTTAACAACTATGTAAATCGCAAAATGACTTTGACACAAATCAGCATAGTGGACTGTAACAAAAAGCAAAGCACAAATATTTTGCGCTTACTTTTAAAACCGTCACCAATAACGTGCTGCTACTTTATTAATCTCGTTTATTAACAAATATCGCAGCGCCTAATACAAATTAATTTTACCATATTTTTACTTTTGCACCTTGATTCTACTATTCAGTAATTATTATTACACTTTTGTGAATCATGTCAACAAAAACTTTAATTCTTCACGCTTTCATCAAATAAACGCAAAAAACTTCACATAAAAAAATATTTTTTTTGGTTGTTTTTAGAGTATAATCTACCGACTCAAATTTGTACTTAAATTTCTACTGATTGTCAAATATTTATCAATAGTTTTACTAGATAGAGGCGCCAAACTTCTAGATACTAGTATTAATATATACATAGTTTTAGCTTTAACCAAACAATAACACACAAAGAAAAAATCAAATCGCGAACCAAAATAAGATTTTGTTAAGTATTAATCTTTACAAGTGGCACTAAAATCTTACAACTTATTGGCTAGTATACTTCATCACACGTAATTTTAATAACTTTATGAATATATAACATTTTACATTAGTAATTCTTGAAAAATTATTGTATCACTATTTAACCATAAAATGAACTTGTTAAATTAATATCAAGCGATGCAGACAAATAATCGTCTTATACTGGCGATACCAGCAATGTAACAATATTTTAATTAAAATTGCTTAACAATCAGAATAACATAAAATTGCATCTACCAAAAGTAGTAAAGTTGTTTTTTGTAACGACTGTGGCTGTTGTATGAATTTTAGGTTTTTCCGTGTCACTATATATATAGATGAAAACGCGAGCTTCATAAGCATTACAGCCCAAGATAAAACTGTGCAAATAACATTTTTAGGGACAAGTTCCGGAGTACCAACGCGAGCGCGCAATGTTTCGAGTGTAGCCTTGAGATTACCTCAAAGAGCAGAATTGTGGTTATTTGACTGCGGCGAGGGTACGCAGCATCAAATATTAAGGAGTGACTTGAAGGTCAGCCAACTGTCTCGAATATTTATCACCCACATGCACGGAGACCATATATTTGGTTTGATGGGGCTTTTAGCAAGTTGTGGTTTAGCAGGTAACGTTGACCGTGTTGATATTTACGGGCCTGCTGGGTTAAATGAGTATCTCCAAGCTTGTTCGCGTTACTCACACACGCATTTTTCCTATCCGGTGAAAGTTCATGCTGTTCGTCCGGGGGTTGTGTACGAAGACGAGGAATTTAGTGTTATTTGTGGTCAGCTAAACCATCGCGTCACTGCATATGGGTATCGTATTGTAGAAAAAGACAGAGTGGGACGCTTTGATGTGGAAAAAGCTAAAGAACTTGAAATACCTCCTGGTCGTATTTATGGTCAGTTAAAACGTGGTGAAACTGTGACTCTAAACGACGGACGCATAATTAACGGTAGTGATTTATGTGGACCAACCGAGATTGGACGTAAGATTGCTTATTGTACTGATACTGTATTTTGTGATGGCGCCGTAGAGCTAGCGCAAGATGCCGACGTGCTTATTCATGAAGCTACTTTTGCTCATCAAGATTCTGACATGGCTTTTCAGCGTTTGCACTCTACAACTACAATGGCTGCACAAACTGCGCTTGCATCCGGAACGCATCGTTTAATAATGACTCACTTTAGTCCTCGCTATGCTCCAGGTAACAGCGTTGAACTTAAAGATTTACTTTTAGAAGCGCGTGCTATTTTCCCAAATACCGATATGGCACATGATTTTATGACTTATGAAGTTCCACGGCGCCGGGAAAAACAATTGGTAGCGTAGAGACGTTACATATAACGTCTCTACATACGTAATGTTTTTATTCAAATGGTCGCATGTTGTACTCGGTGGGGTCAAAGCCTCGTGGAAACTTTGTACTGGTGTCGTAAATACAATCAATAAAGTTGGCGCCGTAGTATTTTATATAGTGGAGTTTCGCACCTCGAAGGTTTGCTTGTTGAAAGTTGGCACCACTAATGTTTGCTCGCGTTAAATTTACTTGCGCTAAGTTAGCTAACGATAAATTTGCTCCCCACAGTTTGACCCTGGCAAGGTTGGCACCCGTCAAGTCTGCTCCCCATAAATTAATTCCAGGTAAATAGGCCCCTATTAACTTGACTTTACTCAAGTTAACACCCGAAAAGTTACGTTCTCCTTTTTCGTAACGGCGTATCAATTCAAGAGCGTCCATAATCAATTATTGCGGGAGCGCTATATAGATTTATTCTTATTTTAGTGGAATTGAGTTATAAAAATGGAACTTTACTTATTTCGTCACGGTATTGCTGAAGAGAAAAGCGAAGATATACAAGATGAAGCGCGCAAGCTGACTAAAGAGGGAAAACACAAAACTGAGAAGGTTGCTAAACGACTGGTTGAGCTTGGTTTAAAATTTGACGCGATTATTACAAGTCCTTTGGTACGTGCGCGTTCTACGGCATCCATACTTATGGAAGCGGGACTTAGTAAAAAGTTGGAAGAATCAGGTTACTTGGCGCCGAATGGGTCATTATCAGGTTGGATAGAAAATTGGTTAGTTCAACAAAAATTTGAGACGGATTATAAGCTGGTGTTGGTTGGACATGAACCAGATTTAAGTAGCTGGGCAGAGCTTTTGGTGTGGGGAGAAGCCAAGGGCAACATAGTCCTTAAAAAAGCGGGTATGATCGGGGTAAAGCTGCCAGAAAACGCTGCTCCCTTGGGTAACAGTCAAATGTTTTGGTTGACACCACCCAAGTACTTCCTAAGCACGTAATATTCGACGTTTCAGAAAACAAATCTGTTAGAACGGATACTGTTGTGGTAGTAAGTATTTCTGGTAAGTTAGCAGTCAGCAACTTTTTAACTATTCTGATGGTACTGCCATGATGGTGTGCGAATACAAGCCCGGTTTGGAAGGCATTCCTGCCGCCGAATCTAGTATTAGTTTTGTCGATGGGCAAAAAGGAATTCTTGAATATCGTGGCATCCGAATCGAGGAACTAGCTTCTAAGAGTACATTTTTAGAAACTGCATACCTCTTAATTTGGAACGAACTTCCTACAAAAGAACAGATAGCCGAGTTTGAAGAAGAAATTCGGATGCATCGCCGAATTAAGTACCGTATCCGCGACATGATGAAATCGTTTCCAGAAAGCGGTCACCCAATGGATGCTCTGCAAGCCTCTGCTGCTGCCTTGGGGCTATTTTACTCGCGGCGCGATTTGCACAACCCTATATATATTCGTGATGCTGTAGTTCGCCTTCTCGCAACAATCCCGACAATGGTGGCGGCATTTCAGTTGATGCGAAAGGGTAATGACCCAGTACGTCCACATGATGAGCTTGACTATTCGGGCAACTTCTTGTATATGCTAAACGAGAAAATGCCTGACCCATTAGCCGCGCGCATTTTTGATGTATGCCTAATTCTTCACGCAGAGCATACCATGAACGCTTCTACTTTTAGTGCGAGGGTAACAGCATCAACATTAACTGACCCATACGCTGTAGTTGCGAGTGCCGTTGGTACTTTGGGAGGTCCCTTGCATGGTGGGGCAAACGAAGAAGTTATCCAGATGCTTGAAGAAATTGGCTCGGTTGAAAATGTGCGTCCTTATATTGAGGACTGTATACAACGCAAAGCCAAAATTATGGGGTTTGGACACCGCGTTTATAAAGTTAAAGACCCGCGCGCGACTATTTTGCAAGATTTAGCCCAGCAGCTATTTGCCAAATTTGGGCATGATAAATACTTTGACATTGCCCAAGAAATGGAACAAGTCGTAGAAGAAAAGTTAGCTCATAAAGGTATTTACCCTAACGTTGACTTTTATTCCGGCTTAGTGTATAGAAAAATGGGAATCCCAACAGACCTATTTACGCCAATTTTTGCAATCGCCCGCGTTGCAGGTTGGCTAGCGCACTGGAAAGAGCAGCTCGAAGAAAATCGAATTTTCCGTCCAACCCAGGTATATAACGGGCGCCACGCTGTCAGTTACACACCCATAGAACAACGGTAAATACCGTAGGGGCGGGTTAACCCATATCCTTCACATTTATAAAAATATGGCTAAACCCGCCCCAAACCGCCCCAAATTGCATATCCAAATCAATACCATAAGTAGAAATCGTATTAGTTTTGCGTCGGGCAAAAACCAACCAACGATATACTAAACATGGGGTAAGCCTAAAGGGTTGCAAAAAATCTTAAATTTACCTAGCAATTAGATACAATGCTTTTGGTAAGTTTATATTACTTTACATAATTAGAAAGTTGTCAAAGACTCAGTATCAATGACTACATAGGGATATGTATCCCTACATGAACGTTGACTTAAAGAGCGGAAAAATGAACTCAGGAATTGATCTGCAAGGAACTTTTATTGATTCCCTAAAGCAATTGGGACTACCAGCAGGTACTGCGAAGGCTATTTGGATGCCTTTGCCAATGATTGTAATGCTGATAGGCGCCACTGTTGGGGTATTGGTCTGTGTATGGCTGGAACGAAAAATATCAGCGGCAGCACAACAGCGGATTGGTCCTGAATATATTGGTCCTTTAGGATTACTGGCACCAGTAGCAGATGGTCTGAAGCTGGTGTTTAAAGAAGATGTAGTACCAGCATTGGCAGACCCATTGCTGTTTACCCTCGGTCCAATCATTGTTGTATTACCTGTATTTTTGTCCTACCTGATAGTACCGTTTGGACAAAACCTGATAATTACAGATGTTGGAATGGGCGTATTTTTATGGATTGCTTTATCAAGCGTTCAACCAATTGGGTTGTTAATGGCTGGTTACGCATCCAATAACAAATATTCGCTTTTAGGTGGTTTGCGAGCAGCAGCACAATCTATTAGCTACGAAATTCCGCTAGCGCTATCTGTGTTAGCAATTGTGATGATGTCGAATAGTCTTAGCACTATTGATATTGTTAACCAACAATCAGGCTACGGCATTTTAGGTTGGAACGTTTGGCGCCAACCTGTTGGATTCATTATTTTCTGGATAGCTGCTTTGGCTGAGTGCGAACGGATGCCTTTTGACTTACCTGAAGCTGAGGAAGAATTAGTTGCAGGTTATCAAACTGAATATTCGGGGATGAAGTTCGCGCTTTTTTACCTTAGCTCCTACGTTAACCTTGTACTCTCTGCTTTACTTGTATCTGTTTTGTATCTTGGTGGTTGGGACTTTCCTGTTCCTATCAGTTTGATTGCAAGTTGGTTGGGAGTTAGTGTTACTGACCCAGTGTTGCAGGTTGTTGCTGCGACTGTGGGTATAACTATGACTTTGCTCAAAGCTTACTTCCTCGTATTCCTTGCTATTTTGCTACGTTGGACTGTTCCACGGGTTCGCATTGACCAACTTCTTGATTTGGGTTGGAAGTTTTTGCTACCTGTTGCTTTGGTAAATTTACTGTTGACTGCGGCTTTGAAATTAGCTTTTCCTGTTGCTTTTGGGGGCTAAACAGTCAGGAGTTAGAATTCAGGAGTCAGAAGGTAGGAGTTAAGGCTCCTAAATTCTGACTCCTGACTCCTGACCTTAAAGAAAAAAGAGAGAGAAACTATGCTTAAATTCCTCAAACAAGTTGGCGATTACGCGAAAGAAGCGGTACAAGCTGCTAAGTATATTGGTGAAGGTCTTTCTGTTACCTTCGACCACATGCAGCGGCGCCCTGTTACCGTTCAGTATCCTTATGAGAAGTTGATTCCTAGTGAACGGTTTCGCGGTCGTATCCATTTTGAATTTGATAAATGTATTGCTTGCGAAGTCTGTGTACGGGTATGTCCGATTAACTTGCCTGTAGTTGATTGGGAATTTGATAAGGCTACTAAGAAGAAAAAGCTCAATCACTATAGTATTGACTTTGGTGTTTGTATTTTCTGCGGTAACTGTGTTGAATATTGTCCTACTAACTGTTTATCGATGACAGAAGAGTATGAGCTTTCAACTTATGACCGCCACGAGTTGAATTATGATAACGTTGCCCTTGGTCGCTTACCTTATAAGGTTACTGACGACCCAATGGTGACACCTTTACGCGAACTTGTGTACTTACCCAAGGGTGTTATGGAGCCTCATGGACTTCCTGCTGATGCTCCTCGTCCCGGCGCCCGTCCTCAAGACTTAATCGAACAAGCGGAAAAATAAAGGATAAGTAAAGTGAATTTAGCTTCCGGTGTACAAACTGTTTCGTTCGTTATCCTAGCGCTGATGGTGATTGGCAGTGCGTTAGGTGTTGTTTTATTTGATAACATCGTCTATTCCGCTTTTTTGTTGGGTGGAGTTTTTGCTGGTATTGCTGGCTTGTATTTGTTGCTGAATGCTGATTTTGTCGCCGCAGCACAATTACTCGTTTACGTCGGCGCCATCAACGTTTTGATTTTGTTTGCCATTATGTTGGTAAACAAGCGTCAAAATTTTGTTCCTTATCCTACAGCTTGGGTACGCAAAGCACTGACTGCTGTTGTCAGCTTTGGACTATTTGCTCTTCTCAGTACAATGGTTCTGGCAACTCCTTGGTCACTTTCTACACTTGCTCCGGCGCCACAACCCATCATAGTAATTGGGGAACATTTCTTTAGTGACTTTTTGTTACCTTTTGAACTTGCTTCTGTACTGTTGCTAATGGCAATGGTTGGTGCAATTATTCTGGCGCGTCGTGAGTATTTACCAGAAGTTAGTCCTTCAGATTTGCGACAAACAGTTTTGACTTTACCCGAACGTCCGAGAGAATTAGTCTCATCGGTTGAGAATGAACTATCGTAGAAATAATTTATGCAACTTCAGTACTTTTTGATACTTGCCGCAGCACTATTTTGTATCGGTATTTTTGGCTTAATTACCAGCCGTAATGCTGTACGAGTGCTAATGTCAATCGAATTACTGCTGAATGCGGTAAACCTGAATTTGATGGCATTTTCTAACTACCTTGACCCAGTAGAAATTAAGGGTCAAGTTTTCACTGTATTCGTAATTACTGTAGCAGCAGCCGAAGCAGCGGTAGGATTAGCTATAGTATTGGCAATTTATCGTAATCGCGATACTGTCGATATGGAGCAGTTTAATCTCCTTAAATGGTAGTATTCGTGTGGATTTAAAGCAGGTAATTATTGCTTATAAAGCGCGCGATGCCCAAAGCAAGCGTTGGGCAGAGATTTGCGCGAAACAACTCGAAAATCGTAACTGCCAAGTCTTGATGGGACCAAGCGGACCAAAGGATAATCCTTATCCAGTATTTTTGGCTTCCGCTAATCTTGAGATAGACTTGGCTTTAGTGTTGGGTGGTGACGGTACAGTATTAACAGGCGCCAGACATTTGGCAGAGAAAGGTATTCCGATATTAGGTGTTAATGTTGGGGGACACCTGGGATTTTTAACCGAGTCGGTAGATGAATTTAAAGACACCGAACAAGTTTGGGACAGGTTGCTAGAAGACCGCTATGCAATTCAACGACGTATGATGTTGCAAGCGGCAGTATTTGAGGGACATGGGTCTAATTTGGAACCTGTGACTGAGCGGTATTTATGTTTGAATGAGATGTGCGTCAAACCCGCTTCAGCAGACCGAATGATTACATCAATTTTAGAAATTGAAATCGACGGTGAGGTTATAGACCAGTATGTTGGAGACGGGTTAATTGTTGCGACTCCCACAGGTTCAACAGGTTATACAGTTTCCGCAAACGGTCCCATCATGCACGACGGTATGGAAGCACTCACTGTTACTCCTATTTGCCCAATGAGTCTCTCAAGTCGTCCAATTGTTTTACCTCCTGGTTCGGTAGTTAGCATTTGGCCCCTAGGAGATTACGATTTGAGTACAAAGCTCTGGATGGATGGAGTACTTGCTACTTCTATTTGGCCAGGACACCGCGTTGATATTAGAATGGCTGATTGTCGCGCTAAGTTTATTGTACTGCGCGAGAATAATTCTTATTATCAAACTCTACGCGAAAAGTTACTGTGGGCAGGTACTAGGGTTCGATATAGTAGTACTAATCATAGTAATTAGTTGGATAATTGGATCCCCCCAACCCCCCCTTAATAAGGGGGGGCTTTGACTGGCTCTTGTTCCCCCCGAATTCGCGTTCTTGTTAGGGGGGATCGAAACGTTGCAAGTTAATTACCGATTAAAGCCTGCTGTCCTTGAGGAGAAGTTGCATAGCCTAAAAATGCTTGTACAGCAGGATTTGCAGGAGTTTTGTAAACGTAATATAAGGTTCTTTGGTAAGGATAGCTAGATGAATCTGGTGTCAATCCATCAATAGGAACAACTCGCACTGTTTGTTGTTTCGCGACTTGTGCGTATGTGGCATAACCAATTCCATCAGTTCCTAAAGCTTGAAGTAAAGGAGTTGTCGCATCCCTTGGTAATGTTGTTATGTTTGGTGTTGTACCAAAGTTGGCACCTTTTAATATTAATTCTTGAAATGATTTATTAGTTCCGCTTATAGCTGGTCGATTAATAACGCGGATAGTTCCTGCTGTTCCTCCAACTGCCGACCAATTATTAACTTTTCCTTGGAAAATATCTGATACCTGAGCAATGGTTAATCCTGCACTAAAAGGATTATTTTTACCTACAACAACTGCAATTGCATCGTTTGCAATGGGAACAGCTATTAATCCTTGTGCTTGTTCAGATGAAGTTAGTGGTCGTGATACTGCTGCTATTTCTACTTTTCCAGCAATTAAGTCTTGAATACCTTTGTCGGAACCACCTGCACTAGTACTTACGTTGGCGCCTTGGAATTGTCTTTGGAAACCTTGTTTGAGGTTTTCGTTAACAGTCACCATCGATGTAGAACCATCAATTGTAACTGATGTTCCGGCAGGTACGTTTGCAAGTAATGGAAATGCAGCAGATATTGTTGTGTTTGTACCAGTTGGAGTACCAGTAGAACCTGTTTGAGTGGTATTTACTGGAGCATCGGTAGCAACCGGAGCAGGCGCCTGGTTACGCATGAAGAAGAACCAGTAACCCCCTCCAAGCAATGCAAGTAGTGCAGCAATGAAAACGATTGGTGGTGGGCCGCTTCTTTGAGCCATATGATTATTTTCTGTGGTTGATGTATTTGATTGGACTTATTGAGGTAGCTGTTTCGGATTGGAATCGTTCAACAAAAGCAGGCGCCGATTAATTTCGTCGTCTGCGGTCATTTGCTCCAGGTCTGCCTGAAGTTTTTCGGCTGGGTTTTCAGATAACTCAGCTAAAGCGTTTTGGCGCAAGTTTCTACCCTGAACAGCGTTTTTTGCGGTTTCAAACTGCGAACGTGCTGAACCAATATCAAATTCATTGTTGACTTTAGCAATTGCTCCTAAAGCTTCGTTAATTTCTGCTAAGTCTTTCATATTTTGCATATCGGTTTTGTACGCTTCAAGCTTCATTCGTTCGCGGTTTAACTTTTCTTTAGAAGCGTTGACGTACTGTTCTGCTTGCTTTACTTGTGCTTCGAGTTGGGGTAATAGTTGCTCTATTTGAATTACTCTTGACATTGCCAAACGCGCAGTTTCTTGATTTCCTGCCCGTTGAGCGAGTGCTGCTTGCAGTTATAGTAAACGGCTTCGGTAAATACTTGGTCGATGAACGCGCTCACTCAAGAATGATAGTTTCTATCAAATCAAATAAAATGCTGAAATTATTCATGTTTATACTTACACAAAGAAACCGGGTTTCTAGGCTGCTATAAACTACAAAACACGATTTATCAATTCCGCATAACAATAAATTTATTTTTTATCGTCATCACTGACTCAATATAATATATAACGCTTATCTAATTATTCGTGGCTATGCCTATACATTTGAAGGCTATTTATATAAACAATTTTATTTCTTTACTTTCCTTGTAATTGCTAATTAATATACTATTAACCAATGCTTAATTTTTTAAATAAACCACAAAGGTACAAAGCCACAACGCTCTTGTCGGTGCGTGACGCTACAAGTCTTATAACTACGTTGAAATATTTTCGTAGCCTGATCGCACCCTACTTCCAAAATTCACTGTATTGGGCGAAAATGGCTCGTATCAACGAATCGTACTCTTTTAAATATTTCATCTAAACATTCAAATATATGGTAAAATATCAAATCTTTGATTTTGCTTCTCATGACTTATTTAAAAGTCTAGTTGAAAATTTCAGTGCAGAACTCGCTTATAATTGCCCCGGCACCTCAAAAGTAATTATTGCTTACCGTGACCCTATAAAATTTCTTGCTGGTTTCAATGCTGCTGTTGAAGCAAAATGTCAAGTCTTTTTATGTAATCCTGACTGGGGTGACAATGAATGGCGCCAAGTTTTAGATTTAGTACAACCAGATATTATTTGGGGCAAAAAATTTGACACTCATCACTCGACACTCATCACTCAGCACTCAACACTCAGCACTCGTACAGACACGATTAATCCCTACGGGAAAACCTCCGGTTTATGTGTCTCTACAATTATGATTCCCACTGGTGGTTCTTCTGGGAAGGTTAAGTTTTGTGTTCATACTTGGGAGACTTTAGTCGCTTCGGTACGTGGGTTTACAGAATATTTTCAAGTTAGCCAGGTTAATTCTGTTTGTTTGTTGCCGTTGTACCATGTCAGCGGGTTGATGCAGTTTATACGCGCGTTTACTACTGGTGGAAAGTTGGCTATTTGCAATTTTAAACAGCTAGTATTGGAGGAAGTGCCTGAAATTGACCCTTCTGGTTTTTTTATTTCTTTAGTACCTACTCAGCTACAACGATTTTTACAAGACTCACAGTTGGCTATATGGTTATCTAAGTTTGATACTGTGCTTTTAGGTGGCGCCCCTGCTTGGGATGAGTTGTTGGAGAAAGCTAGATATCACCAAATTAGATTGGCGCCTACTTATGGAATGACGGAAACTGCTTCACAAATCGTTACGTTAAAACCTGATGATTTTTTAAGGGGTAAACGTGGTTGTGGAAAAGTTCTTCCTCACGCACGAGTTTCGATTTGTGATGGTAAGGTTAATGTTGAATCTGAATCTTTGTTTTTGGGTTATTGGGGTGATAATGATAATAGTAATAATTTTAAAATAGATGATGTTGGTTATTTTGATGAGCAAGGCTATTTATATATAGTTGGTCGTGATAGTAGTAAAATTATTACTGGTGGTGAAAATGTTTACCCAGAAGAGGTAGAAGCTGCGATTCGAGAAACACAAATGGTGATTGATGTTTGTGTTGTGGGTATTGTCGATAAGTATTGGGGACAAGCTGTTACCGCTGTTTATGTGCCTAAGTACTCGAATACTTCAACTTTTGCTATTGAAACTATTCTAAAGTATGGTTTGAGTAAGTATAAAATTCCTAAGTATTGGGCACCTGTTTCTGTGATACCACGTAATTTACAGGGTAAAGTTAATCGTGATGAAATTTTGAGAATTGCAGTTGAATGTTTGGGTGAGGCAGGCAAAACGCCTACCCTATGGGAGGTTTAGAATATAGGTACAAATTTATATTCTTGTATCCATTTATTCATTGCATTTGGTAATTGCTTTTTATGTCGAGTTGCTGTATCAATACACGCATGTCTAGTAAGCGCTTTACTCGCCACTAAATCAGCAATAATTATTTCGTAATCTATCTCAAATTTCTCTTCGCTTAGTTTTTGTGGTATCAAACGAATTTTGAGTTTGTCACCGCAAGTGATTGGACGAAAAAAGTCTACATTTGCATGAATGATTGGGTATGCAACCGATGGGTTTGTAAAAAATTCTTTGAGAATTATACCCGATGCTTCTAAAGATTCTTCGTAAGCTTCGTGGCAAATTTTTAAAACGTTGGCAAAATATACTACACCTGCAGCATCAGTATCTTGAAACCGGACGGTACGATGATATATAAATGGCATTCCTGGCTACCCTGCAAAAATCTATTTTAAATAAGTTCTTTACCTGTTGTACCTCTCATATATTAATCGGCGCCAATAGAAACCTGGTTTCTTAGTTGATAGCATTTAATTGAAATAACGATTTGTCTGCGACAATGAATGCGTAGAAACCAGGTTTCTCAGGTTTCTATTTAAGTTAAAGATGTGTAAATATCCTCCGAGTTCGAGTTGAGGTAAGGATACTGTAAGTCTATACCAGCTTGATTAAAACTATTTTCAATTGCTTGCATCTTTCCTTCGATAGAATTCTCACCTTGTTGCCACGATTCTAACAAAGTATTAGCTATAATTTGACATCTATTCATGCCAAAGCTTTCATTCTTAGCTAACTTTTGCTGTGGTTGTTCTGCTACTCCTAGTCCCGGTGCCAGGAATTTTGTGAATAAGGGTATTTCGGGAAGGAAGTATGATTGATGCTGCGAATATACGGTTTGTAATATTTTACGAATTATTAAAAAATCTTGCTTTTGAAATTCAAGTATGCATGAGTCATAGCGACTAAAGGCAGCAGGATGACACAGAACATGATAGCTAAAAGGAATTTCTTCTTCGTTAAGGGCAATGGTAAGACTATCGATTAATGGAACGGCGCCTGCTTCCGTAATATTAAAGTATATTCTACTCAATCCGCAATCTTCACTATTGCCATATTCTGCTTGTCCACAATTAGAGACAGCAATATAATATCCGTTTTGCAAGCGGTTTTTGGGTAGCCATATAGATATGTAGTCACCACGTTTAGGTGCTGGAATATCTTTATAAACATGATTACTATCAGCATACATAGTTAAGCCACCTTTGATTACGGCTAAACTTGCATCTGGTTCGCGTCGTAGTACTTCCCAGCCAGAATCATAATAACCGGCGCCGTGGTTATGTTCGTGGAGTTGCGCTCTTAATTCTTCATCGATTCCCAGAATTGAATTATTCTCTAAGTTGTGATGCAGTGCGTAGATTCCGGTTACACGTGATGGGGGTTTACTCAAGATATTTTGTAACGATGCGTTGAAATAAATCCCAAAAATGAAGTTACGTAGTAGCAGCGCGTAGTATTTTTGCTGTAATTGAGCTGGGTTACGCTGAAAACGCGCTACCACGTCAGACGAAAGAGCAAACTTTTCAAAGCTAGGATGACGAATACAAAAATTATCTGAGATTTCAATATCACTAGCTATTGCACGTAAGTTATCGAGAGAAGAAATAGCAGTTTGTAGCATGTGGTTGTTTTCCCCTTTCAACATCCGCGTAAACGAGGTTTTTCGTAGTAAATTCGCAACAGATTTTCATGGTCGCGTTCTGTTACACTTGGTTTTTCAAGTTTTTGCAGTGGTCTAAGAATTTCTGATTCGTTGACTCCAAACACTGTGTTGATAGACTCGAATGGCATTGTTAACAGTGTTTTGGATGTTAAGAGTATATTGAGTTGGGTGTTATTAAAGCCTTGCTGAGATTTGATATCTTGCTCTAGACTGTTCATTAAAGCTAAACCCGCAAACTGCACTACGCGCGTTATAAAGTTTTTGCGGTATTCCATAATCATTGGAAAGGCGCCTATATAAGCACGGGTCAATGCTAATATAGAAGGTCTGAGTGTTTCAAGCTCAATCAAAGCTAACTGTTGCGATTCTTCTAATTCCAACGTCTCGTCAACAATTATGCTAGATAACCAAATTCGTAGATAATCAGCAATTAAAGTTCCTAAATCGAACGCTGGTTCACCCCATGCCGCAGCTTCCCAATCGATAAACCGTATTAAGCAGTTATCGAGTTTATCCCAACGCGCATGAACGAGAATGTTTTCTAATTTCAAGTCATTGTGCGTCAAACAGCAAGGACTCCATTCACATGCTAAGTCGGCAATAGCAGATTCTAAAATTTCGTAGCGTTGGTTAAGTACATAAAAGTCGAGTGCGGATTGCTCCATTACTCCAAACATCTCTGGTGTGACAAACCCCGCTCCCTGCGCTGGATTAAAAAATTCATAGCGAATTGCCCCATCTGGAGCAGTCGTCATAAAATTACGATATTCACGACGGTTGTATGTACTGCGATGTAGCGCTGCTAAGTTACTACCTACCGTAGCTGCTATCGTTTCGGGGTAAATACCCTTATCCCCATACAAACTGCCTAATTCTTGGTAATCATCAAGATAATTACGAACCAATATTGAATTTTCTTCATCGAAATGCACCACCGTACAGGACAGCGCAGTAATGTTTCTCAACACTGGAAACGCAAGGGTTAACTGGTGCTGAAGAAGTTCGTTAAACAGTGAGTGAGGAATTTCATTATTCAAACCGCGTTCTTGCTTGACTAGGAGCTTTTGTCCTGCTTGGGTAACAACAAAATTACGATTCTTGCAATCTGGCAATTGAGAATCAAATAAAGCTCCATCTTCTAAGCTAAACAGACCTGCGACTTGCAGGTACTGGATAACGTTGTGTGAAGACAGTGAAAAGACCATGTACTAGTTCCTACCTAAATTATTGCAAAACTCAAAAATACAACAGCGAGCAAAATACTAATTGTAATTGTCACTATCTACTAATATCCGATTTGTGGTAGCAAGACTTGCCAAAATGGCAATAAAGCCTTTACTTTTTCTTTAAATAATGCTTATCAGAGCCTTTAAATCTTTAAATAACATCAGAACAATTCGCCAACGAGCGTATGTTCACGAGTTACATTTTTCATTTAGTTCTGCTCTAAATCAATAATCAACATATCTGTAAATTTACCCAACATCTACACAGTACATAAAAACTTCGTTAAATTCCGGATAGGTTCAATGTTTTTATAAGGGAATTTTTTATATGATACTTTAATAGCCTGTAATCCTTATTAATTAAGCTTTTTACCTAAATAGGATTATGATTCAAGGCGCCATACTGAGGTTGACATCAACATGTTTTTTTACAAGTAAAGGCTTTTTTGTAAATTTTGTAACAATTTTTTCTGAAGGGATAAAAATATGCTTAATATGATTTTTAAATAAATTTACTAATATTTATGGGTTGGGTTTCACCCAACCTACAGTTTGTCTACACTATGTGGAAGCTTTAAAAAGCTGGCTTGCAATAACAAGAAGTGTTACAACTCCCAAAACAGTCATTAAACCCGCAGGCATAAATTTACGTGTTTTTTGTAATCTTAAAGCAAAAACTATAACTAAAATAGCCGTAATAACCCCGGCAAAGACAAAACCATAGCTTTGTCCTTGAAGTTGGAGTATACCAGCGATAATTAGTAGCAAGCCACTGATGGCGCCACTAATGAGGGAAATTTTACTTCCAGCTTGCTTGTAGCCAATAATGCCACCAACAATTGATAAAATACCGTAAGTGAACGTGATAATAGTAGCTAAGTTCATTCGTGAATCCTAATGTATGGACAATCAAGCAATCGCCAAAGTGCAATATCTCCAACGTCAAGCAGCTTCTCTTTTAATTTATCAGTCTGTGTTAACAGGAGAAGTGGGAGGCGCCTTTTTAGATTTGTTACAAGCGATACGTTACAAAGAAGCTGATGCACGTAGTTGTTTGCAAGCTTACGGCAATTACTTTAAGTCGTTGGCAACGCTAAATCAAAATTGGGAAGATTATTTAATTCTCAAAATTTTACGCTCGGATAACCCTTTCTCGAAGTTAGCGCAGCAGCAAGATATAGAAAGTTTACCCATAGCACTAATTGCCGCTGTGGAACATGACTTACAAATACTCCAAACGCTTTATGAATGTAGTTGTGCAGTGTTAAGTGAGTGGGTGCAGTCTGTTGCCCATCTTCCTGTGTCGCCAGTTATATGGTACGTGGAATCAAACAACATTCAAACCGTAGAGACGCGACATGTCGCGTCTCTACAACAATTTGAAAACTGGGCAGATGCGACAGAGATGTTAGCTTCTTACTATCGACAATATGGCACAGGATTATTTGCTGAATATAGAGCTTTGCGCTGGCAAGCTAATAACTTTGTTGGTATTGAAAATCCTGACTCAGTTAAAATTAGTGAATTGGTTGGCTATGAGTTACAGTATGAGGCTTTATTAAAGAATACAGAGTTTTTACTAGCAGGAGTTGGCGCCTTACATGTTTTGTTATATGGCAGTCGTGGTTCTGGAAAGTCGTCTTTAGTCAAAGCTTTATTAAACGAGTATTGGGAACGGGGGTTAAGATTGCTCGAAGTCGGAAAATCTGAGTTGAAGGATTTACCTATGATTGTCGAGCAGTTGCGCTCTGTGCCGCAAAAATTTATTGTATTCGTTGATGATTTATCGTTTGAAGATGACGACGATGCTTTTAAAGCGCTCAAAGTCGTATTAGAAGGTAATTTGACAGCGCGTGCTAAGAATGTAGTTGTATATGCTACATCAAATCGGCGCCATTTAATTCGCGAGTATTTCGCTGACCGACCAGCACCACGTGATAACGATGAAGTTCATGCTTGGGATACGATGCAAGAAAAACTATCCTTTAGCGACCGCTTTGGTTTAACTTTGACATTTGAAGGCGCCGACCAAAACACTTATCTTAAAATAGTGCGGCATTTAGCAATGCTAGCTGGAATTAATATTGATGATAAAGATTTACAGTATCAAGCGCTACAGTGGGCAACTCGGCACAATGGACGCTCAGGAAGAACCGCGCGACAGTTTGTCGATTACTTAAAAGCTGATATAGCAGTGTTTGGAGAGAAAACTTAAACACGTACTCCGAAGCGTATACACAAGTAAGTATTCCATTTTTTTGCGACATGAAGTAAAGTGTTATACTCACACTTTCCTTATCTCGCTTTTAAGTGCATGTAGAATATATATAAAATCTCGCAGGAGAAATCAATAGTTAATCATATTCATCCAATGACTCACGCACACAATTAATATGCAGCCAGCAGTGTCAAGCAATCGATTTCTTATAGGTACAATTGCATTTGTTCTCAGTTTTGGGCTAAGTCTTATTTTTAAGTGGAATTTTGGTGAAGCCGTTTTTACCGCAATAATCACCGTAATGGCAACTTATATTGCTGCCTTTTGTGTGGATAAACGGCGCCGAAATTATGAAATGCTGATTCTTGAATCTTACAGAAAGCGGATTCGCGAACTCGAAGGTGTAGAAGCTAACTTTATTGCCGAAATTAACCAATTAGAAAATCATCGTAATATATTATACAATGAAACCAATCAATTACAGAGTCAAATCAGCGAGCGTCGTAACCAACGCGAAATTCTTAACCGCGAGTTAGGTAGTTTTGTAGGACAGAAAGCCGCACTTGAAACGACTTATAATAGATTGCAGCATGAAATAGAGAATATTGAAAGAAGTAAAATAGAGTTGCATAACTCATTTGCTGCTGAAAAGCGTAAGCAAGATTTGAATGTTAGTGTTTGCCGCGCCGAAATTACACAGTTACAAATACATATAACAGAGCTAAAGAAACAAAAAGAAGAATTTGAAAATAATTTAACTTTATTAGAAAGACTAAAACCACAACTCGAAGAAAAGCTTCATGATCTGCGGGTGCAAATTCAAGAGTTAGAAGTTAAAGAAAATCAGAAAAACAGTATAATATTAGAAAAATCTAACGAGCGCAAAACATTAGATTCTAAAATTAAATCTCTTCAAACCAAACTAACCGCAAAGCAAGAAGAGTTAAAAACTTTACAAGACCAAATATCATTACTGCAAGACGAACGAAACTTGTTACAAACTCAAGTTTGGGAACTTTTGCAGCAAACAGAAAAACTTAACCCAGAATATAGCATTGAAGATAATCATAATATATATGATAACGGTGTAGAACCAGAAGCAGAATTTCCATTTTCCGATTTACTAGGAATTATAGAACCAGTATCATCTCAGAATATTCAATCAGAAAATGAAATAGTTCAATTGTCAGGAGAATGGAATAATTTTAGGCGCCAGTTAAACCGGAGCGAGTTTTTAGTATTAAAAGCTATATTAGAACAAGAAAATCCAAACTCTTCAATTAAAAAAATAGCAGAAGAGAATATTACAATGCCAAGCTTGTTAATTGATGCGGTCAACGAGTTAGCGAGTAATACAATTGGTGAGTTGATAATTGAAACAACTTCTGAGTATCCCAAAATATATGTAGAACACATCGAAAATGTTCGTATCATAATAAGAGCAGACTGTACATCTGCTACCGAAACACACTTCGCGTAATTATGTTAGAACTAGCGTAAAATAAAATAGGGCAGATTTTTAGTAGACCTGCCTAATAGAGGTTTCAAATGGCAAAAGTTAAACTCCCAAAAAAAATATCTATTGGCTTGATAAATTCTTTGGGTGCGGGGGTGGTGCCAAGAGAAGGGGTTGAGCATATTGCAGTCGGACGAGAAAAAGAACTTCAAAGTCTTATCCAAAATCTTGATGATATGGCTGAAGGAGTAGCGGCTTTTCGTTTTATTATTGGTAATTACGGTTCCGGTAAAAGCTTTTTGCTGCAACTGCTTAGAAACCGCGCGATGGAACAAGGTTTTGTCGTTGCAGATGCGGACTTATCATCAAGTCGGCGCCTAGCTGGAAGTAATAACGAAGGACTTGCCACTTATCGAGAAATGATGAGTCATCTTTCTACAAAAACTCGTCCTGATGGTGGTGCCTTAGTTTCAATATTAGAAGGTTGGATAAACAAAATTCAGCAAGAAGTCGCTTCAACTTCTGGAATGCGTCCCAATGATGAAGGGTTTGACGACAAAGTAGAAGACAAAATCCGCGAAGTCGTGCAATATATGGAAGACTTAGTTCACGGTTTTGATTTTGGTAACGTCATTAGTTCATATTGGCGAGGTTACCGTACTGATGACGATAATTTGAAAAATTCCGCACTTCGTTGGTTACGTGGTGAGTTTACCACAAAAATCGAAGCTAAACAAGCTTTGGGTGTGCGCGTAATTATCGATGATGAAAGTTGGTACGATTACATTAAACTTTTAGCCAAATTTGTCGCCGAAATTGGTTATAAAGGGTTATTGATAATGCTTGATGAAGCTGTGAATTTGTATCAAATTCCTACAACTGTGACACGCGAGAAAAACTACAATCGTTTATTAGGGATATTTAATGATACGATGCAGTGTAAAGCCGAGCATTTAGGTGTATTAATTGGTGGAACTACAAAATTTTTAGAAGACCCAAATAGGGGGCTGTTTTCTGACTTAGCATGGCGCCGACGTACAAAAGAAAGTCGGTTTGTCGAAGCTGCTGGTGTACAAGAGTTTTTAGGCCCAGTGATTCGTTTAAACGCACTGAGTGAGGATGAGATTTTAAAGCTATTGCAAAAAATCGCTGACATTCATGCATCGAATTATAATAGTACTGCTTTGGGTATACGCGAATGTAAAAGCTTTGTCAAAGAAATAGTTAACCGCTTAGGCGCCGATGCACTATTAACTCCTGGTGAAATAGTTCGTGATTTTATTAGCATTCTAAACATTATGCATCAAAACCCGCATCTAAAGTTTGAAGACATTATTCATGGTGATAACTTTAAACCGACTATTGCGGGGGTTGATGCACATGAAAGTGATACGGATGTCGCCGAGTTTAGTTTGTAGGGTGCGTGAAAGCTATTACAATCTTCACTTAAAACGAAAAATTAAACTGCTTTCACGCACCTTACTTACGACAAGCATCAATTACTCGTTCATATTGCGATAAGTGGCAACTGCCGAAGGAGAAACACGGTTCAAGTAGCGGAATATCCAATACTTGAAAATAGTGTCTAAAATCACAGGGAATGTTGCGATGAATAAAAATATAAAACTGTGATTTCCCGGCAGTCCCCAGTGACGCGAAATACCTTCTAAAACCACTTCCCAACCGTGTGGGGAGTGGAAACCCACAAAAATATCGGTAAACAGAATAATAATAAATGCTTTGGCACTATCGCTTAAACCGTAAACAATGTGGTCAAAGAAATCTTTTAAAACGCTAATTTCACGCTTGCTAACTAGTAGGAGCCATGTAAAAGAAACTACAGATGTCATATCTGAAAACACATTTTTAATTGCGTTAGAACTTTCGACACGGTACTCTTCAGCTAGTTCGCGCGCTTCTTCTTGAACTTTTTCTTCCAACTCGGTCGCGGACATTGGTGCTATTAGACCAACTAAGCTTTGAAATTTAATTCTTTCTTCAAATCTTTCGAGTTCTGTTAGTGCCTCTTCTTCCATTTCGGAATTAATGAAAACTCTAACGCTTTCATTGCTACGAAGATGGTCTACTATTGGACCAACAAGGAAGGCTTTTGATAATTGATGTGTTAAAATTGGTACTATAATTAATAATAAAAGAAACCGAACTGATATGATGGTGCGACGCTGCGCTTTACGGAAATTTTGAACAACATCTTGTTCTGCTGTTGGATCTAACTCAACTTGCAACCGACCGATAGTACCTAAAATGGAACGAGGCAAAACTCCGGTTGTATTAGTTTTACCGAGTTTTGGATTCGTAGATTCTCGAATTTCAAGATTTCTTAACCCTGGTTGAGAAAACGCTGTTTCTGTTTGTGCTATATGTGAACCAAAAAGTGCTGGAGGTGCAATTATCTCATTATCAGTATCAATATTGGTATATTTTGCTGTAATTTCATCAATAATTTTTAACTTCGCTAATACCTGTTCTGGATTAACTAATTCTACCCCATACCTTTGGGCGCCACGAGTATTCGACTCGTTAAAAAAGAAGCGGCTTGAATTAAACTCAGTGAGTCTCATTCTCACGAGCCTTAATTGTTTTCTAAGTTCGGACTCAAAGTAGTCATTTACACTGCTTCTTGAAGCTGGGTCAATGCTTATTTGACTACCATTAAAATGTTCATCTTCAATTTGCTTGATATGTAAAGCTGCTTGGTAAGCTTCTTCCAAAGAACGCGCAGGTGTTTTTAAATACCACTTATAAAGTGATAGTAAGTAAGCATAAACTTTTTGAGAAATACTAAGGTTATTCATTGCAGGCAACTATAAGCGCATTATGAGCGTAATTGATTAACCTAGGAGAGTGCATAGGAGTTATACTAACAGATTGGCAAGGAGACAGTTTGTGATTTTTGATTTGCTCTGGGTAACAGGTCCTAGTCGCTGCGGAAAAACCACTCGCTTAGTCGAGCAGTTTTGCCTTTGGGTGCAAGGCACCTCTCCCAATAATGAAACATTTTATACTAAAAGTACAAGTAAAAAAAGTAGTATTAATACCCCAAAGCGTTTATTTATACATCCCAGCGAGCCAGGTGTTTTAGTGTTTGCGGCGAATAATGAAAACCGGAGTGAATTGGCAGATAAAATTGTTACAGCTACACAGGGTAAATACCCAATTCGCGTCAAGACACCTTTGACATTTTTTCAGGAAGAAGTAGTATTATTTTTTCCTTTATTGGTAGAGTTATTGAATTTAAAAGCACAATTTCCGGTGCGGTTGCGTCCAGAAACCGAGCAAGAGTTAGCGAGAAGGTTATGGCGTCCACATTTGGATGACGAAGTGTTACGACGTGCGGGTGTGAATGAGTATCGTTTTGTGCGTCGAGTAATTGACTTAATGCAGTTAGCAGCAGTAAGTGGGAATGGAGTATCGGATATAACGAGTTTATTAAGTGAAGGGTTAGGAAATGCGACGAATTTGGAACCCGAATTTTATTCTGAGTTAATTATAGAGTGGCGTGACTGGTGTAGAACGCGCGGTTTTTTGACGTATGGAGTAATTACAGAGCTTTTTTGTCAACATTTATTACCGAATGAAAGTTATCAACGGCGCCTGCGAGAGCGGTATCAGGCGATAATAGCAGATGACGTTGGTGATTATCCGGCTGTGGCGCGTGATTTATTCGAGGTGTTGTTGGATAAAGGAGCAGTGGGCGCCTTTAGTTATAACCCTGATAATATAGTGCGGTTAGGGTTAGGCGCCGACCCAGCTTACCTAGAATCTTTAGCCGAACGTTGTCAGGTAGAAACACTGACACCAGATACGAGTGTAGGTTTAGGTGATACACTCACAACACAAATGGTGGAAATTGTCAGTGAGCCAATGACGTTGCTAAATTTTCCAGATAACATCCAATCAATTCAAACAACATCGCGAGCTTCATTACTGCGTCAAACAGGCGATACAATAGTCAAAGCAGTTAAATTAAAGCAAGTAGAACCAAAAGACATTGTGATAATTGCACCTGGTTTAGATGCGATTGCAGAATATACTTTGACATCTATTCTTAGCAAGCAGAATATTCACGTTAACTTATTAAATAACCAAAGACCTTTAATCGCATCACCTTTAATTAGGGCATTACTGACATTAATATCTTTAATTTATCCTGGAAATGGACGCCTTGTAGACCGAGATGCAGTAGCGGAAATGTTAGTAATATTGAGTCGAGGCAACTTAGCATCTAGAAGTAATAGTGGTGTTGTAGAAAGTTTAGACAACAACATACAAGACAACCAACTAGCAACCCCTCACTATCCACATATCGACCCAGTACGTGCAGGTTTAATAGCAGACTACTGCTTCGTCCCACATCCCGATGCACCTAATTTATTACCACCAACAAGTTTCGACCGTTGGGACAGGTTAGGTTATGCAGCAACCAGAGCATACGAACAAATATTACAGTGGATAGAAACACAACGAAGCAGACAGCAAGAACGTGTAATACCCAGTCCCATATCGTTATTGTACGCAGCCATAGAGAAATTTTTCCTCAACGTCACAAATTTACCCTACGACCAAATTACAACACTGCGGGAATTACTAGAAACAGCACAGCATTACTGGGAAATTGATACTAGATTAAGAAGTCAAAAAACAGGAGAAGATGGAAGCAGAACCCAGCAACTAACCCTACCAGTTTTCAACGCCCCATTCGCAACAAATTCCACAATTGCAGAATTTATTCAACTACTGCGACGTGGAACAATAGTGTCATATCCTTACCCAGTTCGTCCGGTTGGCCCAGCAGCAAACGCAGTCACAATATCAACAATATTCCAGTACCGTTCAAGTCGTAAAGCGCACAAATGGCACTTCTGGCTAGATGCGGGTTCATACTTATGGGCAAAAGGTGGTGCTGCAACATTATACGGTGCCAACTTATTTCTACGCGATAGATTAGGTCAACCTTGGACAGCAGAAGACGAAACCCTCGCAGAAAACCAACGGGTAAAGCGTATTTTAGCCGACCTACTCGCTCGCGTATCCGACCGACTATATCTATGTCACAGCGAACTAGCAGTAAACGGTCAAGAACAACTAGGCCCCTTATTACCCCTAGTCAATGCTTCTCTACCACTTACCAATGAAACTTAATAAATTGTGGAACGGGCATCCTTGCCCGTATCTTTAATACCATGTAAATTAGTAATTTTTAACACAGATTACACAGAGAAGAGATAAAGGATTGGCGCCGACTTCCCAACATTCATAACATCGACTAACAGAGGATATGGTGCGTGACACCACGAAGTTATAAGCTTCGTTGAAAGATTGTTGAAGGTGTCACGCACCCTACATATCAACCTCAATATATCTGGAGGTGCTGCAACATGGTACAACAAGTAACAGAATTTGATACCGCCGACGATTTGGACTTTTACCCAGAGAGCAACGGTAAACCGATGGCAGAGAATACGATACAGTTTCGTTGGATTGTTTTAATTAAAGAAGGCTTAGAAATACGGCGTTGCATCAGTTCTCGATGTATTTGTAGCTGGAGACTTACTATGGTATCCAGTCAGAGGTAATAAATATATAAAGTGTGCGCCGGATGCAATGGTAGTCTTTGGGAGACCAAAAGGCGATAGAGGTTCATACGTACAGCACCGTGAAGGTAACGTGGCGCCGCAACTAGAACAGGTTGCACAGGCATTTTCATTGACTGTAGAAGAAATAGAGAAAATGAAGTAGATACATATAAATTATATAAGAACTTGACAATTAAGTGCCTTTTACACGTAACGCCCTTACATACATTACCAATTTATAACTGTTAAGTTTGTTACTTTAACAAATTCTTTATCAGCAGTTACTAGAATTGCTCTTGCTTGAAGTGCGCTTGAAGCAACTATTGCATCTGGAAGCTTTAACCGATATTGTATCCGAGTTTGAATGATTTGTTCAATTAATGAATTATTATCGGCGAGTAAGTTTATCACTTCTACGCGCTGTAGGAATTGCTCAAATAGCTTTCGGTCTTCTTCACTAATCTGTGAAAATGCTAGAAATTCAATTTGGCTAATAACAGAAATTCCAATCCACTCAGCATCTTGTAGTAATTGGACTAATGCCGTAGAACCCTTCAACAAAGCGACAATAGCATTCGTATCAAGTAGATAGCGTTTACCACTCATCTCTTAATGCCCTTTGCATAGCTACACTGTCACCCTGCCATTTTAAACGCCCTGCTAAATCTGAAAAATCGTAAGATTTTTTCTGAGTATTTTCTGGAGTACCTGGGTTTAAGACTATAACTACATCAACGGCGCCTGCCGATAAGTCTGTTGGTACATCAATATGTAAATTACCCGAAGCATCAATAACTGTTGCTAGCTTTAAGACTTTCATATTGTTACAACTTTCACAGCTACTCCCAATTATATGAGATAACGTCGGGTTTTCTTACCACAAGCGAATATCCTTTGGATAACGGATAACTGCGTTTGTGCTTCCTCAACCCAACCTACAATTACGTTCCTCAGCTATTTTTAACAGTTTTAGAGATTTGTTTATTTGTGGATGCTCTCGCGTTTGAGTTTACGCTTTCGGGCTGAATTTGTTGCTAAAGCGCTGAGGGCAAGGAGACCAAAGATAGTGCTAGGTTCTGGAATTGAGGTAGTATAAGTGACATTCCAAGAGACAAACTGCTCTAAAGAACTTTGGTTTGTTCGCACCCAGGCATTCACGGGGTCAAAACCAGTTGGGTCAAAAGCATGGGCTGAGATGGTATAATCCCCTGTTCCATAACCGAAGTCGCGCAAATTAAATTTGTCTTGGTTAGCTGTGGGAATAAGATTACCGTTAACAAACCACTCTAAGTTGATGACGCCTTTATCTATGGGGTTTACAAAAAGTTGGGTGGGATTAACCAAAGGCGCCGTATTATCAAGCCAAGAATCGAGTGGATCGACCAAAGCATAAATATCAAGAATGATTTTCTCACGACTAACTGCATCGAACGGTCGGTACAATGAGCGCATCTTTGAATTATCTGATGGGCGGTAAATTCCGGTATTGTAGTAACGTCCGCCTTCATAAGCACCAATAACTCCAATACCTGGTTGGTCATAACCTACCCAGCGCGACCACTTGTTACCTGTAGGGTTTGTAGTAACGTTTACTTCGCTCGGTTCTCCTCCAATGTAAGGAGTGTCAAACCCACCATATTCATCGGCTAGTTTACTAAAAGAATGACCTATTTCGTGTAAGGCAACTTCTTTTGCAGAGTCGTTTCCACCTGCGTAAACAGCATAAGCACCACCACCACCACCATACTTAGTATCGTTGACGATTACATACTGCATTTCTGCTGTCCACCCAGCACCAGCAAGAGCTGCATCACGCACTGCGTTAGCTTGGTAATCATTAATGTAAAGCAACCGCTCAGTTATTCCATCATAGTAGTAGCTGGCGCCGAGTGCTGTGTCGCGGAAAATATTTTCTACCGGAACATCAGCTCCTGACTCGTTAGAGACCACATCGATTTTATGTATATTGAAATAGTTGCGGTATCGAAAGAATGGGTCGGAGTTTAAGGAGTTAGAGAACTGGTAGTCAAGATAGCCGTTGATGTGATTGTTGTATGTTCCACTCGCTAGGTCTGCCTCTGTATATCCATCACCGAGAAAAACAGCATCTACTCGATTCGAGGATGGACCGTTATTTCTAATTGTTGTAAACGTTGCACCGAGAGCTGGTTCTGCGATTGTAGCCAGCAATACTCCAATTAATAGCTTAAAGAATTTCATTTATATTTCAAAAATTTGTTATCAATACACGCGAGTAAACTACGTTGAACAAACTTTAAATCAAGGTCATATCGACATAATTACTGTTTGCTCAGTAGTTTTACGAAAAGCAAATTATAACATTTATACATGAAAATATGGCAAAAAAATTATCTTCACCAACTCTTTATAGAATCAGATAAAAAATTAAATATTTAGATTTGCTTTTATCCGTGTTTACAACTAAGATCAACAAGCGCACACGTTGACTGTTCAGTGTTGACAATTTTTTAGCGTGTACATGCTTGAATGGTAAAAGTGAAATTTTGTCATATCAAAGTATGCAGCAAAAAGGCGCCGCGTTAAAGTTTGTAATATTAATTGGGTTTGTGAGCCTATGTGCGGATGCTACTTATGAAGGAGCGCGCAGTATTACAGGAGCATATTTGCAAGTATTAGGTGCCAGTGGTACGGTAGTAGGTTTAGTTGCGGGGTTTGGTGAGTTAATTGGTTATGGGTTACGTGTATTTATTGGGTATTTAAGTGACCAAAGTAAGAAATATTGGGGTATTACAACACTTGGCTTTATTTTAAATACGGCAGTTGTACCACTGCTGGCATTTGCTGGTAGATGGGAAGTTGCTGCTGGTCTGATGATGGCAGAACGTACAGGTAAAGCAGTTCGTACTCCTCCACGTGATGCTTTGCTGTCGTATGCAGTTAGTCAAGTTGGTAATGGCTTTGGGTTTGGGTTACACGAAGCAATGGATCAAATAGGCGCCGTTATTGGCCCGTTATCTGTTGCTGCTGTAGTATATTTTCAGGGAGAATATAAAAACGGCTTTCTAATTTTAGTAGTTCCTGCTGTTTTAGGATTGATAGTATTATTAGTCGGACAAAGAATTTATCCAAACCCTCGTGATTTTGAGCCAGGTAATATAACAAGTAATGAAGGATTACCGAAAGTTTTTTGGTATTACTTAATAGCTGTAGCAATTGTTGCGGCTGGATATGTGGATTTTCCCTTAATTGCTTATCACTTTCAAAAGAATCATGTTGCTTCAGGGCTTACCATTCCATTATTTTATGCTTTAGCAATGGGAGTTGACGCAATTGCAGCACTTTTATTTGGTTATCTTTTTGACTTATTCGGTATTTCTACTTTAGCTATTGCCGCTTTCACATCAGCGTTTTTTGCTCCGTTACTGTTTTTAGATAATACTAATCTAGTTTTACTAGGGGTTATAGTTTGGGGTATCGGAATGGGCGCCCAAGAATCTATAGTAAAAGCAGCAGTCGCTAAAATAGTACCTCCAGATATAAGAGCTACAGCATACGGTATATTTAGTACAGGGTATGGAATAGCCTGGTTTTTGGGAAGTGCTTTAATGGGGATTTTATATGATAAATCGATTAATTGGCTAGTAGGTTTTTCGGTTGTGAGTCAACTTATAGCAGTGCCAATGTTTATTTGGATTAAAGCTGAAGATAAAAAATTTAGAAACACACGAAATACATCTAGATAGTTTCTCTGTGTCAAGAGTGTCTCTGTGGTAAAAAATTAAACCGCAAAGGACACAAAGGAATATCAAGAGTGCTGAGTGTACTCAGATAGGAAATTATAGACATGCAATTACATTAATTGCATTTAGTCCTGATGGTACACTGGCTTGCGGCACCAAAAATGGTACAATTAAACTATGGAATATTAATACATATAGCTGTATCAAAACCTTAAATACAAATAATGGTACAGTATGGCGCTTGCTTTTAGTTCAAATGGATTAATACTTGCTTGTGGCGCCGATGCTCAAATCCAACTGGTTTAAGTGCAACGTGTAGAGAAAATCTTACATTACTTGGCGGCATCGAGTAAAAAATGATGGGTTGCTTACAACGGATGCAACGGATGTAACGGATAGTTGATTACCTGAATTTAACCAAAATCTAAAATAATAGAAATATTAAATTATTGAGAATATTTAGCCAAATGGTTTTAGCTTACCAGGGGGTAAAATATGGCTGTTACTAACCCACAGCCTCAGTTGAAACGTGAGTTAGGAGTATTCGGCGCCACCTTTATGGGTTTGGGGTCAATAGTTGGTACAGGGGTATTTGTAAGTATAGGTATTGCAGCCGGAATTGCTGGGCCTGCGGTAATAATAGCAATAGCAATAGGCGCCTTAGTAGCAACTTTTAACGGACTCAACAGCGCACAGTTAGCAGCAAGTCATCCGGTGAGCGGTGGTAGTTATGAATATGGGTACAGATATTTAACTCCAGCGTTTGGGTTTACAGCAGGTTGGATGTTTTTGGTAGCAAAGACAGCTTCAGCAGCAACAGCAGCTTTAGGTTTCGCTGGATATTTAGTTAATATTCTGGGTTTAAGTTCAAACTTGATTGTTCCTATTGCATTTATTCCTGTAGCAATTATTACTGTAATTGTTCTCAGTGGAGTAAAGCGCTCGAATTTAGCTAACACCGTAATAGTGTCTGTAACGTTATTATCTTTAGGGTTTTTTATTCTAGTTTGCTTACCGCGTGCAATTACAGAAGGTACAAGTAATTTATCACCAACATTAAGCGAAGTTTCCCTGGCAAATATACTTCAAGCTAGCGCGCTGATGTTTGTAGCTTATACAGGTTATGGACGTATCGCGACAATGGGGGAAGAAGCCAAAAACCCACGGGTAACTATTCCTAGAGCAATGATTGTTTGTTTGTTACTAACCATGTCGCTTTATATAACAGTGGCAGTTGTCGGTATTGGTGCAGTAGGAGTAGATATATTAGGTAGTCAAAACCAACAAATCAAAACGGCGCCTTTAGAAGCAGCAGTTCGTAGTGTAGCAGGTAGTGGCGCCAGTGTAGTTTTAGCAATAGGCGCCATGACAGCAATGTTAGGTGTACTATTAAATTTGATATTAGGATTATCGCGCGTATGGTTAGCAATGGGAAGACGCTCTGATGCACCAAGATTTTTAGCGCGTTTAAACCAACAGCAAACAACCCCACATTATGCCGTTATATTAGTAGGCGCCACAATTGCGCTATTAGTATTATTAGGTAACGTAAAAACAACTTGGTCATTCAGCGCATTTAGCGTATTAATATACTACGCAATCACCAACTTTGCAGCATTAAAAATTCCACCTCAAGAACGCCTATATCCCAAATGGATAGCCATCCTAGGAATATTATCCTGCTTATTTTTAGCATTCTGGGTAGAATCATCAATTTGGCAAGTTGGTATAGCATTAATTATCGCAGGTTTAATATGGCACAAAGTTAGACGTGCCGTTGCAACAAGTTAACCTCTTGTATAACCTCTTGTGGGATGGGCATCCCTGCCCGTCCCATATCCATAATGTGCTAAAGTTACCTTATTAGACAACGTTAGATATAAGTAAAAATTCTAAAAGTAAGCAAAGGAAAATTTATAAATGCACTATCAAGTTTTTGTTTAAATTTCACAATGTCAAATATTTACGAAGATGTGTTCGCAATATAAGCTTTCAACATGCAATCATATGCTATGAAAAAATTTCTATTAATGTAGAGACGTGACATGTCACGTCTCCATAATCTGGATTTTACCGAAAATTTTAACGGTGCCGTGCAGTAGTTTTATCTGACTGGCACCATATCATCATGTTTTCAATTATTGATAACTACTGCAAATTTTAAGCATTGCAGGCAGATTTTAGCGCGCGTGCGTTGCAGCTTTTAAAAGCTGGTGGTATGCTAGCGTTTATTTCTTCTAATAAATGGTTTAAAGCGAAGTATGGCGAAAAGTTAAAAAAGCATATTGCTGAAACTTGTCATATTCACAGTATTACTGATTTTGGAGAGCTTTACACGCCAAAGCTTATATTTTTGACTATGGTACTGTTTACGATAATTATTTAATCAGTTAGTACAAATTTACAGACAGCATAACATGCACGAGTTACAGGATAATAGCTTGCCTACACTATCTCAACCAATTCCCATTATCATTTGTAGTGAAGCTTTAATATGATATAGTTGTATTATGTCAATATTCTACGCCAATGTTTTAGGAGAAGCGTAGTGTTAACAATTAATGTGGAAGAAGTAGTCACTAACGCGCGAAAATCTCTTAGAGCTAGTGGCGAAGGGAGAAGAGATAATTTTGTTAGAAAAAAATAAGGTTGTAGCTCGTTTGGTTCCCCCGTACCAAAGAGAGCAGTATTTAGCAGACATTAGAAAATTTCGAGAGGCAATTCCAGTTAAAGGAGAGCCTTTAAGTACTACTATCATTAATGCACGTGAAGAGGAGCGCTATTGATTTATCTTGATACAAGCATTCTCGCTCCTTTATTTCGTAAATATAACAACTATTTTAAAGCCGTTGGACGGGCTTTGACTTCAGGGCTTGGTGTAATTTTATTAAATACCGAGACTTATACTTGTGATATCATAACTAACGAAGAGGGATTATTCCCTTATGCCTACATAAATGATTTTGTATCATCAATACAAGTAAAAATGGCTACTCAAAAGCTAACGCTTGAAATATCAGAATCACTCTTTGAGGAATTACATCGCTTTGCAGAATTAACTGGTCAATCTGTAGAATCTTTGGCGCTACAAAGTATTACAAGCAGTTTACCCCGCTTTGGCGAGAAAATATATGACCTTGATGAGTTATTGTCACATGTAACGATAGATAATTTACATGGTGAAATAGATAGCGGAGAACCAGTAGGTCGTGAAATCTTCTGATTTGTCTTCAACACTCAGCACTCAGCACTATTCTGGTATGCTAAAAGCCGATAAGATAATTATTTAAGCTATGCCAGTGTCTATTCAACCTACTATTACGGCTTTTCCCCTGGCTGCCGTTGTCGGTCAGGAAGCTATTAAACTAGCTTTATTATTGGCAGCAGTTGACCCTGGACTAGGGGGAGTTGCTATTGCAGGTCGTCGCGGTACGGCAAAGTCTGTAATGGCGCGCGCTATTCATGCTTTGTTGCCTCCTATTGAAGTTGTAAAAGGGGGGATAAGTAATTGTGACCCTAGTCGTCCTGAAGAGTGGGATGATATTCTTGTGGAAATAAACAGGCAAGATGCCTGTTCCACAACAGAGACAGAGATTATTCCGGCGCCTTTTGTACAGATACCGCTTGGCACTACAGAAGATAGGTTATTAGGTTCTGTTGATGTGGAAGAGTCTGTAAAACAAGGCGCCACTATATTTCAACCTGGTTTACTCGCTACTGCACATCGGGGAGTTTTATACGTTGATGAAATAAACTTACTGGATGACCAAATAAGTAACCAGCTATTAACTGTATTATCTGATGGGCGTAACCAAATTGAACGTGAGGGTATCAGCTTTCAGCATCCCTGTAGACCTTTATTTATAGCTACGTATAACCCAGAAGAAGGAGACTTGCGTGAACACCTTCTTGACCGTATTGCTATAGTTCTTTCTGCTAGTGGTGTGCTTGGTTTAGACCAACGTGTTGAAGCTGTGGAACAAGCTATATCTTACTCGCGTTCGCCTCAAGAGTTTTTACAGCAGTACAGTGAAGACATTGACAGCATTAAAACTCAGATTATATTGGCGCGTGAGTGGCTCAAAGAAGTCATTATTACTCATGAGCAAATAGCTTATTTAGTTGATGAAGCTGTTCGAGCGCAAGTTCAAGGACATCGCGCTGAGTTATTTGCTGTACGAGTAGCTAGGGCAGCAGCAGCTTTAGAAGGACGTAGTAAAGTTACTGCCGAAGATTTAAAACGCGCGGTGGAATTAGTAATAGTGCCAAGAGCAACTGTTATACAAACACCACCCGACCAACCACCTCCACCCCCTCCTCCACCACCACAAAGTCAAGACGAGCAAGATAACCAAGAACAAGAACAGGAAGAAGAAGAAGAACAAGAAGAAAACGAAGACCAAGAACAACCCGAACAGGAACCACCAGGTATTCCCGAAGAATTTATCTTTGACTCAGAGGGAGTAATTCTTGATGATAGTGTGTTGTATTTTGCCCAAATGTCACAACGTCAAGGTAAGTCAGGAAGTCGTAATTCAATATTTTCTGATGACCGAGGACGTTACGTTAAGCCCATGTTGCCCAAGGGTAAAGTAAAACGTATTGCTGTTGATGCTACTTTACGTGCTGCGGCGCCATATCAAAAAGCCCGTAGAGAACGACAACCAAATCGTAAAGTCGTTGTTGAACAGGGTGATATGCGTTCAAAACGGTTGGTTCGTAAAGCAGGCGCCTTAGTTGTATTTATAGTTGATGCATCTGGTTCAATGGCATTAAACAGGATGCAGTCGGCAAAAGGCGCCGTCATGCAATTACTAACCGAAGCGTATCAAAACCGCGACCAAATATCATTAATACCTTTTAGAGGTGAACAAGCAGAAGTGTTATTACCTCCCACTCGTTCAATAGCACTTGCACGTAACCGTTTAGAAAGATTACCTTGTGGTGGTGGTTCCCCATTAGCACATGGATTAACTCAAGCTGTACGTGTAGGGATGAACGCTCAAATGAGTGGTGATATTGGACAAGTAGTATTAGTTGCAATTACTGATGGTCGTGGTAACATTCCCCTCTCACGTTCATTAGGAGAACCGCAAGACCCAGACCGGAAACCCGATATCAAAGCTGAATTATTAGACATTGCAGCACGAATCCGCGCTCTTGGAATGCAGCTTTTAGTAATAGATACCGAAAGTAAATTTGTCTCAACAGGATTTGCAAAAGAATTAGCAACTGTTTCCGGTGGTAAATATTATCACCTACCTAAAGCTACCGACCAAGCCATCGCCGCAATGACAAAAGGCGCCATTGCCGATTTAAGACGCTAAAATTGATGAATGTCGTAGAGACGTTACATGTAACGTCTCTACAATGTAATGTAATTTATTAATCGCAATTACTAAAAATTTGATAAGACAAGACTACTACCCCTTAAGTGTGGCGCCAATGATGGACCACACAGACCGCCATTTTCGGTATTTCATGCGGCAGATAACAAAAAAAACTCTGCTATATACCGAAATGGTTACAAGCGCAGCAATATTACACGGTGATAAAGAACGTCTATTAGGATTTTCAACCGAAGAAAAACCCCTAGTTCTCCAAGTCGGTGGCGATAACCCCGTACAACTTGCCGAATGTGCCCGTATCGCATCCGATATGGGGTATGACGAAATTAATCTAAATGTTGGTTGCCCAAGTAGTCGCGTCCAAGATGGTAATTTTGGCGCCTGTTTAATGGCACAACCCCACAAAGTCGCTGATTGTGTAGCAGCAATGATTGATGCTGTTAATATTCCTGTAAGCGTCAAGCATCGTATTGGTGTTGATGATATTGACTCTTACGAGCATATGGCAAACTTTGTTAGTATTATTGCTTCTGCTGGATGCCGTATATTTAATGTTCACGCCCGTAAAGCTTGGTTAAAAGGTTTAAGCCCAAAAGAAAACCGCGATATTCCACCCTTACGTTACTCAGATGTTCATCGTCTGAAAGCAGAATTTCCACACCTATTTATTGAAATTAACGGCGGATTTTTAAATCTAGAACAGGTTCGCACGCAATTAAAATCAGTTGATGCGGTCATGATTGGACGTACAGCTTATGATAATCCTTATATATTTGCCGCTGCCGACTCACTAATTTACAGAGAAATAACTCAGGCGCCAACACGTGATCAAATCGTAGAAGCAATGTATCCCTATATAGATAAATGGGCAGCAAAAGGATTGAAACTAAATAAAATCACCCGTCACATGCTGCAATTATTTGCTGGACAACCAGGTAGTCGCGCGTGGAAACAGCATTTAACAGAATATTCTTGTCGTGAAGGTGCATCATCACAAGTTGTCGCACAAGCACTTGCTTTAGTACCAATTAAACAGCTTGAGGCAATTCATTAGTACTAGAAGTTTTTAAATTATTCTTTGCCAAAGAGTCAGCAATTAATCGTAAAACCTCAACTTGTTCTTCAGGCGCCGCTTGAACCACCATAGTTCGTAAACTAGCGCCTTCGGTCTTTACGCCAAATAACTCACATAAATACCAAGTTCTTGCATCTTGGGGCAGTACTAGGAGTAGAGCAATAAGTTTCGCGGCTCCTAGGTCAGCTTTTCCATGACGAAAGCGCGAAAGAATAACTCTTGAAATGCCAGCATCAGCAGCTACTTTTGTCGCATTCAAATTGAAGCGGTTCATCATTTCGTCGAACAACTGCCAGTGCGATTCAAAATTTTCCTGCGTTATAAAACTTTGCATTTTTTATATTGTATAGTTATCTATACGCTGTATACTAAGCGATACAATAGAAAGTAGCGATATACGGCTAATCCAATCGTACCAAACGATTCACAATTTTGCCTAAATCGTCATCTGAACATAAGTGGACAGTTTGAGAGTGTTTGTTAACAACCTCTTGTCCTCTTGCTGCCCCCAATTAAAAGCGGAAGGCGCCCAACATTTTAATAATCGTTAATTAACGTCTCCGTATTATTACCGCAAAATTTTTATTCGGCAAGTCAAGAGCGAATCATTATGCATTTGAGGAGGTGTCACTTATGACTACTACATCTACTAAAGATTTCAACAGAAACTCTGTTTCAGCTAAAGCGCGCCTTTTTCCAGCCAAAGAGCCAGGAGGTAGATACTGGACTGGAAACAAGATTAGGAAATCCTCAAACACAAATATATCCTCTAGGAAAAGTGATGATGCGGAATTCCTAGAGGATAAGCAAGACTTAAATATATCCTCTAGGAAAAGTGATGATGCGGAATTCCTAGAGGATAAGCAAGACTTAAATATATCCTCTAGGAAAAGTGATGACGCGGAATTCCTAGAGGATAAGCAAGACTTAAATATATCCTCTAGGAAAAGTGATGACGCGGAATTCCTAGAGGATAAACAAGACCTCAATATATCCTCTAGAAAAATAGATGATGCGGAATTCCTAGAGGATAAACAAGACATCAATATATCCTCTAGGAAAAAACGGCGCCTAAAGGGTGACGGTAGTGGATGTATATATTACCGGACTTCTATTAAAAATGGTAAAGAATATCACGAAGCGTACTTTCAGTATGAATTTTGGAAGAAAGGAGACTGCTTATCAAAATCTTCTAGGTATATTCCTAAGAAATTACTGAAGGTCGTTCAAGAGTTGAATCAATGTAAGGCGCCTGTTCGGGAAATTCTGGCAGTTCTTGGAGAAATACTGTAGAGATGCTTTGATTTAATATGTTTTTACGCATCTCTACATATAAATTGATACTGATGATAATGCCAGATTTAATCACCAAGTTCTGCAACTTGTGACTTTGATAAACCTGTTATTTGCACTACCTGTTCCACAGACATTCCTTGCTTCAGTAAATTCACTGCAACTTGCCTTAATTGAGACTCAGCGTTATCAGCACGTTGTTTCTCAAGTTCTGCAATTTCTTCTGAGTTTGGTAATAACTGCCCATCCAAGGTTGCCCAGCGTAACCAAGTCATATTGTTTATACCTGATACAAATGACGATTTTGCATAGAAACCCGGTTTCTTTAGCGTAAGTTTTACCTTTGTTGAAATCGCATAAAAACGGCGCCAAACAAAATTCCCATTCCATGTGTCCAATAACCTATACTCCATTGATTAACACCGTTAGGTGGAATATCTAAACTACCTATTCCATAAAATAGTTGTTGAATAAACCACCAAAATAAATAGAAAAATGCAGGTATTTCTACAGGAATAAATACAACTAGTAAAGGTAATACTGAATCTATTTTAACTTTAGGAAATTTATATATGTATGCTCCTAAGCACGCAGCTACGGCGCCATTAGCTCCAATTAACGGTACTGCTAAATTCGGCTCTGCGAATATTTGTACTATACTTGTGAATATTCCGGCTGTCAGATAAAGAGCTAAAAAGCGCACTCTCAGGAGTACTTTTTCGAGAGTGCTACCAAATACCCATAAAAACAGCATATTTCCCAATATTTGGGCAAAACTGCCGTGCAGAAACATTCCTGCAAATAAAGATGTCGAACGTATTATGATGGCTATACTTGCTGCTGCATTACCTGATGCGGTACTTGCCATTGCACCCGATATTTGTGCTGGCGCCACTCCCCAAGCATTAATAAAATTTCCTAGTTCTCCTGACAGTTCGAGCTTTAGTTCGTATAAAAATAAAGCGATGTTTAAACCAATTAAGCTCATTGTCGCAAACGGCTTTGCGCGCGTAAACAAGAATACATTATCGCTAACAGGAATCATAAAGTTGAATATGTCAATATTAAAATTAGATATATCGTATTAATTAAAGCAAATGTTAGGAAGCACACTCGCACTTCGATACCAAATTATTAATAGCCTTGGGGGTGGTGGATTTGGTGAAACTTATGTTGCTTCGGATTCCCAACTCCCTGGTACACCACAATGTGTGGTTAAAAAACTCAAGCCTCAATCCAATGACCCTGAAACTCTACAAACTGCACGGAGACTATTTGATACTGAGGCACAGGTTTTATACAAGTTAGGTACTCACGAACAAATTCCTCAGTTAAGAGCTTATTTTGAGGAAAATCAAGAGTTTTACCTTGTGCAAGAATTCATTGAAGGTCATGACCTGAGTGTTGAATTGATACCAGGTAAAGTTTACTCCCAAGAACAAGTCATTTTACTTTTGCAAGAAATTTTAGAAATCTTAAAATTTGTTCATCAAAATAAAGTTATTCATCGCGATATAAACCCCCGTAATATTCTCCGTCACAAACACGATAATAAGTTATTTTTAATTGATTTCGGCGCCGTTAAGCAAATTACTACAAATGTTGTAACTTCTCAAAGTCAAAAATTTACTGTCGCTATCGGTACTCCTGGATATATTCCTAGCGAACAAGCACAGGGAAATCCTAGATATAGCAGTGATATTTATGCACTAGGTATTATTGGTATTCAAGCTTTAACAGGTATACCACCCGAACAATTAGAATATGATGAGTCAACTTCAGAAATTATTTGGCGCCATCAAACAACTGTGAGTGACGAGCTTGCAGCAATTCTAGATAAAATGGTACGGTACGATTTTCGCCAACGGTACCAAGATGCGAGTATGGCGCTACAAGCATTTAAAGATTTAAATAAACGCCAGTCATCTCAAGCTACAATTGCTGCTTCTCCTGCGTCTCCCATTGTTCCAGTACAGCAACATATTCAGCCTGTTAATTATATTAAATTGATTAAGTCTATTAATATAAAAAGTATTGTTACTAAAACTGTAACTGGAATAGCTTTAATAGGTTTTGTGTCAACGGTATATGTGTTTGTTTCAAACGCTGTAAACTCTAATAATTCTGCTCAACTGTATAAACAAGCTAATACATTATATGAATTGCAACGTTATAATGATGCTTTAAATACATATCAAAAAGCTGTTGAAATTCGCGGTGACTATGGTGATGCTTGGTATGGTAAAGGTAAAGCTTTACATGAACTCAAACGATATAAAGATGCTTTATTAGCATACGATAAAGCTATTCAAATTTCTCCAAATAATAAAGACGCTTGGAGAGGTAGAGGTTTTACTTTAGATAAGTTAAATCGTCAAAGCGAAGCTATTGCTTCATATGATAAAGCATTAACTATACAACAGAATGATTTTGAGGTATGGAACGCTAAAGGTGAGTCTTTAACTGATTTGAAGCGGTATGATGATGCAATTAAGGCTTTTGATAAAGCTGTCGAGCTAAAATCAGATTATTATCAATCTTGGTTTAATAAGGGCAAAATACTCCATACTCTCAAACGTTATGATGACGCCCGAAACGCCTATGATAAAACAATAGAGCTAAAACCAAGTTACGAAGCAGCTTGGTATAGTAAAGGCAATGCGTTAACAAATTTACAACGTTATCAAGACGCATTTAACGCTTACGATAAAGCCGTACAAGTAAAACCAGATTATGCGGCTGCGTGGTTTTCTCGAAGTAACACGTTACTAAATTTACGACGATATCCAGAAGCTATTGACTCATTCAACCAAGTTATAAAATACGACCCCAACAACTACCAAGCATTTTTAAGTCGTGGTTGGTTATTACATCAACAGCAACAATATGAACAAGCTGTACAATCTTACGATAAAGCAATAGCAATTAAACGTAACAACTACCAAGTTTGGTTCAATCGCGGCAATTCACTATTTAGCCTTAAACGCTACGAAGATGCAGCAGCATCATACAACCGCGCGATTCGCTATAAACCAGACCATTATGAAAGTTGGTACAGTCGAGGAAACGCATTCTTTAATATGCAGCGTTTCCAAGATGCTATTGCTTCTTATGAACGTGCCATCAAACTGAAACCAGATTACCAGCAAGCAATAAATGCTCTCAAAGCATTGCAAGCGCAGCAGCAGCAACTTCAACAACCCCAACAACCCCAACAGATAATTAAAAGATAGTTCAAATATCTAACTATCTAACTATCTAACTATCTTATATTTACCTCTTGCATAAAATCTCCAGGTTGTAAATCTTGGAGTCTCGTTTGTGAGGCGCCATTAATAAACGAATTGTTAGTACTAGTTTGATTACGAGTTAGGTTTGAAGTTTGTGCAGTAGACATTGCAACTTCTTCTCCAGTAGCAAATCGCTGTTTTTGTGTGTACTCAATCAGCTTTGCTTGCGCTGTTGCGTACACTGAAGTATCTTCAGGTATTTGCTCCAAATATTTAACTGCCGCATTAAACTCCTGGTTTGTAGCTTTTTTATACGCTTGCTGCAATATATATGCTGCACGCACATGACGTTTTTGAGTATATTCAGCTACCTTTAGCTCGACTACTGGATTGGTACTGTTGTTTTTGGGTATTTGATTTAAATAATTCAATGCCTCATTGAAGTCTTTGGCGCCTGCTCTTTCATAAGCTTTCGCTAATAAAGTCTTGCTTTGAACCTCAATATGACGATTCGCTTGTGCAACTAATCTGCCAGTTTTGGTTTGCCAGTATAAAATATCTGGAACAATAGGAGCTACTTTTAATACATCCGACCAACGTCCTTCCGAAACGGCGTTTTCGGCAGTTTTATATTGTTCTGCTGCTATTTGCCACTGATGCTGCCATTCTTCTATCGTCGCTTGCGCTTCTGGATAAACGTTAGAAGTTACAGGTATTAATTTTGCTTTCGCAATGGCGCCGTTTAAATCCCCTGACTGGAAGTCTTCTGTCGCTTTATATAATGTATCTGTTTCTGATGGCGCCGGAGTATTACTATTAAGCAGCGAGTAAACCCCAAAACCCATCACTAACGAATTTGCAACTAATCCAACTTTTACACCTGTTAACAATGGTGAAATATTCCTAACACCGTTTTTACCATTAGCTGGGTTTTGCGAATTTACTGTCTCAAGAATTGTATACTCAGCCTCAACTGTATCTGGGTAAATATCTTTTGGTATCTGTTGAAGTGCCTGATATACCTCTGCTACTGTTTGAAAACGATTTTTATGGCTGTAACGAATCATTCGACTAATAACCATAGCCAAATAATGACTCACTTGCGTTTCTTTTGTTCTCCAAATAATTTCATTGCTACGAGGGTCTACTTGTAACTGCAATGGTGTTAAACCTGTCAACGCTTGAATGGCAATCATCGAGAGCGCATAAATATCACTACTAAGCTGTGTCTGACCAATAAATTGCTCAGGAGGAATATATCCTAACGAAGTAACAGGTATCCGATAAATTGGTAGTTCTGTATCTGTCCCAAAATCAACTGGCTGAATCGAACCAAAATCTATTAGTACTAGTTTACCATCACTAACGCGACGGATTAAATTTTCTGGCTTAACATCGCAGTGAATAACACCATTGGAGTGAACAAAATCAAGAATTTCTAGAACATCCATCAAAAACTTAATAACTTCGTTTTCGTTCCAGAAATAACTAAAGTTGTTATTGGTGGGCAATTCTGCCGTCAGTGCATGTCCTTCAATAAACTCTTGAACTAAGTAAAAACGCTCATTCTCCTCAAAACAAGCAATAAGTTCCGGAATTTGGTTATGGTGTCCTAACTGCTTGAGAGTTTCGGTCTCCGTCAAAAACCGTAACCTCAGCGTTTCCAAGTGACTTGGATGAAAATTTGTTACTTTCAGTTGCTTAACAACGCACTTTGGGTTCTCTGGGTGGTCGATATCTACAGCAATGTATGTCTGTCCAAACACCCCAGCACCTAGGCTTTGTACGATTTGGTAACGTCTATACAGTACTTTACCGAGCATGTGGTGAGTCATGAGTTGGTTACTTAGTCATTCCTTTTTATACTTTCCCAACGTTGTTCCCTAATTCCGGAAACCCTTACAAAATAATGTGATTGAATGCTACTTTATAAAATCAACATAAATATTCTGGTTATTTACACGTAAAAATTTATGATAATTTTATATTTTTTATTACAGCTTCACTTTTGTCGGATTGATGTATCAAATGCTGCAACTATTTTTATATACTAGTACTAATCCTAACTCAGCCCATGTGACAGTTTTGTAGATGGCATACCACAAACTCCACTTTAAAATGCTATTACGTAATTTATTTGAAATCTAGTTAATTATGATACATTGGTTTCAATTGTTGACTTTTACTTATTACTAGTTTTCATGTGCTTAAAAATGCTAGCAATATTACGCGCATCATCTATACCACGATGGTGAGTGCCTTTTAACACTATTCCTAATTTTGATAAGGCGCCTGCCATACCATACCCTTTTGATACACCAAGATATTCTGAGAACTGCTTCTTTATATTGATATGCTCAGAATTAAACGGATAAATAACTCCATGAAATTCACAGTCTTGGATAAATTGTTTTCTATCGTATTCTCCCCAAGAACAAAAAATATAATTAGGAAACTCCGATAGCCAACGTTGAAAATTAACTATTGCTTCAGGAAATATAGGCGCCTTTTCGACATCATCTTGCTTAATAGTCGTGAGTTCAATACAAAATTCTGTTAAACGTGGGTTTCTAACGGGTTTAATAAACTGCTGAAATTCCGAATCTATCTGCCATGTCGAACGATTAAGCATCACGGCGCCAATTTCAATTATTTCCATTTCCTCACGTGGAACGGCGCCATCTTCTGAACAAGTCGCTTCTAAATCAACCACCAAGTAATAAAAACTTCTATCTTTATTTTTAGACATATTATTTCCTGCTTCAACATTAATTTTTATTATATATTACACATAATACATAATTTAATTAACGAAAAAGGGTATAACACAGCGTCATACCCTCAAATAATATATGTAGTATTTACCCCTTTACTCTTTACCCCTTACCTCTTACCCCTAAGAATTATTGGCACTGATAATTTTTAGAAGGTGTGAATTCAAATCTGATACTTGGCCATTTAACGTACCAAAAAAATCGCTGTCAACTTTGTTAACAACATGGATTGCTGCAACTGCTAAATCATAACCTTCCTTAGTAATCGTTAAAGATTTTGCTCTGGTGTCTTTTGCATCAGTCTCACGCTTGATTAATCCTCTTTGTTCTAAAGCACGTAAAACTTTGGAAGTCATCATAATATCTGCCTTGGCATGAGCAGCTAATTTGGCTTGGGTAACTGTTTGTTGACCTTGACTGAGCCAAATTATTCCTGCTAGCAAAACAAACTGTACGTGGGTTAAACCCAACTTTTTCAATCCAGAATTCATTTTTCGCTGCCAAAGATTTGACACTTGCCACAGTAAAAATCCTGGGCTGTCATCTGGGTTTTCAAACTGAAATACCATTATCTTGTGTGGCGAGTTCAACGGACACTACCTCGATTTTCTATGCAGGTTGGGCACATCTGACTATGAATTAAGTCAAAGTCAGGCTGTTGTATTTCAAACAAGCCATATCGGAATACGTAGCCCCAATTACGCTTATTCTTTATGAAATCTAAATTAGGAATCAAAGGTATTATAGTTTTTTGATGCTACGACAATCCAGAGCTTGTGGGAATCCATATTTTACATTTTTATAGTCCTCTCGATTATTATAATCATGATTACTACTAAAGTACTAAAATACCCTCTTAGGATGCAGGCGCCTATTACTCGCAGTCGTTACGAATCCGATTTAAAAGCTTTTATCCAGCTATTCTGTATTGCCACGTCAAGTAATATTGCAGCCAATCCAAACAAAAATACATTTTCCGCTAAAAGTACAGCGAAAGGCAAAGCTAACGAGAAGATATCGTTAATATCACTAGCCATTGCGAGTTTGGTATCAGCTTGTACTAATCCTCGTACTAAACCAAATGCCATTACACCTCCAGCTTTAAGCTGAAAGTTATTATCATCACGAATAATATATCTGTAGGTAACTCCAAATAAAAATCCAGAAAACAATACGATAGCAGCACTTAGCCACCAATATAAATCAAAACTACTATTAAAAATGAAAAATTTGATTTGTATCAAATTATTTATTTGACTAATTATCATAAATGCAAAAATGGCGCCGAAGCTTGCCAGTATTGCTGCTTTTAGGGATTCTAGTCGTTCAGGCATTGGGAAGTGTGTGAAGAGCCGATTAAACTCATTTATTTATATTTTTGCTCAAAAAATAATCTACAATCTCCTGTGACTGCTCAAACTGTAATAATTGTGAAGCTGACTGGTTTGATTGTATCTTCTGTAAAGGCGCCTTGTTTATACAACCAGCATAGCCGGCACCTTCTAAAATTTCTAAAACACTACCAGGGTGTTGATAAAGATTTCTCGTAGTAGTGACTTCTACTGATTCTTGTGCAGTTAGCATTCGTGATTCTAATGTGATTGCTGGCAAAATACGAGTGCTTGCATTTAAGAAAAAATCGAAGGTTGTATTTCCCAAGCGAATATGGTCACCATCTTTTAGCTCAATCGATTTAAATATACGCTCACCATTTACATACGAACCATTAGTACTATTAAAATCAACTAAGTAAAACTTTTGTTCTTCATAGTAAATAGCCGCATGAGACCGGGATGCATATGAATCAACCAGATGAATACCACTATTTTTATCTCGTCCCAACGTCCAAATACTTTGTGGTTGTCTCAAACAAAGCGTTTGACCCTGACATAAATTAGTAGTCACATATACAGAAGAATTATCTATAACACCCTGCAAGTAAAATGACTTGACTCCTACCGAGCTTGGGTTGAGCGTCTCTAATCCTAGAATTTCATCTAGAAGACTGCCGTAGTGTTCATATAATTTTAGAAACGTTTGATATAGGCACAATCGTCGTTCGAGTTCTGCTTCCACACACTCAAGCATAATTTGGTGAGCCTCTAGCTATAACAACAAATTCTATTTATTAAGAAACCTATCGTTTGGCTGATGACGATTTCTCATCATCATATTGCACTTGAAAAGTAACATCAGTACTTTTCGGTTAGGTTTTGGTATTTTTTTTACAATACTTAATAATTTGTTAACATAATAAATAATTTGATAACAATATTATTACAGGGACTTGGTGTTGTATTATATACACTTTTATATTTTTTCTATACAAGCTTTTCCGAAAAAAATCTTAAGAAGTCTTGATTCAATAATGCTTTCAAGCAGGTAACAATAAGTTATTTATATAGAGACATGCTTGCAATTTGGCAAATTCATGAACACAACGCATATAAATCAAAGCTTGTAGCAAAGTTAGACTTATTCATTACTTTGCCTAAGTTGGTATAAAAAATGCAAATACACAAGTAGGCATTTGCAATAATTAAATATTAATTAAGTATTTATAAAATAATTCTTAAATAATATATGGACAATTATTAAATTTATTTAAATAGAGGAAGTGCGCCGAATTAAGGGGCGCCATCTCAACAGTTCTTGCATCATTTTTGTTGGGTCTCAGCAGCGCTCACGGTTTATTGCAATGAATTTTTATGTAAAGTCATTTACAATAAACCGCGTTTACCCGACGGGCGTACCGTCATCCAGTTTGTCTTAGCTAATGCCAGTTGGTCGTCTGAAACTTTGGCACCAGTAAGATTTGCACCACATAAGTTAGCTCCGCGCAGATTGGCATTATTAAGATAAGCATAACTAAGGTCAGCACCACGCAAGTCGGCGCCTTCTAAATCGGCGTGACTTAAATAAGCTTTGCTCATGTTGGCATCGCGAAGATTAGCGCGGTTGAGACTGGCTCTGCCAAAATCACTATTATGTAAGTTGGCGCCGCTTAGGTTAGCGCGCTCTAGTACTCCAGAGTGAAAGTTGGCTCCTGATAAATCAATTCCTACCAAGTTAAGCAAGCTCAGATTATGAAGTGCAAAATCGCGCCGACCTTTAGTATAAGCGGCTCGTAGCCCTTCAGTATTTAACTGACGAGTCACTTGAGACTTAGAACCGAGGCTGCTGCTAGTATTCATAGTACCCGACGCACTCGATTTAGCTGTCGCTAATTTATGAGCAGTTGCACTTGTAGCTTGTGCTACCTTCGCTCGTCTTTCACGAATTGCGGCAGCCACTTGTGCAACACCTGCACTTGAATAACCACTCGAAGAATTACTTAGTAATGCTCCAGAGTCGTCGAAACGACTACCTCGGTCTTTAATACCACCAGCTGGTTGGCTAACCAAACTTTGGGCAAGACTATTAAGGTATGGCTCCATTTCTAGCGCGCGCAGTACATCCGGCGATGATTGATAGCGATTACGAACCGACACATCAAGCATTTTCCGCAGTACATCACTAAGGTGGGGGCTAATTTGCACTAAGTGTTCCCACATCATTTCGCCAGTGGTTGGATTGTAATCCAAATCTTTTGGAGATTTGCCAGTTAGTAAGTAAATACAAGTAACACCCAATGCGTAAATATCCGAAGAATATACTGGACGCATTGCCATTTGTTCTGGTGGTGCAAACCCAGGAGTACCAATTGCGTATGCTGTCAATGCGGTTTGTTCAGATTGAAGCGCTGCTGTTTGGCTAACTTGATTTTTAACTGCACCAAAGTCAATTAGTACTAGTCGGCTATCTTGAGCGCGACGTATCAAGTTTGCTGGCTTGATGTCACGATGAATTACCTTTTGCTCGTGGATGTATTGTAGCAATGGTAATACTTCACTCAAGAATTGTTTTACTCCAGCTTCGCTGAATACTCCTTGGGCTTTCACTTCTTGCTGCAAAGTGTTGCCAGATATGTATTCCTGAACTAAATAAAATTGCTCACGGTCTTCAAAAAAATCTAGCAACCTCGGAACTTGAGGATGGTTGCCAATTTTTCCTAAAGTCACAGCTTCGCGCTCGAACAGTTCGCGTGCCATTTGCAAGACATGGGGTGCGGTTCCTGAAGGACGCAGTTGTTTAATAACACACGTCGGTTCTCCAGGCAACGATTCATCAAGGGCAATGAATGTTGCACCGAAACCACCTTGACCTAGCGCTTTCTGGACACGGTAGCGGTCGCGCAACATCAAGCGCGAGCCACAAGACTGACACCTCTCACTATAAGCTGGATTCTCTGGATTAGGACAGGTAGGATTTAAGCAGTAGCTCATGCACTGTCAACTCGCTGCACGAAAATGGAATAAAGAGCGTTGAAACCCTTATCTCATTATTAAAGTCGGAAATTTCTTTTACCAGGTGAATTTTGCTGGAAATCCCTTGAAGAGTTCCTAAAGAATATTCAGTATTTACTTAAAGTAGCAGTAAATACACGCCCGTAATACTTATCCAGTTATCCCACTACACAAGACGAACTTTAATTTTGAAAGGTTTTGCGCTTAATCCATAATCTAATTGATAAGACTATAACAACGCAATAATGTATTTAAAAATAATTTGTAAACAGTGTATATACGTATTTTGAATTCTTAAATAATAAAAAAAATAATAAAAAACCCTCGATAAATTTCGAGGGTAATACGATTAATCAGTTATGAAAATTATGAATGTTCGCTCTTGGAAACAAAAGCAATTAATCAAGTTCCTTCATGAACATTACTGGCTCGTTCTCACGGTCGATACCTTTCTCAAAACCACCAGCAGCAGCGCGTGCGCGACCTGCGTGCCATAAGTGACCAATGAGGAAGAAGAATCCTAATACGAAGTGAGAAGTTGACAACCACGCACGAGGAGACACGTAGTTAAAGGAGTTGATTTCAGTAGCAACACCACCCACAGAGTTCAAAGAACCCAGAGGAGCGTGTGTCATGTACTCAGCAGCACGACGTGCTTGCCAAGGCTGAATATCGTTCTTGATTTTGTCGAGGTCAAGACCGTTTGGTCCACGTAATGGCTCTAACCAAGGACCTTTAAAGTCCCAGAAGCGCATGGTTTCACCACCAAAGATGATTTCACCAGAAGGTGAGCGCATTAAGTATTTACCAAGACCTGTTGGACCTTGAGCAGAACCAACGTTAGCACCTAAGCGTTGGTCACGAATCAAGAAGGTTAATGCTTGTGCTTGTGAAGCTTCAGGACCAGTAGGACCGAAGAATTCGCTAGGGTATACAGTATTGTTATACCAAACCATACAAGAAGCGATGAAGCCCATTAAGGACAACGCGCCTAAGCTATATGATAGGTAAGCTTCACCAGACCAAATGAATGCACGACGTGCCCAAGCAAAAGGTTTAGAGAAGATGTGGAAAATACCACCACCAATACAGAGCAAAGCCACCCAAATGTGACCACCAACAACGTCTTCGAGGTTGTTAACGCTAACAATCCAACCTTCTCCACCGAAGGGTGACTTGAGCAAGTAACCAAAAATTGTTGCTGGGTTCAATGTTGGGTTGGTAATGACGCGAACGTCACCACCACCTGGCGCCCAAGTATCGTACAAACCGCCAAAGAACATAGCCTTCAGCACCAACAACAGCGCACCACAACCAAGAATGATTAAGTGGAACCCGATGATGTTGGTCATCTTGTTCTTGTCTTTCCAGTCGTAACCAAAGAATGAAGAGTATTCTTCTAAGGTTTCAGGACCACGAACAGCGTGATAAATACCGCCAAATCCTAGAACTGCCGAAGAAATTAAGTGGAGTACACCAACTACGAAGTAAGGGAATGTATCAAATACTTCGCCACCTGGACCTACACCCCAACCGAGAGTTGCTAAGTGAGGTAGCAAGATTAAACCTTGCTCGTACATGGGCTTTTCAGGAATAAAGTGCGCGACTTCAAATAAAGTCATGGCACCAGCCCAGAATACTATCAAACCAGAGTGGGCTACATGGGCGCCCAACAGCTTACCGGACAAATTGATTAAACGGGCGTTGCCAGACCACCAAGCGAAACCGGTGGATTCTTGGTCGCGACCACCCAGACTTATTGAACGATTAGAGAGCGTTACCACGCGGTAGTACCTCTTCGGGGAATACAAATTTTTCGTGAGGCTGATCTTGAGGAGCCATCCAAGCGCGGATACCCTCGTTTAGCAAAATGTTCTTGGTATAAAAAGTTTCAAATTCGGGGTCTTCTGCGGCACGTAACTCTTGTGATACGAAGTCGTAAGCACGTAAGTTGAGCGCGAGACCAACGATACCAACTGCACTCATCCATAACCCTGTTACAGGTACGAATAACATAAAGAAGTGCAACCAGCGTTTGTTAGAGAAAGCAATACCGAAAATCTGTGACCAGAAACGGTTTGCAGTCACCATCGAATAGGTTTCTTCTGCTTGAGTTGGGTTGAACGCACGGAACGTGTTCGATGCATCACCGTCTTCAAACAAAGTGTTCTCCACAGTAGCACCGTGAATCGCACATAACAGCGCACCACCGAGTACACCCGCTACACCCATCATATGGAAGGGATTGAGTGTCCAGTTGTGGAAACCTTGCAAAAATAGCAAGAAACGGAAGATTGCTGCTACTCCAAAGCTAGGAGCGAAGAACCATGATGATTGACCCAATGGGTACATCAAGAATACGCTGACGAATACTGCGATGGGCGCACTAAAAGCAATTGCGTTGTAAGGACGAATTCCTACTAAGCGCGCAACTTCAAACTGACGTAGCATAAAGCCAATCAATCCAAAGGCGCCGTGCAATGCTACGAATGCCCACAAACCACCCAATTGACACCAACGGGTGAAATCGCCTTGTGCTTCAGGTCCCCATAACAGTAACAATGAGTGACCCATTGCGTCTGCTGGAGTTGAAACAGCTACTGTCAAGAAGTTACAACCTTCTAAGTAGCTAGATGCTAATCCGTGAGTGTACCACGAGGTGACGAAGGTTGTGCCGGTTAGCCAACCGCCGAGTGCTAGGAAAGCACAGGGAAACAGTAAAATCCCCGACCAGCCTACAAACACAAAACGGTCACGCTTCAACCAGTCGTCGAGTACGTCAAACCACCCACGACTTCTGGGGGCGCGTCCTACTGCGATGGTCATTTCCTGTATAATCCTCTTAATTTACTAAAATTGCGACGTTTTAATACAGCCTACAAAACAGAAGCAATATACATACTTCTTCACGTTTTGTAACTGCCCACGAGGAATTAACGTTTGTTTTTGACGTTCTCAGCTACTTCAAAAGTTACCAAGATTTATGAGAAGCCAACTAGCATGTCGCTCTAAGACTCCCACGGTGTCGTCACAACCGCACCAAACCGCAGCTTAAAAAGTCATGCGTGTTTTCTTAACCAATCTTAACTTATCACATTGTTCGCCTTTATGCCTCACTTACACTTGTAAATCAGGGATAAAACGCAAACACCACTACTAATATCAATATCAGAAAATTAACAATTTGACACATGTTTTCTCAGAAAAGTTAAAATTTACGTTTCTTCACGGAGTCACGCGGCGCCAGCCCAAACAATACCCGAACAATTACCCACACAAACACAAGCGCACGGCTGAAGTGAGCTAATATGGGCAGTATTGAGATAATTGGATAACAGGTAATAGCGGCGGTGGTAACATGACAGCTTCAACAACAATAAATAAAGGCGAATCGCCCAACGGCGATAACTCCGCTTCAAACGTTTTGAATCAAAAAGTTCTGGGTTCTCGTCGATTTAGCAATTACTGGTGGGCTATTGTTGTTACTTCTGGTGCAACAGGGTTTTTACTGGCTGGATTGTCAAGTTATCTTAAAGTAAATTTACTTCCTGTCACCGATGCCACCCAATTAATCTTCATCCCCCAAGGCATCGTAATGGGGCTATATGGTATAGCTGGTTTACTTCTATCGCTTTACCTTTGGCTGGCAATTTTATGGGATATCGGTGGCGGTTATAACGAATTTAATCGCGAGACGAATAAAATTAAAATTTTTCGTTGGGGTTTTCCTGGTAAAAACCGCAAAATCGAGATTGACTTTTCGACCAAAGATGTACAGTCAGTGCGCGTTGAAATTAAAGAGGGTCTAAACCCCCGTCGTGCGCTGTATTTGCGCGTCAAGGGTCGTCGAGATATTCCTTTAACACGAGTTGGGCAACCAATTCCATTAAAAGATTTGGAAGTTGAAGGCGCCCAACTAGCTCGATTTTTAGGTGTGTCCGTAGAAGGCCTCTAAAAATAATTAGATTTTAGATGAACCCATCTAAAATCTAAAATTTTGATTAAGATACTCAAGTTGAGAGTAAAACTGGTAACGGTGTGAAAATTCCTAAGTTTTTGATAGCCCTTATAGTTGTAGGAGCTTTACTTTTAGGTGGATGTACGACGACACCACAAGCAAGTACTAGTAGCGACTCAACCGCAACGGCAGTCGAAGCAAAAACCACAGCGACGACAGCTACAACAGAGACAGCAACTCAAACAACCTCTGTATCTCAAAATAATAGTGAAATCCCAGGTATGAACGATTTACCACAACTCGAAGGAAAGGCAACCGTAGTGATGACCGTTAAAGGGTCACCCATCACTATTGAAGTTGACGGCACAAATGCTCCAATTTCATCTGGAAATTTTGTTGATTTAGTTCAAAGAGGTGTTTACAATGGCTTATCTTTCCACCGGGTTGTACGCAGTCCTCAGCCATTTGTAGTTCAAGGTGGAGACCCCCAAAGTAAAGACACCAACTTCCCAGCAAACAGGTTGGGTTCAGGTGGCTTTATCGATAAAAATACTGGTAGTGAACGGCGTATCCCCTTAGAAATTAAACCCGAAGGTTCAGATGCTCCTATTTACGGTAAAACTTTTCAAGAAGCAAGAATTAGCCAACCCCCTTTACTTACTCATAAGTTAGGCGCCGTTGCAATGGCACGTTCCCAAATGCCCAACTCCGCTTCTTCACAGTTCTACTTTGCTTTAGCAGACCTCGGATTTCTCGATGGTTCGTATGCTGTATTTGGTTATGTTACCGATGGTATGGATATCGTTGACAAAATTCAGCAAGGTGACCGCATTGACGATGCCAAAGTCACACAAGGTGCTGAAAATTTAAAGAATGGCGGAAAGTAGGGTGTGTGACGCTACAAAAAATTCTTAAATAAAGCAATTGATCTAGTAGCGTCACGCACCTTTTAATTCTATGAATTCGGTTGTTGTAACTGGTATTGGTTTAATTTCAGCGATAGGTGAAAACTTGGAAGCTAGCTGGCAAAGTCTTGTTGCTGGAAAAACAGGAATTAGTATACAACAGCCATTTTCAGAACTTGCACCACGTCCTTTGGCGATGATTGGTACACAACCAGTTGAGTTACAAGCTTTAACTCAACTGGTTGTTTTTTCTGCACTCCAAGATGCTGGTTTGGCGCCACAACAACCTGACTGTGGTGTGGTTATTGGTTCTAGTCGTGCATATCAGGCAACATGGGAAAAAATGGCGCCTGATGTGCGGAATGTGCGTCATGAACCTAACAACACAACTCAATGGGGAAATATTTGGCTTAATAGTCTACCCCATATGAACGCTATCTCAGTTGCTCGGCTAATTGGTGCCACTGGTATAGTTTTAGCCCCAATGGCTGCATGTGCAACGGGAATAATTGCTCTTATTCAAGCCGCATCACTTATTCAAACTGGTCAATGTCTACGTGTAATTGCAGGGGCAATGGAAGCACCAATTACACCAATGACTATTAATGGGTTCTCACAAATGGGTGCTTTAGCAAAAACTGGAGCATACCCATTTGATAAACATCGCGAAGGTTTGGCTTTAGGTGAAGGTGGAGCGGTATTTGTTTTAGAGTCAGAACAGTTAGCGAAACAGAGAAACGCAAGAATTTATGGTAAAGTTCTTGGCTTTGCATCAACTGCTGACGCTTATCATCCTAACTCCCCAGACCCCGAAGGAAAAATGGCGACTTTTGCAATCAAACAATGTTTACAACGCAGCAATTTGTACCCGCACGACATCGACTATATTCATGCCCACGGCACCGCTACAATACTTAACGATGAAGTCGAAAGTCGTATTATCAAGCATATTTTTACACATTACCCATACGTTAGTTCAACTAAAGGTGCCACAGGTCATACAATTGGCGCCAGTGGTGCTTTAGGTGTGGCATTCACTCTACTAGCATTAAAAAATCAAATACTCCCACCATGCGTAGGTTTGCGCTCAACAGACTTTAATTTAAATTTAGTTACCGAAGCCCACGTAAGTACAATCAAAACAGCAATGTGCTTAAGTTTCGGTTTTGGTGGAACAAATGCAGTAATTGCTCTAGGAAATTAACACAATTGACAACGAGTCGTTGTCAAATTTCTTTAAAATTTTTATTTATAAATTTTCCCAACAAAAATATAAAATATTTTTTCATGAGAGAATTTTAATGATAAGAAAAAGTTAATGGAATACTCAGAATATCTTATACATCGACAATGGATGAATCACGCTTTACAATTAGCTCAATCTGCGGGTGACGCAGGTGATATTCCTGTAGGGGCAGTAATAATTAACTCCAATGGAGAATTAATTGCAGAAGGTGAGAACAGAAAAGAACGCGACCAAGACCCAACTGCCCACGCGGAAATAGTCGCATTGAGAGCAGCATCCAGTTTGTTAAAAACTTGGCGCCTACATGAATGTATTCTCTACGTCACCCTTGAACCTTGCCCGATGTGCGCTGGAGCAATTGTACATTCCCGTGTGGGACTTGTTGTATATGGAGTGGATGATGCTAAAACTGGCGCGTTGCGAACAGTTCTAAACATCCCTGATAGTGCGGCTTCCAATCATCGATTAAGTGTAATTGGAGGCATTCTGGAATCTGATTGCCGTAATATTCTACAAACCTGGTTTGCAAATCGACGACATTCAACTTTGTAAGGGGACAGAGCTAAAACTGTCCAGCTGGTGTCACAAAAATGAGGGAAGAAAATTTACGGTGTATCTAATCAGATTTTTTATCACATCTTACCCGACAACCCGTCTGCCACCACTATGACCGAATTTCACAGCCCAAAGGATAAAAGCCACTATAATTTAGCTCCTAGTGCTGCTAATCCAATTGCATTTACCAATATCTCGCGCGTTTCTCCGATTTTGGCTCCTTTGGCGTATCTGTTGGGGCGCCATTTGCTTCTGCCTTTGTTTTTTGGGCATATTTCCGTCACTGGACAACAATACATCCCTAAAGATGGTCCAATAATTCTTGCCCCCACCCATCGGTCAAGGTGGGATGCATTATTCGTTCCGTATGCAGCAGGACGTTGCGTAACAGGACGCGACTTGCGATTTATGGTAACTATAACTGAATGCCAAGGATTGCAAGGATGGTTTATTAAACATTTAGGAGGGTTTCCGGTTAATCTCAAACACCCTTCAGTTGCTACGCTTCGTCACGCAGTCGATTTACTCGTTCGTGGTGAAACGCTGGTTATTTTTCCTGAAGGTGGTATTCGTAAAGGTAAACTTCACCCCCTAAAACCTGGAATTGCCCGTCTAGCCCTAAGTGCAGAATCTAGTCATGCCCCTTTGGGAGTAGAAATAGTTCCTATTAGTATAGATTACAGTCGAACTAACCCAACTTGGGGTACAAACGTCAGTATCAACATTGGTAAACCAATTAAAGTTGCTGATTATTTAGGCTCGAACACAAAACTTGGCGCCAAAATGCTTACAGCAGATTTAGCGTCTTCGTTACAACAACTCAGTCACTACCAAACAGAAGTTACTAGTCATACTTTTGCGGAAATTACTAATACGTAAGTTTTGGCATAAATTTGGGCACATAAGGTTGGGAACTTAAGTTCCTAATTTTAGCTCCCAGTTATTAAGCGTTCCCACATCTTGCGGCGCGTAGTCAATAACCCAAAGGAACCATCGACCTATGGAAGGTGTATCGATTAATTGAGTTAATGCTGGCGCCGAACTTCGAGTGTAATTCGCGCTTAACTCCTGACGACGACCTAAAGTTCGGCTTTGTAATAAAACCCGTTGATTGTTTGGCGATATTAAATAAATTTCTAAATCACCCAAAAAATCATGGGTAATACTAACACTTACCTCAATGTTTTTCACCAAACTAGAGTCCGTAATTACTATTAAGCTTTTCACCCCCTGTCGGTCGTTGTCAGGAATTGTTAATCGATTTTTATTTTTTCCCGTAACTTCTCTTACCGCTTTATTCGCACTTGCTGATTGCTGTGCTGCTCTTACAGCATTGCGCGCCGAAACTTTCCCATACCCAAACCACTCGGAATGACCGTTGGCATCATAGCTACCAGCACGCATTCCTAGTTGTGGGTCAGGGTCTTTATCTACAATTTTATCCGCCGTCTCCTGTAATATTTTCTTAACCTGCTGCGCGCTAAGTAAAGGGTTCACCGACAAAACTAGTGCGGCAACACCTGCAACAACTGGGGTGGCACTCGATGTTCCACCAAAGTCACTTGTGAAATCACCCGTATCGTATCCTGCTGCTCCTAACTGGTCAGTTGTAAGTACTCCTAATCCAGGTAATGCAGCAGCGATAGGTGGTGTTGTATATACATACCCTGTGGTTTGAAACCACATTCCTGGGGGTGCATTATTACTTGGAGCGCAAACAGAAATGGCTTTTCCCCAATTGCTATAAGCTGCTTTTGTACCTAAACTTGTCGTTGCTGCAACGGCAATAACATCAGGATGTATCGCGAAACCACTGAGCCACTTAGTATGGCCTGATACAAGATTTTTAACCCAGTTTTTTTCATTCAATGTGCCATCAATGGGGCGATTAGCATTCCCAGCAGCAAATAAAATCACACACCCTTTACCATTGCGACCTTTTGTTGCTGCCCGTGTAATTGCTGCACGTTGCCGTAAAGATAAAGGAAAGTAAACAGCAGAGGCGCCCCAGCTGCAAGAAATTACACTTGCTCCTTTTTCTACTGCCCAATCAAAAATTTGTTCAATAGACTCATCATCTAGAAAACCAGTAGTACGAATTGGCATTAAAGCACAACCTGGCGCCACTCCCACAATACCCGTTCCATTTTCAGATGCAACAGCCACACCCGCACAAGCCGTTCCATGACTATTTGCGCTTCCATCTGGTAACGGTAAAAAATTATTATCCTTCAAATTTCGAGGCGCCACAACTTTTCCAGCACCTTGAAAATCAGGGTGGTTCAAATCAAAAGAATCATCGACAACAGCTACTACAACCGAACGAACACCACGTGTAACATCCCAAGCTTGTTCAGCAAAAATATGTGCCCCTTCTTTTAATTGACTGCCACCACTATTATTGAGATACCACTGCTGCGGATAAAGGGTATCACGAGGTCTATAATGCGGCTCAGTACGAATAATAACATTTGGTTCAGCCGCTAAAACTTCTGGTAGAGACTGTAATCGATTTGTAATTTTAATTGGGTTTTCGGTAGCACCTTTACCAACCAAAAACACAAACGTGTTAGGCAACCCCTCTACAGGTTTATCTTGAATTAAATTTAAAGTTGCAGCAATTGTCTTGATTAAAGCTGCATCAATAGAGGGTGCAAATTGAACTGTAATTTGGTCTCCTAAATAAACAAGCGTGCCAGGATTATTCTCAACTTCGTAAACATGACTGGCAAAATCTACACTCGACGAGTTGCGTGCTTGTTGCATCGCTGTATCTAACTGTGAAAAAGGAACTGTAAATACTTCAAGGTTTGCACCAGGTATAGTACGGCGCCAGTTACCCCAGCTAACCTGAGATAAATCTTGAGTTGACAAATTACGACTAAGACGAACAGTAAAGCGGTCATTAACTTTTTGTAGTCCCAACTCTTCACCACCACGCTGAAGAATCATCCCCAAGCTACTTGCAGGCACACCAGAATTTAATTGCGAATCGTTAGAATTTATGTTTTGAGTCATAAAGCTACTAAAAAAGTGCAATATTGCTTACGGGAACATGCTTCAATTAATTGTGAGTCTAAATAAAAGAAACCGTTGTATGTAGCTTTGCTTTGTCAAAAACCAAAACAGAGTTAATATACCCGAAGTTCTAATTTTTCTAAACCAATAATTTTACTAAGTTGTTCCACGAAAATATACTCATGAAAGAAGCTGCAACTGTCACGAGGGTTCGCTTCACTTGTTTATCGTTGATAGCAGCCCTTAGCCTGTTATCACCAATTCACGCACAAGCGCAAACGCTGACACCATACTCCAACCAAGCACAACCAATTGACCCCAACGACCCGTCGAACCTGCGTCCATCAGGTCAAACCAGCAGTGTCTTGAGCATGGAAGGTGGCAAACGATTGATGTCAGAAGCTGAAGGCGCCGTTTCTTCCCAAAACTATGATAGTGCAGTTAAGAAACTTCAAGAAGCGCGCGTTGTTTTCAACCAGCTATCCAACTTCTACCAAGAACTCACCGCTAGTTTTTCTGGCATAGATAACCGTATCGCTGACGAACAGCGTAAAAAAGCACTCGAAAGCGCCCAAATGCGCGACCAAGCAACTTATCAACTCGCAGTCGTACACCGCGCTCAAAACAAACCTGAACTCGCCGTCCCACTACTAGTACAAATCGTTAAGAGCCAAAACCCTACGCGAGACCTAGGTAAAAAAGCTTACCAGCAACTTTTTGAACTTGGATTTGTCAATGCTCCATTCCCACGTGGCAGCAACACCTCCTCCAAATAACCCTGAGTGCAACAAAATAACCATTCTTGTGGAACGGGCATCCCTGCCCGTTAAAAATCTGGTATTTTTTTATTAATACAAAATATTACATAAGAGACGCGACATGTCACGTCTCTACATTTTCAATCAAACAACCAGCAATAATTTGTTAATAATAGATAATGACGTTTTGAGCAACTACAAGCGCGATGATAAGCCCCTCTCAAGTTGAGGCAATGATTCAGGCAGCACTTCCTGATGCCCAAGTTAATGTTCAAAGTCAAGATGGCGAGCATTTTGATGTGACAGTTGTCTCATCGCAGTTTGCAAACAAGGGATTAGTACAGCAACACCAGCTAGTATATCGTGCTGTACAGCAGGCTATGTCTAGTGAGGCAATACATGCCTTAGCACTCAAAACATACACCCCTGAGTCTTGGCAAACAACTTCGCAAAGCTAATTTAAACAAATTAAGGAAAAACCATGACACCAGAATTACAGCAGCGTATCGACAACCTGATTAAGCAAAATAAAATCATGGTATTCATGAAAGGCAACAAGCTAATGCCTCAGTGCGGTTTCTCAAACAACGTAGTCCAAATACTCAATACTCTTGGCGTCCCTTTTGAAACAATAGACGTTTTGAGTGATGCTGATATTCGTCAAGGTATAAAAGAATTCTCAGCTTGGCCTACAATCCCTCAAGTTTACATTAACGGAGAGTTCGTAGGTGGTTCTGATATCCTGATTGAACTTTACCAAAAAGGTGAATTACAGCAGATGGTGGAAGTTGCATTAGCTTCTTAATTATGTAGTCGTTTCCTTTTAAACCACAAATAACCCCAGCCACTTAAGCAAGAATCTATAGATAGATTATTATCTGGCTGGGGTTATTAAATTAGAACAAAATTAGGGATATTCCTAAAATTTCACACCGTTGCTACTATTGACAAAGGCAGATGATGTGCTATAATCATCTGCGTTGATGTACTATTGGTTAATGTCTCGGTCAAAAGCGCATTAACGAGGTTACATCTAATAGTAATCGTGTTCTGGCTCAGGCTGCGTCATTGTCATTGCAAAATTAGATACATCATATAAGTAGCGAGTGGCTTCCTCCTCTAAGCGATGAATCAAGTAAGGTTCAATTGCATTACTGTGTCGCAATGAGGCTAGATAGCCATCCAAATACATCCGCATATCGTCCGTCCGATAGCCGCGATTCCATAACTCGACGAAGGCATCAGTTATTCTTTGATAAAAGCGGATGGTCTGTGTGTCTTGGAGCATAGCTGCTTTAGAAATCTGTTTGGAATGAAAATTGTAAAATATTCAAGCTAAAAAATGAAGTACTGAAACCATTTTGACATCAATTCATAGCTAATATATCTCCCTCAGAGAACACTTACCATAAGCTACAGTCTATTCCCATCCTATTCCAGAAGTATGGGAACAGACATGAGTGCAAAGTTATTTTTATTATTATGCATGGAAAATCGTTTCTTGCATCGATAATATTATGGAATAATTGTAACTTTTTTTCTGGGCGGTTAACGTGGTTGATATGTATCCAGGTGCTAAATGCGTAAGCTTTGGTGTTAAAAACAACGTTCGCTGCGCCATATTGAGTCATAATTGTCCAATTTCACCCACAAGAGCCGAGAATGAGCGTGCTGGTGTCACAAAAATTTAACAATTGGGATAAATCCCTGTGTCGGCAAGGGATTGATACATAACTCAACGCTAATTTTAGGCAGTTATTATTGAATAATTTACAACTGAAGTAACAACGGTTACAAAACCTTTATACAAGGCTTTGATACCTTGAAACTCTATAGACGCGCTAGGGGTCTTGCCACTGTGGGTTCGGTATGTATCGAAATTGTTGAGGGGAATCCGCACTTGAGGTCTTTGCTAGGTTGGCATTTGCAACAGCTTGACTATCGAGTGCATCAAGCTGCGAGTATTTATCAGGCTAGAGAAGTTTTTCTCAGTCACCAGCCAACGCTAATTATTCTCGATGCTGATTTATCTGATGGTGATGGTATGGAATTTTGTCGCTGGCTAACTCGTCAGCAGCAACCGTTAATTCTAATGCTTTCTGCCCGTAGTGCTGAAGGTGATGTTGTCGCAGGTCTTAAAGCCGGCGCCGATGATTACTTATCCAAACCGTTTGGAATGCAAGAATTTCTTGCACGCACCGAAGCTTTGATTCGTCGCAAGCGCACTCCTGTGGCGCCTGCATATTTAGACTACGGGTCACTGCAAATCGATTTAGTCCAGCGTCGAGTTCGGTTTCAGGGGGAATTCATTGACTTAACACCCCAAGAGTTTAGCTTGCTGTATGTTCTAGCACAAGCTAGCGGTGTACCACTAAGTCGCTCTGAATTACTACGTCGTGCATGGCCCGATGCCATCGACAATCCCCGCACCATTGACACACACGTATTATCACTGAGGAAAAAAGTTGAACTCGACCCACGTCAGCCAAGTTTAATTCAAACAATCCGCAACGTAGGGTATAGATTTAATATGGAATTATTGAATACGAGTTTGACGAATTCGCACTCCAAAGTAGCAAAAGAGCGCTCTTTCCCAGTCCAAGCATCAACAGTAAGTGTACCCAGGTAATAAATTAAAATAAACTACTTTCTTAAATAAAATCATCTTCAGCTTCGGCTTGAATAATAGATGCTTTTAGTAGTTCCCAGTTTATATCGCAAGCGCGTTGATTTGAGATCAGGCGCCCTTGTGATAGATGAATAACGTTGTCACAACTCGAAGCAATATCGAGTTGATGATTAACGATTAAAACAGTTGTATCTACTAGCTTTTTAAACGTTTGTAATAATCTTTGTGTAGTACCAACATCAAGGTTAGAAGTTGGTTCATCGAGCAATAAAACTTTGGGTTGAATAGCCAAAGCGCGTGCAATCGCAACCAACTGCCTTTGACCGTAAGAAAGTTGTACCTCACCTCTTCCCAACCAATCATCAGGTATTTGTAACAATTCAACCCACTGACTTACACGTTGAGTGATTTCAGTTTTGGGTAAACCACGCAAAACCAAAGGGTAAGACAAAGCATCTTTTACCGTCATACCCAATAACCTCGACTCTTGGGGTACCAATACAATCTCAGAACGTAACTTTTGTACAGGTATTAGAGAATAATCTTGATGATCAAAATAAATCTTACCGCTAGTTGGTTCACTTAAACGATTTAATAAACGTAGTAAAAATGTCTTACCTGCACCAGTTGCCCCAACAATTGCAACGCGGGCGCCTGTAGGTACCTCAAATGAAATATCCTTAAGAATAGAGTATCCTGGCAGATTCTCTTTAGTATTAACATTTAGTTTTGCATTCAAGCTAACCTGTTCAAGCCGAAGGATGGTGTGCATTTCGTAATAAGCACTTTAGTGCTTAACCTAAAAACAAACTTTAATAGTAATTCTTTTTACCACAGAGCCACGTAGAGACGCAATTATTCCCTGTGGGACACTATGTGAACGCGTCTGTACACAGAGAGAGGGGAGTAAGAGAGATTTGCTCTTTTCGGCGCCATTTCGGAATAAATTGTTTAAAGAATAGTTAGCTAAATAGTCCGATGTTGAATGATTAGTTCTGGAACTTTGTTAAAATCTTGTAGGTTTCTTGTCAAAAGAATAGCGTTGTTTGCTAGGACAATAGAGGCAATACGTAAATCTTGAGTACCTATACGAATACGCTGTGCCTTAAGAGATTGGTAAATAGCGTCAGATTTTGAACGTTTGAAAACTAACCACAAAGCACGCAAAGAAGAGGTTTTTGACCAATATTCAAAAAATAGGCGCCTTATTCCTCTTTCTCTGTGTTCTCTGCGAGTCTCTAGTAAAAATAATTACTTCAACTGCACAGGCGAGACACCTATGCTACAACGGTTGTCCCAAAGCGGTTGTGATTGTCCAAGCATCTACTAATAGAAGTAGCGTTGTAAATCCTAATAAAATAGCGTACATCCAAGGTTGTGCGAGCGGATACACGTTTTTTGTATCAATACTAGTTTTTTCTTGTACTAATTTTACCAAACGCGCGAAACCAGCTACCCGCATTGGCAATAAATAAGCTTGACCTTCTTTACTAAGAAAATAATAAACCAAACCACCTTGACCAGTAGTGCGGGGTTTTAATTCTTTGACTTGTGACCACGGTAACGACCAACCTTTGCGGAAAAAGCGTGGTACCCAATTTGGGTATGTTACTTGAATTGATTCGTCGTCAACAATAACCCGTTCGCACAATACTGCGTACAAACCTACTAAACCAATACTAATTCCTACCCATAGTAATGCGGGAGGTGTTGGCGCCTTAGTTGCTTGAGCCAAAAAAGGTAAAGGAACCGTAAGCGCTACATACAAGGACAAAAGAGTAATTCTAATTAAGGGTGATAGGCGAAAAATCGTTGTTTGTGTAGTTGTAGAGTTAGTTGTCGTCATAATCAAAATTGCTTCTAAGTCGCTGCTCTATATATATATCGTAACGACTTTGCTGTAACTCCCTGTTGATTATGAGTTTTTTATAGCTTATGCAAAACTTTATTCGTCACTTTAAATACTTAAATTTCATAAAAAATACATAAGTAATTAATTACTACTAGCGTTTTACTTCCAGCAAAGGAAAATGCGACTAAACTTCTGTCTATGTCTTGATTTTAGCTATTTAGATGGAAGTGATATATTCATTATATAAACATTATGAAGACGTAATATATTACGTCTCTACATGCAGGTAATTTATCAACTGACAGCGGCATTACCAGCAAGTGCCGGAATGGGGCCAGGAATGGGACGTACTACAAGCTTTGCATCACGCATCCAAGGTTCAGCAACAGTATGTACTAACTGTGACACTGGTAGTTTGTTTCTACGTACTGGCCCCGGACAAAATTATGAGCAAATTCGAGAAATTCCCAATGGTGAAGAAGTTTCATTAAAGGGTGGGAAATATGCCCAAGATAGTAAATGGTGGTGGCATGTTTCCTACAAAGGTAAACTTGGCTGGGCACCTGCTAGTTTCTTATGTGGTGACTCTCGTTAGGGTAAATATTTTTGTACTACATCCCAACCAGTCACAGAAACCCAGACAAAGCCAACAAATAAAATAAAATTGGTGCCTATATGTAAAGGTCTTGCCCAATTACGGTTGGCGCCAATTTGAGTTGCACTAAAAGCAGAAATTAATACTAAAAACACTACTATTAGTCCAGCGACTAGGTGCGAAGAATGTCCAAGCGTTCCAAAGTGTCCTAGTGTGCCAACTATACCAATTGCTAAAAGTAATAGCACAAGCGCGACCATACAGGCGCCCATTACATAATGAAATAAACGCATACCCCCTGCTTTATCAGTAAATATATTACTAAAAGCATTGCTAAATGGGGGGTTTTGTGCCGTGCGAGTGTAAAACATCCACGCACCCGATACTGCCAGGAAAAAATAAGCCAGTACGGATAACCCCATTGACCAAGCAGCTATTTTCCACAACCAAATAAACGAAGGCAAATTCATATAAAAAAAGTTAGGAGTTAGGAGGTAGGGTGCGTGACGCCATACAATCGCAAAGTAAAACCAATGAACTAGTAGCGTCACGCACCTTACTAGTTAGGAGTTAATAATAAAAATAAATAAAATAGGGTTGCTTAAGCATAGCAACCCATAATTTTTAAAAATCATTTTTAAAACAACTTGATGCTAAACAAGCGCTTTTAAAATTTTTGCTGTTTCTTCAGGTTTTGTTAAAATCGTTGGTACATTTGTTTTAATATTGATAGTGCTATCAACAGGTTGTGAGTCACTGGCATCAACTGCGTCCTCAACAGAAAGACTATTACATGGGATGTTATCCGATAAAATAGCGCTTGCCATCATTCCCGTGTGAATTTCTAAGTGAGCTTCACGTGGCGCCTCAAAAACTAGTCTTTGTCCAGGAAAGACAACTCTTTCAAAGTACCAGTTCGGAACGTCGCTAATGCGTGCCACTTGCATTTTACTAGTGGCATTGACGTAGCAGCAGAGAATTTTTCCAGGCTGCTCAGGTGGTAAGGAGTCTAATATTTGAGCCATAATCGCGCTCGATGCTTTACGCCACAATTTTACATTACACCTGTCAAGCTAACACTGGGTGATCCCCACATGCTGTAACTGTGAATACCAACTTAAATTTTCTACGACATATCTACCTAAAGACATGTATTACACTTAAACTACCTGTCTTGGTGGAACTATATTTATGAAATTTTCGTAAAAATATATGCCTTTTCCGCAATTATACACTATATGCTACAGATTTTTAACCAACGTAAAAATCACTTTCAATACATTGAATTTACCTATTCCAAGTATTGAGTGTAGCGAGTGTTGAGTCACGATTAGTTCTAATGTCTCTGGGTGTAGCAGTAAGCGCGACTGTACCTAACTTTCATTGGTTGATGTACGCAGCAATCGGGATTAATAATCGGCGCCGTGTTGATTAGTCAACTAAGATAGAAGTATCCGACACAAATCAAAATATATTTACACTTTTATATAAGATTACTCACTTTACCTTCATGACCTACGGCAAGATGGAAGTTAAAACCCAGCAACATACATCCGAGCGAATACTTTACGTTCGCCTTCCTTGTAACCCCATCTTCCCTATTGGGGTTGTTTATCTATCAGACCATGTTCACAAGCAGTTTCCCAATATCGAACAGCGGATTTTTGACTTGGGTACTGTACCACCTTTGGATTACACCTCGGCGTTAGACCGCTGTATTGATGAGTTTAAACCGACTTTGCTCGTGTTTTCATGGCGCGATATTCAAATTTATGCTCCAGTTGGTGGACGTGGTGGTAACCCACTCCAAAACGCCTTTGAATTTTACTATGCTAAAAATCCGTTTATCAAATTACGCGGCGCCTTGGGTGGTTTACGAATTTTTATCGCTTACTACGTCGAGTTATGGCGTAACCTCGGACTCGTTAAGCGCGGGTTAAAGCGCGCACAGCGATATCATACCGAAGCCAGAGCTATGGTCGGTGGTGGCGCCGTTAGTGTATTTTATGAGCAACTTAATAAAAGTCTACCAAATGGAACAATTGTTTCTATTGGTGAAGGTGAAACACTGCTTAGTAAATTATTAAGTGGTGGAGAATTCCGCGACGAGAGATGTTACGTTGTTGGAGAACAGGCGCCTAGAAAACGGTTAATTCACGAACAACCAACTCCACTCGAAAAAACAGCTTGCAATTACGACTATATAGAAACTATTTGGCCTGAGTTTAACTACTACTTGTCAGAGAAAGACTTTTATATAGGTGTTCAAACTAAACGCGGTTGTCCACATAACTGCTGTTACTGTGTGTACACCGTAGTCGAAGGCAAGCAAGTACGTATTAACCCAGCAGACGAAGTAGTCGCTGAAATGCGTCAGCTATATAACAGAGGAGTTCGTAACTTCTGGTTTACCGATGCCCAATTTATTCCTGCACGTAGATTTATTGATGATGCTATCGAGTTATTACAGAAAATCGTAGATTCTGGAATGACCGATATTAATTGGGCAGCATACATTCGTGCGGATAATGTTACACCTGAATTATCTGACTTGATGGTCAAGACCGGAATGAATTATTTTGAAATCGGTATAACTAGTGGTTCCCAAGAACTCGTGCGGAAAATGCGAATGGGTTATAACCTACGTACAGTTCTACAAAACTGTCGCGATTTAAAAGCTGCTGGTTTCAATGACCTAGTATCCGTCAACTACTCATTCAACGTCATTGACGAACGTCCCGAAACAATTCGTCAAACCATTGCATATCATCGTGAACTCGAAAGAATATTTGGCGCCGATAAAGTCGAACCGGCTATATTCTTTATTGGTTTACAACCTCATACCCACCTAGAAGAATATGCTTTCAAAGAAAATATTCTTCAACCAGGTTACGACCCCATGAGCTTAATGCCGTGGACAGCCAAGAAACTGCTGTGGAACCCCGAACCGCTTGGTTCCTTCTTCGGTGAAGTTTGCTTACAAGCTTGGAACCGTAACCCCAATGACTTCGGACGCGAAGTTATGAAAATTCTAGAAGAACGCTTAGGATGTGCCCCTCTAGAAGAAGCACTCTCGGCGCCTATCGAAAACAAACAAAAACAATTAGTAGGTGTTTAATCCTAAATGTAGAGACGTGATTTATCACGTCTCCATTAATCTATTTTGAATGAATTGTTTGCTGCCTATATTGATAATACAGAACTTTTAACTGTATTAAGTTAAAGAATTGATTTGAACGCTTATATCTACCATTGAATTTCTCCATTCGCCAAACGGTTTTCATAATCTTCACTCATTGGATAAATAATCAGAAAAATCTGCCTTTACCAATTCTTGAGACGCACTTAAATAAAGTGAATCAGAAGTATCTTCTTTAGCGTGTTTCAAAAGTAAGTAGTCAATATACTCACTTACTTCTTTTACCAAATAGTCTGGCATTTGGGTTATTTTCGCGATAGTTTGCTGCGCGAATACTTATGTTTAGCTAAGAATTCAAGCTTGATATTCTAATTGATTAGAGTATTGTAGCTATTTTATAGAAAGCAGTGCTTTATTTAATTAATTTTGATGGGTTAATAAGAAACAATTCATTATGAATATGAAGCACTAAAGTGCTTAGTACGGGTATCAAAATTAATTACATGCAATAGCAGTAGGCTCAGTATATATAATATTGTTTCATCAGTGAAGAACGTTTATAGTTATCTATATACATCCCAGGCGCCCCTATAAAGGTTATTTTTATTACCACCATGCTCGAAGGCTCTATTTTACAAAAACTTGAAGCGAATCATCGTCATAGTAAACGACCGATACGATTCGGTGTGTATTTTAAAAACACCTTAGTTTCGCTATGTCATGCTCTAGAAGACCATATATTAAACGATAAGAGCAAACCTCTGGTAATTACGGCTTTCCAGCAGGGTAAATGGTACCTGCAAGAAGCAGAACGATATGCAGATATTACCAAAAACGCTGGACATGTTGTAATTATGGCGGCGCCTTCGGGTGGATGGGCAGAACATTCCACCAGCCAACTACCTAATCTTGACTTAGTAGAACTCGACCCCAAAGACCCAGTGTCAGAAGAATGGCACTTAATTATTCTTTCTCCTAACTACACAGCAATGGTTCTTTGTCAAGAACTTTCTGAGTCAGATTATGGAGTAGCGGGAATTCCTCAAAGCGATTTGGAAAGAAAGTTTTACGGGTTGTGGACATTTGAGCCAGAATTAGTCAAAGAAACTGCCGAGGTAGCAATTTCTCATATAAATAGCTATAACCCCGAGCTAGGACAAAAGTTATTTGAATATCAAAACGCAATTCAGACACACCCACCTACACCCGAAGATTTAAATGCAGTTGTCTCGCGCGTCGTTGACTATTTACAAACAGAGCAGAAAAATACCAAAGCCCAACTTCTAGACAATAACTTGGTGTCCAACGAAATCCAAGCGTTTCTACGGATGGCGCAAATAATGGACTTCTCGGATATCACAAACCCAATGGCAGCATCCGAAGTTGTGGCACTCGCTGAAACAATGGCGCAATTACTCGATTTACCAGCATGGCAAATTAAGCGTTTGCGTCTTGCTGCTTTACTACATCGTATTGACCCATTACAACGTGCCCAAAGTGTTTTGACAACAAGCTTTCATCGCTACCAAGAAGATGCACCAAGTTGTCCCCTGACTTGCCCACTAATACCTGGCGCCCAAGTATTACGAACTATGCCAAGGTTACGTGCCATAGCCCAAATTATCGCCCATCAAACCGAATGGTGGAATGGTACTGGTGAACCAGCAGGGTTAATAGGTGATGAAATTCCTTTAGAATCAAGAATTTTGGCTTTATTATCAGACTTTCAGTTGAGAATAAATCATAAAAAATCTATTGATGGTATAAATACCCAAGAGATATTTACTCAAGCACTAGAAGAATGTAGGCACCAACAATCGACACGGTTTGACCCAAAATTAATCGAAGCTCTAACTTTACTAGTTATGGGTTTACAACAAGGACTCGAAATACCTTTATTGGCACCAAAAACTAGTGCTGGCATGTGGTTGCTCGATTCTCGTTTAGAAAGTGAAAATAAAGCAAGCCAAGAAATAATTTCTCGTATGTAAATCGCAAATGAATATAGAAGCAATTCGTAACGGCACACTCAAAAATGTTGCAGGTAGTGATTTAGAAGACGAGGATTTATCTAATCTAGATTTAACGCGCATTTCTTTAATGGGCGCCACCTTAGTAGGAGTTAACTTTCAAAATTCTAAACTTGAAGGTGGGCACTTAGAGGGAGCAAATTTAATGGGCGCCAACCTCAAGCAAACCGACTTACGGGCAAACTTAATGGGCGCCAATTTAATGCAAGCCGATTTAACAGGTGCTGACTTGCGTGGTAGCAATTTACGCGGTGCAAATTTAATGAGTGCTAGACTCACTGATGTATCACTTGCAGGTGCATTTCTAAGTGGCGCCAACCTGATGAACGTCAACTTACAAGGAGTAGACCTACGTGGTGCAGATTTGCGCGGTGTAAACCTTACAGGCGCCAACCTAAAAGGTGCAGACGTAAGCCGTGCAGATTTACAAGGCGCCAATTTAAATGAAGCCAACCTCGAAGAAGCAGACCTGCGTGGAGCAAACCTAGCAGGAGCCAACCTAACTGGCGCCAACTTACTTTGTGCCGAACTAGAAGGCACCAATCTAAACGGCGCCAACCTAGATAAAGCCTGCCTTACCGGAACATTTGCCCAAAAATAAATTTGGCAACGGATGTAACGGATGAGTTGTTGACTGCGAACAAATTCTTGCTCTATAAAATTAGCTATCCGTTACATCCGTTCAATCATCCGTTGCTAACTTCCGTCTGTTAAATCTTTAATAAGTTAAAAAAAATACATAATTATATACGAATAATCACTCAAATATTTTGTGTAACCTTGTGCCAAGCTAGGTGTATATTTAATATCTGTATATCATGGCACCTGTTTACAAACAAATACTACTTAAAACATTTCAGCTAGGGATAACAGGATTTATCGCTGCTACCGTTCCCCTAACGACTTTATCATCTACATTAGCGAATACTCCCATCTCGTTCGAGACTAAAGCCCAAGACCAAGGTCGAAAAATTCCCCGTTACCGTATACCAGCTAGATTTTACAACGGTTCACAGTTCTCTGAAGGTTTGGCGCCTGTTCGTATTGGTAAAAAGTACGGTTTTATCAACAAAAGCGGTAGACTTGTTATTCAAGCTAATTTTGAAGAGGTGTTAGATTTTTCTGAGGGTTTAGCAGCAGTCAAGCTGGACTCTAAATGGGGTTATATAAATAGAGAAGGTAGATTTAAGATTTTACCGCAACTTGAGCAGCCCGATTTTTTTAGTGATGGACTTGTGTCTGTAAAAGTTGGCGATAAGTACGGATTTATTAATCGACAAGGTAAAGTTGTTATTCAACCGCAGTTCACTGAAGTTACCTCTGGGTTTGAGGGTGGTTTAGCTGCTGTTAAGTTAGATGAAAAATACGGTTATATAAATAAACGGGGTCAATTTGCAATTCCCGCACAGTTTGAAGGCGCCTTTTTATTCAAAAATGGTTTAGCTGCGGTAAAATCTGGTGGGAAGTGGGGATTTATTAATAAGAGCGGTAAGTTTGTTATTCAACCGCAGTTTGATGAGGCAAATTTCTTTCGAGATGAACTAACACCTGTAAAGATGGGTGAGAAATATGGTTTTATTAATAAACAGGGTAAGTTTGTAATTGCCGCTAAGTTTGATGGCGCCTCTGAGTTTAGAGATGATTTAGCAAAAATTAAAGTTGGCGATAAGTATGGCTACATAAACCATGAAGGTAAAATTATTATTGAACCACAGTTTGAAGATGCTACTGCTTTTAGTGAAGGGTTAGCTCAAGTTAAAGTCGGCGTCAAATGGGGTTATATCAATAAAGGTGGTCAATTAGTTATTGAACCACAGTTTGATGAGGTTCGCCGCTTTTCTGAAGGAGTGGCGAATGTTTGTGTCAGTGGGAAATGTGGTTTTATTCGTAATCCTTTGTGATTATTATTCCTGATGCAATTTAATCTGTGCTGGGGCGGGTTATGGGGCGGGTTTAGTTCTATTGTAATGAATTTGAGGATTTAGGTTAACCCGCCCCTACGGTACATTCGTAACGCTAATACTACTAAAAAACTTAATCCGATTATGCCTGCTAGGGGATTATCGTTTACTCCTGTTACCCATACTGGCACGGCGCCTGTATATGTAATTAATTTTCCGACATTAATAACATACCATCCCCAAATTAATCCAGCATGAATACCTATTGCTAAACCTAAACGTCCGTTACAACTGCGTTTTGCCCATATACATATTAATGCCAAAAGCAATAAACCTAAAAATTGTGGTGATGTACGAATTATCTCTGGTATCGGTTTTATAAAGTGCGATACGGGAAATATTATTGCAACTCCCCAAAGTACCACGTTTGGTTTATAGTCGCGTTCTAATTCGTTGTATAAAAAACCACGAAAGAATAATTCCTCTGCTATCCCTGTTCCAAATGCTGTGGGTATAGCTTCAATAATAAATCTCAATACTCCAGAATTCGCTTGGCGCCATTCTAACCAACCTAATATTCCTTGCACAAGGAATAATAACTCAATACTTATTAACCCTATCGCCAAACCCCGCAATAGCTCAAATCCATTCTTTTTGGAAAACTCTAAACCTACATGTTTATATATTCTTGGCTGTTGATGTACTTTTGTACTCCAATATGGCAAAAATATAAAAAATTCGAGTGCTAATAGCCCCATTGTTAAAATAGTGACTAAATTAGCATCGCGTACCAGTAAGTATATTGGCGCCGCAACAGGTAGCCAAACTATTGCTAAACATACCAAAAACCCAGTAATTCGCACTGGGGCTGAATATTTAGCTAACCAACTTATATTAATTTTCATGCTCATCTTGTGAAACAGCTGTCCCCAGCTGTCCCACCAAAACTACTCATCTGGCTCTATAGTACTAGTCAACCCATGACCTTTTAAAGTTTCACAATAAAACTCAGCGTGTTCTAACGCGCAGGTAATGACCAAAGCAAGACCGTTGGTGTGTGCTTCCATCATTATGCTAACAGCTTGCGGTTGTGTGAGACCCGGTACTGTAGTTATGAGCGATTGCACTACGTGTTCCATTGAGTTGAAATCGTCGTTGTGAAGCAAGACGCGGTATCGAGGCGCCAGCTTCCGGGTAGTTGAAGGTTTTTCAATGGTTTCTACTGACACAGTTCTAAGAATCGTTTATTCAAATACTACAAATGAGACTCTATACGGAGAAAGCTTAACACTTGTTTACCTATTTTAGCGTAACGAGATAGCGAATGGTCTCAAAGCTTGAAATTATTACGCCTATGGGGTGATATGCACGATATAATGGTAATCGTCAATACTAAAGTGTTTTTGATTGATATTTTTGCATACGTAACTAGGTAGGTATGAATAAAAACCTAGATTTTCAAACAGGACAAATTTTATTTTTGCAATGCGGTCAAGAGCGCTTATATACTGAACTCATTCAAATTGTGAAAGAGCGTCAGCTATGCTGGGTGCGTCCTTTGTTGCTCGCTGACTTTGATATTGAACCTCCTAAAGTTACCGATTTACGTTCGAGTTCCGATTTACTCTGGTCAATAAATTTATTTCAACCCGCTTTGGATGTTGAGGTGATTTCCTTTTTCAGCGAAATTTTTGCTAAAGAATCCCAGCTAAACCTCGAAATTACTGCAAAACAACGACTTCATAGTTTTATTCAACGCCTTTGGAATCAACAAACTGATTCTCTAAAGTCATAATTATATGATTAAAATTCTAAATCAAAATTCTAAATCAAAAATAGAAATTAATTTTACACTAAAATAAATAATTTAAAAACCCTTCACAAATAGCGTGAAGGGTTTCGTTTTTGGTTATCCATGACACTCATATTAACTGACACAACAATTTAGTAGCTAGCTACCAACTTAATTCGACCCGCATCCATCTCAGCCATAAGCAATTCTAATGCTTCATAATCTACATCCGAAATATAACCCATCTCTGTTAATTCGTAATTAATCTCGTTTTCTATCTCTGGGGTGAGTTTTTTTATATTCAGAGCTTGTTCTACCAGTTGACGAATCGCGTACTTGGTTCTCATTTTCGCACAATCCTAATTCTAATGTTAGTTATTATCCCAGGCGCGGGTTTGTATAAAAAGTGATAGAGGTGTATGCCCATCAGTGATTAAAATCACAACAGGCACCAAGAGTCATTTTCAGGTTCATATGTAATCATCAAGTGTGGTATTTTATTAAAGGCTCATCTGTCTTAAGAGTGAAATATTTGTTTTTTATGCTTTACGCTTTGCTTGAAGCTTAGTTCATAAAGCTTAATAAATGAATTCCATTATCATAACTAATGACTTGCTGTATACGGCATTAAATAAAGGTTAAGGTCAAGTAAATAAACTCCGCTGTGTAAAATTTAATCAATAATTTTCTGATAAAAGTATAATTAAATACAGAATTATTTAAGGTTTTGGTAATCTTTAAGCGTTGGGGGTTACTAAATAAAGATTCAGCAAAGAGATGTAATACGAATGGTCGATGCGATGAGAAAAGGTTTATGGTCAAATACATCTATCTTTAAAGTTTGAGTGCTTTAAATTAGGTAATAAGGATTTAAATATGCAAGCAGTACTTAGTAATCGTAAATTGTCTGTAATTCGTCCCCAAGGTAGCTTGAACGCAGCTAACGCTCTAGAGTTTGAACGCGATTTAACAGCAGCTTTAAGACAAGACGAATATGGTGCTATGCTGGTTAACCTAGCATCAGTTGAGTCGATGGATAGCGCAGGGTTGATGGCTTTAGTTTCTGCCCTCAAGGTTGCTCAAGCTACCAATAAACGATTCAGCATTTGCTGTGTATCTCCCGCATTACGTATTATTTTTGAATTAACTCAGCTTGATGGTGTATTTGAAATATTGGCAGACGAAACTGCATTGACAAGCGTGTAATTCCTTGTAGGATTAAGAAACGCTTTTGTCCAATTGCAGCTTGCCCTGCACCAAATACACCAACGCCCAGTTACTAGTGCAGCATGGCTAAAATAACTATCCAGTTAGAAAAAGCTACAAAGCTTATCAAGTAAGGAATCTTTTTTCTGCCTTCTGCCTGCTATCTTCTGCCTTCTGGCACTAGGATTATATTTGAGATATCTCGAAAACCCTAATAAATGCTATGTTGGAGGTGGTATAGCTGTAAATTAAAGTACGAGTAAGATAGCATAACGTGGCTTTCGCAGTACAAGAATTAATAACTTCGGATATTCTTAAACCAGCCCGATACCTCGGTAACGAGTTGGGAGCAATACACAAACCCTGGCATTCAGCCAATGTTCGCTTTTGTCTCACCTATCCAGAAATCTATGAAGTTGGCGCCTCAAATTTAGGACATATTATCCTATACAACATTCTGAACGCCCAACCTCGCATCCTTTGCGACCGCGCTTATTTACCAGCACCAGACTTAGCAGCAAAACTGCGTCAAACCCAAACGCCGTTGTTTGCTGTCGAGTCTAAACGGTCGCTCGTTGATTTTGATATTCTTGGTTTTAGTCTTAGTTACGAACTAGGCGCCACGAATATTCTCGAAATGCTTGACTTGGCAGGTATCCCTCTAACTTCAAGCGAACGAGATAATACCCATTACCCAATAATTTTTGCTGGTGGACAAACCGCAACGTCGAATCCTGAACCATATACGGATTTCTTCGATTTTGTTGCCCTTGGCGATGGCGAAGAACTGTTACCCGAAATTGGTATGGTTTTGGAAGAAGGCAAAGCGCAAAGTCTCAATCGTGAAGAATTATTATTAGACCTTGCTCAAATACCTGGTGTATACGTACCCAGATTTTATGAGCAAGCTACTGACGGTTCGGTACGTCCTTTAAGTCCAGATGTGCCGACACGAATTTTACGCCGAGTTGCCACCCCAATTCCTGCGTATTCAATTGGACTTGTGCCCTACGTTGAAACTGTTCACGACCGTTTAACTATCGAAATTCGTCGTGGCTGTACAAGGGGATGTCGATTTTGTCAACCAGGAATGCTTACCCGTCCTGCGCGCGATGTTGAACCATCGAAGGTAGTAGAAGCGATTGAAAAGGGGATGCGCTTCACAGGTTATAATGAATTTTCTTTACTATCACTAAGCTGTTCTGATTATCTTTCTTTGCCCGCAGTTGGGATGGAAATAAAAAACCGCTTAAAGGATGAAAATATCTCGCTTTCTTTACCAAGCCAACGGGTAGACAGGTTTGATGAAAATATCGCTAATATACTGGGTGGAACTCGACAAAGTGGTTTAACTTTTGCCCCAGAAGCAGGCACTCAGCGAATGCGCGATATCGTTAATAAAGGTCTCACCAACGAAGAACTTTTACGTGGTATCAAAACAGCTTGGGAAAAAGGCTGGGATAAAATTAAGCTTTATTTTATGATTGGCTTACCAGGCGAAACTGATGCCGATGTAGTTGGTATCGTTGAAACTGTTGCTTGGCTACAACGCGAGTGTCGAGGTAAAGGTAGAAAACCTATACAGTTCAACTTAACTATTTCTAACTTCACTCCCAAACCTCATACCCCATTTCAATGGCATTCAGTTGCAACTGCTGAATTTGACCGTAAGCAAAAACTTTTACGTCAAGAATTTCGTCGTTTGCGCGGTATAAAAGTAAATTATACTGATGTTCGCCTCTCTGCTATGGAAGATTTTATTGGTAGAGGAGACCGTAGTTTAGGTAAAGTTTTACTACGAGCATGGCAATTAGGCGCCGGCATGGACTCATGGTACGACAGTGTTGAACGTGCGTTTGCTGCCTGGAGTCAAGCAATTACCGAAGCCAATTTATCTTGGAAGTATCGCCAAGTTGAAAATGGTGAATGGAATGTGATGGAATGTCAAAATTCTGATACACTTCTGAATGTTGCTTTCCCTTGGGACCATATCGATACTGGTATCGATAAAAAATGGTTGGTTGAGGATTTACAGCGTGCAATGGAAGCTGCTACAGTTCCAGACTGTTCTTTTGCAGAATGTTCTCATTGTGGCGTTTGTAGTACCGACTTTGGTCATAATATAGTAATCAAACCTGTAGAATGCCCTCCTTTTGATGGACAATTTGTTCCTAATACAAACAAAGTGCAACGTTTGCGGCTTTGGTTTGGTAAAGTTGGGAATATGGCATTGGTTAGTCATTTGGATTTAATGCGTCTTTTTGACCGTGTGGTTCGTCGAGCTTGTTTACCAGTTGCATTTACTGGTGGTTTTCATCCTTTACCTCGAATTTCTCTCGCTAGTGCTTTACCATTAGGCGCCACTAGCAATGGTGAAATCGTTGATTTTGAATTAACGCAACCTGTAGATGTAGAGGATTTTAAAACTAAACTCTCTGAAGTACTGCCCAGTGATATACCTATATATAAAGTCGTTGAAATCGACTTAAAGGCGCCTGCTGCTGCTGCTCTATTACAAACTGCTGAGTATTTAATTACTGTGGCAACCGAAAAGGATATATCCTTTTCAACTTTGAGTGAAGCACTTAACGCAATTAAGTCAAAAGCAGAAATTTGGTACGAACAAACAACCAAGTCAGGCAAACAGCAACAAATTAATTTACGCGAACGCTTGTTAGATTTGGAACTAATTGATACAAGCCTCGGTGATAATGTCGCCACTTTGCGATATGTTGGTAGTTGTCGTAACGATGGTATGCTGTTGCGTCCTGAACATGTTCTGTTTATGCTAGAGCAAGTTACTAGTGACGAATATCAATTGCAGCACATTCATCGTCTTTGTCTTGGCTTGCAATAGTAGTACTACTACTAAATTAATTTGAAAGAATTGATTTTTGACAAGGTTGCGTTAGAATGATATGAAGAGGAATTTTCTGGCGCTGCATGTGAGAACTGCTGATTCGTTACCCTGATATCAGGGCAGCTTGCCTTATATGAACTTGGAGTGTCTATCGCGCGCATTTTTTCCCAGACAAAGTTGTGTAAAGAGCAAAAACACTCTTGCTACCGCGAGTATAAGCGCGAATCAGTTTTGCTAATTGTAGGCTCCGTCAGAAATCTCTAGCTATGTTTTTTAATGCAGTCGTAAGCGCAGGCCCCCTCCGAACGGTTACTTCGACACTTTACGTTCTCGAAGTGCAGACTCTATTACATTTTGTAACGAGTTTTGTAAATTGGGCAACATAACTATTAAGTTGCTTTTTAGTTTAGCTTTCGGCTCAAAGATTTTTGCTTTTCGCACGACTGTATCGAGCAGAACTTTTAGAATGTAATCATGCAGATGAAGCATTGTATCAAAATTGACCAAGGACGAATGATTTTTATTGCTTAATTTATGTCAGCCGTTCTGGAACGTTTATTCTTAATATAAGGGCGATACTCCTACTCTTGCTTACGATGAAAGTGACCTCATAATGAACGAGGAGTGTGGAGTTCGTCATTCCGATAATTCCTTTAATGTATAGCGATACGAGCTTGAATAAAGCAGTATAAATTACAAGTAGTTCAGACCGTGTTCGTTGAAGTTATCGGCTGATTGACCTCCAGAATTTGTGCTGCGGTTTTTTTGAGGAAATTGAATGCCAAAACAAATTATTATAGCCGAGCAGCATCAAATAGCTGCTGTCTTTTCTGAAGACCAGATACAAGAGCTTGTTGTTGCTACAGGACATCACCAAATTGGTGATATTTACTTAGGTGTTGTAGAAAATGTATTACCTGGTATTGACGCAGCTTTCGTCAATATTGGTGACCCCGAACGAAATGGATTTATTCACGTCACAGACTTGGGGCCGTTACGATTAAAGCGTGCAGCATCAGCAATTACCGAGTTGTTGACGCCACAGCAGAAAGTCTTGGTGCAGGTCATGAAAGAACCTACAGGCACCAAAGGACCACGTTTAACAGGAAATATTACACTTCCTGGTCGTTATGTAGTATTGATGCCTTATGGTAGAGGCGTAAATTTATCGCGTCGTATCCGTAACGAAAACGAGCGTAACCGCTTGCGGGCACTAGCGATTTTAATCAAACCTGCGGGAATGGGTTTGTTAGTTCGTACCGAAGCTGAAGGCAAACCAGAAGAAGCAATAATCGAAGATTTAGAAGCACTACAAAAACAGTGGGAAGCTATTCAACTTGAAGCACAATCAACACGCGCTCCTGCTTTGCTTAATCGCGATGATGACTTCATTCAACGTGTGCTTCGCGATATGTACGGCGCCGATGTTAACCGTATTGTCGTTGATTCGAGTACCGGATTAAAACGAGTTAAGCAATATTTACAAAACTGGAGTGGAGGTCAAACTCCTCAAGGTTTATTAATTGACCACCACCGCGACCGAACCGCCATTTTAGAATACTTCCGTGTTAATGCGGCGATTAAAGAAGCTCTTCGACCAAGAGTTGATTTACCTTCGGGTGGTTATGTAATTATTGAGCCAACCGAAGCATTAACAGTTATAGACGTAAACTCTGGCTCGTTCACACGCTCGGCGACTGCTCGCGAAACCGTACTATGGACGAATTGCGAAGCTGCAACCGAAATTGCTCGTCAATTACGCTTACGTAATATTGCTGGTGTAATTGTAGTGGATTTCATCGATATGGAATCACGACGTGACCAGCTTCAAGTTCTTGAACACTTTAATAAAGCACTAAAAGCTGATAAAGCGCGCCCGCAAATCGCTCAATTAACCGAGTTAGGCTTAGTTGAACTAACACGTAAACGTCAGGGTCAAAACGTATACGAACTATTTGGACATACTTGTCCTACTTGTGGCGGTTTAGGGCATATTGTGCAGTTACCAGGAGACAGCGAACCACGCATAGCACCACCTGCACCAACGGAAGTACCCGACCGTTTTGTGGCATCAACACCAATTCGAGAAACACGAATGCCAGCGGCAAGAGTCGCTGAACCCAGAGACAGCTATGAAGGATTTTCTGAATCATCATTGGAGCAAGAATCAGAATATGGTTCTGTAGGTTTAAATCATCCTAGCTATCACGAAATTGGCGATAAAAATCGTCGTGTTAGGCGCCGTCAGCGAATTGGTGTGCCAGGAGCAAATGGTACTTCGGAACCGCGTATGCCAACTAGTCCCGTGTCATATACACCTGACTCAGACATGGACATCGAAACAGATGGAGAAATGGACAATAATCCTGGACTTCCATCACAAATGAGTTCAAAACCGCATTGGGCAGAGCGAGGTGAGCGTAAGATATCAAAGCTTGACCCGATTAAGCCAGTAGTCGAACCGCCAGAAATTGTCTCGGTCGAAATGAGTCCTGATGAGCAGGATGTTTATGCGTTGATGGGAGTTTCACCATTAATACGTCTCAACCGCGAAGTTAAAAATCAAAAATCGGTAATTGTCAACGTTACCTTACCTGGACAAGTACCCTCAACATCTAATTATGAAGTTGAGGCGCCTCCAACAACTTCTACAACACCTTTACCTAGGCCCAGAGTTGAGCGTGTTGAGCGCATTGAGCGTATTCAACCAATTGATAACTCACCAGAACCTTGGGGTGAACCACTAGTTGAACCAGTTTCTACACCTGCTCCAATACCAAGGAAAGTAGTGCCACCAATACAATCTGTACAATCTGTACCATCTGTACAACCTGTACAACCGCCACCAGTACAAACTGCTCAACCTAGTTATAACGATGATGCAGCGAACGAAATTACTACCCGACGTCGGCGTCGTCGTTCTTCTGCAACAGATAGTGACTCAGATTATTAGCGAATAGTTAATTTTGCGAAAAACCTATGGTAACGCGACTCGACACAACAAATTCATCACCTAATGGTACTCGCTGGCTAGAATTATCTATGCCTGAAAGCGAAATTCAAAGAGCAGGTGTTGATGAAGTTGGTCGAGGCGCCTTATTTGGGCCAGTTGTGGCAGCAGCAGTTATACTACCAAACAGTGCTTTGCCACAATTAGTTACGAATCAAATCAATGACAGTAAAAAATTGTCGCTTAGTAAAAGAAAACTACTAGCACAGCAAATTTGTCTTGTTTGTACCGATTGGAAAATTGGTTATGCAACAACTGCTGAAATTGACCAATTAAATATATTACAGGCATCTTTACTTGCGATGAAGCGGGCTGTACTCAAACTTTCAGTGCAGCCTGATATGTGTTTGATTGATGGTAATCAGATGGTACTCGGTTTACCTATGCCACAACAAACTATTATTAAAGGTGATTCTACATCTATCGCTATTGCTGCTGCCAGCATCGTTGCAAAAGTATGGCGCGATGATTTAATACTGCGACTCGCTACTAAATACCCAATGTATGATTTAATACATAATAAAGGTTATGGTAGTCGGCGCCATTTACTTGCGTTACAAGAATATGGCGCCTCGCGTTTGCATCGCAAATCTTTCTCACCTTGCCAATTGCAATTACAATTATTCGATATTTAATATCGGTAATTCATTAGGTAGAATTAATAGGTTCTGTTCTGGTAATTTTACCCAATTAGAGTAATCAGCAAGTAGCTGATGTAACAATCTTTGTTTAACAGTTAGTAACACGCTTTTTAATAAACTATTACCAGTTGTCTCTAAAATAGGTTTAGGAGTAAAGCAAAATGGGGGTGGAAAGTCTACTTCTACCTGCAAATCTGCTCGTCCTATCAGTCGAGTGCAATATTTAACTTGTTCTGGCGCCAAAAATCCTTGCAATGAGAGTGCAAAACGTTGGTTAATATACTCAAAACCAAGAATTTCACAAGCGACAGATTGAACCCTAATAGTACCATTTGATTCAGCCCACACTCTCATGTCTACGGTAGGTTGAACACTAAGTGACATAAAAGTTAAAGGACGCATTCTTAAACGAAATACTTCTTCTGAAATTTGTTGAATGCGGGTAGGGTCTACCAAGGCATTAACTAAGCGTCGAGGTTGACGTAGGTAATGTTGAATGGGTACCGGCTGCTCTGGAACAGCAATTTCAACTGATTGAGAGGCAGTAAACTTAGTAGCCATGAGCTTTTTTATACCTTCTTTGATAATAATATTTTTTACTGAGATAATTTGGCGCCTGTGCAAACACAAATATTCTTTACATTAAAAAACAATTTGCTTGAATATTCATCGACTTCGAGGTATATAAATTTAGAAACCCAGAAACCGGGTTTCTAAATTTATAAATTGTAATAATAACAAGAGTTTGCATAGAAACCCGGTTTCCTAAAGCATATTGTAGTTTATCACCATTAAGTTTGCAGTATAGGTAGTTAATATGAATTTATCGATAGCGCATTTAGGACCTTCAGGAAACTATAGTGAACAAGCTGCGCTTTTTTATGTGAATTGGCTAGCTAAAGCACAATCACAACAAGCAGTTTTATTTCCTCATCCTAGCATCGCACAATCTTTAAAAGCCGTTGCTCAAGAAAGTGCGATGTTAGCTGTTGTACCTGCGGAAAATTCGATTGAAGGCAGCGTCACAATGACAATGGATGCGATGTGGCAACTTGATAGCTTACACATCCAGTTAGCTTTGGTTATGCCGATTGTTCATGTACTAATATCTTGTGCTTCGAGTTTGGACAGTATAAAAACTGTCTATTCGCACCCACAAGCTTTAGCACAATGCCAAGCATGGTTAGAACGTTTTCTTCCTGATGTACAGTTAATTGCTACTAATTCAACTACCGAAACATTAGAAAAACTCGAAACTGAAGAAGGCGCCGCAACAATTTCTTCACAGCGTGCGGCGCAGTTATATAATCTACCAATACTAGCTGCTGGTATAAATGACCACCCTGATAACTGCACTCGCTTTTGGGTTGTAAGTCTTGGTAGTACTCAAAACTTCAGTCAAGATTTGAATCAAGATTTGAATCAAGATTTAAAACTTATTACGAATAAGCGACATACATCTTTGGCGTTTAGCTTAAGAGCAAATATACCTGGAGCGTTGGTTAAAGCTCTACAAATATTTGCTCAACTAAATATAAACTTGAGTCGTGTTGAGTCACGTCCTACCAAGCGCTCATTAGGCGAATATCTATTCTTTATTGACTTGGAAGCTGACATTCAAGATGAGCGATTAGCCGCTGCACTTAAAGAACTATCAACTTATACCGAAGTTCTAAAGATTTTTGGCAGTTATAATGTTTTGTCTACTAGGGAGATGTAGCAAGCCAATTGCCAATTATAATTACAGCTTTTGGTTGAATGTGTCTTTGAGAACAGTACGGGCAGCTAGATGATTTCTAGTTGTCGTCAAAATTTCAGCTTCGCGTTCTAAACGTGCGGCTGTATCTAGCATTTCTAGAAGTGACTGCTGCTCGTGTGGAACCCCGTGGAGATTGTGCGCTACCCAGTAGGATAACTCGACAGGTAAGTCGGGCAAATCTTCGGGAAGTTCAATGTTTTGGTCGGTTAATTTAGCAGATAAACGAACGACATCGCGTAAAAGATGTTCGACATCTGTGGCGATTGGCTGCAAATCTTTGGAAGGCGCCTCGTCTTGAACCCATTCGACCAAACCAACTCGATAAGGTTTTTCGCGAACATATTCAAGAACTCGGAAGCGTTGCTGTCCTAAAGTTACCATTTTCATTCGGTCATCAGGCAAACGCTGATAGTGAATTATTTCCGCACAACAGCCAACATTGGCAATTTTGCCTTGATTTGGGTCTACCATCAGTACGCCAAACCGACGGTCGCCTTCCAAAATCGTGTTCATCATGATTCGGTAGCGATACTCGAAAATGTGTAGTGGTAGGGGTCTGGTGGGGAACAAGACTACTTCTGGTAACGGGAACAAAGGCAGTTCACGAACCGCAATTTTAGATGAAGATGACATTGTTTTTTTGGTATAAATTTACTCTTTAACTGTTAAAACTTTCTAATTCCCGTATTCTTTCTTAAATATTATCACCTTGTTTTGCGGCAAGTAAAAAGCCCCTGAGAAATATTCCTCAAGGGCTAGTAAACAATTACACAAAGTTTATGCTTAGATATTACAATTTAACTTCAATATCAACACCGGATGGCAAGTCTAACTTCATCAGCGCGTCGATTGTTTTGGACGAAGGTTGATAAATATCGATAATTCGGCGATGCGTCCGGGTTTCAAAGTGTTCACGAGAGTCTTTGTCAACGTGAGGTGAGCGCAATACACAGTAAATTTTACGTTTGGTTGGCAGAGGAATTGGGCCAATTGCTGTAGCGTTAGTGCGGTTTGCGGTGTCTACTATCTTCTCGCAAGAGGTATCAAGTAAGCGGCGGTCAAAAGCTTGCAAGCGAATTCTGATTTTTTGCTGTTGTAGCGTTGCCATTTTCGGTTTTCCTGGTTCGGTTTATTTCGCAAGGGCGGGTTTAGAAATATCAAATTTACGATTTAGGATATTAGTAAACCCGCCCTTACTTTTGTACTTTTGTGGGCATAAAAAGAGCAGAGACGTATTATATCATCTCCGCTCGGTTTTTAATTAAAAGCGCAAGGTATTATTTAACAATTTTGGAAACAACACCTGCACCGATGGTACGACCACCTTCACGAATTGCGAAGCGCATTCCTTGCTCAATTGCGATTGGGCTGATTAGCTTCACTGTCATTTTGATACGGTCTCCAGGCATTACCATTTCTGCTGCACTACCGTCATCTGAGGTAAATGCTTCGATGGTGCCTGTAACGTCAGTTGTACGTACATAGAACTGAGGACGATATCCTGCGAAGAAAGGTGTTTTACGACCGCCTTCTTTTTCGGTTAATACGTAAACTTCACCTTCAAAGTCAGTATGAGGTGTAATGGAACCGGGCTTTGCCAATACCATTCCGCGCTCAATATCTTCTTTCTTTAAACCACGTAGCAGTAGACCTGCGTTGTCTCCAGCCATACCTTCTTCGAGACTCTTCTTGAACATCTCGATACCGGTTACTGTGGTGGCGCGAGTATTTTTAATACCTACTAACTCTACGTTGTCGCCTACTTTTACTTTTCCACGCTCAATACGTCCGGTAGCTACTGTACCACGACCTGAGATTGAAAATACGTCTTCTACCGCCATCAAGAAAGGCTTGTCAATATCACGTTCGGGAGTTGGAATGTAGGAATCTACAGCATCCATAAGTTCGTAGATTTTATCTACCCACTTGTCTTCTCCACGCTGTGTTTTTGGCGCCGAGGTCATTTTTTCAAGTGCTTGTAGACCGGAACCCTTGACGATGGGAATGTCATCACCTGGGAAGTCGTAGCTAGAAAGAAGTTCGCGAACTTCTAATTCTACGAGTTCAAGTAGTTCTTCGTCGTCTACCATGTCTTCTTTGTTCATGAAGACAACCAAGCTTGGTACACCCACCTGCTTCGCTAACAAAATATGTTCGCGAGTTTGGGGCATTGGACCGTCTGCTGCTGATACTACTAAAATGGCGCCATCCATTTGAGCAGCACCAGTAATCATGTTTTTGACATAGTCAGCGTGACCTGGACAGTCCACGTGAGCGTAGTGACGTTGTGCGGTTTCATATTCTACGTGAGCGGTGTTAATTGTAATACCACGCGCTCTTTCTTCAGGAGCAGCATCGATTTGGTCGTATGCTTTAGCTACGGCATTACCAGAAGCCGCAAGGGTCATGGTAATAGCTGCTGTTAATGTGGTTTTACCGTGGTCAACGTGACCAATGGTACCGATATTGACGTGTGGTTTATTCCGTTCAAACTTTGCGCGTGCCATGAATACTCGTTTCCTTTTCTAGTTATGCGTTCCCTTTGCTTTTGCGATAATTGCCTCAGCAACGTTGCGAGGCACTTCTTCGTAATGGCTAAATTCCATCGAGAAGATACCACGTCCTTGGGTCTTCGAGCGAATGTCAGTAGCATAGCCAAACATTTCTGCCAAGGGAACCTTAGCAGTTACTTTCGCAAGACCAGCTTCTGACCCCATACCTTCGATTTGCCCACGACGAGAGTTAAGGTCTCCCATTACATCACCAAGGAAGTTTTCGGGAACTTCGACTTCAACTTTCATCAGCGGTTCTAACAGTACAGGCGAAGCTTTCATTACAGCTTCCTTCATCGCCATACTTCCGGCGATTTTGAAAGCCATTTCTGAAGAGTCTACATCATGGTACGACCCATCAATCAATGTTGCTTTAACATCAATTAGCGGGTAGCCAGCTAATATACCAGACTCAGTACTTTCCTTCATTCCAGCTTCAGCAGGGCCTATGTACTCTTTCGGTACAGTACCACCGACTATTTTAGAGACAAATTCAAATCCACTTCCAGGCTCACCTGGTTCAAGGTTAATAACTACGTGACCGTACTGACCTTTACCACCGCTCTGACGAATAAATTTTCCTTCGACTCTATTAACAGGCTTACGAATTGTTTCGCGATAAGCTACTTGCGGCGCCCCGACGTTTGCTTCCACTTTAAATTCGCGTAGCATCCGGTCAACCAGAATTTCTAGGTGTAATTCACCCATCCCAGCAATCACGGTTTGGTTGGTTTCTTGGTCAACACTAACCCTAAAAGTTGGGTCTTCTTCTGATAGCGACTGCAAAGCTTTTGATAGCTTATCCATATCGTTCTTGGTCTTGGGTTCTACCGCAACCGAGATGACAGGCTCTGGAATATATAAAGATTCTAATATTACTGGTGAATTCTCATCCGTTATTGTATCGCCAGTTAATGTATCTTTTAATCCTAAAGCTGCTCCTAAATCGCCCGCCCGCAATTCGTCTACATCTTGCCGTTCGTCTGCTTTTAATATAACTAATCGCGATATTCTTTCTTTCTTGTTTTTAGTAGCATTTAATACATAACTACCTTTTTTCAAGATTCCTGAATAAACACGTACAAAGGTTAGGCGCCCGTATGGGTCAGCCATAATTTTAAACGCAAGAGCAGACAACGGCTCGTTGTCATCGGCGTGACGTTCGACGGCTTCACCTGATGGCAGTGTTCCTTGAATAGCTGGAACTTCTGGAGGTGATGGCAAATAATCTACAACTGCATCGAGCAGTAACTGTACACCTTTGTTTTTGAAGGCAGAACCACATAACATCGGTATTATCGTACCAGCCACAGTGCCTTTTCGCAAAGCTGTAGTAATTTCCTTTTCGGTTAGTTCTTCACCATCGAAGTACTTCGCCATTAATTCGTCGCTGGTCTCAGAAACTGCTTCAATCAATTTTGTTCGATATGACTCAGCTAATTCCTGCATATCTGCGGGAATATCTTGTTCTTGAATATCAGTACCTTTATCGTTGGTATAGATATAAGCACGCATTTTGATTAAATCGACTATGCCCAAAAATTCGCTTTCAGCTCCTATTGGTAACTGAATGGGAATAGCATTCGCACGTAAACGGTCGCGCACTTGCTCGTAAACACGATAAAAGTTGGCGCCTGTGCGATCCATTTTATTGATAAATACAATCCGAGGTACTTTGTAGCGGTCAGCTTGGCGCCATACGGTTTCCGTTTGTGGTTGAACACCACCAACTGAACACAAAACCGTAATTACACCATCAAGTACCCGCATCGAACGTTCAACTTCAATAGTAAAGTCTACGTGACCCGGAGTGTCAATAATATTAATTTGATGATCTTTCCAACTTGTACTAATTGCTGCGGCTGTAATCGTAATACCGCGTTCCCGTTCCTGTTCCATCCAGTCGGTGACAGCAGTACCTTCGTGAACCTCACCAATTTTATGAATAATCCCAGAGTAAAATAATATTCTCTCTGTTGTTGTTGTTTTGCCCGCGTCTATATGCGCCGCAATCCCTATATTGCGTACCTTTTCTAGCGGGATAGTACGTGCCACAGGAGCCTCCTAGAGTTTTCGCCTCATATATCTTGTATATTACACTTTGTTAAGTTTATATACCTTACGGAAAACCGCCACATTATGAACAAATTCCCGATATATCGCAGTACTTAAACACGATATATCGGCTCTTGCCTTTGACGAATAATTTATATCCTCAGATAGAGGTTTAAACGTCTAATTAATAACGATAGTGCGCGAAAGCTTTGTTAGCGTCTGCCATACGATGAGTTTCTTCGCGCTTTTTGATTGCGCTTCCTGTTTCGTTTGCAGCATCCATTAATTCGTTAGCCAATCTAGCAGCCATTGTTCGACCGGGACGCGCTCTAGAATATTGTACTAACCAGCGTAAAGCTAGGGTTGTACCGCGTTCATTACGAACTTCCATTGGTACTTGATAAGTTGCACCACCCACACGACGCGCTTTTACTTCAACAAGTGGTGTTGCGTTGCGTACTGCTTTCTCAAATACTTCGAGAGGGTCGGCGCCTGTGCGGTCGCCAATCGTTTTCATTGCATCATAAACAATGCGTGCTGCTAGTGATTTTTTGCCGTGACGCATAATCCGGCGAATAATCATACTAACTAACCGACTATTAAATACAGAATCAGGCGGAACAGGGCGCCTTTGAATAACACCACGACGAGACATTGACTTTACCCTTAAATAAAACCTTCAACACGAATACAATTCATAGCTACTTAAACAAGTGAAAATTTCACTATTAGCGCTTCAAATTCTCAGTTCTCACTACATATACGCAGCGACCCTGATTCCAAACTGTCTTTCCTGAAAGACAGACAAAGCGACATTATAATACAATTTATGCAGAAATTAAACTGTGTGATGCCTGTATCAAACCACCTCGGACAGCAAACGGCGCCCAGGACTGCTTTTGCTTTACTAATTTAACAAACAATAAAGCCATTTGACCATGATACAGTCGAAACTTTAAGTGAAGGCGCCTTAACGACGCGCGACCATAGCGATAAACCCAACCCCAAATAGCAAATCTGAGAGGCAAAAGTCAAAATTATCAACCTGCCCGCTCAGACTGCTGGGTAAAAGAAAAGGCATTCTCTTCGGTTCATTTAAGCAATGCGAGCGTTCGATTTCCCAAAAGGATAGAATTCAGCAATTTAAATTTCAAGCTTAATGAATAGCTTGAAAACGCATTGCTTACCTCAATTACTTAGCAGCAGCTTTTGGACGCTTAGTTCCGTACTTGGAGCGACCTTGCTTACGGTCTTTAACTCCTGCTGTATCTAATGTGCCGCGAATGATGTGATATCTCACACCTGGTAAGTCTTTAACCCGACCACCACGAATCATGACAACTGAGTGTTCTTGTAAGTTGTGCCCAATTCCTGGGATGTACGCTGTAACCTCAAAACCAGAAGTTAAACGTACCCGCGCGACTTTACGAAGCGCCGAATTAGGTTTTTTAGGAGTAGTCGTAAATACCCTAGTACAAACTCCCCGACGTTGCGGGCATTGTTTTAGGGCAGGTGACTTTGTTTTCTGACGCGCGAGTTCGCGTTCGTTTCTTATAAGCTGCTGTATTGTTGGCATTAAGGATGAGCGTGTAAAGCTGCGTGTGGTCTAACTTTTAACAAATCCTGATTATATCTTTTTATTATTATTCCTGTCAAATGATTTTTGATGGAACTCAGGAAACCACAAAAGAGTTACCGCAGCTACAGCTTGATGTTGCTTGGGGGTTATGGAAGCGAAAACCGCCACCCATCAAGTCTTCTGAGTAATCAAGCCTTAACCCATTAATATAAGTTTCGCTTTGCCTATCAATAGCAACTTGAATGCCATTGACCTCGAAAGTTGTATCGTTGTAGTTTATATCTTGCTCGAACGACATATCGTAAAATAATCCCGAACAACCACCTGCTTTTACCGCGACTCGAAACCAAAGCGGTTCTAGCTTTGATGTAATATCTTCTTTGGGAAAGGCGCCTCGAAGGAAGTTTGACTGTAATCGTTTAATTTCAGATGTAGCTGCTGGACTTAAGTGAATCATACCTTTTAAACTCAAAAACTAAACTCAAAAACCCATCTTTAATTTTAAGATGGGTTAGAGGGCGATTTGATTTAAAAACTAAAGTTTTTGATTATTACTGGCTGGGCTTTTCGGTGCGTGCGTAGTCGTCTTGATAGCGAATAATATCGTCTTCGCCTAAATATTCTCCATTTTGCACTTCAATTAGTACCAAAGGTATAACCCCAGGATTTTCTAAACGGTGTGCAGTACATTGAGGAACATAAGTAGATTGGTTATTGCCAAGTAAAATTTCTTCTGTTCCACAAACAACTCTAGCGGTACCTGAAACAACAATCCAGTGTTCGCTACGGTGGTGGTGCATTTGCAAGCTGAGACGGTGACCGGGTTTAACTTCAATCCGCTTGATTTTGTAACCGCGACCTTCTTCTAAAATTGTGAACGAACCCCAAGGACGTAACTCTGTTGCTGCCACACCCCGCGAGTTAACTGCTGGAGGTAAGGGTAGAGTATTGACGTGTGTTGCTTCAGTAGCCATAAAAACCTCTTTTTTAGGAGACATAGACAAAATTTTTACTTTCTAACCTATTGATGAAAAAATATAGTGCAATATCGCAACCGTAGAATTCAGCAATTCAGCCCCCTTGGTAAAGATAGCAAAACCTCAGCAGACGGTGTATTCAATCCGTTATATTTTCACGGTATCTACACTAAGTCTTTATGAAGTTTCTAAAAAGGTCGATTGTGGGGTGCGTGACGCTATAACAATCCTGAAACAAAACGAATAATCTACAGGCGTCACGCACCCTACTTATAAAAAATGCCTATACCGTTGTGGACGCGCGCGGCAGTATTGGGGGGACGGTCGATAATTTGGCCTCCCAGGTAAATATTTGTGGAGCTACCTCCATCTAAATTTAAGGCATTAACACATCCCAAAAGCTGCATTAGTTGAGCGTGTTCACCTAACGTTGGACCTGCACCCAAAGCACGGTTACTAGTTGAAGTTATCATTACTTTTCCGGTTGCTGTTGTACAAATACCACTGCGAACTGCTTTCTCCGCAATAAAAGCATCGCTAAATTTTTCAGCTAATGCATCGAGAACTACTTGACGATTTTGTACGAGCAATGGTCCGGCGCCGATAATATTGGGAAAACGATTAAATACGTCGGGTGGTATTGTTGAACTGGTAATATTTAATGTGGCGCCTACTGGTAAAAAGCTAAGATTACTCGATGCATTTCCACGTAAAGTCAGCAAATAACCATCAGCAGGTATTGGAACAGGTGTTTCACCAGCTTTTGGTGCCGAATATTGATTGGTAATTTGATTTTTTTGAACAACGATAATTATTTCATTATTTGTTATCGGAGTATACGTAGAACCCCAAGCCGGAGTGTAACGTGCTATTCCTGCTTGTACATAACCACTATTCACAAAAAGTACTGGCAAACGTTGATTAGTACTAGTGGTTAATGTTTCTTCTAAAGTAAGTCTACCTACGTAAAACTGACCAGAATTATTCCAAGCGATGGCGCCTCTATTTAATATGGGACTCGATAGCCATTGTCCATTACTGCGAATTGCACCAAGGGGGTATCGATTATTACGGTTAAAATAACCACCATTAATTCCAGCTACAGCTAAATAATTTTGGGCTGTTTGAATCAAAGGCGCCGTACCGATGAGTGTATTCGGGTTGGTAACTATCGGTCTGATATCAACATTGCGAGGATTTATTTCTAGAGAAACTATTGGAAATTTTTCTTGCCCCAAGTTTACCCACTGCTGCCTCCAAACTAACCCTGGCGCCCATGCTATGCTACGAGGCACTAATGCGTCAGGACGAATTTCAACAGTCAGGCTATTAGCTGCATTCGGTTGAATACGAGGTGCAAAACCAAAGGGAACGTTTATACGAACTAAAGTTTGATTATTAATTACCTCAACTTGTTTGATTGTCGGTTCTGGTACAGGTGGTGATGTTGGTGTGTTTGGTTTTGGGAGTGGTAATGGTAATGGTAATTGTTTAAGAAGTTGTATTGCTGGGTTTGGTACGGGTGCTGGAATAGGAACTGGTACTGGTGTATAGCGTTGAACTAAAGCAGGGTCTGCAACACCATCTAAAATAATTGTCCACTCGCGACCTGGGGGTGCTGTTGGTTGAGGGTTAACTGCATCAGGGTCTACGACGCGCTTTTGTGGTGGTTCTTGTCTTACAACCCAAGGTGTTGGACGGTCGAGGTTAATAGTAAGTGCTTTGCCGCTTATTGGTACCCTTGGTACTGGGTTTGTTTGTGGGTTAGTTGGAGGTTGTGGAAAGGCTAATTGGCTTTCACGAATATCTGTTACTTTGGCGGTAGGAGTAACAATGGTTAATATGTTACCTTGGACGGTAAGAAGCCATCTTGATGTAGAGGCTAATTGTGTAACATCTAAGTAGCGATAATTTCCTGTTAGCTTGGCGTTAAGAATTTGTGGTTTGGCGTAAGATGAAAACCATCCTATAGGTTGCTTTGTTGGGCTGTTTGTGTCTAGCAAGTCTACGCCAATTAGTTGACGTAATGTTCCATCTGCGATATGTGTGGTGAATTGACTTTTACTTGCTGCCTTGGTAAACCAGATGCCTGAAACAATTCGACCGTTTAGAGAAATTTGATTGCCATATGCTGTGGCGCCTCTTACAGGTGTTACAGGTATGGGGTTAGGTGGTACGGGTGTTGGTACAGGTGTCGGGGACGGTAATGTTATTTGTGACTGTGCGAAGGCACCGCTACTGTTTGTTATTAAACATAGGACACTTGGAAGTATGGTGAATATTGAACCCCAAAAAAGCTTGATAATAGCTTTATTTGAAGCTTTTATTACCGTTGAATAATCATTTTGGGCTAAGTAATTTTTCTGGTTACGCATTATTTTTTACTACTTAATATTTATTAATTCGGTTGGGACGAACCATGTTAAAAATTTCCGTTGTTTGTCAAAAAATTTTGACATTATTTTTTACCAATAACGTGATAATGTAAATATGGGCTTTTATCTCTATAAGCCAAACCAGTAATTTCACTAGCAGTACAGGTAAAGCGAACCGCGTATCGAAAGCGTTTGTAAACAGCAATCACGCTCATTCTTGACTATCGATTGCTCTGACGGTATCGAAAGTGATAGGCACCTGTGTAACTTTCGGTGAATTTGGTAGTATTAATTACACTCATGTAATGAATTCGGTGGAGCAATAAAAGATATAGTGAGTAATTGTCAAATGGGTATATATTGTAATACGCTGAATTTTGTCCATAGATAAGACTTTTCCCGTTTTACAACCAGTAAAGTATAAAATATGAGTTCTGCACAGTAAAGTCAAACACTATACTCTGTTGATTCATTAAAAATAAAGTTAAAAAAACACGTTTACTTTACTGCCATAAGCAAAAAACTACTATCAGGTGAACAAGTAGCTTGTCCAACTCAGTATGATGTAAAAAAAATAATACGTATAATTTTAACACGGGTGAAAAATTAAATTGAACCCGAAGTTAGAATTTTTTTTTCTAAATCCGAAATGATTCTGTATTTCTCAGAAGTTTTGATTTAGGAAGGTTCGTAAAGTAAAAGGCGTAAAAATAACAAAAACCTGTATCAGGGACAGTCTATGAGCAACGATGCAATTAATCAATCTGGCAGTATGGCAAATTCGGCTTTTTCAGGTAATTCGGATACTCCTAATAGGTGTACATACGAGGGACAAAGGTGGTTGGTAGAAGAACGTGATGCTTGTGGCGTGGGTTTTATTGCCCAACGTCAAAATAAAGCAAGTCACGAATTAGTGGAAAAAGCTCTGCAAGCTTTAACCTGTTTGGAACACCGTGGTGGATGCAGCGCAGACTCTGACTCTGGTGATGGCGCAGGTCTTTTGACCGCTATCCCTTGGGAATTGTTCCATTCGTTTCAGTTAGAAAATACTAATAAATGTGCCGTTGGCATGGTTTTCTTACCGCAAGAAACTCAAGCGGCTAAAGCTTCACGTGAAATTTTTGAAAAAATTGCACTTCAAGAAAAACTAACTGTACTGGGTTGGCGAGAAGTGCCAGTACAACCAGACTTACTCGGTATACAAGCACGCGAGAATCTTCCTCGTATCGAGCAAGTTGTATTAACTTCAGAATTTAGCGGTAATGAATTAGAGCAACAGCTTTATCTTGCTCGGCGCCGCATTTTCAAAGCTGTACAAAACAAAGTTGTACAAAGTCTATCATCCGAAGACTTTTATATTGCTTCGTTGTCCAGTCGTACTATCGTTTACAAAGGGATGGTACGTTCGGCGGTTTTGGGCGAATTTTATACTGATTTGAAACAACCCGCTTACAAAAGTTCTTTCGCAGTATATCACCGTCGCTTTAGTACCAACACAATGCCAAAATGGCCTTTAGCGCAGCCAATGCGTTTATTGGGGCATAACGGTGAAATCAATACTTTGTTAGGCAATATCAACTGGATGATGGCACGGGAACAAAGTTTGAGCCATCCTGTTTGGGGTTCGCGTTTCGATGAACTGAAACCGTTTGTTCAAGTTGATAATAGCGACTCTGCAACTTTAGATAATGTCTTAGAAGTGTTGGTACGTTCAGGTCGCAGCCCGTTGGAAGCGTTGATGATAATGGTTCCAGAGGCGTATAATAATCAACCTTCTTTAAATGACTATCCTGAAATAGTTGATTTTTACGAATATTACAGTGGAATGCAGGAAGCTTGGGACGGTCCAGCGCTGTTAGTATTTGGTGATGGACGTAAAGTTGGCGCCACTCTCGACCGTAACGGTTTAAGACCTGCGCGTTACTGCATTACAAAAGATAACTATATTGTTGTTGCTTCCGAAGCTGGTGTAGTAAACTTCCCAGAAGAAAGTATCATCGAAAAAGGTCGTTTGGGTCCAGGTCAAATGATTGCCGTTGACCTAGAAACGAATGAAATACTCAAAAATTGGGAAATTAAACAGCGTATTGCTCTTCGTAACCCTTATGGAGAGTGGTTAAATAATCACCGTCAAGATTTAAAGTCTTTAAAAGGCGCCAATTCGAGTAATGGTAACGGTAACGGCAACGGCAACGGGAATGGTAAGGGCAGCACGAGTGTTAATCAAGAAAGTATAGACCGTGAAAGCTTATTAAGACAGCAAATAGCTTTTGGCTATACTACCGAAGATGTAGAAATGGTTATCCAGCCAATGGCACAGGAAGGTAAAGAAGCTACTTTCTGTATGGGTGATGATATTCCCCTAGCTATTCTTTCTTCTAAACCACACCTTTTATATGATTACTTCAAGCAGCGGTTCGCGCAGGTAACTAACCCAGCTATTGACCCTTTGCGCGAAAGTTTGGTAATGTCGCTAAAAGTCGAATTGGGTGGACGCGGTAATTTGTTAGACCCAAAACCCGAATATGCGCGTCGCTTAAAGTTAGACTCACCTATTCTCAAAAATGCTGAGTTAGAAGTTATTAAGCATTCTTCGTTCAAAACTGTTGAGTTATCAACGCTGTTTGAAATTGCATCTGGGCCAGATGGTTTAAAAGCAGCAGTTCATGATTTACAAATCAAAGCCGCAAAAGCTGTAACTCGTGGCGCCGAAATTTTGATACTTAGTGACCGTGAGCATAATAACGTCGCTATTGGTACAAGCCATACTTATATACCGCCATTATTAGCGGTGGGCGCCGTTCATCACTACTTAATTAGTCAAGGATTACGGACAAAAGCATCATTAGTAGTAAATACTGCCCAGTGCTGGAGTACACACCACTTTGCTTGTCTAATTGGCTACGGAGTCGATGCGGTTTGTCCTTACATGGCATTGCAGACAGTTCAAGATTGGTGGGCAGACCCTAAAACCCAACAATTTATGGAGCGCGGTAAAATTGCCGCAATGACTTTAGAGAAAGCACAAAGTAATTTCTGTAAAGCGATTGAAGCTGGCTTACTCAAAATTCTCTCGAAAATGGGAATTTCGTTGCTTTCAAGTTACCAAGCTGCACAAATTTTTGAGGCAATTGGTATTGGTGCAGATTTGTTAGAGTTAGGTTTCCGAGGCACAACTTCACGTATTGGTGGACTGAGTTTAAAAGAACTCGCTCAAGAAGTATTATCATTCCACTCCAAAGCCTTTCCTGAACTCAGCGTCAAGAAACTCGAAAACTTGGGCTTCGTTCAATATCGTCCAGGTGGTGAGTACCACATGAACAGCCCAGAACTTGCGAAAGCGCTGCATAAAGCAGTCGATGGCAAACAATATGACCACTACGAAGTTTACCAAAAGCACCTGCAAAACCGACCAATTGCAGCATTGCGCGATTTGCTAGATTTCCGAAGTGATAGACAACCTATACCTATTGAAGAAGTTGAATCTGTAAGCGATATAGTCAAACGGTTCTGTACGGGTGGAATGTCGCTAGGCGCCTTATCTAGAGAAGCGCATGAAACACTCGCTATTGCGATGAACCGTATTGGTGGTAAGTCTAATTCGGGTGAAGGTGGAGAAGACCCAGTACGTTACAAAGTCTTAGATGACGTTGATGCTTCAGGTTTATCGCCAACTTTACCTCACCTCAAAGGTTTACGTAATGGAGATAGAGCAACCAGTTCGATTAAACAAGTCGCATCAGGAAGATTTGGGGTAACACCTGAGTACTTAATGAGCGCCAAGCAAATCGAAATTAAAATAGCTCAAGGCGCCAAGCCAGGTGAAGGTGGACAACTACCTGGACCCAAAGTTAGCCAATACATCGCGATGTTGCGACGCTCGAAACCGGGTGTAACTTTAATTTCTCCACCACCGCATCACGATATTTATTCCATCGAAGATTTGGCGCAGTTAATTTTTGACTTGCACCAAATTAACCCCAAAGCCCAAGTCTCTGTTAAATTAGTTGCCGAAATTGGTATTGGGACTATTGCTGCGGGTGTGGCAAAAGCAAATGCTGACATCATTCAAATTTCTGGACATGATGGGGGTACAGGCGCCTCTCCATTAAGTTCGATTAAGCACGCTGGTTCACCGTGGGAACTCGGTTTAAGCGAAGTTCACCGTGTGTTAATGCAAAATCAATTGCGCGACCGGGTAATTTTGCGTGTTGATGGTGGTTTAAAGAGCGGTTGGGATGTACTAATGGGTGCTTTAATGGGCGCCGAAGAATTTGGATTTGGCTCTATTGCGATGATTGCCGAAGGTTGTATAATGGCTCGAATTTGCCATACTAACAATTGTCCTGTTGGCGTCGCTTCGCAAAAAGAAGAACTGCGGAAGCGGTTTAATGGAATGCCTGAACATGTGGTAAATTTCTTCTACTTTATCGCTGAAGAAGTTCGCAGTTTATTAGCACGTTTAGGATATCGTTCGTTGTTGGAAGTTGTTGGACGTGCGGACTTGTTAACGACACGTGCTGAAGCGCATCTAACAAAAACACAAGCGCTCAACCTCGACTGCTTATTAAATTTACCTGATGCGCGAGATAACCGTGAGTGGTTGCAACATGAGGAAGTTCATAGTAACGGTACTGTTATAGATGATGAATTAATTGCCGACGCTGAAATTCAAGCTGCGATTAATAACCAATCTGCCGTTACTAAGACTATAAATATAGTCAATACCGACCGAACAGTTGGCGCCCGTTTGGCTGGAAGAATTGCATCACAATACGGCGATAATGGTTTTGAGGGTCAAATTAACCTCAATTTAAACGGTAGCGTTGGACAAAGCTTCGGTGCTTTTAACCTTCCAGGTATGATTCTGACTTTGGAAGGAGAAGCTAACGATTACGTTGGTAAAGGCATGAACGGTGGGGAGATTATTATTAAACCCATGAGTAATGCTAATTATGACCCAGCGCAAAACGTGATTATTGGCAATACCTGTTTATATGGCGCCACTGGTGGGTTTTTGTATGCTAATGGTTTAGCTGGTGAACGCTTTGCTGTTCGTAACTCTAAAGCTACAGCAGTTATTGAAGGCGCCGGGGATCACTGCTGTGAGTATATGACTGGTGGTGTTGTAGTCGTGCTGGGTAAAGTTGGACGTAACGTCGCGGCTGGTATGACTGGCGGTTTAGGATATTTCTTGGACGAATCTGGAAATTTCCCTGAGTTAGTTAATAAAGAAATCGTCAAAATTCAGCGAGTTACATCGAGTGCAGGTGAACAACAATTACGTGATTTAATTGCTGCACATGCACAGCGTACTAATTCGCCTAAAGCACAAATGATTTTGAACAACTGGCAACAATATTTACCTAAGTTCTGGCAGTTAGTTCCTCCTTCTGAAGCTGATAGTCCTGAAGCTTCTCAAGAGCAAGAAAAACAACTCAGTTCTGTTTAATCATCTTGTGGCACAGGCATCCTGCCTGTGCTTTCAAGTTATTATTTTTACCACATAGACTATTAGGACACAGAGAAGAGAGGCACCTAGTAGTCCGTGTCATAAGTTTTGGCAGGTTGTAGGGTGGGCACTGCCCACCTTACGGGAGGCGCTAACTTACCAAAACTTATGACACGAACCACTAGCCATTAAAATAATTAAAACAGTACCTTTGTTTGCATGGATTAGACTTTGCCACAAGTACGCTAGTATTTAGCTATATAGATATAGTTAACTTTAAGAGCGCAAAAACTATGCCTGAAGCACCAAAATTCAATTTACATGATGCTCAAGTTACAAACTTTGACAGTACAGAAAATAGAATAATTGACCTAACCTATGAGACAGAATTAAAACCTGGAGAGAAATTAACTTTACCAGAGTCATTGACAAATCATTTAAGTCCTGGGCACTGGGTAATTACAATTCGACGACAACCCTCTGAAATAACCCGAACCTACGACGCTTTTTTAAATAGCTACGCACCAGAAGACGAAGGGTTGTATGACGACTATTAAAGCTGGTGATTTATGGATAGCAAATATTCAATTTAGCACTGGTACTGGTAGCAAGAAACGCCCAGTTTTAATACTATGGCTAGATGGAGATGATGTTATATCCGCAGCTATTACATCAGTTCAACCGCGTACTCGAACCGATGTAATCTTAGATAATTGGTTTGAAAGTGGTTTGCGTGTAGAGTCAACAGTACGTTTATCTCGGTTAGTTTGTTTAGAAAAGTCTTTATTACGAGCCAAAGTTGGTAGGATTTCTGAAACTGATGCACAGAATTTGAAAAATATCTGGGATATGTATATTAAACCGGAGTTTTAGTTGTTTATCCGTTACATCCGCGCTCCAAAGTTGCCAGCTAACTCATCAGAATTAAAATGATAAAGGCGCCTTCATTCAATGGGCACCTCTATAATTCTTAATGATTATCGTCTAAATACACAACGTATATGTTGGGTTACGCTTGCACTCCACCCAACCTACGGGTTATTTTGATGCGAGTGCTAGTTGCTGGTCTTCGAGTTCTAGCATTTCGGGTATTGTTACAAAACGATAACCTTGTTGTTTGAATTTTTTAATCATGTCAGGCAATGCTTTGACTGTGCTGTCGCGAACACCACCACCATCGTGCATTAAGACAATACCACCAGGTTTAGAAAATCGCATCACGTTTCCAAGCAGTCTTGATGCAGCAGGACGTTTGTAGTCGTGTGAGTCTGCTGACCACATAATTACTGAGTATTTCTTACTACGAGCATATGCAGCAGGCCCATTACCTAGAACTCCACCGGGTGGTCTAAATAAATTTGTTCTGACACCTGTGACTTTGTAAATAATTTCTTCGGTATCGTTAATTTCTTTGGCTGCAATACTGGGACTCAAGCGATGATACCAGTGGTTCCATGTATGGTTGGCAATGGTATGACCATCAGTAACGATGCGTTTGCCAACTTCTGGCATATTTTTCATATTTTTACCAATAACAAAGAATGTTCCTTTGACGTTATTGGCTTTGAGAATATTTAATACCTGCTCTGTATATTTAGGCCAGGGACCATCGTCAAATGTTAAGGCGATAATTTTATCTTTGTTATTTGGTTTGACTGCATTTAGCGTCACACCTTGATAGCGTTTTGGAATTTCTAGTATACCTTTTTGTTTGGCTTCCTCTTGCCAACTATCGAGCATTTGCGTTTTGAAACCTTCAATCTGCCCTTTAGTATCTATCGTTTTTAAACTACTAGCGTTAACTGCTAGTTCAAGCGTATTTGCTGATGGTTTAAACGGTATTATCATACCTATGCCAACAATCATGACTAAGGCAGCTACACCTAACCAAAAAAACTTTGTAATTCTAAAAGGCTTATTTTTAACTTTTCTAACTTTTATCAGCTTTTTCATTGCATAACTCCTTCACCTGTAGATAGTACCTATCCATAGATATATAGAAATACATGTATATATATGGCGGTGCCAATTATCCGTTTCTCAAAATAATCTTCATAGCTACTTTGAGCAAATCATTAAAATTTAACTACAGGGTAACAGAAATTACTTTGAACAAAAAGATAAAAGCAACATAATCCACTATAGGAACCATAACCAAACTCCAATATTGGATAATGGTTATATAGCGAAATGAATAAATTTTGCAACGGATAAAGCGGATGTAACGGATGAGTTATCTGTTACAAACAAAGATATGATTAATTAAAATCACTCTTCCCGGTTACATCCGTTCATCATCCGTTGTCAACTACTTCTTACTAGCAACTTGTAACTGTTTATCCTGCATCTCTAAAAGCTCAGGTACTGTTACAAAACGATAACCTTGCTTTCTAAAAGTATTAATAATTTCGGGCAAAGCTGCTACGGTGTTCGAGCGGTTTCCACCACCATCGTGCATTAGCACAATTCCACCAGGTTTTGCTTCCCGCATAACATTACTTATAAGTTTTGGGACACTAGGTCGTGCATAGTCAGATGAATCAGAAGACCACATGATAGTGGCATACTTTTGATTCTTAGCGTAAGCGTATGGGCCATTTGTTTTAATTCCACCAGGTGGTCGGAACAAAGTTGTTCTCACACCTGTAACTTCATAAATCAAATTGCTTGTGTTGTCGATTTCAAAAGCAGCAGCTTGCGGATTCATATAATGGTACCAGTGGTGCCACGTATGATTCGCAATTACATGTCCTTCGGCAACAACACGTTTACCCATATCGGGATGCTCTTTCAGCATTTGCCCAACTATAAAAAATGTTGCTTTTATATTATTTTTTTTAAGAATATCAAGTACGGCAGGTGTGCTTTGCGGCCAGGGTCCATCATCAAATGTTAATGCTATCACTTTCTCGCTCGGCGCCAGATTTGCTTCGGCAATTGTTGCACCACGAAACCTAGCTGGAACCTCACTTAAACCCTTCTGCACAGCAACTTTATGCCAACTTGTGACAATTGATGACTTGAAATTTTCTATTCGCTCTTCGGTCATTGGTTTGAGCGTTAATTCTTTAATATTAATCGTCTGCGTACTTTTTCCGTTATTTGGCATAACGGGTAACATTAAACCTAAAGTTAGACACCCTCCTAACCCTAGTAACGCAATTAATGCACCTTGCGACCAACCAAAAGACTTGTTGTTCTCCACTTCACAGCTCCTTCACGGCACAACCTGCAATTACCGAAACACGGTATTTCATAAGACTAATACTTTAATTAAATACACTCACTCTCAGATGCTAAGAACTAATAATTACACTTGTAATGTTTATTTAGTTAGGATTTGTAGCAGTATAGAATATCTTTTTTAATCTCAGCTTAACTCAAAAAATTTCGGTATCGCTTTTGATTTGCTTTCAATTATCTACTTAGCACCCTTGCTGTATAATTATTATCCTTGCCATTAACTAATTACTTAGTCTAATATTTAACTATATACCCAACGATGTATTTACTATCGCTAAGTATTATGCAGGAGTCTTATTCCTAGCTAAAGTATATTTTATTTCTTAGAATTTTCCATTCATTGAAAGAAAACTTTAAGTTTTTTAATACTTACTGCTTAATTCTGTAAATACTGAACCGTTAGACGCAATTTCTTTATGTATAGTTTCTCCCAATTTAATATATTTATTTTTTTACACATAAATTAAAGCTGTTTACTAAATATATTTTTAGCGATTTGTCGAAAATACAAATAACAAACTAGCAAACTGGCACCCATAATAAAATATACCACTAACTACATTAATACTATAAAATAATACTAATGCTAACCGTAAAAATACTGGTTTACTGTATTTTACACTATTCACTTTGCTATATCTTATTCAATAAATGGAATTTAAGTAATATTTAAGCATTTTATCCTACAGTAAAGAGTAATATTCAATACTTAATATACCCAATTGATTTAGTCGAGACAAGTATAAATTACAACTAAATATCAGTTAAATAATAATCATATTCAGCTATTTACGCAGAAAGTATTTTAATTTATGCCAACCATAAATCTTGAGCAAAGCGAACGCAATAAAGAGTAAGAATAAAACCGCAAAATGCCATAACAGCATAACCCCATCGCGGATATTTTGCAAATAAAAATCCGCAAGCGATAAATACAGGTGCTATGGCATATACATACCTGTCAACAGACATGGTTAGTCCTGTGTTCAAGGCAATTGCATATGAGAAAAAAGCATAGATAGCTGCAACCAAGGGTAAGGATGAGCGATAGTGCCAAACTAGATATAAACCGCCAAAAATCCAAACGATTTGGATTAATGGGTCATTAGCCAACATCCACAAAGCAATCCACAAAGCAAAAAATGCGTAGCGTGTAAGCTCATGACCAATTAAGTTTCGGAGCCAATATAACAACGAACCGCTCACTATCACAATAGCAAACTTTATCGGATGAAGGTAGTCTTGAATATAACCAAGTTGTGTATTCTTGACGCCAATAACGATTTGTTTGAGCATTAACAGCCAACCAGAAAGTGTAAACCCTGCCGAACTACGCCATCCACGTTGAGCATGAAGAAATGCTAAGGCATCGCCAAACTTCAACAAGCAGTACAAGCTATAAAGTACTACTCCTAAAGGAATGGTAATGCTTGTAATGTAAGCTATTGGTGGGCGCCGTTGTCTCCAGGCAGTCAAAAAGAAAGCTGGTAAAAGTGCTATTCCTGTAATTCTAGTTGCGGTAGATAATGCTCCCCATAGTCCAGCCCAAATATACTCTTTTCGATCAAATGCGCGTAGAGCAGATATACTAGACAGCAAAAATAACCCTTCGGTGTAAATTACTGTTCCATATAAAGAATAGGGACACCATGCGAGTGCAGCAGTTGCCCAGCGAGCAGAATCTTCACTTCCAATTTCTTTAACCCAAATATAGAATATAATTAAGGCGCCTAAAAAAGCAAGGTTATTAATAAGCATTCCAGCAACGGGGAACGATAACCCAAGCTGCATTAATATCCAACTTAGTAAAGGATATAACGGGAAAAAAGCTACAGCATATTGGTTATGCACCACATCAGGGCCGTAGTTGTAACCGCTTGTGGCTATTTTGTAATACCATACGCTGTCCCATGCGAATAATACATCCCACCAACCGTATTTATTAATTACGATATTTGATGTTTTGGCAATGCTCGGCATCACAGCAAACATCATAAATATAATTAGTAGCCGACTTGATAGCCACATTAATATTGGAAACCTGTACTTTCTTGCTAGGTTGCTCATGCTTGAACACAATTTTTTGATTTATGTTTTATACGTGATGATGGTGCGTGATGATGGTGCGTGACGCTACTAGTTCCTAATACAATTCAAGATTTGTAATAGCGTCACGCACCCTACTTCCAAACAACTAAAATAACACCGCAAACTATAAAACCAAGTCCGAACAAACGTCCTATAGGGATTGATTCTTTGAATACAAATAAACCAAGTAGAACCGAAAATACATACACTAGTGAAGCCGCAGGACCAGCTACACTCAAGTTGACGCGGGTTAAGACTAGAATGTAAGCGATGGCGCCTACACCATAACACGATAATCCGATTAGTAATTCAGGTATACTAATTATGGAAATAATTTGATTGAGTGCGTTGGACAAATCTACTTTACCTAGTTTTGCGGCGCCCATTTTTAGGAAAAACTGTCCTGCTACGCTCGAAAGGATAGACAGCAACAGTAAAGCGAATTCTTTTAGGTTCACGAGAGTAATTACCTAGGCAGTTTCAGAGATATATAAAGTATATTAAGTTTATTTAAAGAAACCGGGTTTCTAGAGCAAATCTTTGTTTTTATTACAAGCTATCGACAAAGAAACCCGGTTTCTGTTGTGATGTTACACCACTAATTTCTTTAACTGTATATATTGGGCGCCCTTTGACTTCTTCGTAGATGCGACCGATGTATTCTCCTAAAATTCCAATACAAAACAACTGTACAGAGCCTAAGAAAAATAGAGCAACAGCGATTAATGTATAACCTACCAAAGGTGTAGCGCGGTCAGATAGGCGCCAGTAAACAATGAGTAGCATCATCAGTACAGCAATAACGGCAGATAACATTCCTAAGTAAGTAGCTACACGTAGAGGAACTCTTGAAAACGAGACAATACCGTTAATGGCTAGTGCAAACGATTTTCCAAAGGTATATTTTTCTTTACCAGCAAAGCGGGGATCACGTTCAAATTTCACGGAAGTTTGACGATAACCAACCCACGCACGCAGTCCACGAATATAACGGTTGCGTTCTGGCATTGTATTGAGAACGTCAACCACTTGTTTATCCATCAAACAAAAATCACCAGTATCCGAAGGAATATCTACATCAGCTAGTTTTCGGAGGATACGGTAAAAAGCATAAGCCGTAAATTTTTTTACAATAGATTCTTTTTTACGTGAAGTGCGCTGTGCGTAAACAACCTGATATCCTTGGCGCCATTTTTCAATCATGCCCAAAATTAATTCGGGTGGGTCTTGCAAGTCAGCATCCATAACCACAACAGCGCCGACTGCACGCACAAAGTTTAACCCTGCCGTGACAGCAACTTGATGCCCAAAATTACGAGCAAAGCTGATATAGCGAACTCGACTATCACACATTTGAAGTTCGCGAATAGCACTTAGTGAACTATCTCTACTACCATCATCGACTAATATTAATTCACAATCACCATCCAACTGTTGCATTACACCAGTTAGGCGCCGATACATCTCGTGAATATTGTCTTCTTCGTTGAAGATGGGGATCACTATTGAGTAAGTTGGTTGAGTCACGGTAAAATCAAAATATATGTACTAGTATTCAACTGGTTTTTGCAATCACTATCACTATATATATAGATAATTAAGATTTGCTTTTTTATATTTTGTGCCCTACCAGTAACGCCGATACACCGAATGGTAAACGAAACTTATTGATTAAATGACGTTCAGTAGCAAATAGAATAGTCAAAAATTTATTTACAGGCGCCGATGGCAATGTTAAATCACTGCTAATCTGAGATTTATTATCAATTTTTAACAATTTTTGGGCATTGCGTACTGCCGCAACGACAGGGAACAGGAAGGTATTAAAGTAGGTACTGTAATGCACGGCAAAATCAGCTTTACGGACAACTTGCTGTAAACCTTTCAAATGATAACGGCGCCGATGATGGTTAATATCATCGTGGTGACTCCATAAAAATTGGAATGCTGGAACAGTTAGTACTAACCAACCACCAGGTTTTAGATGAGTTCGCAAAGCTTCGAGTGCTGCGACATCATCATCAATATGTTCTATAACATCAAACGCAACAATTAAATCATATTTTTCGTACTCGAAAGGAATTTTATCAGGTAAGCTTCCGGCTTTGACTGTAGTTACTTGACGTTGGTTGGCAAATGTACGCGCAGTCTCTTCTAACTCCATTGCTTCAACTTGCCCGTGACGTGCTAACATTTGCAAGTTACCACCAGTACCACAACCTGCTTCCAGAATTTTGGCATTGCTGGGTAAGTTAAGTTGGCGAATTACCTTGTCAAGTATACGACGGCGCCCGATAAACCACCAATGTTTGTCTTCAACTGCCGCATATTGAAAATAAAAGTCTTTTTCCATATATCTATATATAATGAGCAAGCTTATCTTGTGGAACAAGCTTATCTTGTGGAACGGGCATCCTGCCCGTTAATATACTAATAAACTTGAAAAATATTTGTAATTATTACCACAGAGACTATTAGGACACAGAGAAAAGATATCTCCATCACTAGAGCAATGAGCTTTTTGTCGGGTTTTGTTCCTCGACACCAACCTACAAAAACTCACTCGCGTTCGCAGTATTGGGAGATTACTGAATTTTAATCATCATCCCAGTCTGCAAATAAAGATGCTAAATTTTGACGACCATTAACTACCCGCAATATTTCAATTCCATCATCAAGAATTTGATAGATAATAATATATCCATCAAGGGGTAAGCCACGTAAAGAGGGTCTAATATGAGCATAGCTACGTCCCATATTCGGAAATTTGGTTAAATTCTCGCACTTTTTGTTAAATTCTCTGAATATTTTTTCTCCTGCTTCTAGATTACATGTTAAAAAGTAATCAGCAATACTATTTAAATCCCTACTAGCAGACGGTGAGACTATATAACGGCTCATTCCTGCACCTCACGTGCTTTTTGGAATCTTTCTAGTATCTCCATCACCACAGTTTCGCCATCCAAACCTTCGCCACGTTCAAGTTCAGCAATAGCCACATCTACTTTTTGTCGTGTGTCTTCAACCCATTCAGCATATTCAGAATGTAACTTTTCTAGCAGTCTAAAAGCTGTATCAACTACTTCATCAGCATTAGTATATCTACCTATAGCAATTTGAGCTTGGACGAATTGCTCATGTTCAGGCTTGAGTTGCACGTTCATAATTTCTCACTTCTTACGATTTACTTTCTTATATTTTAAAAGCAGTCTCAACGTAAAATTTGGGAAATCATTCGATTTGCTTGCGATTCATAGCTACCACCGAATAAATTAAAATGATTAACGATATGGTACAGGTTGTAAAGTACTTTCCGCTTCTCGTACCCCTCATCTAAAGGGAACACTTCGTTGTAACCCCGATAAAACCCAGGTGAGAATCCTCCAAATAATTCAGTCATGGCAATATCGACTTCTCTATCGCCATAATATGTAGCTGGGTCAAAGATAACAGGTGTACCATCGCTTGTACATCCTGCGTTTCCTCCCCATAAGTCACCGTGGACTAATGATGGTTGTACTTCGTGACCTGACAATAGTTCAGGAATAGCAGCGAGTAATTCTTCTGAACCTTGAAAATGTCCACCTTTTTGACGCCCTAATTTAAATTGATATCCTAAACGATGCTGAGTATAAAATTCAACCCAATTATCTGTCCAGGTATTTATTTGTGGAGTTGAGCCAATAGTATTATTTACATCCCAGCCAAATCTATTTTGTTTGACTTTATGCATTGCTGCAAGATGGCACCCCATTTCTTCCCAAGCTTTATTACCTCCACCACCAATATCTAACCACTCTAATACTAGGTAACAGTTATTACCAGCAGTTCCATAACATATTGGTTTGGGAACACGAATAGTAGCTGTATCGTACATTTGCTGTAAACCTAAAGCCTCCGCCGAAAACATGCTACTATATGAAGCTTGGTTTATTTTGATAAAGTAGGTATCCTGACCATTAGAAACAGCGTAACCTTGATTGATACAACCGCCACCAATCGAGCGTTTTGTTCCTGTTTGAAATTTTGTACCTGTTACCTGGCTAATATGGGTATCTATTTCAGTCCACATGATTTATAAATTTATCTTGTTAGGATTTATTATCTAATATCTAAAATTCAATTATGACTAATGACGAAAACCTAAATGGATATAGTGTCCCCAAAGTATCAGGCAACACAAGTATATATAATGCGGATAGCAGTTATAAAGTAATAGAAGAGTCTATATTAGGACTTTGGCAAGTATTAAATAACTTAACTAGCATCCAACCTCCACGTTGTGAGCGCTACCGCGTGACTATATTTGGTTCCGCGCGCTTACAGTCAGATAGCCCACTATATAATGGTGTGAAATATTTTGCTAGTGAACTCACAAAAATGGGTTGCGACATTGTGACAGGTGGTGGGCCTGGTTTAATGCAAGCAGCAAATGAAGGTAGCTTTTTAGCCGATAAAGAGCGCTTAACTAATTCTATTGGTATTCGCATAAACTTAGACTTCGAGCAAAGCGCTAATCCCTTTGTCGAACAAATGTATCAGCACCAAACATTTTTCACGCGCTTACATCACTTTGTTTTGCTCTCTAATGCGTTTGTTGTAGTCCCTGGTGGTATTGGTACTACCTTGGAAGCTTTAATGATATGGCAATTACTTCAAGTTCGTAAATTGAATAATATGCCTTTTATTTTAGTTGGGGAAATGTGGTCAGAATTAGTAGACTGGGCAGATAAGTATATGGTCAATGTGCAAGATCAACTTGCCAGTCCTAAAGATATGCAAATTCCCTATTGTGTGAATAATTTTGCTGAGGCTACATCTGTACTGAGAAAACACCACTCTCAGTGGCTACAGGGTTGTGAAATTTAGCAACGGATGTAACGGATGTAACGGATGGTTTATATAATTTATGTAGGTTGGGTGGAGCGCAAGCGGAACCCAACATCATAAATATACTAAGCAATAATAATATAAAAGAAAATTTACGCAGAGAATTCTAAATATAACTAATTACAGGCGCCTATCCTTAATGAACTTGTTGACGTGTAGCTTCAGCGTCAATTGGTTTAATAATGAATAGTCGTAGCATATACCAAGTGACACCTAGCATTAGGGGCAGTTTGTGGAAGAATTTTAAGACATTAAATATAGCAGGTCTATTACTGTATTTAATATCTAACAGTTTTAACTGTAGGTTGAGGTTGGAACAGCGTTCCATTGCTGGGATAAATGCTGGGTGTTGGGTGTCTAAGATGACGGGAAACGCACGCGCTGAGGTTTTGTTTGTTTCTTCGATAACTTGAATATTATATTGTCGCGCGTCGATACCGAGAGATTTATAAAAGTTTGCCCGTTCGAGTACTGTGAGTGTGTGGGTAGCAAATACTGTTACTAAGAAAAAACGTGCCCATAAGCGTGCTTTCCAGTTATCCCAAAGTTGAGGTTGAGAACGTAGTAGTGCTTTGAAAAAGTCTCCGTGACGGTTTTCGTCTTGACACCAGTTCTCGAAGTAACGGAACAAAGGATAATATTGATAGTCTGGACGTTTTTCTAGATGACGGAACATGATAATGTAGCGCCAGTAACCTATTTTTTCAGATAGATAAACGGTGTATATTATCCACTCTGGTGGAAAAAAGGTGTAGGTTCTATTTTTGGTTAAGTAACCTAAGTCGAGTGACAAGTTAAAATCCGCCATTGCTTTGTTGATAAACCCAGCATGACGTGCTTCATCGCGTGCTAGGTATTCAAATGCTTCTGATAATAACGGACTTTTGTTTTTGAGGCGCCGTGTTAGCTCCTTGAACAGCAAAAATCCTGAAAACTCAGAGGTGCATGAACGCTCTAAAAAGTCAATAAATGCGAGTCGCGTTTGTCCATCGATGTGTTCCCAACTTTGTTTAAACTCCTCATCACGGATAAAGTGGTGACGATTGTAATCTGCTTTTAACTCTTGAATTACTGCCCGCAATTCCTTATCGTCCGCTGACAAGTTCATTTGCGCGACTTTTTCAAAATCAGTAGTGTAAAACCGAGGTGTTAATAGTGTCTCTTGAACTGGTGCCTTTACACCTGATTTTAACTTTCCTGTTTGTGAAACTGTGCTTGACTGAACCATATAAAACCTTCACTATGATTGATTGCCACATAGCCATCTAATCATATTCAATTCTTTATTTCTATAATTTGTCAAATAAATTTTAAAATTGATTTAATGATTATACTGACCCATCGCTCAAAGGGGGCTGATGACTGTGCCGGACATGGAGAATTGCGACAACATCTTCCTCAATTACAAACAAAACTCGGTACTTTCTACGTTTACCAACCCATAGTTGTCGAATTGTGCGACCAATTGTAGGGGCTTCAGGCGCAAGTGAACAGCGGTTCGGAAATTCTTGAAGTGACGAAATTGCATCTTGAAGCTGGTAGTACCACTCGTCGGCAGTTTCCGCACTCAAATTATCACACATCCAACGATACGAGTCTTCGATTTCTTGAAAGGCGGTTGGCTGGATAATAATCTGGTAGCTTATGAGCGGGGTGGAATATTCAGCTTACGCTCTAAACGCTCAAATGCTTCCGAAGCAGAAATGCCTTCACCGCGATCAAATTGTTCTAATCCTTTGCGAATGCCAACGACTGCTTCTAAGTAATCAATCCTTTCTAGCAGTTCGGCATAGGTAGCAGTAGCATCATGGGGGGTTGCCTTCAACGACTTCAAGAAAACAAGCAAATCGTTGAGAAGTTCGTCAGGTGTGCTTTCGATTTCTTGCAGTAGCAGTTCCTTGATGGTCATTGTAAGATTGGTAATAAGGAATTGTATTCTCAGTATAGCAATCGTGCCTGCTATTCAATGTATGTAAATATTTATGAATAGCTATATGAATAGTTGCTTGTTTATGCATGTAGAAATATCTTAAAATTTTTGGTAAAACTAAGCAATGGCTGGAATCTGTGTCAATGGTCAGGCGCCATGATACAGACTATCTCTCTCTACACTCTCCGCTCACGTTCATTTAGGAATACTCGTGTAAGTTCTTGGCGTTTCTAGCAATGCATCAGAATTATTAAGGTATTTAACATGAGTAGCAATTTAGCTATTAAACTCCGCACGGGTACACAAAAAGCGCATACAGCAGCGGAAAATGCAGGTTTCACAAAATGTTTTCTCAAAGGTGTCATAGATAGAGGATGTTTTGCGAAGTTCTTGGGTAACTTATATTTTGTGTACAGCGAACTCGAAGCAGCATTACAGCAACATAGGGAACATCCATTTATCAAACCGCTTTACTTTCCAGAGTTAAACCGGACAGCGAACTTAGAGAAAGATTTGGAATTTTACTACGGTAAAGACTGGAAAAAGCAAATTTCATTATTACCAGCAGCACAAACTTATATCAACCGTATTCGAGAAATTGCTGCTTCAGAACCAGCATTATTACTAGCGCATTCCTACACCCGATATATGGGAGACCTTTCGGGTGGTCAGATGTTTCAAAAAATTGCTCAAAATGCGTTAAAACTCGAAGGTTATCAAGGAACTTCTTTTTATCAGTTTGAGCAAATACCTGATAAAAATGCGTTCAAAGATAAATATCGTCAAGCGTTGAATGCGCTACCACTTGATGATGCGACTGCTGATAGAGTTGTTGCAGAAGCAAACTATGCTTTCCATTTGAATAACTTGGCAGCGCAAGATATGGAAGGTAGTTTGATTCAAGCTATTGGTCAAGTTATGTATAACTCTCTCATTCGTAGCCATAACCAAGGTAGCACTGAAGTGGCGCCTGTTAAGTAATTAAAAACCTCTCCCCCAACCCCTCCCCTACGAGGGGAGGGGAGTATATTTGCTCCCCCTTCCCTGGTAGGGAAGGGGGTTGGGGGGTTAGGTTTCTTGTTCCCATTACCTTGTAACTAATAAAATGGTCTTTCAATTACCTGGTGTGAAGTTTGATTTAAATTTAATCAAAAAATACGATACACCTACACCTCGATACACTAGTTATCCTCCTGCTACTGAGTTAAGCGAAAGCTTTACCGAGCAAGATTTTAAAGATGCCATTGCACTTTCAAATTCTCGCAAAACTCCGCTTTCTTTGTACTTTCATATACCTTTTTGTCAGAGCGCTTGTTATTACTGCGGTTGCAATATTGTTGTTTCTGGGAATAAGAATATTGCAGTACCTTATGTAGAGTATTTAACGCGCGATATCGAGCAAAGTGCCAAATTAATCGACTCTGACCGTCCAGTTGTACAAATTCATTGGGGTGGTGGTACTCCTAATTATCTAAGTACTGAGCAAGTTGGGTATATTTGGAAGCATATTGAGAAGAACTTCAAGATTGATTCTAATGCTGAAGTTTCAATCGAAATAAACCCTAGTTACATCGACCGAGATTATATATTCTTTTTGCGCGAACTTGGATTTAACCGCATTAGCTTTGGACTTCAAGACTTTGACCCGCAAGTTCAAGCTGCTGTGAATCGAGTTCAACCAGAAGATATGATATTTAATCTCATGGGTTGGATTCGTGAAGCTGAGTTTGAGAGTGTCAATGTTGACCTAATTTATGGATTACCGCATCAAAATTTAAAGAGTTTCCATCAAACGGTTCAAAAAACAATTGCCCTCGACCCAGATAGAATAGCGGTATTTAACTTTGCTTATGTACCTTGGGTAAAACCTGTACAAAAGAATATAGATGAGAATGCTTTGCCGGCGCCTTCCGAAAAGTTAGAAATTTTGCAAATGACTATTGAGGAGCTAACAAGCAGCAAGTATCTGTTTATTGGTATGGACCACTTCGCTAAACCCAATGATGAACTTGCGATAGCACAAAGCGAAAATGCGCTTAAACGTAACTTCCAGGGTTATACGACTCATCAAGAAGCTGAATTATTTGGGTTTGGCGCCACATCAGTTAGTATGCTGCAAGAAGCTTATGCTCAAAACCATAAGCAACTCAAAGAATACTACCAAGCCATAGAAGCAGGTAATTTACCAACCTGTAAAGGCTATAAACTAACTTGGGATGACATGCTTCGTCGTGATGTTGTCATGACCATAATGTCAGGTATGCAAGTTAATAAACAAGAAATAGAGCATAAATATAACATCGTGTTTGATGAGTATTTTGCTCCAGAAGTCCAGCAATTACATCTGTTGGAAAATGATGGATTGGTTAATTTATCAAAGCAGTATATAGGGGTGACAGAGATAGGTAGATTACTTGTTCGTAATATCGCCGTGATTTTTGACGCGCATAAAGCCACACGCGAAAGAAAATTATCGCGTGCGATTTAACAGGTTGTGGCACAGGCGTCTCGCCTGTGCATTTTAATTGTGCTATGGTTTACATCTTATGCTGCATTCTTCCATGTAATATTATTTACTAATTATGTAATTACGCCCATACCTGCCTATAGCTGCAAGCTATAGGCTAATAGATTAAATCCATTAAAATGGACTAAGGATTAAAGTAATATTAAAAACATATAAATATTTAATTAATTCTTTATACGTAGATGTGCAAGATATAACATAGCTTATTTTTACCACAGAGACGCAGAGGCGCAGAGAAAAGAGTTTTGGAGTTGATGCTAACTCATCAAACTTTGTAAGACGAAAAAAGCGAGAGTAATATAAAAAGATATTTTTACATATGCCACTTAGAATAGTGGCATCTTATCTATTTACAAGCAACGGGTAGTACTTTTTATCTAAATATCATGAAAAACAGCCAGGGCTGTGTCAGAAGAGATAAAATAAATTATGGGTATATCACAGGTTGGCATCAGTCAATTACCTCCTGAAGTTCAAACGACTGTTAACTTAGTAGCGAAAGGTGGGCCGTTCACCTACCCTAAAGATGGCACTGAATTTAAAAACCGCGAAGGATTATTACCCATACAATCTTCAGGATATTACCGAGAGTATACAGTCGATACCCCAGGCGTGGCTGATAGAGGTAGTCGGCGCCTTATAACTGGGAATAATGCAGAACTATATTATACGCCTGACCATTACAATAGTTTTCAAGAAATTATTTGAATCAGTTTAAATAAAAGGGATCTTTAAATGAACCAACACGTAGCTTTTATGACATCTCAACCTAAACCAGAGGTTGCAGCTAACCGACAACCAACAGTAGAAAAAGTTATTGAAGCTTTGTCTGGACAAGGGATTCAAGTTTTTTACCTTGATGGTAAAGATATTTATAATAAAGAAACTTTTTTGGGAAAAGTTGCTATGGCAATGAACTTTCCTTCATATTTTGGCGCCAACTGGGATGCTTTCGAGGAATGTATTACTGATTTAACATGGTATCCTGCTGAAAAATATGTTTTAATATACGAACGTCCGGATATATTTGCACAAGCTGACCCTACTGGTTGGCAAACAGCACTGGATATTTTGCGTGCAGCTGAAGAATACTGGCAAGCAAAAAACATACCACTAAATGTTTTTCTACTAAATTAAGTGTAAATTTTGGTGCCAATAAGGGGAAGTATATAACATATATATACCTATACCCTTGTATGTCACCCTTAACAGACGCACTTAATCGGATAGAAACTTGGATTGTGAGAAATGACCCAAAATTCGCTTTGGGCTTACAGCCAGGACTAACGCGCGCAGAAATTAATGAGATTGTTAAAGATTTTCAATTTCAACTTACACAAGAACTGTATGAGTTTTACGAATGGCACAACGGGTGTAATAGTTTTGGCTATATAATTCCTTTTTATGATAATTTTTTCCCTTTAAAAGAAGTTTTAACAAATTACCAAAGTTGGTTAAGCTGGGAGCGGTGGAATCCTCATTGGTTGCCGATATTAGACGGGAATGGCGATTATAGGTATGCAATTACTGTGGGAGAAGAAACAGCCCCTGTTTGGCATATTGACCCAGAGTGTGGCATTGAAGAAATTCGTTGGGATAACCTTACGGACTTATTTTTAGCAGCAGCAGAGTGTTATGAGACAGGCGCCTATTACATTGACGAAGAAGGATATTTAAAAGAAGACGAACAGAGAGTTATTAAGATTCAACGTAAGTATAATTATCGAGGAACTGAACAAGTTACATCAAATCAAGCTTATGACCCTTATCCTCCAACAGTTGCTAGCCAAATAAATGTTTCAGAACCGGATGCTTTAGAGCAGCTGACTCAGGCATTGAATGCAGACCCTTTAAACAGTGATGCCAGAATTCAACAAGTAATGGCTGCTAATACTTTAGAAAACCTTGCAAATTCAGGTTTATTTGAAGAAGCTGGCGCCCAACCGCTTGTTATTGCATTACAAAATATGATTCATGATGGGGCTGGTCATGCTTTAGCAGCGAAAAAGCTAGGTGAGTTGGGAGATAAAAGGGCTATTGAACCACTTTTACAAGCACTTAATCATAATTCTAGTGAGGTACGGGTAAATGCAATTGATGCCTTAACTAAATTAGGTGATGTGAGAGTTGTTGACCAAATAATCCAGTGTTTGCAGGATTCAGACTTTTTTGTGCGAGTAGCTGCGGCAAGGGCACTTGCTCAATTAAAAGATATAAAAGCAATTGAACCTTTAATTGAGGCGTTAAAAATTGAGAACCAATCTACAGCTTGCGGCGCCATTGCGGAGGCGTTAGGAGATTTTGCTGATGCTAGAGCGATAGAACCTTTGATTGAAATTTTACATAGCCAAGGTCGAAATCTTAGAGACGCTTTTAGTTTCCAACGTGTCAGAGTCTGTTTGATTGAAGCGTTAAGTAAAATTGAAGACGATAGAACAACAAATGCTCTACTTGAAGTTTTGACAGCTAGAGAAGATATCTTACAAGCAAACAGAAGTTATTGGCAAGAATCTTATCAAACAATTGAGATTGCAGTTAAAACATTTTTAAGACGAAAGCACCCTCAATTAATTAGTATATTAACTCAGTTGCTTCAAGATTCAGAGCGTCGAATTCGTTGTGATACTTTGTCCGCACTAACTAAAATACCTGATGTAATGGTAGTTGACATGCTTATCTTGGCGTTATCTGATGAGGATGCTCTCTTACGCAAAGCAGCCGTTCGTTCTCTTGGAGAAAGACAAGATGTGAAGTCAATTGAACCTCTAATAGGTACTTTGCAAGATATTAATGTACGTGTACGCATGGAAGCAGTTCAAGCTTTAGAAAAAATTAATGATGAAAGGGTAGTAGATGCTTTACTTCAAGTACTAAATGATGAAAATCCAAATGTTCGCGCTTGCGTTGTGCTGGCTTTAGGTAATTTAAGAAACCCAAAGGCAATAGAAGCGTTAAATCGATGCTTACAAGATAACAGTTCAATAGTTAGCAAAATGGCTCAAGAAGCTTTAAATAAATTTGCGTGATTTAGTAAGTATAATTTATTTAAAAAAATATTTAACACGATTTACAACCAAAGTTTTTTAAGCAGATTATAGGCAAAATTTTGCTTTCAGCTGAAGAACCAAGACCTCAAGATTGTAAGCAACTCAAAGGACATCAAGGCTTATATAGACTTGACCAAGGTGAGTATCGTATCCTTTATACTATTTCAGAAAATGAAATAGAGGTTTTTCGTATTGGAAAGCGTAACGATGATGAAGTGTACGAAAATCTGTGATAGTTATATGTATACCACGACAAAGCAAAGCTTCTGCAAAAATATTAATTAGTAACATTCTCATCAAGTTAAGGCTGGCGCCTAATTTCTCTTCCCATTCTTCAATAATTTGGGTACAAAGCATATTCAATCACACATTACCAACCAGATCAAAGCAAAACCTTGACTATTTTAGCGTATAATTGAATCGTGTTCTACTCAAATTTAAGTGTTATATATTGAAGTAGCGCTCTTGAATTATGGATAAAATCATGGTTGAGCAACTTTTAATACAAGATGATTGCTCCTACGTACCAGATGCCAACCAGCTAGTTACTGAAGATGATACACCAGTGGATAACTTTGCATCTGTCCAACAACGCTTGTTAGTTGGTTCGTCTTATAGCTCTTTACAAAATCAAATATTTTTAGCCTCAGCTAATGTCGGTATTTATTATGCAGACTCAAAACCTCCTATAGTACCCGATGTCTTTCTTAGCTTAGATGTGCAAGTACCAACGAATTGGTGGGAAAAGCAAAATCGTTGCTACATGGTGTGGAAGTTTGGTAAACCCCCAGAAGTAGCAATTGAAATAGTTTCTAACAAAGAAGGTGACGAACTAGGGGAAAAGCTGAAAATCTATCAGCGAATGCGGGTAAGTTACTACATAGTGTATGACCCAACAAAACAATTAGGAGATAAAGAGTTATATATTTACGAACTTAGAGCAATGCGCTATTTCGAGACTTCAGACACTTGGCTTGATCAAGTAAAATTAGGCGTTACCCTCTGGGATGGACAATTTGAAGGTAGGCAGGATACTTGGTTACGCTGGTGTTATCAAGATGGTACTGTTTTGCCTACTGGTGATGAGCGCGCGCAAGTTGCCGAACAACGCGCGCAAGATGCTGAACAACGCGCATCTCTATCTGACCAACGCGCGCAAGCACTGGCGCAAAAGTTAAGAGAAATGGGTATAGACCCAGATACATTGTAGCTATTTCTCTTGTGGGATGGGCATCCTGCCCGTCCTATATCAGTGGGCGGTTCGGGATGCCCGCTCCACAAGAGAAGATTTTTATTTATGAGTGTTTAATCTTGCGGCTGCTTCATGTAATTTTTGGGTACAATTAGCCACAATTGGTTCACCGTGTGCAACTGAGATTACTTGTAAATCTGTAATATTATCTGCCAAAGATTCTAGCCACTGGCGATAGGCATTTCTACCGGTCATGTAAAACATTTTTCCTAATCTGGTAATACCAAAGAAACCACTGGCGCCTAGTATACCTACAGGCAATTTACTTTCGGGTGCATATTTATCTAAATAAGACTCGGTTAAATTGAATAAGATATCTGTAAAAATTAATGCTTTCCCTGTTGGTAGTTGTAATTCATATGCTAATTCTTGGGGACGAATGCCAATTGGTTGATGACAAACTATACCGTATTGAGGTAAAAATTCTTCTGCGGTTGCATCTACTGGAACGACTTGCTCAACGTAAGGTATGGCAGCAGCGGGAGCAACTACTATTAATTCAGGGTAGCGCTGTTTGAATACGCGCGCGTCGAGTCGATGAATGCGGTTAGGTACTATCATTATTTTGGGTGTACCTAATGATTCTAGTTGCGTCATTGTGGCTTCATCTAATACAATGCCGCTATGAATTAATAATGTAGAATCGGGTAGTTTATAAAGTATCATTTCCCTTGGTGGGTGTCCGCTAGCTGGTAAAATACCTGTAACGTGCCAGAGGTTTGGCGCCAGTTCTTCAATGGGACTGTGAGGTAATATATGTGATTCCCATTCGTTAGAAGTGGTTATAGTATTTTGAGCTTTACGAGGTTTTACTAGCGAAAATAATGAATAAAAGATTTCTGATGGTAATGATTTTTCTTGTTTCATAAAGGTTAGTTTTTGTTGGGTTGCGCTACGCTACCCTTCGGGAAAGCTTTGCTTACACCCAACCTACATTTAGTAAAGGCAGTATGTCTTCTAAATTTTTCCGATTTTTTGTAAGTTCTACCGATTTTTCAATATTTGCTTGGGTGTGGCGCCAAGCTGTCGCTTCATATGTAAGTTCAAATGGCTTTGGTTTGCGAAACCTACTTGCTGGGCAACTTGAGATATAGACTCACCTTTTTGCAATAGCTCTTTCGCGCGGGTGACTCGACAGCTAATTACATATTTATGTGGTGGTACACCTGTTGCTTGTTTGAAAAGTTGTGAGAAGTAATGTGGGCTTATTTGTGTTAGTGCGCTGAGTTCGTTTAAACTTAAATCTTGGTCTAGATGCTCATTTATATACTCGATTACTAATTTTAGCTGACTTGGTGATAAACCACTTTTGTAGTTATGTACGATAGGCTTTTTAGTTGCATAGTGTTGCATTAAGTGAACTGTTACTGCATTGACCATTGTCTCGGCATATAAACGACTTCCTGTCAAATCTGAAGTTAACACTGTTTTCATTGCTAATCCTATTTGGTACAGCAGTGGGTCAGAAGTGGCGAAATGAGGTGTTAATTGAGATTCAAAGTTAGCAGGCGCCATTACCAAAGCAAAGAATTCAGCTTCATCATACGCGCGTACTCCATGCCCAACTCCTTGAGGAATAATTATTACATCCCCTTCTTGAACGGGGTCATCGCGTAATTTACCATCCAGCTTACGTTCGGCATGAACTCGCTTATTTTTATGTGTAAAAATTAGTACTGCATGTCCGTTAATAATACTAACTTCATCACTGTCTCCTGCTGGTTGACAATGATGCTCAAACACAAACCCATCCCAGCGCGCGGTATGAGTAGACAGAATAGGAGGACGGGGTAAAAGTAAGTCGCTAGGGTTGTGCTTTTTGAAGTCAATTATTGACGGTTTTACGTCGGACATGGTATTCGGTAAGCAACTAATGCTAGATTATTACGAAAAATTACATAGATACGAAAAATCTAACTAATATTTTGTATAGCCCATATATGGCTTCAACACAAATTGTCAAAAGTAAAAAGAGGCTAAAAATCGGACTGAAATTACTCTTAGGTTCGGGACTTTTAGCTTTGCTAGGTGGTAGTGGATGGTGGTTTTACATTCAAAATTCCGGTAAATCATCAAATGCTGTCGCTTTACCTATAATGACCGCAGACCGAGAAGACATCGAAATAACAATTAATGAAAGTGGTGCTATGCAACTCGGAGGACAACGAGACTTGAAGTCTCCAGGGGAGGTTACGGTAGATAAAGTGTTAGTTAAAGTCGGAGATACAGTCCAAGCTGGACAACGATTATTAGTTCTCCGCAATAAAGAGCAGCAAAGTACTGTTGCAAATCAAGATTTGGCTATTCGTAAACAAAAGCAAACTCTCGCACGCAGTCAAGAGAAAGTTACAGAAGCCAAAGATAAACTAGCGGTAGTGCAACAAGAACTCAGGCAACCTATTAAACAAGAATTTGATATTCGCAAGGCAGAGTTAGAACTTACACGCAGTCGCGAAAAAATTATCGAAGCAAGACAAAAGCTTGCGACCGCAAAGGAAGAAGCACTATCTCCAGCGAAACAAGTATTTGATATCCAAAAAGCAGAGTTAGAACTTACACGCAGTCGTGAGAAAATAACAGAAACAAAAGAAAAGCTTGCTGTTCAACAAAGAGAATTAAAAAATTTAGAAGTTTTATCGCAAAAAGGCTTTATTCCCGGTGACGAGTTAGTAAGACAACAAGCATCTGTTCGCGATGCACAAGTTACTGTAAGAGAAGCAGAGTTTGATGTTCGCACTAAAACTATTGACCTTAAACGTCAAATTTTAGAGGCTAAACGCGCGACAGAACCTCAAACAAAGGTATTAGAGGCACAAACAGCATTGAAAGATGCTCAGTCAGACTTAAATTCTAAAACCTTGGAATTTCAACGTTTGAAAATTGAAAATAAACGCCAAACTGAACTCCAAGAAAAACTTTTAAACGCGCGTGCAGAAGTTCGGAATGCTGAGTCAGATGTTGAAACTCAAATTAGCGAACTCCAAAAGTTAGCACTCGACCGCAAAAATTTAGAGACGCAAGTTCAAAATAATTTTGTTACGGCGCCAATTACTGGAAAAATACTTAATGTCAAAGCTAAAAATGGTGATGGTATTAAATCAGGAGATATTTTAATTACCTTGGGCAACCCATCACAAGAACTCGTAAATCTACAAATTGGGACGCTTGATGCAGCTAAGGTCAAGGTGGGTCAACCAGCAAAGATAAAAGTTATTGGGCCTAACTCTCAAGAATATACGGGTAAAGTCCAAGAAGTGCAACCCCAAGCAATTAGTGGAGAAGGTGGAAGTGGAGCATCTTTAGGTGGTGGTTCATCAACCCAAGCAAAAGTTCCGGCAACTGTACTACTCGATAAACCAACTCGTACTCTAATACCTGGTAGCCAAGTCAGTGTAGAAATTATTGTTGAGCAGCGAAAAAATGTTGTTGCTGTAAATTTAGAAGCTGTTCAACGCGACGAAGGTGAGCCATTTGTCTGGATACGCGATAAACAAGGTAAAGCACAGAAGCAAAAAGTCGCTCTTGGACTCGAAGCGACTACCAAGGTTGAAATTAAATCTGGTTTAAAAGCTGGTGACAAAATTATACTCCCTGGCGCCGACACTACCTTAGAGCCAGGAAAAGCAGTTAAAGAGGCGCCACCAGATGCAGCACCACAGCTAATACCAGATAAATCATAGTAATTTTTAATTTTATGTCTCTTTCACCTCAAGACTTAATTATTGTTACCTGTAAATCATTAACAGGAAATTGGGTGCGCTCTGCATTAACTAGTTTAGGTGTATTTATGGGCGTAGCAGCAGTAAATGCCACACTTCAAGTTGGAGATATTAGTCGCGCGTTAATTAAGCAGCAACTTGCCAAACGAGACGCACCCCAAGTATCCCTTAGTGTTTATTCATCAGAGGGTAGGGAACCAAAATTAGAAGATTTAGAATTTCTGCGCCGACGTTTAAAGAATTATCAGCTAATTAGTGCTTCTAACTTTGTGGGTTTATCTGATTCTGTACTTTATCAAGGTGAAGAAGGGAAACCAATGATGCTGGCTGTAACTCAAGATTATTTACCAGCTACAGGTCGAAGACTAATTAAAGGAAGATACTTTAATGCAGCAGATTTAGAAAATTATCGACCTGTTGTAGTAATTGATAAATTTCTTTCCGATAAGCTTTTTAAAAGAGAAGAACCTTTAGGAAAATTAATTTTTAGCTCAGACAGACCTTATCAAGTTATTGGAATTGTAGAAACGAAACAAAGCTTTGGTGAAGAACCAAAAGGTCAATTAGTGATGCCAATGTCCACATATAGTGCATTGACAGGTAGCCAAAATTTTCAATCTATTTGGATACGTCCTCGCAAAGAAGAAGATATGGATGCTTTGAAAGAAGAAGCTGAAAAACTATTAAAGTCGCGCTTTCCTGGCGCCGAAGTTTTTGGCTATAGCAATATACAAGATATTTTAATGCAAAAACAAACTTTTGAGTTAGCTTCGCGCGGACTAAATGTTGTGGGAATTATTGCATTATTAATTGGTGGAGTTGGAATTACGAATATTACAATCGCTTCTGTGATTGAACGCACCCCTGAAATTGGTTTACGCAGGGCACTTGGCGCCACTAAATCTGAGATTTTACTGCAATTTATTTTAGAAGCTGCTCTTTTAAGTTTAGTTGGGGGAACGTTAGCGATTATATCAGTTAATTGTGTGACTATAGTCGTTACTCAAATATTTAGTTTTCCTTATCAATTAGAAGTTCAAACAGCAGTTTTATCTTTAGGTGCTGCTTTATTAGTAGGTGTTGGAGCTTGCTTTTTCCCTGCTGTGCGTGCGTCGCAACTTGACCCTGTTAAAGCTTTGCGTGAAGGTTAGTGGCAACGGATATAACGGATGTAACGGATAAATGTATGGAGTATTTAATTAAAACAAGACTTGTACAAGTTGTAATTATATTATTTGGGGTTGGTTATTCGACAGGCGCCGGAGCGAATAATCAGTTCCCACGTACTTTTGAAACTGTACCTATTAAACCTACAGTTCAGCCTACAGAAACATCAGTACCAAAAAAGCCACAGCTTAAACTTGCTCTGGCAAATGTTGTGTATCTAGTTATTGAGAATAATACAAGTATTAAGAATGCTTATTTAGATAGAATTGCTCAGAAAGGTGATTTAGCTGTTGCAGAAGATAAATTTGCGCCAGATTTTACTCCTACTGTATCAGTCAATATGAATGAACTGGGTAGAAATGGGATTAGTTCCGGTTCGTTAACTACTAATCTCGGCGCCAAAGTTGTGATGAGAATTCCTACGGGTGCAGAAGTTACCTTTAACTGGACAGCAGATGCTCAAACTTCAAATTTAAACTCGAATCTGAATAATTTTAGTAGCAGCATTACTGATAATAGTTTACGTCAAAATATGGAACTTCGATTAAGCCAACCATTATTAAAGAATGCTGGTACACGAATTAATCAAGCTTCTATTGATTTAGCACGAATTACTGAAAAAGTGAATATAGAAAATTTAAAGTCTACTTTGAATAATACTATTACAGAAGCTATTATTGCCTATCGAGAATTAATTCCGCTCAAGAGCGAGTCAAAATTGAGCAGTTGTCACTAAAAAATGCTCAAGATTCTCTGGAAATTAACCAAGCTTTGATTCAAGCAGGTAGACTGGCGCCTGTTGAAATTATTCAAAACCAAACAGATATAGCTAACCGTCAAGTATCTTTATTATCTGCTCAAAACGACTTAGAATCAAAAAGATTAGCATTATTAGCTATTTTAGATATTGACAAAAATACAAATATTGAAGCCGAAACCATACCTTCAGTCAAACCCGTAACTTTAGATATTGAGAAACTGAGAAATATTGCGCTTTCTACTCAACCTGGATATTTACAGGCACAATTTAGTGTAGATCAAACTAAACTAAATTTAATGGTAGCGGAAGATAACAAACGTTGGGATTTAAATTTAAACGCCACCTTGCTAAATAATTTAAATGAAGCTGTAGATGCAAGATTAGGTTTAACTTTTGGTCATACCTTTGGAGATTTAAATTTAGAACAAGCATTTAAGCGCGCGCAAGTTGAGTTACGGAAGTCAGAAAACACATTAAAAAATGTACAAACAAAACTAGATATTGAGTTACAAGACCGAGTGCGAAACACCAATTTAAGCTATAATCAACTAGAGCTTGCTAGACGAGCAACTCAATTATCGCAACAGCAACTCGAAATTGAACAGGAAAAATTAAAACTAGGTAGAGGGAATGCAGTTTTTCAGTTGATTAGATTGCAAAACGAACTCGCTCAAGCAAGAAATGCAGAACTTGATGCTACAATTCAATACCTTAACGCTTTAACTAATTTAGACCTGTTTCTTGGTACAACTTTACAAACTTGGCAAGTTAAAATTGAAAATTGATCAAAATCATACAAAACGACGTTACAAAACTTGTGTGTACACAGCAGCTTCCACGCGGGAAGCTAAAAATTTATACTAATTATTATGCAACACCAAAATCAGTGTATTGCCGCATATAGGGAGCTTGGAAACCAAGTATAATGTCTTCCCTAGGAATTCCAGTAGCAACTAATTCTTGACCGATTTGTAGTTCGGTAGTATTCTGCTGTATCCAAATTTTTTCATTGATAATGTCCAGATGTAAAACACAGCCATGTACGCGGCGGTGTCCTACCCAACCAACGCTTACAACTTGATAACGGTCACGTTCTTTGTCAAAGATAAGTTGAGAATCAATTTCGCCCGACGCAACAGGAACAGAAGCATATTCTGTCAAAACTTTTTGAACCATTGCTCGATATCGCTCTAATTTATCCATTGAGTAATCACCTCATTAATTGGGTCATAGACAATACGTTTTATTTGATAACGTTCCACTGATAGTTGGGCAAATTCACGTTGGAAAAAAGCATCATATACAGTTAGAGGAATAGCTAGATAGAGAATGCGGTCAGGCTCATGAATTTCTAAGGCGAGTCCATGTTCAAGAATTGTCCTAGCGCTGCGTGATAGTCAGTTAAAGGTGAGTCACCCAGGAAAGATTTTATTTCAACCGCGATTTTCTCACCTTGACGTTCGGCTGCTAATAAACGTTCAGCCCCAAGGTCAATTTCTAGCTTAGTGCCACCTACATCTAATTTCAAGGGGTCGCCTGTAATAATCCATTGCTCTTTTTGAAGAGCTGCTTTTACAGCCTCATGGAAAAGATCTCTAGCTGCCATCGAGAGCTTACCTAACTACAACTCTATTGTAACTTCAACAGGAGACTATATTACAATATTTATGTACACCGCGTGCTTTTACTAGGATGTGAATATTATAGGTTTGACTGTGCTAACAGCAACGGAGCAATTAGCAGACAGTTGTTTTGGTGCTAGATATTGAGCATTTCTTGCTTTTTCAAAGATAATATTCAACTGTTACACAGCTGATTAACTAAATTAATTTTGTAAATGCAGCCATTACAACTTTGACTTTGGAAGAACAAACAACTACTTAAGGTGTTTCAAGGGGATTTTTATAGTCTATGTCTCTGTGGTAAGATAATTATTTTTATTAGTATTTTATAAGATGGAACGGGCAGGGATGCCCATTCCACAAGAGATGTATTTATCTTAATTAGATGAAGATAGGTGAGTTATGGCAGAATCTACTCATATTAAACAGTTTCGCTTGATGGCACAATATAATACGTGGGTCAATAATCAAATTTACGAACTTGTGGCATCACTAACTCCGGAAGAACGGCGCCGCAATCTTGGAGCTTTTTTTGATTCGATTCATGGTACATTGAATCATACTCTTTTAGCTGACAGAACTTGGTTAGGAAGGTTTGCGACTAGTACTTGTCATCAGTTTAAATCTCTACAAGATGCAAAGCTAATTTTTGACGTTGAGTCTTTGGGGAAAGAACTATATAGTGATTTTACGGAACTTTGTAACGAACGCGCGCAAACTGATAATGTTATTGAAAGTTGGGTTAGCGAACTAAGTGATGAGATATTATCAGCGTCGATGCAATATCATAATGTATCTAAGACTGTTGAACGAGAACATTCACTTTGGTTTGCGCTTGCTCATTTTTTTAATCATCAAACACATCACCGCGCGCAGGTTACTACTTTGCTGCACCAGCTTGGTTATGATTATGGGATGACGGATTTTATTTATATGTATAATGTTGTTAGGGATTTGGTTTAGTTGCGGTATGGGTATTTAATAAGCGATGTAAAATTAACATTACAATTGCTAGGGGTAAGAGTAATGCAGGAATAATGCCCAACCCGAAGCGTGCGGCAAACCATCCTAACATAGTTGGAATACCTGCGGCGCCTAACGAAGCGGCACTTGTGATAAACCCAATAGCTGCGGGTACTGTTTGCGGTGATACTAAGATTGGCATTAGCCATATTATCATTGGGAAAATTGCAGCTAGAGATAAACCCATTAACGGTAAGCTTATTAATTGCTGGGGCAACAACCACCAAGCAACTACGCTGATTACTAATAATATTAAAGACATATCAAGCGCGCGTGTGGCGCCGAGATATTTTACTGCACGTCCTGTTAATAGTCTTCCTACAGTTAGCCCAAACCAATAAGCGCTAACACTGTAACCAGCAAGAGTCACTGGTGTATTTCTAACTTTACTTTGAACACTAAAAGCCCAGTTACCTATTGATGCTTCTACACCTACATATACAAATAGTAATAACCCTGCTATCAAGACTTTTGGTGTTTTTAAGGCTACAGTTAAATTTTGTCTACCATTAGTGTTTGATGCTTCGGCTTTTTTATTTAAAGGTTTATAGTTATTTACTACTGCCCAAAGCATTCCAAATATTGTTACACTTACTACAAGGGCAATAACTAAATAACAGGAGCGCCAGTTTAAATTTATCGCCAGTAAACTAGTTGCCACCGCAGGACCAAGTAATGCTCCCACACCGTAAAAAGCATGAAGAATCCCCATTAAATCAGCATTGTCTTGTTGTGCTATATAAGTATTAATGCCAGCATCAATTATTCCAATTCCTAATCCAAGTAATGTACCAGCAGCAACCATTACTAACCAATATGGTGAAAGTGCATAAATAATCAGTGCGCTGGTCAAAATTGTAGATGCTAACAATAACATGCGCGCGAGTCCAATACGACTACTTAGTAGACTACTAGAAAAAGCAGCTATGACATAACCTGTAACTTGACTAATGAAAAGTAACGTAATAGTAGCAGCACTTAGATTATACGTTGCTTGAATAGAAGGAATAAGAACACCTAACCCTCCTTCAGCAATGCCAATAGCTATAAAAGCATAGAAAGACAGCGCAATACCTATCCAACCCTGATTTTTTAGTAAGCGTTTAGCGGGCGCCATTAATTTCCTGTACCTAAATGATAAATTAACTTCAAGATTGAATACATTTCTTAATAAAAGCATCAACCTAAAGGTACAAGAAATCAACCTAGTGTCAATACTTGCCTACAATGAACTTCAATCGTTTAAATTTTTATCAATACGGTAGTAATATTGTAAACTCTGTACCAACACCTAACTCAGATGAACAAAGCAACTGTCCTTTGTGCTGTTGTACTATTTGATGACTTATCGATAACCCTAAACCAGTTCCATGACCAACAGGTTTAGTAGTAAAGAATGGGTCGAATATTTTTGATTGTATCTCTGGTTTGATTCCGGCGCCATTATCTATAATACTAATTGCAATTTGATTATTTTCTCTGACACCAGTACGTATCCAAATTGTCGGAGTATTTATTGTTGTGCTTGCTACTGCATCAATTGCATTGTTCAATAGATGCATAAATACCTGGTTCAATTCTCCTGCAAAGCAATATACTTCTGGTAGATTTGCATATTCTTTGATTAATTGAATTGCTTCTAATTTTTGATGTAGAATCATTAAGGTATTATCTAGCCCTTCGTGGATGTTAACTGTTTTTCTATCTGCTTCGTCAAGACGTGCGAAGTTTCTTAATGATAATACTATATTTTTTATCCGTCCGGCGCCGTTCTTCATCGAAGATAAAATTTGGGGCAAATCATCTTGAATAAAATCTAAATCAATTTCTTCAATAGTATCACAAATTTCAGCAACAGGTTTGGGATAGTTTTTTTGATACAGTTTAATTAATTCAAACAGTGATTGAGTGTATTGATGAGTATGAGTTAAATTACCATAGATAAAATTGATTGGATTATTTATTTCGTGAGCAACACCTGCAACTAACTGCCCTAAACTCGACATTTTCTCAGTTTGAATGAGCTTGATTTGAGTTTGATGTAATTTTTCTAATGTTGCTTGCAGTTCTTGATTTCTTTCTGCAAGTTCTTGTGTGCGTTCGGCAACACGGTTTTCTAGAGTTGTATAAAAGCGCGCGTTTTCTATAGATATAGCTGCTTGTGCTGTAATAACACTTAGCAGTTCAATTCTATCTTGTGTGAATGCGGCTTTAGTAAGATTGTTTTCTAAATATAAAATGCCTTGGAGCTTGCTTTGATGAATAACTGGAAATACTAATACAGATAATACTTGATTTGCTTCTATATAACTATCTGTACTAAAATCTGATTGAGTGGCATTGTCTAATACTAAAGGTGTGAGAGTATGTTGTAAATAATTAATTAATGATAACGGTAAAATATTACATTCACTGATCGGTATTGATTGTAAGACCTTTACCTCGTTATCTTCTCCAAGAACTGCTTCTAAAAATAACTGTTTGTCTTGTTTAGAAATAAAGCATACTTTTTGGCCACCTGCATTTTCTCGTAATAAATGCATGAGTTTAGTTAGTAAATTGCTAATAACTATTTCGCTAGAGAGAGTACGGGATGCTTTAATTATAGTTGCCGAATCAAGCGATGAATAATTGTTAGTAGTTTGAGTAGTAGTTGTAGTAGTAGTGGTTGGAGACATTGATTCCCTCTTACGAAGGGTAAGGTAAGGATAGCGGGATTCTAAATCTTTAACTTTGGCTGTTGCTCCCCATTGCTGATATCCATAATAAGCATCAGTAAGATACAATGAGGCGATTTTCATATTACCTGATGCTAAATAAAACTCACCTGCTAGCTCCGAAGCTATCGCTTGTTCTTGTATATATCCATTTTCAGATGCTAGTTCTATCGCGCGATTGTATAGCTGTGTTGCCTCCCAATATTGACTTAATATACGGCATTTTTCGGCTTCTACAAGGTCATATTTATGCTGGTTGTTTGCAGCACAATGAAAACTCCATATTTTCATCTGGCTTTGGTTAGCTATAACAGTAGCTAAATATTCTTCTTGTTCTTCGACAGAAACGTTAGGATAATGTTTAAGTAGTGCTAACGAATAGTAAAAGTTATGGTGTACAATCATCATTGTCGCGCTGGCGCCCACCGCATATTTTTCTGCCAAACGTGAATACTGAATCGCTTGCTCATATTTTTGAAATAGATAAGCTAGCATTAACTTAGAAAAATAAACCCCAAACAATAAATGAAGTTGATTTTTCTCAATCAATATTGGCAATAGTTCATCTTCATTAAAACTATCGCCGATTAAACGATAACTATTTTGACTAAAAACTTGTAAGTTCAAAGCTAGCTGGTGCCATATCTCAAAGCAATGAGTGGAGAACTCCTGTTTGACAGATTTCACATAATCAAGATACTTTCTATATTTTTCATCTACGACTGGAAGTGCTTCACCAGTTAAAAAGCTGTAAAGGCAAAAGTAGATACTGGCAAAACACGCATATTCAATATCTCCTGCCTCCACACCTAGATTAAAAGCTTCTGAAAATGCATTAAGGGTGAATTTACCATGCTCTTTCCAATGACGAACACAGACGTTATAAGTCGTTAAAACCTTGGGAGCAAAAGTTATCGCATTAAATTTATCCAATATTAAGAGCGATAATAAACCATACTGATACCCCAAGTCAACCTCGCCTTGAACTTCGCAAACTAAACTACAACAAGCATAGGCAAAAGCCGCAGTTTCAGAATTACCATAGTGGATACAAATATCCGCCATTGTATATATAAGTTTTAGATATAAATCGGGGGCTGTTTGATAAGTAGAATAAGTTAAATTATTAAGTATTTTTAAGACTGCTATTTGATATGCGTCTTGAATTTGCGGCAGATTTTCCAATTGCTCAACATCAATATTTTTGGGTAATGTGAGAGCAAGTGTTACTCCCAGCTTATTCAGTACATCAAGACCAATTTCAATTGCTAATTCTGGTCGAAGTTGGGAATTACAAGACTGAATTTTTACTTCATATACTTTAATTGTATCTAAGATATTGTTCGCATGAATTAAGACGATTTCGCATAGCTGCTGCAAACGGTCAAAATTAGTATTTAAGTACTCAGCCTCGATTAATTCCACATATAGATTTAGCGTCAAATCATAGTTACTTTGCCAACTGTTATCTGGCAGCAATTGTATTCCTGTATTTAAATACTCAGCAGATGAATGATAAGCATTAGCTGTTTTGGCTTTACGACTAGCTAATAAATTAAGGAAGGCAAGTTCTTCTTTTTCTACTTGTGATGAGAGTAAGTTTGCTCCCATATTAAAATGATTAACAATATCTAAAATGTGAGCTTCTAGTTCTGATGAAGAAAAATAACCAAGTAAAAGCTTACCAATTCTTAAATGTATAGTTTGTTTTCCCTCCTCTGGAATCAGAGAATAAGCAGCTTGTTGAACTCGGTCATGTAAAAACTTAAATTCTAATTCTATCTCGCCACAATCGAGTTTTTGCACTGACTCGTCACAAATTAATAGTAACTGTTCAGTTGGCACCTGATAATTATGACTTAATGGTAATATTAATCCTTGTTGCAATGCAGGCCACAGTGATTTGATGATATCGGATGCAGATTTTTCGGTTACTGTTGCTAAAACATCTAATTTAAAGAAAGCGCCAATACAAGCAGCTAATTGCAATGCTGACTGAGTAGCAGCAGGCAATTTACTGATATTGCTTGCCATTAATTCTACTATACTCAAGTTGGTGATGCCGACACTTTGAATTTGCTGAAGATTCCAATCCCAGCATTTTAAATCAAAATCATATTTGATTAATTTCTCTTGATAAATTGTTTTTATTAGCTGCGTTAGAAAGAAAGGATTACCTAATGTTTTATTAAATAGTAAAGATGCTAAACCTTGAGTAATAGAATTATCAGTAATATTAAAGGTATCATTTACTAATTGCTGTACTTGAGAAATATTTAAATTTTCTAAAGTTATTCGATTAATTGTTGTGTCTGTTTTTTGAATTTCTTCTACGGTCTGGATGAACGGATGTGTTGGACTAACTTCGTTATCGCGATAAGCGGCAATTAACAATAAATACTGACTATTATTATCAGTGATTAATCGCTGCATTAACTTGAGTGAAGCAATATCTGCCCATTGCAAATCATCTAAAAAGATAACTAGAGGATGTTCTTTTTGCGTAAAAACACCAACAAATGTACAGAATACTTGATTAAAACGGTTTTGTCTCTCCATTGCACCTAACTCAACAACAGGTGGTTGGACTCCTATAATCAATTCCAATTCTGGAATCACATCAATAATCACCTGTCCGTTATTACCCAACGCTCTGCTTAATTTTTCTTTCCACGATTTTAGCTGTGTGGCATTTTCGACTAATAACTGCCGCATCAAAGACTGAAATGCCTGAATTAACGATGCATAAGGGACAGCGCGCTGAAACTGGTCAAATTTTCCACTGATGAAATACCCGCGTTGCCGCACAATTGGCTTGTGAACTTCATTTACTAACGAAGATTTACCAATTCCAGAGTACCCAGCAACTAGCATTAGTTGACTTTCCCCTTGACTAATCGCATCAAACCCAGCTAGTAGTGTTTCAACTTCTCTTCCCCTTCCATAAAGCTTTTGAGGAATATTCAATTGAGAAATACGGTCACTCTCCCCTGGCAGAAACTCAGTAATTTTACCTCTATCCTTCAACTCATCCAAACAACGCTGCAAATCAGCTAACAACCCTGCTGCACTTTGATAACGGTCTTCCGCATTTTTTGCCATTAGCTTAGTTATAATTGCAGCTATCACCAAGGGTACATTTGGATTAAAATCTAAAATAGATGGTGGTTGTTTGGCAATATGGCAATGCACTATTTCCAAAGCATCATCGCTCTGAAATGGCAACTGTCCCGTCAACATTTCATAGAATGTAACACCTAAAGAGTAAAAATCACTACGATAATCTACCGCGCGGTTCATTCGTCCCGTTTGCTCAGGGGAAATATACGCTAATGTTCCCTCCAACTTACTCAAACTGATTAACTGTGCTTCTTGACTTAGACGTGAAGCGATGCTAAAGTCGGTGAGTTTAACAATACCGCTTTCTGGGTTAATAATGATATTTGAAGGTTTAACATCTTTATGGATTATATGGTGAGTATGTAGTGATATCAAGGACTTTGAGAGTTGTATAGCGATGCAGAGAAAAGAGACGAGAGATAACCGTTCGCTAGCAAGAAAGTTTTGAAGACTAATACCACCAAAATCTTCTAACACTAATATATAGTGACATACTTGAGCTTCTAAACGTACAACTTTAACAATTCCTTCGATATCAAGGTTTTGGGTAATGCTGTATTCATGCTTCAAGCGACTAATCTCTTCTAAAGAAGGATACTCACCTTTCAACACTTTCAGGATTACTTTTTCTGAATTTGATTGCGATACTCCCCGATACACTATTGTGTTTAAACCATCATGAATTAGTTCGGTTATTAGGTAGCCAGGAACCTTCAAAGCAGATAGCATCGTTTAACCTCAATACTCTAAACTCGTCACCTACTTATATTTCCCCAACATGAGGTGAGATTAAACTTTGTATCCCAAAAAAATTATTAATTAAGTATTTTCTCTGAATACTCTTCTCTATAATAGGTGTTTAGAAGCTATCGAGTCAGAAAGAATCCTCCTCCATTTGTGCCTTTTGTGTCTAATGAAGCGGGAAATCCTCCGGATTATATGGTTCCTCCAAGAAATAAACCGCAAAGACACAAAGAACATCGAGTTGTCCAATTTCTTGTTCCAAAGTGTCCAAAAACTTGTTCGAGTCACAACACCATCCGCACGTCCTGTAGTATCTTGTCATTAATTACAGCTCTTGTAGCATAGGCGTCTCGCCTGTGCAGTGGGTTATTTTTTTACCACAGAGACACGAAGGACACAGAGTTAGAGTAATAATCAACCTCATACTTGCTGTATGAGGTTGATTATAGTCATAAATACTGTTATATGTGAACTGAATAAAAAACTTTAATAATCATTTTCAAAAATCAGGGGTATAAGCACCATGAGTAAGAAGCGAGTTTTGTCTCAACAGCTTTTATTATGTGGCTTTTTGGTATTTGTTTGTACTCGTGTTCAAGCACAAATTATACCTGATAATACGCTCTCGACAGAAGTATCCAAAATTAACCCGAATGTACAACTACGAGGCGCCATATGCTACAAATAAAGTCGAGCTGATTGGTACATCGGCTAGTGGTAATCTTCCTACAATTTTCTCTACTTCGGCTCAAGCTGGTTCATCAGGGGATGCAGGAGATTTGACGATTACCACCCAAGATTTATTTATACGGGATTGGCGCCCAGATAAGTGCTTCAACATTTGGCATCGGTAAAGCAGGTAATTTAATTGTAAACGCTTCTAAAAAGGTAGAACTAAGTGGCGCCAACTCTACCAACTTTCGCGGTGGTCGGGCCAAAATTACATCCCAAGGTATCTTTGGTACTCAAGCTCGTGATTTTACTACTTCTGAAAGTGATATTACAGCTACAGGCGCCAGTCCAGATTTGATTGGTAGTACAGAAATTAATACCCCTGATGTTGACTCTACCAAGCAATAATTGAACTACCAGAAGAAGTTGTTGATGCGACTAGAAGGGTAGCTCAAATTTGCCCTGTGAATCCTGGTGATAAACTTTTAGGTGAATTTACTATTACTGGACGCGTTAGTTTGCCCCCCAGTCCTCTGGAATTGTTACCAGGTACAACTAGTATTACTAAGCTCGCAACTTTAGACAACGATACGAGTAATATATCAAACACATATAGAATCGCTCCTCAATCGCAAAATCCTCAAAACACAATAATTGAAGCACAAGGCTGGGTTAAAAATACTGATGGGAGCGTAGTACTTGTTGCTCAAGTTTCAGAAGTTACTCCATCCGCACGTCCTGTAGTACATAGATGTCCTTAACCGACTGCTAATGCATCATAATTGCGTCATAATAAAGAATTAGAGAAAGTAACTGACTCTCTCTTTTTTCCTCAATTAGAAAATAGGAGTAGTACCTGTCACAACACCATCCGCGCGTTCTATGGTGCCCAGTTGTAGCACGGGTCAAAGCGCTTGTGCAGTGACGTAATAACCTTTTCCACAGAGACGCTCCTAACATAGAGTGGGGAGTTAGAGAGGGTCAAGCTATAATATCAATAAGCGAGAGTATTGAGGAAACGAAAAATGTCAACAGTTAAAGTTGAAGTGCAAATGTTATCAAAAAACTTGATAAAAGCAGTTGAACAGTTGAGTCAAGAAGATTTGGAACAATTTGTATCTCAAGTAATCGTACTGCAAGCGCAACGCAAAGCTACAAGCTTGCCGAAAAATGAAGCAGAATTATTAATAAAGATAAATCAAGGTATTCCCTCAGATACTCAAAAAGTTTACGACGAATTAATTGTTAAACGTGAAGCTGAAACATTGACAGTCGAAGAACATCAACATTTATTACTTTTAACCGAACAGGTAGAAAAAGTGCAAGCACAACGTATACAATATTTGGCAGAATTAGCAAGTATTCGCGGAGTGTCGCTGCCTACACTAATGGATGATTTAGGAATTGAAATGCCACAATATGTCTAATACTCGTCGAGTCACACCTCAACAAAAAAAGGCTGTTGCTGAACGAGCAAATGGTTGCTGTGAGTATTGTCGAAGTCCTGTACGTTATGCTATTCAACCATTTTCAGTTGAACACATAACTCCTAAAAGTCGGGGTGGAGAAACAGCACTACATAATTTGGCTTTTTCCTGTTAAGGGTGTAATAATCATAAATATAATAAGACTGAAGGTTACGACCCAGCAAGTGGTGACAAGACTGCACTTTATCATCCACGTCAGCACCTGTGGAGTGTTCATTTTGCCTGGAATGAAGATTTTACTATACTTATTGGATTGACTTCTATTGGAAGAGCAACAGTAGAAAGTTTGCTGTTAAACCGAGAAGGTGTAGTTAATTTACGTCGCTTAATGTATGCAGCAGGAGAACATCCACCAGTAGAGCCAAAACAATCAGTAGATGAACAATAACATAAAATTATATATGTCTTGAAGTTGGGCTAACCCAACGGCGCCGTATTTGTTCAGATTATTATAATCATACAGCTTATACTGAAAACGGGTTAGAACTTTACTTTTAAACAGAGACCAAAATCCTTAAGATGCTACCCTACGGTAAAACTGCGCCCTTCGTTCACGACTCATGACATAAGTCTAGATTTTACCCGTTTGCAGTATAATAAAAATCTCAGGATGAAGAGTTTGTCCTTAATATTGTTAAATATCTGTGAAAGCAACATGTCCATATTTAAGAAATATTTGTATGCAAGACAGATAACTTACGGATTATTTTCGTCGTTTGGTAACTACAAAAATTATAAACCCTGCAATTAACAGTGCGGCGCCACTTGAAGGTTCAGGAATGGAGGCATTTTTCAAAGGATTGTTTGGTTTTGTTAGGTTTTCTTTGCCTGATTCTACTTCGCGGTTAAAACGGTCTTTCTGTGCTTCAGCTTCTTTTAGCTGGCGCCGTTGTTCGTCGTTTACTAAAACAATCATAGAAGAGTAAGGTGTAACTATTTTAAACCTTTTCGCTAGTTTATGAATTGCATCTAATTCTGTTAGTTGTTCTAAGTTTTTCTCGCGACTTAAACCTAATATTAGTTGTCTTGCTGCTAAAGAGTCGAAAGCATCGGGTGCTGGGGTGGAAGAAGTGGTTAATTTGTCCATGAACCATGCGTAACCATCAATGACGCTAACAACGGTGTTACCTAAAGCAGATTTTGTTGCCTGTCGATAAAGTACTTCAGAAATATCGGTAGATACACCCCCACCACTATTTTCTATTGCTTTGAGGGTGTTGTCGTCGTAAGCTTTGGGAAGGGCACCTAAATGCACCATCCATAATGGAGAGGTAACGGTAGGAAAATTCTTCTTGTCGTCGGATAGTTCGTAACTACCTTCGTCTGTAACTACCAAAATGCCATTATATTTAGTATCTCCACGCAGTTTGTCAAATTGTTGTAACATTTCTTTAAGCTGCATGGCGCCGTAAAATGTCATTTTTGCTGGTTTGAATTGGTTAATATCATCAAGTCGTTTTGGTTCTGCTCCTGGAATAGATGTAATGTATAAATCAGCATCGTTATCTGATAGTTGATTATTGGCAAAACCTTTATTTTTAAGCCAGTTGAAGGTTTTTTCTAGTTCCTTGATGTGCGCGTTCATACTGCGGGATGTATCTAGGACAATGGCGAAGCGTTGATTTTGCGGTAATTTGTAATCTTGTTGAGCTAAGGGTTTTGCTGTAATTTTGTAGTTATCTGTGGAAGCTAATAATGTTGCTTGTTTAATTTGTGGTTGAGGCGCCTTGCTTGCTGGTATATATGCTTGTAACCAATTATCTGTTTTTTGATGGTTGCCGTTAAAATTACGTTTTGTTTGATTCGTCCAAAATATATTTCGTTTTTCGCCTAATTGTGGTAATGCCCACCCTTTATCTTGTCGCATGACTTTGTAAGTTAACCAAAGATGCATTTCTTTAGGACGGTTAGGTTGAGAACTAATTTCTGCTGCTGTTCTTTCGGGTGGTATGGGAAATGCTCGTAACCGATAATGTCTTGGTCCAACTTGCTCTAATAAAGCTGGATCAACTGGTCTTTCTCGCTGCACTTGCTGATTGTACACTTTTTGAGCGGCGCCGCGAGGAGAAACTACATATTCAAAGCGCTTCGATAAATTTGCTGTGTCTCCTAGCCAAATTCCTGTAATTACTGCACTTTCGGGTAAAGAAAACGAGTAAAATACTTCTTGTACATCTCTGGTTTTGTTTTCGTAAACCTCATAAAGTTTAATATCTGCCCAGTCTCCATGTTCTTTGACTGTAACTTCTTGCTCTCGCAACCACACTTTTCTCTGATTGAGATTTAGTAAACCAGCTTTGGCTTCATCTAAGTTGGAAGTTGATTGCAAAGCATGATTGACCGCTTGTTGTTCACCTTTTTGTATAGGTGTATCGAAAAATTGGGCATAAAGCTTTTCTGCTTTTTCGACGTCACTCTCTTTACCTTTGTACAAGAATGGTGACATTAATTGGTTGTAGAGATTTTGAATGTTTTTGCTAATTACAGCAGAACCAGTCATGTGGTAATACATTGCCTCAATTTGGTTACTATCCTTCACACTGCTGAGGTAGCGGTAATTAGATAAATAAGCATTTACTAATCCATTCCGTATCGTTTCTGATTTGGTAAGTAATGCTTGACGGTTACTATCAGTTTGTGGAGTATTGGCAAGTAATGAGAACGCTTGAGCTTGTGGCTGTTGTTGAAATGAGAAGAAAAGAGTTAGGGTGAAGACTGAAACTCCTAATAATCCAGCAAATGCCTTTTTTTGCCCGTATTGTGCAGCGAAAGCTTTTAATATACTAATTCCGGATACAGTATATAAATATGCTAGCATTAACGGCATTGCCACAAAGAGCGAACAAGTTAAACCAAATAGTATTAAACTCGAAGGTATCCACCCAAAAATGACCAACCCTGGAGAGTATGTAAATGCGTTCCAGAGGTCAATAGCCCACTGAAATTTAAGGAATGCTGTTATTGACCAAGCTGCTACAGGTAACGCATAAAAACATAATATGGCGCCTGCATAAATACCGAAAAACAGCATTAAACTATGTGCAAGCATTTGTACCCATGCTATACTTCGTTTTTCACCGACGTATCCATATAGCATTTCCATCGCAAAAGCGGAAATACAAATTGTTACACTTCCTAGAATTTGGATACTAGCAGGTGTAAGCTCTCGGAATATAAATAACCGTAACCCACATAGTAAAACTAAAGGCGCCTCTACACCATAAAATAATCGTAATAGTTCTCCAGGTTGTCTACTAAACTGAGAGGCGCCAATGAAGGTGCAAGCTAAAGGCACTAATATTAAAGTTGCTAAAGATATAAAAAACTCAATGGGAACTTGTCCCGAAACAGTTGCGATTATTAGGAATATACCAATTAACGGCAAAATACCCAAATATACGACTGACAGAAAGATAAGATTCCAACCCCAAAATATCAGGTGAGGTATTAGATTTAGTACAACATTGAGAATTTTTTTCATATCTGGGTTTTCATAAGTGTATTTATGACTAAAATTCCCGGCTTATTAAACAAGTCGGGAATCTAATTTTTCGTTTCCTGCAATCTATCTATAATTAGTGTCCCCAAATTCCTGAAGGCAATAACAGATACATCAGAAATTTATTCAATTCCTGAATTATTTTGCTAATTTTGGGTTTTTATTGAAATATTATTTTTTAGTTGGAAAAGCTGACATGACAACGGCACAGGCACCCTCGACTATCTCGATTCCTGTAATCTCCTATTTGTTCGCAGATGGGAAAACCGAGCCACGAAGATTGCATGTCTGTATTTACAATGCAATACTGTATTAATACAAGTATGTCTTTAAACAAAGTTAGCCCAACTGATGATTGGCGGGTTTTTTCTTTAAGGTTTCCAGAAGAGAGTGATGAATTTGCCTAAGATGGTCGTTTTCCTCTCTCAGGCGGCCAACTCCCCCAGTGATTGCTCATACTGCTGAAATTTCTGGTTGTGCCTTTCAAGAACTTCCTGCATATGCTGAACTTGTAGTTTCAACTCCTCTATTTCTTGGCTTTTCTGTACGTAACTAGGAGAGGCAATATAAGTATCTATCATTTCTAAGATGATATCAGTAATGCTTCTGCCTTCGCTCTCAGCCTTATTTTTAAAGATTTCCTTTTTTTCGTCAGATATAGCAATTGATACAAAGGTTCTTTTTTTTTGATTTGCCATAATTTTGAGACTTGAACTGAATAATACCTATTCTATTGCACTTGTATTGATAGATGTATTTGTGATTGTATTGATATTGTATTAATTAATCAATACAATGAAACACAACTGCCGAATCTATCAGCGGGTTCGGTTCGTAAATCAATATGCCATTGGGGCAAGTAGCCCTTATGCAGACTGCTGGTGGTGCAACCCTAGGTGAAAAGCCTGTGGTTCGTAGGACTAAAACTGATAGATATCGATGAAACAAACTACTATAGATGCCTTAATGCGAGCTTATGTACAATTACAAGTAATAGTTCAGGAGTTGTATGAAGCGCAGCAAGTTGCTCTGGATAATAATGACTTACCCGATGTCAGTTTGCTGAGAATCCGAGCAGACAAGCTCTATGACGAGGCAATAAACCTAGAACATATCATCAATGAACTGGAGGAATAATGAAAACAGTTGAACAGCTAAAAGAAAAAGCTAAGGAGTTAAGTAAAGAAACCCTATCGTATAGCAGACAGGGTATTGCTTTACTTCAATCAGGAAATATGAAAGAAGGAAGTTCGTTGATGCGCCAAGCCCATGAAACTAACAAACGTTTTCAAGTTGTGCTTGACGAAATTATTCGTCTTGAAAAGCTAATAAGTTAACTTTTACGCGCCGTATACAGTAAAGACTGTATTAATACGGTCTTTACAAAATAATACTTACAATGTCAGCTTGGTATAAAATATAGCTTCGTAACTCAAGTGCTATCACATGTTTTGTTACAAAAAACTCGGTGGTGGGTTAACGGTAATATAAATAACTTTTTACCACGGAGACACAGAGAACACAGAGAGTCACTCAAAAGTCTCTCTCTTGTGGGATGGGCGTCGAGGCCGTCCTTATATATATAAGTTACAATAATTATCGATACTTCTCTTTTAATCAGGAAAAGTTAGAAATGCCTTTTAGTAGTTATAAAAGTATCAGTGCTGTTGCCAAAGAATATATTATTAAATATGTCAGAAAAGATTTTATTATCGAAACTGATTTTACTATCAGTCAAGCTTTCAGAGACGAATTAGATTTAACATTTAATGAAAGCGTATTTGATAATTCTGAAATAGCTATTTGTGAGAATATAATTTACCCGGTATTAAGAGAGGTATGGAAACTATACCGAAGTAAATTTTTATTGTGGAGCCATCAAACATTAGTGTATGATGAGAAGTTGTGTGGTGTTCCCGATTATATTTTGGCAAAACGCTCATCTCTTGGAACAGTAGTTTTTGATAAACCATATCTTGTTCTAGTTGAGGCGAAAAAAGAAAGTGATTTTACAGAGGGTTGGGGTCAATGTTTGGCAGAAATGATAGCCGCACAAAGATTAAATACTGAACCCGATGTAATCACAAATATATTTGGCATTGTTTCTAATGGAGCAGTTTGGCAATTTGGAAAACTAAACTCAAATATTTTTACTCAAAATAAAACTTTTTACACAATTCAAGAATTGGAGCGGTTGTTTGCTGCGATTAATTATATTTTTAAAGAATGTGAGTTGCAATTAGATAATATTGTTGCACAGCCAAGTTTGAATGATGAACAACAATCGTAAGGTGGGCACTGGCCACCTTACTATCTAACAAGATAATTGCTACGCTGCAAGATTTAACAAAGAAACAGAATCTTGTTTCTCGTGTTGTTGAGTTACATTATCGGAACTTAAATCAAACTCATACACATGATTTTGCCATTGCAGTTTGAATTTTAACCGTTTCCATGTTGGTGGCAGGTTGGGACAGGCAATGGGACCAAATGGTGCGATGCGAATACCAGCAAATCCAAATACTACTGCTTGCCATACACCTCCTGCACTTGCTGCGTGAATTCCTTCTGCTGCATTTTTGCGTGTGTCTTCTAAGTCTACTAATGCTGCACGCAAAAAGTGAGTGTATGCTTCTTCTGGTTGGTTCATGTCGCAAGCCATTATGGCATTAATTGCTGGACCCAACGAAGAACCGTAAGTATGGTCGGTACGAGGACTGTAATAATTCCAGTTTGCTTGCAATGTTTTTGTATCGCAGTGTAAATTGGGTGATTCATGGCGCCCAATATTTCGTAGTAAATACAGTAACATCAAAACATCGGGTTGTTTGAGAATCTGTTTTTGATTGGTTGCTTCGATACCCAGCAGTGCTTGCATTGACTTGGTGCGTGGTTCATAGTCTTCTAGGTCTACATCTTCCAAGTCAAAAAAGCCTTCAAATTGTTCAATCAACCCAGTTTCAGCATCTTGGTTTACATACAAACGATATTCAATTTCTGTCCAACGGTCGAGTCGAACATCGTTCAATTTCAATTTTTGGTCTATATGTAATGCTGTTTCTGGAGACTTTTGTTGTAACCACTCCCATAAATGTAACGCCGCGCGGAGATGCCACCGTACCATAACATTAGTAAAAGCGTTATTATTTACCCGGTCGTGATTTTCGTCGGGGCCAATTACGTCTAAAATATCGTAACCACAGCGTGCTTCATTCCACTCAACCCGACTTTCCCAAAAAGCAGCAGTTTCCAGAATTATAGACGCACCATAATTAACCATCCAATCATCAGCACCTGTGGCTTTCCAATACTGCCATATAGCATAAGCAACATCGGTGTTTATATGAACTTCTATATCACCACACCAAATTCGTATTTGCTCACCTGTGACTGATGGTACCCAACGTGGTGTTGTTTCATCTCCTGTATCCGCACTTTCCCATGCGTACATTGCTCCTTTATAACCAGCTTCAAGAGCTTTACGTCGGGCGCCTGCAAGCGTATTATACCGATATTCGAGCAAGTTACGCGCGATTTGTGGCTGAGTAAAAGTAAAAAACGGCATTGCAAAAATTTCGGTATCCCAAAATATGTGTCCGCGATAAGCAAACCCCGAAAGCGTTTTGGGTGGGATACTTACTGTATTATCTCGATAAGGCGCCGCAGCAAGAAGTTGAAATAAACTAAAACGAACGCTTACCTGTGCTTGGTTGTCTCCCTCAATTACAATATCGCTGTTTTCCCAAACTTGTTCCCATGCTGCAATATGCGCCGCAAGCAATGTACTATAGTTAGGCGCCTCATTTAACCTATCACATGCCGCAACTAACGGGTTTTCACAAGAGCGTGATGTAAATACAGTTACTATTTTTTCTAAAGATATAGTTTGCCCTGGTACGCAAGCAAATGTATTAGTTAAATCATTACCTTCTGATACCAACTTAGTAGCCATACCAAGTTGAATATTAGAATTCCTAGTTCGACTATGTAACCAAATATAATTATTTTTATTGCCTTTACTTAATAGTTCCCAATGCTGAACTCCCTGATTATCAGCATCATCAAAATACGTTTCTATAGAAATATCACCTGTAAAATCAACCGATGTAACCGCAACACGAACAGCCATAACATGCTGGTCTGCCAAAGAAGCAAATCTTTCAAAGTGCAAATCTATTGTATGACCACAAGGCGCCCGCCAGCGAATATCCCGACTAACCAAACCCAACCGCATATCAAGTCTTCTTTCATACTCGATAACCGTTCCAGCATCTAAACGAAAAGCTTCTCCAGCTACTTTAATAACCAAAGGCAACCAACTTGCTACATTAACAAGTTCAGTTTTACCTATAGCAACATCATCATAAACACCATTGATGAACGTTGCCGCACAATCACCCGGATAACCCTCCTCGAAGGTTCCGCGTGTTCCTAAATACCCATTACCTAGTGTAAATACAGTCTCTTGATGATGTAATTTGTTACGGTCAAATGCTGTCTCAACAACGTGCCAACTAGCAGCATCAACACAGGGACGATTTTGTAACAAATCCTGGGTCAAAGTATTAATCATAATCATACACAATCCTGAAGTAAAGCCAAAGTCTCGTCGGATTGTAGGCAAAAACCATAAGAATAACGGAGAAAGTTACTAAATTCACGCGCTTTCTCCGTCAAATCGAACACAATCAAGCCTAAATAGGCATTTTTAACTAGTTTTATTTCTCGCCCACATCCGTCTTATAGATACGTTTCCTTAATTACCATCTAAAAAACTGATTATCACTCAATACTATATAAAACTAAACATTTCGCAATGCTTTATACAAAACTACATAATCTTCTCATCAAATTATAACACTTCAATAAGCCTATAAGCTATATCTATAAACACTTCTGCTTTTTGAAAGTGTATCTCATCCAAAAACGCTCTCAGTTTTCAACTTATCATTACTTTAGACTCGGAAGGCGCCACATCAAGACTCAGGCGCCTTCACTTGCCGAGGTTTGTTCACTTGGTTATTATCAGGGGTGATTGCCCTGATTTGAAAAATCAATCGATTTTCGTTGGGATTTGATATTGGAAAAACGGGGAAAAACACGTCTTATATCCCGTTTTTGCGCTTATTACTGCTAAATATGTGACTGAATATGAACAAAATTATCAATTCTGTAATTATTGGCGTTGTAATAACAGTTACAGAGACAAGCTACGCGCAGCCTATTCCACAAGGGTTTCAAGCTGTAATCAAAGATAATAGTGTACAAGTATACAAAAAAGACTACCCAAATGGCAAACAAGAGTATGTCACGGTTGTAAACATAGTAAATGCAACAATAACGAACTTAACGGGAGAAGTAGTAAATACTCAAGAGCGGATTAGAAAAAAGCTGATAACTGAGTTTTGGCAAGATGCAGCGACCCGAAACACTTCTACAAAGAAAGCAAGAGTCGTTATTAACGGCGCCTTTTTTTCAACCAATGACAACCCAACAGGAATAGCATTCGGTCTAAAAGCCAGTGGGCGTATAATTACATACGGCTATGCAATAGGTAAAGAATATCCAGGTCAAATTCGCACTTTCTCTTGGAATAATAAAGGTGGCGCCATTACACCGTATTCAAAAGATATATTTAATTCTAGTAATGCTGATGTTGTAGGCGCCTTAGATGCAACAGCAGACAAATCAGCTTCACGTTACCTACCGCGTACATTCGTGGGTGTAAACAAAAATATGGTTATCTTCTATTCGAGTAACTACGCGCGTCAAATAGATGCAGCAACAATACTGCGAAACTTTGGCGCCAGTACAACAGCAATGCTTGATGGTGGTGGTAGTACTAATATAGTTATCGATGGTAAACCCTTAATTGCAACAAATCGCTCAATACCACACGCACTAGTTATATATTCAGGGAGATAAACATATGTACCTTAAAGACATAACTTTTGGTAGAGACTGTAAACAATATTAATAATCATCATTATATTGGGAACAATAATTAATAAGTGGTTATTAAAGGTTTGTCATGTCTAGATTAATACAAGTATTACAAAACACACTGATTCGTTTCGTCGCCTTTCTGTCGGTAGCATTAAAAAGCATCGGTAATCTGTTTAAAGGTATTTCTGGTTTCCTTGGAAACGTTTTCGGATTTAGCGAAAGCGACTCTCAATATTACTTAGAAAAGGATGATTCACAAGGTGTTAAGCGTTCGGAACCAAAACCAATGCTTACAACTGAACAAAAAACTAGTTTTGAACCAGCTGCTTCGCGGCGCCGTACCAACAACAAGCAGATGGATTATTATTTGAAGATGGCGCAAGAAATTAAGAAAGGATAAAGAAATCCCCCCAACCCCCTTAATAAGGGGTGCTTAATATAGATTTACTTTTTTATATTTAAAGGGTAAAAATTCCCTCTTTTCCCCCCTTATTAAGGGGGGAGAAGAGGGAATTTTTATATATATTTTTTTAATCAAAATAATATTGCATAATATGTCATTCGCCCTTTGAGGGAACACTATATCTATATAATTAGCAAGTGTTTGCCATGTTTGACGAACTATTTAACAATATCAAAAACAACCTGAAAGAATTTGTTACATCTAAAGTTGAACAAGCTGGTAAAGAACTAGAAAAACGCTTTGGAGTACCAGAAGCAGTAGAACCATTCACATTAATTCGCCGTTTCACACCTACTGACTCCACAGTAACACAGGGAGGAATTGCAATTAATGGTCAAACCTGGCAAATTGAAGCATATAATGATGGTTATAATCAGCCTTTAATAAATATTTCAGAACCGTTACGAAGTGTAATTTTATTTGAAGTTGCGGAACCAGACGTTCAAGAATGTGTTCTTGCCTGTAGATTTTACGCAAGAGCATTAAATACAGAAAAATCTATCAGAGTTTGTTTAGGTTTCGCAAGAAAAGGACAATGGGGTACAACAACTACATATCGTGCTTCGAGTCTTACTCAAAGCGGAGATTTTCAACTTTACGAAACGCGCGCTCATTACAAGAAAGAAACAGACCCTTGTAAGATTCAGATTACAGTACAATTTGAAAGTAGTGGAATATTGCTAATTCGAGACATTGAATTATTGCAAGCTGCCGTCAAACCACAACCTTAAAATTAATACACACACAATGTAGAGACATGATATATCACGTCTCCACATATATCGCGTCTCTACAACGCGGATATAATTTTTTATAAATCCGGCTACCATATATGATTGATATAGAAGAAAATCCTGTTTTACAAGAAGCTGTACGTGCAGCATGTGAAATAGCTGATAATAACAATATTATATTTGACAAACCAATTATTCTAAGCCATCAAAGTAATGTACTCATACACTTACATCCAACTTCAGTTGTGGCAAGAGTTGCGACGACAACAGGCACAGTTCGTAAAGGCGATGCATGGTTAAAACGCGAAGTAGCAGTAAGTACGTATTTAGCAGAGAACGGCGCCCCTATAATACCTCCCTCAACACAATTACCACCTGGTGCTTACGAGCATAACGGGTTGATACTAAGTTTTTGGGAATTTGTAGAAGTATTGAAAGAACCAGTTGACCCATTTATAGCAGGTCGTACACTACATCATTGCCACGAAGTGCTGAGTAATTTTCAGGGTGATTTATCTATTCTTGACCCATTAGAAGAATCAGAGCGCATACTTCCAAAACTTATAAAGCAAGGAGCATTTTCTAATGACGATGCTTCTATGTTAATTAGCATTTACCAAAGATTGAATACTAAACAAATTCAGGCGCCGATGCAACCGCTTCATGGAGATGCTAATTTTTCCAATGTGCTAAACACAACGCGCGGAGTACTATGGGCAGATTGGGAAGATACATTTATTGGCCCAGTTACTTGGGACTTAGCTTGTTTGGTAGCACGTGCGCGCGTATTGGGTACTGAGATAGAACAAGCGAATGCAGCACTTCAGGGATACGGTAAAGATATAAATGAAGGGTTGTTAGATTTGTTTGTTGAAGCGCGAACGTTTCAGACGGTGCTTTGGAATTATATTATTGGGCAACATGCCCCTCAAAGCTTGGAACGATTAAACGCACGCTTACAGTGGTTTAGAGAACGTGAAAGCTTTTACTTATAGAATAATCATCAATTATGTAATTATTATGATAGATAAGAATCAATTTACACAAATCTCTTTCTAAAGGTACATAGAAAGAGAGGTGTAACATCTGTATAGTTAAATACTGCCTTTACAATTTGTACAATCAGTAGCAGGGCAGTAAACATACTAAATTCTGTGATATTGCCTAACAACCTGCGTGTTTTTATAACTGATCCAAACGGCGCCTATTCTTATCCAATCGTTGCTTATACTTGGTTGTTAATTTACAATAAGTATGATGAACCAGATAAAGCTGCTACTTTGAAATACTTTTTAAATTGGTCATTGACTGAAGGACAAAAATCTGCTTCTCCCCTCGGATACGTGCCATTACCTTCTCAAGTCATTAGTAAGTTGAGAGAGAAAGTTAACCAGACTTTATAACCACCTTTTTGCTAGCAATATAAAAATTAGCATTACAGGTGTCTATAATTTATTTAAAGGTAGGCGGCTCATTTTAAAACAACCAAAGAATAAACTAAGTTTGAGAATTTTATGCCAGTATTATTAATAGCTAATACTATTTTTGAAATAGGAATTGGCTTTGTATTTATCTTATTTCCAAGCTTTATTGTAAAGAATAACGAACTAGCTGTTTCTTTTCTGCGGGTAATCGGATGTGGTGCTGTGGCTTTGGGAATTTTGAGTTTTTTAATGTTAACCTTAAAAGAGTCGAAAGAATTAAAACCAGGATTAATAACCTTGTCTGTTTTTCATTCTTTAGCTGCATTAACTCTGTTTTCAAACTTTACTAATAGCATAACTAATTCACTTCTGATTATTATACACTTATTACTTGGAGTATCGTTTATTAGCATTACATGGAAGCGAATTATGTCTACATCGAAATAAAATACTATGCTTGGAAAAAAGTAATATGAATTTATTTGTAGTAGAAGTTTTAGAAGAAGACGCTTATATAGTAATAACTAAATTTAGGTAGCAGGCGCCCTTAAACAAGTGTAACAAGTCGAAAACACGAAAAGCTGCTTTAATAATGGTAATCATATTTAGGTATTTAGGTATTGAAGTATTACAACGGTGCCAATCTCAACCAACCAGCACCGTATCGTTAATCGCTTTTTGTATTTTCGCGACATGTGGCGCCTTTAACTTGTAAGTTAAAATCAATTTGATTCACTTGAGGTAGTTGACTGAATAAGAGTTCATAGCTCTAAGGGACTTGCAAAAATTAAATTCTCCATTTGTGGAATGGGCATAGAAAGCCCGTTCCAAGCATAAGGGTGTTTGCTCGGATGCCCACCCCACAATAAATTAGTGGATATTTTTTATTTGAAAGTCCCTAAGAATCGCTCTCCACAATAGGCGCACACTCAAGAGCGTGCTTAGAAAGTGGTTTTTATTTTTGGCGCCATCTATAAACAAAGCATTTATTAGGTAAAAGACACACTAAAAATCTGAACCACCAACTTCTTGGTGGTTCAGAGTTATATTTTGTATTAACTATTACTTAAGCACTTAGGCAGGGAAGAAAGTCCGCATAATCAGTGGTCTAGCAAAGCCTAAAGCACCAAGCGCTAGCAAAATACTAGTAAAGAACAGACTTATTCGAGGGTTAGAATCTACTCTTTGATCTTCTCTACCACCTGTAAAGAATAAAGACCAAGCTTGGTTTGCATTGATAGTCTTAAAGCTATTAAAGCTAGGACTAAAAACAAAAGCACCAAACATCTCAGGAGATCGGAAATCTAAATTATTTATCATGTAAATAAGTATAACAATAATCTTGCCAAATAGCTAGTTTTCTGCTAAAAGCCAAGTAGGCACGTCAAGGGTAGCGATAGCGCAAGCGCTGACGGGAGTGCGACTCGTTCCGCTCAAAAAGCGCTTGGAGGACGACGAAGTACCCATATTGAAATTACGGTATACATCAACACTTAATAAACATAAGTATAATACCAGCAGATTGAGCGCATCCGACTCCTTACTTACGTTTACCGTGTAAAGGCGCCTTTTAGAAAACCAACGGTATCAATAAGCTTATGTAAGTCAACACAACTCAAGAAAGTATATTATTTTGAACAAGTCTATCTTTTAATTTTGTATATCATTGCGTATGCCGATTTGAGTTTATAGCCAAATTTGTTGCTTTCTTGGTGCCAGTTCCGCCCTGGATGACCATTGCTTAATAAACCAATCAATAACCATACACAACTTTTCCTCTTCAGGCTCATAATACCTTTCAGTAGTGGCAATAGGAAAAAAGTAAGCAATAGAATATAAAAAAATCTCCACATCTTGCTCAACGTTATCTATACAAAACAAATTCGTATCAATCCCGGATTGAATGATTTTCTGCAAATTCTCTCTCATCCAAGTAGTTTGTTCTTCCAGTAACTCTGGCTTAAGTCGAATTACCGCACGTGCGAGTTCGGCAGCATGAGAAGTACTTTGACGTGTATCTAATGCCGCACGAAAGCGGTTAATAATATAAGCTTTGAGTTTTTCGCTTGGAGAAATTTGTGAATTTAAAATCTCTACAGCATCTGTTATGTGTTTCTGAGCATAACTTTCTGCACTAGCAATCAAAATATCATCTTTGTTCTTAAAATACAGATAAAGCGTCCCTACGGCAATTCCGACATCCTTGGCAATTTCTTGCATTGTTGTTTTTTGGATACCATATGTGCGAAGACGCTGTTTTGCTGCATTTAATATTGCTTCTCGTTTTGCCGCATCGAGTTTTTGCATTCTTAATTAGCTTCTTTTCCACACTTTAACCTTAACGCCATATTTCGGACGCAGGGTAAAGGTCGGGTCTAGTTCAATTTGTTGTGGTACTAATTCTAGCCTGAAACGCTGGAATATAGATGCCAAGATTATTGTAGCTTCCATCAACGCAAAACTCTTACCGATACAGATTCTTTGTCCGGCGCCAAAAGGAAAGTAAGCAAATTTTGGTCTTTGGTTGACCTTGGATGGTAAAAAATTGTCTGGGTCAAATTTTTCTGGGTTATCCCAAAATTCCGGGTGACGATGAACTATATACTGACAAATGTTAATCTGATATATTACCTTTAATAGTACACGCTTGGTTTCTGTTTTGACTAAATTTGCCAAAAAACAGCTACTATGCTCCATCAGTGGCAGGTTTTCATAGCCAGAATTTTGCCCGCAACTTCTGCAAAAACTGGCATTACCGATAAGCGATTTCCTTGTTTCACTACCATTAGCTGTTCTGGGGTAAACTTAGAACGGAGTTGTGACAGTGAGATTAAGTTAGGGAAAGTCTCAACGAACTCTAACATAACTGTTTGCCAGCGCGGAGAATCGGGAGTTGATTTTGGGTCGTAGTAGTCGCTTTTTGGGTCAAACTGGCTTGGGTCTGCAACTTCCGCTTTAACGACACGCATTAATCCAACGATACCAGGGGGATTAGTGTTTGAGTGATAGAAAAAAGCTAAGTCTCCCTCTTGCATTTGCCGTAGAAAGTTACGTGCTTGGTAATTACGAACACCATCCCAGATAGTTTCACCCTGTCGTTCGAGGTCAAAAATGCTGTATACGTCTGGTTCTGACTTCATTAGCCAATAATTTACCGAGTTCATCTGTTCGCGCTTACCTGTAAACCAATCGCATTATCTCAATTATTGGCGCCAACGCAGGAGCAATCATTTTTCAGAGCAGCAACCAACAAGTTATTTTTTTTTGGGAATTCGGGACGGGTTTTTCCGAAATCGTCAAGTGCGGTTGGGTAGTAGATAATATACAAACGGATATATCGAACCTATATAAGTAAAGTAAGGGAACTTATCCCAGCTTAAACCCAGTTATTAAGACTGGGTTTTTGTGTTTCTGCCATAAACGCTCTGGCTATGCACTTTTTTGGTGCAATAGTACTATAAAATAAAGTTTTTCGTTCATCAGTCTACATTCGCTGTTCGCTTTCATGTGTATATATTAGAAATTTCACCTGCTTTCACACATCGGAATAAAGCTTGAATTGGAACCACACTTTTTATTGAGGAAGGCGCCCATACTAAAGTTGGAGATTTAATATAATCACAATTGGCAGATGGTGCGTGACGCTACATGTCTTATCGCTACGTTAAAATTTGTTCATAGCGTCACACACCCTACGGTTTTTATGTGCCAATCGCGTAAGTCGTACTGAAATAAACGTGGTAATTTTTTAATTTTGCGGAATCATATATGTATCTTGGGTAGTTGTACTTAAGAGACTATATTAAGAGCTACTATATATGATGACTGCTGATTCACAAACTTGGGTAACTCCTACTCAAGACCAAATCACACGCACTAAAAATAAGATAGACGCTTCTATTCAAAATATAAAATCTAACCCTAATTACCGCACGGGTTCTGCTCCATTCTACGGTTTCCATAATGCTAATGAAGCTGTACGCGGTACGGTAATTATATTTCACGGTTTTAGCGCTAAACCAACTCAGTTATCTGCGCTATCTGATTATTTGTATAATAACGGTTTTAATTATTACCAAGCTAATTTAGCGAACCATACATTACAACCACCTGATAAATTTTGGTGTCAAGTTGATTTAAAGCCAGAAATTCTTAATCCTTTGCGTTCAAAAGCACAGAAAGACCCTGTTTTACAAAACTTTATCGCCAGTTTGCCGGAAGACCCAAGTAAATATGAGCGTCCTTCAATGCTGCAAATGGCTAATTTGGTTGCGCGGTTAATGTTAATTGAACCACGTTTAATGAGCATTATGGCAGCAGCAGAAAATGATAATGACCCAAATTTCTCGCGCTACTTTACTTCCAATCACATGGATTATCTCACCGATGCGCGTAAACGTTTGGATGAACTCGATGCAATGCCAGGACCTATTTATGTAATTGGACTATCGGTAGGCGGCGCCATCGCGTTAGGATTAGCAGCAGACCAACCAAAACGTGTAGCAAAAGTAGTTGCATACACACCGCTGTTGAAACTTTACGAGCCAACGCTTGAGCGATATATTGAATTAGCGGGTCCATTGGATATGTACGAAAAGAGTTGGCATCCTGGAGAAAGTTTTCCTGTAGGCGCCTTAACTGCTGCATCACGATATGGAGCATATGTCCGCGAACTTAAAAATATCAAAGCACTGAAAAACGTTCCCACTTGGATGGTACTTACAGAGAATGAGGATGCTGCTAGTATTCCAACGAACGAAGACTTTTTTAGTAAAATTGGTGGAACTGACGCTGGACACCGTTTGTTTAAATATCCTGCTAGCGACTTAGTACCCCATCCACTCGCTGAACCTAATGTTCAAAGTCAGGGAATGACAAACCGCTTTTGGCAAAGTTTATATCAAGAGACTTTCAGGTTTTTAACAACGGGTGAATATGACCCCAGCAATATGGACACCGTTGAACAAGACCCTAATTTACCACAGGTGGCGCCTGTTTAATTCGTGGGAATGTGGCGCCTGTTATATATATTGTTATTGTAGAGACGTTACATGTAACGTCTCTACATTCTCGATGTCCATGTTTTCAAGCCCTCTTTGATAATGTTGGGTTCCGCTGTCGCTACACCCAACCTACGATTTAATAAGGGTTAGAATTGAATCTACCTCTTTCAACACTCCTTAAATAATAGCCTTTTCTTGGTCTGTTTCTTAAGCTGAAAGTGTCTCCGCTGTTTACTCTCCATATTTTAAAGTCTCTGTAGGTTAGATATTTATCTCTCTCGCATACTTCTGGTCGGTGGTTGCCAAGTACAAAGTATGCGGGACCTCTACCCATGACTTTTGCGTTTCCGTTTCTGTCTACTACGACTGATGTTTGTTCGCTTATTCCAATACCTAGTACAGACTTGGCTCTTTTGTCTTGAAGTTGTCGCGCGATAAATGTCATCAGGCGCCCCATTCTATCGCGTTTATCGAAGTGTGTATCTATAATAGTGTTTCTAAGATTAGACCAAGGTAAAAAGTTATAGGTAAAATTTATATTGCGATATGGGTCATAAAGTGCATCGCGTGATTCTACCGCACGACCACAAGCATTGTAAACAATACCACTTTGTATCATGGCGCCTGCACTTGTTCCACCAATGGCGCCTCCACGAGCAGATACTGATTCTATAGCCGTTTCTAATTGGGTGTTTTGGAAGTTACGAACGTATTTACACTGGTCGCCGCCTGCAAAGAAAATTACCTCGGCATTTTTAACTTTTTCAATTATATTTGGTGCGTTTGCATCGTTTCTATTATTAATGAGTATAGTTTCTACTGAATCAACACCGTTCATTTGATAAATCGGTTCGTTGTATGCATCGCTACCGGAAGCACGAATGATTACTACATCTACTTTGTTGGAACACTTTGTACATCCACGCGCTTGGTTGACCATCCATTGTATTGCTGAATCTACGTCAGTTCCACCACCACCTAAGTTATAAACTGGGCCAGCAAGACCCAGGTTGACGTTGTTAGGGTTGCCTATAATGGAACGTTTTGCAACTGCTGGTAATGAGGTTATTGTGGTGAGTAAGATAATTGCTGCCAGTTGGAAGTATTTTGACTTGTTGATTTTGATGACCACGCTTGGAAATCGCACTCGAAAAACTTTGCATTTATTTTAGTTTAAGTTTAGCAAAAGGTTAGTACATCACTAACATTATGATGGCACGGGCAAGGATGCCCGTTCCGCAAGACTGTTAAAATTAGAATGTTTGGGAACAATTAGTGTTGTGGATGACTCTAATCTAAATATATTCAGCGATTATTTATATTTAAGTTATCTCCAAATGTCACCTAAAACCCTTGCAGTTGCAGCACTTATATCTTTTGTCATTCCAACTAGTGTTGTAGCAAAAACAGCTACCCAAAACAATCCTAATCAGATTGGGATGCTAAGTAGTATTGCTCAACAATATGCCAAAGCTGGACAAAAACAAAAAGCTTCTGAATTAATTACTCAAGCACTCCCTTTGGTTGATAACATTTCTAGTAACTGTGATAAGCCAAAACCTATGGCTACTATTGCTGGGAATTATGCACGGGTTGGACAAGAGAATCAAGCCAACCTTTTGTTAGAACAAGCTATCAAAATTACTAAGACAGCAAAAGGTTGCAACAGTACCAACGATTCTGTTGAGAATTTATTGGATATTTCTAATAAATATATTGAAGAAGGACTTTATGATTTAGCGCTTCAAAGTGTAAAAGGTTTGGATGATGCTTCTTCGTTCTATCAGGTTTATGGATTGTCTTTAATTGCGCGCGATTGGGCTAAAAGTAATAAAGTTGACCAAGTTAATGCTTTGACTACTGAAATTTTAAATGTAGCTCAAAGTATCAAAGATGCTAACCAAAGAGCTTTTGCTTTAAGTCGTGGCGCCTATGAGCTTATCGAAGCGCAACAAAATACACAAGCTATCAAGTTGCTAGCTGAGGCACAGAAAGCTGTACCAGCTATTCAAGATGTTGATGGCAAACCTAATACATTACTTTTTATTGCACGTGCTTATAATAAACTTGGTCAACCTACTGAAGCTATCAAGCTTCTTGAACAAGCTACACTTGCTACACAGAAAGTATCTAACCCCTCCTTTAGAATCAATAATTTAGGCGCCATTGGAGCCGAGTATGCAGCAGTTAATCAAAAGCCAAAAGCAAACCTATTATTAGAACAAGCTTTAACAATTGCAAATAAAACTAAACCAGCTTCTGCACAAGACGATTTATTACTTACAGTTGCAGGTTATACTGCGAAAACCGGACAATACGACCAAGCTATCAAAATAGCAAAAGGTATCAAAAGCCGCGAATATCAAGCTGCTGCATTGTCTCGAATTGCTGGTGAAGTTGCACGTCAAGAAAAATTTGATTTAGCTTTACAGATTGCTCAACGACAAATTGGTAATGCTGCACATAAAGCAGGCGCCATAATGGAAATTACACGCGCACTGGTTGCTGCAAAGCAATTTGATAAAGCTGTAGCAGTTGCTCAAAGTATTAACCGTAAGTACGAAAAAGCTGGAGTTTTATCTGAGATAGCTCTTAAATACGCTGAAAATGGAAACCCTGACGAAGCAATAAATCTTATCAACACAATTAATAAATTTTCTGCTTCGCTATCTGATGAAGCAAATGATATAGATTGGATGTTGCCTGTTGTTGCTCAAAGTTATGCGAAAGCTGGAAACTTTGACCGAGCAATAAAAGTTGCTGAGTCTATTAAAATTACACAGCATCGAGTGAATGCATTAACAAAAATTGCTAACGAATACTCAGACAAAGGGCAAAAAGATAAATCTTTACTTTTACTCGCGCAAGCTGTGCAATTAGTCAAATAAATTATATCAAATCTTATGCAAAGAAAATTTAAATTTATCATCTTGTTTGTAGCTTCTTTCATCTTGATATCAATTTGCTCATTTGCCTTGTTTTTAAATACAGTGGCGCCGTTCCGAGCAAATACACCAATTGAAGCTGTTACAATTGGATATAATACTCCAACACCCGTTCGATTTTATGGAAATATTTTTGAATCATGTATAAAAAGTAATGATATTACAGAGTGTCGTGTAAATATAAATAAGCGTCCATTAGAAATAACGGTTAACAATAAACAATTTGAGCCAAATCAACTTCCTAAATGTCTACTATCATATTCAGGGCAAAACTTTAATTGTTTTGTGGGAAGTGGTGGTTATGCTGGTGGAGTTCGCTTTGTTAATTCAATATATACAACTAGCACTTTAGGTTTAACTAGCCAGCAATTACAATCTTTAAAGTCAGATAATTGGTTTGCTCAGTTCAATCAAAATACTTGGTCGAATATATCAGTTATTTTATCCGGTATTTGTGGTATTATTGCGGCAATTATTATTTGGCAATATCCAAATAGATATATACAGGCTTTTGCTAATTTAGCTATTGGGTTGAATATTTTTTATCAAGGATTAGTTCAACTTTATAGAATTAAACCAGTAACAAGTATATTAATGGATTTGAACGAACCACAAATGATGCTTATTGCGGCTTTATTTGCAATGCTTGGAACTGGTTTGATTTTAACGCTTAATTGGCGCCGTCAAAACTTAGTAAAAATGTTTGCTATTATCGGCGGTGTCAACACAGCTTGCGTATTTGGGCTACTAGTTTACGCATTTTTACTTAGCGGTGGTTTTGTTATTGCCGATTACTAATTAACGTAGATGGTAATTTTGATATCAAATGTAAGGCGCCTTACAGTAAGGATTAATCAAGATTAACTTGCTTGATTAACCCTTGCCTAATTACAAGCTCAAGTAGCTCGCTTCTGGTAATTCCTAACTCTTCAGATACTTTATCTAATTCAGCAGAAGCTGTCTCTGTGAGCATTATTTGATACCTCTGCTTACTTTCGCCATATTTATCTTTTTCAGTTCGTTTAGGTCTTGGCACAATTTTTTATATACACACATAAACACCTCAACATTCATTTTGACAAATTTTTTGTCCGATTAAAATACATATTTACATATTTACATATTTACATACGTATGTATATAATAAATATAAATTTGGGCGGTGCGAGTTCCGGCAAGAATCAGCCACCGCCCAAATGTCCAACCTGAGTAAGGAAGAACAACTATATGATGACACAATCGAGATATTCTGAAGTTGATGAGCAAGGAACCGTTTTACCAGATAAAGCAAGCTCACCAAGTCGCGAAACGGTTAAACACTTGGTTATTGGTTCACCAAAAGCGGTAAAAAGCACAATTTATTCGTTACAAGTGCTTGGTTACGCACAAGTAAGTGACTGGAGTCAATTGATACCAACCGCGAACCCTGGTGAGGTAATGAGTATTTTAAGCCGTAATATTGCGGTTCAATAGAATGTTCTAAGCGACGTGAACCGTGCGCGTCGCTTGAGTGCATATTTTTAAATGACTATGCTATAAAATCCAGGCAGATAGCTGATATCATGTCCGGTTGATTGCCCACAATGTAGAGACGTTACATGTAACGTCTCTACAAGCATTTTATTACGGTTACACTACTGGACATGATATGATTTTGAACAAAATAACCCAAATAAGCCGTCATTAATTTCAAGATTTAATTAGATTGGTAAGCAAAAATGTCAACTAACAATCAAAATTTACTAAAACCTTCAGCAGAGGAAATCCAGTATTGGAAAGAATTGGATGAACTTGATAGTAGTGCTTTTGCTGGTAAACCTGTATCTGATTCAGAATTCACAGAAATAGTACAGTAACATCTTTGACAAGATGTTTATTTTTCATGTCAACTATTTATCAAATATGATGTTTTATCTAAGAAAAACTTATGAATAAAATTGTATTTGATAAGATGTGTAAATAAGCAAACACATTTAATACTTTGAGAGTTCGTATATTTAATATTCTATAAAAAATACCTTATTTTTACGCAGCTAATAACTTGATTTTTAATACATATGCTCATAGTGCAGCTTGACTAAAGTAGTAGCCTGGTTGAAACAGCAAAAAAGTGTACATTTAATAAGACTTTCCCTTCTGCCATCTGCCATCTGCCATCTGCCTTGCTGCACTAGTTCGTTAGTTCGCGTTGAAAGGGCTGGCATCCTTGCCCCTGAATATGAAACGGGCATCCCTGCCCGTTCCACAAGATAGTTACATGCACCTCATGATGGCGCCAGTTGTTTTTTCCTACTCTTTTTAACTTGGCGTTTGCCTGAGAGGTCATATATTAGTCCCATTAATGCGGGTACGACTGTGGGTGTGAGTATTGTTGAGAATAATAGTCCTCCTGTTAAGACTATGCCTAGTCCTTGATATAGTTCGGCGCCTTGTCCTGGTACGACGGCGAGGGGTAACATTCCCAATACACTGGTGATGGCTGACATAAAGATTGCGCGTAAGCGGTCTTTTGTGGCTTGATATACTGCCTTGTCGTAGTCCATGCCTTCTTCTAGAAGTTGCAACGCGCGTTCTACTATTAATATTGATGTGTTTACAACCACACCTGTCAAGATTATAAATCCTAGTGCGGTGATCATATCGAGTGGAACTGTTACGCCGGGAATGCTGTTTGCGATAACTAAACTTAGTAAGGCGCCGCTCATTCCCATTGGTACGGTTGCCATAATGACTACTGGGTATAAGAAAGAACGGTATAACGCTACGAGCAAGAGGTAGATAATAAATATGGATAATACAAACGCTGTGGCTAGTTGTGTAACTGTTTCACCCAGTCGGTCAGCAGAACCTGAAAGTTCGATTCGATACCCTGCTGGTAATTTAGCTTGAATTGGCGCCAGAATATCTTGTTGGGTAGTTTGAACTATGCTGCCTAATGGTGCATCTGGGTTTAGTGTAACTGTGAGAGTTATTGAACGTTCTAAGTCTACGTGGTTAATTACATCTGGCCCAACTGTTTCTTTGACTTCGGCAACGTCATTGAGTTGAACTTGTCCACGGTTGGTATATAGAGGTAGCTGTCGTAGTTGTTCGGGTGTTTGCACGAATAAGTCTTTGAGTTCGACGGAGACATCAAGTTCTTCTTTTCCGTCGATAAATTCTGATGCTAAACGTCCTCCTAATGCTGCTTCAACCATTGAACCAACTTCTGCTTCTGCTATGCCAACTTCGGCAAGTCGTTCGCGGTTAGGGATTACTTGCAGTTCGGCGGCGCCTCCGACATAATTAGAACGAACGTTTCGTACACCAGGTAAGGGACGCAGTTTACCCATGATATCGCGTTCGTATTCACTTAGTTGATTTAAGTCGGCGCCGACTATATCTACTTCAAATTCTTTACCTGGGTCACGGAATATAGAAATACGGTTTGGCACCATAAAGCGATAACCAGCAAAATTATTACTAGCAGAGCGCATCCGTTCTATCATCATTGCTAAACCATTACTCGTGGCAAACTCCGGTTTAAGAATTGCCGATATACCACGTATTGCACCCGGACGGTCTACATACATTACCCTTTCAACTTCGGGTTGCTTTCTCAAATACGCGCGCACGGGTTCCGATTGACGAATTGCTTCGGGTATACTTGTTCCTGGCATCGGTTCTGCGCGCCATAGTACTAAGTTACGATTACCTTCGGGCAAATAATCAGCAGGTGGCAGTAAGAATATACTTGCTACCATTAAACCAATTGGAATCGATAATATAAATAGTCGGCGCCCAAGTCTACCATTTCCTGTTGACCAACCAACTGTGGCGATAAGAATATTTTCAATCTTTGTTTGAAATACTCTAAATACAGCAGAAGTATTTGCAACTGCACGAACTAACCAATTACCACCTTTATATTTACCACCTTCTAAAACTTGTACTGCTTCTGCTTGATTGAGAAACAACCCAGATAGCATTGGTACAAGTGTAACTGCCGCTAACATCGAAAATAAAGCAGCAGCAGTAATTGCAATTGCCATATCTGTAAATAACTGGGCAATTTCTCCTTTTACTAATACTAAAGGAGCAAATACTGCAATATTCGTTAAAGTGGCGCCTAATAACCCTCCAGAAACTTCCTTTGTACCGTCAATAGTCGCGTTAACTGGGTTTTTACCTTGTTGCATGTGGGTAAAAGCATTTTCCACTACTACTATTGCGTTATCTACAACCATCCCAGATGCAAAACCCAGTGCTGCCAAACTGATAATATTTAGCGTGCGTCCCAACAACGACATGGCGATAAACACAGTTATCATCGTTGTGGGAATAGTTAAAGCAACTACTGCAACAGTTCGCATCGAACCGAGAAACAGTAATAATATTACTACCGCAAGCAAAGAACCACTAATTAAGTTCTCTTGTACCAGTGTTACCGACTGATTTATATACTCACTCTCGTCATAATTATAGATAAACTTGATGCCTTCACCCGCGCGGTCGAACTGAGCTTCTAATTCACTAATTGCCGCACGTACCCCTTTTGCTACATCTGGAACATTGGCGCCAATCCGGCGAATAATACCAATTGCCACAGTGGGATTATCATTAAATAGCAATGCACTATCTTGGGGTTTACGTCCCATTTGTATTTGAGCGACATCACGTAAATATACCGTTCCGGAAGCATCGCGTCGTAGCACAAAACCCGCTATTTGCTCCATATCTTGCGACCTGCTCACCGTGCGAACTCTGTATTCACGACGACCCAATATTAATGGACCGCCTCGGATATCACGGTTATTCTCTCGTAGCACCCTTACCACGTCACCAATAGCTAAGTTTCTCTCAGCTAAAGCTTTCGGGTCAACACGCACTTCCACTTCACGCTGTTGTCCACCCACAACTAAAAATTGACCTGTTCCTTCCACACGACGTAACCGAGGTATAATAACTTCTTCAGCTAAATCACGGTTACGATTTGGGTCACTTTTAAATCCTGCCTTTGGCGCCATTGGTATCCACATCATCGGAGAACTGGCGCCACTAACAATCTCAACCGCAGATTCCCCAGCTTCTTCTGGTAAACTTTCAACTTGTTGTAAACGATTTAATACATCTACTAAACGCTCATCAACATCGCTACCCCAATTAAATTCTAAATTAATAGTGCTGCGTCCCGACCTTGAAGTACTGCTAATTTCCTGCACACCCAACACTTCCTCCATCCGTTCTTCAATCGGACGGGTAATTAAATCTTCCACCTCAGTTGGTCCGGCGCCGGGATAAGTAGTACTAATAGTAATCTCCGGTCTATCACCACCAGGTTGAAGTTCCAAAGGTAAATTCAACAGAGACAATATTCCGAATACAGCGAGAAGGCAGAATAAAACAAATGTGCCATGTCGCCAACGAACAGCAGTTTCTATAATTTTCATGATTTATGATTTGTTATAGTTTGAAGTTTGATCCCCCCAACCCCCCCTTAATAACGGGGGGCTAAGAGGTGCTTCTTGTTCCCCCCGAATTCGCGTTCTTGTTAGGGGGGATTTTTAATTCGATACTTCACGAATAGCGGCGCCATCGTTTAACATATCGCCACCACGAGAAACAATTTCTTGACCAGCACGTAACTGAGGATGATAAATAGCCACCTTCTCACCCATATCAGCGACCATTTGTACTTCTTGCTGTTTGGCTCTACCTTCTGCGACAGTATATACAAACCACTTATCTTGACGCTTAGTTAATACATCGCGCAATACAACAAAACTAGGTTGATTTGTTGCAGATTGTAAAGTACCAGTAACAGCCATTCCAGATACCAAACCTCTGGGTGGGTTATTGAACTGTACCCGCACTCTTTGCCGACGAGAGGCGCCATCAGCAGTAGGTACAACACCTGTAATAGTGGCATTACTTTTCCAATTAGGTAAAGCGCGCGCCGTTAACTCTACCCTTGTACCAGGTGTAATTCTTCCCGTTAACTCTTCTGGTAATTCTAAAAAAACATCTAGCCTATCACCAGCTACAAGACTGGCAATTTCTCCACCCGTTTGTACCAAATCTCCAGCACTAACTTTGCGCTCTTGAACAATACCTGTAGAATTAGAAGTAATTTTAGTTCTCTGTAAAGCTAACCTTGCTTGATTAACTGCGGCAGATGCGGCGCCTACTAATGCTCTTTGTGCCTCCATTTCTTCGCGCGTTGCTCCAGCTTGTGCTTCTTTTAAAGTAGCTTCAGCAGCTAATCGTTCCCCATGTGCATCATCAACAGACGCTCTTGCTTCCACTAACAACCGTTGAGAAATAGCACCTTCTCTAACTAAATTACTATTACGCTGTAAATTATCGCGTGCTTCTTGTTCGCGTGCAAGTGTCGAACGCAGTGCAGCTTGACGCTGGGCAATAATTTCTGGACGAGTACCTACTTCTAGACGTGCCATGTTACTACGCTGCTGTGCCAACTGTGCCAAAGCTTGGGAAAGTGCTAGTTGCTGGTCGGCATCATCTAATACAGCAATAGTCATTCCTGGAGTAACTCTATCTCCTGGTTGCACCATAATTTGTTTTAATAGTCCGCCAGTTTGCGCGCGGATAGTCGCTTGTTGCGTTGCTTCGACTTGTCCTAATAACTGGTAACTACGCATACCTTGCCCAGTAATTAATGTAGTGGTTTCTACTGGACGTGGTGGTGGAGTTTGGGGCGCCTGTGCGGTGGCAGGTTGCGATGTTTTTCCTGGTGTTAATACTCGCCAACCAATAACACCGGCGCCGAGTATTAGTGCTGCAAGCAATACTCCAAGCCAGGGTTTTCGCTGAGTCGGGGTGTAATCAGCATCGCTAATATCTTCATCTTCAACGATAGCTTGAGTATCTGTAATAATTTCATCCCTCGGACTCATGGCGCATCCCTCCTTGATAACGCAGTTAAACTAAGAAACGCGGTTTCTCACGAGAAACCGCGTTTCTAAAAGAAGTTTCGGCGAACCGCATTAAACAGCCATGAAAGGTTTATGAAAATTTTTTAATAATTTATTTAATTTTTAGATATAAAAACATGTTTGTGGGTTATAATATACTTTGGTGCGTGATGCCACGAGTTTATTTGCTTCGTTGTAAGTTTGTTATAGCGTCACGCACCCTACCGATTGTTTCCAAAAAATCCTACTGCTAACCATATTGCAAAGGCAAATAAGGAAATTATACCAATAAGAGTTAAGACTAGAACAATTATGACTATATTTATGAACCATTCATCTTTTTGACGGCTTTGAATTGGTTCGCGTAGATGCGCTTCGAGTAAATTTACATTTTTGGTGTTTGCTTTCCATGTTGTATCAAATATATCTCCCAAAATTGGGATTGAACCAACGGCGCCATCAATAACTATATTAAATATCATTTTTGCCAATGTTGTTTTAGGCAGTTTAAATTGAATTGCCTGAAATAATATATAAACTGATAGCAAAATACCAACAAAATCTCCTCCTACGGGTAATAACCCAACTAGTGACTCTAGTCCAACTTTAAACCTTGTCCCAGGAACACCAAGCGAACGGTCCCATAAATCACTTAATTTTCGTAGACTTTGCAGTTTGGCTAGTTTAGCGTTGGTGTCAGAGTGCATATAATAAGAACAGCTTGATGATTGAGTTATACAAATTATGAGTCAAAACTGGGCGCCTGACATTAAGTATGGAAACCAGTGTAACTGTCGAAATTAATACATACGAAGTAAGTAGAATTTAGCGAGTAACCAGCACTTTGATTTGATGATTTTCTTCAGCTAATATATCTAACTCGATTTGATTAAGTTGTTTCGGTTGCATTTGTTGCAAATCGTGCATTACTGTTTTGACGTTCTCAGTACTAAATTTATAATACTCCGTTAAACTGCCAATCGGATAATTAAAGCTTTGATAACGGTGCTTAAAATACTTTTCAATATTGCCGCGATTTTTCCATGTACCCAGCACTTTTATTTCAATAGTTTTATAATGTGCGACCAAATCTATCTCTACTTCTTTGAGACGCTTTTGAATTTGGCGCCCAGTAACACCAACTTTATAGAATACCTTTTTATCATCAGTCCGAATTTCCAAAAAATACAGCGTATTTGATAATACTCGTCTTAACTGCGCGCGGTATAATTGTAAATCAATAATTCGATGTGACATATCAGAACTTTTCTTAAAAGTCGCATGTTCAACAGCTAACTCTAACTTCAACAGCTTCTTAAATATTAAAGGTTCCTGCACCGAATTGAACAACGCTAAATCTAAGGCACCAACAGGTATTTTCCCCAAATCATTAAACTCATAACCAGCCGGAACCATATAAACATTCTTATTCAACAATCCTGACTTTAATAAACCAGGACTAAGCAATTGAGAACTCACTAAATAATCTTTACAACCATACTCACTCCACAATAACTTAAGTAACTTCAAATCCTTACCAGATAACTGAATATTAAAGCTATCGTAAAAAGGTAAAACAGGGAACTCTTGATTAGCAACCGAACGACAAGTATCATCAGTATGGGCAAAATGGTGTTCCTTCTTCTTACCCTTCTTAGCAGTCAACCCACCACCACAATAAGGACACCTCAACCGACTCTTACCACTACAAACATCCTCAACATATACCAAAACCCCAGAACTATCCACACCATAATTTAACCACACAACTAAATATCTCCTTCTTTCTTTCTTCCTTTGCTTTCCTAGGGTTGAAACCCTAGGCTATTGCGGTTCGTGACCTAAACATCTTATTTATACTAAAAGATATATACACATCCAAAAGATATGACATTATTAGAAATAGAAACCTTATTTAGCATTAAACTAATTAGAGATAAAGAATTTTTTCGTGAATGGCAAGATAATTTACCAGAACTGAGCGAATCAGAAAAGCAACAGTTATATAAAGTACAAGCCGGATATTTTAATCTACTGAGATACCCGCCTTTTCTCGAAAACGTAGTTAAAATGGTAGTGCTAGACCCACTTTTATTTATCGGTGACTTTTACCTTTCGCCATACTGCGTCAAGTCCGAAAAATCCATCGAAATATCTGCTCTTGATGAAGATACTATAATCAAGGGAAGTTTGGATGTCCTCGTGTTGAAAGACCAACTATGGCTAATGGTGATTGAATCTAAACAAGCAGCTTTTTCGCTCTTAAGCAGGTTTAGCACAGATATTAGCTTATATGTTAGCAAATCCTTACCGAAATCAACCTAATTTTGGCATGATTACAACGGGAGGAAGTTTTGTATTTATAAAGCTCATCCAAGGAGAACAGCCACAATATGCTACCTCTAGGATTTTTGAACTTCGCAACCCCGATAATGAATTATATGATGTTCTTAAAATTTTAAAACACATCACCCAATTAATTATTTCTGAATGTGTATAAATAACTCTTGTCTCTGTGTTCTCTGTGTCAACGTTGTAAAAATAAATACTTTGGCTGTCCAGGCGAGGCGCCTATGCTACAATTTTCCATTTTCTACCTTTGGCTAGATTTATCTTTTTAGAAATCAACTTTCGAGATAGATGGCATTTAGGGTAAAGATTTGTAAAGATAGTAGATAATGCCATCATCTCTACAGCCATGACTTTTGACTACGACTTGTTTGTAATTGGTGCTGGTTCAGGAGGACTAGCGGCAGCCAAAACAGCTGCAAGCTTCGGTGCCCGTGTTGGTATAGCAGAACACGAAGCTTTGGGCGGAACTTGTGTTAACCGTGGCTGCATTCCTAAAAAGCTAATCGTTTACGCCGCTGACTTTGCCCTGCAAAAGCAAATGGCACACCAGTATGGATGGAGCCAATGCGATAATTATTTTGACTGGACAAGGTTTACTAAATTAGTAGACAAACATCTTGATAATCTTAACGACTCGTTTTCAAAACAGCTACAAAAAGCAGGAGTAGATTTAATAAAAGGGTACGCTACCTTTGTTGATGACCACACCCTAGAAGTAGATAACCGTAAAATTACAGCTGATAAGATTTTAATCGCTGTTGGCGGGCGCCCCAACTTACCAAATATTCCCGGCATTGAATTTGCTATCACATCGCGCGAAATGTTTCACCTGCCTTACTTGCCCAAGCGGTTTGTAGTAATTGGTGGTGGTTACATTGGCATCGAATTTGCCAGTATGATGAACGTTTTTGGGTGCAAAGTTACCGTTATTAATCACGACGAACTCATATTGTCAGGATTTGATGATGATGTTCGCGCTCATATTCAACAAGGTTTAACAAAACGAGGGATTAGATTTTTTCACAACAGCACTGCAAAAGAAATTAAACTTTGTGAAGATGGCTTGCTTGTGAAAATTAAAGGTGATAAGCAAGCGACAGTTGCCGCTGACACTATTTTAGTCGCCACAGGTCGCCTGCCGAACATCGAAAAACTAGGTTTAGAAAAAGTTGGTATCGAGTTAGCTGAAAAAGGTACCATCCAAGTCAATGAGTACAATGGCACCAACATTGAAAATATTTACGCAGTTGGTGATTGTTCGAGCAGCTTACAATTAACACCTGTCGCGAAAGCTGAAGGACAAGCTTTTGCTCTAACCGTATTTGGCAAAACACCAAAAACAGTAAATTACAACGAAGTCCCAACTGCGGTGTTCTCTCGTCCAGAAGGTGCAAGCTATGGAATGACGGAACAACAAGCGCGCGAAAAATTTGGTGACTCTGTAGAATCTTTTAAAACCGAGTTCAAATCGTTACGAGAACAATTTGGTGGTAGCGACGAGAAAACGCTCATAAAGATTATAGTTCAAGCAGAAAATCAACAAGTTTTAGGCGCCCACATGGTAGGGGAACATGCAGCGGATATCATTCAAAGTTTGGGTGTCGCAATTAGAAAGGGTATTACCAAGCAAGATTTAGTAGAAACAATTGGTATTCACCCCACAACAGCCGAGGAATTGATGACCCTTTAATATATTCTTGTGACACAGGCATCCTTGCCTGTGTATTGATTCCATCGAACTTGTTTAACATATATATAGATAAAATTCGTTCTTAAGTTTTGTGTAGCCTAGGAAGTTGTAATATGGCATATGATTATGATTTGTTCGTTATTGGCGCCGGTTCAGGTGGTTTAGCAGCTTCCAAGCGTGCAGCAAGCTACGGTGCAAAAGTGGCAATCGCCGAAAATGACTTAGTTGGTGGTACATGTGTCATTCGCGGTTGTGTACCAAAAAAGTTGATGGTTTACGCTTCGCATTTCCCTGCAATATTCAAAGAAGCACAAGGTTATGGTTGGAAAGTTGGTGACACCTCGTTAGACTGGGAACACTTTATTACATCTATTGATAAAGAAGTTCGGCGCCTGTCACAATTACATATCAGCTTCTTAGAAAAAGCAGGAGTAGAATTAATTTCGGGTAAAGGCAAAATTTTAGACCCTCATACCGTTGAAGTTGGCGATAAGAAATACACTGCTGATAAAATTTTAATCGCTGTCGGTGGGCGCCCTGTTAAACCAGATATGCCCGGTTTTGCTGAATACGGCATTACATCGAACGAAATATTCCACCTTAAGGAAAAACCCAAGCATATTGCAATTATCGGTGCTGGTTATATTGGCACTGAGTTTGCTTGTATTATGCGAGGTTTAGGATGTGAAGTCACACAAATCACGCGCGGGCAGAAAATTCTCAAAGGGTTTGACGAAGATGTTCGCGACAATATTGAATCTGGGATGAAGAATCACGGTATTAATTTGATTCGCAATAATATTGTCAAACAGGTTGAGAAAAATGGCGACGGTTTGAAGTTAACTTTATCTGATGAAAATTTGGCGCCATTAAATGCCGATGTATTTTTAATTGCTGCGGGACGGGCGCCTAATATTGAAGGATTAGGTTTAGAAAATGCTGGAGTTAACTTAGTACAAGGTTCAATTGAGGGCCCAGGTTATAGCACAATGAACGCTATCGCCGTTAATGAATACAGCCAAACTTCCCAAGAAAACATTTACGCTGTCGGTGATGTTACGGATAGAATCAACCTAACTCCAGTCGCCATTGGTGAAGGGCGTGCTTTTGCTGACAGTGAATTCGGTAATAACCGACGTGTATTTAGTCACGAAGATGTCGCTACTGCCGTATTCTCCACACCCGAAGCGGCAACTGTGGGATTAACCGAAGAACAAGCTAAGGGTAAATACGGAGATAACGTCAAAATCTTCAAAACTAGTTTCCGCCCCATGTACTACACCCTACCAGGCAGCGACGAACGTACAATGATGAAGTTAATAGTCGATAGTAATACCGATAAAGTATTAGGTGCCCATATGGTAGGTGACGATGCTGCCGAAATTATCCAAGGTATAGCTATCGCAGTCAAAATGGGCGCCACCAAAAAAGACTTCGACGCGACCGTTGGTATTCACCCATCAGCCGCCGAAGAATTTGTCACAATGAGATAAAGCTAGGAGGCGCGGAGTTAGGAGTTAGGAGTTAATATCCCCAACTCATAACTCATAACTATGTTCATTTACCTGCATGGGTTTGCATCCAGCCCAAATTCAGCTAAAGCGCGTGATATTCAGTCATATCTTGCGAATTTACATGTAAATATCAAAATACCTGATTTAAATAACGGCGATTTTTCGCACTTAACTATCACACGTCAACTCAAACAAGTTGAGAAAGAATTTCCTAAAAGCTCTACACCTGTAACGCTTATTGGCTCAAGTTTAGGAGGTTTAACCGCAGCCTTTTTAGCAGAAAATCATATTTCTGTGCAGCGTTTAGTTTTACTCGCACCTGCTTTTGGCTTTTTATCGCATTGGATACCCAAACTTGGTGAAGAAAAGCTTCAACGTTGGTGCCAAACTAAATACATGATGGTCTACCATTACGGCGAAACGCGCGAGTTACCTTTACATTACGATTTCGTTACCGATGCGGCACTGTATCAAGAAGATAAATTACGGCGCCCTATACCGACTTTGATATTGCATGGAATCAACGATGAAGTTATCCCAATTCAAGCTAGTCGCGATTTTGCACGAAAACGTCATACAGTTGAATTGGTAGAACTAGATAGCGACCACGCAATGTATGATGTAGTCGATAATATCAAGGAAGCAATTTCACGGTTTTGTCAATTGCAGTAAACATGTATAATTGCAAATTCAATTGGGCAAAATTTAAAATTTTCTATGCTCCCTTATATTCGTCAAGACCTCGCGCAGTTCAGTGCTTACAAACCACATCCTGGAAGTAATAGCTCCGAACCAGTTGCAACTGTGTTCGATAGACTTGATACCAATGAAAGTCCTTACGATTTGCCAGTAGAGTTAAAACAAAAACTTGCTTGGACTTATGAACAAGTCATTGAAACAAATCGTTACCCAGATGGGGGACACGAAGAACTGAAGCGGGCAATTGCCGAATATGTTAATCAAACTGCTACGGCGCCATTTATTACAGCATCTAATATATCTGTCGGAAATGGTTCAGATGAATTGATACGTTCACTGTTAATTGCTAGCTGCGTTGGAGGCAACGGTTCAATATTAGTGGCAAATCCGACGTTTTCGATGTACGGTATTTTGGCGCAAACGTTGGGAATTAATGTTGTAACAGTTGGTAGAAATAAGGAAACTTTTGAAATTGATTTAGATGCGGCTGCTGCTGCGCTCCAAAGTCAGCAAAATCCACCAATTCGGGCTATTTTTGTCGTTCACCCTAATTCTCCCACCGCAAACGCATTAAGTGAAAACGAATTATCTTGGATTAAAAGTATATCGCCTACTATCTTAATAGTTATTGACGAAGCTTATTTTGAGTTTAGTCAGAATACCTTAGTGTCGGAATTAGACTCACATCCCAACTGGGTAGTGATGCGGACGTTTTCTAAAGCTTTTCGACTTGCTGCGATGCGTGTGGGATATTGTATTGCCCATCCGGAATTGATATCCGTTCTCGAAAAAGTCCGTTTACCTTATAATCTTCCTAGTTTCTCTATCGCGGCTGCACTACTCGCAATTCAAAATCGAGACTTACTACTTAATACAATACCTGAAACGATTAGCGAGCGAAAAAAACTACAAGTTGGTTTAAGACAATTCACGCAACTCAAAGTGTGGGATAGCACGGCGAATTTTATTTATTTACAGCCAAAAATAAGCAATACAGTCAAAATTGATGATTTATTAACGAGTTTAACTGAGCAATTGCTTCAAATGGGTACTTTAGTACGTCAAACCGGAGGGGGTTTACGAATTACTATTGGAACTCCTACAGAAAATGCTCATACTTTGATGAGGATGAAAACCGTTTTAGATGAATTTGAAGTCGAAATTTAGGTAAGTCTTTAGAATTATTTATTGTTTTATGACTTTATGTTAACTAATCTTAATAGTCGAATTTATCTTCTATATCATTAGCAGAATGACGCACGTTTGCTACTGTCTGTGGCAATACGCCCACCAATAGTGCAAATGCTTCATCTGGTAATTGAGATACCATTTCTGATGGAAAATATTGTTCAAATTGGTCGAGAATCTTTATTACTCGTTTAGAAGCTAATGAAGACTCTGTAATTTGCCTGATTAGTCGAATCCACTGGCGCCTAATTAAATAAGCTTTTTGGCGTTCTTCATGGGTTTCAGGGCTTAGTAAAGAAAGATTACCAATCGCTAGGGCGCCCAGACAATCGCGGTCATAGTCACCACCAACGGCGGCGCCAGGTCCGGCAAATTCGGCGTGATAACGTTTGAACAATATTAAACCATTCCGTCTTTTGCTATTCACCGTCAAAACCTTTCCACTGTGTAACATCGTCAGAATGTCCGAGCCATAAAATTGCTCACAACCGTCTGGTGTTACAAGATATTCGAGAAAACTGGTGTCAGGATAATAAGTTGATACCATAGCAGCCTGATAGCTTTATTTTTGGCTATCGATGTTTTTTAATGTTTATGTAATCGGTAAAGAGCGTGAACTTTTATTACAACTCGAAGCTATATATACGAAGCTGAGTTCTTATTATTATCAATATTTTCCTAATTTATTCAAGTCGAATCAGAATTAATCAAAGTTTTTCAACAGTTGAGTAATCTTATTCTATGAGATTTGATTACTTTTGTCTTGAGACATAAGGGTTTTTCCTTAAAGTTTGTATAAAGTTGAATATCTAGATTACAAAGTTACTGTGAGAAATTTCAAAATTTTGTCACGTAATTTTACTGATGACAACACGGATATTTGATGAAATCAAGTCCTGCTTTACTATTTAGTTGTGAATTACATCTCCTTTAAGAAGGATGACGACACCAGAGTCAGGGTAGATTTTTAACAGAACCAAGATTGATTTTCAACGCTGATAAATTAAATGCGTCTTCATGGGAATTGGGCAATTGTGTAAAGTAAAGATAAAGCATATCAAGATAAATAAAAACTTTTATACTTTGCCATCCTCAAATTGTCGCATCAACTGTAACTAGCAATTTCAACGAAACATGATTATTACATGACTCCACACCTATCTTGATAATTTTTACGTTGTTTCCAACGTTCTCTACGACCTCAGATAGATCAGTATGTGCTATCCAACCCCTGATGACGTGCTAAATTAATCATACTTAACAATATTTCATTGTTGCTCAGACATAATACTGACTTTTAAGTAAAAAAATATATATCTACATATATCTATAGATGAGGTGTAATATCTTACGCAAATAAAAATTTAATATTTATTTAATATTTATCGTATGACTATGCTAACTCAAGCGCTTATGCAAGAGAATTTGCGGTGCCCGTTTGAAGAAGAATAGATTCCAGCCTGTTTCGACTTTATGTACGCGATATCCAAGCTTAAAGTAAAGTTGCCGCGCAGTATGGTTGGTTTCCAAGACGTGGAGATATATATCTTGAAACCCCCATTTCAGAGCAAGCTTTTCGCAATTTGTAAGCAAACTAGAGCCAACACCTTGCCGACGGTAATTTGGATGTACCGCTAAATTAGATAAATAAACAAAGCTTTTACTTGGATGTCCCCAAGTATCATTGTAACGCACACCTAATTCGACGGTTCCAGCCTTGGTATTGTTGGTATTTGCTATATCAACTGCCACTAAACAAAGCTGATGTGGTGCAGGTGATGCCAAACGGTGTCTTAAATCTTCGTAAATACCCAAGCGTAACAGGGGCAAAGTCCATCCCCAAAAGCCACTGGGTGAATGAAAACTCTCAGTAATGATTTGAGCAACATCATTCAAATCGTCTGCATATGCGGCGCGTACTTGGAACTGGCGCCCCCAAGAGTCAGCATTCATAGAGGTATCGGGTCGTTTGTGAGATGAGTCTGAAAACCAGGGTATCAAAGTTAGTTAGGTGATGATTTTACAAAACTGGCAAGGAGCATCAACTGTTGAGAAGCTAAACAATAATTATAACCAGACACGAATTTTAGTGTTTGCCCCTCCTCACAATATTACGTCAAAATAAGCCAGAAACCTGGTTTGTTTAACAAACCAGGTTTCTTTAATTGCCCAAACCGCGCGAGCAGTTGCTTAATTGGTAAAGACTATTGTCTAATAATATACTTTGTTCTTTACGCAATGGGTGTAATATTTTTTACTTAGATATGTCTAAATAAATAAAATTATTGGGTGGATGTTAGTCTTGAGGCTATAGCGGGAAAACTTAATATGCGGGATACAGATTTATGTCAGACGAATAGTCTTCACTGCTGTACGTCCGGTTGAACTTTTATTTATGTGGAGGTAAATTAATTGGCAAGCGTTATATATTATAGGGGTAACACAGGTTCTGAGCTATATACGTGTACACCGCTACGAGTCTATAACTTCTACGGGTTTCTGGGGTAAATTAACGTGAACACGTGCTTTCTTCAAATGCAGTCATGTAGATATATTGACGAATTAGTCGTTCCGGTCTGCAATACCCTCAACTTCTCTAAGTCCCATGACTTGAGTAGTAAGTTCATTATCCAAATACCCTTGCGTAAGGTTAGCGGTGCATGAAATCTCAAGTAAACAGTAAGCCAAAAATTTTAGTCGTCGATGACGAACCCGACAATCTTGACTTGCTTTATCGCACCTTCTATCGCGAATACAAGGTGATAAAAGCAAATTCAGGACCTGACGCGCTCGAATTGTTGGCTATTGAAGGAGATGTATCAGTTATCATCTCTGACCAACGAATGCCAATGATGAGCGGGACAGAATTTTTAAGTCTGACAGCTACACAATATCCCGATATTATTCGGATTATTTTAACTGGCTATACCGATGTCGAAGACTTGGTAGAGGCTATTAATGCTGGTAAAGTATTTAAATATGTTACGAAACCGTGGGAAGCGGAAGAGCTAAAGGCAGTGGTCCGTCAAGCTTTGGACACTCACAATGTTCTCAAAGCTCGCACGCGCGAATTAACGCGAACGCTGCGTCAAGAGTCTCTACTTAATACGGTTACAAATACAATTCGCAGTGCCCTAGATTATCGGCAAATTTTACAAACAATTGTCGATACTGTTGGTCATATGCTTGAAGTTGATGTTTGTTTATTGCGTCCTTTTTTAAATGGACAGCTAGCTGACGAAAGCTTTATCTACCAAAAGGCGCCTTTTAAACCTGGCCATGCGAACGAGGATAAAAATATATCTCTGTTACGTGAGACTGTTTGGGAAACGCGCGAAGTGCAAGTGATTAATGACGTAAACAGCGATGAGCGTATTCAAAGTCAGGCAATTACTTCAAGCCGTGCTGAGGCATTTACTGTCTCAAATATTAGTTCCAGCTTAGTAGTACCACTAATTCTCCGACAAGAGTTAATGGCTGTTTTAGCCCTACATCAATGCGGCGAAAGTCGTATGTGGAGCGAAGATGAAGTCAAATTGGTAGTAATGGTGGCAGACCAAGCCGCTTTAGCACTATCACAAGCTTATGCCTACGAACAAGTACGAGCATTAGCAAAAAGAGAAGCATTAATTAATACAATTACCAGTGCGATTCGTTCTAGCCTTAACCAACAAGATATTTTTGCTGCTATTACTCAACAACTCGGACAAGCTTTACAAGTCAATGGCTGCGTATTGTCGCTGTGGACTGAGGAAGATGAGTATGTTCAGTGTGTAGGTTTATACGAAAGTAGCGAAGTAAATTCAGATGACATTATACAAAACGACATATCATTATATGAACTACCTCAGTCCTCGGTGTCAATAAAAGAAAACCCAATACTACAACACATGTTACGAACACTCGAACCAGTTGTAGTAACGGATATGAATAATTGTCCACCTGAGTTAAACGGGTTTGAATTGCCGTTGCGGGGTCGTTCGCGTTCGCTGATAGTTGTACCATTGCTGGCAGATGGAAAAAGTATCGGCAGCATAACGCTACGAGAAGACAACAGAGCGCGCAAATGGCTCCCAAGCGAAATTGAACTGGCATCTTCGGTAGCAGCACAAGCTGCAATTGCGGTACAACAGTCACGTTTATATCAAAAGACACGCGAACAAGCCGAACGGTTATTAGAATTAGATAAACAAAAAACAGAATTTTTCCAAAATATCTCACACGAGTTTCGGACACCTATTACATTGATTCAAGGACCCCTCGAATCAGCGGTAGCTACTAAAGAAGGATTATCCTACGCTCAAAGTACTATTGCTCTACGTAATTCGCGTCGCTTATTACGATTAGTTAACCAACTACTCGATTTACAGCGTCTTGATGCAGGTAGGATGCAACCGACTTTTCGCAGATGCGACTTGGTAGAATTTACTAGTCAAATCGTCGAGTCCTTCCGTACTTACTGCGAGAAAAAGGGATTGCAGCTAATTAGCAACTTAGTTCAATGTCCAACTGTGTATTTAGATATGGAGAAATTCGACAAGGTACTTTATAACCTGCTGTCGAATGCCATGAAGTTTACACCACATGGTGGCATCATTTCAGTCTCACTTGTTTCAAATAAACAAAATTGCATTTTACAAGTTAGGGATACTGGTATCGGAATTGTCACAGAACAACTTCCACACTTATTTGAACGCTTTCGTCAAGCTGAAGGTTCAGAAAATCGTTCCTATGAAGGTAGCGGTTTAGGTTTGGCTTTGGTCAAAGAATTAGTGGAACTTCACGGTGGTGAGGTGACAGTTAACTCCGTTTATGGAGAGGGGACAACTTTTACTATTTCTTTACTCGCTGGTACCGAGCATTTACCAGCTGACTGTATTGTTGATGTACCTGCCGAGTTAAACATTAACCGTGCTTCGGTGGAACTTGCAGACTTAGAACTTATTGATGCTGAAGAAACCCCAACTGGTGCCTATGATTTTTCTGAAGCTACTGAAATTCCTTCAACGGGACATACAATTCTTGTAGTTGACGATAATCCTGATTTACGCGGTTATGTTTCAGGTATTCTTCGATCAAATGGGTATGCAGTACATACTGCCCGTAATGGCGCCGAAGGTTTTAAAAATGCTCAAAAAATTCAACCTAGCCTAATTGTCACCGATTTAATGATGCCTTTGGTGACAGGGTTAGAAATGATAGGTATGATTCGCGCTGATTCAAAGTTAAAAGGAACACCAGTAATTCTTTTAACAGCGAAAATTGACGAAGAAACCCGTATTGCAGGTACTGAATTAGGCGCCGATGCGTATTTAGCAAAACCTTTTAATGACCGTGAGTTACTTGCAGAAGTGCGAAATCTCGTAGCATTGAAAGAAAACGAGCGTCGGGTTCTAAAGCTAAATACGTATTTAACAGAATCTGTATTGCAAAGATTTTTGCCACCAGCACTGGTGCAAAAAGCCGCAGCAGGTGATTTAGTTCTAGATTTACGTCCTGAACCGCGATTAATTACGGTGCTATTTAGCGACATAGTTGGATTTACTCAGTTATCTAATACACTCAGGTCACGCAAAGTCGCCGAATTGCTCAACGAGTATCTCGAAGCAATGACGCGAGCCGTGTTTGATAATGGGGGTACCGTCGATAAATTCATGGGAGATGCAATTTTAGCCTTATTTGGGGCGCCTGAAGAATTGACGCCCAACGAGCAAGTACGACGGTCAATAAACACCGCAAGAGCAATGTTACGTTCTCTTGACAAATTGAACGAACGTTGGCGCCAGCAAGGAATTTTTGATACTGATGGGCGAAGCGAAGTTCAATTTAGGTGTGGTATCCATCAAGGAACTGCTGTAGTCGGGATGTTTGGAAGTTCCGAACGTGCAGACTATACAGCAATTGGACCTTCGGTTAACATTGCCGCGCGGTTACAACAAGCCGCAAAGCCAGGTACAATACTTGCTTCGGCAGCAGTAGCAGATTATTTACAGGACGAAGAAATAATTAAAGGCAGTTCATTAGAGTTAAAAGGAGTTGATGAGACAGTTTTAACTTTTGTTGTGACACCAGAAGTCGTAGCAAATCGCTAAAATGGCAAGTGGTTATTATCAATATTAGTTAAAGCCTTTATTTTATATAATGCCAGAATCGGTAGCCGATAAAACCCCAATGCCAATCACAATCGAACGGCGCCACATTGACCCACCGGGTTTGTGGGTAGCCATTGTGATTGGTTCTGTCGTGTTACACTCACTACTACTTTGGTTAATGTTTACATCCAAATTAAATGTAGTGGGTCGTAGGTCAAATGCAGCGACACCAATTAAAGTTGTAGAAGTTGTGCCCACAATCAAAGCCAAAGCTAAACCTAGAGTAATAGCGCAAAAACCGAAACTACAACCCAAATTAGAATCAAAACAGATTCAAGTTAAACCGAAAATTAAAACTCAACCAGTTCCTGCTCAACCAGTAATAAATCCTGTACAACCACCTCAAAATCAAACATCTCAACCTGGTACAATTGCATTTACAAACAAAATACCTGTCAAAAAGCCTGTTAACAAATCACCATTAGCTCAAAAACAGCGTTCTCTACCACCCATAAAACCATCATTTGAGCAAAAAACTGCAATAATACCCCCAAAACCTGTCAATACAGAGCCTAAAAAACCAAATATTGCAGAAATTAGGCGCCTGCAAAGACTTGCAGAACAACAGCGTTTACAAAGACTTGCAGAACAACAGCGTTTACAAAGACTTGCAGAACAACAGCGTCTACAAGAACTCGCACAACAAAGGCGCCTGCAACAGCTTGCAGAACAACAACGTCTACAAGAACTTGCACAACAAAGGCGCTTTGATAAACTTGCCCAACAACAACGTCAACAAGAATTAGCAGAACAACAGCGTCTACAAAAACTTGCCCAACAACAACGTCAACAAGAATTAGCAGAACAACAGCGTCTACAAAAACTTGCCCAACAACAACGTACTGAAGAACTTGCCGAGCAACAACGTTTACAAAAACTTGCCCAACAACAACGTACTGAAGAACTTGCCGAGCAACAACGTTTACAAAAACTTGCCCAACAACAACGTCAACAACAAATTGACGCACAACAGCGAACAGAAGATGTTGCAAGAAATCAGGCAAAACTACCTGTAAATACTGCACCTGTAGAAATATCTGGAAATCCAGATACACCATTTTCTAGACCCACACCGGTAACAACACCAACCGAAGCACCAGCACCCAGACCCACGGTAAAACCCACACCCACACAAAAACCGACACCAACATCAACACCAGCGACTACAACAGCAGGTAATACTGAAGGTCAAGGAGGATTTGGGGTAGCAATTTTACCTATTGGCGATGAGGAGCAAGAAGCTCTTAAAAAGACGGGGGGTACTATACTGAAAGCACTCCCTCAATTTCAACCAACAGCAAAAACTCCGAAAGAATTAACCATACTCAACGAGCAAGACAAAAAGTTGGTAACAGAACCAATAGAGTGTGGTGTCTGGTTATCTGTCGATGAAAAGGGTAATCTTTCTAATCTTAATCCTTTCAAAAAAGATAACCCGCCTGTTAAAGCTTTTACCGATAGCAAAGTGCCAGGAGCAGAAAGCATATGTCAAAGATATGCAGACTACTATTTTAGAACTATGAAATTTACACCAGCTATTAGTGAAGATGGTCCGGCGCCTGGTACAACACGTACACAGATAACAATAGAGCCTGCGGGCGGCGCCTGAGAAAAAAATCCTAGTTAAATACTTGTTTTTCAGTCCAAGCCATGTTATACTTTGAAAGTTAAATAAATAAAACCACTGCGGGTGTAGTTTAGTGGTAAAACCTTAGCCTTCCAAGCTAATGATAGGGGTTCGATTCCCCTCACCCGCTTATATGAAATTAAATTAAGCTGACCATTGCCACAGAGGTAAGTACACCTGTGCCACAAGCCCTCAAAATTAATGACATAGAGTACTATTATTTTAGAGTAAAAGTTATTCTAGTCATTAGTATAAAGCTTTGAAACAATGGAACCCTTGTCATCTAACGCACCACCTTTAACCATTAAAGTTTCAGTCGAGTCGATTTTTGTTGAACCGAATGGTAAGTTGAATCAAAATAGCATGTTACTGCTTCAATGCTTAACTTTGCTCAATACACTTTCCACAACTGCTCCAGAAGGCTTGAAAGAGGCATCTGAAGCTTTAGAAGGTATGGTGGAATTTTATAAAGAACGTGCAGATGATGCACAGCAAAGCAGTTTTCCTCAACATTTAGATGTAATTAAGGGAAATATATTGCCAAGCCAAGTCAGACCACCTTTAATTTTAGATTTGGAATAGCTTGAGAGGTAAAATTTCATACTATAAACCCAGAAATGTTGAATCCTGATACAAAACTTTACATTTTGATATATATTAATACTATGAGGGTGTCATTGCATCAACATAGCATGACATTTTGCATCCAATGAATATAGCTTATTTCTTTATTCATACAAGCTTGTAAATAGCGGATTTTATCTATTAATTTATTGCCCCATTGTTTAGGAATATCTATTAATTGAACAATTAAATAAGCAATGAGACATGCGTAGATTTGTATAGTGATACCATTGACATTTTTAGTGATAAGTCTATCAAGTTTTAGATGCATCTTTAAAAACTTCCATAATAATTCAACACCCCAACGGCATCTATAAATTTCCATTACTTCTTCATTTGAAACTTGAGCTTCACCATCATGCATGTAAATTCGTGACTAAGCGATACTCTGTTTTCGTTTCTACATCACAAAAGCTAACAACTCTATAAAGTCCTGAATTTTTACATTAATTTTGGAATGTTATAGCCATTGAGTGGTTTCAGGCGCCGTTTGATTAAGTAATTTTCCTTGAGAAATAACATAGCGTGGTTTGCTCCGGCGCCTGACTGCATCATAATAGCTATCGGTATCTAGTACAATTAGCGATGCGGGTTTGCCAACTTCTACACCATATATATCTTCGACGTGCAATGTTTTGGCGCCGTTTGTTGTCACCATTTCATAACAAGCGTTAATTTCAGGTATTCCGGTCATTTGACATACGTGAACACCCATATGGGCAACATCGAGCATATTACCTGTACCTAAGCTATACCAAGGGTCTTGGATACAGTCGTGTCCAAAGCTGACATTTAAGCCGTTTTGCCAAAGTTCTTTAACGCGCGTAACACCCCGACGTTTAGGATATGTATCAGCACGTCCTTGTAAAGTAATGTTGATGAGTGGATTTGCAATAAAGTTGATTTGTGCGCGTTGCAAAAACCCCATTAATTTAAATGCGTAGGCGTTATTATATGAGCCAAAAGCAGTTGTATGACTTGCTGTAACACGCTTTCCGGTTCCTGTACGTGCGGCACAAGCTGCTACTACTTCAAGAAACCGTGACTGTTCGTCGTCTACTTCGTCACAATGAATATCTATTAAACGGTCGTATTGTTCTGCTAATTCAAAGATTCGCTCGACTGATTTTACACCCCAATCACGAGTAAGTTCATAATGCGGTATTCCTCCTACTACATCGGCGCCCATTTGTAAAGCTTTTTCCAGTAGCGCTTCATTTTGAGGATGAGAATAAATACCATCTTGAGGAAACGCTACGACTTGGACTGTTATCCAATCTTTGACAGTATCGCGCGCTTCGAGTAAACCTTGTAGTGCAATCAAAGAAGGTTCACTAACATCAGCATGTGTCCGCACAAACAAAATTCCATATTCAGCTTGTTGCTTGAGAGTCTCGATCGCACGTGCTTTAATATCTTCTAGCGACAAATTTTGTTTGCGCTCACTCCAAATTTGAATACCTTCAAATAGTGTACCGCTTTGGTTCCAGCGAGGTGTACCAGCGGTTAACGCCGAATCTAAATGAATATGTGACTCAACAAAAGGTGGCGAAACCAACTTACCGTCTATATTAAGTTCCATCGACGCATCCCCACTAATAGCAGATGCAATCTTTACAATCTTTCCGTCTAGTATACCAATATCAACACTTGAACTATCCGGCGCCGTTACTAGTTTAGCTTGACGCAGCAGCAAATCATAACTAGTCATCACTTAATGTCCCCCTCACAATAATAATACCATTTGGCAACAAAGTTACCACAGTGTGAATTATTGCTGTAAATTTGGGAACCATTAACTAGGGGATGCAAATCTTATACCACTTAGCGCGTAAAGATGATTCTTATACAGAAACTCTTTATGCAAATCGCCAACCGTTTTATTACTTAATAATTAATTTATGCGTTACATCTGACTACGCTATATTACTTAGTTAAATTGTTGCCACTCATGAACCACCATAAGGATGAAAACTCAAATCAAACTTCTAAATTACAAAAGCCAGGAGTTATGATACTCCAATGGCTATTAAAATTTGTGAATCATAATAATCACTTGACCATTCAAAGAAAAATTTTGTTTGGGTATATTATTGCATTATTAATAGTAATGTTTGGTGGTTTATTACCTATTATAATTGCTGATTATTTTCAAGCACAAGCGAATGAATATCGTATTCGAGTACGACGTGAGCGTAAACTGTTAGGTGATTTGCGCGCGGATACACTAAGCTTATTAACTATAACAAGTTTTCCATCCTCACTTCAAAAACCGAAAAGTTTTCAACAGGCAAAGGCAACAGCACTGACGCGAGTTACACAAAGTAAACAATTATTTACAAAATTAAATCAGAAATCTCAGAAATCATCAAATCAAATTCTTGAACATTTGTTTGCAAAATATAAAGAAAATTACTTAGAATATCTTCAAGAGTTAGAGACTCTTTTGAATCGAACTGAAAATCGATTACTAGAAAGACAGATGTTTCGAGTTAAAGAGTCATTTGCTAATTTATATAGCAGTAATGATACAGAAAAAACACAAGAATTTATACATCAACTAGGAAATGTCATTGAAATAACGGAGAAACAAGAAGAAATAGCTGAAGATGACTTAAGTCGCGCGCAATTAATCCGGATAATCATAATTATTATTGGTATTAATATCACAATTGTGCTGTCATATTTATTTATACGCTATCTAAGTCATGAAATTGCAAGTCCAATCACAGACATTATTAAAATTACTAAACAAGCGAGTAGTCAAGCAAAAACTAAATCTAATTTTGACTGCAAAATTTCTGTTAATCAAGATAATGATACATCACAACTTGCTAATTGTATCAACAACCTGCTAAATCAACTTCAAACACTTGTCGAAGAACAAAAAAAGGCACAAGCAAGTTTAGATGGAGCAAACCAAGCTAAAAGTAAATTTTTGGCTTCGATGAGTCATGAATTAAGAACACCACTCAATGGTATTCTTGGTTATGCCCAAATTTTAGCAAATTCTCAAAACTTAACAGAAGAACAAAAACATGGAATTAAAACTATATATGAATGTGGATTTCATTTGCTGAATTTAATCAATGACATATTAGATTTATCTAAAATGGAAGCGCGCAAAATGGAGCTACAATTTGTAGATATTCATTTACCTTCGTTTCTTCAAGGAGTTGTAGAAATTTGTCGAATTAAAGCTGAACAAAAAGGTATTGATTTTGTTTATGACTCACCTCCTAACTTACCAGCAGGAATTAGTATAGACAAAAAAAGATTACGACAGGTATTAATAAATTTACTTACTAACGCTATCAAATTTACTGATACAGGGTGTGTAAAACTACAAGTTAAATTTGCTGAGAGTAAACCTAATTATGTAAAACTTAACTTTGCTGTTGTGGATACGGGTGTTGGAATGAACACTAATCAAATAAAAATGATATTTTCTCCTTTTGAGCAAGTAGTCAATAATGATAGACCCAACGAAGGGAATGGTTTAGGGTTGACGATAAGTCAGAAAATAGTAGAAATGATGGGCAGTAATATTCAAGTCAAAAGTCAAGTGGGAGTTGGGACTTTATTTGAATTTGAGCTTGAATCCCGATTAGCTGAAGACTGGACCGAAAGTAGTACTATCACAAGTCGAGGTAAAATCATTGGTTATTCAGGCCCAGAGAAAAAGATATTAATCGTCGATGATTCTTGGGAAAACCGCTCATTATTTATTAGTTTACTCGAACCGCTTGGTTTTGCAGTTATCGAAGCTAGTAATGGTAAGGAGGGAATAGATAGAGCAAATCAATATCATCCTGACATGATTATTTCTGACGTTACTATGCCTATTATGAACGGGTGGGAAATGCTTGCTAAAATGCGTCAATCTGAACTTTTCCAAGATACTGTCATTATCATTGCATCACCGAATGTGTATGAAATTGACCGTCAAAAAACTTTATTATCAGGCGCCGATGGGTTTTTAACTCGACCAGTACAACCAGAGGAACTATATAACATGTTAACCAAACATCTTAAAATTAATTGGACTTATGCGGCGCCTCCTGTTGAATCATCAAGTGAAGCTGTAACAGTATTTACCAGCGCAATGGTAATACCGCCAGTTTCAGATTTAACATTGTTACTTGAATACGCTCGTAAAGGACAAATCAAAGGCATAAAACAAGAATTGGAAAAAATCGCCATAATGGATGAGAAATATCACATCTTTGTAAGGCAACTTAATAAGTATGCGAAGAATCTTAACATACAAAAAATTAGAAACTTCATACAAGAATACATACGAAACTAAAAACCTGAGTTAAATTAAATTATATATATAAAAAATATTGATACATCAAAACAATGGAAAACCATAATTCAGAACAAAGTCAAAATATTAGACCAGTGGAAACTATCTTAGTAATCGACGATAGTCCAACCAACTTAGAAGTTTTATATACAACATTATCAGATGCTGGATATGAAGTATTAGTGGAAATGGATGGTTATTCTGGTATTGAACAGGCACAAAATAATCCACCAGATTTAATATTGCTCGATATTATGATGCCAAAAATAAACGGTTATGAAGCTTGTTGCCAACTGCAATCAAACCCAATCACCAAAGATATCCCTATCATCTTTATGACAGCTTTATCTGACACATTAGAAAAAGTCAAAGGTTTTCAAATGGGAGCAGTTGACTATATAACTAAACCGTTTCAGCAAGAAGAAGTAATCGCACGTATTAATGTACAATTAAAGCTACGACGTTTAAATTTAGAGTTAGACCACCAAAAACAGAAATTAGAGGAACGAGTAGCAGAAAGAACTGCTGAACTATCGGAAGCGCTAGAAGAACTTCAACAAACCCAGTTACAACTAGTACAAACCGAGAAAATATCCTCATTAGGACAAATGGTTGCAGGGGTTGCTCATGAAGTCAACAACCCAATTGGTTTTATTTCAACTAACTTATATCATGCTAACCAATACGTAAACGACTTAATAAATTTACTTAAACTGTATCGAGAAAAGTTTCCTGAACCAGGTGATGAAATTGAAGAAATAATTGAGTCAGTAGATTTAGACCATATTTCCGAAGACTTACCAAAATTAATTTCATCAATGAAATTAGGAAGTGACAGAATTCGCAGTATTATGCAGTCAATGCGTACCTACTCCCGTGCAGACGGGAAAGAGAAAAAAGCTGTAGACATCCACGAAGGTATTGAAACCACATTAATGATACTTCAGCACCGTCTTAAACCACAACCTAAGCGCCCAGCTATTCACGTTGTTAAAGAATACGGGAATTTACCTTTAATTGAATGTTACCCAGGACAACTTAACCAAGTGTTTATGAATTTAATCGCTAACGCTATCGATGCTATCGACGAAAGTGTACCAGATAGAGACTGGGAGGGTGATAAAGGTAGACATTTAACTCCTGACAATGTAATGTTAGTTCCCTTAATTTGTATATGTACCACAACTGATAAAGAAAACGTCACAATTCAAATTGGAGACAACGGTAAAGGTATGGATTTATCAGTACGTGACCAAATATTCCAAGCTTTTTATACCACAAAACCCGAAGGTAAAGGTACTGGCTTAGGTCTTTCTATTAGCTACCAAATCATTACCGAAAAACATGGTGGCACCCTTGAATGTATTTCCTCACCTGGTAAAGGTACAGAGTTTATTATTCAACTTCCTTTTTATACTAAGTAATAATTAACCCTTGCTTTTTTTAACCGCTATAGTATAATATTACTAATAAATTAGGAAGGCGCCAAAGTATGCTTTCAGAATTTGTAAATATACACAATAATATTTAAGAATTAATTCCCCAACCCCCCGCGAATTCGGGGGGCTAAGAATTTATCACTGACAAAGTTAAAATAGACACAAAAACGAGGCTTTGGTTATGAGCAGCATAGAAGTTGTTTTCAGTTTTGATACTACGGGCAGCATGTATCCTTGCTTAACGCAAGTTAGACGAAGAATTAAAGAAACCGTGACTCGGTTAATGAATGAACTTCCGTTAATTAAGATTGGTATTATTGCACATGGTGACTATTGTGATGCAGGTTCGACGTATGTTACCAAGCATTTTAATTTATCAAATGATATTGATGCAATTTGTAATTTTGTTCAAAACGTTGAACCAACGGGTGGTGGTGATGCACCTGAGTGTTACGAATTAGTTTTACATGAAGCGCAATCTTTCACTTGGTCAGAAGCTGCTTCAAAGTCTTTAGTATTAATTGGTGATGATATTCCTCATGCACCTGCACATAACCCGCAAAAGTTAAATTGGCGCCAAGAAATCACGAAATTAGCAGACAAGGGTATTACGGTTTATGGGGTACAAGCTCTAAATCGTGGTCACGCAACACCATTTTATAGAGAATTAGCCGAACAATCGGGTGGTTTTCACGTTAACCTTGACCAATTTTCATACATTACTGACTTATTTTTAGCAGTTTGCTATCAGCAGTCCTCAAACGAACAACTGCAAGCATACGAACAAGAAGTTGTTGCACAAGGTCGAATGAATCGCGGTTTGAATCGCATTTTTAACTCGATGATGAATCGTAAAGAAACTACGATGTTCCAAGCTGCTGATTTACGTGCGGTTTCTCCAGGTAGATTTCAGGTTTTAGATATTGACAATAATTCTTCGATTAAAGGGTTTGTTTTGGAAAACGGTTTAAATTTCAAAGTTGGACGTGGTTTTTACGAGTTTACGAAAACAGAAACTATCCAAGGATATAAAGAAATTGTTTTGATGGAAAGAGGGACAGGGGACTTATTTGAAGGACAAGCTGCACGCGAAATGCTGGGTTTACCCGAAGGTGAGACGGCACGTATAAAACCGAACAACTTGGAGAAGTACATGGTTTTTGTCCAAAGTACCTCTGCAAATCGTAAGTTAATCGGTGGTACAAAATTTCTCTATGAAGTAGAAGACTGGCATCGGTGACATAAATTAATATAGATATCCAGCGTGTTATGGAGGTGAATGTGGTTGAATCGACTTTGGCAGATGTAAAAACGCGAATCCCAGAACTGCGGCAACTTTTACAGAAAGCTAGCTATGCTTATTATGTCCTCGATAATCCAATTATGGATGATGCTGTTTACGATAGGCTTTATCGTGAACTGCAAGATATAGAAGCTCAATATCCTGAATTAATAACACCCGATAGTCCAACACAACGGGTTGGTGAAAGACCTGCTACGCAGTTTACTACGGTACGCCATAATGTACCGCTGTATAGTTTAGAAAACGCTTTTAATGTTGATGAGTTAAGAAATTGGGATGCACGCTGGCGCCGACAGTTAGCTCCAGTAGATAATGTTGGATACGTTTGTGAGTTAAAGATAGATGGCAATGCGCTGGCTTTAACATATGAGAATGGTATATTAACACGCGGCGCCACACGAGGTGATGGAGTAACAGGTGAGGACATCACACAAAACGTGCGAACAATACGTTCCATACCCTTACGGTTAAATGCCGAAGCTTTTGATGGCGCCATACCTGAACGTATAGAAGTACGGGGTGAGGCTTTTTTGCCGCTTAATGTATTTAAACAAATCAACGAAGAACGCCAAAAAGCTTCTGAGTCTGTATTTGCCAACCCTCGTAACGCCACTGCGGGAACTTTACGTCAACTCAACCCTAAGATAGTTGACAAACGGCAATTAGATTTTTTTGCTTACACCCTGCATATCCCAGGACTTGATGACACCAGTATTGCCAGTACTCAGTGGGGAGCATTAGAGCTTTTGCAAAAAATGGGTTTTAAAGTCAACCCTAAAATGAAACTTTGTCCTTCACTGCAAGAAGTAGCAGAATATTACGAATATTGGGATACCGAACGCTTAAATTTACCCTACATGACAGATGGGGTAGTAGTAAAGCTCGATTCATTCAAGCTACAAGAGCAATTAGGCTTTACACAAAAATTTCCTCGTTGGGCAGTAGCATTAAAATATGCTGCCGAAGAGGCGCCAACTATCGTCGAAAATATATCAGTAAACGTTGGCAGAACCGGAGCATTAACACCCCTAGCAGAAATGCGTCCAGTCCAACTAGCAGGTACAACCGTATCTAGAGCCACCTTACACAACGGCGACCGCATCGCGCAACTAGATATTCGTATCGGTGACACAGTAATAGTCCGCAAAGCAGGGGAAATAATACCCGAAGTATTGCGCGTACTCAAAGAACTGCGTCCAGATGGAACCGAAGCATTTACAATGCCCAGTAACTGTCCCGTGTGCAGTCAACCAGTAGTGCGCGAAAAAGACTTATCTGTAACACGCTGTGTAAATGCATCGTGCCAAGCTATTTTAAAAGGTTCGATAGAACATTGGGTAAGTCGCGACGCATTAGATATTCGCGGTATGGGTGAAAAACTAGTGCATCAACTTGTCGATAAAGCTGTAGTGCATTCGGTCGCTGACTTGTATGAGTTAACACCCGACCAACTATGTGCATTAGAACGAATGGGTAAAAAATCGGCAGAAAAAATAGTCGAAGCAATAACCCAATCCAAAAATCAACCTTGGTCAAGAGTACTATACGGTTTAGGAATTAGGCACGTTGGTAACGTTACAGCCCAAACGCTAACAGAAAAATTCCCCACCGTCGAAAAAATAGCTGAAGCGAACCGCGCGCAAATCGAAGGTATATATGGAATAGGCGCCGAAATCGCCGACAGTATATATCAATGGTTCCGCATACCCTCAAACCAAACATTAATCGAACGCTTAAAAACTGCTGGTTTACAACTAGAAGCAAGTGAGGCGCCTGTCGATAGTGGGAATGAGAATCAAAACTTCGTAAATAAAATATTTGTAATAACAGGCACATTACCAACACTAAAACGCGACGAAGCCAAAGCCCTAATTCAAAAAGCAGGCGGTAAAGTAACCGACTCAGTAAGTAAAAAAACAGACTACTTAGTAGTAGGTGAAGAAGCAGGTTCCAAACTAGCCAAAGCCGAATCACTAGGCGTCAAAACCTTAAGCGAAGCCCAATTACTAGAAATGCTAGCAACGGATGTAACGGATGTAACGGATAGGATGTAGGTTGGGTGTCAGCGAGTGCGTTTACGTAATATGCCGTTATCCGTAAACGGAGTTTTCCCTTTACTGGTAGGATATCCCGTTAACGTAAACGTAGTTTTCCCTTTACTGGTAGTTTTGCCGTAGGGTAGGGTAGGCACAACCCAACATAACCCAATATAAACGTAGGGTGCGTAACTGCTTAAAAGAACCACAAATAAAACGAAAATTAAAGTGCAGTTACGCACCATCACCAACCACCAATTAATTAGCACATTTTAAAAGTTCCCGCAAAAAAGCAGGTAAAGCATTACTTAACTCTTGTTTAGCTCTAGTCTCTAAACAAGCAGTAATATATTGATACGTTACAGCATGATGTAAAGCACATAAAGGTTCGGCGAATGTCCAAGCTTCAAGTAAACGTGATTTTGATTCATAAATTGTCCATTGAGCTAAATACTCATCTCGTAAATCTATTAAAGTAGATGAAGACAGTTGATTTTTACGAGGAAAAAAGAACTCAAACATATCAAAAAAAGGATGGGAAATACAACTATCAGTCCAATCAAACAAGATGTAGTTGTTGTTATGAAAAGCAACATTACCTAAATGTAAATCACCATGAACTAAAGTTTGTGGTATCTGATAGCTAGCTAGTTGAGCGCATTGTTCTTTAAGAGATGGAGCAAGGGTTTGTAACTGTTGTATTTCATCTGGCTGCATTTGAGATAGAGCAATTTCATCATTAAATAATATATCTATTTGAGTTGCCAGCCATTCTAAACGTCTGTCTAAACACCCTATACTTAATAATTTATCTATATGCTGAACTGATTTAATTTGGATTTGAGCAAGTAAAGAATAAATGTCTTTTTGTATTTTTACAGGCGCCTTTCTACCAACAGGTTCTCCAAAGTCTGCTAATAACATCCAGTGACGTTCAGTTTCAATAGCGAGAACAGTGGGAATATGTTCAGGGAATAATTTAGCTAATTCGCTTGTAACTAATAGACATCTCCGAAATATAAATATATTGTGGTATAAAGAGATTAAATTAGTTTTTTAGTGCTAAAATATGACTAGTATACTAGGATACATAGAGAAAAATCCAGATTCGGCACAACGATTAATTG